>ERZ808051.64-NODE-64-length-137645-cov-12.541238_pt1 | contig 137645 bp, 127 predicted proteins | sample MGYA00380199_ERZ808051 | MGnify/ENA primary metagenome ERZ808051 (study PRJEB31490, sample SAMN06133391) | mouse gut metagenome | isolation source: J11 | host: mice | place: China: Chengdu | collected 2015-05 ... | reverse complement strand
GAAATGTTCTTGTAAAATTGTTTCCATGCGTCCAAAGCGACTGGTTCAGAGGTCATTTCCATATCTGCGGCTAAAGCCGATAATATTTCCGGCGTAAACTTTGCGAGAAACGCACTCATTATACCGAAAATCAGAAAGACTGCGAACAGAATAAGGAAACGATAGTTCTTCATATTTTCCGTAAATTCTTTTTTTATAAAAGCAATATATCCACTCATTTCACTACCTCCAAAAACAGACTTTCAAGGGACGGCTCCATAAGTTCTATTTTTACGGGACAAATCCCTGTTTCCGCAAGTTCGCGAAACAATAATTTTTGCACACTTACCATATCTCGACTATGCAAAATAAGTTCCCTTTTATTTTCTTCGGAATGAAGCAGCATTGGCTCTATGGATTTTTGTTTTTTGAAAAGCCGTAAATCTTGATCCGCCGAAAATTCTAAAAGCAAGCTGTCATGTCCATGTAAAGCCTTAATTTCTGCAAGTGTTCCAGTAACAGCGATTTTTCCCTCATTCAAAAAGGCTGCATGGTCGCAAACGCGCTCCACATCAGAAAGAATATGCGTGGAAAATAACACCGTTGTCGTTCCGCTGATTTCATAAAGAATATCCAAAATCTCTTTTCTTCCTACAGGGTCAAGCGCGCTTGTCGGTTCATCACAAATCAGTAATTTGGGCTGTGTGAGCAATGCCTGTGCAATTCCTAATCGTTGTTTCATACCGCGAGAAAATCCGCCGATTTGCTTTGTTGCACTGTTTAGCCCGACAAGGGAAAGGAGTTCATCACTTCTTTTTAAAATTTCGGTTTTTGATAGACCAATGACTTCTCCGCATAGCTTTAGATACTGTATCGGCGTCATATAGTTATAAAATTCTGGAACGTCCGGCAAATATCCAATATATTGATTTGTCCTTGTCTGTCCAAAACAAACAGGCTCATTGCAGACATGGATTTCTCCCTTGTCGGGCTGTAACAATCCCAATACCATTTTCATAGTCGTTGTTTTGCCAGCACCATTTTTCCCTATGAAGCCAAAGATACTTCTCTCTGGAACAGACAGATTAAGATTGTCAATGATTTTCTGCTTTCCAAAACTTTTTGATAAATTTTGTATTGTGAGGACGTTCATTCGTTCTCCCCCTTTCCAAAGACAAAATAAATAATCGGTCCAAAGAGCAAAAGGACTACAACAGTTACAAGCCACATGGTTTTGTTTCCAAAGCGATAGCGTGGGTGTCGTAGAATGTGTCTTACTGCTGCTACTGCAAGAGCAATGTCTATTAGCAGAACGGGAACAAGTAATGGCAGAATTTCAAATAATGTGTTCAATATTTTTACCTCCTATTTTATCGTTTCAATAATATTATCATAATGATAATATAAAGTCAATAAAAACCGTCCCTCTGATTTGGGACGGTCATTTTATCTATCTGTATTTTCTGCCGGAGATACGATTATGCCTATCGTCCGCAGCTTGCGTTCCGAGTTGGGTTCATTGCTTTTTGCTGCGCTGATTATTTGAGAAATATTTGTTATAAGAGAAGTCAATTCATCATCAGAAAGATATAGTGGGGAAAGTGAAAATCCCGTCATATCTTTTTTGATATTGATATTCGGAGAGTGGCAATATTCCTGAAACTGTTTTGCAAACCCAATGAAATATTGCATGAAATACTGCATATAAAGTTCGCCGGAATTTTTCTCGACGATTGTTTCTATATCGCTGCTGAGGTTGTGTGCCAGCGAATAAGTTTTTTCTACCGTACCGCGCACCTGTGTTTCTTCCACCACCTGTAAAATACCGTCGCTTAACATTTTTTTGAGATGCCGGTATAAGGTAGCTTGGGGAATGTCGGTATAAATATCGGCTAACTGTTTCGCAGTTGCTTTCCCCTGTGAATGTATTTCAAGCAATAATTTACATTTCACCGGATTTGTAATGCACTCCATAAGCCTATCTGTCATCTTTCGCCCTCCTGCGTTGATATATGAAAATATTATCATTTTGATACTAAAAAAGTCAATCGACACTTTGATATAACGCAATAGGAAGTAGAAAAAAATTTATGGAAAACAGGAAACGAAACGTGCAAATCATTATTCGCGTAACAGAGGAAGAACGAGCGTTGATTGAAGGATTGCCTGTGTCGCTAACCATGAAGAACAATTCCACAAAGCTATGGGCGCAAAACAGAAAGCCGAAGCGAAAAGGGAGCAAGCTACGCCGTTTCCCGAAAACATTTCTAATACTGTCTTATGAGTGCCGCCCTAAACGGCATCCTCTTATTCTCAAACCATCACCTGTATAAGCCACTTCATCCATCCTGCAAAGATGTTCCAGTATCCCGCTACATTGGCATCAATCGCGGCGAGCATCGCCTGCCTGTCAAAGCTGCCGTCCGCCGCCCGTATTTCCTCAAAGATCGTTCCATGCGCTTCGCTGAAGCCGAGAGCAATGTTCCCATAAGCCACATCCCCGATGGCAACCTGTTGTCCAAGAGCCATCGCCCCGAAACTAAACTGACCCACAGCCAATCCCCCCATGGAAAATATGCCAAACGAAACAGCCCCTCCTGCGATGATCCCTATGGCTAAAGAACCCCATGCCATACCGCCCACTGTAAGGGCTCCAAGCGCCAAAAGCAGCCCGACAGCAACCGGTGCCAATGCGATCACTCCCACTCCTGCAATCCCAATCGCCACAACGCCTGTGGCAATATTGCCGATGGCGATAATTCCTTTCGCACATACCGGTCGAAGCCCGAAATTAACATGCACTAGGGGCACGCCTTTGATTGTTTTCCTGCTTCGGTACTCATAATGAAAGACGGGGCGCTGCATCTCCGGCAATGACTGTCTTTGCGCTGTTTCTTTCAACAGATAATCCGTGCTGACCGTAAACACATTACTGATCGCAACAATCTTATCCAATTCCGGCACCGATTGGTCTGTCTCCCATTTGGAAACAGATTGTCTGGACACACCAAGCATTTCCCCGAAAGCTTCCTGGGACATTCCTCTCTCTGTTCTGAGAGTGTATATTTTTTCTCCAAGCGTCATATTGCTACCTCCTATATTAAGTAGTATCGCAGGCATACTTGCGATATTCATAGGCTTATTATGAAATATTTGCTTAGAAATGACTATATATAGCGCTTGGAAATTTGTCAACTGACAGTTGCAGGAGGCCTTTTTATCACTTTTTCTTGGTCTGGCCCTTTTCTGTACTTGTTGGTGGTTTCTGCACTAAATACAACGGTATTGTATCTGTAATGATAATTTCATTTCCCGCCTCCATAATTGCTTTTCTAATACCTGCATAAAAATTCGATTTATACGGCTCTTCCAAGGTTATGTGGTCACAGTGAGTGCTAATGTAACAAATATATTCATCTGCATTCAATTTCCGCACACTTTTCCATTCTTTGTATTTCATGTTCTCAAATCCATAATTAAGAACATTTTCATAATCTATTTTACAATTATATCTTTCCTTTACATGGAAGTATTTAGCATACACTTTGTCAATTTCAGTTCTTAACGACGGATTTGCGCTTGTTTCATCCGAACAAGTCATAAACATAGCAAGATAGCCCCCCGGCTTTAACATCTTATATGTTTTAGCAAATGCTATTTCTTCAGGAATCCATTGTATTGTGGCTGCCGAATAAACTAAATCATATATATTTTCATTAAAACTATAATTCTCAAAATCCGCCTTCACAATATGAAAATTCTGATAGCAACCAAACTTATCTTTCATCATAGCGGTGAAATTTTCTCCAAGCTCAATTGCAGTATAATCACACCCTGTTTTTAATATAGGCTCTGTTGCCTGACCTGTTCCCGGTCCGATTTCAAGTACTTTTTTCCCAAGTTTTAATCCACATACCATTTCCAGTTCTTGAAATAACTCTTTACAATATCTTGGCCTATATTTGTCAAAGCGTTCTGGTATTTTATCAAATGTTTTACGGAAATCCATCGTCTTACCTCCTCATTAAAATATTTTCCCTCTCATATCATCCAGTTCTCCGGACGTTTGCTTTTCTGTAAAGCCTGCGGCGCAAAAATGCACATACGAATAGATTACAGGAACGGCGGCAGGCGATATATCGCCTATTGCAGTGAATACACAAGGGAAAAAGCCGAGAATTTGTAAATCAAACAATATTCTCGCCCAAGATTATTTTGGGCATTGTGGTTAAACACCTATTCCAACGTTTATAGAATTTTTCTATACCAAGTTTTCCAACTCTTGCATGAACTTCTTCATTTTCCAGCACCCAATACAAGACATATGTTACCTTACCTACATTTCTTGTAAGACGAACAGGCAATTCTCCCTCTTTAACTGCATTGAAATCTTTTTGTCGATGAGTACGTTTTATATAGTGTACATCAATAACACCCTCTTGCTCCAAGTAAAATTCCGCTACTTCCCTCATCAGTTCTTCAATTTCATCTAACTTGGTCAGTTTTGCCTCATATATGCATATTTCATTAAACATAAAAATCTCCATTCCGCCGCCTTTCAATTGGCGGCACAAATAGTAATGAAAGTCTTCCAATCCTCCACGTTATTGATAAAATAATTCTTAAAGAAGCTATACTACAAAGCACGGGGAGGTGAGTCGTAAGGACTTTCTTCGTTTTAGACAGCATAAAAATCAGTGTAAGTTTCATCTTTCAAGCACAAATAAGTGGCTCTCTCAGACCGCACAGTAAGAATTGTTTTAACTTCTCTGTTAAATGTGTGATGAAACAGTCAATGGCTTCTTTATCTCATTTTGAAAGAAATTTCTGACCATGAAAGTTGTTTATCAAACCTGCTGTGGCGTCGATGTTCACAAATCTTTTCTCGTTGCCACGATTATCAAAACTGCTTCTTCAAAACCAATGCCTTGATGTCTGTATGGAATCTACCGGTAAATACTGGGTCCCTGTATTCAATCTTTTGGAGGACGATATCAACGTTACCATTGCCAATCCCAAATGGGTAAAGGCAGTCAAAGGCAATAAGGATGATACGAAAGATTCCAAATGGATTGGGGATTTGTTCCGATTAGGTCTGGTTCCGGGAAGTTATATCCCCTGTAAACCCATCCGCATCCTGCGTGAATTTACAAGATACCGTTACAAGCTGACTTCCTGCCGTTCCAGCGAAAAGAATAGATATCAGAATGCGCTCACTGTCTGTAATGTCGCATTAGATTCGGTTGTTTCCGATATCTTCGGGAAATCAGCTGCATCTGTTATTGACTACCTGATCGAACAATCCGACAATTCCATCAACCACGAAGAAATAGCTTCCAGACTCCTCCGTTCCCTAAAGAAGAAGTCTGACAGTGTCATCGAATCCATCGAAGGGTACCAGATAACTGATTCCCAAAAATACCGTATGCGCCTCGTCCGCGCACATCTGGATTATATCACATCCACGATAAATGATATAGACACTATGCTTGATTCTTTGATTACCCCTTATGAAAATGCCGTCCAGCTGCTGTGTACCATTCCGGGTGTTGACCGTAACAATGCAATCACTGTTATCTCCGAAATTGGTACCGAGATGACTCCGTTTTCTAACTCCAAGCGCTTATGCTGTTGGGCGGGACTGACTCCCGGCAACAATGAATCTGCCGGTAAAAGAAATCTATCAGGATAACACGTGCCGGGGTCTACCTCAAACCTGCATTGGTGCAAGCCGCCCATGCAGCCGTGAAATCCAATAAATCGCCTTACTATAAGCAGAAATATGAGCGCATCATGAAACGCCGCGGTAAAAAACGTGCCATCATTGCCATCGCCCGGATGATTCTTACTGCCATCTACCAGATGCTGTCCGCTGGTGAGGTATGGAATCCGACCGATTTATACAAAGTTGATATGCCTGAACCCCTGAAAGAAAAACAGAAGGAAAAGGCTATCAGGCAGGCTAAGAAACTACTTATCAGCGAAGGAGTCATTTCTGAATCCCAACTGGCTCCTTAACTCTTTAAAATAATACACTTCTCAAAGGCTGCCATATGGTAGCTACTCATAAAACAGTATCAATTTTACATTGAAGATGAAAGCGGCAGGAAAGTCCAGAAAGAGTTTGCAGGCACAGAGAGCAAGTCGGAAACAGAAGCCATGCTCCGCAAGGCAATCACTGATTATGAGGAAAAGAAGTTTGTTGCAAAAGCGGATAACATCACACTTGGTGGTCTGCTTGATGTTTGGGCGGAGGAAGAATTAAAGGTCGGCACATTGAGCAATGGTACAGTCGAGAATTATCTTCAAGCCATAAACAGGATAAAGCAGCACCCTATCAGCGAGAGGAAACTGAAAACCGTAACCTCCGAGCATTTACAGCAGTTTTTGGATTTGCTGACTTTCGGCGGCAGCGTTGGCAGCTTCGTTTCCAAAGGGTATTCAAAGGATTATATCCATTCCTTTTCAGCGGTATTGCAGCAGTCATTCCGTTTTGCGGTGTTCCCGAAACAGTTGATTACTTTCAATCCCATGCAATATGTGGTGTTGAAGAAAAAGACGGACAGTGCAGATTTATTTGCGGAAGAAAATGCGGAAGATGGCGAAGTGAAAACGCTGACCTATGAACTGTATCAGAAACTTCTGGCGCAGCTTTCCAAAAGAAGCAAGAACGCTGTTCTGCCTATCCAGATAGCCTATTTTGCAGGTCTTAGGCTTGGGGAAGTGGCAGGGCTGACATGGCAGGACATCAACCTTGACGAGCAATATCTGACCGTCCGCAGGAGCGTCCGTTATAACGGTGCAAGGCATAAAACGGAAATCGGTCCGACAAAGCGGAAAAAAGTGCGTACCGTGGATTTCTGCGACACGCTTGCGGAGATTTTACGGGCAGCGAAAAAGGAACAGCACAAAAACCGCTTTCAGTATGGGGAGCTGTATCATCGGAACTACTACAAAGAAGTCCGAGAGAAAAACAGGGTATTTTATGAATACTACCACTTGGACGGAACGCAGGAAATTCCCGATGACTACAAAGAAATTTCTTTTGTTTGTTTAAGGTCGGACGGTTCTCTGGAATTGCCGAGTACGGTTGGTATTGCCTGTCGCTCTGCAAGAAAGAAAGTACCCGAATTAGAGGGATTTCATTTCCACACGCTCCGTCATACTTATACAACAAACCTGTTGGAAAATGGGGCGCAGCCGAAAGACGTGCAGGAACTTCTTGGACATTCCGATGTAAGTACCACAATGAATGTATACGCCCACGCTACCAGAGAAGCAAAGAAAAAATCAGCGAAGCTGCTGGATATGGTAGTCGGGCAGTAAAGAATTTGCCCTTGTTTCGGCTGGTAAGGGCAAAAACAAGGGCAAAATATAAGGATTTGGCATTTGACAGCGAAAATTCCTTGAAAATACAAGGGTTGGTGGAAAATTAATCTGCAAATTCCGATTTATCGGTTTACATTGGGAGAAATCATACCATACCTAATTACGAAAAGCAATTCTTTCAAAATACGTTTATTCTTTATATCAGCATCGATCAACGCCGGAATTCTTATCCCTATTTCTTTTAACCGATTATAGTCATTGAGTTCCGCTTCCATCTTATTTCCAAATTGATAATAATCACAGGGTTCATGATGAATTTGCTTGAGAACATATTTCCTTTATCCATTCCTCAATCTGTGAAAATAATCTTTCCATATTAATTTGTGAAAAATCCGATGTGTCAATCTTAATCTGTCTGCCGCCAACTAAAAAGGCCTCAAATCCTCTTTGTTCTATCCCATATACATAATCTTCGTAAGAAATGGACCCTGCTTTTATTGCTTTTGGACCATCCTCTGTCCTTTCCGGATAGCAATCATTCACGACATGCCCTCTATGTCTGTCAGGACTGGCCTCCCGCTCCAGAAAGCGCTGATAGATTACTTTATAATCGCCTGTTAATGTAATTGTCAATACGGGGTATTGATATTTTTTTATAAGATCTTTTATGCCATGTTCCGACAAATATTCAAAGTTATTCTCCAAGATAAACGCCTGACCCGATCTCATAAGCTGCCCCGCCGCATAATACATAATTTCCATACTGGCTATCCCAAGCTTTACTTTTTCCTCTCTCGACCGGAAACCAACACTGTCAAATAACAGCTCTTTAATATTATCTTTTGAAATAACAGGAAGCTTCAGCCTTTCTGAGATGACCTGTGCCATAGTACTTTTTCCGGCTGCCGGAATCCCTGTCACCAATATACAGTACATTCCTACTTGCTCCGAAACGTTTTCCCAGGTTCTCCCCACGGACCAAGCGTCTCTCCTGTGTAAGAGAAGTATGTGCTGCAGGTAGTGGAGATGGGGGCAATTTTTTTCAGGCGGTCGGCAACGGGTACTTCCTCATCCGCAAGTTCTTCATCATAAAGCACATTTCGTATCTGGCACAAAAATACCTCTCCACCATCGAGCGGTATGCTTCTTGTAACTTCCAGCTCGAAATTAACAGGACTGTCTGTCAGGATCGGTACATTTAACACTTCGCCTTTACCGATCGCAGCATCGAAATTCATTTTATCTTCATCATACCCTGATTTGGTTCCAAGGTAGTCCGCCATAGGGAGCAGTTTTTCCGTGACAAGATTTGCGCTAAATACATTACCCGCCTTGATCCTGTCTTTCGTCAGCTTTTCCCCGCCTATGCAGATCATTGCCCCAAGCTCCTTATCCCAACAGTAACTGAACCAGCAGAATAACCCGAAATCCGGCGTCTGATCCTCCTTGTATGTGCCATATAAAAACAATGTCTGGGGGCAAAAATCATTTGTTGTCTGTTTAGAAATCTTACTCATATTCACAATTCCTCCTTTACGTTATTCAACACTCTGACAAGATAGTTTTCAAATTCCATGATCTCATCCGTGCTAAAACCTTTGAAATATACCTCGTGCATTTCCAGTGAAACTTTATCGTAGCTCTCTTTCAATTGCTTTGCTTTCTCGGTCAGCGCAATCAGATTCTTGCGCCGGTCTTTCGGATCCGGCCGCCGGCACAGCAGTCCTGAAGCTTCCATTCTGTCAAGCATGCTTGTGAGAGTCGTGTTCGCAAGTCCCGTAAGTCTTGACAACTCTATGATTGAGATGCCGTCATGCTGCCACAACACATACAGAATCTTCCCCTGCGCGCCGTTGAATTCTTTTATGTTTTCTTTTTGCAGTATTTTCTCAAATACTCTCCCCCCTATCTGTTTGATCTGCGTAATCAAAAAACCTGCCTGCGTTTCCATTCCAAATCCTCCTGTATAGAATAATACTATATAGTATTATATTTCGCAAGTACTTTTAAAAAAAGGTGATCGTATTACCCGATCACCCTAAAATTTATCCTCATATCATAATATAGTATGTGTTCAGCGGCATCCGCCGCCACAGCGCGAACAGTCGCCGCCGCACCCGATTGACTTGCCTGCTTTCTTATCTCTCACCATACTGCGCACTGCAAGCGCCACGGCGCCAGCCACAACAGCCAATACAATGATCGTTCCCATATAACCGCTTCCTTTCTGCTTTCCTCCAGCCTGCCAACTTCGTCCTGAAAAACAGTATACTCTATTTCGCAGCTTTTGCAAACTTTCTCCTGTTCATTTGCAGAGTATTTGTTTCTCTATAAGGCCTGCACAGCATATACACAAATCCCGCAGCAGCTATGACTGCTGCTGCCGTCCCGATGCCAAACCCGCCGCCCATGCAGAATGTGCCAATTTGGTAGATGCACATCGCCGCCGCATAGGCAAGCATACACTGATAACTGATCGCAAACCAGAACCACCTGCTGTTATTCATTTCTCTTCTGATCGCTCCCATTGCCGCAAAACAGGGGGCGCACAGCAGATTAAATACAAGAAACCCAAAGGCAGCGGCCGGAGTCATGACCATAGACAGACTGCTCCACACTTCAACACCGTCTTCCGTCACCTGTGCATAACCAAACAGCATACCGAATGTGGCCACTACATTTTCTTTGGCGATCAATCCGGTAACTGCCGCAACCGCCATCTTCCACCCCTCCCCTGCCTGGGTCCATCCCAGGGGTGCAAAGATCCACGAAACAGCGCCGCCGATCTTTGCCAGAATACTGGCCTCAAGCTGCTCTGCCTCCAACATGCCAAAGCCTGTTTCTATCCAGCCAAAGCTCATGAGAAACCACAGCGCGATAGTAGACAGCAGTATGATCGTGCCGGCTTTCTTAATAAAGGACCATCCCCGTTCCCACATGCTTCTTAACACAGCGCCTGCCGCAGGCATATGATAAGCGGGAAGTTCCATAACAAACGGCGCGGGATCTCCCGCAAATATTTTCGTTTTCTTCAAGATAATGCCGGAGCATATGATTGCCCCAATACCGGTCATCCACGCGCCCCATGCCACTGCGCCGGAATGATCAAAAAACGCTCCTGCGATCAAAGCGATGATCGGCAGTTTCGCACTGCAGGGAATAAACGTTGTCGTCATGATCGTCATCTTACGGTCCCTGTCATTCTCAATCGTGCGTGACGCCATAATACCCGGCACACCGCAGCCCGTACCGATCAGGATCGGGATAAATGACTTGCCGGACAGCCCGAATTTCCGGAACACACGGTCCATAATAAAAGCAATTCTTGCCATATAGCCACAGGATTCCAGAAACGCCAGGAAGAGAAACAGCACAAACATCTGCGGCACAAATCCGAGCACCGCTCCTACACCTGCCACAATTCCGTCAAGAATCAGGCTTTGAAGCCAATCTACGCAGTTTATGCTTACCAGTATATTCTCCACAACGGGAGGAATCATTTCCCCGAACAGCACGTCATTTGTCCAATCTGTCAACACTGCTCCCACTGTAGTCACACAAATATAATACACAATAAACATTACCGCCGCAAAGATGGGAAGTGCCAGCCATCTGTTTGTCACGACTCTGTCTATTTTGTCAGATGTTGTCATGGTGCGCTTCTCGTTTTTTGCCACACACTCACTGATCATGGACGAGATGTAAATATATCTTTCATTGGTGATAATACTCTCCGTATCGTCCTCAAAAGCTTCTTCCAGGCTGCGGATCTCCATGCTTATATCCGGCGCATGATTCATCTGCTCCACGATTCTGAAATCTTTTTCGAGTAATTTAACTGCAAAAAATCTTCTCTGTACCGGATCTGTATCTGTAAGCATTGCACATACGGATGCAATGGCCTTTTCCACAGTTTCATCGAATCTGTGCACAACAGCCTGCACTTTTGTCCCCGCAAGGGCTACGGCTCTGGCGGTCACCTCCTGAATACCGATGCCTTTCAGAGCAGAGATTTCCACTGCTTCGCAGCCTAATCTCTGTCCCAGTTTTTCCAGGGAAATTCTGTCGCCGTTTTTGTTAACGAGATCAATCATGTTGACTGCCATCACGACCGGAATGCCAAGCTCCATCAGCTGTGTGGACAAGTACAGATTGCGTTCGATGTTCGTGCCGTCCACAATATTGATGATCACATCCGGGCGCTCACCGATCAGATAATTCCTGGCCACCACCTCTTCCGGTGTATAGGGAGACAGGGAATAGATGCCTGGCAGATCCGTAATGATAACGTCTTTATTCCCTTTCAGTTTCCCCTCTTTCTTCTCCACCGTAACACCCGGCCAGTTTCCTACAAACTGGTTGGAGCCTGTCAGTGCATTGAAAAGTGTCGTCTTCCCACAGTTTGGATTTCCTGCAAGCGCAATTTTTATCGCCATGATCCTTTCCTCCTCTTCTTATCTTTTATTTCCTGATTCCCCTTAATTCGCAGCTTAAAAACCATAGCTCATTCCTGTTCTACTTCGATCATTTCCGCATCTGCTCTGCGAAGCGACAGTTCATATCCCCGCACGGTAACTTCCATCGGATCTCCAAAAGGGGCCACCTTACGAACAAACACATTGACCCCTTTTGTGATTCCCATGTCCATGATCCGCCGTTTCACCGGCCCCTCCCCTGACAGCTGTTTCACCGTCACGGTTTCACCACAGGATACTTCCTTTAATGTTCTCATAATCTGCTCCTCCTGCTTTTATCATTTTATTGTTGTCCTGCCTTATCCCATCACACCATGATGCGGCAGGCCATTTCTCTGCCTATGGCAATTCTGGAATCCTTGATGTTCACGATCAGGTTCCCGTCCACTGTAGAGATTACCGTTACACGGGCTCCTGTCACGAATCCAAGCTTCTCAAGAAATTGTCTGACATCCTCTTTGCCGCCTATTTTTTTGATAGAGGCAGGTTCTCCCTCTTTCGCAAATGTTAATGGCATCACTATGTCTCCTTTCTTCCGCTATGGTAATAGAAATGTATTTAATCTCAATTCTTGGTTAGTTCTAGCTAACTCAACCGTCGACTTAAGGTTAGCATAGACTAACCGCATTGTCAACCTTAAATTTCTAATGCTTAAAACCGAGAAACGGCACTCCTTTCGGATGTGCCGCTTCTCTTTCTTAGGAAAAGAAATGTCCATGCAAGCATGGCTCTAACTATATGAATTTGAAATATTACCTTAATTCCAGTGGTACAATCCCGCCTGGATCTTCCACATCGCCGCGTACTTCCCATTCATGGCAAGCAGCTTATCATGGGTTCCCGATTCTACGATCCGTCCCTGCTCCATCATATAGATGCAGTCCGCATCCCGTACCGTGGAAAGCCTGTGAGAGATAAAGATCACTGTCTTATCCCTCGCAATCTCATTCAGTTCCTGATTCAACCGGTACTCTGCCAGAGGATCCAATGCACTGCTCGGCTCATCCATGATGATCATATCCTGTTTCCGGTAAAGAGTCCGTGCAATCGCCACTTTCTGGGCCTCCCCTCCCGACAGGTTCACGCCGTCCTGTTCAAACTCCGTGGTGAGCGGCGTCTGAACCTGATAAGACAGACGGTTATCCTCCAGTGTAAAATGGGCGTTATAAAGCGCTTTTTCCACCAGATAGGTCTCTTCCCTGCTTCCATCCTCCACATCCATCAGTACGTTTTCCTTAAGCGTCGCCGCATAAATCTTGAAGTCCTGGAATACGGAACCGATCTTTTGCCGATAGGGCATGATCTGGTATTGTCTGATATCCTTTCCATGATAACAGATCCTGCCGGCATTAGGGTCATACAAACGCAGCAGTAGCTTTACCAGAGTCGTCTTACCAGAACCATTATAACCCACCAGAGCGATCTTCTGTCCCGGCCTAATGGTAAATGTAATATCATTTAACACCGGTCTGCCGGAAAGATAACTGAATTCCACATGCTCCACTGCAAGATCTCCCGCCCCCTCCGGCACGGCCTCTTCCGCCTCGGATACAATAGCCGGCTCCAACTGCAGAAACTCCCTGATCCGGTCAATATAGGCCGCATTCTCTGCCGCTATCCTACACCCATTTATCATTTTGCGCATACTGTATGACACCCTGTGAATACAGGAACGGCTCGTAATTAAATGGGCGCCGGAGAGCACATGCAGCACCAGCATCTGATACAGGAGAACCGTCCAGACAGCGCCGTCCTTAACGATTCTGGACAAGACAACTTCCTGAAGCACATCATAGAAAAAAAGCTGCCTGCCATATTTCTTCTGCACATCTTCTATTCTGCGGTTAGACTCATCGTAATCTGCCCGGCATTTTTCTTTCATTTCCGGATTCAGCCGCAGTTCTCCTGCATATTCCGCCAGATAGAAAATCCTGTTGCCATATTCCCGCTTCTGTTCATGAGCCACCCGCTCCATGCGGGCCGCCACGGTCTTCTTATTTGCTTTCGACACACAGATCAGCTCAAAAGGCAGAACGATCATGATCATGAGCACCGCAACAGGATTGATGTATATACAATAGATCAAGGAGCAGAGCAGACTCACTATACTGGCGGATATCAGTTCCACAACGTCCAGATACCGGTCTATACAACGATCCGTTTCCTCCGTCGTGAGAATAAACGTCTCGTAGAAATCCTTATCGTCATAACAGGACAGATCCAGTCCTGTTGCTTTCTCATAGATCTCCATCCGAAGCCCATGGTACAATGTCTGTTTCGCCCTCGGAAACACATAATGTTTGTAGAGCGCAAAAGTCACGGTGGAGACGGCGATCGCCGCCATCAGGATGCCCATGCACAATAAAATCCTGCTAAAAGCTCCGCCCTCTTCTGCCACAGTCAGCACATAGTTTACTGTCCACGTAAATTCCATAAAGATAGAAACCGTCAGCTTAACGCTCTCAAAAATATGAAAAACCATAAAGCCTGGCGCTTTTCCAAAACAAAATTTAGTCATATACCATTGCTGCGATAAAATCTGCCGCCATGTTAGCATTTTGTTCATGCCGTATGTCTCCTAACATCATATCGTTGTAAAACTTTACCCAAAACGATGGCTGAAGTTTGCTGTCACCGCTCTTCTTCTGCTCTCAGCTCAGATAATTCTGCGCCTGCAATTTATATAATGCAGCATACGCACCATTCTGCCGCATCAGGTCGCTATGGGCGCCTCTCTCCTTGATCCTGCCATGCTCCATATAGAACACCATGTCCGCATCTCGAACGGAAGAGAGCCTGTGAGAGATAAAAAACAGAATCCTGTCCTTGCCATACTCCCGTATATTCTCAAACAGATGGTATTCCGCAATAGGATCCAGGGCGCTGCTTGGTTCATCAAACACCGCCACCGGACTTCTCTTCGCAAAAGCTCTGGCCGCAAGTATTTTCTGGTTCTGTCCGCCGGATAATACCACGCCCTCCCTGGAAAATTCCCGGGTCAGTATGGTCTTTGCCTGATATGGCTGTCTGACTGTTTCTTCGTAAGCGTCCGCAAGCTTCAGCGCCGTCTCTACCCGCTGCTGATCCTCCGTCTCCCCCGTATGCCGTCCCATCAACACGTTTTCCCCGATGGTATCCGCAAAGATCCTGCCATTTTGAAAGGCTGTGGCAAACAACTCTCTATAGGCCCGAACCTGATACTTTCGTATATCGATACCGTTCACCAGGATCCGACCCTCATCCGGGTCATACAGACGCAGCAGCAGTTTCATCAGTGTGCTTTTTCCGGCGCCATTGTAGCCTGCCAGCGCCACGCTCTTGTTTCCCTCTATACTGAAATCAATATCCTTTAGTACATAGCCCGATCCTTTATAGCCAAAAGACACATGTTCAAAAATTACCGAACGGATTGGAAGTTCCGGAATCAGCCCCTCCTGATCCTCCGGAATTGCAGGTTCATATTCCAGAAAATGCCGGGTCTGTTCCAAATACAATCCGTTTTTCACTACATCCATGACCGCATCCGCAAATCCGATCAAGGTCCATGTGTTGGCGTTCATCGTAGTCTGAATCACAGCCATCTGTGCAAACACCATCGTCCCGCTCACAAGCACACGATAACCGCCATAAATCACGGCTCCTTCCTGCAGCAGTGTAAACGTAAAATACTGGAACAGCCAAAAGAAGATGATATTCTTAACCGAATACTTTCCGATCACTTTCCGCATAGACGATACCGCTTTGTCATATTGTTTTTTCAACAGTCTGAATACATTGGTCATGCGAATTTCTTTGGCATATTCACTTAAATGTATGGTCCTGTTGATATAGTCCGCTATCCTCTGGAATACAATATTATCCCGTTCCATTCTAAACACCCTGCTGTTCAGAATCCCATAGAAAACGAAATTGCCCAGAATGGGAAAGATCATGAACAAAATGGCAAGATGATCGATCTGATAAATGATGACTGCCGCTGCAATCATGGAAAAAAAGCCCGCTCCGATCTGACAAATACCCCGCAGCGTATCCGGGAGCTTCACATGCGCCTGACTCACAGCCATCATATATTCATTGTAGAACTCACTGTCCTCGAAGCAGACCAGATCTACCTGGCAGGCCTTATCATACAGCATCTTGTTGATGCCGGAATATAACTCCACGTCTGTCACAGGTTTCACATAGCTCTCAAAATACCGGTTAAACAGCTCCAGCGCCACTTCCAACGCGATGACGCACCAGATATACACCATCATCTTCTTAAAATCCGTCTGCTTCATCGCCAGATCCAGAATGATCCGGATCAGGACGCAGGAGACGATGAGCCAGTCCACATACTCGAAAACACCATGCAGAGATTCCGCGATCACACGCCATTTATTGATCTTCCATCCAATCTGTACGGCAAACTTACAGGATGCGAATGTCCTGTAAATAAAACTGTCTTTCATTTTATCTCAATGCCTCCCGTTTTTTCTGCACTAATCATACCACATACATTAAGCCCCTTTGCTTTTTGTCCCCCAATGCCGTATTTTTGTCCTTCAATTTCCATTGCGCCTGCCGCAAATATTTTCTATACTAATGGTGGATCATCCAAGACCCATGGAGGAAACTATGCTGCAAATTGCCATATGTGACGACGAAGAACTTTTATTATCTGAGATCAGACACATTACACAAGACTGCCTGCACAAGCAGCAGACCTTTTCCATTGTGTCTGCCTATACGGACGGACAGGCGCTTCTTTATGATATTCAGGACGGACGGTATTTTGATCTGTTTTTTCTTGACATTGAGATGCCCGGCATTTCCGGTATGGATCTGGCAGGCCGGATTCATGAACTGCTGCCCGACGCCCTTATGATCTTTGTCACCGCTCATTATAAATATGCGGTGGATGCTTATGAGCTTCATATTTTCCGCTATATTCCCAAGAATCAGCTGACAGAACGGCTTCCCCACGCGCTGAAAGATGCGGTGGCGCTTTTGGAGATTCAAAATACCCATTCCTACATTATTAACAACCAGAACCGCTTCGAGAGACTTCCCTTAAAGGAGATTCTTTTTATCGAGAAAGATGGAAAAAATGCTGTTTTTCACATAAGACCCCGGGAAAACAGAATCGCAGCTGCGCCTGATACACAACCGGAAGCACAGATGCCCTCAAAAGATCTGTCTGACAGTTCCCAAGATCTGACCCGCCGGATTCGAAAGACATTGTCGGAAATTTTTGAAGAACTGCCCCCGGAAGATTTTTATTTTATTGAACGCGGATTTATTGTGAATTTGAGACATGTGGCAGGCATTTCCCGTACGGACTGTATTCTTACCGATCATACAAGACTGCCTGTTTCCCAGAGCCGGCTGCCGGAATTCAAGAAACGGCTGAACCAGTACTGGCGTGACAAAGTGTAATATATAAGACTAACTTGAAAGCAAGAGGTATCCATGCTTCCCACACACAAAAACAGACTCCGATTCCTGGAACGCAAAAATAAAGTCCTGGAGGAGAATTACCATCTCCTCACAGAACTTTACCAAAAAAACGAACATCTTTATCATGACATGAATCATCATCTGCAGATGATCTATCATATGGCTCAAAATAAGAATATACCAGAAATCACGAAATATATTCACTCTATCAGCGCGCCTGTGAATGAACTCTCCGATATGACATGGAGCGGCATCGACATCGTGGATGCCATCTTAAACCATGCCGTTGTGGACGCTGCAAGTCAGGGAATCCGGATGGACGTCAACGCGGAATTCCCCGGAAACTGTCAGATCACATCGGACGACCTGTGCGTAATCCTTTTTAATCTTCTGGACAATGCCACTGAAGCCTGCCTGCGTTATATGCGGCTCACACACAACACACCCACGGTAGAAGTAACTGTCCGCAGGATCCATGAATTCCTGATCATCAAGATAGAAAATCCATGTCTGCCGCCAAAGAAGCTCTTCGGAGTTTTTCCCACCACCAAGTCAGATCCCCTGCATCACGGCATCGGCCTGCACAATGTCAGGGAAAAAGTAGAAAAATATAACGGGAGCCTGGAGCTTGAGGTGAATGGTGAATCCTTCGTGGCAACGGCAATGTTATTTTTTCTTAATTGAAACTCCTGTCCTTTCACAGATATGGGCAGCTTACAGTCGTTTGAGCAGCTCCTCCCTCTGTGCCTCAAATCCCGGCTTGCCAAGAAGCGCGAACATATTCTTCTTGTAACTCTCAACGCCCGGCTGATTAAACGGATTCACGCCAAGGAGGTATCCGCTGACGCCGCAGGCAAACTCAAAGAAATAGAACAGCTGGCCCAGATAGAATTCGTTCACTTCCGGAATCGTGATCATAAAGTTTGGAACCTGTCCGTCGGTATGTGCCAGAATCGTTCCGTTCATAGCGCTCTTATTGACAAAATCAACGTTCTTGCCTGCCAGATAATTCAGGCCATCCAAATCTACCGGTTCTTCACCGATAATGATCTCTTCTCTGCTTGTCTCAATATTGATCACCGTTTCAAACATCGTTCTGGAACCGTCCTGAATGAACTGGCCCATGGAATGAAGATCGGTGGTAAGGTCAACGCTTGCCGGGAAGATACCTTTCTGATCTTTGCCCTCGGACTCGCCATAGAGCTGCTTCCACCACTCGGATACATAATGCACACTCGGCTCATAGTTGGCCAGAATCTCGATTACTTTGCCTTTTCTGAGTAAGATATTACGCAGCGCAGCATATTTCACCGCTTCATTTTCCTCGAAAGGCGCTTCCAGTGCCATCTTTCTGCCTGCTGCCGCACCCTCCATCAATTGATCAATGTCCGCTCCCGATACGGCGATAGGCAGTAAGCCCACTGCAGTCAGTACGGAGAACCGTCCACCCACATCATCCGGAACCACAAAGCTCTCATAACCTTCCTCGGTCGCAAGGTTCTTCAGGGATCCTCTCGCTTTATCTGTTGTAGCGTAGATTCTCTTCGCTGCGCCCTCTTTACCATATTTCTTCTCTGCCATCTCCTTAAACACACGGAAAGCGATCGCAGGTTCCGTAGTCGTACCGGACTTGGAGATCATATTGATGGAAAAATCTCTGTCTCCGATCACATCGATCAAATGTTTAATATAAGTAGAGCTGATGGAATTACCTACGAAATAAATCTCCGGCGTCTTCCTGATGGATTTGTCCACTACATTGTAGAAGCTGTGCCGTAAGAACTCGATCGCCGCTCTTGCACCCAGATAGGATCCGCCGATACCGATCACTACAAGCACTTCGGAATCACTCTGAATCTTAGCTGCCGCCTGTTTAATTCTCGCAAACTCTTCTTTATCATAATCAACCGGCAGATCGATCCATCCCAGAAAGTCATTACCTGCCCCTGTCTTGCTTACAAGCACTTCTTTCGCGTCCAGCGCCAGCTTCTTCATGGACTCTACTTCATTGTCTCCGATAAAAGGTGCCGCCTTTGAATAATCAAATGTAACTTTGCTCATATTGTCCTCCATTCCGAAGCTTTTTTGCTTCTGTTTTATAAATAAGTGTAGCATTGCAACCAATGATTTTCAAGATTTTTCACTTGCTGTTCACCGCATTCTCGATCAGCCCGATGATCGTTCCGATAGCGTCGCGCTGATTGCTTTTACTCATCGCATCAATATAAGTAAATCTGTTAAAATACAGTTCCTGAATTTTTTCCAGTAACAGTTTATTCGTCAGATCATCCTCGTCCACTACGATGCTGAAACCCTGTGATTCAAAAGACTCCGCATTCAGAATCTGGTCCCCTCTGCTGCTGCCGGCGGGCAGCGGAATAAGAATATTGGGTTTTTTCAGCGCCAGCAGTTCGCTGATCGCGTTTGCACCTGCTCTGGAAATAACAAGATCCGCCATCGCAAAAATGTCTTTCATTTCAGAGCGGATATACTCAAACTGTTTATATCCGGGTGTCGTGAGAAGCAGATTATCCACTTTCTCCTTACCGCACAAGTGCACTACCTGGAAATCCTTCAGAAGCTCCGGAAGTACGTCTCTGACTGCCTGATTGATCGCCGCTGACCCAAGGCTTCCTCCTACCACCATAATGACCGGCTTAGAAGAATCAAACCCACAGAGCCTGTAACCGTCCTCTTTGTTTCCCATGACCAGTTCTTTTCTGATCGGAGAGCCTGTCAGTACTGCTTTACTGGCCGGCAGCATACGGAATGTCTCGGGGAAATTGCAGCACACTTTCTTTGCCACCGGAATACAGAGCTTGTTGGCAAGTCCCGGTGTCATATCCGACTCATGTATAATGCAGGGAATTCCCAGCGTATAAGCAGCCCGCACCACAGGCACACTCACAAACCCGCCTTTGGAAAATACCACATCCGGCCTGATCTCTTTCAGATATTTTCTGGCTTCTCCCATTCCCTTGATCACGCGGAACGGATCGGAGAAATTCTTAGGGTCAAAATACCTTCTGAACTTACCCGTCGCAATACCAAAATATGGAATATTAAAGTCTTCCATTAACTTTTTCTCGATGCCGTCATAAGACCCCATATATGCGATCTCATACTCCAGCTCCCTCAGCTTCGGGATAAGCGCCATATTCGGGGTTACATGTCCGGCGGTCCCACCGCCGGTAAGTACGATCTTCTTACTCATTGTGGAAGAAACCTCCTAATTATCTAAGATTTCCTGTAATGCACATGCCAGCTGATCAGGACAGGAAGTACTCTTAAAGCCGCATTTAATCCCGCGAAGCTTCTCAACCGCCTCCTCTATTTTCATGCCTGCAACCAGCCTGGAAATTCCCTGCAGATTTCCGTTGCATCCTCCCGTAAATTCGACGGACTTGATCACGCCGTCCTCTACCTCCAGGTCGATTGCCTTTGAACATACTCCTTGTGGATGATAAACCATTCTTATTCCCTCCCGTTAATCATATTTTCTCCTGTTAAATCTATTTTACACAATCTGATTTAGTATAACATAATTTTCCTTTTCTTACCAGTATGCCATGGGGCCCTTTCCTGCCTTTTGTGCGTATATATTGTCTTGATTTGACGATGCCTTACGTCTTCTTTCACGAAAGTTTTCCAAATATAATAGACATAGACACGTTTACAGTTCTTTCTATCGTATTTCAGGAGGGATGACAAATTATGCCTGCTTTGTTTTTTCAGCATAAAAATTTTATGATCGGAATTCTGGCATTGCTGTCCTGTAGTATCATATGCCAGATCGTGATCGGAGTGATATATCATCGACTCATCTGGGAGACAGAACATATGTCGACGACTACCAATAAAGCGTTGCAGCAGCTAAAGCTTAAGTTTTCCGGATGCCGTAAGATCAATGACAAAGTCTCCAATGTTTCCGTATTTGTGGACAAGTTTATGAGTCAGATCAGAATCGGCCGGATACCCCTATCCATATTACGGCACCTGTCCGGACAGCTTATGCTGCTGGCCGTTCTTGTGGCCGGAATCGGCGCCTGTCTGGGCATCATTCACAACGAGAGCTTTTTCAGCATCGCACCCTTTTATGTTGTCAGTTTTTTGGGATTGTATTGTTACTTTGCGATCTCCTCCCTGATCGATATTCCCGGCAAGGTCAATGTCCTGCGTATCAATCTGGTGGATTATTTGGAAAACCATCTGGCTACCCGGCTTGATCAGACCGAAATGGACATGCAGTTGATCAAACCGGAACAAAATACCAAACCAGAAAGTCATCTATCAGATAAGATGTCGAATGACGACAGCAGTCTGTCTTTTTCAAGAGATGAAATAAAAGAATTGGAATCCCTGTTACAGGAATTTCTATTATAACGATTTATTTACTCATTGATGGCAGCAGTTCTTCAATACGTGCCGCTGCTGCCCTGTCCAGAATCACTTTGCCTCCGGGAAGCAGTTTCAGCACCGTTCCGGGAATCTGATCCGTGGGCTGGGATCTGTACATTTTTTCTACGATATCCTGCTTGGCTGCCCCTGAGACCTGCAGAATCACCTGCTTTGTCTCAAACATATGATGTACACCCAAAGTAATTCCTCTTGTCAGTTTCATAGGTCCGGAAAAATATTTCTGTCCTACGCTCATGGTTGTCTCGGACAGTTCCACCACTTTTGCGTAATCTTCAAAATTACCTCCCGGTTCGTTCAGTCCAAGATGCCCGTTCATGCCAAGTCCCAAAAGCATAAGATCGATTCCTCCATGCTGCCTGATTATATTGTCGATCCTTGCACATTCTTTCTCAAGGTCCTCTGCATGAATATCGAATAAATGCATCTTTTCCGCACGGATTCCAAGCGCGTCATACAGATGCTTTCTGAGAAAGCTGGTACAGTTCTCGCTCTCGTCTTCCAGATCCAGCCACTCATCCAACGCTACAAACTCCGCCTGCGTAAAATCAATTTCTCCCCTGTCCTGCATTTCTTTCAAAATCTCACAGGTTCTAACTACCGTACTTCCTGCCGGAAAACAGAGCAGCGCATCCGGTTTTCTTTCAAGGCATTCCTGAACCAGTTGTGCACATCTTTTTGACATGGCATCATAATCTGCCAATACTTCCGTGTCCGGAATTTTTACGGGAAGACTTGCTCCCATCTCCACCGCTATCTCTTCCATACAATTTGGAAGCGACTTTTCTTCTTTGCTATGCGCGATGCAGGCCGTACAGTTTCCCCGATACTGGCACGGTATATATGGGCAGTTACATTTATGTTTCATAGTGCAGTGATACTCCTTTCTCGATTAATTTCTTATCCCTTTACTGCTCCCATAGCCAAACTCTTCTGAATATTTTTGCTCAGAAAAACATATAGGACCAGGGTTGGAATTGTTGCGATCGTAAGTCCGGCTCCGATCAGCCCCCATTTCGTGGAATATTTCCCCACCATGTCATTGACGCCTACCGTGATCGTCTTATATTTCTCGCCGCTCACAAAAGCGATCGCCAACATCATTTCATTCCAGGAGGATAGAAATGTAAGTATTGCGACGGTAGACAGAATAGGTTTCATAAGCGGCATAATGATCTGCCAAAACACCCGGTAAATACTGGCTCCGTCTATAAAAGCTGCCTCCTCCAGTTCCTTGGGAAGCGACTCCAGCGTGCCCACCATCAAAAGTATTGCCGTAGGCATGGCAAAGGCCACATAGGGTAAGATCAACGCCCAGTAAGTATCCAGAATAGGCTTTAGGTTCACAAATAGGGGAAGTAATACCGCATGAATGGAAAGCATCATTCCCGTCAGGAAAATGAAATACACAATTCCGCTTAGCCTCCACTTGAGCCGAACGATAGCATAGGTCGCCATAGCCGAGAGCACCAGGGTAAATGCAATGGTAAGTCCTGTAACTACCATGCTGTTGATCAGATACCGTCCCAAATGCGCTTTCTCAAATATTTTGACATAATTGTGCCATTCCCAGTTCTGCGGCAGGCCGATCACATTGCCTCCAAAAATCTCCTTGTTGCTTTTTAATGAAAAAGTAAACATCCAGTAAAGTGGAAATAACTGAATTGCTGTAACTACAATCAGGCAGACAGTAGTGATCATTCCGGTTTTCTTTAATTTGGCTCTTCTTTTTTTCATCCGGTTCCTCCTAATCCCTCCGCACCCTGTTAAACACTTTCTGTATGATAAAAGTAAACACCAAACATTCCAGGATGATAAAAATTGCTACTGCACTTGCATAGCCATATTCATTCGTAATAAATATTTTCTTATACATCAGTAATGAGGGTACCTCCGATGCATGCACCGGTCCGCCATTGGTCAGAATATAGATCAGGTCAAAAGACTTCAATGATCCGATGATCGCAAAAATGACACAGGCTTTGATCATGGGCACGATCATTGGGATCACAACCCTCCATGATGTCTGAAACTTAGTCGCTCCATCCACTTTCGCCGCCTCTATGATTTCCGGCGATATGGATTTGGCCGCAGAATAGAACAGAAGCATATGATAGCCAATATACTGCCACACCATCGGTACAAAACAGGCTGCCAGGGCAGTATTCCCGTCCCCAAGCCATTCTCTCTTCCAGGACTCCAGACCAAAAGCCTCCAAACCAAGATTCAAAAGACCGTATGAGGGATGATATATCTTCAGCCACAGATGTGCAATGATCGTCCCGGATATGATCACCGGAACAAAAAAGGCGTTCCGATAGAAATTCTCTCCTTTGACACCGCCTGCTAACACCAGTGCCAGCACCATGGAAATGGGAAGCTGAATGAATACGGAAGCCGCGGCAAGCAGCAGTGAATTCCAAACCGCTTTAAAAAACAACGGATCCTGAAGCATCTGAATATAGTTCTTCAATCCAATAAATTTCGCTTCCCTGATTCCATCCCAGTCCAGCAGGCTGTAGCCTGCGGACTGGAAGACCGGTATCAGAGCAATTGCACAAAACCAGATGAGAGCCGGCAGTACAAAAAAACAGATTGCCTTTTTATCTCTTAACGCTCGTTCCATACCTTGCCTCACTTTCTTTACAACACAAACTGCGGCATCTATTCCCCTTACTCGGCGGAGCTTCCCTTTACTTTCTCCTGAGCGGCCTGCATGCCTGCAGCGAACTCTTCCGGTGTCGTTGTTCCTGCGATCAGACCCTGCAGAAGTTCATAATGAGCCTCAATTGCCGCACCCTCAAGGAACGTATCCCATGCAAGTACGTAGCCGTCTGCGTTTTTGATCAGTTCTTCGACCTGACGGAGCGTCGGGCTGACCTCTGACTCATCTACATCCACTTTCCATGCCGGAAGGCTGTCGCCAATCTTATAAGCTTCCTGTGACATATATTTTGTGATGCCTACCGCAAATTCATAAGCCATATCCGGATATGCGGTATTGGCATTGATCATCATCATATCAATTGCACCGCCGGAGAAACTGTTGATTCCGCCTTTTCCTCCATCTACCGCAGGCATGGGAACTGCCTTGATCAGACCCTGAATCTCATTTTCCTCACTGTCGCATCCGGATGATACCCAGCTGCCGCCAAAGTACATGGGAACCAGGCCCATATAGAACTCTTCCTGAGATTCCTCGGCTCCAAGGCCTAATGTACCGTCCGGAAATGCTCCTGCCTCATTCAACTGGCACAACAGTTCGGCCGACTTGATAATGCCCTCTGTATCCAATGTCTCTTCACCCTGCAGGGCGCTATTCATATAATCCGCCCCCTCCGTGCGTACTGCCAGAGCGTTCTGAATCATTCCGATGTGCCATCCCTCTTTTGCCCCAAGCACCATAGGCGTTACACCTGCCGCCCGAAATGCCTTTACTGCCTCCAGCAGCTCGTCAAATGTTTCCGGAATCTTTACGTTATGTTCTTCAAACAATTCTTCGTTACAAAACAGTGCACCCGCCCATTGTTTCAGAGGAAGACCATAAGTTTTCCCATCATAAGTGCCATAAGTAAGCGTTCCGTCAAGAAGCTCTTCCTTGGTTCCGTACTTGTCCATCAGGTCATCCAGCGGCAGAACCACGCCTGCATCCACATAAGCTTTTGCATATCCGCCGCCCCAGCACATAAAGATATCTCCCTGCGCTCCGCTGGCTGCCGCAACCTTTAATTTATTATTCTGATACTCTACTTCCTGTGTTGCCACATCCTCAATCGTGACATTCGGATGCTCATTTTCAAACAGCTCCACATACTCTTCCACAATCGCATTCATCTCTGCATCGGGCCAGATATGCCAGAAAGTAAGGTGGATCTCCTCATCAGAACCCGCATTGTCCACAGCATCATCTGCAGCCGCCACTTCGTCTTCTGCCGCACTGTCCTGTGCTGCCGCATTGTCGGAACTTTTTGTTTCCTGGCTGCCGCCTCCGCTGCCGCATCCTGCCATAGTCATTATCATTGCTCCTGCCAACATAAGACTAACCAGTTTTTTCAATTTCATAATCTTCCTCCTTCTCCTTGCGTTTCCAGTCTTCTGACCGGAAACTGTCTGCTTGTTTTTTCAATATTATCGTAAATTCCCTCTGCCACATTTCCATGTATTCTCTGAAGCGCCATGGCCACTGCCCCCATCACCGGCTCATAACAAGCTTCGATGATATTGGCATTGGGAATATTACTTAATATTCTTTCTTTTACCACGTTGTGAAATTCCTGAAACCGGCATTTGAAAATACTGCCCGACAAAACGATGTCAACATTTTCTCCTGCGATCCCCATTTTATCCATGCGTGCCACCAAAAACCCGGCAATCACCTCTCCATAATCTTTCCAGATCTGTACGGCCACCGAATCATCTGCAAACGCCTCTTCTTCTATCATAATAGGCAGATTCAGATAATCGCTGCTCTTGATCATTCCCTTTACGCGCATATAAAGAAGCTTATCCACTGTGTCAACATGAAAATAATCAAGAATCCTCTTTGTCAATGAAGTTTCCGCAAGCAGTCCCATATGGGAGTCAAATACTGCCTGTACCGCTCTCTTTCCAAGACTCCATCCTCCCTGATATTCATCAGGTATATAAAATCCGTATACAAAACACTCTTCTTTGTTCTGTACCGCACAGTTTAAGCCGGAACCGGCACACAGGATTCCACATCTGTCTTTTCTGGTAGCTGCCCGCATTGCTATAATGCTGTCATTTACAACCTTGACGTCTGCCGATGGAAAATACTTTTGTATACTTTCTTCCAAAAGCGCCGCCTCGTCGTCCCAGTCGATTCCTGTCAGACCGCCTACTACTGAGACGATATCCTCTCTTGTAAGCCGGCATGTCTCAAGCGCCTGCCCGGCCGCCTCAAGAATCGCTCCCATGGCATATTCCAGACTGCTGCTGGAATGGCAGGCCCCGTAACTTTTTCCCATTCCCATAATTTTTCCGTCACTGTCAGCCACGACGGCATGGGTCTTGCTGCCACCCTGATCAATTCCCAATATATATTTCATATGTTTTCTCCCGGTCTACCCACATACACTGCCACAACCCGGCTTCTTTTCTTTCTCAAAAAACTGAGGTAAGTATTCTTTATTTGCTTCCAGAAGTTCAGGAACCAGTTTCTCCACATATTCCCACTGACGAACCAAAGGATGTGCCAGAAGCGCCAGCTTCATCTTCCGAACATCTCCCTCTACTGCCGCTTCCACCGCCAGCTGTTCGTAGTTTTTCACTGCAGCGATCAATCCCCAGCACATTTCCGGTACTTTGGCTACATGAAGTGGCTGCATCCCTGTCTTATTGACCAGACATCCCACTTCTACCACTGCGCTGTCCGGTAGAAAAGAAACCGCTCCCTGGTTTGGAACATTTACTACCATCTTAGTGTCTATGTTGTTGTAAACGGCATTCACAAATCCCATGGCTACCTCAGAGTAACCGCCGCCGCCCCGTTTGGCCAACGCTTCAGGCTTATCAGAATTTGTTTCATCCGCGTAAGCGGCAAATACTTCTTTCTCCAGATCCTGTACATATTCCCCTCTTGTCTTGGGCGCCGCTTTAAATTTGGCAACCTTTTGGTTGGTATGAAAATACCACTGCAGATAGGGACTTGGAATCACTCCCAAAAGCCTGATCAGCTCCAGGTCAACATCATCATTTTGCGCCGCAATTTTTATGAATTCTTCTTCTGTCACAGGGCGGCCGTCAATGGTAATATTGCTGATAAAATTCATATGGTTTAATCCCACATAGTCATACTGCACCTGTTCATAGGGGATTCCCATAGCTCTTCTGGCCCACATTTTCGGGAATATACCGCCGGAACAAAATCCCGCAATATTAGCCTTGGTATATCTTGTCACTGCTTCGGTTACCAGCCCTGTGGGATTGGTGTAATTGATCAGCCATCCGTCAGGCGATAATTTTTCCATCCTCTCCGCCACATTCAGCATGACCGGAATAGTCCGAAACGCTTTCATCATCCCGCCCGCACCTGTGGTTTCCTGTCCGACAAGATCATACTGCAGCGGAATCTTCTCATCCTTTACCCGCTGCTTATTCCCCCCGACACGAATCTGAGTGTCCACGAAATCAGCCCCATACAGCGCTTTGTCCAAATCAGTTGTACTCTTTATTTCCACCGAAAGACCAATCTTTGATGCAAATCTCCTGCAAAATCCCTCCATGATCCCGAGACGTTTTGCATCAATGTCGTACAGCATCACTTCTCTGACCGGAAGCTGTTCTCTTCGCATCGCCATCTCATCCAGTAATTCCGGCGTATAGGAACTGCCTGCGCCGACAATGGTAAACTTCATTCCCTCCATAACCTGATTACCTCCCTTTCTTAAGCTTGTGTATCGTTCCACATTTGATTAATATAAAAACACATTGAGTCAATGTGCTGTTTCCCTTATGATTGTGGTTGTGTATCGTTCCACATTTTGGGAATAAAAATATATCTATGTCGTTTCCCGAATGATCAGTTCCGGTTTCATTACAATTCTCTGTCTTGGCGCGTCCGGATTATGAATCTGCTCCAGCAGAATCTCTACTGCTTTGGCGCCGACTTCATAAAGAGGCTGACGGATCGTTGTCAGCTTCTTCTGGCTCTTGTCCATATGCCAGAGTTTATCATCATCGAAACCAACGATCTTAATATCTTCCGGTATCCGGATTCCCTCTTCTTCCAAAGCCATCATCCCACCGATCGCCGTATTATCAGCTCCGAAATAGATGGCTTCCGGCAATGCATCTGTACCGTTCTCCTGCAAGTAGTTCCTGATTGCGGCATAACCTGCATCCACACCGAATTCATCACATTCTATTACGGATTGATATTGCTCCAGTCCGTAATTTTTCATAGAAATAAGATAACCCTGCCATCTTCTCAATGCGGCTTTGGTACCCTTGGCGCCTGTCACATGCATAATACGCCTGCATTTCTTCTCCACCAGATGATCTACCGCCAGCTTGGAACCATATGTATTGTCAATGAGAACATTATTAACGTTTGCATCCTCCACTTCGTTCTCCACGACTACAAAAGGAAAATCCATCTGCGCCCGCCGGCGGATCAAATCTGCATCATCCAGGTCGCTGCCATAAATAATCGCACCGTCGGTTGTGCCGTTACTAAAGAAATCTATATATGTCTCTTTCTCTCTTCTGTCGTTTCTTCCACTACAGAAGATCACACGAAATCCATGCTCTTTAACCTTATCCTCAACGCCCCTGATCACATCAAAGAAATACTGTTCTGTCAGGGAATCCAGAATAACCCCCACAAGGTTAGTCCTCTGCAGCACCAACGATCTGGCGAGTGTATTTGGTTTATATTGCAATTCCCGCATTGCTTCCATAATCCTTGTTCTGGATTCCAGACCCACACCGGTCTGATTATTGATCACTCTGGATACTAATGTCTTGGAAACACCTGCTTTTTTCGCCACATCGTATATTGTTGCCATGTGATTCTCCTTTTCTCTATGCATAATATACCATGTGTATCGATACACGTCAAGATGTTTTTATGCACTCTTGTGTATTGCCCTATTATTTCTCGTTTCCGAGGAAGATCAATCCTACCGCACCTGGTCCGGAATGTGCCCCAATGCTCGGGCCTATCGGACGGATCACGATATCCGTATAGCCGAATCTCTCCGTGATCATATTGGCAACATATCTTGCATCCATTTCACAATCCCCATGGACGATACCGATAAACACTTGTTTATCCCTGTATTCGCCAAGCTGTGCCTCCATGTTATCGACCAGTGTCATAAGCGACTTCTTTCTGCCGCGCACTTTATCAAGCGCTACCAGCTTGCCTTCTTTGTCAAAATAAAGAATGGGCTTAATATTGATCACTGTACCCAGAATCGCGGAAGATTTGGACAATCGTCCTCCCCGGTATAAGAAATTAAGATCATCCACCGTAAACTGAATATTCAGATGAGGGCTGTTCTCTCTGGCCCACTCGGCGGCTTCCTCAATCGACTTACCTTCTTCTTTCATCTCGATCGCCTTGCGGATCACAATACCCTCTCCAAGAGATGCAGACAAAGTATCAACCACGATGATCTTCATCTCAGGGTACTCCTCCATGATCTCATTGGCGCCATTTACGATGTTCTCATAGCCGCTGCTCAATGCAGAGGAGAAACTGATATGCAGAATATCCTTTCCCTGACTGGCATACTCTTCAAACTTCTCCAGGATCACCGCAGGATTACTGGCCATAGTAGCCGCTTTCCTGCCCGCGCGCATGGCATCATAGAACTCTTTGACGGTCAGTTCTTTTCCGTCGCCATACATTTCATCCTCCACCGTATAATAATGAGGAATAACGCCTACCTGATGCTCCGCAAGATATTCCGGATCCATATCACAGTTACTCTCCGTTGTAATTACAAATTCCCGCATGATGTTCTCCTTTTCTTTTAACATTCCTGTTATATTAATTTCCATAGATCGCTATACTCGGCCCCACATAATATTCTTTCGAGCTGTATCTGAATAGATCCAGGTACCCGATCCGATATTTCCACTCTTTCCCATAGGAAATACCCTTGTAATCCTGCAGCGGCGTATAGCGGCTTATCTTCTCCTCATAGAGTGCTTTCAGCTCAGGATACATATCCCCCCGCTCTATGATCAGATAGTCTTTCTTCTGCCTGAAATATCCTGTGGCGTACTCTACATCCACATAATACTCCTGCTCCTTTAGTGTGTCCGGCAGCCTGGTAATGTCTTCTCCCACATCTATCACCCGATAGCGCTCCGTATCTATGGCCGGTGCAAAAGAAGTGCAATACACCGTCGCGCCCTCCGGAATATGTTCTTCCATATACTGCGCCGCCTGTGTGTATGTCAGTCCGTAGCGGGTATCATTGAGCGCCACAGCCACATTGCATACGATCATCAGGATGAGCGCCGCCGGAACGATTCCTCCGGCATAACGCATCTTGCGGACTTTTTCGAATTTTCCCAGCCATTCCCCGATCTGAACAAATCCGTATGCCATAAACAGGAACACGTAAGGCTGTATCAGAGAAAGGTTCCTGCCAAGCACGATCTTGTATCGGGAGAGAAAAAGAATGATAAACACCGGCATCAACATAAATACCATCACCTGCTGCCAGTCCTTTCTCCGAATCAGATAGACGACTCCGAGCAAGAGCAGAATACCGCCCACAGCGCCGTAACCGGTGAAAGCATAGGCTTCTATATATCCCAGCAGCGGGAAATTATGTTCAATCCCGGGATGTCCCCATGCGTAATGGTTCAGATTATATAGATTATCCCAGACAAATGTTTTAAAGTGAAAAAACATGGAAAAATTGCAGACACAAAACACCAACACGATCACAATACAGCATAAGAAAAATACAAAGTTATTCCGATGCTTTTTCCAGTACTTCTTCTTAATATGCAGCGCCAGCCAGAAGATTCCAAATAAAATGCCATGGTACTTCGCCGCCGTGGCAAGTCCGATGCAGATCGCAAGCAGCGGATACCACAGGTATATGATCCGGTCCTCCTGTACATCCTGATAGATCAAACACCCAAGCAGCATGATCACATTGGCAACGGCGTACATCATCGTATCCGGACCCGTATAATACAAATAAGCATAGCCGTACAGAGAAAAGACCGACAGCGCAAGTCCCATATAACCCAGACTGCTCTTTCCGGTCATTTTTTTAATGGCAAAATAAACACATAGATTGGATAATACCGCCGTACCGCACACAACATACCGAAGCAAAATGACAGTGTCTGCCCCGGATATCAGTCTCCCCAGAATACGCACGCCCACTACCGCATAATAAAAGGTCAGATGAGGATACCGAAAGAAATCCAATACATAGATATCTCCCGCATAAATATGCTGGTTCAGCAGATTATAGATACAGTCCAGAGAGAGCTGCTCATCCACATTGGGATAAAGCGGCAGTTCAAACTGCCAGTGTCTGTAAAATACAAATATCCCTGCCAGCAGCGTCGCAGCAACTGCCGCCGCCATACCCAGCCTGCCCCGTATCTCTTTGCCTCGATTCTTTACATGGTTTGCCATTGATCCGCTATGCCTCTTTCCCACCCTGCAGCCCTGGGGCTATACGCGCCGCCATATCACCTGCATCGGCACAATCGTTACATCCAGTCTTTTATATGGTAACTCTTCGTGCAGATTGCGTCAAATATTATTCCCTGCTCTTTTATATATTGTTTATATGCAGCCAGCTTTTCTTCCTGTCCTTCCAGTTCCGGGGATACAAAACATAATTTGTAACCCAGCTCTTTCAATTCCCGGAAGCTGTCCTGATCGAGAGGAATCTTCGTGAAACAGTCCACCCATACCCACTCTGCCTTACCCGCCATATTACGGATCGTATCAAGCCCCTCCAGTTCACTGAACCGCAGCGCCACATCCCTGACTCCCATGTCCGTCAGCAGCTTGATCATCGGAAAGGAGGAATCCAGAAAAAAGTATTTCCTGATTCCATACTGTTTCATATATTCCAACACCTTATGCTCAATCCTTTCACTCTTAATATTCAGGATCATCGTTCCGTGATGATATTCTTTGCAGTAGTCCTCGAAATCCTCCCCTGTCTCAAAGGGGTTATGAGAGATATAGATCCTGCCATTCAGATCGTCCCTTAAATCCAGCTCGACTCCGTACTCCGGAGACAATGCCCGCAGCTCCTCTATGGTGTTTACCCTGTGCGCTATATATTCCATCCCCACACTCCTTATACTTCTCTATAAATTTCCATTCTTTTTCAGATTTACGCTGAAATCTATCGTCCTTTTGATAAATTTCCACTTAGCCTGCAGCCCCGTATTCCACTTTGATTCTCCATATATCCTTTCCGGGAATAACACCGGGAACCTGACCACTTTCAGATTCTTCTTTCTCGCCATATACAGGGCGTAGAGATCCAACGAAAAATCATAGGGCGGATGCTCCCATCCGTCAAAAAACACCTTCGGAAATATGTTAGGCTGCGCATTGATATCATATAATTTCTTATGTAAATAACATGTCTCAAACAGACTCATTCCCGCCGTGAAAAACACATCAAAGAGCGGCCTTCCTTTGCGGTTGCCTTTTACAAAGACAAGTCCCCTCTCTTCCTCTATGATCCCGAGAGCTTTCAGGATATCCGCCGGATCTGTCTGCATATCCGCATGGGTCCAGCCTATGTACTCTCCCCTGCATTCCTTTAATCCCTGCAGGATGCCATACCCATATCCCTGATTGACTTCCACTTTCACCGTCCGTGCAAAAGTATAGGCTGGCAGTAGTTTGGTCAATACCTGGGCGCTGCCGTCCGTGGACCCGTTATCCACCAGGATGACTTCTATGTCATCTCTTTCAATAATCTCACCGAAGCGCTCAAGGATGAGCGGAATATTCTGCTCTTCATTATAACATGGTACTACAATTGATAATTTCATCTCATTTCTCCCCTGCATTCATAGCCGGCCGATCGTCTCTGCCATCTTCGCAAACTGCTCCCTGCCGGACTGTTTTGGATCAAACCACAGGGCCCTCATGCCCGCCGCCTCTGCGCCCGCGATATCCTTTGACATGCTGTCCCCAATACAACAGACTTCCCCCGGCGGCAGCTTCAGTTTTTTCAGACATAGACCGAAAATTTCCGGCGCCGGTTTCTCTTTGCCCGCTTCCTCGCTCGTTACAAGATATGTAATATCCTGTGTGATTCCAAGCGCTTCAATCTTACGATGTTGAATATGCGCCGTCAGATCCGTACAGATCATCACACAGATTCCTCTGGCGCGCATCTCATCCAGGAACTCCCTGGCTCCTTCATGCAGCCTCATCTTCTCCAGAAAAGTCCCCCAGTAAGTCTCATACATCCGCAGCGCCAACGGCATCGGATGCACGCCCAGATATTCCAGCGCTTTCTGGAAATACAGCAGTCTGTTGTGAGAAGCTCCCACATCGCCCAGCTGACGTTTTGTTTCCTGCCTGCCAAATAAATAGGCTTCTTCATACTGTTGGCCTGTGATCTCCAATTCCGCGCAGGCAAGCTTCCGTACGCGCTCCCCCGCTTCCTGATTCAACGGCTCATAGGCATATAATGTATCGTCCAAATCCAAGATAACTGCTTTGATCATGGTCTTTTCTGCTCCTGTTGTCCTATTCCCTCTTCATGATCTCCCCGATCACCAATAGCAGCATAAGCTGCACCATACCGTTGATTCCCTCTTCCCACACGATATGAATGCCTGTCAGATCTTCCATCTGCAAAATGGCCGTCCGCGCTGCCGCTTCCCAGATTTCTTTGCCCGCTTTCAGGCTGTCATTCGCAAACAAAATCCTTTGATGCAGCAGATCATTATCATAAGACAGCTCGCCGTGTACGCCATACTCCTGTAAAAGCGCCAGCAGAGGTTCTGCATTGATGCTGACATCCATGAGAAATTCCACGCCCGGATCACTCTCCTGCCCGCTCTCTATCTGCCGCAGATCCTCCGGCAGCCCGCTGTCAAAATATCGGATGACCAGATCGGCGTACTGCTTCTGGGGATAAATATACTTCTTTGCGTCTGCCCGTCGTCTTTCAATCTGTTCCACAACCTCCGCTGTCGTATATCCCCTGTCTCCATGATCTCTGTTCAGCTTCCAATAACATCTGAGCGCCTCGTCCGTGTCCAGATATACTTTCAGATCAAGCACCTGTCTCATCTGCGGCAGATACAGGGAATGCAGGCCGCACATGATAATATATGGCTTGGGGATCACTTTCTTCTTGTTGGTAAAAGTTCCCGTATTATGATCATAATCGGACCGCTTGACCGCATTATTGCCACGCAGCACACGCAGATCCTCCGCCTGTCTGTACAGATAATTGGCCATCGGATTTAAATGCGTCATCTCATTCCAGTTCGCATCGCCCCGCTCCCATCTGTGATCTCCGTCCCCCTCAATATTAAGAATGTTGTCTTCGGAAAGCAATTCCCCCAGCATGGTTAACAGACGGCTTTTGCCCGCCCCGCTGTCACCGGCGATTCCGATCGTAAACGGACGATTCCTCCTGCGATAGTAGGAATTGCTGTTAACCCCATACAGGTACATGGATATGACGAGAATCAAAAATACACCCACCATTAAGGTAAATACAATATTTTTTATTTCCGGGTTCTCATATTTTAGCATCTCTAAATCCGTGCCCATAAAACTCAGATCAGTAAATCCGGTCATATGCAGACATACGTAATAAAGAAGATACAGAAGATGGAATACCCCATAGACAATGACCATCTTGCTCCTGTTCACAGACAATCCCGCCAGATAGAGCATAAAAAACGGCACGATCCATATATACCATGCCGGCATAGCAGGCACAAACGCCAGGAACACGGAAAATAGCAGGCCCGTCATACTGATCAGCAGATCCCTGTTCATCTGGTTGATGTGAAAGGCCTGAAAATAAATGAAAAGCAGCACCAATACACACAGCAGTAAATGCGCGTTTCCATATTCGATATACACATTATCGATGGCGCTCTGCTCCTTGTTCAAAATCACCATATTTATAAATCCGCTGCCCCAAAACGGCGCAGCGATCATCCCGCTGAGCAGCATCGGGAGCCCCGTCATCACAAGTGCTTTCCTGCGTCCTTTTCTCTTATAAAGATAGAGGAAGAACAACGGCAGAACTACCGCAATATGAAATTTGGACGAAAGCGACAATGTGAGAAACAGTACAAATTTCCACTCATTCTGCACCAATTCCCTGACCGGCAGTCCCACCTGTGTCAGGTAATATATGGCGCCAACCAGAAATACTGTCGGTATGATATCAAGCTGTCCGTGCATGTAGGAAGAATACAAAATGATCGGAGACAAAAAGTATAATACCAATATATATTTACGCCTGGATCTCGATATCTGCATCAGATAATACAACCCCAGCAGATCCATGATAAGCAATGGCAGCTTAAAAAGCAGATTTCGTACAAAAACGGGAAACATTCCGCCCAGTCTGACTAAGATGCCTCCGACACATTCTATGACCAGCATCACCGGGGGATAAGGAAAAGAGGACAGCAGCTGATTATCATAGTAATACTGATACGGATTCTCACCATCTAAGAAGCACTGTACAAAGGGAATAAACATCCGATCCTGATAATCCGAAGAAAAAAATCCCATCAAAAGCAGCTTAAAAAAGACTATCCCTACAATAGACGCTTTCAGTATCTTATAATAATTTTTTTCCCAATCCAATGTCTCTAACTTCCGTAACATTTCTCTCTGCGTATCCTTCCTCTTTGTAAGATCAACGCGGCAGACTGTCGAGAAGCCCCTTAAAGTATATCCACGTTTTCTGATACCCCTCGTAATCCACCGGCGTACCCCATCCCACATAGCGGTCTATATCAAATATTTTCGCGCGATACCCAAGATCCAACACATGCTTCGCCACCTGGTCCACATAGAACTCCCCGTTCACGCGGTCATCCTCTGTGATCATCTTCTTTGCCGCTTCCAGGAATATTCCCGCTTTCCGGAACCAAAAAGTCGCCACCACAGCAGGATCCTCCATAGGCGTGTCGGAAATTGCTTTCTTGATGGATGTATCAGTAATATTTCCGTCTTCATCGGCAATCATCCAACCGTAAGCATCAGGATTCGCCAACACCGCCTCATTATGCCGATAAGTAAACACGATACAATCGCACTCTTTGGTCAGCGCCCGAAACGCATTCTGATCGATATCCATACCATTGTCACAGCCTGCGATCAATAACGGCGCCTCCGGATCCAAATCATTTTCGGCCAGCAGACAGGTGCATGCCTGCCCCTGGGTCAGGTGGTCTACCGTGATAAAAGATGCTTTCGGATAACAGGTACGGATCGCATCTTCCACGCCGTCCGTCTTATGAAAAGTCCGATCCACATAGATCACATTGCTGCCGTCTGGTGCCACGCCGGGCAGATCTGTCGTAGCGCACACCACCATAGGCTTCTCCTGCCCTGTCTTCCTGTCCACCGTCATGATCGCCGGCTTATGTACACGATAGCCTGCATCCGCAAAACGCTGTCCCGCACCCGCCATCGGAATGAGAATACGTCCCTCGGGCTTTTTGTTTTCCGTCTCAGATTCCCGACCCGCCTCCAGTACCAGCTCCGTCCAATATATGAATTCTTTCATATCTTCCGGCGTTCCCCACTGACAGAAATATTCCACATCTGCAGGCACCCATACTTTCAAGCCGTCCTGCACCATGAAATTATAGGGCAGGGAGGCATAGAACTCACCGTTGATCGCACACTCCTCATGTTTTGTCAGAATCCGGCAGTATTTCTCCATCGTATTGCCGTCTTTGAAATAATATACGCCCGGTGAATGCTTCGCTTTCGTCTTATCCGCTTCAAAAGAATATTTCTCCCGAATCTCGATCAGATCATCCTCCGCATCTGTCAGGCAAGACGCATAAAAGTTCTTTTCAGGAAGTAAATTCGGATGAAATCCCGTATAACAAGGTACCGCGCCGTCACATTCGCGTTTTCGGGCTTCTTTTTCAAAAGCGCTGTAATCCCATATCATGTAGAAATCACAATAATTGATGATGAATCCGTCTTCCAAATCGATCCTGGCCGCTTTCTCTGCGTCCTGTGCACTCAGATAAGTCCCCTCAGCGCATAAACCGCCGTCTTTCTCACAGACTATCGTCCGATATGCCCGCAGCACATCATACACAGGGCCTTTCTTCACCCATTCCTCGATCGACACGATCACCGCCTGGGGCGCCAGCTGCAGCAGACGTTCCCGCATGGACGGATCCGCCTTAAGATGCTCCCCGCGGCAGACAAAAATAAAATTCACATCCGCCGGATACATTCCTTTTACGATCCACTCTATGATCGGTTTCCCCATCACCCTGATAAAAGGTTTTAAATCCGCATACCCCGCTGCCACAAAACGGGAACCATAACCTGTCATAGGAATTATCACATTCATATGTATTTCCTCTCTTGTCCTCTGTTTTATGCTTTCTGCCTCCGGTACTTCTCCGCATCCCAGTTTAGCAATTCATCTTTTTGCGCGCTGTTTAAAAGATTCATCCTCTGTCCCCGGTCAGCATACTGCACCTGGGCCGCAAAGCTCATAACATTCTCAATCTCCTGCGCTTTTTTCACACTTTCTGCCAGTATATAGAAATGTCCCTCATAATATAACACTGCGGGTGTCCCATATTGTTCCATAAAAGCTTCTATGTCCTGTTTGTCGTATTCTTTGGAAAGCCAGAGCAGTTTCCTGTTTGCATAGACCACACAGTCAGGGCAGAAAGCATGCTCCCACAGCTTCTTTTCCACTAATTCCCTGCCCGCATATTCCTGCGACAAATATCGGTTCTCAGACAAATAGACGATCATATCTTTCAGCGTATCTATTTCCTGTATCTTCCGCCAGATCTCTGTCGCCGCCTGACAGGCCTGATCTTCCATACCCAGATAGCCGGCAATCTTCTCAAGCACCTGCTGGGTCAGATCGATCACGGTATCGCCCTCATCGCTGCTGACCACCAACCCGTGATTGGCCAGAAAGATCACCGATCCCTCCGCACCCTGTGCCTGCTGCTCCCGGTACAGTTTATAATAGGTTTCCGCCAGAGAAGCCCCTGGTTTCCTGTAAGGAACAAACACTGCTTTCGGGAAAAGTGTACGCAGCACATCCATGCCGTCCTCTCTTGCGGTCAGGATGTTGACCAGGGTAGGATGGGAATGAAGTGTATATTTGCCTGTGACGGCATGGAGAAATGTCTCTATCGATGCGCGTCCTCCCTCAATCTGCGCCTCCTGCAGAAGCGTCTTTCCAATCTCCTCCGTAAAGACGTCCCCTGTTTCTCCTTCCACATGTTCTTTGAAATATTCTACGATCTTTCTGTAATCCACACGGGAATAACCGACTTGCTCATTTACATCCGCCAATTGGAAACCGGAGCTTTTGACAAGCATAATGTGATCGTCCAGTTTCACGGAAGTGTTACCGCCACCTGCCTGTGCCAGATCGTTGCGCATTCCCGCGTATCTTGATATCTTAATGAAATCCCGCATAAGTAACATATCCTCTCTTATCTGTTTTGTTGACTGCTGTTACGCCGCTCTTTCCATAAACACAAATCCGAATATATGTAGTTTAGCACATTTTCATTGGCATTTCTACGCTTAATCCCGCTCCGAAAACAACAAAAAAGCCGCAGACTGTACGATGAGTAAGCAGTCTGCAGCACAAAACAATTCTATTTTCTTATAGTAACCTGGCGCATTCCTCTTCGAATGCCCTGCAAAAATCAGCGAGATGCCGTCCATCTACCAATCCGTGATGACACAGTACACTCATCGGGAGAAGCGTCCTGTTTTCCTGCTGGAAATATTTTCCCCATGTAATCCGCGGATTGCTGTCTGCGGGAACAGGAACCGGCTGAATGATAGATGTGTAAGAAATCCAAGGTAGTGTGGAAATGAAAAACTTATCATAGATCTCATCTTTTTCTTCCTCGATCATTCCAACCTGTTTTGCTTCATCTTGCATGCGTCTCGCATAAGTAATGTAATCACTAAACGGCATAGTATCTTCCAATGTACAATAGCAATAAGTTCCATCCTCCAGAGCCACCGTATGGGAAGTCTTGCACCGGTCAAATTCTATGATGCGATGATCCATGATCCTCTGTCTGAATTCGGGAATGCTGTTTGCTGCCCTTGATACGCAGTAGCACACCGTGAAAAAGAATGGCAGATGCTCAGATTGGACTTTCCGTAACAGCGGTCCGATATCCGTGTTAACCGTAACGCCCACATAAGGATACGCAAGGCTGTCAAAATACTCAAAATGAGCTTTTCTTACATAATGTTCCATATCCAAATATCGATAGCCCATGATCCCCTCTCTTTCCCCGGCACATATGCTTCCAGAACCTGTCATACATCCGGATCACTCCAGATCAATTTTGACCGAAATGATCTTTTTGAGCTCATCGTACTGCCTTTTGTCAACTACGATCCGTCGTCCCTCTTTTGATATCAATCCGTCCTCCAACAGTTTCTTGACGGCCCTGCTTATGCTTTTTAAGCAAAGCCCGGTTTCATCCGCCAGATCCTGTCTGCTCCCTGTGATATACAAAACTCCGTTTCTCTGATATTTCTCATAGCGCACTACAAACAACAGCGCCAATCTGTCCGCACCCTGCATAAAAAGGAAAAGACGGCTGTTTCTTCCTTCTTCCAACAGATATTCAGCCACCCGGCCGGCTTCATATTTCATAGCACGTATATCCGAGTACATCCACTTCTCAAACAGCGTCCTGGGAATTTTAATGACCGTACAGTCTGTTCTCGTACGCAGTGTCGTCCTGTAAACATCCATATCCATAATAAACTCCATGCCGCCAAACGCATAGACTTTGTCAAACTGCGTATAATTGTACGGCATTCCATAGATACGGTAATCTGTCGCTTCTATGATCCCTTTAACCAAAATGAAAATCGTATCAGCTAAATCCCCCTCTTTGATAAAAACGGTATCTTTGCTCAATTCCTCTGAACGAAAAGCATCTATCAGCCATAAAGGAGCATTTTTAAAATATTCCTCAAATTGCTCTTGTCTTGCTCTGCTGACATCCTCGAGAAACGGGAATTTTTCATACAAAGTTTTATATCCCATGCATTTTCTCCTTTTGCTGTTCCCTGTCCTGTTCGTTAGATTTTTACTTCTTCTTTCATATATTTTGCAATATATTTACTGATTCGATCTGATATAAACTGGATCATCGGTCCGGCCGACAGCGCCGTGATAATTGTGATCACACCCAGCCTGCCTCCGAGGACAAATCCCAATACGATACATCCCATGTCAAAGCATATTTTTACAATGCGGTATTCCCTGCCGACCTTATCACGAATAACCATCACCATGCCGGTAAACGGGTCCAGCCCGATATCCGCTGCTATGAACATTGCAACCCCGATATACAAAAGCGTACATCCTATAACTGCTCCTGCAATCTGACAGGCGATAGACTGAACCGGAAACAGGGCGGCATATAATCTGCCTCCAAAGCTGACAGCCATACCGTAGGGAATGATATAAATAAAAGTTCCCACATTCACATAGCGCCTGTTCAAACAAAACACCGCAATTACAAGCACAATATTAACGATATTAGATGCCATTCCCAACTGCTCGGGCGAAAGATTCGCCGCACTTCTGATTCCGTCATATACAATACCTACAGGATCGTTACCAAGGGCTGCCGAAGCATTGAATGCTACCCCTGTTCCTACAAATAAGATACCAAATATTGACAGGATTAATTTGATCAATACACTTTTCTTCAATGCTCTGCCCCTTTCCTGTTATTTTTTATGATACACATGCTCTTATTCATGCCAGATTATCCGGTCCAAATCCGAGAGGAAGCAGCTCTCTAAGCGTATAAATATCATACTGCTCTCTTCCCGTTGCAAGAATGATCTGGAACGTATCCGGATTGACAAATTCCATCATGACCTGTCTGCAGACGCCGCAGGGCGCTGCATACTCTGTCAGTACGCCGTCCTTGCCGCCCACCACACATATTGCGTCAAATTCTCTGACGCCCTCGCTCACAGCCTTGAAAAAAGCTGTCCGCTCCGCACAGTTTGTCGGTGTATATGCCGCATTCTCAATATTGCATCCCTGATAGAGTTTCCCATTCTTACCCAGGAGCGCCGCCCCGACTTTAAAGCCGGAGTACGGCACATAGGAATATTGCAACGCTGCTATTGCCAGATCGATCATTTCTTCTATCAGTTCTTTATTTAGCTCCTTGCCACATGCTGCTGATTTCTGGTCCATTACTTCCTCCATATTCCGGTCCGCTTTAATAGCCGGTTGCCTCTTCTTTTCTGACAAGCTTGATAATTCGGCTCGTTCCCAGACGGTCCGCGCCAAGCTCTATGAATTTCTCAGCGTCTTCCATTGAGGAGATACCTCCTGCCGCTTTAATCTTTACATCCGGTCCTACATGCTGTGCAAAAAGGCTGACATCTTCAAACGTAGCGCCCGCAGTCGAAAATCCTGTAGATGTCTTAATATAGTCCGCGCCTGCATTCGTGACGATTTCGCACATCTTTATTTTTTCCTCGTCAGTTAACAGACATGTCTCAATAATGACTTTCAGTATTTTATCGCCACAAGCCTCTTTTAGTGTCCGTATCTCTTCTTCCACCAGATCATATTTCTTGTCTTTGAGCCATCCGATATTGATCACCATATCGATTTCGGAAGCGCCGTTTGCAATGGCATCTTTTGTCTCATATTCTTTGGTTTTTGTGGTCATATACCCATTAGGGAAACCTATCACCGTACAGACTGCCACTTTACCCTGCACGTACTCACCAGCCTGCTTTACATAGCTTGGCGGAATGCATATAGACGCCGTCTGATATTTTACCGCATCATCACAGATCTGTTTGATCTCATCCCAGGTAGCTCCCTGCAGCAGTAACGTATGATCAACATGTTTCAGAATTTCATTATTTTCCATTTTTAATTTTGTTCCTTTCTTTTACTCTCATCTTCTCTGATCAGCTCACGGATTGCCTCTACAGCCACTTGAATCGCCAGATCGGTATCATGAACGACCGGATTCTCCAGGCCAAGCTTTTCTCTTTCCTGATTGGCAACTACAAGGAAACAGGAACCCGCTCTCACGCGCAAATGACTCGCCACAACAAACAGCGCCGCCGACTCCATCTCGGAAGCCAGACACCCAAGTCTTTTCCATGCTTCCCATTTGTTCATCAGTTCATAGCTTACCGGCTTTGTCTCCGGTTCATGTTGTCCGTAAAAGGCATCCTTGCACTGTACTACTCCGGTGTGGAAAGAACAGTTCTTACTCTTGGCTGCCGCCATCAACGCATTGGTCACATGGATATCTGCCACTGCCGGAAACTCCATCGGCGCATACTCCCTGCTTGTTCCCTCCATGCGGATCGCGCCGGTAGCGATCACCACATCACCGCTCTTCACTTCAGTCTGCATACCGCCGCAAGTTCCAATACGGACAAAGGTATCCGCTCCGCACCGGTATAATTCCTCCATAGCGATAGAAGCGGACGGTCCGCCGATTCCGGTAGAAGTCACACTGACTTTTACTCCGTCCAATGTACCGGTATATGTTATATATTCCCTGTTATCGGCAATCAAAACCGGGTCATCGAAATATTGCGCTATTTTTACGCATCTTTTAGGATCCCCGGGCATGATCACATAACGTCCCACTTCTCCCTGTGCTACCTGTATATGGTACTGTCTGCTTGCATCTTCAGAATAATTTTTCATATCTCTAACCAAACCTTTCTGTCAAAATTAACGCTGTCCCTTATCGTAAGGTATACCCTCCGCCTTAGGCGCCCTGGATTTGCCGGAAACAAATACCAGTACCACTAAGGAAATGATATAAGGCAGCATATTATAGATCGTACTCGGAAGCTTAAGCGCTACCAGCGCATCAAAGCCCGTATAGACATTGGACAATGCTCTGAACAGCCCGAAAAGAAGCGCTGCAAGACCGATATTTACCGGCTTCCACTGGCCAAAGATCATAACCGCCAACGCAAGGAATCCAAAACCTGCAACTCCGTTTTCAAATTTCCATTCGCTTACACCGGCTGTAATGTATACAAGCCCACCGAGCCCGCCAAGGGCGCCGGAGATCACAACGCCTGCATAACGCATCTTATATACGTTGATACCTACCGAGTCGGCAGCCTGCGGATGCTCACCGCATGCACAGAGTCTCAATCCGAATCTTGTCTTATATAATACAATATAGGACACGATCAGCACTAACAGCGCCGCTAACATGAACCAGTTAAATTCAAATCCTCCGATGTTCATGGTAAAAGCCTTTTTGGCCTGCCCATAAGCAACCGTCGAAGATACATTATCAATACTTTCCGCCGTGTTGATCGCTCTTACCAGTACGACTGCTGCTGCTGATCCGAGAAGATTGAGCGCCGTACCGACCAATGTCTGATCCGCTTTGAACTTGATCGCCGCAACCCCCAGGAGAAGCGAGAATACCATGCCTGCCAGAGCGCTGGCAAGAATGACCAGTATAATGATGACCGGCGCCGCCATGGACGCAGAAATATATTTCATCATAAGTGCGCCGCCCAGAGCGCCGATTACCATAATGCCCTCCAAACCGATGTTAACCACGCCGCTATGTTCCGAGAAGCATCCGCCAAGCGCAACAAGCACCAGGACAGAAGCAAATATTAATGTATATTGAATTAATAATAACATTACGCTTCGCCCCCTTTCTCTCTCTTCGCATTCTGCTTCTCTTCTCTTTTATCCAGAAATCTGTTCAGCCAGATTCGGAAGAAAAGAACAAAACCGCAAAGGTAAATGATAAATGCCGAAATCAGATCGGAAATCTGTGTACAATACATTGTCTTGTCGACGTAGGTGCCGCCGCTCGTAATATGCTGTATGAAATAAGATGCGAAGATCGTCCCGATCGGATTCAGTCCGCCCAGGAAAGCTGCTGCAATCCCGTTAAATCCCATGGCCGGAACAGCTGTCTGCTGTACCATCCACTGTTCGATCCCTGTCAGGTAGAAAATACCTGCTCCAAATCCTGAAAGTCCGCCGGCGATCATCATCGTCAGAATAATATTCTTCTTCTCACGCATACCGCAGTATTTTGCCGCCTGTTTATTCATACCCGTAGCCTTCAGCTCATACCCGAATTTCGTCTTCTCCAGCACGATCCACACGATAACTGCCATCACAACTGCCAGGATCAAGCCTAATCCCACAAACTCATTTTTGGAAAAAATCTGATCCAGCCCCAGATTGGGAAGCTGTGCACTGTTATTGGTGCTTGACAATGTTTTGGTGTAAGGCGTCGACTGTTCCTTGACCTGGGACAGCAGCATGTTGACACTGTACAGGCCGATCCAGTTGAGCATAATACAGGAAATAACCTCATTCACATTGAAATATGCCTTAAGCGCCCCGGAAATACCGCCGACCAAAGCCGCAACAATAATACCCGCCAAAAGACATACATACCAGGGCATCCCCAGTCCCAATGCAAAATAGAGACATGCTCCTGCGCCTACTACATACTGGCCTGCCGCACCGATATTAAACAGTCCTACTTTGTATGCAAACAATACGGACAGAGAACACATCAGCAGCGCGGAGGCTTTTACCAAAGTCGTCCCGAAATACTTCATCGCCGCAACGGCACTGGGATAATAAAGGAAATTTTTCATAATGGAAACGATTGCCGCCCCCGCACCTTTCGGATTAATGATCAACAGCACAATATAGCCGATGATAAGTCCAAGCACGATGCACAGAAGAGAAGCAATGATCGTCTGAACTCCACTGTTCCTTAAAAGGCTCTGTTTCTTCCCCTGATTATTATTCATGTCCGCCTGCCCCCTTTCTCTTAGAACCTGCCATGTACAGTCCTAATTCTTCAACCGTAACTTCTTTCGGATCAAATTCTCCTACGATCTCACCTTCAAACATGACCAGAATACGGTCTGACACATTCATAACTTCATCAAGCTCCAGACTGACGAGCAGAACACCTTTGCCTGCATCTCTCTGGGCCACCAGCTGCTTATGAATATACTCGATCGCTCCTACATCCAATCCACGGGTCGGCTGAACTGCGATCAGCAGTTCCGGATCCTTGTCGATCTCACGGGCGATAATAGCTTTCTGCTGGTTACCGCCGGACATAGAGCGTGATTTTGTGATCGCACCCTGTCCTGAACGGATGTCGTATTGTTCGATCAGTCCATTTGCATACTCTCTGATCTCCTTGCGTTTGAGGAAACCAAATTTATTTGTAAACTGCGGCTCAAAATACCTTTGCAGGACAATATTATCCTCCAGTGAATAATCCAGTACAAGTCCGTGTTTATGTCTGTCTTCAGGTATATGACTCATCCCCGATGTAAGACGGCTGCGGATGGATGCATGGGTGATATCCTTGCCGTTCATCGTGATCGTTCCGCTCTTAAGCGGTTCCAGGCCGGACAGGCCATAGACGAATTCCGTCTGTCCATTGCCGTCGATTCCGGCGATACAGACAATCTCGCCCCTGCGTACCTGCATGGAAACATTATTTACCGCATTGTTCTTATGCCGTTTCGACTCAACCGTCATACCTTGAATATCAAGAACCACATCTTTCGGGTCAGACGGCTTCTTCTCCACCACAAAATTGACGTCTCTGCCGACCATCATCGCGGAAAGCTGCTCGGGTGTCGTATCTTTGATATCTACCGTACCGATATACTTTCCTTTCCTCAGAACGCTGCAGCGGTCCGCTACCTGCATGATCTCCGCCAGCTTGTGAGTAATAAAGAGAATACTCTTTCCCTCCGCCGCCAGATTCTGCATGATCGTCATAAGCTCCTGAATCTCCTGTGGTGTGAGCACAGCGGTAGGCTCATCAAAAATAAGAATCTCATTATCCCTGTACAGCATTTTCAGAATCTCTGTCCTCTGCTGCATTCCCACTGTAATGTCCTCGATCACGGCGTCCGGATCCACCAAAAGTCCATACTTTTCTGACAGCTCCATAACCTTTTTACGGGCCTCGTCTTTTTGAAGAAGTCCCCTTTTTGTTGTTTCTACCCCCAGGATAATATTATCCAGAACACTAAAACATTCTACCAGCTTAAAATGCTGATGAACCATTCCGATCCCCAGATCATTGGCATCATTTGGATCGTTGATCTCAACTTTTTTGCCGTCCTTATGGATCTCACCCTCCTCTGGCTGATACAGGCCGAAAAGCACGCTCATAAGCGTTGACTTTCCTGCACCGTTCTCACCCAGGAGTGCATGGATCTCGCCTTTTTTTAACTGTAAAGTAATGTTGTCATTTGCAATGATGCCCGGAAATCTTTTGGTGATATTCAGCATCTCAATCGCATATTCAGCCATCCTCTATGTACCTCCTCTCACATTTGGCAAGACAAAAATATGCCGTATATACCCCATATTTTACTATTCTCAGCAAATAAAATGCACCTTACACATTTCAAAAATGAAACAAAAAAGGGAGCAGACGATCCTGCTCCCTGATCTATCCGTCATAACAAATCTTTGCTTATTTAATGCTGCCGTAATCTGTTACTTTTACTTCTGTAGACGGTAATGCTGAAATATCATTTGATATCGTTACTTCACCGTTATAAATTGATTTTACAAGCGCTTTATAATCATCCTGTGTAAAACCATCGCCCCACTGTGTTGTATTCATAGGAAGCTGCACGAAGTTTTCTTCCGGATTCTCGGATACCATTCCAAGATTATCAATCTTGCCTGCATACTCGCTCCACTTGCCTGCTTTAATATCGCCAAGAACTGTTTTAACCGTAGCCTCAAGACCCTTCATTGCAGATGTCACTGTCAGGTTCTCCTGCATCTGATCGATGACCGGAGACTGGTCGGAGTCAACACCGATCACCTTGCCGCCTGTCTTTATCGCTGCCTCTGCTGCAGATGTATAGATACCGCCGCCGCATGCAAATACGACTTCCACGCCCTTGGTGGAATACCATGTGTCCATAGCGCCTGTGATATCAGCATCTCCATAGAACTGGCCGCCGCATACATATTCTACTTCCACGTCCCCTACGATTCCAAGCTCTTTAGCCGCATCGTTAATACCCTGCACGTAGCCGTATCCGAAACGTGTTACCGCCGGCACAGACATACCGCCGAGGAATCCGAGATGCTTATATCCCAGTTTAACAGCGCCGTAACCAGCCATATAACCGGAAATCTCTTCCTGATATGTACAGCAGTATACGTTACTTGTGTTATAGTAATCTGCTACGTTCCAATTATCAGGATTATAATCGTATCCTTCTCCTACGCCCTTTTCACAGATATCACCGGCGCTTACATCCAATGCGACAAATTTCACATCCGGATACATGTCAGACTGTGCAACAACTGCTGCCGCAAACATATATCCCGGCATCACGATCACGTTTGCACCGTCTGCAACCGCCTGGTCAACGCTCGCATTACGCGCTTCATCGGAATCGCTCTCAGGTTTGTAATAAGTAAACTTTACACCGTTTTCCTCGGACCATGCTTTACATGCCTCATAAGTTGTCTGGTTAAAGCTCTGGTCAGTAATGTCACCGGAATCCGTGATCATTGCGATATTCATATCCGATGCCGCCGCCTCTTCTTCTGCGCCGCCCGCATCACTGCTTTCGGTTTGGCTGTCGTTAGTGGCAGCTCCCCCATCAGAACCGCATGCTGCCAGGGAAAGCACCATACCGGCTGCAAGTAACATTGCGATCATTTTCTTTTTCATAATTACCTTACCTCCTGTTGTTTTAAGATTTATAATTTATCTGCCTGAACTATATATGAGTGAATTATGTCATATGACACAAATCAAAAATAGGACTATAGTCCCTTTTAGACAAATTAATTTGCATTTCGGCTTATTTTCCTAAAATAAAAGCACTATTTTTGTACATTATGCACAATGCAAAATATTTCAATAATTACATTTGTCCCTTTTTTGCCCTCTACAAGCTAAAACCCATACTATGAAAGATCCCTGCAGACCATAAAAGCCCGCAGGGATCTCCATAAAATATAAGTAAGGGAATTTTACTTATCAATCTTAAATTCAAACTGATACGTATGATACTCGCCCAGCTCCACCGGCATGGGAATGCCCGCTTCCATAAGCGCCGAACCGTAATAACAGCGTCCGCTCACCGTATCTTTATAGATCATATCCGGGATCAGACCTTTAAGCTTAACATAGCTTACCGTCATATTCCCGTGAATTTCCAACATAACTACGTGCAGCAGCACATGATCCTTATCTTCCGATACATGCGCCCATGCCGCATAAGCATCCCGAAATGGATCTGATAACCGGTAATAATCTCCGTTGCGGATCAATCCGGCAAATTTCTTATATTGTGTAATCTGCTCTCTGATCTCTTCCTGCTCATTTTTGCTAAGCTTGGACAGAGACAGCTCATAGCCGAAAGCGCCTGTCATAGCTACGACGCCCCGGGTGTGCAAATTAATGCTTCGCCCCGTCTGATGATTCGGAACGGCAGATACATGAGCGCCCACAGTCGACATCGGATAGAAGAAAGACGTTCCATATTGAATCCGCAGCCTGTCCAGGGCATCCGTATTATCACTGCACCAGATCTGTGGCGTATAATACATCATGCCTGCGTCAAATCTGCCGCCGCCGCCGCTGCATCCCTCGATCAGAATGTCAGGATACTTCGCCAGTATTTTCTCCAGGAAATCATATACGCCCAAAACATAATCATAAGCCACTTTACCCTGATCGTTCGTGCGGGAAAAATAATCTGCAAGACTGCGGTTCATATCCCATTTCACATATTCAATATTTCCCTGATCCAGCACATGGCAGATCTGCTTAAATATATGCTCTCGCACTTCTTTTCTGGAAAAATCCAGAATAAGCTGATTCCTGCCTCTCACCGGCTTCCTGCCCGGAATCTGCATTGCCCAGTCTGGATGCTCACGGTACAGCTCACTGTCCTCAGAAATCATCTCCGGCTCGATCCAAATACCGAATTTAACACCGCAGTCATTCACACTTTGAACAAGCTCGCTCAGGCTGCACCCAAGCTTTGTTTCATTGACCTGCCAGTCTCCCAGGCCGCTGTTGTCATCTTCACGTTTTCCAAACCAGCCGTCATCCATGACAACCATATCAATATCCAGTTTAGCGGCATCTCTCGCAAGCTCTATGATGGTTTCCGCATTGAAATCAAAATATGCGGCTTCCCAGCTGTTGACCAGAATCGGCCTCATACCGTCGCGGTACTTCCCTCTGCATATATGCTCTCTGATACAGCGGTGATATCTGATCGACAGACCGCCAAATCCCTGCGCCGAATAGCAGAGTATTGTCTCCGGTACAGTGAATATCTCTTCCGTATCTAAGGGATAATGGAACAGATCGCTCTGCAGACCCATCATAACTCTCGTCTGCTCATACTGATCTCTCTGAGCTTCGCACAGAAAATTTCCACTGTATACCATGACCATTCCATAACAGCTTCCGCTGTCTTCCGTCGTGTCCTGTCCTGCGATGATCACCGCAGGATTGTACTGATGACTGGAAGTTCCTCTACGGCTTCCGATGGACAGGCTCCCGTGTGCGATCGCCGTGCGTTGAAGATTACGCTCCATGGCATGCCTTCCGTAGAAGCTGAGCAGATCATACTGCCCTCCGACAAAATCAAGACAGGCGGAGGCCGCTTTTTCTATCACAATCCGTTCCGTGCCGCCATTTATGATCTGTACACTTCTTGTAATGATATCCTCTTCTTCCAGAACGCCGTATAACAGGCATACCTGCACTTTACTCACCGGATCTTCCAGTATGATCTCCAGAGTCTGTGCTTCTTCCTCTTGTGTATAGACAGCAGGAAGTCCCGCAAGTCGGTACTTCCCCTGTCTGATTTCATGTCCCGTGTAACGCAGGTCACAGCATTCCGATCCATCATGATTACGGATCACAAGCGCGCTGTTTCTGTAATCTCCCACACCCCATACCGGATATTCCTGCGGAAGCGCATCCAGAGAATATGTCCTGTCTAATCCCGTATCATTCGGGTTTCCTGAATATCCCCTATCATAATATGTCAATAGATAATCCATATCTCCGGACACTTTCTTTCCATAATACAAATGCAAAAGAAATCCGTAATCATCTACTTTCATCTGATATGTGGACTGCTTTGTCTCCAAAGTAAATATCCGTTTGTCCTGTTGAAACAGAATCGCCATATACTATCCCTGCCTTTTCTATCTATTTTATTTTACCGCACCATTCACAACACCATTCAAAATCTGCTTCTGGCAAATGATATAGAAGATCAGGATCGGTATGAGCGAAAGCAGATAAGAAGCAAACGCCAGGTTATAGTTCGTACCAAACTGCGATTGGAAATTAAGCTGTGCGAGAGGCAGCGTATTCTGGTCGGAACCTGCCATAATGACAAGAGGCGTCATAACGTCATTCCAAACCGCAAGAGCTGTAAGAACAGCAACCGTCGCATGCATTGGCTTCATGATCGGGAAGAGGATCTTCCAGTAAGTTCTCCAGGTAGACGCTCCGTCCACCTTGGCAGCTTCCTCCAATGCCATCGGAATATTTACCAGGTACCCTGAATAGAGCAGTACATTCATTGGCATATAGAATACCATATAAAGCAGCACAACGCCAGCCCAGTTTGCAAGACCCATCTCCGCCGTCTGTTTTGCCAAAGGCATCATAAGAATTGCGAACGGTACGAACATACCACTGACAATAAACAGATACACAAATCCATAGAATTTGCTGTGCGCCTTGTTTCTTCCAAGCGCATACCCCATAAGGGAATGAAGCAGGATAGACAGGCCTACCGTAAGCAGCGTAATTAATAAACTGTTTCCCAGAGAATGCCAGAAATCAGTAATCTCCATAGCTTCCCTGAAATTGTCAAGACTCCATACTTTAGGCAGTGACAAAATGCCGCTGATACTGTTGGTCATTTCCGATGGCTGTTTAAACGCGATCACAATCGTCAGATATAACGGAAATACGATCGTCGAAAGCCCAAGGATCAGAACGATCAATGCTGATTTATTAAATTTGATGTTTGTCATAACTGCTCCTCCTTTTTACCGGAAAATTTCATCTGTGCCACGGAGACAACCACGATCACGATAAAGAAGATAACCGCGTTGGCACTCTGGAATCCGAACTGCCCGCCTGACATACCGTTGTTATAAATAAGATAGGAGATCGATTCCGTACTCTGCGCGGGTCCGCCTTTCGTCAATGCCATGATCTGATCGAACACCATCAGGAAATTCTTAACGCACAGCACCATATTAATGGAGAAAAACGGTATAATAAGCGGAAAAGTGAGATGTTTAAACTGTTTCCATCCTGTTGCTCCATCCAATCCGCCAGCTTCATATACATCCTCCGGCACCGTCTGTAATCCGGATATATATATGATCGTGTTCATTGCGATGGCCTGCCATGCACATACGATCATAACGCCGATCCATGCTGCACTCGGCTTTGACAGAATACTGGTCCGCAGGGATTCGATCCCGATCATATCCGCAACTGCAGGCAGGATATATGTAAAGAAATAGTTAAAGATATAACCTACAACCAGAGAGCCTAATATGTTTGGCAGAAAATATGCCCCTCGGAAAAAGCTCTTGGCCCGTATCTTACTGTTTAACGCCAATGCCAGAAGCAGACTGATCACATTGACAACCACTGTCGTCACAACGGCCAGCTTAAACGTAAACCAGTATGATTTGCCCACACGGATATCTGAAAACAGATCGATATAGTTTCTAAAACCAACCCAGCTATATTTTCCGAATCCTTTAAAATTAGTAAAGCTGTATACCACGCCTCGAATCAACGGAATGGTATTGAAACAGATAAATAAAGCGAGAATCGGAATGGTAATCAATAAAAACGTTCTTTTTCTTTCATTTTTCATAACTCATACTCTCCTCTCTCACGAATTCGCGTTTCCATGCTTTTTCTCATATTCCTGTACCAGCCGGATAATATCTCTGTTATACCGCTGCCAGTCCGTATCGAATTTCTGCAGGAAAGCATTCACGTCCTTTTGAAGCAAAAAGGTCTGAATCTGCGCGTCTACCGCCATCTCGGAAGGATAATAATGATCCTGGTAGTCCGTCATATTTCCTGTCGTTATGTACTCCGTCATTCCGTCGAGAATAGATGGAAGCTTAAATTCTCCCTCCTTACACGGGATCGCTGTCTGTGCGTCAATATATTTCTGAATGTTCTCATCTGCATAGAGGAAATCCAGAACCTCATATACCGCATCCTTGTTCTTGCAGCCTTCCATCACACAAAACTGCAGATCAATTCCGGAATTTAATGTGTTGCCATCTTTGGAATCATTGGCCGGCATTACGAAAGAATCCAGGTTCAGATCCGGATTGACAGACAGGATCTGCGGCGCCGCATAGCTTCCGATGGGATACATTGCGGATTCTCCTCTCGCAAAAGCCGTACAGGCGTCATTATAATTGTAAGCAAAAGGATCTTCAGGACCATATTGAAGCAGCTCCAGATATTTCTCCGATACTTCCTTAAATAGAGGATATTGCTGCCGCATGCGGGTTAAACAGAAGCTACTTTGGCAAGATCTTTCATGAAAATATGGGGAAAACGCCTCAGGAATTCCTGATTTCCTATCGCATGACAAAAGCAGCCGAATTGTTAAAACTGACGGCTTTCCCGATCGCAGATATCGGAAACGCCGTAGGGTATCCGAACCAGCTGCATTTTTCAAGAGCATTTAAGAATGTATATGGCATTTCGCCAAGACAATGGAGAAATGAAAACCATTCTCCTGATGTGTAATAAATGTGACGGTCCAATTAAGGTTGTTCCAGAATCTCCTGCTCCAGCACATACAGGGCGCGTTCATTTTCTTCCCTGCAAAAGGCCGTGATTTCATCCTGCCCTCTGTCTGCAACGATCGTGGTATCCGCGCCCAATTGCACAAAACAGATATAATTCTCTATTGTTTCCATGCGGGAGGCCTCCGCTTTACACAGATTCTGCGGATAACTCCTGTTTTCCTCGATCATTTTTTCCCGGTACTGTTCTAACGCTGCCTCGATGGTTCCCACATATGCCTCTTTGGCATGGATAATGATCATCGTGTCGATATGAGAGTCCTGTATCTGCTTTTCCGCCAGAAAATCCACATACATATCTTCCGTAATCCCCGTCTGTCGTTCCAATTCTTCCTTTGTCAGATTGACTTCCGGCCAGTATCTGTCCCCCAGCAGCTCCCTGACACAGTCTTTTAACTCCGTCAATGTCAGGAATTCCTTTTTCTCCTGAAAAGGAAAACTGCTCGCCTGCAGATCATCCGTAATCCGCTGCATCTCAAAGGCCTGGCCGTTATTCACCAGATCTTCCTCCGGCAGCTCGCTGCCACAACCTGACAAGAGCAAGGTACCGCAGACCAACACAGCCAGAACAGCCTGCCTTATCTTTGCCCCTCTGCTCTTTTTCCTGTTTCCTGCCTTTTTATTCGTTGGCATGATCATATCTGTTTCCCTATTTACTTTGATCTCCATACCCCATTTTGCTATCAATCGTCTCTACACTCCTTTCACATAAAAAGTTTCATTGTGTCTCTGCCCTCCATTTGATATACTATACGTAATGTTTGGCAGATAAGAATCGTGGAATACTAATGATACTAGTTTCTGCCCATACTTAGAAAAATATGTATATACAAGAAGGAATTACAGAATTCTATGCTATTTAATTCTTATATCTTTATCTTTATATTTTTACCCCTTGTCCTGATCGGTTGGTACGGATTAAACCGTTATGGATTCTACAAGACAGCCAATCTTTTTCTGGCAGGCATGTCCCTATGGTTTTATGGTTATTTTAATCCCTATTATCTTGCCATTATACTGTGCAGCATCGGCCTAAATTACCTGCTCAGTTTCCTGCTCACAAAGGTTCCTGCCGGTTCAGCGCGAATTGGATTATGGAACCGCATCGGTATGCTGGCAGGTATTTTTCTGAATCTCGGAATTTTATTTTATTTTAAATATTATGATTTCTTTATTGAAAACATTAACTTTGTATTCCGCACGGATTTTACACTGAAACATATCCTGCTGCCTCTTGGGATCAGTTTTTTTACCTTTCAGCAGCTTTCTTTTATCATCGACCGCTGTCTGGGCAGATCCGAACACTATTCCCTGCTCAACTATGTGACCTTTGTCACCTTTTTTCCGCAGTTGATCGCAGGGCCTATTGTCTTATATAAAGAAATGATCCCTCAGTTTGAAGATATCTCCAAACGTCCTTTTCAGGCCTCCTCTTTCTCAAGAGGCATCTATCTGTTTATACTTGGACTGGCCAAGAAAGTGCTTTTGGCGGATACTTTTGCCCTCATGGCCAACTATGGTTTTGCTCAGACTTTTTCACTGGACAGCATCTCCACGGTTGTCGTGATCTTGTCCTATACATTCGAGCTGTACTTTGATTTCAGCGGTTACTCCGACATGGCGATAGGCCTTGGCAGAATGTTCAACATTGAGCTTCCCGTCAACTTTGATGCACCCTACCGCTCATGCAGCATCAAAGAATTCTGGCAGAGATGGCATATCACCCTCTCCCGTTTCTTTGTCACTTACGTCTATATTCCCCTCGGCGGCAGCCGTAAAGGGCATGTGCGCATGCTGGTCAATACCTTTATTATTTTCCTGTTGAGCGGCCTCTGGCATGGTGCAGCATGGACATATGTGGCATGGGGCGCCATGCACGGCATTATGGTCGTTTGGGACAGCCTTGGCATCATTGGCGTACAGGGTCGGGATGGAAAGAAACCTGCCCGCTTCCATATTCCCGCATGGCTGGGGTGGATCTTTACGTTTACGTTGTTTAATCTGTCCCTTTTCTTCTTCAGGAGCACCAGCATGAAAGGTGCCCTGCAGTTATTCAGGAATCTCTTTTCCGGCAGCTATACCGGCAAGATCTACGAAGTCGCAGCCCAGCTTGATATTTCCGAAATCTATGTGATCAGGCAGGCTTTAGATCTGACAGCGCCAGGACTCGTGCCTTATCTGTATGTTATTTTTATGTTCCTGCTGTTTGCTTTGGCTTTTTACCTGATCTTCCGGCCCAATGCATACGAGCGGACAATGCACGGCGAACTGACTTCCCGAAGATGCTGGCTGATCTGTATCTTACTGATCTGGTGCATCGTATCACTGTCGCAGGTAAGTACGTTTTTATATTTTAACTTTTAAAAATGAAAAAACAGGAAAACAAAATGGAATCAGATAAGAAATTTATTAAAATGTTTTTCATACGGATTTTTATTTTACTGGCGGCGGTCATCGCCATAGTGATGGTCTTTGACCCTTTTTACCAGTATCATAAACCGCTGCCCGGTTTAAAAGCGGTGCTGACTGACAAAGAATACCAGTGCATCGGCACGCTGCGGACTTTTGATTACGATGCGCTCATTGTAGGCTCTTCCGTCTGTGAGAATTACAACAACCACTGGTTTGACGATGGGTTTGACTGCACTGCCATCAAGGCTATCCGCTCTTACGGCGCCACCGCAGATCTTTGCTATCTGCTAGACAACGCCTATGAAGATCATAACCTGAAATATGTCTTCTACAACATCGATCCATCTTCTCTGTCGGCCAGCACGGAACCGACTTATGAATCCACCGGATGCCCGATGTATCTATACGACAGGAATCTTTTTAATGATTATCCGTATCTGCTCAACAAGGATGTGCTGATGGAGAAACTGCCCTATATGCTGGCCTACTCTTTTATCGGCGGATATGACGAGGGCGATTCTTATAACTGGGCGCAGTGGAAATATTTCGGACAGGATATGGCGATGGGAATGTACACCCGCCTTCCTGCGGTCAAGACCATGAAGCCGGAGACTGCTAATACTGCGGAACTTGCCGGTAATATCGCGCTGCTTACCGCACAGGTAGAGGCTCATCCGGATACTACATTCAAATTTTTCTTTTCTCCCTACTCCATGCTCTGGTGGGATAACGCTTATAGAAGCGGGGAGAGGGACGCCGTCATCTACAACGAGAAGCAGGCAGTCAAAACCCTACTGGAATACGATAATGTGGAGATATACTTTTATCAGGATGACAGGGATGTGATCACGAATCTGGATCACTATATGGACATGATCCACTTCTCCAAGGATATCAATTACTATGTCTATGATAAACTGGCAAAAGGCGAGGGACGGCTGACCAAAGAGAATTATGAAGAAAAACTCGACGGCATGTGGACGCTGTCGGAAGAGATCGCTACAGAGCTGATCAAAGAATACTATTAACTTTTCAGCGGAATATAAGGAGCACATTTATGAAATTCATATCATGGAATGTAAACGGATTGCGGGCCTGCGTCAATAAAGGTTTTCTGGACTTTTTGCAGGCGGAGGATGCCGATCTTTTCTGCGTACAGGAAACAAAACTACAGGCAGGACAGATCGATCTTGATCTGCCTGGTTATCATCAATACTGGAATTATGCGGAGAAAAAGGGATATTCGGGAACTGCCGTCTTCGCCAAAGAAGAACCTCTTTGTGTCCGCTATGGCATCGATGTGGAAGAACATGATCATGAGGGTCGCGTCATTACATTGGAATATCCGGATTTCTATTTCATCACCGTATACACGCCCAACTCCCAACGCGAATTGACACGGTTAGATTACCGCATGAAATGGGAAGAAGATTTCCTGGCCTATCTGAAGAAACTGGAAGAGGCAAAACCTGTTATTTTCTGCGGTGACCTGAATGTAGCACATCAGGAGATTGATCTGAAAAATCCTAAATCTAACCGCACAAATTCCGGATTCACGGATGAAGAGCGAGGCAGATTCACAGCTTTGACCGAATCAGGATTTATTGACACATTCCGATATTTCTATCCTGACCTTGAGGGAGCATACACATGGTGGTCATATCAGTTTCAGGCCAGACCCAAGAATGTAGGATGGCGTATTGATTACTTTCTTGTCTCACAGTGCCTCAAGGACAGACTGCAGGATGCTGTGATCTATAAAGATGTGATGGGCTCGGATCATTGCCCCATAGGACTTTTGATCCGGTAAGGTAATACTCAAATGACAAACACAACAAGACTTAGAAATATCGTACGCATATACATGATACTTCTATTTATAGTACTTTTATGCTTTGTTATGCTGGACGATTATATATTGCACAATATTCACAGAGTATCTGCCAGTAGCAGTAATAATGTTACTATAGAAAACAGACCATATATTCTTTTAGATGAACATAAAATCTATCTATGGGAAAAGGATGAACAATATTACGCTTTTCTTCCAGCTGCCTGTCGGGATACCAATCTAAAACCGGAAATTTCAGATCCTATAGATCCATCATCTATTGTATGGATGTATTCTGAAAATGTTCCCTCTGTTTTTATTGATACCGAATCTGGTACTTCAGATCACATAAACAGCGACAAAAATATAAAGGAAGCCGGTACGGTCACTGTTTTGGAAGCCGATGGACGCATTAGTCTTCGACATCCGCTTGCGTATATTAAAGGAAGAGGGAATACCTCTTTTTCAGAATTTGAAAAAAAGCCCTATCAAATTAAACTGACAAAATCCGTTCCTTTTCTGGGTATGGACTCCGGCAAAAAATGGGTTCTTATTTCCAATTCCCCTGATCCCTCTCTGCTTCGCAACGCATTGGCGAGAAACCTTGCCGAACATCTTGGGCTCGCACAGTCAGATGCAGGCACTTTTATCGATTTATACCTAAACGGAGAGTATTGTGGAAATTATTATGTAGTAGAGAAAATAGAAATAAAAGAAAACCGGCTTGCTATTTCCAATCTGGAAAAGGAAACAGAGTACCTGAACAAAGGAGAGGACTTCAGTTCCTTTGAAACGGCATGGGGTGATACTACAAAGGCTAAACATATTCCCAATAATCCGAAAGATATCACAGGTGGATATCTTATTGAGCGGGATTTTGATAATAGATTTCTAAAGGAAGTCGAAACAAATGAAAGTTATTTTATAACAAAAGAAAAAGAATGTTTTATTGTCCGTTCTCCTGAATTCGCTTCCGAAGATCAGGTTGCATACATTAATAATTATGTACAATGTGTAGAGAATGCCATTTTGTCAGCAGATGGCATTGATCAAAGCACTGGTAAATCCTATCAGGAGATGATCGACGTTGATTCTTTTGTACGCAAATACTTATTAGAGGAAGTTACCGCTAATTATGACGGCGGTGTCGCCAGCTCATATTTTTACAAAGACTCAGACTTAATAGATGGAAAACTATATGCAGGACCAATCTGGGACTATGATGTTTCGTTCGGAAATTCTCCCAATTACCTGGGTTATATTCCTACTTCACCAAAAAGGCTTACAAGACTTGCATCTCACATAGATTCCTCGGTCTGGTTCCAAAATCTGTATTATAAACCGGAATTTCAGCAGGAAGTCATTTCCTGCTATCAAAATGAGGTCAGCCCTTATCTTGATGTGCTCGCTAACGAAATTCTTCCATCACTTGATACGTTAACCGCATCTTCTGCGGCAATGGATCGAGTACGTTGGGAAGATTCCTATATAGACAACGGATATTGCGACAGTCAGGAAGCACAGATTGCTTTTTTGTCAGATTATATTAACGAACGTAAAGACTTTCTGGATAAAGCCTGGATTCAACAAGTACCAGTACATCAGATCACCCTTTTAAACGACGGATTAGTGTATGCAACCTTGTATGCTTTCCATGGGGAACCTCTTCCTGAACTTCCTGTGATTGAATTCGACGGTGTACAGTTTATGGGATGGGTATCTGCACAGGATGGTTTTACACCGGATCCAAATATGCCCGTTCTGGCAGATATGAGTTTTACTGCTGTAATAGAGTGATCTGCTCCTTATGAAGTACGCGTGCCTGTAAAACAAGAAGCAGCATATAAGCCAAATCTCCAATGATCTTTAAGAGATTCATAATATGATCCGCACTCAGAAGTTCCTCCTCTATGCCGGCAGAAGTAAAGGTGCGCATCACATAGCCAATATACTGTGCGTAACTGCTGCATTGATGCAGGATGATCACTGCAAGTATACAGGCGGTTCCATAGATCAACATGACGTTTATTGATTTATTCATATAAAAGAAGCCAAGAATGACAAAGGGTGCGATACAGTAAAACAAAAAAATGAATACGGAGCTCCATGCCAGTGTACCATTTCCCTTTGTCACCATCGGCGCTGCTATCGCAAATGCCGCCGTCATGACTGCCGCCTTTGTCCATAAGCAGAGGCTCATGATCCATCCGGCCCGTCTCGATGACAGCCTGTTTTGCACACAATAGCACAATCCCGCCGCCATAAACAGGAATTGTATAAAATTGCCTCCTGCCATTCCGATAGAATATGCTGTTATACGTTCGGACATTTCCTGTATAATTCCCAGAGGAATCAAAAACAAGAATCCCGCAAACAACAGACAGATCAGCAAATAAGACATACAGCCGGCCGCATATAACGCCGCCTGAATAAGCAGAGACGTAGATGTCACCAATACCGGCTCTTTTGCGTCCAATTTTGTCTCGACAACGGTTTCTCCAAGCAGTGCGCTGACAGGTATTTCAAATACCTCTGATATGGAAATCAGCATATCGGCATCGGGAACTGACAGACCTTGCTCCCATTTGGAAATCGTTTGTCTCACCACATTCAACTCGATTGCAAGTTCTTCCTGCGAAAGCCCTTTTGATTTTCTGATTGTTCTGATGTTTTCGTTCAGCATTAGGGATAACCTCCTTTTGCTACCATTATACGGAGGATACCCCATTACGACAAGCAACGCAAATTAACATTACAGTGTTCCGGCTTCACCCGCTTTTTGTAAAAGACTCTTAAACCTGGAAGATAGTTTGCATAGCTTATCGTACAAGTCAAATGTGATTTCCGTAGTCGGAGCAACCTGTAAATAAGAACATACCATACATACCATGGTGTAGCTGTCCATCACGAAGGATTTAACGATCATCATAATCATGACCGTCAGCTGCACTTTTAAAAGGTGACTGCTCCGCGTGATAAAAGGTATATGCCATACAACATTCATCTAAATTTCCAAGGGCAATATCAATAAAAGTTTTGGCAAAAGAAACCAGAGATTCCATTCCGGGAATTTTTTCCAGAAAACTTCCTACAATATTTAATGTTCCGTTAATCTGCCTTACAGCTCCCGACACCAGGCGGTCCACCGCAAAATATGCCGCTGCTGTCGCAAACTTCTCCTTTACAACCTGCTTACCGTACGCAAACTGATCTTCAGGCAGGCTGCCTGTCTTCACCAGATGGGTGACCACCGCTATATGTCCCGCTTTCAGCAGATAACCCACGTAATATTGGGTAATGCCCACGGCCCCTGCCGAAGCCCCAAGCCATATCATCAGAGAAAATCCGATCACACCTTCATTTTGTGATAATGCCGAGATTCCAAACAAGATCAGTCCCAGCACAATGGAAAACAGGATAGCGCACCCTCCCAGAGCAAGTTTCATCCACACGAATTTGATAGTTCTTTTGTAAACATCATTTGCTTTCATTGAAAGCCCTCCTTAAGTATGATTACTGCATATCTTACGTCTCACGGCTTTTAACATCTTTAAAAGAATATTATCATTTTATCTTTCTTGTGTTAAAATCAATTAACTCATCCGAAAAAAGCATAGCATACCACCCTCAATAGAGGGAAAAAAATACGCAGGCGTGCGAAATATCGGCGCAAGCGCATAAATACAAAAGGAGAGTGTCATGAAAGTTGCGATCTGTGAAGATGAAAAGATAATGGCGGATAAAATCTGGAGTTTTTTCTTTGACATGAAAGATATCAATGCAAAATGTTATCCCGATTCCGAGAGTCTGTTAGCAGATTACGAAAAAGGAGAACGGTACGATATCGTATTCTGCGACATCGTAATGAAATCCATGAATGGAATAGAATTGTGCCGGGCAGTCAGGAAACTGGATGAAAATGTATATTTCTGCATGATAACAAACTATGTGGAATACGCCCCGTCAGGCTATGAAGCAGGCGTTTTCAGATATTTGCTGAAACCTGTCCTTAAGGAAGATGTATTGAAAGTTTTAAACGATATGCAAAATATTGCATCTTCTTCACAAAAAATAATCATTAAATCTTTCCATGAAAGCATTATCGTCAAGTCAGAATCCTTGATCTATATTGAAGTAAAAGACAAATATTCCTTTGTTCATTATTGGACGGAAGAAAACCCGCGCAGAGAAGAAACGATCATTACCGCCAGCAGCCTGCATCACCTGGAAGAAACACTGGCCGGCAAAAACTTCTGCCGTATCCACAGAAAATATTATATCAATATGGAACACGTTGTAAGCTATAGCAGCACGTCGGTGCTGATGGACTGCAACACTGCACTCCCCATAAGCTATAGAAGATCAAGCGCATTTAAAGATGCTTTTGAGGCGTTTCTATGACGCAAAAACAACCTGACGAAAGGATGTCTGAACGAAAATGACAGCAGCAAATATTTTAATATATCTTTCAAATATAATGGCATTACTGATCATATTATTTTATTATCTTCTTTTTTTTGCCAAAGGCTTTACTCCTCATATCAGAAAATTATTGTCCATTATCGTAGTTTTTCTTGTCATTCATGTTGTTATTATCATAACAGATGCTAATTATCTTGTCGCAATATCTGTTTTGGGCATACTTCCGGCGGTTGATTTTTTTTGCTGCCACAACCACATATACAATCTTTTTATGATAATTCCCGCCTGTCTTTTTTATACTTTAACGGCTGTATTTCCGCTTTTCCTTATTCCCATGCTCACAAGAAACCGCTTGGATGAACTATATGGAGTAAGCTCCCTTACTCTTCCCGGACTTATCTTCGATCTCTCTCTTACCCTGTTACTGACAGGAACCTATGTAATATGCCGCCGCAGAAAAATAGACCTGAGACTGAAATTCCTTGAAGTTGCAGGGTTTTTAGCCTTTTTTATCTTCGCCCTGTTTATGCTGCTCAGCATAAAAGTATATAACGATACGCTGGACTTTAAGACAAGTGTCATATTTGATTCATTTGCAACATTTTTTATACTGGCAGTTTTTCTTGCGTACTGGAGTTATCTTATCATAGCGCGGGATCGGGCAAATATGAAAAGAGACGCCGATCACGCACAAAATTATATCTCCATGCAGATTGAAAGTCTGGAGTTAGAAGAAACTAACCATCAGGAAATAAAAATCCTGAAGCATGATCTACGCAATCACCTACAGGTCATTCAGGAAATGTGCAGTACAAAACAATATGCACAGATGGAAAATTATATCAGCGAATTATCAGGAAATACCATGCTTTCAAAAAGATTTTGCATCACAGGAAATCATGCGGCAGATACCGTAATATCCATTAAGAAAGCATATGCGGACAATGTCGGCATACGCCTGATCTGTGACGGCAGTTTTACGTGGCTTAACAATCTCTCTGCCATCGACGTATGTGCCATTTTTTCAAATTTACTTGATAACGCGTTAGAGGGTTCAATAGACGCTGCGAATCCCTATATCGCCATCAAAGGAAATGAACATGCGCATTTCTATACTTTGATTTTCTCCAACAGTGTCCCTGAAAACATAATGATCAAAAACAATTCGATAAAGACAAGTAAAAAGGACAGAAAACATCACGGTCTTGGGCTTTCCAGCGTTAATTCGGTGCTCCGCAAATATAACGGCAGCTATACACTGAAATGCAAAGATATGGTATTTTGCGTACAGGCCGTCTTTCCCAAAAAATGATCATCACAGAAAATCCACCGATATGACTTTATCTGAATCCGTCAAAATCTCATAGATATCCGTATGGTTTACTCCCCTCTTCGTGTACAGCACGAGATGAATGGAGACTCCCTCCACCGCATTCTTCGACTCGCTCATCTCCATGGAATCTATCACGATCTCGGCTTCTTTCAGGTTCTGGATAATCGTATGCAGATACTGGCTTTCCTGCAGATCAATAAATACATTGCAGTACCGGGAATGCCTGGTAGCAAACCGCTCCACATAAGGCAGTACATGCAAAGAAACGAGCATCATCGTTGTGATCAGTATGCCGCCCTCAACAAACCCGATTCCCACGGCAAGTCCCACGCACGCGCTTGCCCAGAGCGTGGCTGCCGTGGTCAGTCCCCTGACCCGATGCTTGGAAACGATGATCGTTCCCACACCGATAAAACCTACACCGCTGATTACCTGCGCTGCCATACGGTTCATATTTGCAAGCCCCGGAAAATTGATCTGGATATACTGTTCCGTCAGCATAACCAGTGTTGCGCCAAGGCATACTACCGTGATCGTTTTGGTGCCTGCCCCGCGGTGCTTCATTCCTCTGTCTAAGCCGATCACACCTCCAAGTATTGTCGCCACGATCACACGGATCAATATATTGTGCATGCTCCATGCTGCAAAATTTCCCAATATCATAAGTACCTCGTATTATATGTAATAGTTTTATTGATGAATACTATTATAATGCAGGCACATTTTTACGTCAATTGCACTTAGATCCACTCCAACCTGTTCTCCAAAACTGTCAAGTCTCGCCGCCCACCAACGCGCAGTCGTTCTCCCGACAGGCGTCGGATATCCCTTTAACCAGACTCTTGATCGTATCTTTTTCCGCATTGCCGCACACGATCGTATCTAACACCGCCAACGGTTTTGCTCCCATCACAATGATATCGTTTACCAGATGGTTGATCATATCATGACAGATCGATTCCGTATATCCGTATTCCATGGCCAGCTTCTGCTTTGATCCGGGTTCCTCCGCTTTCAGGACAAGAACCGGCTCTTTCATCATTGGAAATTGAATATCATAGAGAGAAGCAAAAGCGCCTATTTTATTCAATACGCGCCTGTCCCCTGTCTCCCATTTGGATACCGCCTGAAAAGAGATATTCAGTTTGTCCGCTAACTGCTGCTGTGTCAAACCTGCCTCTTTTCTCCTGCGTGTGATAAAATTGCCGATCTTAATACTGTCTGTCATCTCTGATAACCATACCCTTTCTTTTATTTGCAGGTCTGCGCCTAAATTCTTATTTCATGATAACCTCAACGCATTACACGATACAATAAACAAACAGAAGAAGTTTATGTATTAATTCAACGAACGGTTGAATTTTTATGCTTTCATATTGAACAAAGATAATTATTTATTGATATTCGATAAATTTTTATTGACTTTCATTTTTCAAGGTGATATAGTTCACTTAGATAGGTGAATAGCAGGCTGATAACAGTCCGAATATACACCTGGAGAAAGACAGAAAGAAAGGACCACCTTTTATGAAAGACAGACTGACACTCTTTACCAAATATTTACTGGATTTCATGTTTTATTCAGGAATCGTTGTCATTGCAACTCTTCCCTTTAGTTTCAGATTCTATGGCAGATACAATACTTATTTTAGAGAAAATTACTATTCTCTCTGCGTTATTTTCATTTTGTCAGGAACCTTCGCCATCCTGATCATCCATCAACTGCGCAGGATGTTTCTGACCGTCATTCGTGACAACTGCTTTATCAGAGAGAACGTGGTAAGCCTTGAGAAAATGAGTATCTACAGTTTTTTCATCGCCGTAATTACTGCCTGCAGGCTGTTTATCTATCTCACGCCGGCAGTGCTCATCATCATATTGGTATTTGTGATCGCAGGACTGTTCAGTAAAGTTCTGGCAGGCGTTTTTGACAAAGCCATCACCTATAAGCAGGAGAATGACCTGACGATCTGATCTGTGTTCAATATACTAAACACATACAAAAACAGGCTGTAACATTATCATTATAATACAACAAGGAGGCCATACTATGGCAATCATCATCAACCTGGATGTTATGATGGCGATGCGCAAGAAAGGACTGACCGAACTGGCAGGCGAAATTGATATTACTCTTGCAAATCTGTCCATCTTAAAAAATAATAAGGCAAAAGCAATCCGTCTATCTACACTTAACGAAATATGTAAGGCGCTGGAATGTCAGCCCGGAGATCTTCTGCAGTATGTGGAGGATGACGACACCACAGAAGCTGCCTGCCAGACGCCGGACGAGGCGGATCCACATTAATAACTGTAAACAATGATCGGCGCCATAAATGAAAGGAGGCTGTTATGACACAGAACAATCCCTATATCAATCAACCGAACCAAACTACCCAGAATCCCTGCCCTGATCCAAATCGCATAAACAATACGGGCAGTACGAGTACTATGAATCACGCTGTCAACCAGGACACAAGTAATATTTATCCAAACAATGAACTGAAAAATCCCTACACAGCACAGACAACGAATTATGCTGCAGATAAGAAAAAACAGGATACGATCTATACCCAGACTATGAAAAAGAACTACCCATTCTTCGGAATCGGCAGCCTGCTCTATGCTTTCTTTTTAACATTTTGTTTATACCGGAATGTGTCCGGCATTACCTACCCTTTTTTCGTCGCAGGAACCCTTTGCTATTTCTTCTTCTCTATGCGAAAGTTAGGGGTTCCATACAAAAAAGACAGTATTTTTTACGTAGTTAGCCTGCTGCTGTTAGGTCTTTCCAACTGTTTGACAAATTCCGACCCCTTACTGTTCTTTAATATATGCGGAATCATGCTGCTATCCTTTATCCTGATGCTCCATACCATGTATGAGGATCAGAAATGGGATCTTCCCAAGTATTTCATTGCTCTCACACAAACTGCGGGAACAATCTTTGTCAACTGTTTTTCATGCATAGGGGATCTCATCACATACTGCGATATCCGCAAAAAAGAAAAAGACGGGAAAAACAGCCATCTTTTACCTGTTTTTATCGGTATCGCCATAACAATACCCGTACTGTTTATCATGGTAGCACTGTTAGCCAGCGCAGATTATATATTCCTTCATATTTTAATGGACATATTTGATGCATTTAATTTTGTGACTATTTTTGAAATACTATATATTGTTCTACTGACATTTTTTATCTCCTATGCAGTCTATGCCGCACTCTGCATAAAAAATATAGATGAAAAAACAAACGATCACAGGTTTCTTGACCCGATCATTGCCATTATTATGACTACGGCGCTTTCCGCTTTATACCTGATATTCAGCGTTATACAGATCCTGTATCTCTTTATCGGTAATATGAAGCTGCCCGATGGTTATACCTACTCCAGTTATGCCAGAGAGGGATTCTTTCAGCTGCTTGCAGTCTGTTTCCTGAATCTCATTCTTGTTCTTGTATGCCTGTATTTTTTCAGAGAAAATACAATACTGAAAGTAGTTCTCACAATCATAAGCGGATGTACATTTATCATGATCTGTTCCAGCGCATTGCGTATGCTTATGTACATTCAACGATACAACCTTACATTCCTGCGCATACTCGTGCTCTGGGGTCTGGCAGTCATTTTTCTGTTAATGGCGGGAGTTACTGTCTTTATTTACAAAAATAAATTTCCGCTCTTCCGTTATGCCATGGTGATCGTAACCGTATTCTATATCTGCCTGTCTTTCTCCCATCCGGATTACTGGATCGCCAGATATAATCTGAAAGCGGCTCACCTGGAATATCTTGATCAATATGACATACAGGATAACCAGAAATACCTTGCAAGATTATCCGCAGACGCAGCGCCGATCCTGCTTGATAAAAGTCATAATTTATATATATCGGAAAACACTTTAAGTGATTTTGAGGCCGTTAAATATGATGAAAATCTAGGCCCATGGGAAAAAACAGATCAGTTTGGCAGTGAATACTCCTGGCTCTATAAATACTATGACAAAATGGATAATCTCAACAAAAAAATGCACATAAGAAACTTTAATTTCTCTGTGCATCTTGCCGGAAAATATTTAAATAAAGAATAACCTTTAATATATCATTCTTTTATACATTCGCTTTCCCTCATCTCCCGAATTACGCTCATTCCAATTGGTATGGAAACTGTCAGTGCGAACACATCCGACACGGCCTGACAGATTTCCACACCCGTAAGTCCGAAGAAATAAGGCAGAATCGCTATAAGCGGCAGGAAAAAGATTCCCTGTCGCGCCGAGGACACGATAGATGCCTTTACTCCTTTACCGATAGACTGCAGCATCATATTGCACATGATGATCCACGAACTGAGCGGAAATGCAATGACAGAATACCGAAGCGCCGCCGTACCTACAGCGATCACCTCAGGATCGCTCTTACGGAATACCGTGACAAGCTGCGGCGCGATCAGGTATACTATCACGGCCATTCCCATAAGCACCACAAAAGCAAATTTTACACAGAACCAATAAGCTTCCAACACTCTCTTATATTTCCCTGCCCCATAATTAAACCCGCATACAGGCTGAAATCCCTGTCCAAACCCGATCAGCGCCGAATTGGCAAACATCATGATGCGGGATACGATAGACATTCCCGCGATGGCGGCGTCACCGTACACACTGGCGGCATGGTTCAAACAGATCGTCGCCACACTGGCAAGCCCCTGCCTGAACAGAGCCGGGATTCCTCCACGTATGATCTCCTCATAAAAGTGCAGACTGGGTTTAAAGTTACTGAAACGAATCTGAATATTACCGCCTCTTCTGACCATAACAAGAAGAAGCACAAAACTGATATACTGGCTTAAAGTAGTGGCAAGAGCTGCTCCTGCTATTCCCATGCCGCATACGAAGATCAGAATAGGATCAAGTGCGATATTGATCACTGCGCCCGACACGATACCGATCATCGCATAGAAAGCGCTGCCCTGAAAACGCATCTGATTATTCAGCACAAGAGATGCCGTCATTGCCGGCGCTCCGAAAAGTATGATCCGTAAATATGCCACCGTATACGGCAGAATCGTTGAAGTCGAACCAAGCGCATAAGAAAGAGGCTCAATAAAAAAGATACATCCCAGCATGATCACGATACCTGCAAAAAATGACGTAAAGAAACCTACCGAAGACATTTTTTCGGCCTCTTCCGTGTTTCCCGCACCTAATTTTCTGGAAATATAATTGCCCGATCCATGTCCGAACAGAAATCCTACTGCCTGAATGATCGCCATCAGTGAAAAAGCCACTCCCACTGCTGCCGTAGACTGTGTATTGAGCTTGCCCACAAAAAAAGTATCCGCCATATTATAAAAAGACGTCACAAGCATACTTAGAATAGTCGGTACCGCAAGTGTACAAACCAGTTTTCTTACCGGTTCATTTGTCATATAAATTCTTTTTTCTTCCGCATCCGCAAATTTCATAAAGATTTCCCCGCTTTTCTGCCGTATCGTTTACATGATAAGATCTGTATCTCTTCTTTTCAAAAATATAGACTATTCCTACATATTTATTAATATTCTGCACATACTATTTATCATTCATAATCATTATACTTTATTTGCATCCACACAGAAAGGAATCTCATATGAACCCAAAAGCATTATTCCAATTATCCTATGGTCTGTATGTCGTATCTACCAAATACGACAAGAAAATGAATGGCTGTATCATAAACACAGTCACACAGGTTACGGACAATCCAAAACAGATCGTCGTCGCGATCAATAAGGAAAACCTTACCTGTGAATTGATCCAAAAATCAGGAATACTGTCTGTTTCTATCTTATCAGAAACAGCCCCTTTCTCATTGTTTAAACATTTCGGATTCCAGAGCGGAAGAAATATCGACAAATTCGTGAATTATCCGTTCTCCATGACGGCCCAGGAGCTTCCCTATCTGACCGATCATACGACTGCCTATCTGGATTGTAAGGTATTAAACAGTTACGATCTTGGAACTCATATGCTTTTCCTTGCCAGCGTATCGGACTGTGAAGTTCTCTCCGGCGAAAAAGCAATGACCTATTCTTTTTACCATGAATTTGTAAAACCACAGCCGGAAGCTTCCTCTACCAAAGGATGGCGCTGTGTAGTCTGCGGCTACGTATATGAGGGGGAAGAACTTCCGCCGGACTTTATCTGTCCATGGTGCAAACATGGTGTGGAAGATTTCGAGAAAATAAAATAAATATAATAGATACATTTTTATTTTTCTTTTTTCATCATACTGTATTTACTTTTATATTTCAATGTTGCAAAAATGTATCTTATTAGCATCATATATGATAAAATATAAAAAATATTACTTAAAAACCAAGTAATCTTTCAAAGAAAGCGGTAAACCATATGACGAAACAGGAAATAAACATTCTCAATTTTGAAAATGAACTTGTAACCTCAAGAAAAAAACTAAATGATCTTATCTATGAACTGAATTCTCCTAACAGCGAGGTCACAAAAGAGATCATGCAGACCAAGATCGATATGATGACAGACGATCTCAAACGCATGGAATCACAGTTACTCCTGTTAAGGGATTCTCTCAAAGAAGACAAAATAAAGCCTCCTGTTTCAACACTATATCCTAATGCCAATTTGCCTGAGAAGAAAAATACCAATCTTGAAGATCTTTTTGGGCGCAATCTGATGGGTATATTTGCATCTGTGCTGATTTTCATTGGTATGATACTTTTTGGTATGGTCATAGTTCCTGCTTTATCCGATGAAATGAAAATATTCTGTATGTATCTTGCGAGTCTTACCGTAACCATTACAGGTATACTCTTCATGCAAAAATCCCCTGCAAACAAATTCTTTATCTCGCTTACCGGATTAGGAGTAGGAGCATTGTTCTTATCTCTGATCATGAGCAATGTCTATTTTCATCTGTTTGGAGATTTATTGACCTATATCCTGCTATTTTTCTGGGCAGTGGGAACCATTGTATTGTCTAAATATGAAAGAAAGCTTTCCGGTTTGGATCATAAGATAGATATTTTTGAGATCATCGGTCAATTGGGAATCATGATCTCAATCATCTTAGGATGTATGCTCTGTTCTGAAAAAAATGATCTTCTTAAATTCTTAATGCTTACAATCTATCATTTTATTGCAGTCATTGCTTTCCATCTAAGTACAGCCGGGCAAGTTGAAGATGATAAAAAAATCTCTGTATTTTGCGGAGATTTTAAAGTACAGAATCATGTCTTTAAAGTTATCAATATGATAATCCTTATCTTAACATACATACTATATCTGGCTAAACCTGAACACTCCTATGCTGCGATGAGCACAGAAGAAATTCTGATTACATTTTTTCTTGCTCTTACTTCAATAGTAGATTTGTCAGTCGCATATAAAAAAGAAAAAAAATCTGATTTTCATTGTACATGGTATCACATATTTATAAGCTTATATGCACTGATCGGAGTTCTGCTCATTTTGCAGGCCGGTTCTATAACATTACTCAAGGTTATCTTATCTTATACTTTGTGCCTGGTATTGCTTTTGTTAGCAGAATCACAGGAAAATCAATATATTTCCATTGCCAGGACCATATTGTTTATCATCGCCCTGTTAATGTTAGTCAGCATAGAAGAAAGCGCCGGCATTCTTTATATACTGCTTGCCACTGCTCCGCTTATGATCACAGGCATACATATTAAAAAAAATATCTACCTGATTGCAGGAACCTGTTCGATATACTTATGGACATTCGTATGCTCTTTCGTATATGAAGTTACGCTTCAAACAATCATTGCTGCCATACTATGCACAGTCCTCTATCTCTTTATCAGGAGTAAAACTGAGGATAAGACTGTCAGATCTGTCGGATATCCTGTTATCCTGATCCTGAACGCATTTGTTTTTTCTACTTACCTGACAGATATAACAGATCATATGATTTATAAATATCATTTATATGAATGGTGGTCAAAAACGAAACATTTTGATTTCATCACAGCTTTCTGCATAGCTGCTGTTATACATATATGCATGACAAAGAAAGAATGCTTTAAAGATCATGATGAAAAAGTGTTCGCAAGAATCATCAATACAATAATTATGTTGATGGGATGTGCTGCCATCTCTTTCAATGAATTTCCAATTCTTTCAATCCTTATTGCTGTCGGAGTATTTACTTTAAACTCCAGGGAAATACTTATGGAACAGGAAGAAAACAGCAATTCGGGTCATAAGAAATATTGGGTCATGGCATACATTATGTTCAAATATACCGTGCTTCTTTTGACTATTCTGTATTCTATAGATACACCGGCGTATATTATCAGTATTTCCCTGCTTGTGTTCGCGGTGCTTAGTGTTATTGCAGGATTCTGGAAAAGAAAGAAAGGATACCGGCTGTACGGACTCGTCCTTTCCATGATCAGCATCTTTAAATTGATCATGTTAGATGCCGATACAAAAGACGAAGTCACAGGATCCATCAGCTTCATGCTGTGCGGTCTGCTCTGTTTTGCCATCAGTTTTATCTACAATAAAATACAAAAAGATTATTTTGATGACTCTGATCAATAATAGTGATCATATATAAATAAACATTAATTTCTTTAAAATGCCGTATTTACGCCATTGCAACCGCAAATTTACATAGGAAAACTTAAAAGCAACATGAAATTGATAGAATTGATATTGATGTTCTCCTAAAATACGAGGTAGTTCATTGATATTTTCAATGACATAATTTGTGTCTGCGCACTGTCTGACACAAACCCATAATGCTGATATGGATCAAAATAATGAAACAGTGCAGAAAGAGGAATCATATGAGTTTAGGAGAAAATCTACAATATGTAAGAAAAAGGGACGATATTACACAGGAACAATTAGCTGAAAAACTGAATGTATCCAGACAATCCGTGTCTAAGTGGGAATCTGACACTTCTTATCCGGAAATGGATAAATTACTTCAATTATGTCAGATCTTTCACTGCAGTATGGATGATTTCGTACAGGGAAATATTGAAGATATCCATGTGGAAGACAAGGATGAATATGACACACATATGAACCATTTTAGTAAATTTATTTCTATCGGAATAGCATTAATCCTCATGGGAGTAGTATCTATGTTTCTTCTCTATGGCATTAATTTCTTTTTTGATTCCGATGTGGAAATTATAAAAGAAGATTTTACGTCGGTATTTTTTTTCATTTTTCTTATAATAGCCGTAGCGATCCTTATTATAAATGGAATACAACACTCAGATTTTATCAACAGGCATCCTGTTATCGATCAATTTTATACACAAAAAGAAATTGATTCTTTCAACAAGAAATTTTCCATTATGATTGCCACAGGCGTATCTATCATTTTAATCGGGAATATGATATTAATAGCCACAACATCTATTTATCCTGAATTTGATACCAATGAATATTTAGAGTCTTTACTTATGTCTTTCTTTATGATTTTTATAACATTCGGCACCACAATAATTGTATATGCCGCTCTGCAGAAAGACAAATACAATATAGACAAATACAATGAAGCAAACAATAAAGAAGGAACTGCATATAAGAAAGGAAAACTGACAGGTACGGTGAACGCCTGCATTATGTTAGTCTGCACGATCATCTACCTGATATTGGCTTTTAAATTTAACAGTTTTGGAATGCCTTATGTTCTCGTATATGCGGTAGGAGGAGTCTGCTGTGCAATTTCTACTATCATCATTGATTACAAAGAAAAATAGAATATTTATTTTATAAACTGCCTATAAGCCATCTCCCAATATTTCTCAGGAATATCCGGCCAATTTACGGCTCCCTCAGCATCCTTGCATATCTTCATGGCAAGCTGCAGACAGGGAGTCGTGTAATCATCTCCCGTACACAGCGCATGAATATTTAATTTAGGCCAGTGAAAAGCTTTCTCCATAATTCCTGATGTTTCAAATTCTTTTTTTACGGAATCTAAATCATAATCCAACTGAAAAAACTCTTCTTCCCATCCTTTATCATTTCCATGCAGTATCATATACTGTGTTTTACCATTATGATACCAGGGAATCCCTACGGAACCCGGATGGATCAATTTCTTATTTCCAAAAGTAACACTCTCCTGAATATGAGTATGCCCGCTGATTAACAGACTTACGTCCAAACCATACATAATGTCATTCAAATTTTCATTTTCAGGTATTAAAAGTTCATTAGAAGATGTCAAAGAACCATGACAATAACGAAAAAGCGGATATCCTTCTTTCGAATAAATTCCCTGAATATCCATACTTTCATAGAAATCCAAATCTTTCTGATCTAAATTCTCATAAGTATATAACAGATTACCGCTGGCGGAAGAATAAGTCCATCTTTCTTCCGGATTATTTCTGTGATTGATCATATAATCTTCCCTGTTTCCTCTGATAAAATAACACCGATATTTTTTATCCATCTCATAGAGGATCTTCATCGTTTTCTGAGGGTAAGGACAATCACTGATATAGTCCCCAAGGAAAATAAATTCATCCACATTTTGGTCAAGGGCATGACGAATACATGTTTCCAATGCCGTATGATTACTATGAATATCAGCTAATACTGCTAATTTCATCATAATATTATACCTTTCTGTTAATATTCATACATATCGTAAGCCTATTCGTCATGTCCCATGACTAAAATATATTACTCTAAATCACTGTCTTCTTTCGGCAGATTTATTTCTTTACCGTCATCCAGATCATCAGGAATATTATATCTTTCTTCCTCTGGAATATCTTCCATCGCATCTTCGATATTTTCAAATTCCTGATTACCGTCGCTTAATTTTTCACGTACTTTGGCAATCCTGGCAACTTTTACATTATCATCCAGATTGATCATCTTCACACCGGACGTAATTCTTCCAAGGGTAGAAATATCTTCCATTCTCAACTGAATGATAATACCCTCTGTTGTGATCATCATGATCTCATGATCGTCGTTGACCGCTTTCACTCCTACCACATCCCCGGTCTTTTCAGTGATCTTATAACATTTCACACCTTTACCACCACGTTTTTGGACAGTAAACTCTTCCAGATAAGTACGTTTACCCATGCCATTTTCGGATACGATCAATAGAGAATCTCCCTGATGATCTAACTGCATACCGACAATCTCATCACCATCGGACAGATTCATACCGATCACACCCATAGAAGATCTGCCCGTAGGGCGTACATCCGTCTCCTTGAAACGAATACACATACCAAGCTTTGTAATGAGGAATATTTCTGTTTCCCAGGAAGTAGTCTTAACCTCGATCAATTCATCATCCTCACGAAGATTGATTGCGGCAAGGCCATTTTTCCTGACATTACTGAACTCCATGACGGAAGTTTTCTTCACAATACCGTTCTTAGTGACCATAAAGAGATTTTTATTCTCTTCATAGGCCTTGATCGGAATCATAGCCGATATCTTTTCCCCCGGATTAAGCTGCAAAATATTGACGATAGCGATTCCTCTCGACGTTCTGCTCGATTCCGGTATCTCATACGCCTTAAGACGATATACCCGTCCCAGATTCGTAAAGAACATCAGATAATGATGAGTAGTAGTCATCAAAAGATCTTCTATGTAATCTTCCTCTATCGTCTGCATTCCTTTGATTCCTTTACCGCCTCGATTCTGCGCCTTAAAATTATCTACGGTCATACGTTTCACATAACCAAGACTTGTCATGGCGATCACCGTATTTTCTTTAGGAATCAGATCTTCCATGTTAATATCATAGACGTCGAAACCAATCTGACTTCTTCTGTCATCACCATATTTCTCCGCCGTAATGAGCATTTCTTCCCTGATCACACCAAGAAGCAGCTTCTCATCTGCAAGAATAGCTTTTAATTCCGCAATCTTAGCCTGTAATTCCTGATGTTCATTCTCAAGCTTCTCTCTCTCCAAACCTGTCAGAGCACGCAGACGCATGTCCACGATCGCCTGTGCCTGTACATCGGAAAGAGCAAATCTCTCAATCAATCTTTCCTTGGCAATCTGTGTCGTCTGACTGCTTCTAATGATCTGAATCACTTCATCAATGTAATCTAATGCGATCAACAAACCCTGTAATATATGATCTCTTTCTTCCGCTTTATTAAGATCATATTTGGTTCTTCTCGTAACTACTTCTTCCTGATGCTTCAGATAATGACTCAGCATATCCAACAGATTCATAACCTTAGGCTCATTATTGACAAGCGCAAGCATAATAACGCCAAAAGAATCCTGAAGCTGTGTATGCTTATACAATTGATTTAAAATAACATTGGCATTAGCATCTTTACGAAGCTCTATTACAATCCTCATACCCTCACGGTTTGTCTCATCACGAAGATCTGTGATACCATCAATCTTCTTCAATTTAACAAGGTCCGCAATCTTGAGAATGAGATTAGCTTTATTCACCATATAAGGAAGTTCTGTCACAATGATGCGGCTCTTACCGTTAGGCATCGTCTCAATATCTGTTACGGCGCGCACTCTTACTTTACCACGTCCGGTACGGTAAGCTTCTTCCGCACCTCTTGTTCCAAGTATAATACCGCCGGTAGGAAAATCAGGCGCTTTAACGATATTCAAAATTTCTTCTATATCCGTCTGCCTGTCCTCATTTATACGATTATCTATAATTCTGACTACAGCATTGATAACTTCTCTCAGATTGTGAGGAGGAATATTAGTAGCCATACCTACCGCAATACCGGAAGTGCCATTTACAAGCAGATTAGGATAACGGCTTGGAAGTACGGCGGGCTCTTTTTCCGTATCATCAAAGTTCGGTACAAAATCAACCGTATTTTTGTTAATATCGGCAAGAAGTTCCATGGAAATCTTGCTTAATCTTGCTTCTGTATAACGCATCGCTGCAGCGCCGTCGCCATCCACAGAACCAAAATTGCCATGCCCGTCTACAAGCGGATAACGGGTAGACCATTCCTGGGCCATATTGACCAAAGCGCCATAAATAGAACTATCTCCATGGGGATGATATTTACCCATCGTATCACCGACAATACGAGCACTTTTTCTATGTGGCTTGTCCGGCCCATTATTCAACTCTATCATAGAATACAAAACTCTGCGTTGTACGGGTTTGAGTCCGTCTCTTACATCAGGAAGCGCACGAGCGGCAATAACGCTCATGGCATAATCAATGTAAGAGTCTTCCATTTTTTTCTTAAGGTCGACATCTTCAATTTTATCAAAAATTCGATCGTCCATTCTATAACCGTATACCTTTCTGTTACAAGCTAATACAATCTGATATGATTACTTCTAAATATCCAGATTCTTAACAAATTTCGCATTTTCTTCAATAAAGATCCGCCTGGGTTCTACTTTATCACCCATCAAAGTATTAAATGTGAGATCAACTTCTGACTCTTCCTCTTCTTCAATATTTACACGCAGCAAAGTACGTCTTTCAGGATCCATTGTCGTTTCCCAGAGCTGATCCGCATCCATCTCACCAAGACCTTTATAACGCTGTATCTTATTATTCTGATCACGTCCCACTTCCGCAAGGATCTTATCCAGCTCATCATCGCTGTAAGCATACCATATCTGCCTGTTTTTCTCTAATTTATAAAGAGGCGGTTTTGCCAGATATACATGACCCTGCTTAATAAGTTCAGGCATAAAACGATAAATAAATGTAAGCATTAACGTTGCAATATGAGCACCGTCCACATCGGCATCCGTCATAATAATAATTTTGTCATAACGCAGCTTACTGATATCGAAATCTTCATGAATGCCAGTACCAAACGCTGTGATCATCGCTTTGATCTCCGCATTGGCATAAATTTTATCAAGCCTTGCTTTCTCTACATTTAATATCTTACCACGCAGTGGAAGAATAGCCTGCGTTGCACGACTTCTCGCAATTTTGGCCGAACCGCCCGCAGAATCTCCCTCTACGATATAAATTTCACAATTCTTGGGATCCTTATCGGAACAATCAGCCAGTTTGCCAGGAAGCGCGCTTCCCTCAAGAGCTGTCTTACGGCGGGTCAGATCTCTCGCTTTTCTCGCTGCTTCTCTGGCGCGCTGTGCCAGAATTGATTTCTCGCAAATAGTCTTGGCTACCACAGGATTCTGCTCTAAGAAATAAGTAAGCTGTTCACTGACAACATTATCTACAGCTCCTCTTGCTTCGGAATTGCCAAGCTTCTGCTTTGTCTGTCCCTCAAACTGAGGATCTTCTATCTTAACACTGATGATCGCAGTAAGACCCTCTCTGATATCTTCACCGGATAAATTGGCCTCGCTGTCTTTTAGTAACTTATTATTGCGTGCATAATCATTAAAAGTCTTCGTCAGGGCATTCCTGAATCCTACAAGATGCGTACCACCCTCCGGCGTATTGATATTATTTACAAAAGTATAGACGCTTTCATTGTAAGAATCATTATGCTGTAATGCTACTTCCACATATACCCCGTTCTTAGTACCCTCGAAGTACATGACATCATTATATAATGCCTCTTTACTCTTATTCAGATAAGTGACAAATTCTTTGATTCCACCCTCATAATGGAATTCCTTTTTCTGCTCTTTATCTTCTCTGCCGTCTATTAAGATAATTTTTAATCCTTTTGTAAGAAAAGCCGTCTCTCTGAGTCTCGTCTTCAAAGTATCATAATCATAAACCGTATCTTCAAAAATAGAAGAATCCGGCTTAAAATGTATTCTGGTTCCTGTCTTTTCAGGTTCACACTCTCCCACGACTTTAAGGGGATAACATACGTGTCCCCTCTCATACCGCTGCTTATGTATTTTACCGTCAAGACAGATTTCTACTTCCAACCAATCAGATAAAGCATTGACAACAGAGGCTCCCACACCGTGTAATCCACCGGAAACTTTGTATCCTCCTCCGCCAAATTTGCCGCCGGCATGAAGAATCGTAAATACAACCTCAACTGCAGGAATCCCGGCTTTTTGATTAATGCCGACAGGAATTCCCCTGCCATTATCTTCTACGGTAATGGAATTGTCCTGATTGATCGTTACATAAATCGTATCACAGAAACCCGCAAGAGCCTCGTCCACCGAATTATCAACAATCTCATATACAAGATGATGAAGACCTCTCACGGAAGTACTGCCTATATACATACCCGGCCTTTTTCTTACCGCCTCAAGACCTTCCAATATCTGTATTTGATCCGCACCGTATTCATTTGCCATTTGTTCACCATTGCCCTTCTTTGCTACAGCCGCAATCTAACGTCATACACATTCATTACTTGAATTGCTGTCTATTATTTTACCATTTTCAATATGAAAAACTTTGTCGATTTCAAACCGGTTATTCACAAATTCATCTAGACCAGTACAGGTAATGATCGTCTGAATATCTCCAATCGTACTGAGCAGATAATTTTGTCTGTTACTGTCAAGTTCTGATAATACATCATCTAAGAGCAGCACAGGATTTTCTTTTGTTATCTTCTTAACCAGTTCTATCTCCGATAATTTAAGAGAAAGCGCTGCTGTTCGCTGCTGGCCCTGCGATCCGAATTTGCGTATATCAATATCATTTACCATAAAGCAAAAATCATCTCTGTGAGGACCCGTTGTTGTCTGCTTTAACTTAACATCTTTATCCTGATTGGCAGCCAAAATTCTTTCATAATCCTCTATTGCAACGTCAGGCTCATATTGAATGACCAGATTCTCCCTGCCGCCCGATAATTTCTCATGTATACTGCATATGATTTCATTCAGCTGTTCTACAAACAATTGTCTTCTCTCTATGATCTTACTTCCAAAAGAAATAAGCTGAGAATCCCATATATTTAAGGTATCTCTGAGAGATGGATTAAAATACATGTCTTTGAGAAGTTTATTGCGTTGATTCACGATCTTATTGTAATGATTAAGATTATAGAGATAAAATTGATCTAATTGACACAACTCCATATCTACGAATCTTCTTCTCTCTGCAGGACCATTTTTGATAATACTTAAGTCTTCCGGAGAAAAGAAAACTACGTTCAATAAACCGACCAGTTCTGCTGCTTTCTTAATTTTCTGCCCGTCAATCGCTATTCCTTTGGATTTGTTCTTGCGAAGATGCATATCAACTCTCGTCTCTATCCCATCTTTTTCAAGATAAGTCCTTATATGAGCTTCTTCTTTATGAAAATTAACGATATCTTTATCTTTACTTCCCTTATGGGATTTTGTTATCGCAGATACATAAATAGCCTCTAAAATATTTGTTTTACCCTGGGCATTGTCCCCATAGAGAATATTAGTACCTCTGTCAAAATCAATATGTAAAGAATCGTAATTTCTGAAATCTGCTAATTCCAATGATTTTATAATCATCAGTTTTCTACCCTAACCTGTTGTCCGTCAAATTCTATCACATCACCCGGATAGATCTTCTTACCACGCTGCAATTCAACTTTGCCATTTACTTTGACAAAGCCCTCCTGAATCTCTATCTTCGCATCCACACCGGAATCTACTAAACCTGCTAATTTCATAGCCTGTCCAAGTTTGATAAAATTATCGCTGATTTTTATTGTTTCCATCTTTTTTATTTCTATACCTGTCTGTCTTATCTAAAATACACAAAATGGTCTATATTTCTTACTTTAACCTTTGAATCCCTCTAATTTACGGTCGTAAAATTAACCGGAAGAATCACGTAAATATATGTTTCCTCATTATTCCTGATAAAACAGGGAGCCTTGGGGTTCACCATATATAAATCCACTTCTTCATCTTCAATAACGCGCAGAGAATCAATAAGAAACTTAGGATTGAATCCAATCATAAGATCCTTACCCTCTTTTGTAATATCAATCTCTTCATCCATACTTCCTACGGTAGAATTCATCTTGAGTTCCATCGCTCTATCAGAAATATTAATAATAACAGGTTTCTTATCTCCCTCCTTAACAAGAAGAGTAGCTCTGTCTATACACTCCAATAATTCCTTTTTGTTAATCTTCACTTTTGTTTCATAATCACTTGAAAGCATCTGATCGATCTTGAAATATTCTCCTTCGATCAATCTGGAAACTACAATTGTCCTATCAAATTCAAATAAGATATGTTTGCCTGTAAAATATATATTGACATCTTTATCCATGTCACCGGAGAGAATCTTGCTGATCTCGTTCAATGTTTTACCAGGAACAACTACTTTTTTATTCTCATAAGAATTTTTAAGAAGAATTTTCCTGATCGAAATCCTGTGGCCATCCAACGATACAACTTTTAAGGTATCATTATTGATCTCAAACAGCTCTCCTGTCATAATTTTATTATTATCATTATCGGCAATAGAGAAGATGGTCTGCCTTATGACTTCTTTTAAAGTAAACTGTGACACAATAACGCTGTCATTTCTCTCTATTTCAGGAAGAAAAGAAAAATCATCACCTGACTTGCCTATGATATTAAATTTTGCTTTCTCACAGGTGATCGTTGTCTTGTAGGAATCGTTTGTTTCTATTGTAATATCATTGTCAGGAAGTTTTCTTACGATCTCCAGAAATATTTTGGCATCTAAAGCGATCATACCTTTATCTATGATCTCTCCGTCAATAACGGTTTCTATTCCTAATTCCATGTCATTGGCAGTAAGTTTGATTTCACCATTTCTTGTATCAACAAGAATACATTCCAATATAGACATAGTAGTCTTACTTGGAACAGCTTTGGAGACAGTTTGAACTCCGCTTAAAAGATTAGATTTTGTACATACAATTTTCATTTGTGTATATCTTCCTTTCCTGCATATGAACAATTTTTAAGCTGCCATAAAAATATATAATAATAAATTATTTCGTAATCTTAGTAATAATAGATGTTAATAAGTGTATAACCTTATCTATTATACTATTTTTCAGTAAAAAAGAAAACGATTAGCATGTTAAAAACTTTGGATAAGATCAAATAAATCTTTTATTTATGAACATTGATCGTTTCATCTTTCCATATATAAAAGTTTGTTTTATTTATCTTCAACATGCTTCTAACATTGCCTGTGGACAAACCTGTTGATAATTAATATTATTGTAAAATACTGCTGTCCAGAGCCTGTCCGATCATGAGGGATTTATTTTTTTCTTGATAATATCAATCTTATTTCTCAGCTCTTCGCTTGTTTCCAGATCGGTAGTAATCTTTTTAATTCCATGTATGACTGTTGTATGGTCTTTCTTACCGAGAAGTTTGCCAATAGAAGCAAGAGGCGTATCGGTAAGATGTCTGCACAGATACATGACTACCTGTCTTGGCAGCACAAACTCGGAATTTCTCTTCTTGGAAGTAATATCTTCCGGATCAACGCCAAAATGTTCTGCAACCACTTCTATAATGAGTAAAGGAGTGATTTCTTTTGGCTGATCAGGATATATTACATCTTTGAGGGCTTCTTCCGCATGTTCCAGATTGATGTCTACATTATTTAATTTGGAAAAAGCGATGATCTTGTTAAAAGCTCCCTCCAGTTCCCTTATATTTGATTTAATATTATTGGCAATGTATTGAAGTATTTCATCATCTATTTCTTTGTGATAGATTTCTGCATTTTTCCTCAAAATAGCCATTCTTGTTTCATAATCGGGCGGTTGAATGTCTGCGATCAATCCCCATTCGAATCTGGAACGGAATCTTTCTTCCAGCGTTTCCATTTCTTTAGGAGGTTTATCGGAAGACAAAATGATCTGTTTGCCGACGGAATGAAGCGTATTAAATGTATGGAAGAATTCTTCCTGTGTGCTCTCTTTGCCTATGATGAATTGTATATCATCGATCAAAAGAACATCTACCGTTCTGTATTTATCTCTGAGATTATTCATCTGTGCAGCATCACCGCTTCTGATACAGTTGATCACTTCGTTTGTAAATACTTCGGAAGTGACATAGAGCACTTTCATATTAGGGTTCTGTTCCAATATAAAATGTCCGATGGAGTGCATTAAGTGGGTTTTACCAAGTCCTGCTCCTCCGTACAGATAAAGCGGATTGTATACTTCTCCCGGAGATTCTGCAACTGCAAGAGAAGCAGAGTGTGCAAATTTATTATTGTTACCGACTACGAATGTATCAAAAATATATTTTGGATTCAGATTGGCGCTTTCATAATTGACACCGCTGAAAGTTTTCTTTGGTTTAGCGCTCTCAATATTTTCGTTTAAGACATCTTTTTCTAATATAAAAGATATCTCATATGTGTGATTCATCATTTCCGATATGGTAACCTGAAAGAAACTTTTATATTTGGAAGAAATATAACTTAATGCATGAGCCTGATCGGAAGGAATCATAATAATGACAACATTATCCTTTACATCAAAAAATTTTAATGGAATGATCCATGTAGTGTAGGATATGTCGGATAGTTCGTATTCTTTTCTCAGTGTTTCTTTGATCAAGTCCCAATTTTCTTTGATAGAATCCATATTTTAAACCTCATATATCTGTTTTATATACAAATCTGCCTTACAGAGTAGTAGTCAAATAAATGTGAACGGGAATAACATCGAAATTACCCTACAATATATAATAATATAAATAATCCAAAAATTCAAATGATAGTTGTCCACATAATATTATAATAATTATCAACAAGTTTACATATTTTGGAAATTCTTTTTTAATATGTGTATAACTATACATTTAGATATTAACATGCTCTATCAGGCGGTTCTATAAATAAACAGAATAGTTATAAACATTGTAAAAATAATTTATACACAAGTTATGCACATATTGTGGATATATTTATGTAAAGTGGATAAAAAGTGATTAAATATGCACATACTATATGTTGTATGTTATTTTTTTATTATATAACAAGATATGGGATTTAAATAAAATATGATTTTTACGCGGATTTTTACAGCTTTTTTAGGAATAAAAAATGGTGGATTTACTTGACGTTTCTTTATTAATTATATATAATCAACATGTTGTTTTTCCAATTACTGTTTAAAATATGTCTACCTTATATAAATGTTAAGGTTTAAGAGAAGGAGGTGCATTGGTATGAAAATGACTTATCAGCCCAAGAAGAGACAGAGATCCAAAGTTCATGGATTCAGAAAGAGAATGAGTACTGCGGGCGGAAGAAAAGTTATCGCAGCAAGACGCGCAAAAGGAAGAAAGAAATTATCAGCTTAGGCCGCAATTATGTGGCCTTTTTTTCTCTCATTTGAATAGAGGTACAGAGATGGTATTTTCAGAATCCTTAAAGAAAAATAGTGATTTCCAGAATGTTTACAGAAATGGCAAAAGTTATGCCAACAAATATTTGGTAATGTATGTATTGGAAAACAACACGGATCAGAACAGACTGGGAATATCTGCCAGTAAGAAAGTCGGAAACAGTGTAGTGAGACATCGATTTGCAAGACTGGTGAGAGAGAGTTACCGGCTACATGAAAATATATTTAATAGTGGTTTAGATATAGTAGTCGTTGCAAGAAAAAGCGCCGCTTCGGTCGGATATGCTGAGATTGAGAGCGCGTTATTACATCTTTCAAAACTTCATCATATGATTAAGATATATTTTTATGATGATGAAAATTAGAAATTGATATGAAAAAATTATTTATTTATCTTATTAAATTCTATAGAAAATATATTTCTCCTATGAAGAGTACAAAATGTCCTTATTTTCCTACGTGTTCTGAGTATGGATTGGAAGCCGTTGAGAAATACGGAGCTTTAAAGGGCGGTCTTATGGCTCTTTGGAGGATATGCAGATGTAATCCTTTTTCAAAAGGTGGTTATGACCCTGTTCCTTAACAGAGCAGGAGAAGTAAAATCAAGGAGGTAATCCGTTAGTGTCGTATATTTTATTAACGCAGGATTCCGGTAAAATACTTGGTCCTATTGCTAAATTATTAGGATATGTTATGGAGGGAATATTTGTTCTTCTTGATAAGATCGGTATTCCTAACACTGGACTTGCTATTGTTTTGTTTACAATCGTAATGTATCTTCTTTTAATGCCTCTTACGATCAAACAGCAGAAATATTCTAAATTATCTGCGAAGATGAATCCTGAGATTCAGGCGATTCAGGCGAAATATAAAGGAAGAAAAGATAATGATTCCATGATGGCAATGAACATGGAAACGAAAGCTGTCTATGCAAAGTACGGTGTTTCACCGACAGGAAGCTGCGTACAGTTATTGATTCAGATGCCGATTCTGTTTGCCCTGTATCGTGTTATCTATAATATGCCTGCTTATGTAGGTAAGATTAAAGAAGCATTCTTCCCGTTAGTTGATAATTTGATCGCACAGGCTGGCAGTAAAGAATTTATCCAGAGTTTTACACAGGCCGGAATGTTTAATAAGCAATTTGAGAACGAGGCTTTTACCGGTGGTGTAACGTCTTATGTGCAGAATACTTTTATTGATGTGCTCAATAAAGCTTCTTCTGCTGAGTGGATCAGCATCAAAGATACATTTCCCTCTTTGACTGCTGATGTAGAACATACTGTTGGTCTGTTAGATCAATATAATAACTTTTTGGGATTGAACATTGCTAATTCTCCATCTTTTATTATGAAAGATGCTTTGACGAACGGTTCTTTCCTTATGGCGATAGCAGCTCTTTCAATTCCTCTTTTATCTGCTATTACACAGTGGATCAATTTAAAATTGATGCCTCAGCAGACAACGCCGACAGATAATGCCAATGATCAGCAGAATGCGATGATGCAGTCTATGAAGACGATGAATATGATGATGCCTATCATGTCAGCCGTATTTTGTTATACATTACCTGCAGGTATGGGACTTTACTGGGTGGCCGGTGCCGTAGTCAGAAGTATTCAGCAGGTGGTGATCAATAAACATATTGATAAGATCGATTTGGATGAGCTTATTAAGAATAATGAGATAAAAGCCAAGAAGAAAATGGAAAAAGCAGGCGTAAAAGCAGAACAGATGGCTGCATACGCTAACATGAATACAAAAAATGTAAACAACAGCATGGCCAGAAAAGCTTCTATCTCTAATATGACAAAAGAAGAAAGAGAAGAAGCGATCAGAAAGTCCACTGAGTATTACAATCAGAATGCAAAACCAGGAAGTATGATGTCCAAGGCAAATATGGTAAAGCAGTATAACGAAAAAAACAATAAATAACGGAACGGGGGACTGATTTATTATGGAATTTATTGAGATATCTGCAAAAACTGTAAATGATGCGATTACGGAAGCTTGTCAGAAATTGACTGTGACAAGCGATAAACTGGAATATGAAGTAGTGGAAGAGGGATCTTCAGGATTTTTGGGAATTGGTTCAAAACCGGCTATTATCAAAGCAAGAGTAAAATCTTCCGTAGAAGATACGGCAAAGGATTTCCTGCATGAAGTATTTAATGCCATGGATCTGACAGTTGTTGTAAATGTTAAATATGATGAAGTGGATAGTTCCATGGAAATCGATCTGAGCGGAGATGACATGGGTGTTCTGATCGGTAAGAGAGGACAGACTCTGGATTCCTTACAGTATCTTGTTTCATTGGTAGTTAACAAGAATGTTGAGAATTACATCAGAGTTAAAGTAGATACAGAAAATTATCGTCAGAGAAGAAAAGAAACTCTTGAGAATCTTGCTAAAAATATTTCATATAAGGTTAAGAGAACAAAACGTCCTGTATCTTTGGAGCCTATGAACCCTTATGAGAGAAGAATCATTCATTCTGCACTTCAGAATGATAAGTATGTTACGACTCACAGTGAGGGGGACGAGCCTTACAGACATGTAGTGGTAGTTCTCAAAAGATATGAAAAGAACAACTAAGTTATAACAGCTTTGAGCGGTATGATTTAAATACGATCTATAAGCAGCAGGAATGTAATATTCCTGCTGTTTTCAATTATATTTGTGTTGTTATATAATAATCATGGTATTTTATTTCAAAAAATTGTAATATAATAGGTAGGCTGGATGGAGGTTCATTATATTATGAAGACAGATACGATAGCAGCCATCGCTACGGCTATGTCTGATTCCGGAATCGGTATCATACGTGTCAGTGGTGACGATGCAATCTTAATCGTAAATAGAATATATCGTAATGTAAAGAAAGAAAAATCGTTAGATAAATATGATTCTCATACGATTCATTATGGATTTATTGTGGATCAGAATGAGAAGATCATAGATGAAGTAATGGTTTCTGTCATGAAAGCGCCCCGAAGTTATACTGCCGAAAATACGGTGGAGATTAACTGTCATGGCGGTATTCTTATGATGAAAAAAATTCTCGAGCATGTTGTGTGGGCTGGAGCCAGACTCGCGCAGCCGGGAGAATTTACAAAACGTGCTTTTTTAAATGGAAGAATTGATCTGTCCAGGGCAGAAGCTGTTATGGATATTATTCATGCAAAAAATGAATTTGCACTGCAGTCTTCCGTGAGACAATTAAAAGGTTCTGTTTCTGATCTGATCAAAGAAATGAGAAAGCAAATTCTTCATGAAATTGCTTTTATTGAATCAGCGCTTGATGATCCGGAACATTTTGATCTGGAATCAGAGGGATATGGCAATAAACTTCTTGCTATTGTAGATCAGGTTAGTGAACGTATCAAATCTCTTATTTGTTCTGCGGACAATGGCAGAATCCTGACAGAGGGAATTCGCACTGTGATCGTAGGAAAACCAAATGCCGGTAAGTCATCTTTATTAAATATGCTGGTGGGAGAAGAAAGGGCGATCGTAACGGATATTGCCGGAACAACAAGAGATATTCTTGAGGAAACAATTTCAATCGACGGTATTATCTTTCGTATTCTCGATACGGCAGGCATCCGGTCTACTGAGGATGTGGTGGAAAGAATCGGAGTTGACCGGGCTAAGAATGCGGTGGAAGATGCTGATCTTGTATTGTATGTAATAGATTCTTCTGTTCCTTTGGATGAAAATGATGAATCCATTTTTGAATTAATTAAAGAAAAGAATACGATCATTTTATTAAATAAATCGGATCTGGATGCTGTTGTAACTGAAAATGATATTTCATATCATGGCAGAATGATCAGGACTTCTATGAGAGAAAAAGATGGGGTGGATACTTTTCTGCAGACAGTAAAAGAAATGTTCTTTCATGGTGATATTGTCTATAATGATGAAGTGTATATCACTAATATGCGCCATAAGGAGGCGTTACAGGAAGCTTATGACAGTTTAGTACAGGTTAAGAAAAGTATAGAGAGCTATATGCCGGAAGATTTCTATACGATCGATCTGATGAATGCTTATGAAAAACTGGGATTGATCACTGGAGAAGCTGTGGAAGATGATCTGGTTAATGAAATATTCAGTAAGTTTTGTATGGGAAAATAGCGCTAAATTTGTTCGTTGGTTTTTATTATCTTATTTTATTATGTTAGAGAACGCCTGGTAAATGACTATTGTTCGTGCAAAGCTATGGAGGTTATTATAAAAAATGTGTGAAATATATGATGTGTGTGTAGTAGGAGCAGGACATGCCGGGTGTGAGGCGGCGCTTGCCTGTGCGAGGCTTGGACTGGAAACGATCATCTTCACGGTCAGTGTGGACAGTATTGCCTTGATGCCTTGTAATCCGAATGTGGGCGGTACTTCCAAAGGTCATCTTGTACGTGAAATTGATGCTCTTGGCGGAGAGATGGGCAGAAATATTGATAAGACTTTTATTCAGTCCAAAATGTTAAATAAATCAAAGGGTCCTGCAGTACATTCTCTGCGGGCACAGGCGGATAAAGCAGAATATACAAGAGAGATGCGCAGGGTTCTTGAAAATCAGGAACATCTTACGATCAAACAGGCTGAAGTCTGTGAACTTATTACAGATACATATGATAGTGATCTTTCATCTGATGTAAGCGCTACAACAAAACGGATCACAGGAGTCAAGACTTTTACCGGTACCGTTTACACATGTAAAGCGGTAATATTGTGTACGGGAACTTATTTGAAAGCGAGATGTTTGTGTGGGGAAGCCATTACTTATACCGGCCCTAATGGATTGCAGCCTGCCAATCATTTAACAGATTCCCTGGAAAAACTTGGAATTGAAATGCGCAGATTTAAGACAGGGACGCCAGCAAGAATGGATGGCAGAACAATTGATTATGATAAAATGGAAGAACAGTTTGGAGATGAAAAGGTGATTCCTTTTTCCTTTTCCACGAATCCGGAAGATGTACAGATCGATCAGGTATCCTGTTGGCTGACTTATACCAATGAGAAAACGCATGAGATTATCCGTGCTAATCTTGACCGTTCACCTATTTATGCCGGAATCATAGAGGGAACCGGACCTCGTTATTGTCCATCGATCGAAGATAAGGTTGTTAAATTTGCAGATAAGGAACGCCATCAGGTTTTTATTGAACCTGAGGGTATTCATACTAATGAGATGTATGTGGGAGGAATGTCTTCTTCTCTTCCGGAAGATGTACAGATCGCTATGTATCGTACGGTTCCAGGATTAGAGAATTGTAAGATTGTCAGAAATGCATATGCCATTGAATATGACTGTATTAATCCGCGTCAATTATACCCTACGTTGGAATTTAAAGATATCAGAGGACTGTTCAGTGGAGGACAGTTTAATGGAAGCAGTGGTTATGAAGAAGCGGCGGCACAGGGATTGATCGCAGGTATAAACGCTTCATTGACGATTCTTGGAAAAGAACCGATCGTGTTGGATCGCTCACAGGCATATATCGGAGTTTTGATTGATGATCTTGTAACAAAGGAAAATTTTGAGCCATATCGTATGATGACTTCCCGAGCGGAATATCGTCTTTTACTTCGTCAGGACAATGCGGATCTTCGTCTGCGTGAGATCGGATATAAAGCCGGTCTTGTTTCCAAAGAAGTATATGATGCAATGCTTTGTAAGAAAGAGATGATCGCACAGGAGATCAGTCGTCTGAAAAATACGGTGATCGGCGCCGCAAAAGAGAATCAGGAATTTCTTGCGGCTCATGGAAGTTCGACTCTTAAAACTGCAGCTACTCTTGCAGAACTTATGTGTCGTCCGGAACTTACCTATGAAATACTTGAAGAGATTGATAAGAATCGGGTTTCTCTTCCTGATGATGTGGTGGAGCAGGTGGAGATTGAAATTAAGTATGAGGGATATATTGAACGTCAGCTTAATCAGGTAGAACAATATAAAAAGATGGAAAAAAAGAAAATACCTGTTGATCTTGATTATAATAAGGTAAGTTCTCTGCGTCTGGAGGCAAGACAGAAACTGATCGCTTATAAACCTGTTTCGGTAGGACAGGCTTCCAGAATATCAGGAGTTTCGCCGGCAGATATTTCTGTATTGTTAGTATATTTGGAACATTATAATAGAAGTCTTTCCTGAAATAGTGTTTTGGTATTTTGATCTATAAATAGAAAATTTTAAGTGAGAGGAATTATTTTGGAACAATTACTGTTAAAGTATGATTTGGAACAATTTAAAAAGGATCTGGATAAATTTCATGTTATTTTATCAGATTTTCAGTTGGCACAGTTTCTATTATATTATGAAATGTTAATTGAAAAAAATAAGGTAATGAATCTGACTGCGATCACGGAATATGATGAAGTTCTGAAAAAGCATTTTATTGATAGTCTTTCTCTCATAAAGGCTTTTGAAGATAAGAAATTAAATGATTTTGATCTGTATGATGAAATATCTGTTATTGATATGGGAACCGGAGCGGGATTTCCGGGAATACCTTTAAAAATTGCTTTTCCTAATCTCAAGGTTACTCTCATGGATTCTTTGCAGAAAAGAATTGATTTTTTGGATGAAGTGATATGTGCTTTGAAGTTAGATGGAATTGATACGATACATGGACGGGCAGAAGATTATGCGAAACCTGATTTGTTGAGAGAAAAGTTTGATCTGTGTGTATCCAGAGCAGTAGCTAATCTGTCGACTCTTTCGGAGTATTGTCTTCCCTATGTAAAACCGGGCGGAAAATTTATTTCTTATAAATCAGAAAAAATAGTGGAAGAAGTGAAAGATGCGGAATATGCGATTGGCATTTTAGGAGGTAAAGTGGAAGATCAGATTTCTTTTATGCTTCCAGATTCCGATTTATATCGCAGTCTTTTTGTAATAGAAAAATGTGGCAAAACACCTGGGAAATATCCGAGGAAAGCCGGAACGGCCAGTAAGAAACCTTTGGGACGTTAATTCACAGATTATGGGAAAGATAAATGAATATTTTATTGATAGCAATCAATGCAAAGTATATACATTCCAATCCCGCAGTGTATTCTCTCAAATCCTGCGCGGGTGAATATGAGGAAAATGTTGAGATTATGGAATTTACAATTAATCAGCAGATTTCTTATATTCTTCGGGAAATTTATAAGAAGCAGCCTGATGTGGTTGCTTTTTCCTGTTATATTTGGAATCGTGAAATCATTGGTAATATTATATCTGACCTGCATAAGATTATGCCTCAGGCAGATCTCTGGGCAGGCGGACCGGAGGTTTCGTATAATGCTTCTGAAGTAATTGATGAATGGAAACTTCGCGGTGTAATGACAGGCTGTGGTGAAAGATCTTTTTATGAATTAGTTTCTGCTTATGTAAATAATCGTGTTTCTGAGCTTCTTTCAATTCTTGATGGAACTTGTACTTCCGGACTGTCACTTGATGAGATTCCTTTTTGGTATAAAGATCTGACGGATTTTGAACATCGTATTATTTATTATGAAAGCAGCAGAGGATGTCCTTTTTCCTGTAGTTATTGTTTATCTTCGATTGATAAGACTATGGATTTTCGATCAGTGGACCGTGTGTGTAATGAATTGAAATTTTTTCTGAATTGTAATGTACATCAAGTCAAATTCGTAGACAGGACATTTAATTGTAAGAAGGATCATGCGCTGCCAATTTTGGAATATATTTTAAAACATGACAATGGTGTGACAAATTTTCATTTTGAGATTGCGGCAGATCTGTTAGATGAAGATTATTTTAATTTGCTCGAGCAGATGCGTCCGGGTGCGGTGCAGTTGGAGATCGGTGTACAGTCTACTAATCGGGAGACTATTGCAGAAATTGACAGGGTTATGGATTTTAACAAAGTTGCTGACGTTGTCAGAAGAATTTCTTCCTGGAATAATATTCATGTACATCTGGATTTGATCGCGGGACTGCCCTGTGAGGATATCTCTTCTTTTGAAAAATCATTTAATGATGTTTATGCTTTGTCGCCTGAACAGTTGCAGCTAGGTTTTCTTAAAGTATTAAAAGGTTCAAAGATGGAACGTAATACGTCTTTGTATGGTTTGGTCTTTACCAGTCTTCCTCCTTATGAAGTTTTGTCTACGAAGTGGCTTTCTTATGATGATGTTTGTCATTTAAAACAGATTGAGGAAGTTTTGGAAATTTATTTTAACAGTGGGCAGTTTCATTATATGCTGCAATTTTTAGAAAGTTATTTTGAAACTCCATATCAGATGTATGAATGTCTCGCATGTTGGTATGAGCAACATGGTCTGTTTGGGGTGCAGTCTTCTCGGACTGCTAAATATGATATTCTTTTGGAATTTGGAATTTTCTATATTACGCAGTATTTTTCTTTGCAGCCTGATCTGTCAAAAGATCTTGAGAGGAAGATATCTGTTTTAAAAGAATATGCGGCGTATGATCTGTATTTGCGTGAGCATATGAAGAATCGTCCTGATTTCCTTTTTTCTTTGGAATCCTGGAAGAATGAGATACATGATCTGTTATTTGAAGAATCAAAGACACACAATATGTTTCCGGAATTATCAAATCATAATTACCGTGAACTGACGAAACTTTTGCATGTGGAAATTTTTCAATATATTTTTGATAAGCCATCTGCCGTGATCTTCTGGTATGGAAAACGTGATCCGCTGACACATAATTGTATTGTTACAGATTTTGTTGAAATATGATTTATAGTTAATGAATCAGTCATATACAAACATAAGTTCGAGATATGTTTTTTGATAAAATAATCCATCCGTTAACTGAATATAAACGGATGGATTATTAATCGGTATTGCTTATTTATCATTTAGAAAAATTTTAATCTGATCTATGATATCATCTGGTGATTCTAATTGGGGAAGATGTTTTGTGTTGGAAATATAAACATCTTCAATTGCCGCATTGTAATATTTGTAATTTTCGATCGTTGTTTTGATATCTTCTTCCTGCTCTCCTCCAATCATAAGAATACTGTTGTTGATCTCTTTCAGTTCATGCAGGATATTCATATTCATATATTTACCGACATAGCTTGCGAAAGCAAATTTGGAATTATAGTTTCCGGTGTATGCTGCTTCCAGATAATTTGCAATATATTTTGCTTTGATCTCTTCAGGTTGATAAATATATTGTTCGCGGAATGTTTTTTCCATTGTGCTTTTGTTTGTGAGTACATGATAAACAAAAGTTCCGAGTATAGGTGTTTCTAAGAACAACTTCATCAGTATAGTCTGTTTGGATGGAATCTGGTTCTGTAAATATAAACTTTGTGGATTGATGCAGATCAATCTATTTATAATATCCGGATTATTATGACAGGCCAATATAACAAATGGTACCGATTCTCCGGAAACAACTATGGATGTTTTTCTTCCAATTACATTTTTGATGAACTCTGTAACTAACTGTTGATAGAGACTATTGGTATATGTCATGGATGGTTTATCCGATAAGCCGTAACCCAATAAATCTATGGAGTATACTTCATGTTTTTCAGTAAGGTTGTTGATCAGTCTGTGATATTCATAATTGGAGCTTCCTGCTGTCAGATCATGTACAAAAAGTAACGGGCTTCCGCTTCCCTTTTTCTGATATCTGATCTTTCCAAAACGCCATTCATAATAATGGTTTTCCGAATTTCCCAGTAAATTCTTCACCGTACATAGTGAAGTATGAACGCGGTTAATAATATGTATTGCTGCAATGGAAGAGCTGGATAGTAATATTGCGGTAGTCAGTTTTTTATTCATAGTCTGCTCCTTTTAGCTGTATATTGTTTGTTGATCATGAGTTTAAATGTAATTGGAAGAAAAATTGATGATCTGTTTTCTGCTTTTATAAACTTTATATCTATTATACTTGATATTTTGATTTCTTACAAATTTTCTTATTGTAATGTATTTATATATTTCTTAATTTTTACAAACAATTACAAAAATTCTTTTCTAAATTGAGAAAATATTATATGATAAATATACCAATGATATTGTTAAATATGTGTTTTTAAATTGTGTGGAGATTTTTTATGGATAGTGCAGGTTACGAAATTATTCAATCAATGTACAACGACCTGAGGACAGAACAGAAAAATATGCTTTCCATTTTGGAAGAAAAAAAGAGTAAGATTTTGGAAATTGATACTTATTTGAATAGTCTGCTCAGTAAAGAAGAAAGTGATTTAAGAGTATTTCTTCCAAGGAAAGTTGAGGATATATATCGTGATGTTATAGAACGGAACAAACAGCAGAGGGAGATTCTTGTTTCTGAATGTAATGAAATAGAGAAGCAGCTTTGTTTAGAGAAAGGAAGAGTTTCTCAATTAGAGAAAATTTTGTCTGAAAGATCTTCTATGTTGCACGTGAAACAACTTTCTATTTTGGATGCACAGGAGAAAGAACGGCAGAGAATTGCAAGAGATCTTCATGATACATCTTTACAGAATTTGACACATCTTGTTCATAAAGTTGAATTAAGTTCTCTTTATATAGATGAGGATCCTGTTAAAGCAAAGCTTGAATTGGCAACAGTTGAAAAGGGGATCCGTAAAGTAATTGAAGAGATCAGAAATAGTATTTTTGATTTAAGGCCAATGTCCGTTGATGATCTTGGCTTAAAAGAGACGATAGAAAAATTGCTGTTTGTTTTAAATCAGGATAAGAATTTTCACATTGTAACAGATATTGATATTTTTGAAAATAAGCAAAATGATTCTTCTGTTCATGTTATCTTTATTTCTATGTATCGAATTATCCAGGAGTGTGTTCAGAATGCAATGAAGCATTCCGGCGGTAATGAGATTATGGTAAGGTTAAAAGAATGTGGTAATTCATATCAAATTATTGTCCAGGATAATGGAACAGGATTCAATGTGGAAGAAGCATATAAGATGGATAAACATTTTGGTTTGTCTGTTGTCAAGGAGCGAGTTCTATTTCTTGGTGGAAAGATTGATATTGATACGCGTGATGGAACTTGTATTGAAATAATTATTCCCAAGGCGGAAATTAATCTTTAATTGATTTTTGATAATTAAAAGAATGAATGGGGTAAGGTTATAGATATGAAAACAAAAGTTATGATTGCAGATGATCACAGTCTGGTGAGAGAGGGTATAAAACAATTATTGGAGTTTAATGGTGAGATTGAAATTATAGCTGAAGCGGCGAATGGTTTGGAATGCCTTGCTATTTTAGAAGATGTTTCGCCTGATGTTTTGCTTCTTGATATTAATATGCCAAAAAAGAATGGTTTGGAGGTTTTAGAAGAAATAAAGAAAAAAGGTTCTGCAATTAAGGTTTTAATTCTCACTGTACATAATGAAATAGAATATTTATTGAAAGCAGTTGATATTGGTGTTGACGGATATATTTTGAAAGATTCTGAATCAGCGGAATTGAAAAAAGCAATCAAAGCAGTTTTATCTGGTGAAAATTATATTCAGCCGAGTCTTATTCCTGCTCTAAATAATCGTCTTGTAAATAGGGATATTGATAAGGATAAGATTGATTCCTTGACAACAAGAGAATTGGAAGTTCTAATTCAAGTTGCCAACGGTATGTTTAATAAGGAGATAGCTACTAATCTTAATATAAGTGAACGCACCGTTAAGAATCATATCTCTAATATTTTTAAGAAGATAGATGTTTCTGATCGGACTCAGGCAGCAGTTTTTGCTATTAAAAATAATATAATCAAGCTTTTTTAGGACATGTTTCACGTGAAACATTTTCCTATATTTGGATTATGGACACAAGATAATGTTTCACGTGAAACAAATTCACCCAAGATGTTGTGAAGGATTCCGTGAAACATTTCTATTTAGTAAAAAATATAGCGTGAAACATGTAGATTTTAGGAGTGTTTCACAGAAATATAGCTTTTGTATCATATCTTTTTCTTTCCCTGAAACAAATTTTTATAGATTCTCAGGTGGTTTAGTGTTATAATCGTAAACGGACGGAAAACAGAAATGATTTCGGAGAGAAACGTTTTGTCGAAATACAAAACGAAAGGTAAAGGAAAGAGTAAGAATGGGAAGAACGATTGCAATTGCAAATCAAAAAGGAGGAGTTGGGAAGACAACAACTTCAATTAATTTATCCGCATCACTTGCGGAGAAAGGAAAAAAAGTATTAGTGATCGATACGGATCCACAGGGAAATACAACTAGCGGATTTGGTGTCGAGAAGAATGATCTGGAGAATACGATTTATGAATTAATCTTGGGAGAGTGTTCTATCAATGAATGTATTCTGAGTGATGTTATTCCAGGCGTATCGGTTATCCCTTCCAATGTTAATTTGGCAGCAGCAGAGATAGAGCTGATCGGGGTTGATAAAAAAGAGTACATATTAAAGAATGAAGTAGATTGGATTAAGGACAAGTATGATTATATTATTATAGATTGTCCACCATCATTGAATCTTCTCACAATTAATTCGATGACAACGGCTGATTCTGTACTCGTGCCGATCCAGTGTGAGTATTATGCATTGGAGGGTCTGAGCCAGTTGATCCATACAGTTAACCTTGTCAAGGAAAGATTGAATCCGGATTTGGATATGGAGGGTGTCGTTTTTACTATGTATGATTCCAGAACAAATCTTTCCATGCAGGTAGTAGATAATGTAAAAAATCATTTTAAACAAAATGTATATGATACTGTGATACCCAGAAATATCAGATTGGCGGAAGCGCCCAGTTATGGAATGCCTATTGGTATGTATGATCCGAAATCCGCAGGTGCGGAGGCGTATAGATTACTGGCGAATGAAGTGATCAACAGAAAGGATGTATAGAGAATGGCAGCAAAAGTAAAGAGAGGGTTAGGAAAAGGATTAGATTCTATGATTCCTATTCCCGAGAGTGCAAATACGGTATCATCGGGAGTTGCAGCGGACAAGCCAGAGGACAAAGCTGCGGAGACGGTCGTTAAGATCACGCAGGTTGAGCCCAATAGAGAACAGCCCAGAAAAAATTTTGATGAAGATGCACTTCAGGAGTTGGCGGATTCTATCAAACAGTTTGGTTTATTGCAGCCTATTCTTGTTCAGGACAGGAAAACATATTATGAGATTATAGCCGGCGAGCGCCGTTGGCGTGCTGCGAAACTCGCAGGATTAAAAGAAGTTCCTGTTATCATACGTGATTATACAGAACAGGAAATTGTAGAAATTTCTCTGATTGAGAATATTCAGAGGGAAGATTTAAATCCGATCGAAGAGGCTCAGGCATATAAGAGACTTCTGACAGAATTTAATCTAAAGCAGGACGAAGTTGCGGAAAGAGTATCAAAGAGCAGGACAGCGGTTACTAACTCTATGAGACTTTTGAAATTGTGCGATGAAGTGCAGCAGATGATCATAGATGATATGTTGTCGACAGGACACGCGAGAGCTTTGATTTCTATTGAAGATCCGGAACAGCAGTATACGATCGCTCAGAAAATATTTGATGAGAAGTTAAGCGTCCGCGATGTTGAGAAATTGGTAAAAAATCTGAATAAGCCTGAGAAAGTTAAGAAAGAGCTTGTTGAGGATAAGAGCCTGGAGATTATTTATCAGGATGTGGCGGAGAAGTTGAAGCAGTCACTTGGAACAAAAGTGGATATTTCTTCTAAGGGCAATGGTTCTGGTAAGATTGAGATAGAATTTTATAATCACGATGATTTGGAGAGAATCATAGAGTTACTATCCAGATAATGGATGTGACATAAATAATGATATCTGATAAATTATAATAGAATTACAATTAAGATTAGTGGAAGCATATAGACACTGACGATGAGAATGTACAGAAAGGTACGGGACTGATGAACTATAATTTACTGCAGCAGACAGGAATAGGTAATTTTGATTTGACATATCTGTTTATTGCCGCTTATGCTTTGATTCTCTTATTGATTATTATAACGATTGTCCAGACAGTGAGGATTAGCAAATTAAATAAGAGATACAGAAAATTTATGTTGGGCAAGAATGCTAAAAGCCTGGAAAAAGACATAGAGGGTATTTTTGAGGATAACAAATTTATCAAAGCGGCTATGGATAAGAACCGTAAGGATATTCAATCACTGTACAGAAAATTTGAGGGTGCATTTCAAAAAGTAGGTATTATAAAATATGATGCTTTTAATCAGATGGGTGGACAGTTGAGTTTCTCACTTGCGCTATTAGATGAGAATGATAATGGATTTATTTTGAATTCTGTTCACAGCACTGAGGGATGTTATTCTTACACAAAAGAAATCAGAAACGGCTTATGTGATATTTCACTGGGGGATGAGGAGAAAAAAGCTTTAGATATCGCTATGGATATTACCTTGGAAGATTAGAAACAAACAATTGTTGTTTAAGCAGATAATGGATAATGGACAAAACTATGAAGCGATGTAAAGTTGTTGACTTGACAGGAACAGAGATTTTGGCAAGAGATGTTTTTACGCCGGAATACCAGGTGCTTTTATCCGTGGGTATGCCACTGAAACAGGAGTATGTTGAAAAACTTAGGGAACTTGATATCAAAGAAGTGTATATTAAAGAGGAGGAACCACATACTAAAACGGTTGCCATCCTAAAGGAAGAAGTAGAGGAATCTTTTAAATCTAAAGTCAGGAGTATTCTGGAAAAACACACATACAGCCATAATGAAAAACTTGAGGAATTGTGTCAGACAGCAGATCATATTATAACGAATATATTGCAGGAAGAAAAAGTGGTAGAGCAGATCTATGATATCAGAGGAAGAAGCTCGGATATATATGAGCATTCTATCAGTATTTGCAGTCTTGCCACAATTGTTGCATTGAAACTGAATCTTTCGCAACAAATAGTACATGACATAGGTGTCAGTTGCTTACTGCATGATCTGGGACTTCGGTATCTGACAATTGAATATGCGGATAAAAATCTAACAGATTTATCCGAATCAGAGTATACAGAGTATAAAAAACATCCGATCTATGGATATACGGCTCTTCGAGGGGAAAAATGGATTTCCAATGAGAGTAAAAATATGATATTATATCACCATGAGCGTATAGATGGATCAGGATACCCGCTTAAAACTGCAGATATATCTCAAGAATGTCGTATCGTGCAGGTGTGTGATGCATTCGATGAAATGATTTGTGGAATTGGGTGCGAACATGTTAAAGTATATGAGGCAATAGAATATCTGAAAAAATACAAAGATATTAAATTTGACGGAAAGATTGTCGATATCTTATTGGAGTTTACAGCCGTATATCCGGCCGGCACGATCGTGAAGACAAACGAGGGAGAAGTTGGGATCGTATCATATCAGAATAATGAGTTTCCTGACAGACCGGTTCTCAGGATCATTAAGGATCAGGAGGGCAATAATGTCGACATGGTCAAAGATTTGACAGAAGTTGACGATGTGTATATTGAAAAAGTATTGGATTAAATGATTGATCTTACAAATGAGGATCGGTCAGAGGAGGATTATTATGATAGACATTAAATTTCTCAGAGAGAATCCGGATATTGTGAAAGAAAATATCAGGAAGAAGTTTCAGGACAGTAAACTTGTGCTGGTAGATGAAGTGATCGAATTAGATGCACAGGTTCGGAAAGCTCAGCAGGAGGCAGATGATATTCGTGCCAGCAGGAATAAGATTTCTAAAGAAATCGGCGCCCTGATGGGACAGGGTAAGAAAGAAGAAGCGGAGGCTAAGAAAGCGGAAGTTGCTGCGAATGCAGCACGTCTGGCTGAATTGGAAGCAAAGGAAAATGAGCTTCGTGAGAAGATCAAGAAAGATATGATGACGATTCCGAATATTATCGACCCGTCGGTACCGATTGGTAAAGATGATACGGAGAATGTTGAGATACAGAAATATGGCGATCCTGTCGTACCTGATTTTGAAATTCCTTATCATACGGAAATTATGGAAAGATTCCGTGGAATTGATATGGATGCTGCAGGGCGTGTAGCCGGCAATGGTTTCTATTATCTTATGGGTGATATCGCTAGGCTGCATTCTGCCGTTCTCGCATATGCAAGAGATTTTATGATTGGCAGAGGGTTTACCTATTGCGTACCGCCATTTATGATCAGAAGCGCAGTTGTGGACGGCGTCATGAGTTTTGCTGAAATGGACGCCATGATGTATAAGATTGAGGGTGAAGATCTATATCTGATCGGTACATCCGAGCACTCTATGATCGGCAAATTTATTGATACGATCATTCCGGAGGAGGAACTTCCACATACGCTTACAAGTTATTCTCCGTGTTTCCGTAAGGAAAAAGGCGCCCACGGTATCGAGGAGAGAGGTGTATACCGCATTCATCAATTTGAAAAGCAGGAGATGATTGTCGTATGCAAACCGGAAGAATCTCAAATTTGGTTTGACAAACTATGGCAAAATACGGTAGACTTATTCCGTAGCCTGGATATACCGGTGAGAACAATTGAATGTTGTTCCGGCGATCTGGCAGATTTGAAAGTAAAATCTTATGATGTGGAAGCCTGGTCTCCCAGACAGCAGAAATATTTTGAAGTTGGAAGCTGTTCCAACTTAGGCGATGCGCAGGCAAGAAGATTGCGTATCCGTGTGAATGGCAAGGATGGCAAATATTTTGCACACACCTTGAACAATACCGTAGTTGCACCACCCAGAATGCTGATCGCATTCTTAGAGAATAATTTACAGTCTGATGGTTCCATTCGTATTCCTGAAATGCTGCGTCCATATATGGGCGGTATGGAAGAGATTCGATAAGCCGTTATGTAAAATCTTGAAAAGGAGGTGGAATTTTTGCATAAATTTATGCGAGCTATTGGTTTTAGCAAATTGACTGATAGGCAAGAGCAGCAGAAGCTGATCACGGAGATTGTCTTGAACGCATCGCACCGCTCATATACAACCAACGGTGAAGAAACCATACTTGCAGAGTTTTGTGAAGATTTTGCCAAGGATATGGGAATCGCCGTGTGTGGCGAGTTTGATGAGAATGACAGATTTACCTACGATTACTATTATCCTTATCTGAGAGGAACAGGAGTCAGTTCCTGTGAAGACGTATCTGTGGAGCGTCATGCGGATAAGGAATCTTATGCAGGTATCTGTGATGATATTAAAGTCGGTGTAAGCCTGATCTTTTATTTGCAGAATATGGTTCCTTACGTTAAGGCACAGTATGAGAATACACTGCCAATCCGGGGAACTACACTCACACTTTCCTGTTTATCACTCAAGGGAAATATCCTGCTGCCGATCAGCAAGAATGAGAAGCAGAAGCAGAAAGTGCAGAAAGCGGCTATCAATAGAAATCAATTGATCGATGCAGCCAGAAAAGGTGATGAGGATGCGATCGAGACATTGACATTGGAAGATATGGATACTTATACATCCATTTCCAGGAAGATTCTTAAAGAGGATGTATTCAGTCTGGTGGATACTTACTTTATGCCGTATGGGGTTGAGTGTGATCAATATTCTATCATGGGAGAAATAACAGATCTCTCTCTTCGGGTCAATAAGATTACCGAAGAAGAAATATATGTGATGCGATTAAGCTGTAATGATCTTCAGTTTGACGTGTGCATTAATAAACAGGATTTATATGGAGAACCACAAGTAGGAAGAAGATTCAAAGGTGTCGTTTGGATGCAGGGGTATATTAATTATCCGACGGCATGACAGATCAGTTCCTTTGGCGGTATGATATGCCGCCATATCTCCTTATAGATGAACCCCGCGAACTCTACATTTGTTCGTGGGAATAGATTGTCTCTGTAGCTCAGTAGGATAGAGCGTTCGCCTCCTAAGCGAAAGGCCGCTGGTTCGACTCCAGTCAGGGACGTTATGGCAAGCCGTAAGCTTTATTTGATAAAGTTTTACGGCTTATATTATAAACATAGCAAGATAGAAATGGTGAGAATATATGAATTATATTGTTATGGATCTGGAATGGAACCAGAGCAGTACGGGCAAGGAAGAAGTTATTAAGGTACTTCCTTTTGAGATTATTGAGATCGGCGCCATTAAATTAAATGAAAAGCGGAAGATGATCAGTGAGTTCAGTGAGTTGGTAAAACCGCAGGTGTATCATGAAATGCACCGTATTACGAGGAGACTGATTCATTTACAGATGGAACAGCTTGAACATGGACGTCCTTTTGTGGAAGTGATGGAACAGTTCAGGCAGTGGTGTGGAGAGGATTGCATATTTTGCACATGGGGGCCTCTCGACTTGACTGAATTGCAGAGGAATATCCGCTATTACGGATTGGAGCCGCTCGGAGACGGCCCGATCAAATTTCTGGACGTACAGAAACTGTTTAGCATAGCTTATGAAGATAAGAAATCAAGAAGGGCATTAGAGTATGCGATTGATTTTTTAGAAATAGAAAAAGATATTCCTTTTCATCGTGCTTTTAGTGATGCCTATTATACGGCTAAGATTCTGGCACTCATGAACGCCTCTGTTCTTGGGAATTATTCTTTTGACGTTTTTCATCTTCCGAAAAATAAGAGTTCGGAAGTACATGTGCTTTTTGACACATATGCAAAACATATCTCAAGAGGATTTACCGATAAGTCACAGATTTTGGAAGATCGATCGATCATGTCAACTAAATGTTATCTGTGTCACAGAAATCTTCGCAAAAAAATCCGTTGGTTTTCACCCAACGGAAAGCATTACTATAGTGTTGCCTACTGCGACAAACATGGTTACATGAAGTCGAAGATCCGTATCCGTAAGTCGGAGGAGAGCATTGTCTATGCAGTGAAGACAACGAAATTTATTTCAGAGGCAGAAGTTGAAAATATCCGTAATAAGCAGGATAAAATTAAGAAACAAAAGAATGAACGGACGACTTCTAAAAATCAAAATCATCAAAACTAGAACGGATCCGTTCTCTTCTTGCCTGTTTTCTTTTCATTTTATTGATTCTGCGTCGGGCATTTCTATTATTCATGATCAGGGCACGCAGGACAAATAGCAATATTGTCAAGGCGCCAAATATGAGTATGCCGATCAAAACTTTTTTGACATTGACAAATATCGTAGTTGCGTGGGCAGGGCCGGCAGGTTCTGCTTCCGTTTTTTCTACGCTGATATCCGTCGATTCAATATGGGTATCGAAATCGTATGTGGAGGCATTATCGGCTGCCAAATCCAGATATGCGGTTCCAACATAAGTATCATGGTAGGAGTATTTGATCTGTGCAACACGGTTTTCATTGGAAACACTGTAATCAATCTCCGAATTCAGATCACCAAATGTTATCGTGTTAGGGATGATAACATAGCTGTCGGTATCTATGGATAAGATTGGCTTCGAGCTGCCAAAAATATCGTTGCCCGTCTGAAGAAAACCGGAAGACTCAATTTGATATTTATCTTCATTTTCTGAGATGTTCATCACCTGGAAATTGTTGAATCCATAATCAAACAGATCCACCGTATCCGTAAACTGGCTGGGAGATTCTTCCTTAAATACGACACATATAAGTTTCATACCGTTGCGTTCGGCGCAGGTTACCAGTGTCTGTCTTGCATCATCGGTGTATCCCGTCTTGCCTCCCACAATACCCTCATAAGGAGTTTCTCCATTGACTAATTTATGTTTGTTATCTTTAAAGAAATCATCGGGCTGCGTTGCGGTTGCTTCAAAATGGTAGCGGGAAGTGTTACCGATCTTACAAAGCATTTCATTTTCAAAAAATTTACTTGATATCAGCGCCATGTCATAGACGGAAGTGTAATGGTCGGTGTCGTGAAGGCCGTTTGCATTCATGAAGTGGCTGTCTGTACATCCAAGTTCTTCGGCACGCTGGTTCATAAGGTCAATAAATGCACTGATAGAGCCGGAAATATGTTCTCCTACGGCATTGGCGACTTCATTGGCGGAACCGACTAAAATTCCATACAGACATTCTTCGAGAGTAATGGATTCCCCCTCATCCATGCCCATATTGGAACCGCCAACTGGAACCGTAAATACAGCTTCATGAGAAAAATTAACCATATCGTCCAGATTCCCCTGTTCCATAGCGATCAGACAGGTTAAGATTTTAGTTGTACTGGCAGGATATAATTTTTCATGGATATTTTTGGCATAAAGAATCACACCGGTGTTAGCGTCCATAAGAATTGCAGATTGCGCGCTGACGGATGGACCGACGGGCCAGTTATCGATATCGTTTGACTGAATCGGAAGTGATTTTCTTGCCTCCGCTTCTGCTTCTAACTCTTCCATGGTAGCGTGTGCGATCAGCGTGGTGCTCTGAAAGCTGCTTCCTAAGATCAGCAGTGTAAGCAGCATACAGAAGATCCGGTGGCTGCCATGTCCGATAAGTGATGAAATTGTTTTTGATTTATAAATCTGCCTGGCAGATTTTGTAACAGGACATACCCGATTTCTTATATAAGTAAATAACATTCTTGTCAGACCTTTCTATGATAGAGAAGTATATGTCAAAAAGCCGTATTTTATGACAGCTCAAAAAATGCCCCTATTATCATTTACCATCATACACTATTTTTAGTAAAAACAGTAGTAATTTTACTAAAAATACAAAATCTGGATAAAAAAGGATGAATTGGGCGGTATTTTGTGCTATACTTGCATTTACTTAGAGGTAGAATATTATACAAAGACCAGAGGAATTGTTATATATGAGGTTACGAAATATTACCGGATCAAGAGAGATGATCGCAGCGAGTGATTATGTGATCCATGAGCCATATCATTATAAAGGAAAATGGAATGAGATTTTTGGAAATAACAATCCTGTCCATATAGAGATTGGTATGGGAAAAGGACGGTTCATTATGGAACTTGCCAGGATGCATCCACAAATCAATTATGTGGGAATCGAGAAATATTCCAGCGTGCTTCTTCGGGGAATCCAGAAGATGGAGACAGATCCTCTTCCTAATTTATTTTTTATTCGTATGGAGGCGGAGGAGATTATGGAAGTGTTTGGTTCGGGAGAAGTGGAACGGATCTATCTGAATTTTTCAGATCCATGGCCGAAAGACAGACATGCCAAAAGAAGACTTCCCTCCCGTGAATTTTTACACAGATATAATGAGATACTAAAACAGCACGGTGTGATAGAGTTTAAGACGGACAACCCTGATCTGTTTCGTTTCGCATTGGAAGAGTTGGAGCCTGCAGGCTGGCATCTGGATCAGATGACTGAAGATCTGCATCATAACGAAGAGATGATGCGGGACAATGTAATGACAGAGTATGAAGAGAGATTTTCTTCTATGGGAAATCCGATTTATAAATATGTTATTTCAAGATAAATGAAAGATTCATGAGATAAGAAAGGAGAAATTATGGAACACAAATTTACAACGGCAAACTTTGACAAAGAAGTATTAGAAGCGGAGATCCCCGTATTTGTGGATTTCTATGCGGACTGGTGTGGCCCGTGTAAGATGATGGCTCCCATTGTAGAAGAACTCGCAAAAGAGTATGATGGTAAAGTCAAAGTCGGAAAGTGCAACATCGACGAAGAAGACGGTCTGGCAAGAAAGTATCGGGTCATGTCTATTCCTACCATGAAGATCTTTGTAGATGGTAAGGATGTGTCCACGATCGTTGGCGCTGTTCACAAAGATGAGATTGTATCTGAGCTCCAAAAGGTTTTGTAGAATATATGGAAACCCCCTTATTGCAAATATTCAGGTTCGCAATAAGGGGGTTTTATCATTGAAGAATAATCTATTAAGCGGCTGCTGCGTCCGCTTTCCTTTCATCCCTGCCATAGAGCATCTTCAGGATGATCGGAGTCGCAATAGAAGAGACAAGGATCAGGAGGATAACGGCTGTAAAATAATCTGCCGTCAACAAACCTGTGTCCAGACCTTTCTGTGCGACGATCAGGGCAACTTCCCCACGGGTCATCATACCGACGCCGATCTTCAGAGAGTCCGATAAATTGTAGCGGCATAGTTTACTGATGAATCCGCATCCGATAATCTTAGCGCCAAGAGCAACGATCACAAAACAGATACAAAATGCAAACAGCTTGCCGTTCATGGCATCGAAAGAAGTTTTAAGACCGATACTGGTAAAGAATATAGGTCCAAAGAACATGTAGGAGCTGACATCGATCTTACGCTCTATGTATTCGTTGTCACTCAAGCTGCACAGGACAACGCCTGCTATGTAAGCGCCGGTAATATCCGCAATACCAAAATATTTCTCTGCGATATAAGAAAGCGCAAAACAAAAGGCAAGGCTGACAATGGGAATACGTCTGGTGTGTGGGTAACGTTTATCCAGCGTAGCAAATATTTTGTATACGACAAAACCTCCCACAATAGCAACGATAAAGAAAGCAATTGTTTTTAAAACGACCATGCCCGGGTTGGAGGCAGGATCTTTAAAGCCAATGACGAAAGTCAAAACAATGATGCCGATGACATCGTCGATGATCGCAGCGCTGACGATTGTGGTACCCACCTTACTTTTAATCTTCCCCAGCTCCTGCAGTGAGGCAACGGTGATGCTGACGCTGGTTGCCGTCATGATCGTACCGATAAAGACAGCTTTGTAAAAATTGTCGCTTCCCCATGGAGCTGCGCCGTAGAATCCCATATAGAGAAGCGCTCCCAGTACGAGAGGAACAAAGACGCCTGCACAGGCAATAAGGAAAGCGATGGGGCCTGTTTTGATCAGTTCTTTTAAATCTGATTCCAGGCCGACTTCAAACATCAGAATAATAACTCCGATTTCTGCTAACTGCGTAATAAATTCCGTATGGTTGATCCATCCAAACACACAGGGGCCCACCAGCAGACCGGCAATGATCTGTCCGACAACCTGCGGCGCTTTACATTTTCTGGCGATAATACCAAAGAATTTAGCAAATAACAAAATGATCGCCAGATCTCTTAACACTTCATATGATTCCATAACACTCCTCCATCCATATTAGAATACAGACAAGTATTCTCTCCTGTTTCCATCTTTAGTTATAGCGGTAAAATGTGTGGATGTCAATATTTGATAAAAAGGGAAAATGTTCTAAATCAAAGATTTAATAGTGATTTCCAGTAAAAAAACGGAGACAAATGATTGTCTCCGTTGATCGTCGAAGCGACGGGATTCGAACCCACGACCTCTGCGTCCCGAACGCAGCGCTCTACCAAGCTGAGCCACGCTTCGATATATTGAACAATTAAGATAATACAACATTTTGATGCCAGTTGTCAATGTTTCTTACAACAATTTCTTCATGAACTTTTTTTGGAAAATAAATTGGGAATTATTGGGGGAATTATGTTAGACTAAATGAAATAAAGAGTAATTCTGTCATGTCGTGTGAGATATGATAATAAATGGAGTAATCTATATTAAATAATTTACATTAAATTAGGAAGAGGAAGAAACAATGGATCAATATTTTCTTAAGGTTCCCTGCAATACAATGCCCTTTGTGTGCGAAACGGATTTTAGTATCACATGGGGATCCATGGTTCATGCAGACAGGACGGCGCCTTTTCATGTTGCGATTTATCTGCTGCAGGGTTCTATGGAGATCATTGAGGATGGTATACCCTACAGACTTATGCCGGAACAGCTTTTCTTTTTGAAAAGCGGCGTACGTCATTGGGGAGAAAAGCCCTTTGAACAGGGGTCTTCATGGTACTATGCACATTTCTACTGTGAACAGGCAGGAGACGAGATGGAGGAACTGCCACAGGATGTCTATTATGATACGAAAGTCTGTCTGGATCGAAAGGACAACGAGAGGTATATTACGGTTCCCAAGTTGACGGATTGCGGTGAGACAGATCGGATCAGACAGAATTTTGAGAAGATGATAGAGGCTCATGTACATGGCAATATTCCTCTCGCCTCAGTCAGATTATGGCAGATTTTCCTGGAGAGTATGCAAAATGCACGGGAGGATGCAGTGGGAAACAGATACGTAAAGCAGGTGCGGGAATATATTAAGAAACATTATATAGAGGGATTCCATTCAGAAGAGATAGAGAGAGCCTGTGGATTGTCCTATAAATATGCGGGTACATTATTTAAAGAGGCTACGGGCCAGACGATCAAAGAATACCAGTCCACGCTACGGCTCCGCAGGGCAGAACAGCTATTGACGGAAACAGACAGACCCATCACAGAGATTGCACAGATGGCAGGATTTTCGGATATATTCTATTTCAGCAGGATATTCAGCCGTGAGAAAGGATGCTCACCCAGAGAGTATCGTAAGGCATATATTCCGGGCATATAAGGAGATAATACATTAAATAGGAATATAGTACAAATATTACAGAAACAAATCCATTTCATATGCTATATAATAGGATTATAATACATATTACAAGGCGTGGAGGAAATGGATGAGAAACAGAGCAGTCTGGTGTCCCTGCGCCATAGCAGCGTATATGCATATATAGATGCGGAAAGATGGAGGAATTAAAGATGGGCGATCTGAAGTTAGTCAGGAAATTTGATGTGAGCGATGGATTCTGGGGAAGATACGAGAAGCTCGTGCGGGATGTGGTGCTTCCCTATCAGGAGAATGCATTACATGACCGGATCGAGGGGGCGGAGAAGAGCCATTGTATCGAAAATTTCCGTATGGCGGCCGATAAACTGCGTACCGGAAAATGTGACGGTGAATTCTACGGCATGGTATTTCAGGACAGCGATGTAGCTAAATGGCTGGAGGGGGCGGCTTACTCTCTGGCGCAGCATCCGGATGCGGAGCTGGAAAGCAGATGCGATGAGATCATTGACCTGATCGGAGAAGCCCAGCAGGAAGACGGTTACCTGAACACGTATTTTACTGTTAAGGAGCCATATAAAAGATGGACAAATCTTCATGAGGCTCATGAGCTGTACTGTGCGGGGCATATGATCGAGGCTGCGGTGGCCTATGCGGAATGTACCGGCAAAGGAAAGCTGTTAGAGATCATGTGCGCCATGGCCGATCATATTTATAAGCATTTTATCGAAGAGGGTGCGGAGGGATATCCCGGACATCCGGAAATTGAACTTGCACTGATGAGATTATTCCGCTGTACCAAGGAGGAGAAGTACAAAGAACTGGCTCTTCATTTTATAAATGCGCGGGGCGTCAACAGTGATTATTTTAAGCAGGAAAAAGGTAAAAACAGTTGGACGGTCTGGGGAAGCAACCCGGATGACAAAGAGTATGCGCAGAATGCCGCTCCTGTCAGAATGCAGAGTAAAGCGGTGGGACATGCGGTAAGAGCAGTTTATCTCTATGCCGGTATGGCGGATGCGGCGATGGAGACGGGAGATGAGAGTCTCAGAGAAGCATGCAGGACGCTATGGAATAATATTACCCAGAGCAGGATGTATGTGACAGGTGCGATTGGTTCGGCATACGAGGGAGAGGCTTTTACCAAAGACTACCATCTGCCTAATGATTCCGCATATGCGGAAACCTGTGCCGCCATTGGATTGATCTTTTTCTCCAATAAAATGCTGTATCTGGAGAGAGAGAGTAAATATGCGGATGCGATGGAGCGCGCTCTGTATAACTGCGTACTGGCAGGAATGCAGCTGGATGGAACCAAATTCTTCTATGTGAATCCATTGGAGTCTCTGCCGGGTATCTCCGGTGAGGCACAGACCCACAAGCACGCGCTGCCAGTCAGACCCAAATGGTTTGCCTGTGCCTGCTGCCCGCCCAATGTGGCAAGATTGTTGTCTTCCCTCTCGGAATATGCATGGCATGTAATCCCGGGCAAATTATTCTCCAATCTGTTTATTGGCGGAACGCTTGATTTAAGTGATACATTTGGCGGAAAGATCACGCTGCGCACATCTTATCCTTATGATAATGTGATCGAATATCATTTTGAGCCGGAGAAAGAAACCATGTCGGTACCGCTTGCGATCCGTATGCCGGCGTGGAGCGAACATACAACGATCTGCCTGAACGGTAAGCCGGTCGAATATAAGATGGAAGACGGATATGCATATCTGCACAGAGATTTTACGGCGGATGATGTGGTGACGCTGGAACTGGATTTGTCGGTCCGCAAGGTATACACGACAAACAAAGTCTCCGCAAATACCGGTAAGACAGCAGTGCAGAGAGGGCCGCTCATTTATTGTGCAGAGGGTATCGACAACGAGAATGATGTTTTGTCTCTTTCCGTTAAAAAAGGAGGAGAGATCACCGTCAGCGAATATCTTCCGGACAAATTATATGGGATACAGGAATTGTATGTCGATGGATACAGGGAAACTGTCAGTGATACGCTTTACAGTTATGAAGCGCCTGCAGTAGAAGAGTGCCGGATTACGTTGATTCCGTATTATGCGTGGGGCAACCGGGGATTGAACCAGATGCGCGTATGGATTCCTGAAAAGTAATATAAAAGCGTACATTTTCATGAAATTATGATTGTATCTTCATAGATTTCCCGATATACTGTAACTGTTCGGAACTATTGTATGGCAGGATCATATATCCTCTCCGGAACAGTATACAGACGGCCGGATGATAAGTTGTCAAGATCGGAAAGGAATTACGACTATGAAGTCAGAATCTAAGAAAAATAAGAAAATGGAGAAAGAAATTGAAAAGCTGATCCAGAATATGACTTTGGATGAAAAGATATCCATGATTCATGGAGTAGAGCTTTTTAAGTCCGGCGGCGTAGAACGGCTGGGTATACCGGGAGTCGTATCTTCCGACGGACCGATGGGAGTAAGGGCGCAGTTCATGAGCGACAGATGGATTGCGTCCGGAAATAATGATGACAGCGTGTCCTATCTGCCCAGTAACAGTGCATTGGCATCTACCTGGAACCCGTACAGGGCGTATGAGATGGGACATGTACTCGGTACGGAAGCAAGAGGACGGGGCAAGGACGTGATACTGGCGCCCGGCATCAATATCAAAAGAAGCCCTCTGTGCGGCAGGAATTTTGAGTATATGAGTGAAGATCCAAAATTGACGGCTGCTCTTGCGGTGCCTTTTGTCAAAGGGGTACAGGAGAACGACGTTGCAGCGTGTGTGAAGCATTTTGCGGCTAACGTGCAGGAGACAGACCGCTTAATGGTGGATGAAGAGATTGATGAGAGGACATTGTATGAGTTATATCTTCCTGCTTTTAAGGCGGCAGTGCAGGAGGGGAATGCCTATTCCATCATGGGGGCGTATAATAAGATCAATGGGGTTCACTGCTGCGAGAACAAGAACCTGTTGGATGTGATACTGCGCGGCGAATGGGGATTTGACGGCACGGTGATCAGTGACTGGGGCGGCGTGCATAAGACCAGGGAAGCGGCGCAATGTTCTATGGACATAGAGATGTCAGTTTTTGCGGATTTCGACGATTACAAAATGGCGAATCCATTAAAGGAGGCGATCCGCAGAGGTGAAATATCAGAGAAAACCGTGGACGCCAAGGTGCGTAATATTCTGCGCATGATGTTCAGGCTGAAGATGATCGGAAAGGATAAGGCAGAACGTAAGGCAGGATCCTACAACACGCCGGATCACAGGGAGATGGCGCTGCGTACGGCTGAAGAATCGATGATTCTGTTGAAGAATGATAAACATACGCTGCCTCTTAATCCGTCCAAAATTAAGAAACTGGTAGTCATTGGACAAAATGCCGTTAAGATTCATTCCGATGGCGGCGGCAGCGCAGAGATCAAGGCGCTCTATGAAATCTGTCCGTTGATGGGACTGAAATGCTATCTGGGCGGCAATACGGAAGTAAAATATCTGAAAGGTTATCATGTGCCGGAGAAGCCTAAGACCTTTGATCATAACTGGCAGGCGGACAGTCTGGATGATCTGAAGAATACGGATATCGGCATGGCGGTCAGGGATGAGGCTAATGAGCAGGAAATGCACCGTCGTGACGAAGAACAGCGGTTAGCCCAGATTGAAAAAGAGAAAGCCGAGATTCATGAGAAGAATAAAGAGCTTTTCGTACAGGCAGTCGAGGCGGCTAAGAATGCCGATGCGGTAATTTTCGTAGGCGGTCTGAACCATGATATTGACAGTGAGGGATTTGACCGGTCTGACATGAAGCTGCCCTATGAACAGGATCAGTTGATCGAAGCCCTTTTGGATGTAAGAAAAGATATGATCGTTACTTTCGTGGGCGGTTCTCCGGTGGAGATGCCCTGGCGGAACAAGGCTGCGGCCATTCTGTGGAGTTACTATGCGGGAATGGAGACAGGCAATGCTTTTGCCAAGATTATTTTCGGAGATATCAATCCCTCCGGCAAATTGGCAGAGACGTTCCCGAAGAAGTATGATGACTGTGCTACGGGTCAGAACGGACAGTTTGGCGCATGGGGTAATATTAAGTTAGAGGAAGGGTTATACTGCGGATACCGTCATTTTGACAGACGGCATATCGCGCCGGCATTTTGTTTTGGACACGGTCTTTCCTATACGGAATTCGTTTACAGCAGTTTGACGCTTAAGGCGGAAAAGGGTAAAGACGTGAAACTCACATTTACGGTTAAGAACGACGGCAGCCGGGTCGGTTCAGAAGTCGTACAGGTTTATATCGCGCCTATCGCACCGAAAGTGGACAGACCGGACAAGGAGCTGAAAGCTTTTGCCAAAGTTGAACTTGCACCGGGTAAATCCAGGAAAGTAAGTTTGCTCTTAAAGCAGCAGGATTTCGCTTATTTCGATGAACATTTACACGAGTTTATTGCCGATGCGGGAGATTACGAAATTCTGGTCGGAGCGTCCTGTGAAGATATCCGCTTAAAAGGAATCGCGACTTTGTCATAAAAGAGTCCGCATTTTGTCATGTATAATATCCGGAATTCCTGTGCATGCTTTAAATGGAACCATGATAAGCATGTGCAGGAAGGATGGGGACAGAATGGATTATAATGATTTACCGCTCAGTTTAGGACTGGCGATCACGACAAACCGCGAGGCAATGGATCGTTTTGTAGACATGACAGATGCGGAGAAAGAAGAATTTATTGGAAGAAGCAGCGACAGGATGTCCAAAGATGAGATGGAGCAGCTTGTTAACTCACTGACAGAAGAGGAAAAGCCGGATATTCATCTTGAGGATGTCAATCAGATTTTTAAAGGACCGAGCATCGGGTAGGTCGGATAGAGAGTAAATTGCACTGAGCCGCCGTTACCGGACGTCCTAGTGCAATTTTTATATGCGGGATTTCTAATCTGTCGTTGATGAAATAAGGGGTGTAGAGAAAACATATGGGTATGGAAATTCAAATGCCGGAGAAAGTACATAGGATCATCGAGGTGTTGATGGCAGCAGGCTATGAGGCATATGCGGTGGGCGGATGTGTCCGGGACTGCGTTTTGGGCAGGGTGCCCAATGACTGGGATATTACCACGTCTGCCAGGCCGGAAGAAATAAAAGAGCTTTTTGACAGGACGATCGATACGGGAATCAAGCATGGCACGGTGACGGTTATGTCCGGGAAAGAGGGATTTGAGGTGACCACTTACCGGATCGACGGTGCCTATGAAGACGGGCGGCATCCGAAAGAAGTCACATATACTGCCAGCCTGGAGGAAGATTTAAAGCGCCGCGATTTCACCATGAATGCTATGGCATATAATGAGCAGACAGGGTTGGTAGATATTTTTGGCGGCATGCGTGATATCGAAAAGAAGATCATTCGCTGCGTAGGTGACGCTAAGGAACGATTTACGGAGGATGCCCTGCGTATGCTGCGGGCGGTCCGGTTTTCGGCACAACTGGGCTATCAGGTAGAGGAGCAGACAAGGCAGGCAGTCTGTGAACTGGCGCCGAATCTGCGATTGATCAGTGCGGAGCGGATACAGGCGGAACTGGTCAAGCTGGTAGTTTCGGAGCATCCTGATTATCTGCGCATCGCCTATGAGACAGGCATTACAAAGCAGGTGCTTCCGGAATTTGACGCCTGTATGGAAACACCGCAGACAAACCCTCATCATTGCTATAGTGTGGGGGAGCATATTCTGCATTCCATGCAGGAGATTCAGGCGGACAAAGTTCTGCGGCTTGGCATGCTTTTTCATGATATCGGGAAACCGCAGACATTGACGATAGATGAAGAGGGAATCACGCACAATAAAGGACATGCGGAAACGGGAGAGCAAATGACCCGGGATATTCTGCGCAGACTTAAATTTGACAATGATACGGTCGATAAGGTATGTAAGATCGTGCGTTACCATGATCAGGAAGTAGGGCTTACGCCAACCGGTGTCAGACGTGCTGTCAACCGGATGGGAGAAGATATTTTTCCGCTGTTGTTTGTTGTGCGGAATGCGGATATACACGCGCAGAGCGAGTATATGCGGGAAGAGAAAATACACAAGCTTACATATATGAAAGAGTTGTACGAACAGATCTGTGCGCAGCAGGATTGTCTGAGCCTCAAAAATCTGGCAGTTAATGGCAACGATCTGATGGCTCTTGGGGTACCGGCGGGCAGGCAGATCGGTGTTCTGCTGCAGGAGCTTTTGGATATTGTATTAGAAGATCCTGCACGTAATACGCGGGAAGAATTACTGCGGATCTGTGCCGATAAAAATACATAAGCAATGTTTTGTGTGCTTATGTATAACTTCATGTTTTTTTCATACTTTCACACAGCCCCTCATAAGATAGGATAGACGAGAAAGCGGGGGGTATTCGTGTGAATGACAGAGCGGTCAGCTTATTGGACTATTACGAAATAGAAGTGAATCGTACTTGGAAAGGAAGAGGTGCGATTTTATGCGATTCGAATCGGGGGTTACTCATCCTGAAAGAATATTGCGGGCCTGTTGATAAAATAAGTTTTCAGGATTTTCTTTTAAAGCATATCAGACAAAACAGTGATGTGCGGGCAGAGTCTATTGTGCGGACAAAAGAAGATGAGATGATCGTGTATGATCAGGATCGGACGCCCTATGTTGTCAAAACATATTATGAAGGCAGAGAGTGTAACCATCGGGATATGGAAGAGTGCCGGCAGGCGGCCGCACTTCTGGCCAGACTTCACAAAGTTACTGATCTGGCAGGCTGTGAACAATTGCAGGAGCAGCCGATATTCCGGATCGAGAGCGAATATGAGAAGCATAATCGCGAACTAAAAAAAGTAAGAAAATTTTTGCGCGAAAAAAGCCAAAAAACGGATTTTGAAATATATTTAATGAAGCATTATGATTATTTCATGAATAATGCCTTGCAAATTACTGATGAATTGCGTTATTATGCCTATGAGGAAGATTCTTATGAATTTTCTGTCGTGTGTCATGGAGATTACCAATATCATAATATTATGCAGACAGAGACAGGAAGCGTTCTGCTTAATTTTGAGAAGTGCATAAGGGATTATCCGGTGCGCGATCTGTATCTTTTTCTGCGTAAGCTTTTGGAAAAAAATAACTGGTCGCAGGCACTTGGTGATATGCTGTTAGAGAGTTATAATAAAGAGAAGTGCCTTACGGACAGGGATTACAAGCAGTTATATTACCGTCTGGCATATCCTGAGAAATTCTGGAAGATCGTGAATTTCTATTACAATACCGGTAAAGCATGGATTCCGGGTAGAAATATGGAGAAAATAGAAAAGCTGTTTGCACAGGAAAGAGAGAAACAGCTCTTTCTGGAGAGTATATTTAAAGCTTAAGAAAGTATAGGAAAGGATAAGGATATAAGATGCACGGAAGAATTGCACAGGCAGCGGCGGTTGTCGTAATGTTGTCATTGCTGCTTACCGGCTGTACTTCGCAGGCAAGCAATATAGGAATGGCTAAGGATAAGCAGAATAATATAGTGGATACGGGATTTACTGTCAGTTCGGTGGGAAGCTATGATTCGGCAGATACGGCGGTAGTTATGGCTGCCGATGAGCAGAATAACAGCGTCACGTTTATGAACATGAGTACTGGCAGGCAGTATACGCTGTACTATGACGGAACGACTTATTTCAAGGATAAATATGACGGGCCGATGACCGTATCCCAGATCAGAGCGGGCGATGTGGTGGATGTCAATTTCCTGAAAGGAAAGAGACAGATGGCCAGCCTGCAGATTTCTCCGAATGCGTGGAGTTATGAAAGTGTAGAGAATTATGATCTGGGCGGCATCAATAAGACAGCGAGCATCGGTTCTTCCACATATTCTCTACCGGATGAAGTAGTAGTGCTTTCAGATGGCAGACGTGCGGAAGTGATGGATATCGTGGAGCAGGATGTAGTTTCCATCCGTGGGATCGACCATGAGATATACAGTATCAGCGTGGAGAAAGGGCATGGTTATCTGCGGCTGCGCAACGATCAGGCGTTGATCGGCGGATGGATCGAAGTCGGTAATACTGTGATCAGAGAGATCACGGAAGACATGCTGTTAGTCGTACCGGAGGGAAGTTATCAGGTATTTCTCACTAACAATGGAGCAAGCTGTATCAAAGAGATTATCGTGGAACGGGACAAAGAGGTTGTTCTGGATGTAGGCGATCTGGAAGTTGCACAGGACAAGACAGGTAAGATCCTGATATCCGTTACCCCGGAAAATGCCAAGGTCAAGATAGATAATAAGGATGTGGACATCAGCCGCGCAATAGAGCTTTCTTATGGAATCCATCAGGTTCACCTGGAGGCTAAGGGCTATGATTCTCTGACAAAATATATTCAGGTTGGTTCTGAGTATGCCAAAATTTCTTTTACCATGGAAAAGGAAAAAGAAATAGAGAAAACACCCTCGATCAGTGAGAATGATCTGCCGGAAGAAAAACAGCCGGAGGTTCCGGAAAGAAAAAATACGGCGGTGAAACAGCCGTCTGTCAGCGAGAATACGATCAGTCCGAGCAAGGGCAACAAAGTATATATTGATGCGCCTAAGAAAGTTGAAGTATATGTGGACAGCAACTATATGGGAATTTCTCCTGTAAGCTTCAAGAAAGTAGTGGGAAGTCATACGGTTACGCTGCGCAAGAGCGGATACAAGACAAAGAGTTACACGATCTACCTGTATGACGACGGAGAAGATATTACCTATTCTTTCACAGATTTGGAAAAAGTGACGTCGTCTGTAAGCGGTAACAAGAACGACGCGGACACCACTTCCAAGAAGACGACATCTTTGAAGAGTTCGAATTCTACGGAGAATAAGGATGAAGAGCCAGGCGGCGATCCGGGAAATGGCGAAGAACCCCCGGGCGGCGAAGAGAACCCGGATGGTGATAAAGATCCGGATGATGGCAAAGAACCGGACGGTGATAAAGATCCGGATGATGGCGAAGAACCAGACGGTGATAAGGATCCGGATGATGGCGAAGAACCGGACGGTGATAAGGATCCGGATGGCAGCGAAGAAAATCCAGGCGGCGATCCAAGTATCAGCGGTAACGATACTACGTCATAGGATAAAGCAGGGCAGCAGCAAACAGGCGCTATATATACAGCAGACAGGAGTACGCTAACCAAGTGGAAAACCAAAATAAAAAGTATACATATGAAGAGTTTTTAGAGATCATTAAGTTACTCCGGTCTGAGAACGGCTGTCCATGGGACCGCGTCCAGACGCATGAGAGTCTTAAGCCCTGTATGATGGAGGAAGCAGCAGAGCTCCTGGCTTCGATTCGTATCTATGATCAGACCGGTAATGCGGAGAATATGCAGGAAGAATTGGGAGATGTTTTGCTGCAGGTCGTGATGCATGCAGAGATCGCATCGGAAGAGGGACTTTTTACGATGGAGGATGTGATAGACGAGGTCAGTAGTAAAATGGTGCGCAGGCATCCGCATGTATTTGGTACAGCTAATGCGCAGACACCGGATGAGGTGCTTGTCAACTGGGAAGAGATCAAAAAAGAAGAGAAGAAAGACAAGGAGTGGGCAGAGTCTCCTCTGCGTGAGATTCCAAGGGAGCTGCCTGCGCTTACACGGGCAGTTAAGGTTTTGAAGAAGATAGATAAGTATTACGAACAGCGCAATACGTATGAACAGAGCGTAGAGGCGCTGCAGGCATCGGTGGACAGGCTTAAGGCATGCAGCCCGCAGGCATATGACAAAGAGTTAGAGTGCATTATGGCGGATCTTTTGATGAACTTGTCAGATATTGCCCGGCTCAATAAGATTTCTCAGGAGCAGATACTCACCGACCGGATAGAGGACCTTATAGAGAAATATGAGGGATAGAGTCGGTTAATTCAAACACGAAATTACAAAAAGTGACAATTATAATTTACATAATGCAAGAATGGGGATGTGATTTGTTACAATACCGGAAAATGGCGTAAAAATGGGCATAAAATGCGTGTAAAATGCCATTTTGCTTCTTGACAAGGATGGGAAAAACGTATATAAATGTATGTAGACGTTTCAAAAGAGAAACATCTGGTAACAATATGAAGACTCATTTAAGAGGAGGAGTTAAGATGAACAAAACAGAATTAGTTGCAGCTATGGCTGATCAGGCAGGATTATCCAAAAAAGATGCAGAGAAGGCTTTAAAGGCATTTACAGACGTTGTTGCTGAGGAGCTTAAGAAAGACGGTAAGGTACAGTTAGTTGGTTTCGGTACTTTTGAAGTTTCCAAGAGAGCTGCAAGAGAGGGTAGAAATCCTCAGAGCGGCGAAGTTATGAAGATTGCTGCTTCCAAGGCGCCTAAGTTCAAAGCCGGCAAAGCACTGAAGGACATGCTCAACGCATAATCAGTTTTGTTGATGAAGTGATAAAAGCCTGTATGCATATGCATATGGGCTTTTATGTTGTGAAGGAGGAAACGAGATGAGATTGGACAAATATTTAAAGGTTTCCCGTTTGATCAAGAGACGTACGGTGGCAAATGAAGCCTGTGATGCGGGCAGGGTATTTGTCAATGATAAACCGGCGAAAGCTTCGACTAATATCAAGGCGGGAGATACGATCACAATTCAGTTTGGAAATAAAGAGGTTAAAGTAGAGGTACTGGATGTACAGGAGACTGTGCGCAAAGAAGAGGCGAAAGAGTTATTCCGGTATCTGTCCTGATCTGTGAGTACAGGTACGGAGGCATATTCAGAGAAGATTCCGCATACATTTAACAAATAGTAACTGTTTGACATTCGGTGTCTCGCAGTTTCGGGAGGATATGTATGGAAGATCTGAATCATGTGAACAGAAGACCCCATAAGCTGATGCTTACCGACAGAAGGACATGTACCATAAGCGGTGTTAACGATGTTCTTTCTTTTGATGTCAATGAGATTCTGTTAGAGACAGAACAGGGAATGCTGATGATCAAGGGTACGGAGCTGCATGTCAGCAGGCTGTCTTTAGACAAGGGCGAGGTGGATGTAGACGGGCGCATCGATAGTTTTACTTACTCGGAGAATGCCGGATACGGCAGCAAAGGTGAATCGTTTATAGCCAGATTGTTTAAATAGCTCTTGGGGGAATGCAGCATATGAGTCAGGACATTGTGCAGGAAGTAACCTTTTTTCTACATTCTATCCTTATGGGGCTTATCATTACGTTTGCCTATGACTGGATACTCATTATCAGGAAGTTGTATAAGCATGGCAGGATACTGGTCTCCATGGAAGACTTTATCTACTGGTTTTTATGCGGGATCAGTGTATTCTATATGTTGTACAAAGAAAACAACGGCGTTCTGAGATGGTTTGCCGTGGTGGGCGCCGCTCTGGGGATGATTCTGTATAAAGTAATAATAAAAAATAGATTTGTATACATTATGTCAACGACAATACACAAGATAATGTGGTTCATTTTTCGAGTGATACAAGTTGTGCTAAAACCGGCAAAATGCCTGTTTTCTGCGGCTCGAAGATGTGTTCGATTCTTGTTAAAGAAATTGAAAAAAGTAAAAGAATTTATTAAAAAACGGTTGACGGTTTTTATAAAAACACTTAAAATGGTTTTATGTAAACAGTAGCAGGGGAGAAGTGAAAGCGGGGTATTATCGACAACATGGCAAAAAAAGCAGCATATCGTAAGAAGCGCCGGAATAGGACGGGCATGCTTTTGGTTACCACAGTTGTCTTGATGATGCTGGTTGTGGTTACAGTTAAGAGTGTGGAACTTCAGGAGAAACGCGCTTCCTATGCGATACGGGAAAAGGCTCTGATGCAGGATATAGAAGCAGAAGAAGCCAGAGCAGAAGAGATTGCAGAATATGAGAAATATACACAGACCAAGAAATATGTGGAAGAGATTGCCAAAGAGAAACTTGGATTGGTATATGAAGGAGAGATTATATTTAAAGATGGAAATTAAGCAGGTTTTGGATAAAGTTCCGGAATCTGCTTTTTTATGGTAATAATCGGGACAACCCTCACATATATTGAGTATTGACTAAAAATAATTATCCGGGCAACGGAATGCAGAGAGCTTTTGTATGATCGGCGCCTGCCGGATGGTTGTGGAGAGTGAGGGAAGCATGTCATGAAAAAACAGACGGAAGTCAGGGATGATAACAGGATAGCGGTCATACCGGAATATGGCAGACAGAGATTGTTGAACTATGCGGAATCTTTCAGGGATTTGGCGGATCTGTTTGAGCAGGATGAAGATTATGATCAGGATAATAAACAAGAGATAGATGACCGGCAGGACTATCTGTGGAAACGCAAATTGCAGGAAAATCAGGAACTTATGGCAGAGCATCTCAAGGAGATGGCGCATATTATGGCGCAGGTCGCAAAAGAGACATGCCTGTATCATCCTATGGGGGAGCGCCGCTTTAGACAGATGTCTAAACTGCTCCGGGAGTCCGGTATTCAGCTCAGGAATTTTTTTAAGTTAGAGCATGAGGATGGCCACATGGAAATCAGCCTGACTATGAGAACCGCAGCCGCAAAGTACAAAAAGATCAGAGAGAGGGAACATATATCCGTGGAGGATGTGGCGGAGTTCATTTCGGCCGTAGTCAATACAAGGCTGCGTGCGGTGAAAAGTGCGCCGTTGTATCTCACGGCGGAGTGGAATACTTATTTCTTTCTTGAAGAGCCGAAATTTCATCTGTTGACAGGAGTTGCCAAGGCTGTCAAAGAAACCGAGAAAGTGTCCGGAGATAATTATTCTTTTTATGAGATGGATAACGGTAGAACGATAGCGATCTTGTCTGACGGTATGGGGTCCGGGGATAAGGCGTGCAGCGAATCGGAACGGGTGATCGAACTGATGGAACGCCTTTTGGAGGCAGGATTTGGCAAAGAGGCCGCTGTACAGATGATCAATGGCGCCCTGGAAGCGTCAGGCAAAGAAGAAAACGTATCCACGCTGGATATGTGCGATATAAATTTATATACGGGAGAATGTGAATTTATTAAATTGGGCGCTGCATGTACGTATATTAAACGAGGCCAGTTGGTGGACAGGCTGTCTGCACAGAGTTTTCCGCTGGGAGTATTCGGACAGGTGGAAACGGAGATATTCTATCGCTCTCTTATAAGCGGCGACTATATCATAATGCTGTCGGATGGCGTGTTGGACGCCCTGTCACAGGGGATTGGAGAGGAGATGCTGCCGGAAGTCATTGGAAAGATGGATTATGATAATCCCAACGAGATTGCCAATCAGATACTGGCTTACAGTTTAAAGCAAAGCCGGGGGCAGATCAGGGACGATATGACGGTGTTGGTGGCCGGAATATGGGAGCAGGGCAGCGACTGTCTATCCTAGGCGGATGCAGCAGAGTATTATAAAGCAGGAGTTACAATGACAGATATTACATACAATAAGATAATGGCCTTTGTTCATAAATACGATATGATAAAAGAGGGTGACCTGGTGGCAGCAGGGGTGTCCGGCGGGGCGGATTCCGTCTGCATGCTGCATCTTCTGCACAGGATGAGGGCAAAGATACCTTACAGACTTATCGTAGTGCATGTGAATCATGGCATACGCGAAGATGCGGCAAGGGATGCCGCATATGTGGAGAGGCTGTGCCGCGAGTGGGAGATTCCTTTCTATCTGCGGCAGGTGGATATGGAGGGTTATGCCAAAGAGCATGGGATGAGTCCGGAGGAAGCGGGAAGATCTCTTCGCTATAAAATGTTTTGGGAGATTCTCCAACAGGAGAGGCAGAAAGAAGCAAGATGCCGGATCGCAGTGGCGCATAATGCCAATGACAGGGCGGAGACTATGCTCTTTCATCTTTTCAGAGGAAGCGGTATCAGAGGACTTGCTTCAATCCGGCCGGTGAAAGAATCGGTTATCCGTCCGCTGCTTTGTCTGGATCGGGAAGAGGTGGAAGAATATCTTGCCGGGCAGCAGCTGGGATACTGCCACGACAGTACAAATGACGAAGATGCCTATACCCGTAACAGAATAAGGCATCATATCCTGCCCTACGCAGAGAGTGAGATCTGCTCCGGTTCGATAGCGCATATGGGGGAGCTGGCGGATGTTCTTATGGAGACAGAGGACTATCTGGCAAAGCAGACGAAGAAACTATATGAATGCTATGTCAGAGAGATCTATACGACGGAACAGATTGTGGAAGAAGAATCAACAGAAGAACTGTCAGGCGTGACAATCAGGCCAGATGAACGGCCGCTGCTGCTGCGGATCACGTGCGGGCAGCTGCTTGCGCAGGACCCGGTTATGTATAAGAGAGTATTGTTTTCCTGTCTGGAGAGATTTGCGCCTCATGGCAAAGATATCACAGCACAGCATATAGCGGATCTTGTAAATCTGATGAGACAGGATGGCACGAAAGAACTGGCGCTTCCCTATAAGATCAATGCCTGTAAAGAGTATGACCGTTTATTTTTGTATCAAAGTGTTCCAGAAGGGAAAGATCATGCTGAGGGTAAAGGGGAGACGATTCGTGAAGAATATGCGATAGTGCCTCCGGCGCAGGTTTGTATACCCGGCCAGGGAACGTTTACTTTTACGATTATGGAAAATGACGCTGTGTTCCGCGAAAAACAGCAAAATATTCCGGAAAATAGATATACGAAATGGTTTGATTATGATAAAATAACTACGTCTGCGTTGTTGCGCACAAGGCGGCAGGGGGATTATCTTACAATTGACACGGCGCTGCATACAAAGTCGGTCAAACAGTATATGATCAATGAGAAAATTCCCAGGGCGCAGCGTGACCGCATGTACTTACTGGCTGACGGACCACATGTCTTATGGATACCCGGTTACAGGATCAGTCAGCACTATAAAGTAGATGAAAGTACAAAGCGTATCTTACAGGTACAGCTAAGAGGAGGGTTTCATGGCAGAACGAATTGAGGTACTATTATCAGAGGAAGAAGTAGACAAAAGAATTCAGGAAATCGGTGATCAGATTTCTAAGGATTATGCCGGCAAACAGGTGCATCTGGTCTGTGTACTCAAGGGCGGAAGTTTCTTTATGTGTGAGCTGGCTAAACGGATCAATGTGCCGGTGTCACTGGACTTTATGTCGGTATCCAGTTATGGCGGGGATACGAAATCCAGTGGTGTGGTCAAGATCGTCAAAGATCTGGACGAATCACTTATGGGTAAGAATGTGTTAGTGGTGGAAGATATTGTAGATTCCGGTAGAACTCTGAGTTATCTGTTGGAGATGTTAAAAGACAGAGGACCGGCGGAAGTGAAGCTGTGTACGCTGTTAGATAAGCCGGAGCGGAGAGTCGTGGATGTCAACGTGGATTATACCGGGTTTGAGATTCCTGATGAGTTTGTGGTAGGGTATGGTCTTGACTATGATCAGAAATACCGTAATCTGCCTTATATCGGAGTCGTTAAATTTGATTAATATGATTAACACAAGAATGAAAGAGGTTTTACTTTGAGCAGAAATAACAGGAGTTTCTATTTATATTTTGTCATTATCATAGGATTGCTGCTTTTTACTGTCTGGATCGGTACGCTGAGAGTGCAGAATAATGACTACACAATGGGCGAGTTCGTGAAGCAGATGGAAGAGAATGAAGTTGCGATCGTAAATGTCCGTCCGAATAAAGATACCCCTACGGGAGCACTGGAAATTACTCTTAAGAATGGGGAAGAACGCATTCTGTATGTAACGGACGTGACAGAGGCGGAAGCGGCAGTCAGAAAGTTCGGTCTTGATCCGACAGTAGAGAGCGTGCCGGAGGAGAGCTGGTTTCTCAACAGTGTGTTCCCTATCCTGATCGTAGTGATCGTCTGCGTATTCTTTTTTGTGATGATGAACGCACAGAATGCCGGCGGCGGCGGTAATGGGAAAATGATGAACTTCGGCAGAAGTCGTGCAAAGCTTACACTGGGCGGAGAAAACAAGATCAAGCTGGACGGCGTGGCCGGCCTTAAGGAAGAGAAAGAAGAGCTGGAAGAGATCGTGGAATTTTTGAAAGATCCCGGTAAGTTTACCAAGGTAGGAGCACGTATTCCCAAAGGCGTACTTTTGGAGGGAGCGCCGGGTACCGGTAAGACGCTGCTCGCCAAGGCGATCGCGGGTGAGGCGAACGTACCGTTTTTCAGCATATCCGGTTCAGATTTTGTGGAGATGTTTGTCGGCGTGGGAGCTTCCCGTGTGCGGGATATGTTTGCGGAGGCCAAAAGGCATGCACCTTGTATCATTTTTATTGACGAGATCGATGCGGTGGCAAGGCGACGCGGCACAGGCATGGGCGGCGGTCATGACGAGCGGGAACAGACACTGAACCAGCTTCTTGTAGAGATGGATGGGTTTGGCGTCAACGAGGGTATTATCGTGATGGCGGCGACAAACCGTGTGGATATACTGGATCCGGCCATTCTGAGGCCAGGACGGTTTGACCGTAAGATTGCAGTGGCCAGACCTGATGTGAGAGGCAGAGAAGATATATTGAATGTACACGCTCAGAATAAACCTCTGGGAGACGACGTGGATCTGGCGCAGATCGCACAGACGACGGCCGGGTTTACCGGGGCGGATCTGGAGAATCTGCTAAATGAGGCGGCTATCAATGCGGCTATGGATAAGCGTGTGTTTATTAAGCAGGATGATATTAAGAGAGCATTTGTCAAAGTAGGGATTGGAACGGAGAAGAAGAGCCGTATCATCTCGGAGAAAGAAAAGAAGATTACGGCATACCATGAAGCCGGGCATGCGATCCTGTTCCATGTGCTTCCCGATGTGGGGCCTGTGTATACCGTATCTATCATTCCGACAGGAATCGGGGCGGCGGGATATACCATGCCGCTGCCGGAGAAAGACGAGATGTTCCAGACCAAGGGGCGGATGTTGGAGGATATCATGGTGTCCCTGGGCGGACGTATCGCTGAGGAGATCATCTTTGATGATATCACGACCGGGGCATCGAGCGACATCAAGCATGCGACGAAAGTTGCACGCAGGATGGTCACACGTTTTGGTATGTCGGAGAATATCGGCGTGATCAATTATGACGACGATGACGATGAGGTATTTATCGGCAGGGATCTTGCGCATGCGAAGAATCACAGCGAGGTGGTTTCTGGAGAGATTGACAGAGAAGTCAAGAATATTATCGACGACTGTTATCAGAAAGCAAAGAATATTATCTTAGAGCAGGAGAAAGTTCTGCATGCATGTGCGGAATTGCTGCTCGAGAAAGAAAAGATCAGCCGGGCGGAATTTGAGGCGTTGTTTGATACCAAATTCCCACAGCCGGATGATACTTCCGCATCCATGGCATAGTCTGTGGACAGCGTTTTCATAAGGTATTTGTTGGTATTGGGAATTGTGCTTTGTAAATTATGCACAAAAACAGATATAAGAAATTGTAATATTTGTGAATCCTTAGTATTGTGGACAGGTAGGCGCTATGCTATTATACTACTTGTAACCCCCCAATACATTATATAGTTTTTTGCTATACCCCATAAGAAAGAAATACCTTCTCTAAAAAAGACAGTTTAACAGCTGTCTTTTTTACTTTATATTTTTAATATGAACCGGATTTACTATAAGTCGCTTAAAATCCTTGAATATCCACAATATATAGTATAAAATAAGACCTATATAAGGTTTTTGCAGGAAGGCGTAATAAACATGGATATCAGTCAAGTTCAAAGAGCAGAGAAAAATCAACAGTATATTTCTTCCATGCGGCCGGTATTTAACAGGAAAGCTTTATTTTCGGATATGACCGAGGACTATGTATATCCGCCGGAGCCAAGCGCATACGAAGAGGTTATCATTCATTTTCGTTCCGCGAAGAATAATATTGACAGAGTCTTTTTTGTAAATAAGGGCGAGAAACATCTTATGCTCAAAACGGAGTCGGACGAATATTTTGATTACTATTCTCATTCCGTACAGTTGGAAAATGAGAAACTGATCTATTATTTTGAAATACAGGTGGGCAGGATTACCTGCTATTATGATACAAGAGGCGTTTGTAAGGATATAAATGAGTATTATCATTTTCAGCTGATTCCGGGATTTAAGACACCGGAATGGGCTAAGGGAGCCGTAATATACCAGATTTACGTAGATCGTTTCTATAACGGCGATTCCTCCAATGATGTGCTGACAGGCGAGTATCAGTACATAGGGGATAAGACGGTCAGAGTGGAAGACTGGAACAAGTACCCTGCCGCAATGGGCGTCAGGGAGTTTTACGGCGGAGATCTGCAGGGTGTGCTTGATAAAATGGACTACCTGCAGGAGCTTGGCGTGGATGTTATCTATTTTAATCCGCTTTTCGTGTCTCCTTCTAACCATAAGTATGATATTCAGGACTATGATTATATCGATCCCCATTTCGGAAAGATCGTGCACGATGAGGGCGAGCTCCTGCGTCCGGATCAGCATGAGAATCGTTTTGCTACCAGATATATAGACCGGGTGTCCAACAAGGATAATCTGGAGGCAAGCAACGCGTTTTTTGCTGAGGTAGTCAAGGAAGCTCATAGAAGAGGAATGAAGGTCATTCTGGACGGTGTGTTTAATCATTGCGGTTCTTTTAACAAGTGGATGGACAGGGAGCGCATCTATGAAAATGCGCCGGGATATGAAAAAGGCGCTTATATAGCGGAAGACAGCGAATACCATGATTATTTCCAGTTCCTTGACAATCATAAATGGCCATATAACAGCTCATATGACGGATGGTGGGGTCATGATACACTGCCCAAGCTCAATTTTGAGAATTCCAGACATCTGGTAGATTATGTGCTGTATATAGCGAGAAAGTGGGTTTCGCCTCCTTACAATGTAGATGGATGGAGACTTGATGTTGCGGCGGATCTGGGACATTCTCCGGAATTTAATCATCATTTCTGGAAAGAATTTCGCAAGACAGTCAAGATGGTGAATCCCGAGGCGATCATATTGGCAGAGCATTACGGCAGTCCAAAAGACTGGCTGCAGGGTGACGAATGGGATACGGTCATGAACTATGACGCTTTTATGGAGCCGGTCACATGGTTTTTGACAGGGATGCAGAAACACAGTGACGATTACCGTGAAGATCTGAGGGGCAATGCGGATAGTTTTTGGGGAGCGATGCGTCATCACAGCGCTAATTTCACGACGCCGTCTTTGCAGGTGGCAATGAACGAGCTATCCAACCATGACCATTCCCGTTTCCTTACGAGAACGAACCGACGGGTCGGCAGAACAAATACATTAGGACCCGAAGCGGCCAATGCGGGTGTGAATAAAGCAGTTCTTCGGGAAGCGGTAGTAATACAGATGACATGGCCGGGTGCACCGACGATATATTATGGCGATGAAGCAGGCGTGTGCGGTTTCACGGATCCGGATAACAGACGTACTTATCCGTGGGGCCGGGAAGATCATGAGCTGATCAATTTCCATAAGGATATTATCAGGATCCACAAAGAAAACAAAGAGTTTCTGACCGGATCGTTGAAATATATGGAGAGCGACTATAATGTGATCGGTTATGGCAGATTTACAAAGCAGAGTCAGTCAGTGATCCTGGTCAATAATAACGACTATGAGATCACAAAGGAATTGGGCGTGTGGTATCTTGGCATACCCAAGGAGTGTACGATACAGCAGCTTCTGCTGACCACGTCGGAGGGATATACGACGGAGCCAAAGGAATATCCTGTGGTGTCAGGTAAGGTTAAGGTGACGCTTCCGGCAACTTCGGCGGTCATTTTGCACTATGAGGATAACAGTATACAGAATTTTTTGGAATTCATTTGATAAGTACGGCGTGAGAGCCTGAAAAATCAGGATAATATAAGGTATTCTTTATATTATCCTGATTTTTTGTCCGATGAAGTTTTTTCCGTAGTTTCCCGTCTGAACAGAATAGGGGTGATCACTTTGTGGATCGGCTCCTGTAAAGGAACCGGACTTCTCTTCTTACGCTCATTCATCTGCTCCACAAGAAGACTGACAGCTTCATAGGCCATCTTGTCAATCTGCTGTCCTACGGTAGTGATGGGAAAGACAGCTTCTCTGGAGATTGGTGAATCGTCAAAGCCGACGATCAGATAATCCTCAGGCAGGGAGCCGTATTTGCGGATTAACAGATTTAATAATATGTTGGCATGGGTATCTCCGGATACGAAAATGCCTTTTTTCTGACCGGGATAATCCGCATCCAATTCTTCCAATACCTCACTGAGGCTTTTATGCATTTCCTCAAAGGTACTTCCCAGGGGCGCATAGATCAGCCGATGGTTTAGTTTCTTTTCTTCACATATATCAAGAAATCCCTGGATACGCCCATAGGAGGGCAGTTCCTGGGTAGTGGCGGTAGAATTGATATGGATCAGTATATCGCAGTTGTGTTTGGCGAGCAGGCTTGTCGCCTGTACTCCGCCCATATAGTTGTCTGTATTGACGCTGCAGACAAACCGATCCTCCCGCTCAATGGTCACGACGGGGATCTGTAAATCGGCAAGTTCTCTGGAGGGCAGCGTAAAACTTAACACGATCAGGCCCTCGATATTATAAGCAAGCAATTCCTGAATATACTTCCGTTCGGCCTCTTCCTGTTCGTTTCCCACAAAAACAAGAAACTTATAACCAAAACGGTCATAAGTCAGCAAAATCTGGTTCAGCATCTCCGAATAATAATGGTTCTGGAGATTGGGAACCACGATACCAATGAATTCCGTATTGCCGTTGGCAAGGATCCGGGCGACTTTGTTTTCCTTATAATCAAGATTGGCCAGTGCGTTGGAGATGATCTCCTGGTTTTCCAAGGTGAGGGAATCGGGTGCGTTAAAGTAGCGTGAAATGGTAGTTTTAGAGAACCCTGTGTATTTTGCAATGTCGTCAAAAGTTACTTTTTTCTTTTTATTTGTAGAACTCATAGCAATTTCTTCCTGAAAACTCTTTTCATTATAAATAGATATCCTTTAATGAGTATAGCAGAGTTTCTGTATAAACACAACGCGTGATCGGTTAAGTAACCGGTTTTGTAGATTATGCATAAAATGCAAAAATTAACTTTGTATAGATTCCATAGAATTGCGTAAAACCGGTACTTTTGATTGACATCTTTATAGGGCAGTGTTAATATTAGACCATAAAGTAACCGGTTACTTTACCGGTTACAGATAAAACATAAAGAACCTAATAAATAATATGAAGGAGGATAACTTCATGAAAAAGAAAGCGATGAGAAAGGCTGTTGCAGCAGTACTTATGATAGTATTGGCGGCGATGAGCCTGACCGGATGCCGGTTTGGATTTGCCAGCGATCCGGACGATCCAAATCAGGTGGAAGAGAAGATACCAATCGATACCTCAGTAGACACATTTGTATATAATCCTGATTTGAAAGGAACGAGCATTACGCTGATGAATTCCAAAGCGGAGATACAGGTTGCTCTGGAAGAGATGGCGGTTGCTTATGAAGAAAAGTCAGGGGTTCATGTGGAGGTTATGCCGGTTACGGACGGTGATTCACCCTATACTAAGATAGTCAGCCTGTATAATTCCGGTAATCCGCCTACACTGGCGATCCTGGATACAACAGATGTGATCGCGCTGGCAGAAGAGAAAGCGGCAGATCTGACGTCGGAAGACTGGACCAAGGAGGCAGAGGGGTACCTGACCGAAGTGAACGGCAAGGTATACGGATTCCCGTTATGTATTGAGGGAAGAGGATTGATTTATAATAAGGCAGTGATCGAGCAGGCGCTCGGGGAGCCATTTGATCCCTCTTCGGTGAAGACACAGGATGATTTTATCGTACTGCTTGACAGACTTGTGGCGGCAGGCATTGAGAAACCGATCTCCATGGCGAAAGAAGACTGGTCGTTGGGCGCTCATCAGCTGCAGTACATATATGAGACATACGACGGCACTTCCGAGGGCGCGCAGGAGATCATAGAGCAGATCAAGAGCGGCGAGCTGCAGGTCAAAAACCACGAGCGCATGACAGAATTCTTAAATACATTTGATATTCTTAAAAAATATAACGTAGCAAAAGGGGATCCTCTCGGTGCGGACTATGATGAGATGGCGATCGACCTGGCGGACGGCAAGACAGCCTTTTGGTTCAACGGTAACTGGGCTTGGCCAAACCTCAAAGAAGCAGGAGCAAAGAATGAGGATGCCTATGGATTCCTGCCTTATTTCTTAAACAATGATGAGGAAGATTTCGCAAACCAGATGATTCAGGGATCTCCGTCAAAACAGGTGATGCTGGATGGACAGTTTGCCGATGAGAAGCAGCAGGCGGCAGCCAAAGAATTCCTGAACTGGATCGTATACAGTGAGATCGGGCAGCAGATGTTAGTCAAGACCTGTAATGTCATTCCGCCTTTTAAGAACAATCCGTATGAGCCGGAAGATCCGCTGAGCAAAGACATTTATGAGCATGTACAGAATGGCACCGCATTTAACGCGTCCGCTATCGTGCCGAATGATCACTGGGCAGTTCTGGGCGCAGCAATGCAGAAGTATCTGGCAGACAGATGTGACAGGGAAGAACTGATGGAAGCGATTGAGGAATATTGGGCACAGCAGGAATAGTGACGGGAAGTCACTGTGTACAACAGGTATAAGAATAGGAAAGAGGGTAAGACAATGGAATCAAAAAATAAAGGAAAAGATTTCTGTATCTTTGCACTGCCGGGAATGTTCTGTTTCTTCGCGGTCGTGATCGTACCGTTTCTCTATGGTGTGTATCTGACGTTCACGGATTGGAACGGCGTGGCGCAGACAAAGAATTTTATCGGATTTAAGAACTTCGCAAGTGTCATACAGGACGGACAGTTCTGGTCCTCCCTGCTTCTGACATTCAAGTATGTGATCGTAGTAGTGATCCTGGTAAATGTATTAGCTTTTGCGATCGCATATTTATTGACGAGAGGAATCAAAGGTCAGAACTTCTTCAGAGCCGGATTCTTTACGCCGAACCTGATCGGTGGTATCGTATTGGGATATATCTGGCAGTTTGTTTTCTCCAGAGTATTTGTCAATATTGGCGAGAGCACAGGATGGAATCTTTTTGAGATCTCATGGCTGTCGGAGCCGAACAAGGCGTTTGCAGCATTGGTGCTTGTGTCCGTGTGGCAGTTGTCCGGTTATATGATCCTGATCTATGTGGCCGGTTTTATGGGACTGAGTGAGGATGTTATGGAGGCAGCCAGCATTGACGGAGCAGCAGGCTGGGCAAAATTAAAAAATATCATCATGCCGCTTATGATGTCCTCCATTACGATCTGCCTTTTCCTGACACTCTCAAGAGCGTTCATGGTATATGATGTAAACTTGTCACTGACTTCAGGAGGTCCTTATGGGACGACGGAGATGGCAGCTATGCATGTGTACGAGAAAGCCTTTACATCCAGACAGTTTGGCGTAGGGCAGGCAGAGGCATTGATCTTGTTCATTGTTGTGGCATGTATCAGCGGACTGCAGGTATACCTGACTAAGAAGCAGGAGGTGGAAGCATAATGAAGAAGACAGAAGTTGGAGGAACTAAGAAAAAAGCGACGACTGCGTTGGCTATGACCGGATTGGTTGTCATATTTATCGCATATATGTTTCCGTTTATCATGGTAGTGATCAATTCCCTGAAACAAAAAAGGGATATTATCAAAAGCCCGTTTTCATGGCTTTATACGATCAAAGGACTTTCCTTTGACAACTTTGTGAAAGCGTTCACACAGATGGATTTCTTAAATGCATTTAAGAATTCGCTGATCGTAACATTTTCGGCAACCGTTCTTGTGACGCTGCTTGCAGCAATGCTTGCGTACTATATTGTGCGGAATAAGAATGTCATTTCAGGAGCAACTTTCGCATTGATGGTAGCGTCCATGATCATTCCGTTCCAGGCGATCATGATTCCCTTAGTAAGCATTTATGGAGGCACTCTGAATGTGCTGAATCACAGGCTTACACTGATCTTCATGCACACAGGCTTCTCGATGGCGATGTCCGTCTTTATGTTCCACGGATTCGTCAAAGGAAATGTGCCGATCGCTTTGGAGGAGGCTGCTTATCTGGAGGGATGTACCCATACGCAGACATTTTTTAAGATCGTGCTTCCGCTTTTGAAGCCTATTATTTCAACGATGGTAATCTTGAATTCACTTGCTTTTTGGAACGATTTCCTTCTGCCGTCGTTAGTGCTGACAGATAAAAAGCTTTTAACGCTGCCGCTCTCCACTTACAGTTTCTACGGAACGTATTCTGCGGATTACGGTACGATCATGGCAGGATTGCTGCTTTGTGTATTACCGATCCTTGTTCTGTATGTGGTATTGCAGAAACAGATCATCGGCGGTGTTGTAGCTGGTGCAGTTAAATAAAAACAGTTAGAGGTATAAGATTGAAAATTAAAATTTTCAATCGCGAGATTTGTGTCTGCACGTTGCTTGCCACAAACTCGTTTATGCGCAAAAAGCAGCGCAGAAGTGGAGAAATCTATGAAAAAAGATAAAATACATTTGAAAGCGCCGGGGAATTGGATCAATGACCCCAACGGATTTATCTATTATGGAGGAAAATATCATCTTTTTTACCAGTATTTTCCGTATGCTCCCGTATGGGGAACCATGCACTGGGGGCATGCCGTAAGTGAGGATCTGGTGACTTGGGAACATCAGGGAGTCGCGCTCTTTCCTACAATATATCAGGATCAGAACGGATGCTTCTCCGGCAGCGCCATAGAACATGATGGGCAAATGTATTTATACTATACAGGCATTCATTATTGCCGGTTGGATCCCAATAACATTCACCACTGTCCAGAAAATGATTTTGAGGCGGCTCAGATTATGATTAGGTCTGAGGACGGAATACATTTTGACAACTTTGAGGGCAAGACCGTAGTCGTGCCGCCTATTTTGGACAGACAGATCGGGGATAAGACGCATACCAGGGATCCCAAAATATGGCGTGGCAAAGATGCCTGGTATATGGTGCTTGGCAGTACTACGGCTAAGCATCAAGGGGAATTGATTTTATATAAAAGTGAGAATCTGACAGATTGGAAGTATATGAATACCGCATCCAAAGAGAATGGATTTGGCTGGATGTGGGAATGCCCGGACTATTTTGAAGTCGAGGGCGGTAAAATGGTGATCTTCTCCCCGATGGGGCTTCGCAATGAAACCCCGTTGGAGGAGAATCATGCAATCTGTATGCCGGTAGAATTTGAAGAAGAGACATGCAGCATGCAGATTCCGGACGATTATCAGTATTTGGATTACGGATTAGATCTGTATGCGCCTCAGTCGACTTTGGACGAGGAGGGCAGGAGAGTCCTGGTAGCGTGGCTGCGTATGCCGGAAGCAGTAGAGGGCGAATGGTGCGGTATGTTCTGCATCCCCAGAACGGTGGAGATGAAGAACGGGCATATTTATTTTAGGGTGCATCCTCATATAGAGAAGATGTATAGGAGAAAGATCAGTAGTCCGGCACAGGCCCACAGTGCAGGGTACCGGGTGAGCTTTGAACTGAAAGAGAAAGAGACGATCAGCATCGGCGGATACTCTATATGCCGCAGGGAGGGCAGGATTCATACGGACAGAAGCGCCGTTTTCCCGCAGGATACGCCACAGGCTAAGAAGTTTCGGATGCAGGCGGTAACTCCTGAGGTGCAAGAGGGAGATCAGTTGGATGTCTATGTGGATAACAACATGGTCGAAGTATTTGTGAACCGCGGAGAATATGTGATCAGCAGCGTGGTTTATGGATTAACAAATGAAATAGAAAGCGACTTTGTAAAGAAGATTGAAATAGATACGTTAGAGTAACAAGGAGGTTGATGAGTGATGTCCAAAACAGATGAGATTTTTCAACAAAGGCTTGCAAAACATCATGATGAACTGAAATGGCTTTATATGGAGTTGTACAATAATGATTCCATGTTTGCGGAATTGAGTACAAATCTCTATCGTTTTTATAAGGAACGCAAGAGACAGCTTAAGACGAGAGACCGGAAAAGAGAGGAAGATTCCGATTGGTTTCGTAAAAACGATATGTTGGGTATGATGCTCTATATTGATAATTTTGCGGGTAATCTGCAGGGTGTTAAGGAAAAACTTTCGTATCTGGAAGAGTGTAATGTAAATTATATTCATTTGATGCCTTTTCTGGATTCTCCTAAGGAGCAGTCCGACGGCGGGTATGCGGTGGCTGATTTCGCCAAAGTAAGACCTGATCTGGGCACGATGGAGGATCTGGCTGACCTGGCGGATGTGTGTCACAAGAAAGGCATGAATCTGTGTATGGATTTTGTCATGAATCATACGTCTCAGGAGCATGAGTGGGCCGTTCGCGCCAGACAAGGCGAAGGCGAATATATGAGCCGTTACTTTTTCTATGACAGCTATGATATTCCGGAAAAGTACGAGAGAACCGTACCCCAGGTATTTCCGACTACCGCACCGGGAAATTTTACGTATCTGCCGGAGATTGGGCATTATGTGATGACGACTTTCTATCCCTATCAATGGGATCTGAATTACGGCAACCCCCGTGTGTTCAATGAGATGATGTATTACTTCCTCTTTTTTGCCAATCAGGGTATGGATATTATTCGGATCGACGCGGTGCCTTATATCTGGAAAGAATTGGGCACAAGCTGCAGAAACCTGCCACAGGTGCACACGATCGTGCGAATGATGCGCATTATAGGCGAGATTGTTTGTCCCAGCGTACTTTTGCTTGGCGAAGTGGTGATGGAGCCGGAGAAAGTGGTTCCCTATTTTGGAACCGTGGAGAAGCCGGAGTGCCATATGCTCTACAATGTGACGACCATGGCTACCACCTGGAACTGCGTGGCCACAAGAGATACAAGACTTCTGAAACAGCAGATGGATATTGTAAACAGGCTGCCAGGGGAATATACTTTTCTTAATTATCTGCGCTGCCATGATGATATCGGCTGGGGATTGGATTATGCTTTCCTTGAGCAGTGGGAGATGTGGGAAATTCCCCATAAGCGGTTTTTGAATGATTACTTTACGGGTAAGACTCAGAACAGTGTCAGTTGCGGAGAACTGTACAATGACGATCCGGTCACACAGGATGCCAGATTCTGCGGGACAACGGCTTCCATGTGTGGCGTGGAGAGTGCACAGGCCGGGAATGATGCGGATAAATTAGACGCGGCAATCCGGCTGGATGTCATGCTGCATGCTTATATGCTGACACAGTCCGGTATCCCCATGCTCTACAGTGGTGATGAGATCGGACAGCTCAATGATTATTCCTATAAAGAGGATCCTGACAAGGCGGCGGATTCCCGCTATATTCATCGGGGGAAGTTTCGTTGGGATCTGGCGGACAAGAAGAGCGATGATACGAGTGTGCAGGGCAGGATATTTACTGCGCTGAATGACCTGGAGAAGATCCGCAGACAGGAAAAGGTATTTGATGCATCTGCAAAAGTCTACACGTATGATGTACACAATAACGCCATTTTGTGCATTACGAGAGAAAAGGCAGGCGAGAAGTTTTTTGGCATCTTCAATTTTGGAGATAATCCGGAGACGGCGTGGATGCAGGAAAATGGAATGTATATGGATCTGCTGACAGGACATAAGATGGCGCTTCGGGACATCGTGGTACCGGGACATGGGTTTTATTGGCTGAAACATGATCACACTTAAGCAGAAAGGTATCTGTACATTATGAAAAAGAAAAGTCTGGGCGCTGCGATCGTCATTTCTATTATCATGATAGCTGTAGTAGTTGTTATATTAACCGGGGTGAGCACAAACAATGCTCCAAATCCCAGGGAAATTGCGTATAAGCAGGTGGATGCGGCTAAGGAGGCTGATAAACAGCGGGAGTATACGGAGTATCTTGAGAAAACGCTGGCGGATGATATATTGGATGCGTATCCTGCGCTTACCAGTGTTGAAGTGACACTAACCGGCATCTTACAGGAAAGTGATGAAAAAGAGGCAATAGTATGCCTGGAAGTGCAGGAGGAGTTTACGGCGGACGATGCGGCTAAGGTCGCCCAGGTGGTTGCAACGGCCATTGGGAGCGAGACAACGGAATGTATTAGGATCCAGGATATGGAGGGAAATGTACTTTTTGCAGGGGAAGAGCCAGAAGGCAGTTTATGATGGATATGCATCGGTTTAGTATGTAAGTATATATTGAAAAACAGACAAGAATGTACAGAAAACTACAAGATAAACAATTTCAGTGATTTCTTATACATGGTATAGTGCTCAATGTATCGGTTAAAAGCAGATCATTAAAGCGGTCAGAGCCGTGCAAGAGGATAGTGCAATAAGGCACGGCTGCAGACGAAGATGCTTTGGAATGGAGGCAAAATGAAGAACCCAAAGATATGGGCACTGTTGTTGGTATTGAGTTGTACGTTGTCCATGGCGGCATGCGGACGGTCGGAAACAGGATCTTCGGCAAGTATAACGGATGAAAAAGAGCTTGAGAAAAAGTTTGCAGAGGAAGACGTATCGGAGGATGAAGAGACGCCGGCTCAAACATCCCGGGTGGAGAAAGCCATAGCAGCGCCGGATAAATTGTCGGATGATATATTTGATTTCCAGATATCCATAGATGGCACAGTATATCAATTCCCTATGTGGTATTCGGATTTTGAGGCGTTGGGATGGGAGTATGACGGTGATCCAACGCAGATGCTGGCATCTAACCAATATTCCGTAGCGGAAGTGTGGAAAAAAGGTGATTATCAGATTTACGCGGAATTTGCAAATATGTCCATGAATATGGTTCCTTACTCGGAATGTATGGTTGCGGGCATTACGCTTGATGATTTCTTTATGCAGGGCTGTGATTGGGAAATATTGCTGCCGGGAGGCATTGAATATTGGAAATCAGACAGGGATGACATTATCGAAGCATACGGGGAGCCGGATGACGAATACGATGGGGAACTGTACTGGAAGCTGACCTACGAAGTAGATTTCTACAGAGAGGTCAATCTGTATGTGTATAAGGATAGTAATGTTTTAAAGGAGATAGAAATAGAGAATCTTGTGGAACTGGAGGGAATGGATAATTCTATTGACGAGACAGTTCCCGGGATTGTAGAAAATTATAAGGCCCCGAAACGGCTGAGTGATGACCTCTATGATTATACAGTGCAGCTGGAGGGAGCATTATATACATTACCCTGTCCGGTAGCGGTTTTATTTGAGAATGGTTTTACAATTGACGAGGAGAATTCCGTCAGTGAAGTGGGAGCAGGTGACAGTGGATGGGTTGATCTGTGCTATAACGATGAGATCATGTATGTCAGGGTAGCAAATTTAGCAGATTATGCTACGATTGTGGACAACTGTTTTGTGGTTAATATGCATTCCGATCTCCTGCTGCAAGAGTTTGACATGGAAATTGCAGGTAATATCAGAGCAGGATCTTCGGAAGAGGATCTGTTAGAAGCAATAGAGGGCTGTCAATATGACGTAGAGGAAACAGAGGGATCTACTTACTACGAAATCTATGATTCAGGCGAAAACATAATGGATGGATATACAATCACTGTTGATGATGGGGTGGTCAGAAGAGTGGAGATTAGAAAGTTCGAGCTGCCGAAGTAATGAGCATCCGGCAGAGGATTATAAAATTTAGTTTAAGAGGCTGTTGTACGAAGTTTGATTGTGCGTACACAGCCTTTTTTGTGATTTGTATATGACAATGCCATAGAATATGCATTTTTCAATGGTAAGCGCTGAATAATAGGGTGGATTTTATCCGTCCGCAGAAACTTATATAATGATTGTCAGGAAACGCGAGCATTT
>ERZ808051.63-NODE-63-length-142190-cov-8.299966_pt1 | contig 142190 bp, 118 predicted proteins | sample MGYA00380199_ERZ808051 | MGnify/ENA primary metagenome ERZ808051 (study PRJEB31490, sample SAMN06133391) | mouse gut metagenome | isolation source: J11 | host: mice | place: China: Chengdu | collected 2015-05 ... | reverse complement strand
CTGCTCCCAACATCTAATAATTTTCCAGTCAACTCCGAAAAATAGAGCGGTGAAGCAATTAAAATGTTATCGCATTCTTGTATGTATTTATATATATCCTGCATTTCATCATTTATTGAGCAGCCATTATTTATCCAACAGTTTCTACAATCAAGGCAAGCCGAAATATTACATCTATATGCACTAACAATTTTATATTCATCTATCTTTTTTTTGGTAAATTTCTTAATAAGTCTGCTCGTATCACCATTTGTTCTTGGAGAACCATTCAATATCAAAGTTTTCATAACAACCCCATTTCGAATCTTGTGAATAATCAGTTACAAATCTATCATATCATATTTGGGATGTTCTTCACCAAAAAGTTATTATATTTAACAAAGACCAAAGGACTATCCCGCCCCTCGGTCTTTTCCCTTAAGATTCCCTTGTTGTTGGTAATCTGCGGTTTTCTTTGGCGGATTCCTCAACCGTTCAAGCAAACTTTTCTTATTCTGCTTTTGACTATCATCCCCATAAATTTTTTCCCATTTAGCCACTTGTTCCTTACATGCGATATAAGCGTTGTAGGATTTGCGGTAAATCTGGTAAAATTCCTGCACATTTTGATAACCATATCTTTTGACGATACCCGACAAGCCAGCTTTCAGAAGGTCTATCTCATCGTTCTTGCGGTCAATCCTGCTTTGCAGCTCTCCTTTCTTTGTCAGTTTCGCAAGTCCTTTCAGGCTGTCACGTTCAAACTCCATCTCGTTGCGTTCCCGTTCTGCGCCAAAGATAATCCCGTTTTGGCGGTTTAGTTCCTTATAAATCTTTAACAGCTTCGGATATGCAGCGGCTTCAGCGGACATAATGGGCTTTGGCGGTATCTGTGGTGTTTTCTGTCCTGATGTCTGCGTTTTAGTCTGTAATGGCTGTTCCTGCGCCGATGGATTGACGATTGATTTTTTTAAGATGGCTTTTCTCCTCCTTTATCAGCGACGGTTGCAGCAAATCTGTTTCAAAAAGTTTTGCCGACAGTTCCCTCGCCTTATCCAATACTTTAGAAATCAGCAGCGCCAGTGCCGTAACAGCAGTCATAATAATACTTTGCAGACGTTCCGGCTGGCTGCCAAATATATCAACCGATTCTCTGATGCGGTCTGTGATATATTCCTTTTTTATCTGTTGTATCTCTGTTTCGGGAACGCCGCTGACAATCGCCCTGTCATCCTCACGATTCCAGCACATACGGTTTTCGTTATCCGTCCGTATCTGTTCCGCTTTCGGGTTGTTCTTCCCTATCTTTTTGGTGGCAAGATATAATCCGCTGCTGTCGAACACATGGAGTTTTTCTTTATCATCTTTTACAAGAAGGTTGATAAGGTCGGTATAGAAATGCTTTACTTCGTCAACAAAATCCTCCTGTTTGAACAGCTTATTTTTGGCGGTAAAGAGAGTGCGCTCATAGACTTCGCCTTTCTTCACGATTTTACAGCCTTTGCGGATTTCTCCGTTTTCGTCAAGTATCTCTTTTTTCGTGCGGACGTATTTTTCGTTTTCATCATAGAACATATTGCGTGTGGCAGTTTTTTCTATGGGTTCGGATAACAGTTTCCGTTCCGAAAAAATAAGGTGGATATGGTAATTCGTCTTTCGCTTGTTATGGTGCAGTGCTGATACACACTCCACGCCATACTTTTCTTTGAAACGGTCTGTGAAAAGCTGTAACAGCTTATCCGGCTCATAAAGGTTTGGAAATGATTCGGGCAGGGCAATGATAAATTCCCTCGCCTCTATACATTTTCCCTCTGTGCCGCTTTTTAGAAATTCCTGCTGATTGCATTTTGCAAGCTCCGTCCAGTAGCGTCGCTCTGTCGTTTCATAGACCGCATACAGGTTTTCCTGCTTCGCATGGCTGGATATATAAGTGATCCTGCCCCTGACATCGGACAGCTTGCCCATGCGGATAAATGAATGTCTTTGTATTGTGCTTTGTCCTCCCTCCTGCAAATGGCAGCGGAATAGGGATAGCGGCAGTGTCGGCATGACAGATTGTGAGCGGCGGCATAGGTAACACGTTTGCGAACATATCCGCCTTATGGCGGTAATCACAAATGCGTCAGCATTTGCAATTCACGCTAGCGTGAATTTTGCTCTACGCTCCGCTTCGAGCGGAGCTGAACAAGCGCCACCGGCGCTTAGCTCCCTGCAAGGGCGAAATCCCCATTGCATAAACGCAGTTTGTGCAATGGGTGTATTTCGCTCTCAAACGCCGAGAGCTTTAAGAGATGGGAATCTCTCTTGAAACTGTTCAGATTATGCCAGTAAAATCAGCCGCCATGATAGCAAAAAATACTATCATCATGCCCAAAATAATGTCACTATGATAGCAAAAAGTGCTGTCACTTATGATAGTGAAAAATGCAACCATGATATTAGAAAGTGCAATCAGAAATGTCAGTTGACTTTTTGCAGCCATCTTACATCACATTGAAAATGCCTCCCGAAACATCAGCTGACTTTTTCAACTGAACATACCAAAATCAGTTGATTTTTTAAGTTGGTTTTCCAAAATGAACTTATTTTTTTAACTCGTTTTTGCCATTCCCCCAAATTTCCGCTTGTACCAGAAGGAAGCACATGATATAATCTATTTGCGTGTAGGTATATCATGGCTTCGGTCTGATACATACCATTAGGCGGTTTCGTTAGAAGCCGCCTTTTATACTGCTGATTTTCTTGTGACAGCTTTGACGCTGCTCTTATCCCGCAGGTTCTTCCCCTCGTTCACTTCCATGAACTTCTCCAATATATCGCTTTTGATAAGCACTTTTCTCCCAACTTTGAGAACGGGCAGTTTTTCCCACTCTACAAGATTCCGCAGGGTATTTCTCCCGATACCTGTATAGTCGGCAGCTTCTTCAATGGATAGTGCGATTTTCATTTCGGTCATTGGCTCACCTCTTTTCTGGTTGCATAATGCAATTCTATAGCATGTTTACTATAGCGCTTTTATAATCTCTTGTCAAGCATTATGAGAATTTAATAATTGCTTTTTAATTGCGTATTGCATTATTGCGTTTTCTGTGGTATAGTATGGACATACCGACAAAGGAGGCGTATCAGCATGAAAGATAAAGAATTGCGCAGGCTGATCGGCAGCAGGGCAAAACAGCGGAGAGTTGAGTTGGGATTAAACCAGCCTTATGTCGCAGAGAAGATGGGGGTAGCCACTTCCACAATCGTTCGCTATGAAGCAGGGACAATCGACAACACAAAGAAGCTGGTCTTGGAAGGTCTGTCAGAAGCACTTCATGTGTCAGTGGAGTGGCTGAAAGGGGAAACAGAGGAATATGAAACTGACATTACGGATAAGAGGGAACTATTGATTCGTGATGTGATGTCCTCCATTCTCGCAAAGTTACCTTTTGACATGAAACAGGCAGAGTCAGACTTTACAAAGGATTTACTGCTGCTGATGTTAAGGGAATATGAATTGTTCGTGGATTCTTTCCAGTTTGCCTGTAAGAATTTCAATGACAATGCGGAAAATGCCGCACTCGCCCGGACAATGGGGTTTGAATCGAATAAGGAATATAATGAGATCATGTTTCTTCGGGAAATCACCCACACCGTAAATATGTTTAATGATATGGGCGATATTGTAAGGCTCTATTCCAAAAATCCCGAAACAGCTACAACAAGGCTTGCAAATCTTCTTTCTATGGTATCGGGGGAAGAATCCGAATCGGTATAGTCAGACAACCGGAGTTATGATATACTTACACGCAGAAAGCATTTCATCAGTTCCGATTGCCTGTTATCGAAAGGAGAACAGATTATTATGGCAAAAGGTTCTGTAAGGAAAAAAGGAAAGAAATGGTACTACCGCTTCTATGTGGAGGACGCAAGCGGAAACTTGGTACAGAAAGAATTTACGGGAACGGAAAGCAAGAGCGAGACGGAAAAGCTGTTGCGTCAGGCAATGGAGGACTATGAGGAAAAGAAATTCATTGCAAAAGCTGACAACATCACGCTTGGAGAACTGCTTGATATTTGGGCGGAGGAAGAATTAAAGGTCGGCACGCTTAGCAACGGTACGGTGGAAAATTATCTCGGTGCGATACGGTGCATTAAGAAACACCCTGTTGCTGACCGCAGGTTAAAAACCGTAACGGCGGAACACTTGCAGACATTTCTTGACCTGCTTACTTTCGGAGGGACTTATCCCGATGGAAAAGTCAAAAAAGGATTGAGCAAAGACTATATCCACTCTTTCTCAGCGGTTTTACAGCAGTCGTTCCGTTTTGCGGTATTCCCAAAACAACTGATTACGTTCAATCCAATGCAGTACATCAAGCTGAAACGAAAAGCAGAGGAAGTGGATCTGTTTTCAGAGGAAGATATGGGACAGACAGGCACGCAGCCTATTTCCCATGATGACTATGAGAAACTTATCGCTTATCTTAAAAAGAAAAATGTTTCAGCGGTTCTGCCGATACAGATAGCTTACTATGCAGGTCTTAGGATTGGCGAGGTATGCGGGCTGACCTGGCAGGACATCAATCTTGAAGAACAGTATCTTACGGTAAAACGGAGTGTCCGCTATGACGGCGCAAAGCACAAAACGATTATCGGACCGACAAAACGTAAGAAAGTGCGGACGGTTGATTTTGGAGACACGCTTACCGCCATACTGAAAAAAGCAAGGAAAGAACAGCTTAAAAATCAGATGCAGTACGGGGAACTGTACCACCGCAACTACTACAAGGAAGTACAGGATAAAAACAGGGTTTACTATGAGTATTACAGCTTGGAGAACACGCAGGACATTCCGGCGGATTACAACGAAATCTCATTTGTATGTTTAAGACCGGACGGCTGCCTTGAAACGCCGAGTACATTGAGTATCGTGTGCCGGACACTGGCAAAGAAACTGGACAGGTTTGAGGGTTTTCATTTTCACCAGCTCCGCCATACTTATACAAGCAATCTGCTGTCAAACGGCGCAGCACCGAAGGACGTGCAAGAACTCTTGGGACACTCTGACGTGAGTACCACGATGAATGTATATGCCCATGCTACAAGAGAGGCAAAGCGGACTTCCGCAAGGCTCTTGGATAAAGTGGCAGGCAACGATTAGATACATTCAGAAAAACTTTCCCTTGTAAACTGCCCATAAGGGCAAAAACAAGGGAAAATACATATCAATTCACTGTATAAGGTTTAAAAAGCCTTGAAAAATAGGGAAAATTCTATAAAATCATCTGCAAATTCCGATTGTGATTTGATGATTTTTAAGGGAAACAAAATCATATAAAAATGAATATGGTTTATGCAACCTACAATATCCACCATAACAGCATTGATGTATATACCTATGCAGGTTACTTCTTACTTTTTCTTAGGTTTTGACATTGGTACACAATACTTGTGTTCATTGCATATAATAATTATTCCAAGAAAAGGACGTTCATTTTTCCCTATCTGTGGCGATACAGAAAAGATTCTGTCGTCAATATTATGCAAATTTCTGATGTATTTCATATCTATTCGATAAACTTCTAATGGTAATTGTGTCATAAAATTCTCTTGTAAAATATTTCAAGGACTATGTTGCCATAGTCCTTGAATGTAGTGTCACCGCAGCGACGCTAACGCTTTTTGAACGTCCACTTGTAAACTGATCCGGACTAAATCTTACACATTATTGAGAAGTACTCGTTTATTAATTAATCTAAAATCGGCAGATTATTCAAGCAGGGAGGTAAATGCATCATATGATGATCTGTCATTGGAGTTAAAATCATACCACCCCTCGTCAATCTTCCCCAAAATACCAGCAGCCATACAGAGCGAAAATCTGTAGTTACACCGCCTTCTTCCAATATTCTCATTACCCATTCCTCCGGCACCATAGACTGTATCTGCTCCAAGGTTAAATTTTCCAATATGCGGCGCGTATTCTTTCCTACTGTAATCATATAATCGCAAAGAGCAGGTATATTTAATCCTTTTCCAAATGCCACTGCTTCATCAAATTCCAGCGCATTTCCAGTGTCTATAATGGAAGCACCAATTTTTTTCTGCCATTCTTTATTAAAAATCTGACTCTGATTTACCATTAAAATATTGCTTACCAAATCTTCAATACGGTATGTATGCCAAAATTGCCAGCACATAGGAACCTTTCTCGTTCCTGCATAATGCAGATCTACATCATAATCCTCCCTTGGCACTATCTCGTTCTGATTTCCCATCAACATATACTCCAGAACATAATCCGCAATGGTCTTCTCAGTTCTCCCAGATATTTCAGCAGGGTGCACCATAGCATGGACTTCCAATGTCAGTTCTCTTATTTTTCCAATGTCTGTGCCCTTTAAAGCATTTTTCAATTCATCATACTTTTCTCTGATTGGTGTAAATAATTCTTCTTTTTTCATAAAATGTAATTCCTTTGCTATAATATTTTTTATTGCATTATACAAGACACCCACGACATCTATTTGTCGTAATTAGACCAAAATTTTTTTGCGGTTTCTATCAGTTCTTTTTTATATTCCTCTGGTCCTACTACTTTTATTTTGTTTCCAAAACTAAGTAACAATGCTTTCCACAATCTTTCCTTTGCGGGAACGTCAATAAAAATGCGGCTCATAGTTTCTGTAAGCTTTTCTGCCGGACAATCGGGAAAATATTCTGACATTAGGTTTGTATACTCAGTGTCAAACTGTACCTCAATGTGAATACATGTCTGATAATATTCCTGTTCAGATTCTTTCATAAGCTTTTCAATATCGCTATGCTTAATAACAGAAACTGTATCATCTATATACAGGTTCTGTATGCGGGCAACTTTAAATGTTCGGTATTGTTTCTTCTCGGGAGAATAGGAAAACAAATACCACGCATACCACTTATAATGTATTGCTAACGGTTCGATATATTGTTTTGATTTTCTTCCGTCTGCATTCCGATAATGAAATATGATATGCTTTCTTTCTGCAATAGCCTGTTCTAACAAATGATTCATGTTTTGTACATGACTATTTTCCCTTGTTACGCCAAAATCCCAAAATATCTTTTGTCCTCCCTCTCTTTCTATGATTGCATTGTATTTTTCTATCAATGCTTTTAACGTATCACTTGTATAGGAGGTTGCCAGACTTTCAAGTGCTTTTTTAATCATCTGATGTTCATCATTCCTAATGTTACTATTTCTTATTTTGTAAGTTGGTAAAATAGAATATCCCCCGTACTTTCCCCCTTCAGAATAAATAGGTATACCGATTGAAGAAATACTGACCATATCTCGTTGTATTGTTCTGACAGATACATGAAAACGTTCTGCCAAATAACTGGCTGGAACGTTGTTATGATTGATTAAATAAATAATAATTTCTAATATTCTGTCTACTTTCATCTAAAATACCTCCTGAGCATAATCGATAGTTATAGTAGATCCCGCATATTCAAGCCGCTTCATTATATCAGGAAAATACTGATTTTCCAATAATTCTATAAAAGGCAAAATAAAAAAACAGAGGAACATTATCTAGCCCCTCCGCCCTGTTTTTTGAAGTCTGTTTCATTTGTCTGTCCGCGCTGTCCCGATATTCGGCATTAGCTGTTTTAGAACCGGCAAAGGTTTTGTAAAAATCATGTACATTCTGAAATCCATACCGTTCCAGCTTACGCCAAATACATGGAGTTTTTCTTTGTCATCTTTTACAAGAAGATTGATAAAGTCAGTATAGAAATGCTTTACCTCGTCAACAAAATCCTCCTGCTTGAACAGTTTATTTTTGGCGGTAAAGAGAGTGCGCTCATAGACTTCGCCTTTTTTCACAATCTTACAGCCTTTGCGAACGTCTCCGTTTTCTTCAAGTATCTCTTTTTTCGTACGGATGTGTTTTCCCTGCTCATCATAGAACATATTGCGTGTGGCAGTTTTTTCTATGGGTTCGGGTAACAGTTTCCGTTCCGAAAAAAAGATGGATATGATAATTCGTCTTTCGTTTGTTATGGTGCAGTGCTGATACACACTCTACACCATACTTTTCTTTGAAACTGTTCAGATTATGTCGGTAAAATTCGCCGCCATGATATTAAATAATGCTGTCATCTGCCTTAAAATGCCATCACTGTGATAGCAAAAAGTGCATATCTATTTTCAGTGGGCACACTTTTCCGAAAAGGCAGAAAAATAATTATAATTTGCTTTTTTATGCCAAATAGAAGATAATAAATAAGATTAAGAGACTAAGGAGGTATTAAAACAGAAAATGGACGGTCAAATTCCCCTCAAAAAGAAAGTGAAAACGACAATTGTGTCACAAAAACAGATTGCAGAGCAGATTTATGATTTGTGGCTGGAGACGGAGTTAGCGCAGGACGCCCATGCAGGACAGTTTGTGGCAGTGTATCCGCAGAATGCGGCGACGCTTCTTCCAAGACCAATCAGCATATGTGAAGCGAATAAAGAACAGTGCAGACTGCGGCTGGTCTATCGCGTTGCAGGAAAAGGAACGGCGGAATTTTCTGCTTACCGCGCAGGCGATACGTTAGAAATTCTTGGCGTGCTTGGGAACGGATTTCCGATAGAAGCGGCAAAAGGCAAGCGGGTTTTTCTGATGGGCGGCGGTATTGGGATTCCGCCGATGCTGGAGCTGTCAAAGGAGTTGGACGCGGAGAAACATATTCTTCTGGGATATCGGAATCAGGATTTATTTCTGCAGGATGATTTGGGAGAAAACGGGCAGGTCTATATTGCTACGGAGGATGGCAGTGTCGGTGTGCAGGGTAATGTGATGGATATCATTAAAGTCAACGATCTCCATGCCGATATCATCATGGCGTGCGGTCCGATGCCGATGTTACGTGCGATTAAACAGTATGCCGCGGAACAGGGGATAGACGCATATCTCTCATTAGAGGAACGGATGGCATGCGGTGTGGGAGCTTGTCTGGGTTGTGTGTGTAAGACAAAGGAAATTGACCATCATTCGCATGTGAACAATGCGCGTATCTGTACCGACGGACCTGTATTTGAAGCGGGAGAGGTGGATATATGATTAATACAAAAGTGACAATTGCAGGGGTGACTCTGAATAATCCGGTTATGACGGCATCCGGAACCTTCGGCTCCGGTATGGAATACAGCGATTTCGTAGATTTGAATAAACTGGGGGCAGTGGTGACCAAAGGTGTGGCAAATGTGCCTTGGGAGGGCAACCCGACGCCGCGTGTGGCGGAGACTTATGGTGGGATGCTGAATGCGATAGGACTGCAGAATCCGGGTATCGATGTTTTTGCGGAACGCGATATTCCTTTTTTGAAACAATATGACACGAAGATTATCGTCAATATCTGTGGTAAGACGGTAGAAGACTATCTGAAAGTGGTCGAACGTCTGGCAGACGAGCCGGTGGATATGCTGGAGATTAATGTGTCATGTCCGAATGTCAAAGAAGGCGCGATAGCTTTCGGACAGAAACCGGACAGTCTATATCACATTACTTCTGAAATTAAGAAGAAAGCAAAACAACCTGTTATTATGAAGTTAAGTCCTAATGTTACGGATATCGCGGAGATGTCGAAGGCGGCGGAGGCGGCTGGTGCCGATGCACTGTCTATGATTAACACGATTACAGGTATGAAAATCGATATTCATAAGAGAAAATTTGCACTCGCCAATAAGACGGGAGGTCTTTCGGGTCCTGCCATCAAACCGGTGGCAGTGCGCATGGTCTATCAGGCGGCGCAGGCAGTAAAGATTCCGATTATCGGTATGGGCGGTATCGCCAATGCGGAAGACGCCATAGAGTTTCTGCTTGCCGGAGCAAGCGCGGTGGCGGTGGGCGCCATGAACTTCGTCAATCCGTACACGACAGTGGAGGTGGTTGAAGGGATTGAAGCATATATGCAGCGGTACGGGATAGAGGACGTAACGGAGTTGATAGGGGCAGTTGAGAACATATGATAGGATAGCCACAAAATCTGAAACGGGTTTTGTGGCTTTTTGAATGAATGGAAAATTTTGTTGTAACGAATTCATATCAACTGGGATATAAGAGGTAAGAAGGAAGCAGCGGTGCAGGCGATATAGTTATGGAAGGAGGTGGCAGTATGCGGGAATCCGACCAAAACAGCGTAGATTTGGACGCGGTCTATCAGCAGTACGCCAAGCTGGTGTATCGTTTCTTATATGTCCATACCCATGATGCGCAGTGGTCCGAGGAATTGATGCAGGAAACTTTTCTGCGGGCGGTTACATCTATCAACCGCTATGATGGTTCTTGCAAGCTGTCAGTATGGCTTTGCCAGATTGCAAAGCACATCCTATATCAGGAACTGCGTAAAAAGAAGCGGGCAGATTTCGTGGAATTGCCAGAACATGTTATAGACGATGCCTCGGCGGATGCAGAGCGCGATGTATTGCAGCAGGAGAATAAAATGGAACTCTACCGCGCAATCCACCATTTATCCGAATCGGAGAGGGAAGTAGTTCTGTACCGCATGTCGGGCGAACTTTCTTTCAGAGAGATTGGAGACATTGTGGGGAAAAGCGAAAATTGGTGCCGAACGGTTTTCTATCGGGCAAAGATGAAAATGAAAAAGGAGTTGAGTGCATATGAATAGAGAATATCCCTGTGAAGTGATTCAGGATTTGCTGCCCGGATATATCGACGGCATATTGAGTATGACGGGGGCGGATGTTGTAAAAGAGCATTTGAAGGAATGTGACGGCTGCCGCCGCTGTTATGAGGAAATGGCGGAAGAAATACAGCTTGCATCGGATATGAGAACAAATGTCGGGGAGCAGACGGTAATTGACGGATTTAGGAAGCTGCGCAGGATTACAAGAACATTGAAACTGACGGTCGGAATCGTCACGGGACTGATGCTGTTGTGTTTTTTATCAGTTCTTGCAAGAGTTTATGTCATTGGCAGACCGATGTCTACCGCACCGTTGCAGATTACGAGCTGTACTTACAGTGAAGAGACGGATAATCTGACGCTTCATGGTACGGTAAATGTATCGGGGGAGAGGGTCAAACGTGTTGTTTATAGGGAGAGCGATACTGAACAGTATGCGATGAATGTTCTTGTTTATACGACGGAGACAGTGCCCTTTCTTTCGTTTTTGCCTGCCGGACAGGAACAGAGAGAGTTTGAGATTACCATACCCGATGCGAAAGGATATATTGTTTATCTTGCCTGCCCGGAATACGACCGACGGGAAGTATATGACTGGAAAGCCGATCACTATGAGAAACTGGCGAAAATGGAAGAGGAGATTTATACCCATATTCCCGGACTGAATGAGGAACAAGATGCATTAGATTATGTCAGAGGGATAAAGACCATAAATGGGGAAGAGGGAATCTGCTATGCTGTGACTACGATGCTGGGAGATGACGCATATTATTGGCGGTTTAATGACCAGTTAGCAATGTATGGGGATTTTGCAGTTTTAGATTTGGATATCTGGATTTCTATAGAAGAGCCTTATCATATTCTGATTTATGATTACAGAAGCGGGGAGTATACGGAGGATATCTCTATTGTTGCAGACAGAAAGCAAAGTGCGGAGCCTGAAAAGTCAGAATGGATGGAGTGAGAATGAAGCGCCGCAATCTATAAAGCCGGTAGAGAAATAAGAAGCCGATATGAATGTATCTGTACCATAAAATAGAAATCATATACAACCTCTGTGCGGCATACACTTATATTAAGTATACGCATGGAGGTTTATTTTTGTGGAATTAGTAAAAAAGAAGATACATATGGATCGGATCAGCAGCAGAGCCGGCACGCAAGTCGTATTGGAAGAAGATGTCAATATATCAGATAACAAACCCGACGCCAGCTATCTGTTAAACAGCAAGGGCGAGATTATCATGGAGGAAATACGCGCCGGTGAAAATGTCGTGAATCTGCGTGGCAGGCTGGTCGTGTCTATCCTGTATCTGACAGACATGGAAGGAACATGCGCCAGTATGGAAGCGGTAATTCCTTTTGAAGAGAGAGTTAATATGGAAGGGGTATCAAACGGGGATATCATATTGACTGACTGGACAATAGAAGATTTAACGGTAGGGCTTATTAATTCCAGAAAGCTTAGCGCGCAGGCTGTAGTATCTTTCGGACTGGAATTAGAGGAGCATATTGAGCAGGATACGGCGGTGGATATTTATCATGACGAGCCTGTTGAATATCGGAAACGCGTCTATCCGGTAGTGCAGCTTGTTCTACAGAAGAAAGATATTTTCCGGTTAAAAGAGGAGATGGAACTGTCGGGGAATCTGCCTAATGTGTTCCAGACGATATGGCATCACATTACGTTTGACCACGTGGAATTTAAGGCGTTGGAAGAGAAACTTTCCATTCAGGGCGAGATGAAAGCCTTTTTCCTATATGAAGGAGAGGGAGACAATGACAGGACGTTGTGGTATGAGAATACAGTGCCTTTCAGCGGAATTATCGAGTGTCACGGATGCAGGGAAAATATGATTCCGGATATCCGATACAGCCTCGGGCAGTGCAACGTGGAAGTGCGTCAGGATTTTGACGGGGAAGAACGCGTTTTCTGTGTGGAACCGGTACTTGATCTGGATATCCATCTCTATGAAGAAGAAAATATGGAAGTGCTGTCGGATATTTACGGCGTAGACAAAGAGATTGAGGCGCTGACCACAGAAGTACAGCTTAAGAGCCTGCTGCTCAGCGGAAGCGGCAAATGTAAGATTGCGGAACATGCCAAGATACAGAATCCGGAAATGCCGATGTATCAACTGCTTCATTCCGAGGGAGAAATCCAGATTGAAGAGCAGGCGATTGTGGAGAACGGCATTGCCATCACCGGAACGCTGTGTGTGGTTACACTGTACTTGTGCGGAAACGGTACGAAATCTATTTATTCTACCAAAAACGTGATTCCGTTCCAGTATGTGATCGAGGCGGAGAACATCACGCCGACAAGCATTTTCAAACTGCATTACAGTATCGAACAGCTGACGGTGACGATGTTAGATAATGATGAATTGGACGTGAAAGCGGCATTGCAGTTTAAAGTAATTGTTTTCGCGGTGAGGAAGAGCAATCTGATTACGGATATGAAGGTAGAAGAACTGGATATGAACAAATTGAGCGAACTGCCGGGCATGGTAATCTATATTGCAGGGCAGGGAGATACATTGTGGGACATCGGCAAGCGCTATTATGTGCCGATTGCACAGCTTAAGGAAGTGAATGAACTGGTGACGGAGGAAATTAATGCAGGTGATAAGATACTGGTGGTGAAAGGGAGCGTATAGTTTATAAAGTTTTTCGTGGCAAAGGTGGGAAAAATTGTATATACTATGAGATAGACATTTACATGTCTATCTCAGCAGCAATCGCTTCACGATTCTGCGTATGAGAAAAAACAGGCATTTACATGTCTATCTCATAAGACAAAGGAGTATCAGATGAACACAGCACCTATATTAAAAAATAAACTGTTTTTATACCTGACGGAGTTTTTTGCAGGTATGTCGGTGATGGCAGTAGAATTGGGCGCCAGCAGGCTTCTGGCGCCTTATTTCAGTTCTTCTCAGATTGTTTGGACAATTATTATCGGGACGATTATGATTGCCATGGCGCTGGGAAATATTTATGGCGGACGGAGTGCGGACAAGAATCCGAATCCGGACAAGCTTTACGGCAGGATATTGATCGCCGCCATTTGGATTGCGGCGATTCCGGTAGTGGGGAAATATATTATTCTGGGAATTTCCGCATTGTTGATTTTTGCGGTGAATACGAATTTCCTGATATGGGCGGCATTTGCGGCCTGCATGGTTATTTTCGTCTTCCCTCTTTTTCTTCTCGGAACAGTGACGCCTTCGCTGGCTAAATATTCGGTAGAGAGTCTGGAGGACAGCGGTAAGGTTGTGGGAACACTGGGAGCGTTTAATACGATCGGCAGTATTATTGGGACTTTTGTGCCGACCTTCATATCTATCCCTGCGGTAGGGACTTCCGTTACGTTTCTGATTTTTGCAGGCATATTGCTGGCGCTTGCTTTGACGTATTTTATCAGCGGCAGGAAAGGCATGGTGAAAGGAACGGTGTCGGCAGGACTTTTTCTTCTGTGCTGTGCGCTGGGACATTCGGGGAGTTTTGCCTTCTGGGAGACAAATTTAACTTATGAAGGGGAGTCCATTTATAATTATTTACAAGTAAAAGAAAGCGACAGAAGTGTCATATTATCGACTAATGTTTTGTTTGGCGTGCAGTCTATTCTGATGAAAAATGAAGGACTGACGGGAATGTATTACGATTATGCTATGGCGGCGCCGCTTATGACCGGACAGGACAAACCCGGTGACTGCAACGTACTGATTCTCGGAATGGGAACGGGTACATATGCTCACCAGTGCCGTAATTATTATGGTGATATGGAAATAGAAGGCGTGGAAATTGATGAGAAGATTACGAAGCTGGCACGGGAGTATTTTGAACTGCCGGAAGATGTAAACGTGACTACTTACGACGGTAGAGCGTATTTGAACGCCATAGAGGGGCAATATGACGTAATTATGGTAGACGCTTATCAGGACATTACGATTCCGTTCCAGATGTCTTCCGTAGAATTCTTTACACTGGTGAAAGAACATCTGACTGAGGACGGTGTGATGGTGGTCAACATGAATATGCGCGGCAGTGGTGAAGGGAGCATCAACGAACATCTTGCGGATACCATCAGCAGTGTGTTCGGGGAAGTGTATACTGTGGATGTGAGAAACACGACGAACAGAGAATTATTTGCTTCCGATAATCCGCAGATGATTGACAATTTATCGTCTCACAGTGGGGAGATTGAGGATGAGAACCTTTCGGCGATGATGGCGACAGTTTCAGATAACCTGACTGCCTATGAAGCAGGCGGTTATGTTATGACTGACGATAAGGCTCCGGTGGAACTTCTCGGAATGCAGGTAATAGACGAACTGATTCGCGACGAGGTTGCATATTATAAGAAGATTTATGATGAGCAGGGTGTGCGGGGTGTGATAGATGCGCTGTAGGGTGCATCTCCCATCATAAATGGTTTGCGCTGTCTGGCGACGATTTTTTGTATTCTATGCCCCACTGCATCATGGCGTCCAGAATCGGACGCATGGATTCTCCCAGTTCGCTTAACGCATATTCCACGCGAGGCGGTACTTCGGGATATACTGTTCTGGTGATGATGCCATCTTCTTCCATTGTCCTCAGGGAGTCAGTCAATACTTTCTGGCTGATGCCGTCCAAGTCTTTCTTGAGTTCATTAAACCGCCAAGGACGGGCGAGAAGATTCTGTATGATTAACAGCTTCCATTTACTTCCGATGACAGATACTGTGGTTGCAACGGGGCATTCAGGTAATTCGTCTTTGGTTTTCATAAGATACTCCTTTATCTGGCTTTTGCTATCTGAATCAGTTATGTTTTTGTGTTGAGCAGATAATCGCATGTCATGCAAGCCATGCGACCGCCCTTAGCGGCGAACCGTCACATTGTTCCAGTTTTAATGGGTAACAGCTAAACCAGAAAAGTTCATGTCCGCACAGTTCGAGATTTGTAAGATTTTCAATATTCACGGTATTACAAGCTTTAAACAATTTCTTATGTCTTGTCAGGTTAGCGTCAGCAATGGGGTCTAATCCAATCACATCAAAACCAATTCCCTTACAGTTTCCCATGGTAATATCTTCGCCCTCATTAAGTTCGCGGAAGTCAATTACAAGGGCTTTGCCAACAAACTGACTGATGGGGAACTGGTCCAGAGTTGTTCTGTCAGCAAATAAGTGTGCAGGCGGGTCTATGTGAGTTCCGGTATGTGTGTACATCTGTAAGAGAGTTTCCTTGAAACCATCCTTCTCATAGTCGTTGGCAGGAGTAAATTTAGGTGCGTCTGTTCCCGGGTAAACGGGCATATCCTCTTTGATCGTATGGGTTAAATCTATAATCTTCAACGCCGTGCGCTTCCACTCTTTATTTTGTAAGTATGTCTGCGGCAGTTTGTCGCAAATTCTAAGTTATATACAGCATTATAAAGCAGTTGAGTGGGACTTACAATGTATATTTATAAGTCTGTTGTCGGTGGGGTTCATAGACACATTGTTTTTGAAAAAGGAAAATTTATATTGAAAAATATTTAGTATGCAGTTACCTTTTGGTGACTATGTAATAAAAAAGTGCGTACTTTTGCTGATATCTGCCTCCTGCTAGAATAAAACTGTCAAGAGGAAACAGCCAACAACGAATAGGAGGAATGAAATTATGGCATTATCAAATGTGGCAGATTTTGTAGGAAACATCAGTGCGTGCGGCGCGGCAGGACCGGAAGAGAAACCGAGCGCATGCGGCAGTGCGTGCGGCGCGGGAGATAAGTAAATAATGCGGTATTAGTTACACTGGGCGGTTTGGAGTCTGACGGCAGAGTCTGTCAGGCTCCGGACAAAGTCACATTTGAAAGGAGAATGATGTTTATGAAACCTTATTTTGCATTTCAATGGCATATTACAGACTACTGCGACCAGCGTTGCAAGCATTGTTATATTTTTGCGGAAGGAAAATGCAGTGAACTGTTATCCATGAGCCTTGACGACATGAAGAAGATTCTTTCGAATATAGAAGATATGTGTGAGCGATTGAATCGTACGCCTTATTTCTACATTACGGGCGGTGACCCGATTTTGCACCCAAATTTCTGGGATTTGATGGAATTGATTAGGATAAAAGGTTATAAGTTTACAATTATGGGCAACCCGTTTCATCTGACGGATGAAGTGTGCCGCCGTCTGAAGGAGTGCGGCTGTGAGAGATACCAGATGTCTATTGACGGTATGCGCAAGACACATGATTATTTTAGGCAACCCGGGTCCTTCGACTGCACACTGGAGAAAATAGCGGCAATACGGGGCGCAGGCATCAAGTGTGCCATCATGTCCACTGTGTCCGGAACCAATATAGAAGAAATGTGCGACGTAGTTGACTTGGTTGTAAAACATAAAGTGGATATTTTTGCCTTTGGCAGATATTGTCCGACCAGTGAGGATAAGGATACAGGCATAGAACCGCTTGCCTATCGGAACTTTCTGGATAAGATATGGCATAAATATGAGGCATATAAAAAGCAGGGAGTGAATACTTATTTTAATTTGAAGGATCATTTGTGGACGCTGTATCTTTATGAGAAAGGCATTTTACGCATTCCGGAATCCGCAAGTAAGGATATGATATATGAAGGATGTCACTGCGGTATCTGTCATATGACCATTCTGCCGAATGGTAATGTGTATGCCTGTCGGAGATTTGAGAGTAAGGTCGGGAATGCATTTGAAGAGGCGCTTTACGATATTTTTCTCACTAAGGAAGAGGTATACCGCGATTATGATAAGTTTGTAAAATGCGGAAAGTGTGAACTAAGAGGTTTCTGCAGAGGGTGTCCGGCGGTGACATATGGAACAACGGGAGATTTCTACGGTGCCGATCCGCAGTGCTGGAAAGAAGTAGGAGAAGGGAGCGATTAAAATGAATTTACAGACTTGTTTAGAAAAATTACAATATGTCGGTGTGCTTAATTTTGCAACGGTGGCGGAAGATGGGGCGCCACAGATTCGCAACATCAGTGCCATTCATTATGAAAAAGATGGATTGTACTTTTTCACAGCGAGAGGAAAAGACTTTTGTAAGCAGCTCGTTCGTGACGGACGCGTACAGATACTCGGCTACACCAAGTATAAAGAAATGATTCGACTATCCGGAAGGGCGTATCCTGTGGAAGATGACATGCAGCGCAGGTGGATTGACACTATATTTGCAGAGCAGCCCTATCTTGCCAATGTATATCCGGATAATACAAGAGAGATTGGCATTGTATTTGCGGTGAAAAACGCAACAGTTGAGTATTTTAATCTCGGGGTGCATCCTATTTTCAGGGAAACATACTCTATGGGCAGTGCAAAAGCAAAAGAAAAGGGTTATTATATCACACAGAAGTGTATCGGCTGCGGAACGTGTGCAAAACACTGTCCACAGAAATGTATTGAAGAAGGAAAAGCATATCAAATTCAACAAAATCATTGTCTGCATTGCGGAAACTGTATGGAGCATTGCCCGGTGCAGGCAGTCGCATTGAGGAAAGGGTGATCATTATGATGCACATTCAGCCGAGTAAGCAAAATATAGCAAGCATGACGGGACAAATAACAGAGTTACGAGAAAGACTGGAACGTGTGGGCGCTGTCATCATCGGTGCAGGCGCCGGACTTTCTACTGCTGCCGGATTTACTTATACAGGGGAAAGGTTTCAATCTTTTTTTCAGGATTTCGCGGAGAAGTATCAGTTTGAAGATATGTATACGGGAGGATTTTATCCGTATCAGACTTTGAACGAACATTGGGCATACTGGAGCAGATATATCTATGTCAACCGTTATATGAATCCGCCTAAACCCTTGTATCAGGCACTTTATAATTTGGTGGCAAATAAAGATTACTTTGTCATTACAACCAATGTAGACCATTGTTTTCAGAAGGCAGGATTTGACAAAAAACGGCTGTATTATACACAGGGCGATTATGGATTGCTTCAATGCAGTAAACCATGCCATGACAAAACTTATGATAATGCAGATATGATTTGCAAAATGGTAAAAGCACAGGGGTTCCAAATCAGTGCGGATGGCAGTTTGTATTTACCGCAAGGCGTGACCGCCAAAATGTCTGTGCCGGATGAAATGATACCCTATTGTCCGAAATGTAAAGCGCCCATGAGTATGAACCTTCGGGAGGATAATACTTTTGTACAGGATGAAGGCTGGTATCGGGCAGCCAAGCAGTATGAAATGTTTTTGGATAGACACTTGAATGCGGATGTACTGTTCTTAGAACTTGGGGTTGGTTATAATACACCGGGAATTATTAAATATCCGTTCTGGCAGATGACGGCGCAGAATCCAAAAGCTGTCTATGCTTGCGTTAATCATGACGAGGCTGTTTGTCCGGCTCAAATAGAGAAGCAAAGTGTTGGTATAAACGGCGATATCGGGAGCGTGTTGAGTCTGTTATGACACCGTCATGTCTGACTATATTTGCGCTGTAATTTTTTGGAAAGTTTTTGTTTGTTTTTTATTCTTGTTTTATGAAGTTCTCTTTTCTGTGAAATAAAAATATAATAGCTGTTTTCTTCTATTACCTTAACTCCGCCAAATACGGATGTTAACTTATTCTGATACCATTTATATCTTTTGGTGACCATAACCATACTGCCGCCGTACTTCAGATGACGGAAGCCATCTTCAATGAAACTTTTCGGCACATGAAAATCGGCATGGTAAGGAGGATTTGATAAGATCAGGTCAAAGTCTTGTTGGGAAACATTATGTAAGCCATCGCTTTGGAATATATTAATTGCATCCAGATTATTATATAGGGCATTCTTTTTTGCGAACTCAACGGCAATGGGATTGATATCAACCATGGTAACATTCTCCGCGCCTGAAAAATGTGCCGCATATATTCCGATTACACCATAGCCGCAACCTAAGTCCAAGATTTTCTGCCCCGGTTTAAATTCTATTTTGGACAGCATTGTTACGGTCCCTTTATCGATATCATTTGGTGAAAATAGGGAATGCTCCGTATACATATTAAGACCTATTCCATTTATAGTACATTTTATCATATTGCACGCTTAATATCTCTTTCGTAATTTTGTATAAAGCGAAACACTTGCGATGCGTCATGAGCGTGTTTTGTATCATTTATATTGATGAAATATGCCCCGCACAGAATTTCTATACATGCCATTACACATGGAATTGCGTCTTTTTCTTCTTTTGATAGAAGAATCATGCTTTCGTAACCTGCAATGGCTGATTTCACAATTTCAATCCATTCGGTTTTGGTAAGGGACGCCTCCGTTTCTTCTGCTAATAATCCTGTCAGAAAATAACAAATGTCAAATATTCTAATATTTCTCTGGCTCAGATCGAAATCAATATATCCGGAGAAACTGCCGTCAAAGAATAAGAAATTTCCGAAATGTACATCCCTGTGAATTAATTGTTTCGGCAGATGCTCATATACGCTTTCTAACAATTCTACTGTTTTAGCATATTCTTCTTCGCTTAGTATCTTCCATTCATTATTTGCTAAAGTTTCCCGTACCCATCCTTTCATTTCTATTAACAAGCTATTATCCCAAAATTCAATCTCTTTTTCGCATTTCATAAATGCGGTGTGTAACCGTGCAATAGCACAGCCCATTTTCCAAGCGGTTGATTTGTCTTTGCAATTGGAAATATTACTTCCCGGTAGTTTTTTTGACATAAGGAAATAAGTGTTTTGGTAAGCAACATAGTTTTCTTTATTTTTCGTAATAACTGTCTTTGCAACCGGAATGTCGCAGTCTGATAATATTTCAGATATTTTTATATTTCTTTCTAACTGCTTTTTGTCATCATACACTTTGATTACATAAGAGTGATTCATTTCCCATGCAGAGGGATATATTTGTAATAATTGTTTGTTTTCAATTCCCCATAAAGGTAAAATTTGTTCTATAATTTCTTTCATATTCTGATGTTTCACCTTTTCTTTTGCAAGAATCCTTCTGATGCTTGCTTGTGACAAATGATAGATTTTTCCAAGCTGTTCGTTCGTTCTTCCTTCAAGATGCTTTAAATAGATATGCTGATTGCGCTTTTCTAACTCAATCTTATAGTCGGTCTGCTGCTTTACCGTACAGCAATTTTCTTTTGGTATATATAAATAGCCGCCTTGATAATATGCCTGAATCATGGAAAGCAGTTCTTCGGGTAAAATATCATTTGCATTAACGTATTTCATAGGTGGCGCTCCATAAGTGTATTTGATTTTATTATAACAGATGATGACTGCCCATCGTTGATTATATCCGTTTCTGTATGGAATATAATCAGCAATGGGCAGCCATTGGAAATTTATTGTGTAGAATTTTAATGGGATGAGATAACATAATAGTTTTTATATTCGCGGCCGTCATCCTTGCCTATGATTGCTTCCTCGGATAACTGAAAGCCGAATTTCTCTACGGCTGCTATACGCTCGGCTGCAAAAGGCGGAACTTTGGTAGCGACCATCCTGCAGTTGAACAAGTCATAAGCGGGCGGCACGATCAGAGATAGGATTTCATGGATGCAATCGGTTTGCTCATAATCGCTTCTAAGGTCCAGCCGCAGAAGACCGCAGTTGGTGAAGTAATCTTCTGCCTGACGGTTGAATAATTCAATCGTGCCGATGACGTGTCCGTTGTCTTTCTTTTCGAGTTCACGAAGCGAAACTTGCGATTGAGGGAAGTTCATTTTTTTGGCAACAATCACCCAGCGGATAAACCAGCCTTCAGTATATGCCTGTAGCCAGAAATCTACGGCGCTTTGCATGCGCTCAGGAGTGGTGTAGTGGAAATCGTCACCGTTACAGTTATCACCGTTAAACAAGGGCACAGCCTTTTCGTCAGAATACACGAGAAGCAGATCCTTTACGTCTGCCGGTTCAATGAGTCTTAAGAGATAGTTTTCACTTTCAAATACAGGACATTTCTCATATGGGTTTGTCATTGTAATACCTCCGTTTCTTGTTTGCGCGGAGAAGAGCGAAGCATCGGCTGCTCTCCTGCGTGAGTCAGAATGTTTATGATACAAATATATCATGCGATATACGACAGCAGAGTGTCATAATTAGAAAATATAGCGCTTCTTATAACAGATTAACAGCGATTCCCAGACAGGCAGATAACAAAATCATAAAAATAGGGGAAACAGATTTTTGCTTTGTCTTGTTGATAAAGAGACCGATTGCGGACAATATCAAGAATATCATAATTTTGCCGCCATGAAACTGCAACGAATCTGTTATGTATTCAACACCGCAGAAAACCTTTAGTCCCATGATGATAGCCGTTGCCAGTATCAAGGAGGCAATACAAGGGCGTACAGCAGCAAGAAAAGCCTTGACGCCTGTATATTTCAGTAGGTTTTTAACCCACGCGGCAATGACAAGAATTATCAGGAAAGCCGGCAGTATGACGCCGAGAGTTGCCAGAAAAGAGCCGAGGATATTTCCTTGCGCGGCGCCGATAAAAGTAGCCATATTTACGGCAAGCGGCCCCGGCGTCGATTCGGAAACTGCGATCAACGTCATAAATTCGCCTTCTGTCAGCCAGTTATTTTTCAATACGGTTTCACGTATCAGAGAAATCATTCCGTAACCGCCGCCGAAGGAAACTACGCCGATTTTTAAAAAATGTAAAAATAATTGAAAGTAGATCATTTCTTGCAACTCCTCACATGTTTGACATAATATCCTGCAACGCCTAATGCTCCGCAGATCAGAATGTAGAATACTGTGGAGAAATCGACAGACAGCATAGAAAATACCAGCATAGTGATAAACACAATGATCGTAACGGCAATATTGAAAAACGTCTTCGGTACGACTTTTACCATTTGTATTCCGGAAGAAAATATTAAGTACACCACACAGGCTTGTATGCCGTCAAGCGCATAGCCGACATAGGAGAATTTCATAAAATCTTCGAGAAAGGAGGAAATGACGTATATGATTGTAAAAGACGGAATGCATACGGCGATTGTTGATGCGAGGGCGCCCCGAAATCCTGCTGTGTGATAACCGATATAAGTAGCGCTGTTGATTGCCACCGGTCCCGGCGTCGATTCGGCAATGGCGACCATATCAAAAAAAGTATCGTCTGTAATCCATTTCTTCCGGGAAACAAATTCGTTTTTTAACAGAGCGATCATTGCATATCCGCCGCCGAAAGTAAACAATCCGATTTTAAAGAAAGTAAAAAACAATATTGCAATTTTTTTCATGGTAAATCCTCTTTTCCGGTTTAGATTTCTTGATACAGATCAACAATTTCTTTAGCTGACGTGAGAAGCCGTTTTCGTATTTTCTCCGGAGAAATCACTTCGATATGATTGCCGAGTGATAACAAGGTTCCAATCCAGAACTGTTCGTTCTCGACAACTGTTGCTTTGACCAGTGTATCGCCGTCTGCAAGTTCTTCCGTAACGGTTCCCTTCAGATATTCCTTTACCCGTGCCAGCGCCGACGCCTTGCACTTTAAAAGGATTTCTGTGTATTGGCGTGAATCTGCTTTGTCCATCATTGCTAAGATTTCGTCAGCGGTTTGGTGTTCTTGTGTAAAAGGGAAATCGGTCATCTGCAAATGATTCATTCGCACAAGCTTGTAGGTGCGGTAGTCGTTTTTTATTTTGGAATAGGCGAGAAGATACCAGGCATACCATCTATAGACTACGGCGACCGGTTCCACATTATGGGATCTCGTCTCGCAGTTATTGTTTGTATAGGTGAATGTAACCGCATGCCTTTCTTTTATGGCGGACTGTAATAGCTGTAAGGCGTTTGGCCCGTCTTCTTGTAAAACAGAAAAATCCAGAATCATGTTGCTGTCATGTGGAGCCGATGCGTAGACTATTTTTTCCAAGGTCTGTCTTGCCAGTGAGTCGCCGGTTGCTGATACCAGTCCTTGGAGAGCGGTTCGTATATTGGAGTAATCGTCGGCGGAAACAAAACCCGGATTCAATGTGTACTGTTCGGATATCTCGTAACCGCCTGCCGAACCGGCAGTTGAAATAATGGGAATGCCAGAAAGACACAGGGAATCCATATCGCGTTGTATTGTGCGAAGCGATACTTCGAAATGATCAGCCAGCTTACTTGCGGACGTTTTGCCGTGATTGAGAAGATATATGGTAATGGCGTATAGACGTTCGATTTTCATGGTCACTCCTTCCTCTTGATTCAGTATAAGTGATAGCATGTATAAATTCAATGGTACGCTCTACGATTTGCTGCCAGGAAAACGTCTGGCAAAATGAACTGCTGATATGGCATAATAGATATTGTTTTGCAGGGAATTACTCCAAAGAACCAGTTGCAGGTAAGAAAGGGATGTGGGATAATCTATCCATATTGGAAGAAATAGGGAATCGGAGGGAGAACGACAATGAATGCCTGCAGACTGCTTTCGGTGACGATTATGCAGATATCGGTATGCTCCAGTTGTGCGGCAGAGGTATCGCTATGGGGAACGCAATCAATGAAGTAAAAGAGAAAGCGGACCTTGTGATCGGCAGTAATGATGAGGACGGGATCGCAGAATATTTGGAGGACTCCTTCTCCTACAACAAATAATTATTTTCCCTATCTGCAATCTGCAAGGTCACTAATTTGTATGTTGCGTAGCCACCTACAACCAGTGGCTCCGCCTTACAGATTGCTTCAGCTTCCTCACGACTTTCCGTTTTTAGAATATACATGCCGGCCATTCCCGGATAGCCTTTAAATACACCGCAGATTTCCAGTTTCCCTTCATCGTCCAGCCTCCGTATATTCTCGACATGTTCAGTTACTACATGTTTTGTCATCTTATTATAGGTCTTGCTTTTTTCGATAAGCATCATGTACATCAATTTATCCATATGATATTCTCCTATGCAAGTTGTTTTTGTTATAGGAATAGTATATCAGTATTATTGCGAATAACAAGCATAAGTATGGAAATTATAAAAAAAACTGAATAATCACTTGACCTTATACTTACTATACCCCTTATACTCAGCTTAACAAGCAAGCGAAAGGAGAAACAACTCTGGTGAATATCAACGAACTGGAACGTCTTACGGGAATCACAAAACAGAATATCCGATTCTATGAAAAGAAGGAATTGCTCCATCCGGTTAGAAATACGGTAAATAATTATCGGGAGTATACGGATGAAGACCTTACCAGACTTAAGACAATTAAGCTTTTAAGAAAATTGGATTTCTCATTGGAAGATATCCGGAAAATTTTGTCGAAAGAGGCATCGCTTCATTCAGTGCTCGAAGAACATCTCGAAGAATTGAAAAAGCGGCAGCAGGAACTGAGCGCTTGTATTGATGTATGTATGGACCTGCTTGATACAGAAATAGAATCGCTTAATTTGGATGAAACGCTTGGTAAGATGGACAGGATGGAACAGAAGGGAGGCAAGTTTATGTCAATTATAGAAGATTACAAACGATTTGTCGTAGCAGAGAATAAAAGGCGCTTTTCTTTTAAACCGGATACAATGGTACAGAATCCGCAGGAATTTACGGAAGCGCTCATGCACTATGCCGATGAGAACAATTTGAAACTGGTTCTCACGAAAGGAGGTATGTATCCGAATTTTGAACTTGACGGAGTGGAATATACGGCGCATCGTGCCTTTGACCGGTTCGGAGCAACAATCCACTGCACGATGGTGCATCCGGAAGAAGCAGGTGCGGACGAGATTTCGCCTGGAAGAAAAATATTCTACCGGTTTCTACACGGACCATATTGGTTTTTGATTCTTTTATTTATCTGGATGGCAATCAGCAGACAGAGCCTTGGCTGGGCAGCGCTTGTCGCTATCATGATCTTCCCGTGTCTTGGATGGGTGTTCCCGAAGGTCAAATAGAGGAATTGTATGATAAAATCATATCGTGATAGATTTTTGCATCATTGTCCTTAAAGACATTGAAAATAACCCGCTCCATGGAATCAGGATGTGCTTTAAGGAAACCGGTCACGGTTTCGATAGCTATTTTGGCAGCCTCATTGTTAGGAAAATGAAATTCGCCCGTTGAAATACAACAAAAAGCAACGGTGCGGATTTTATTTTCCACACAGCATTTCAGGACGTTTTCATAACAGTTTCGTAAGTCCTCGCGCAGAGAATCATTTAGTTCTCTATATACGATCGGACCCACGGTGTGAATTACATAGTCGCAGGGAAGATTGTATGCTTTCGTGAGGGTCGCGGTTCCGGTTGGCTCCGTGTATTCTTTGCCGTACTGCATTCTCCTATTTGCCATAATATGATTGCATTCGTCGCGAAGCTGCATACCCGCGGCGCTGTGGATGGCATTGTCAATACATTTGTGGCATGGTGTAAAGCATCCTAACATCTGTGAGTTGGCGGCATTGACGATTGCACCAACCGCCAGTCTTGTAATATCTCCCTGCCAAATGGATAAATGGTTTAAATAAGCAATGTCTATTCCTTGGATCGTGGGAATTTCTGACAAAGATACAACACCTTTTTCGATGAGCTCTTCTTGCAAATATTGATTCTGGGCTTCTAACAGTTCCACAGAGATTTTCCTCGGCATACGAACATTCATAAGAGAACGGATTGCATTTTTCTTTTCTGTCAGATTATATTGTGACGTTTCAAGGGTGCGGTATTCCACGGAATCTTCTTTTAATTTGTCTAAGAGAATGTCTGTTATGCGATTGGATGTCATAGTACCTCCGTTCTACTCAGCGTACAGGTTTGTGCACATAATCTTGCCGTCGTGATAGCAGGATTCTTACGATTCTAAATAAATACCATAAAGCAAATTATGAAAGAAAGCTGTTTAATCTGTATTTCATATATCGTACCATATTACTGTTATATGTGAAAGCTTTCGAAGGTATATATTTTATACCTGTTAGATACCTAAAAATATTTTTTGACTTTTTACCGGCGTCAATCGTTATATAAGATAGAGGCGTGAGATTTCGTCTGACCAAGACAAATTGCATGCGCTATGCCGTAGAGGGAGGTGAGTCTGTGCTTGAGAAAATCATACGGCAATATTATGATGAAATTTTTCGCTATTGTTATCATCATGTGGAAAGCCGCGCGACAGCGGAAGATTTGTGTCAGGACACTTTCTTAAGCTTTATCGAGCACTACGACAAATATCACCCTATGGGGAAGATAAAAAACTACCTCTATACGATTGCAGGGAATAAATGTCGCGACTATTACAAGAAGAAAAAGCCTCTTATCATGGATAAGATTCCGGAACAGGAAACAGCACAATGTATAGAGGAAACGGTAGTGATAAGGGAGATGGTCATGAGTCTGCCGGAAGAATTCAGGGAAGCCGTTATACTGCGGTATTTTCAGAATATGCGGTATAAAGATATCGCGGCTGTTCTTGCCATCCGTCTCTCACTTGCCAAGTATAGGGTAAAGAAAGGCTTGGAACTGCTATCTGTTATGGAAGGAGGCGCTGATGGGACAACGGGAAATTGAGAAAAGATTGAGACAATACGCGGTGGAATGCGAGACGATCGTTCCGGTAAATAAAGAGAACATGATTCAGGAACTTTTGCAGGCGGATGGAGCAAAGATGGTCTCTATCAACCATACAAGGGGAACACTTTGGAATTTTATAATGGAGCAGACAGGGTATCTGGGAAAATACTGTTTTATCTGGCAGGCGGCGTGGATTGCGCTTTTCTATTATATGATGCGGTATGGCGTATCATATCTATCTGGCGAAAATAATAGAAATGCGGTTTTGGTGACGATTTCACTTTTACCGCCGCTTCTTATTCTGCTTACGGTAGAGGAAATTACAAAAGTGTATCAGAGGAGCATGCTGGAAATCGAATATGCAACGAAATATTCACTGAGGAGCGCCGTAATGATTCGTATGGCGGTTCTGTGCGTCGTACACTCATTGATTCTGGTTATATGTATTCTATGGCTGCATTCCCGAATAGCGGAGGATATAGGACGGCTTCTGGTATACGGCTTTACTCCTATGATTATTGTGACGGCAGTATTATTCAAGCTGATGCAGTATCGTCAGGGTGAAGTTTTGCTTAGTGCGGCGGCGGGGGTATATATATTGACGGCAGGTTTGGTGGTGGTCGGAAATACAGAATATTTCAATTGGTATCAGCCGGTATATTTTAACGTGTGGTGCATTGTGTGCACGACAGGTATTGTGTTGGGCGCACGTCAGTTTATCCGTCTGAACGGGAAACTGGCAAGTTATGAAATGATTATACCCTATGAGTCTGATTAGAGAATAAGCTGCGGCGGTATTTGGCAGTTATGACAGGGGCGGGTTGAGACAATAGAGGAGCAGAAAGGAACGGGCAATGGAACTAATTTTGGACAGAGTGACGAAACAGTATAAAAACAAAATTGCGGTAGATCGTTTGAGCGCATCTTTGAAGGAAGGCGTATACGGTCTGCTGGGAGCAAACGGAGCGGGGAAGACAACGCTGATGCGTATGATTTGCGGTATTGCCGAAATCAGCAGCGGCGAGATACGCTTAGACAGTGAGGATATCGGAGCTATGGGAGGAAAGTATCGCGATTTATTAGGATATCTGCCGCAGGATTTCGGATATTACCCTAATTTTACGGCGATGGAATTTATGCTGTATATTGCCTCGTTAAAAGGTTTGAACCGTAGTTACGCCAAGGAGCGGAGTAAGTTCCTCTTACAGAAAGTGGGACTGACCGGTGAGATGCGGCATAAGATTAAGACTTTTTCCGGCGGTATGCGTCAGCGCCTTGGCATTGCGCAGGCTTTGCTAAATGACCCTAAGATACTTGTTCTGGACGAGCCGACGGCGGGGCTTGACCCCAAAGAACGCGTGCACTTCCGCGACATGATTGCGGAACTCGGAAAGGAACGGATCGTGATTCTGTCCACGCACATTGTATCGGATGTGGAAGAGATTGCGGATTGGATATTCCTGATGAAGCAGGGACAGTTTATTGCGCAGGGGACGTTGATGGATTTAAAAGAGCATTATCTGGAAGTTGCGGGAACTGAAGAACCGGAGAAGTTTAATCTGGAGAAGCTTTATCTGTTCTACTTCTCCGAGGAAAGAGTTTGATTATGCAAAGAGGGAGACATGGATTATGATGCGATATGAGTGGAAGAAAATATTTGAAAGGCGGCTGAATGTGATTGCCATGGTACTGGGGTATCTTCTGATGGGGAGTGTGGCGTATTCTTATATTTCGCAGGATCGGTGCTACGATGCAGCGAAGGACAGTTATGCAGAAGGACCCGAGGCATACCGAATGAAACTAGAAATGGCGCAAGGGCAGACGGATGTGATTACGGAAGAATACGTGACAGAATTGATTAGAGATATACAAAACTTCGGCATGGATCTTGAGAGTGACGAGGCATATATCGAAGTGATCAGACCGCTTGATGACATGTTTTATTTTTTGGCGAAAAGTTATACGGATATGGGGGAGCCATACATAGACCAGAACGCTTTGAACAAAGTCGATTTAAAGAATGGGGCAAGGTTCTACCAACAGCGCATAGAGAAGATAACGCATTTTCTCAATATGGATTTCTCATACGGCAATTATAGCGAAGCGGAGAAAACGTATTGGATTTCTATGGCAAAACGCACGAACATACCGTTTCGATGGGGCGGCAAGGCGGTGATGAGCAATGTCGGGGATCTGACATTTATGGGATTATATCTGTGGTTTGTCGTTGTCATATGCGTAAGTTCTGTCTTTTCTTCGGAGTATGAGTCCGGTGCGGCGTATCTGCTGCTTACGACGAAATATGGTAAGGACAGACTGGTCAGATCGAAAATCGAAGTTTCCGTACTTTTTACGATAGGATATCTGACGGTGGGAGCGCTAATTGCAATTGTTCCTACCATACTCATATTAGGCTTGCCGGGTGCAGACTTACCGGTGCAGTTGTGGGATTCGGTGATACCTTATAATATCACCATAGGTCAGACTTGTCTGGGGGCATTCGGACTTATTTTGCTAATTGGGGTTACTATTGCACTTGTACTGTTATGCTGTTCGGCAGGTTTTCGCTCTTCGATGACAGCGCTGGTCATTGGTGTGGCAGTCATTATTGCGCCGATGTTCTTTCCTATGAGTAAGGAGAGTGGTTTGTGGAACCATATCAATTATCTTTTCCCGGGCAGGGCATTTAATTTAAAAGAAGTTATGAGTTCATATGTGAGTTATGCGTTCGGAAATGTGGTGATTTCTTATGCGGAAATGATTGTGATGGTGTACATGGTGGTCAGTGTGGCGGCGCTTATGCTCATCAGGAGGGTGTTTGTGAGGGTGAAGTGAGGCCGGGAAGGATGTAAATGTGCGAAGCTCTTATATGTCGGCAGAGCCCGTATTCGGGCTTTCCCGGCATTTCTACTTTCCCCTTTTACTTTGTATCACTGATATAGTTTATGGCCTCTTCTATTACTTTCCCGGTTTCTATGTCTAACGCGATCAAATGACCTTCAATTTTAACGCCTGTGCGCTCATATAAGCGTTCATAGAATCCATGTTCCTCGACCCTTTCCAGATTATCTGTAAATCGCTCGAACGAAGAAATCCAAATCCTACAAGGGTATGTTTCTCCATATCGATAGCTGAACCACAAATCTTTTCCCTTATCATCTACAAATATATAAGCATATTTATCATTTTGAAGATATCCTTCAGGAATGATAGACTGACAGTAGTACCATGCCGAAGCATCAGTCCATTCATCTCCGCACATCATATCCAAAGCCTTTCTCGCAGATTTATAATTCTGTGTCTCGTCAATCGGTTTCTTGAAGTCTGTGCCTTCATCTGTTTGCATTTCCTCTAATTCATATTCCTCCATCCAAAAGTCACCGGGCGAAATAGAAAAGTTTAGTATTTTGGTGCCAGTCTGATAGCTATAGCTAATATTTGCGTCGTCATGCACTTCCTCTATATGCAAATTGGTCAGCTCCGAATCATTGATCCCTAGTACCGTCAGACATTCCTGAATAAATTCTTTATGTTCTTCAGGTACTTCCAGATCGGTAATATCATAATTATTTTCTTTTTCTTCTGATACATGGTTTTCCAGTGCACGCTGTTGAAGACTGTAATCCACTTTGTAAGAAAAATCAATGTACTGTCTTAACTCTTCATCCGTTAACTCTCTGGAATCCGGCAGGATAAACATTCCTGTATCACGATTATAATAAAAATCCGCATCTGTCTGTTCATTTCCCGACACGATAAGGAGATCTTCATCCGGAAAAACACCATTTTCATATTCTTCCCTTATGGATTTCATACGCACCCTTTCTTCTTCCGAAAATGATCTGGAAAACAAAGCTGCCGGTATATTTAACGCATTGATCATATCAGCCAAATCCTGTACTTCTGCCTGCGGCATAGCCTGCATACGCTCTGTAACAAAGGGCAGCTTTGCTGCCACCGGCACAGAAATTAAAAGAATCAGGATACAGGCAGCTGCAAAGATATATTTTATCTGAAATTCGTCACTCCTTTTTTTCACCGAATCCAAACCTTCACTATCCATTGAAAAATTAATATTTCCACAATATTCTGGCATTTCACTAATTAGCTTCTTTAAATGTTTTTCTGTTTTTTTCATGAATGCTTCTCCATCTCATGCGCTATCCTTCTAATTGCTCTTTCATATCTTTTTTTTACAGCACTGACACTCATATTTAAAATATGAGCAATTTCACGGTGCTTCAGTTCGCTTATCAAGTGTAAGCTTACAATCTGCCGATCCAGTTCATTCAACGGTTCGATAAGTTGCAAAAAGCCTATATCATTATCATAATTTATTACTGCATCAGGTATTTGTCTGTGATCTGTTATTTCTCCTTGAACAATTTCCTTTTTTCTCTTCCTTAGTATATCAATGGCAATATTATGCGCTATTGTCATAATCCATTCTCGCTCACTGCTTCTGAATTGGTAAGATCTTGCATTTTGCTGTACTCTTAAAAATGTTTCCTGCACGACATCTTCTGAGAGAAATTGGTCCCCTAAAATAGCCAAAGCCATACGAAATACCTTTTCTTTATATAAAAGGAACAGTTCCTCTAATGCCTTATTTTCGCCCTTGGTAATCCGTTTCATTATGTCCATTGTACTATGTATCCACCTCTCTCTATATAATAAACGTTTATATTTAATAAAAAGAGACATTTTTCTTTTGATTTTTAAATTTTATTTATTTTACCTTTATTTATTTTATTAGTTTGGATGTAAAATAAAGTATGTAATATATGCAGAGCGTGATATAATTATCATATTATACAAAGCTGGATTTGCTGAAGTGCACGATGGACATATTTTGATTAAATACTGTCAAAGAGAGTGCTTTTAGTGCGTAGAAGAAAAGGGGAGATACCGATGATATGCTCTGATTTAAAGGATCGAATGAATAAAGGGCGAGTATTCACATTACTGCTGCTTATGGCTGTTGCCGGAATATTCACGGCGTGCGGGAAAGAACAGCAGACGGAGAACGAACAATACGGAACAATACAGGAGGAAAGCAGGGAAGCGGGAACATCACAGACGATTTCAGACGAGTTCGGAGAAGGGCAGTCCATTGATGATATAGAGACGACCACGGATAATAATGAAGGAGCTGCAGGAACGGCGGTTGATGAAGCTGATATTACGAAGAATGCGCAGACAGATGAACTCAAAAACCGCTTCGGAGAGAACTGTATCAGTGAGCAGACTTTTGAGGTGGAGTTGAGCGAATACGAGGGGAAGGTATGGTTTGTTCCTTATGCGCCGGCCGAAGATGGACAAGCGATTGACATGCAGATTATTCAGGACGGCGAGATACTTACCCGCCTCTATACGGATGTTCCCGAAAATCTTGAAGGACAGCCGTTTACGAGTCTTGATGCCGTGTCGTTTTTTGATATCAATTATGACGGCTGCACAGATATTGTCGTGATTGTAACATATGGAGACACCAGTTTTGCGGAAGTTTATTACGGATTTGCCAACGATGGCTCTGATTATGTAAGCAGTTTTATCTCTTATGATTCTTTTTCAGAGAGGATTGCTAAACGTGTGGGGAATCTGACGATTTCTGAAATCCGGAAGTTTTTGTCGGACGGAAAGAAAAATGGCGAGTTTAATGACTATAAAGAGGCATATCGCGCAATTGTCAGATGGAGTGAAGTGGCATTTGATTCTGAGTTGACTTATGATTTGATATATTTTGATGATGACGATATTCCGGAGTTGGTTTTTGGTTACAAAGGATATTGGGTCAGTATGTATACCTATTATGACGGAAAGGCGTGTATGCTGATGGACCATTGGGCATATGGAGCGATGGGCAACGTGGGCTACGAGTATATTCCCAGAGGCAACAGATTGAGAAACTATAACAATGACTATGCGGGGCTGATTTGTTATACGACCTATATGACAATCAGTGAACAACATGCGTTGGATGTAGTTACAGTGATTACGACATATAATTTTGACGACGTTAACGGGAATGGGATGCCGGATGAAGATGAGATGGATTCTGCCGGCTCTTACGGTGCAATCTATGTTGATGGTGAGGAGATCACATATGAACAATATGCAGAATATGATGTGGGAGAATATGAATATATTGTTGGTTCCATGAGTTTAGAAGAATTGACGGATACGCTCGCACAGACGAACTGATAAGGCAGGCGGCGGTTTCAGATAAGATTGAGTGACATGTTGTTTAAGAAGCAGCAGATGTCAAATAAGCGATAGGACATTGCTTGATTTAAACGTATATAAGCGGTATAATAAATACATTAATAACGCATTTTGACATAGATGCTATAAACAGATGACTGTGTCACGAGAAGGAGGTATGCACATGCAGGAAATGATTAAGATTAGTTCTAAGGCTCACCCTAACATTGAATTGAAAGCAATCCCCGGACATTTTGTAACACCAAGTTCCCATATCAACTACTTTTTGGATATGACGACTTTAAAGACGCGGCTGAGTGAAGCGTCTCTGACAGCGAGAGAGCTGGGCAGACAGATTCTGGCGTCTATGATCGTAGATACAATCGTGTGCATAGACGGCTGTGAGATTATCGGTGCATTTTTGGCGGAGGAACTGACGAGAGCAGGTATTTATTCCAGAAATGCGCATCAGACCATTTATATTATCACACCCGAGTATTCACCGACAGGACAGATGTTATTCAGAGACAATTATCTGTCTATGATTAAAGATAAAAATGTATTGGTTCTCTTGGCAAGCGCTACGACAGGTAAGACGGTTACTAAGACAATCCAGACGCTTACTTATTATGGTGCGACCATCAGCGGCATCAGTGCAGTGTTCAGTGCGGCGAACAGCGTTATGGGTATTCCGGTCAATGCACTGTTTACTACGGCGGACATTCCGGATTACAAGACTTATAAGCCCGACGGATGCGCTCTGTGCAAAGAGCAGAAGCCGATTGACGCGTTTGCCAATGCGTTCGGATATTCAAAGATTAGCTGAAAGATTATAAAAAAATAAACATAAAAGCAGCGCATGAATGCAAATTGCAGCCATGCGCTGTTTGTTTTTCATTCACGAAGCAAATTTACTTCTGTTACATGCTCACAACCACCATCGCAGCGTTCGGGGTCAGTACCGTATCATTTCCGATCACTTCCATAGAAGCGCCTTCTGCAGATTTGGCCTGTACGCCCACGAGCTTTATGGTGTACGGTTTTCCACCGATATTCTCAGCCTGAATTGTGATTTTAGCATTTTCTTTGAGGATGGATACGTTTAATTCCGCAGTCTGCGCCATGTTGTAAACTGTCGTTTCAGCCTTAACGCCGTCTGATAATGCATATGCGCGAAGTTCTACGCCATCGGCATAATCGTAGTCCGGTTTCTCATCGCAGGCGCCGATTGCCACAATGGAGTTTGCACGTGCCATCAGCGGCAGATGCAGGTAATCATATTCTTTCTCAACCCATACGCCGCCCTCAACGGTTTCGCCGGTAAAGAAATCTGTCCAAGTGCCCTTCGGCAGATAGAAGGAACCGATACTTTCCGCATTGAAGATGGGAGCGACTAGCAGGTTGTCACCCAGCATATACTGTTTATCCAGATAACTGCAGTTCTTATCTTCCGTAAATTCCAGCACCATACTCCGCATGGTCGGCACACCGGAACGGGAAGTGTCGATAGACGTTTTATACAGGTACGGCATCAGTGCAGCCTTTAAACGGGTGAACGTTCTTACAACGTCAACGGCTTCCTCATCGTATACCCATGGTACGCGGTAGGAACTGCTCCCGTGCAGGCGGCTGTGGGAGGATAACAGACCGAATGCAACCCATCGCTTATATACGTCTGCTGTAGATGTATGTTCAAATCCGCCGATATCATGCGCCCAGAAGCCGAAGCCGGACATAAGCAGCGACAGACCGCCGCGCAGGCTTTCTTCCATCGATTCATAATCGGACCAGCAGTCGCCGCCCCAGTGTACGGGGAACTTCTGACCGCCTACGGTTGCGGAGCGGGCGAACAGTACGGCTTCACCTTTGCCACGCTTTGTTTCCAATAATTCAAATACTGTTTTGTTATACAAATAAGTATAGAAGTTATGCATCTTCTTCGGGTCGGAACCGTCATGGTAGACACAGTTGACGGGAATTCTCTCGCCGAAATCTGTCTTGAAGCAGTCAACGCCCATATCAAGCAGCGCTGCCAGTTTGTCCTGATACCATTTGCACGCTTCCGGATTGGTGAAATCTACTAATGCCATGCCCGGCTGCCACATATCCCACTGCCATACGTCGCCGTTTTGACGTTTGACAAAGTATCCCTTTTCCTTTCCTTCTTTAAAAAGAACGGACTCCTGACCGATATAAGGATTAATCCACACACAGATATTTAAACCTTTCGCCTTGATTCTGGAAAGCATCCCTGCAGGGTCGGGAAATACTTTCTCATCCCATACAAAGTCTGTCCAATGAAAGCCTTTCATCCAGAAGCAGTCGAAGTGGAAGGTGCGAAGCGGAATACCGCGCTCCAACATACCGTCAATGAAACTCATAACCGTCGCTTCATCATAATTGGTTGTAAAAGAGGTAGAGAGCCATAGACCGAATGTCCAAGGGGCAGGCAGCGCAGGCTTGCCGGACAAGTCGGTGTAGCGCATCAGGACGTCCTTCATGGTGGGACCGTCTAAGAAGAAATAGTCCAGACTTCCGCCCTCCACACAGAAGGAAGTTTTGTTCACACTTTCCGTACCGAATTCAAAAGAAACACGTTCCGGATGGTTGACTAAAACGCCGTAGCCTTTGTCGGAGAGATAGAAAGGAATATTCTTATATGCCTGTTCGGTGCTCGTACCGCCGTCCTCGTTGTAAATCTCTACTGTCTGACCGTTCTTGACAAAAGGAGTAAAGTGCTCTCCAGTACCGTATAGATGTTCACCGACGCCGATACTTAACTGCTCGCGCATATATGTGTTTTCGAGGTCGCCGTTTATTTCATAATAATCGCCTTTATAATCCGTTTTCATCAGGGCGAGGTCGTTTCTGCTGCTCTTCGTGAGGACTTTGCCGTCTCTCATATATGCCATGGACCAAGGATTTTTGGTAATTACTAATGACAGCGATCCACTTGTGATCTTCAGCGTGTCATCTTTATCTTCTACCTGAAGAGTCTGCGGGTGATCCAGATTCAGCTCAAATTCGGGCGTTTTCTGCACCGTTCCCATGTGATGATAGGTTTGTATCCGAAGTACATCGGGCATGGGGGAGGTAATGCGGATTGTGAGATTAACACCGCCGAGCGTATCGCCGCGTCCGCGAATCGGATGAGTCGGTGCGCACAGAGTTACCTCCGTGTCTCCTACTTTTGTGTAGTAGACTTCGCTAGGAGAGAAGCATGCACATCCCTCTTTAAATAACCAGCAGCCGTTGTTAAATTTCATAATGAAAATCCTCCTTAATGTTGTATTGGTTAATGAAATATTTTTGTCATAACTCTGCTATGCCGTACTTCGTACAGCGCTGTTTCTACATTCGTTTCCACATGTTTCAAATGTGAACAGTTACGATTATATCCTATCCGATTTCAAGTTACATTGCATAAAATCACAAACTAATGGTATTAAATCACATAAAAACATAAAACTTATTTTCCTCAATATATAAGAAGAGAGCGCAAAATGAAAGTGTAATTTTTGGATGTATAATACATCAAATTTTTGCTATATATTGTTGGTATGCTAAATGGTAAGATGATACAATAGACGCAAGCCCGGCGGCTTGCGTTACAAGAATTGCACCGCAATTCTTGCCGGAATGGTTTACACTGTGGCATTTATCTATATGATACAATAGACGCAAGCCCGGCGGCTTGCGTCACAGGAATTGCACCGCAATTCTTGCCGGAATGGTTTACGCTATGGCATTTATCTATATGATACAATAGACGCAAAACAAGGGGGATATATCATGCAGACATTGGAATATACATACCGGAACCTTCCGATTCCCGGCGGCGGTTATGTGACAGGTTTCATATATCATCCTAAGAAAAAGGATGTGTTGTATATCAGAACGGATATCGGCGGCGTGTATCGTTTTGATGCGGATGTGCAGCGCTGGGTCAGCTTAATCGACCATGTGACGATGAATGATTTGAGCGAGACGTTTCCGACGGCGGTGGCGCTGGATGACGATCATCCGCAGCGGCTGTATATCGTCTGCGGAATCAATGCGTCTTATCATGGCAGGATAGCGGTATCTGATGATTACGGAGAGTCATTCAGATACTATGAAATGCCCATGCATGTCCACGGAAATATGAACGGGCGGGGGACGGGATATCGTTTGACTGTCGATAAGACAGATGAGAATAAACTTTGGTTTGCCTCGCAGGATTCCGGGTTATGGTATAGTCCGGACCGTGGGATTTCTTGGGAGAATATAAAGTCGTTTCCGGAGAGATATATGACGCTGGCAGGACAGAGCGAGGACGGGACGGCATTGTTTGTGGGCTGTGCAGGAGTGGATACGAAACGGAGCGATTGTCTTAGAGGGCACAGTTTGTATGTTTCGTATGACGAAGGCGTCACTTTTGAAGAACTGTGGCAGCCGCAGGACGGGGAGATAGAAGGCGTTAAGCTGGCTGGGTTAGTGGCTCAGAGATATACCATGGATGAACAATATCTCTATGTAACGTATGCCGTAATGGGTAAGAATGCCTACGTCTGCGAGCTTGGTTATAGCTGTGACGGCGGGAGCGTCATCGGCGGCAGGGTAGTCAGGTATCCTATTATGATAACAGAGACCGGAACGCGATTCGGGCAGGGAGAGGAGATTACGCCCGGCAGGACAGGTGCGGCTGAGCGTAGTTTACAACCGGGGCTCACAGGCGATTCCGGAATGGGTCAAACGGTATGTGAAGACTATGGACATGAATACGGTTTTGGCGGAATAAGCGCGGCGGCGAAGCCGGGTATGCTGGTCTGCTCTACAATCAGCAAGGAAGACGGCGACAGCATCTATCGTTCGTATGATTATGGAGAGACATGGGAAGAGATTCTGTATGATTTGGACAAGGGCAGGATGGATTTTCGAACTTCCTATATGAAGCCTTGCTATAATGGCGGTCATTCGATTATTCACTGGCTGTCGGATTTGAAAATCAATCCTTTTGATGAGAATGAAGCGTGGTTTAACACGGGAACCGGAGTTTTCCGTACAAGAAACCTGACGGAAGAGGAGGTCGTGTTCAGCGATTGGTGCGACGGCTTGGAGGAGACGGTGCATCTGAACCTATACAGTCCGCCGTCAGGAGAAGTGAAAGTGATAGATATTCTGGGAGACTTGGGCGGCTTTGCTTTCAGGCAGCTTGACCGGCCATGCGACAATTCCTTTGACGATGCGGAGGGCAACCGCTATATCACCTGTATCAATGCGGATTATTCTGACGAGAATCCGAATTTCGTTGTGGTGACGCCGCGGGGAAACTGGAAAGGAAAAACGAAAGGCGGACTCATCGTGTCCGAGGATCAGTGTCGGACATTCCGCAGGCTGCCCATGCCTTATGGAATTACGGAAGAATTGGATGAAGCGTTTCATCGGATAGAGACGCCCAATGTGAACAGCGGGTGGGTGGCGGTATCGCCGGACTGCGGCAAGATTGTGTGGTCGGTGGCAGAGGGAGACCGGCTTCCGGTAAATATGGTGGTGGCAAGTACGGACGGCGGAGAGCATTTCATGCAGGCGCAAGTCTATGACCTGATGGGCAGGAGAGTGTTAAAGGGCGGCATGAAGGTCTTTTCAGACCGTATGGACAGCGATATTTTCTACGGGTTTGGAGAAGCGTCGCAGTGTTATATCAGTGAGGACGGCGGATTGACTTTCTACCAGCGGAAGATGCCGGAACATTTCCCCACGGTAGATTTTGCCTTGATTGACTGCGCAAGCAAGATTGAGGTGAGGGGCGAGAACGGGCGACGGGGCGTATTCTACATGGCGCTTGGCGCTCACGGGCTTTGGAAATTCCGATATGATACCGGTGTCATGAATGATGCCGGCGTCACGAATAATGCCGGATTGAGGGAATGCGCTACGAGCGCAAAAGATACTGCGCATGCGGCGCAAAGAGAGTCGGCGGGCAGAGTCACAACGGTCAGGCTGAGCCGGGAAGGCGATATTTTCTATCGGATGGGACTGGGAGTTCTTCGGCCGGACGGAGATTACTGTAAGGAAGACAAGGCGATCTACACGGCGGCGGTAATAGATGGCGCATACGGATTCTATCGGTCGGAGGATGACGGGAAGTCATTTGTACGGCTGAATACAGATAAACAGATGTATGGAGAGATTAACAGTGTGGAGGGCGACAGCAGGGTATACGGCAGATTATATCTTGCCACCGGAAGCAGGGGAGTGTTGTACGGAGAACCGGCGCAGAGTGAGGCGGAGCCAACAGAATAAGCTTCGCAGAAATATTCGGTTGAACATAAAATCTCTATAGACATACACAATATAACAATTTCTAACGGAGGCAAATCATGCATTTAGAACAGGATGGAAAGAAACTGCTTATTTTGGACGGGACATCACGCGTTATCATCGAACCGTGGGGCGTCAATTCTTTGCGGGTGCGTATGACCAGAGAGGTGCATATGGACGATCATAACTGGGCGCTCACGGAACCGGTCGAAGATACGGAGCCTCAGATAAGCTTTGAGGAAATTGACGTGACAGACCCGTGGTATCGGTCGGAGGAATATGCGCAGTATCATCAGAAAGGGACGCAGGCGAAGCTTGTTAACGGTAAGATTACGGCGAAGGTTTCCCACGAGGGATGGATCAGCTTCTACAATCAGAAGGGAGAACTTCTGACGGAGGAATATTGGCGCAACCGGAACCGCATCAACAGATATTGTGTGCCGCTTCGCATTGATGCGAGAGAATTAAAACCGATACAGGGTAGTACGGACTATTCCCTGACAGCGCGTTTTGAGGCGTTTGACGATGAGAAAATCTTCGGTATGGGGCAGTATCAGGAGAAACATCTTAATAAAAAAGGCGCCATTCTGGAATTGGCGCACCGCAATTCGCAAGCCAGCGTACCTTTTATGATTTCCAGCAGAGGATACGGGTTTCTGTGGAATAATCCGGCAATCGGAACGGCAGTGTTCGGCGCCAACAAGACGGAGTGGTCTGCAATCAGCACGAAGAAGCTGGATTATTTTATTACAGCCGGAGACACACCGGCGGAAATAGAAGAGCAGTATTCTGCAGCGGCGGGAAGAACGCCGATGATGCCGGAATACGGTATGGGGTACTGGCAGTGTAAGCTGCGTTACCGCAATCAGGAGGAACTTCTTGCCGTGGCAAGAGAGCATAAGAAGAGAGGGCTTCCTATGGACGCCATCGTAGTGGATTTCTTCCATTGGACAAGGCAGGGTGATTTCAAATTCGAGCCAAGAGACTGGCCGGATCCAGAGGCAATGGTACGTGAACTCAAGGAGATGGGGATCGAAACGGTGGTATCGGTATGGCCTACTATCGACGAGCGCAGCGAGAATTTCGGCGCAATGGCAGAGAACGGATATCTTGTGTGCGCGGACAGGGGTAATTCTAACCATATGACATGGATGGGCAACACGATTTTCTATGATGCGACACATCCCGGCGCGCAGAAATATGTGTGGGAGCGCTGCAGGGAGAACTATTATAAGAAAGGAATCCGTTGTTTCTGGCTTGACGAGGCGGAACCGGAGTACGGTCCGTACGATTTCGACAACTATCGCTATTATGAGGGTACGGCGCTGCAGTGTTCCAATCGCTATCCGGTGGGTTATGCGAGAGGGTTCTACGAGGGACTTCGTTCCGAAGGCGAGACGGATATTATGAGTCTTGTGCGATGCGCTTGGGCAGGCAGTCAGAAATATGGCGTGCTTACCTGGTCGGGAGATATTCACTCTTCTTTCCGCTCCATGCGTGAGCAGCTGCAGGCGGGCTTAAGTATGAGCATTGCGGGCATTCCGTGGTGGACGTCCGATATCGGCGGTTTCTTGGGTGGCGATATCAGCGACGAACATTTTAAGGAACTGCTGGTTCGCTGGTTTGCATGGGGAGCATTCTGTCCTGTATTCCGTATGCATGGGGAGCGTTCTCCGTGGTATGAGAGAGAGCAGGAATACATTGACGGCGTGAGGCAGCTGACAAGCGGGCAGGACAACGAGGTGTGGAGTTTTGGTGAGGACAATTACCGGATACTGACCAGATATCTTTTTATCAGAGAGAGGCTTCGTCCATATATCAGAGTTTGTATGGAAGAAGCGGCGAAGTCGGGCGCACCCGTGATGAGACCGCTATTCTATGATTTTCCGGAGGATAGTATGTGCTGGGAGACGGAAGACGCATATATGTTTGGTCCCGATTTACTTGTGGCGCCGGTAATGGAAGAGGGAATGCGTGAGAGACAGATTTATCTGCCGTCCGGATGTAAGTGGACGGACGCATACACGAAGAAAGAATATGCGGGCGGGCAGACGATAACGGTTCCGGCGCCGCTTGACGTCATTCCGGTAATGATCAGAGAAGGAAAACATTACGATATATATGAGTAAAAAAATACGTTTTATTTCTATTTTTAATCGCGCTACCATCAGACAGCAGTTGTATATTATTTATGCGGCTGTGATTGTAGTGCCTATGCTTCTGCTTGGTACTTTTCTGCTGCTCTATACGGGACGTATCATGGTGGACTACTATACGGATCTTTTGAAATCAGAGAATCATCGGGTGAGAAATCTGCTCTTTGAATTGACGACGGATACTTATAATGTTTCTAAGGACATTGTCTTTGATCTCGGGATTCGGAAGATACTGACGGAAGATTTCGAATCGACAAGAGATTATATGAAGGCCGTCGATCAGAATGCGCTGCTGGAGCAATGTGCAAGAAATTATACTGAGTTCAGCGCAGTTGAAATATATACGGATAATCCTACGATTTCGGACTATAAGCAATTTGTATGTCTGGATGAGGATGTCATGAATACGATATGGTATCAGGAAGCCATATCGGAACCCGGTATCCACTGGCGCGCTATTCCGTGGGAATACGGATATCACGATGAATATTGGAGTTTATGTCTGGTGCGGTCGATTCCGCTCATTAATTCTCCTTATCACGCAGTTCTGGTCATTCATCTGGATGAGAATGACTTACGTCTTCGTGTGGATAATGATGAATACCTATGTACGCTGTCGGTAGACAGAGGACCGGTTTTCTACAGTTCTGACAGAAGCCGTTACGGCAAAGCGCAGCCAATGCCGGTGGATTTTGAGGAACCGTCTTTCCAATATACGGGAGAGACAGAAATGGATAACCAAAGATATTTGATTAACATTTCTACATTTTATATGTTTCAGTCTGATTCGCGGATTTATGTGTGCACGCTTGACAGTCAGGGATATGAGAATATTCGGAGAATCTTGTATTTATGTGGGATTATTATTGCGCTCAATCTGGTAATTCCGGGCGTCATGATACATTTCTTCACGAAACATTTTGCCGGAAGAGTGAATGTGCTCAGAGAAGAGATGCACAAAGCCAGTAATCAGGATTATGAACTTATTTCCACATTCCAAGGGAATGACGAACTGTCAGAGGCATTTGATGATCTGCAGATCATGGTGCGGAATATCAAGGAGCAGGAGGCGAGAGCGTACGAGGCGCAGCTTAAAGAGCAGAAACTGCTGATCAGTCAGCAGGAAATGGAGTTTAAGATGCTTGCAAGCCAGATTAATCCGCATTTTCTTTATAACACGTTGGAAACGATCCGCATGAAAGCCTTGAAAGCAGGGGATAAAGAGGCGGCGACGGCGATCAAACTTCTGGGCAAATCAATGCGCTATGTCCTTGAGAATATGGGCACTGCCATGACGACCCTCGAGGAGGAACTGAACCATGTGGAGGAGTATATAGCGATACAGCACCTGCGTTTCGGCGACCGCATCCAGTACACCAAGGAGACAGAGCCGGGACTTGATTTGAAGAAGTATTATCTGCCGCCGCTTCTGCTTCAGCCGGTGGTGGAGAATGCCATTGTGCACGGGTTAGAGGAAAAGGATGAGGATGGCAGGATCGCTGTCTCTGTATATAGGAAAATATCTGAAGGCATGAATCTTCTTATCATCGACGTGGAGGATAACGGATGCGGCATGACGGAGGAAGTGCTCGGAAAACTGCGTACGGATATTGAAATAAGGGATATGAGCAGAAGTAAGAGTATCGGACTCTATAACATTAACCAGCGTATGAAGCTGCATTTCGGCGACGGATACCGCGTTCATATTTATTCTGAACCACAGATGGGGACGCGCGTCAGACTAATATTTCCGATCGATCGGATGCAATTAGAGTAATAGAGCCAAGTGCAAAAAGTAAGGTGAAAAAAAGACTGTATTTTTTCCATAATTTTTTCGGTATTTTTATTGTTTTTATAATTTTATAATAAATGCATCATAGGATGAATCTTTCCTGCGATGCATTTTTCTTATGATGCTTTCTTACCTAAGAAGGTATACGAAGAGAAGTGTTCCAAAGAATCATATGAAAGGATGAGCGAATATGAGTGTGAGAAAAGCTCCGAAAGAGAAAGTGATAAAACCGAAGTTCAGCATGCATTTAATGTGGAAACAGCGATATCTGCTACTGATGTCACTCCCTTTTGTTGTCTGGCTGATCGTTTTCAAGTACATTCCGTTGTGGGGATGGACAATGGCATTTCAGGACGTGCGTCCGAAGACTATGACGCTACCTATATGGCAGAGACCGTTTGCGGGATTTGATAATTTTATCAAGGCTTTTGAAGACCGTATGTTTATGCAGACCTTGATCAATACGGTCGGACTCAGTATTATTGGAATTGCTTTTGGAACGATTATGGCAATTCTGTTTGCGCTGATGCTGAATGAAATACGCTTTGTTAAATTTAAGAAAATAACACAGACGATTTCCTATCTGCCGCATTTTGTATCATGGGTGGTTATCGCCAGTATTGCGAAGATGGTATTGAATGACGGCGGTATGCTTGATACTGTATTAAATACAAAGCTTGGACTTATGAGTACGAATTCACCGCTGTTCTGGTTTACGGTTGTTTTGATCAATACATGGAAAGAGGTAGGCTGGGATGCAATTGTTTATCTCTCTGCTATGGCGGGAATTGATCAAGGATTATATGAGGCGGCTAAGGTGGATGGCGCCAATCGTTTACAGAGAATATGGCATATTACGCTGCCGGGTATCAAGCCGACGATTGTCGTACTGCTGATTATGAGCATCGGCGGAGCATTGAATGTAGGTATGGAACGGCAGATGCTTCTCAGCAACGGTATTGTTCAGGATCATGCGATGGTACTTTCGTGGTTTGCTTACGTCAGAGGTATTGGTAACAGTAACTATGGTTTAGGTACCGCAATCGGTATGTTCCAGTCGTTAGTCGGCATTGCGCTTTTGTTTATTGCAAATAAGGTTGCAGGCTTACTCGGCGAGAGCAGGCTGATATAAGGAGGGAACGATCATGGCGAATGTAAAGAGTAACAGAATTAAGAGTCGTGATAATATTCTGGACTACATATTGCTGGTTGTCTTTATCTTTTTGACTATTATTACGATTTATCCGTTTTTGAACGTGCTCGCGATATCGTTTAATGACCCGATTGATACGATGCGTAATATTAACTTTGTTATTCCGAGAAAATTTACATGGAGCAACTATATCTATGTATTTAAGGAGAATAATTTAGGTCAGGCATTTATACTTTCTGTATTAAGAACCGTGATTGGTGCGGGAGTCGGCGTGATTTGTACGGCAATGCTTGCCTATGTGCTCAGCAGAAAGGATTTCTATTTTAACAAATTATTTACCACATTGTTCGTTATTACGATGTATATCAGCGGTGGGTTGATTCCGGAATACCTGCTTCTTATGAGAACATTAAAGCTGGGTAACAACTTTATGGTTTACATCATTCCGGGTTTAATCTGGGTTTACAATATGATACTGGTGCGCTCTTTCATCGAAGGTCTTCCGCTGGCGTTGCAGGAAGCGGCGAGAGTGGATGGCGCTAATGACTTTATTATCTGGGCGAAAATTGTATTGCCACTTTGTAAACCGGTTCTGGCAACGGTAGCCCTGTTCTATGCAGTAGGACAGTGGAACTCCTTCATGGATACTTATCTGTATGCAAAGGAACTGCCGACCTTACAGTATGTATTGTATGAGATTATGGAGAAGGCGACGGTCAAGATTGATCCTCATGCTGCGGAGCAGTTGAGGAACGCCGTATCACCGCTGTCCGTGCGAATGGCAGTAACCATTGTGGCGACAGTGCCGATTATTATTGTATATCCGTTCCTGCAGAAATATTTTGTAGGCGGTATGACAGTCGGTGCAGTTAAAGACTGATGGTACAGGACTAAGCGGACCTATAGGCGTCCAGAAAGAGCTATAGTCTGATTCAAACGATATTTATATACCGGCGCGGTATAAAGTGCCGGTATACAAATATAAAGATGCTTTATTGAGCAATAGAAGGGAGAAAAAGTATGAAAAACAAAAAAATTTGTGCATTGTTACTGGCAGTGACAATGGTAGCCGGCACACTTGCCGGTTGTGGAGGCGGCGGTAGTGATGCACCGGCAGCTGATACAGGCAGTACAACAACCGATGACAGCAGCAGCACAGCGGCATCTGATGATGGCAGCAGCGATGCAGGCAGCACAGCGTCGGGCGAAGTGATCGAATTGACATTCTTTAATGCAGATGCAAATCAGGACGATCCTTGGACAGATCCTGTTGCAGAGGCAATTACGGCAGCAACAGGCGTTAAACTTAAGACAACACGTCCTGTCGGCGGTAATGATGAGAGTGAAGCGGTTGCACTGATGATCGCAGAGCAGAATTATCCGGATATTATCTTTGCAAAAGGTTCTGCAGGCAACATGATTGATGCAGGCGCAATGATTGATATGACAGATTTGATTGAGCAGTATGGTCCTAACATTAAGAAGCTTTATGGCGAAGAGTTTGAGAAATTAAAACAGTCCGCAGACGATCCGTCTATCTATCAGTTATCTGCGTATGTAGTTGGCGGTACGAAGTTTAAAGATTGCGGTAACATCCAGATTCAGTGGGATGCGCTGAAAGCGAAAGATTATCAGATTCCGCAGTCTCTTGAAGAACTGGAAGCTATGATTAAAGACTATATTGCCGAGAATCCTACGACGGAAGACGGTCTTGACAAGATTGGTATCACATTGTCCACTTCTGACTGGCACTGGCTGATTACACTTGGCAATCCTGCAGGATTTATCGCAGACGGCGCGCCGGATAACGGACAGTGGATTGTAACGGAAGATAACAAGGGTGTATACAAATTCCGTTCCGATAATGAGAGACAGTATTTCAAATGGTTATGCCGTATGTACAACGAAGGCATCCTTGATCCTGAATTTGCAACACAGACACATGAAGATTACATCGCTAAGATTGCATCCGGCCGTGTCGTATGTCTGTTTGATAAGGACTGGGATTATCAGGATGGTGAGAAGGTATTAAAGGCAGATGGTAAGTACAATCTTACTTACTGTGGTCTTCCTACTGGTATGACACCGGATATTAAATGTCCGTCTCTTATGTATCAGGGTCTGACAACAGGTACAGGCGTTGGTATTACGACATCTTGTAAAGATCCTGTTGCGGCAATTAAGTTCATCGACTTCCTTTGCTCAGACGAGGGTCAGGTACTGAATAAATGGGGTATTGAAGGTGTGAACTACTTCATCGACGATGAGGGACATCGTTACAGAACAGAAGAAGAGATTAAATATGCGCAGGAAGATGCAGACTACTCCAAGAAGACAGGCGTTGGTTTCCACAACTATCCGTTCCCGTCCTATGGCGATGGTATCTTAGATCCTACAGGAAGCACATATACGACAGTAAGTAAAGATGCCGTTATCAACGAGTACAATGAAGAAGAGAAGGCAGCATGCGAGGCATGGGGCGTTGAACTTCTGGTAGACGTATTCCCGCAGCCCGACGAGTTTGAGACGCCTGACTACTCTCCGCTTTGGGCATATGCAATGCCTCTTGAATTCAGTGAGATCGTAGATAAGCTTGACGAGGTGGCTTGGTCTGCACTGATTAAGTGTGTAACAGGTACAGAGGCTGAATTTGATGCAAACTATGATGCGATGATCGCTGAATTGGAAGCAACAGGTATGAGCGATGCAGAAGAGATGATGACAAATATCATTGCAGAGAAGGTTGCGATCGTACAGTAACTAAATGCAGTAACAGTTAAGGATTATGCCAAACTGTAGCATAATAATACAATGAAATAAACTGCCATATCGGTGATCCGGTATGGCAGTTTTGTATATACGAATAGATATTTATGGCGTAGTGTCATTTTTTTGTGGGGGGGGTATTTTTCGGAAGTTGATTCACTGTTCTTTTCTTTACGGAATTCCGCAGGACTAACACCTACATATTTCTTGAATTTTTTATGGAAATAATCCACGTTTTTATAGCCTACCTGTTCGGCGATTTCATATACCTTTAAATTATTTTCTAAAAGAAGCAGCTTCGAATGGTCAATGCGTTTATGGTCAACGTAAGAGTTAAAACTTTCACCGACCGCTTTTGTGAATATTTTGCCAAGATAGGCGCTGTTGTAGCCAAAGAGCGGCGCAATGGTTTCCAGTTTGATATTATCGCGAAAATTGTGATCAATATAGTATAGAATATCATCCAGTATCGTATCGCGGGAAGGATTACCCATGGCGTCCATGATTGTCTCAAACTGATTCGAGAGAAAATCAATAATCTCATAAAGATAATTCCGGCTTCCGATAAATTCAATGACTGAAGAGTTGGTGGCAAAGGGCAGATCTAAGGAGGCGTAGTTTCTCTTGAGCTCGCCCTTAATCTGCAAGTATAAATCCGCAAGAAAAAGTCTGATATCATAGATTTGATTCGACACATGTGAGAGAGCGGCTTCCAGTTCAAATAGAGTATCAGTGGTCTTCGAGCGGTTATATGACTGAATATAATTGACGAAACGTCCGCTGTAATCACGAAGAGTACTCTCGTCAAGTTTTATAATTTCGTGATGAAAAGGGGGAATATCTGTGTCCGGAGCAAAATCAGGAAGCGTGTCAAATCCCATTGTGTGTTGGTCTTGTGAACAGAAAAAACGCCGTTCAAGAAGAGCAGACGCATCTTCATAAGAAAGATGAATGTCTTCAACCGTAGAAACTGGTCTGCCGTAAGCTAAGAACATGGATTCCAACGGGCTTCCGGGTTGGAACTTTCTTGCTTCGAAACGGTCCAGAAAGTCAATAAGGCGATTCAGACCAAGAGTACCCTTTAGCAGAACAACATCCCGCTCTTCTATTGCCAGATGTTCAAAAATACTGTTATCTTTGTTGGTCACTTTCAAAAGTTCCGCAAAAGTATAAGGCGCAGCAGCAGATTGTGTGTGAAAATCTTCACAGATTACAACCTGATAAGAATCTGCATTCAGCCGGAAATGGGCGCAATCCGCCTCTGACAGCGGAGCGGATGATCTGTTGATCATCAGTTCGTATAGTACAATGCGCTTCGCTTTGTTTCGATATGCCGTAAAGTGAGAAGAGCGCTGTTTTTCTTCAGACAGCATTTCTCTGATTTTTGTGACTGTCTGGGTGAGTTCTTCCTCATCAATGGGTTTGGTGAGATAGAAACTGACGCCGCCTTTGATGGCTTCCTGCGCGTATTGGAAATCAGAGTAGCCGCTTAAGATGATACATTTACCCTGATAGCCGGCTTCCCGTGCAAGACGGATGACTTCAGTCCCGCGCATTTTGGGCATTTTGACGTCCAACAAAACAAGACCGGGATTTAAGGCGATAATCTGTGTGAGCGCATCTTCCCCGTTGGCGGCCTCTCCACACAGACGAAAACCTAAAGATTCCCAGTCAATAATGTATTTTAAACCTTCTCTGATTGAAGACTCATCGTCGGCAATAAATAAGGTTTCCATATTTTCACTCATATTCCCCTTGAACCTCCCTATTCATATCTCTGACAATAGGCTGCTAAAATATGTTAGGTACTACACTTGTCCATTTGTGTTATCGTAACATGAAAAGGAGGTTTGTGCAAGAAAGGCAGTTAAGCATAGCCGAAATGACGCAAAGTTATGTATCATTTCGGCTATATCATCATTCTACGATTACTTTAAATACAACAGGAAACTCGCTTTGTACATTCTGCGTTGTAATATGCAGTCCGGCATCGTCGATAGCATAAGCCGGGTCTTCCTCAAAACCAAGAACGTTCACATCGCGGATGATACCGTGAAAGTTAGGTTTGTTGGCGTCTTTTGATTTGGAGAGCGCGCGGATGGTTAGTCTGCCGTTTTCGGGATATTTCAGGCAGGTAACGTAGATACAACCGTTTCCGGCGGTAAAGCGGAAGTCTTCGTGCGTATATTCAGTGGCGGATGCATCGCTGAATTGTCCTTCCGTTTCCACCGTAGGCCCTTCGGCGGCATAACGCCATGGTTTCGAATTGTAGACGGCTTCACCGTTTACGGAGAGCCAGCTGCCGATATCATTCAGAATGGCAGCGTCTTCTTCGGCAAAAGTGCCGTCCGCCTTAGGACCGACATTGAGCAGAAGATTTCCGTTTTTGCTGACTACGTCGATAAGATAACAGATTAATTCGTAGCTGCTCTTATAGTCCAAAGAAGTAGTATAACACCAAGAATTTCGGGCGATGGCGGTGTCTGTCTGCCAGTGGTATGGCTTGGCAGATGCGAATTTCCCCCGCTCCACATCTACGATTCCGCTGCCGAAAGCCATTGCGTCATGTTTGTAACAGATAGCGGTCGGTGAGCCCCATTCTAAGCCGCGGTTATAGTAGTATGCCGCAATTTTGCGCAGATACGGTTTGTATGCTTCATGCTGAATCCACCAGTCAAAATAGAGAATCTGAGGCTGATAGCGGTCGATGATTTCGCACGTACGACACAGCCAGTCTTCCAGAAACTCGCTGTTTGGATACGGTGTGGCAAACAGATTCTGATGATCGGGCTGCTGTTGTTCGGACGGCCAGTAGAAATCGCCGCACTGCAAAGGCTCCTTGATATCGCTGTCGAAGTCTTTGCCGTTTCCCATGAACCAGTGATGCTCTGCGCGATGGGTGGAGGTACAGAATACCAAGCCTTTTTTCGCGAAGGAAGCTTTCAATTCTCCGATAACGTCCCGGCATGGCCCCATCTGTGCGGCATTGTAGACTGATAAATCACTTTGATACATCTGAAAGCCGTCGTGGTGTTCCGCTACGGGAACGACATATTTTGCTCCGGCATTTGCAAAAGTCTCAGCCCAGAAATCAGGGTCAAACTTTTCGGCCTTAAACAGGGGAATAAAATCCTTGTAGCCAAAATCTTTGTGAGGACCGTAGGTCTTGATGTGATGTTCATATTCGGGCGTGCCTTGGATATACATATTACGCGAATACCATTCGTTGGCGTATGCCGGCACGCTGTAGAGCCCCCAGTGGATGAAGATGCCGAATTTGGCTTTGACGTACCAGTCGGGCATCTCAAAATCGGTAAGAGATGCCCAGTTATCGTGGTAAGGACCCTTTTCGATGACATTGTTTATTTGTGCAAGATACTGTGATTTGTCTGTAATTTTCATCATACAATAGTTACCTCTTTTATTCAGTTTGTTTTGTCCGTAAGTATGATCGCCACATCTTTGGAGGGAAGCGTCAGGGTATCCCCTTCGCGATAGGCAACGTCATTGAGGATATTTGTGCCGGCATGATTTAACTTGATATCGTGGCTCTTCTCATCATGGTTTAAGAAGAAGAGGAAAGTGCCGTTAGCATTGGTGCGCTCTGTTACCTCGATGCAGTCAGGCGTGTCAATGATAGGACAAATACCGGTTTCCGTACAGATTTCATGCACCAGTGTGCGGTAGAAATCAGCATTGGACCGGGTAGCGGCATAGTAGGCGGCTCCTTTGCCGAATTCGTTGCGGGTAAGCGCGGGCATACCTGCATAGAAGTCCTGCTCATATTCGCAAAGCGACTGTGCTCCTTCGGTGTGCAAAAGATCACAGAGCAGAGTAGCCGGATAGGTAATGCCCTTGTAGGTAAAGCTGTTGCATGCCGCATCGGGAAGCGCGTCTTCCTCCTCCACCCAGATACCGAGGATGTCCCGCAATTTGCCGGGATAACCGCCAACGGTAACCAGATCGTGGTCATCTACATAGCCGCTGAAGAAGGTAGTTAAGAATTTGCCGCCGTTCTTAACAAACTGCCTGATTTTCTCGTCATAGCCGGGTTTCACCATATATAAAACCGGAGCGATGACAAAAGAGTAGTGGGATAAATCATCCTCCACGCCGATGAAATCCACAGAAATATTCAAATTATTGAAAGCCTTGTAGTAATTCAGTATCTCGTCGCAGTATTGCAGATTAACGCTGGGACCTGCGGAGTAATAGGTCGCCCACCAGTTGTCCCAGTCAAAGACGATAGCCGCCTTGGACTGCGTTCTGGCGCCGAGCGTCAGAGAGCCGATCTTATCAAGTTCTGCGCCAAGCTGCGTGATCTCGCGGAAAACTCTCGTATTTTCATGACCAGCATGGTCAATTACAGCGCCGTGGTATTTCTCACATGCACCGATGCTTCTTTTTAACTGGAAAAACATGACGGTGTCGGCTCCGTGTGCGACTGCCTGATAACTCCACAACCGCATGACGCCCGGCCGCTTCAGGGCGTTGTAGGGATGCCAGTTGGTGACACTGGGCGTCTGCTCCATCAAGGCGAAAGGCTTGCCTTGTTTGATGCCGCGCATCAGGTCGTGCTTGAAAGCGGTATCTTCCAAGGTAGCGTTGTATGCCGGATAGTTGTCCCAAGAAATAAAATCCATATATTTCGCCCACATCTGATAGTCCAGAGGCTGGTAATTACCCATCAGATTGGTGGTGATCGGGATGTCCGGAGTGATGGCGTGAACGGCATCATATTCCAGACGGAAACAATCAAGGATGCTCTCCGAATTGAATCTTCTGTAATCCAAAGAAATGCCTTGGAAAGTCGTTCTGTTGACTTCAAAATGTTCTGAGAGCATGTTGGGCAGTACGATATCATCAAAGTCATAGAACGTGTGCCCCCAGAAGGCAGTGTCCCATGCTTCGTTGACTGCGTCGATTGTCTTGTATTTGTTCTGCAGCCATATGCGGAACGCTTTCTCACAGTTCTCACAGTAGCATTCCCCGCCGTATTCGTTTGCAATATGCCAAGATACAATATTGTCGTATGACTTGTAGCGTTCGGCTAATTTGGCGGCAAGCGCTACGGAATATTTGCGATAGGTAGGACTATTGGGGCAGGAATTGTGGCGGCTGCCGAATTTGCGCTTCATACCGTTAAATTCCGTTCGGAGAATATCAGGATGTTTACGCGCCATCCAAGCGGGATGTGCCGCGGTGGAAGTGGCAAGACAGATTTTCATGCCGTGCCGTGTGACCATATCCATTATTTTATCCAGTTTGTCAAAGCAGTAGGTGTCCTCAGAGGGCTGCAGGGCTGCCCAGCTGAACACGTTAAGCGTGACGATGTCGATGTGCGCCAGTTGCAGCAGACGCATATCCTCTTCCCATGTATCTTCCGCCCATTGTTCCGGATTGTAGTCTCCTCCGTATAAGATTTTCTGTACTTTGCTGCTTTCGATCATTGTAACCTCCGTTCTAAAGCGGTTGCCGCTTATTGTGTTTTCATTTAAACTGTATGGATATTTTTTTCCATGTGCACAGTATACCCTATTTGACGTATCATGACTACTTGCCAAATTGCTGATTTCGTACATGTATTTTTAGTAAATAAAACGATGGGTGAAAAGTGAGCGGCAATCATGCGTATTTTATCATTACAGCGGACACATAATGTGCTATATTAGATATCAGAATGAATTACAGTGTGGAAAGCGGGGGAGGTCTGCTCTCTTCGCGGGAGTGTGGATTGAAATTGCTCAAAGAGTTTGACAGGGAGGGAAGCTATGGACCGGAACAGATTAGACAGATTAGGGGAAATCGCGCAGGAGATGACGGATAACGGATTTGTATCAGGCGTAAGCTGCATGGTGATACAGCACGGTGAAGAGCAGTGTTACCATGAGGCGGGATACCGTGATATCTCTGCCGGGCGCAAAATGACAAGAGACACAATACACAGATTATATTCTATGACCAAACCGATTACGGCTGCTGCTGTCATGATATTGCTCGAAGAGGGCAGGATCGATCTGTTAGACCACGTGTCCGAATATATTCCGGGTTTTGCAAACCAATATGTGATGGACCGCGGGATGGCGGTGCCGGTCACAAGACCGATGACGATACATAATCTGCTCAATATGACTTCAGGGCTTGTATATCTTGGAGAGAGCAGTCCGGCGGAAACAAGGAGCGAAAGACTGGTCGAGGAGATTAAGGAGAAGCTTCTGACAGATCAGGCGCTCACAACGCTGCAGATTGCCGACAGGATAGGACAGATACCGCTGGCCTTTATGCCCGGTGAGTCGTGGCAGTACGGATTGTCCGCGGATGTACTGGGCGCAGTGGTGGAAGCGGCGTCGGGTATGCGTTTCGGGGAATTTCTGTCAAAAAGGATATTTGAGCCGTTAGGAATGACAGATACGGCTTTCTATGTGGCAGGGGAGAAACAGGAACGCCTTGCCAAAGTGTACCGTGAGACGGAGAAGGGGCTTGCGGAGGAGAAGGAGTGTCACCTTGGCGTCCAAAATAAGATGGAACTGCCGCCGGCATTTGAATCAGGCGGCGCCGGATTGTGTTCTACGATAGACGATTACGCGAAATTTACACAGATGTTGTTGGGACGCGGCGCTTATCAGGGCGTCAAGATTCTGTCGCCGCAAACGGTAGAATATATGACTACGGCGCATATCACCGATAAGCAGAGACGCGGAATGGAGACATGGGAATCACTGGCAGGACACAGCTACGGTAATCTGATGAGAATTATGACGTGTCCGGAAGAGTCGGTATACTTGGGAAGCAAAGGCGAATACGGCTGGGACGGATGGCTTGGCACCTATATGGCAAACGACCCGCTAAATGATATGACCATGCTGGTGATGATGCAAAGATGTGATTCGGGAATCACGGGTTATACGCGAAGGATGCGCAATGTCGTTTTCTCAGCATTAGAAAATGTAAAGTAAAATAAAGGAAGTCAGGTTTTCAAACCTGACTTCTTTTAACTAAGATGGAATATAATAATACAGACTAGTTTGACGTTGTAAGACCAGCTTCTTCAGCCATCTTGTCAAACTTTTCCATTACAGCATCGTAAGTTCTCTTAGAGATATCAGGAAGCTCGCCGCCCCATGTCTTCTCTGCCTGCTTGTAGCCTTTCTTGAAAGCTTCACGCATCTCTTCAATCTTATCAGGATCTCCGCCTGTCAACGCATTTGCAAAATCGATGATTCTGTCAGATGTCTGTTCAACACCCCAGTAACCGTCTTCAGCAATATCTTTCTGGGCCTGAGCCTGTGTAGCAGCGTCAACCTTTAAGTTGCCGCTTGAAAGAATGGACCAGATGCCGTTAGCAGTATTGGATGTCTGACCCTGTTTTGTCATCAACTGCTCAACAATGCTCTGAAGCTGTTTTGCGTGAGCCTCAGCGTCTGCTTTCATCTTATTGACCAAATTAGTGTTCTGTGTGTAAGTTTTCTTGGTGCCTGCATCCTTAGATGCCTCATAGACAACACCTGTATCGTCTTTCTTGTCAGAAGCATTAGCCGTGGAAGTATTTTCCTCAGCAGCTTTTGTAGTAGCGGTCTGATTTGCCATATAGGCAGCATCGTAAGTATTTGTTGCACCTGTAACTCCGTTTACGCTCATTGGTATCCCTCCTTGGAATATATTTTTATGTTTCCTGTTATACGCAGGGATAAGTCCCCGCTTCTACTTACTATATCGTACCATACCTATGGAAAAATTAGGAGTAAAATCAAAAAAATCTATATTTTTTCATGACAATTTTACGCCCGTTCACGACATAGAGAAAGCGTCTGACGAAAACACAGAGAGAAACTTATCAAAAAGCATAAAAAGGGCGTTACAGTTGACGAAAAGATGCGGATTGTATATAATTAAGAACAATTATTGTATACAAAGTGCAATTATGGAGAGGCAGACCGAATATGACGAGGGAACAGACCAGCCAAAAGGCGTATGCAAAGATTAATATTGGTTTAGACGTTCTTCGGCGCAGGAGCGACGGTTATCATGAGGTCAGAATGATTATGCAGACCGTGGATCTTTGCGACGACTTGCTTTTTGAGAAGACGGAGCAGCCGGGAATCGTGCTGAGAACGGACAACGACGAGCTTCCCGTGAACGGCGATAATTTAATCTGTAAGGCGGCGGCCCTTCTTTTCAGGGAACGGGGCATTAAGGAAGGTGTGAAAATAACACTGACCAAAAGGATTCCCATCGCCGCAGGAATGGCGGGGGGAAGTTCCGATGCGGCGGCAGCTATGAGAGGATTGAACGAACTATATGATATGGGATATTCCATGCGTGAATTGCAGGATTTCGGCGTGACGCTGGGCGCGGATATCCCTTATTGTCTTGTAGGAGGCACCATGCTTTCGGAAGGAATCGGGGAGATTCTGACGCCGCTCCCCGCACCGCCGGAGTGCCATCTTGTGGTGGCAAAACCGGATATTAATGTGTCAACAGGATTTGTTTATGGGAATCTGCATGCCGATACACTGACAGAACATCCCGATATAGACGGTATGATAGCGGCATTAAAGACAGGAAGCCTGCAAGGGATTACCGACAGACTCGGTAATGTGCTGGAAACCGTTACGGTGAAAGAATATCCTGTGATAGAGGAATTGAAAGAGCTGCTTCGGAGTAAAGGAGCGGCGAATGCGCTTATGAGCGGCAGCGGTCCGACAGTGTTCGGTATTTTTGTAGATCGTGAAGAAGCCGAAAAAGCGGCATCAGCCATAAAAGAACATGGGCTTGCGGAACAGATTTATGTGACAGGGTTCTGCAATACCGAAGACGGATCATGCGGACAAAGAGAAAGGTGAGGCTTGAATGGGAGACAAATTCGATGTGACAATGGATGAATTTCTTCCGTTGAGAGACGTTGTGTTTAACACACTGCGCAAAGCGATTCTGACGGGAGAGCTGAAACCGGGTGAGAGATTGATGGAAATTCATCTGGCTAATCGTCTGGGGGTCAGCAGAACGCCGATACGGGAAGCAATTCGCAAATTGGAACTGGAAGGACTGGTCATTATGATTCCGCGCCGCGGCGCAGAAGTGGCCCAGATTACCGAGAAAAGTTTGAAAGACGTGCTGGAGGTACGCCGTGCGTTAGACGCGCTTTGCGTAGAACTTGCCTGTGACAGAATTGATGAAGAAGCGACGCAGCAGCTTAAGAAAGCTTGTGAAGAGTTTGAGCGTGCAACGGAGACTAAAGATGCGACAACCATTGCAAAGGCGGATGTGGAACTTCACGATATCATTGTGCGTGCTACCGGCAATCAGAGGTTGATCCAGTTGATCAATAACCTGTCGGAGCAGATGTACCGATATCGCTTTGAATATATTAAAGATGAAAACCGTCATGATAACCTGATTGATGAGCATAGAATGATATATGAGAGCATTGTGAAGCGCGACAAGGAAAGCGCCGCACGTGCCGCAAAGATTCACATTGACAATCAGGAGAAATCAATTATCAGACAGATCAGATTGGAGCAGGAACAGGCAGTGAGACCCAAACGGCGGTGATAAGTCTGCTCCGGAACAGTTCTTTTGACCAGATGATCGTGTATATAGCAAAGCCTGACGTATAGAGAGACGGATAACGGTTACACTTTTGCATATAGGAAACAACGCTGCGCAGCAGACGCGCGGCAGTATGACAAGGAGTGTAACGATATGTTTAACAGAGAGAGCGTATATTGTGTAAAGACTTTGCTGGCAAAAGCTTACAATAATCTGTGTGTCCGGACAATGACAGCCGCGATTATGGCGCTTGCCTGGTGGGGAGTCCTATATCCGGAGCTGTGTTTCACAGAGAATACCTGCGCACAGGTCATTGTATCACAGGGACAGGAAATCGTGATTGAGCAGACGGATTATCAGGGTGTTTTGAATGCGTCGGGAGACGAGGTTGTCGTCAGAAGCAGATTGCTGGAATGGCTGGAACAGCAGAAGGGTCAGAGACAGAGTAAGGAATATAATAAACAGAGTAAATAGAGTAAATAGATTGGAAAAGAGACTGCTATGAGCGAACAGGAAGAATTGCGTAACAGACCGATAGGCGTTTTTGATTCGGGAGTCGGGGGACTGACGGTGGCAAGAGAGATTATGCGTCAACTGCCCAATGAACGAATCGTATATTTTGGAGATACGGCAAGGGTGCCGTACGGAAGTAAATCAAAGGAGACTATCACAAAGTTCTCCAAACAGATTGTAAGATTTCTGCAGACACAGGAAGTCAAGGCAATCGTTGTTGCGTGCAACAGTGTCAGCGCCTGTGCTCTGGATGAACTGGAAGAAGAGGTGGACCTTCCGATTGTCGATGTGGTCAGACCCGGTGCGAAAACGGCAATCGGTGCGACCAAGAATGATAAAATCGGCGTGATTGCTACGGAGGCGACAATCGGCAGCGGCATATACAGCCGGTACATAAAAGAGAATGACTCCGATGCATTAGTACTCAGCAAGGCGTGCCCGCTGTTTGTTCCGCTGGTGGAAGAGGGGCTGTGGGAAGACCCGGTGACGGACGAGATTGCAAGAAGATACCTGACGGAACTGATCGATGTGGGAATCGATACATTGATCTTGGGATGTACGCACTATCCGATCATCCGTTCCACTATAGGCAGAATAGTAGGTGAGGATGTGACGCTGGTGAATCCTGCATATGAGACGGCAATGGAACTAAAGAGGCTCTTAAGAGAACAGGGATTGGAGAGCGAGCACAGACCGGGACTCGGAACGGAGCTGTATCGTTTTTTTGTCAGCGATGCGGCGGATAAGTTTCAGAAGTTTGCCAATTCCATCCTCAAATATGGTATTTTGTCTGCAAAAGTCATTAATATAGACGAGTATTAAAGCAGAGTCAAATAGAAACATAACAGGAAGATAACAAGGTGCATGTATGACACAGGAAGTATTATTGACACTCAGAGGGATGCAGTTCGATCAGCGAGAGGAAGACGCCGATAAAATAGAAATGGTGACGGTCGGCGATTACTATAAACGAAACGATAAGCATTATGTGGTATATGAAGAAATTACGGAAGGATTTACCCAGCCGACGAAGAACCGGTTAAAGATCAGCGAACATATGATGGAATTGTCCAGAAACGGGCTGGTGAATGTACATATGGTTTTTCAGGAGAACAAGAAAAATCTGACGAATTATAATACGCCGTTCGGGCAGATTCTGATCGGCATTGATACCAAGAAAATACAGATCAACGAGCAGGAAAACAATATTACGGTTGATGTGGATTATTCACTGGATGTCAATTATGAGTTCCTGTCCGACTGCCATATCAGAATTAATATCTGCTCAAAAGAAAACAGCAGCTTCTCACTTGACTGAGAGGCTGCTGTGATACTACTTAACAGGTTTGGCGCCGGCTTTCTCCTGCGCGCGTTCCACCAGCTGTTTGAATTTACTCTTTTTCTTCTGCTCCGTGACGATCGGTTTGCCGTGGAGTCCTTTGACATCCGTTATGTAGATGCCGCTGACGACTGCTTTGACTTCCTTCTTCACGGGTACCGAATCAAAAATTTTCTCTTCACAGATTAAGGACATCACCTGAGGTCCGACTTTGGCTTTGACTATCGGAAGTTTAGAGCCGCGAAGCCACTTGGGAGTCTGTTCTATAACTGCCTGAGGAAGTCCGGCGTCTTTAAGCTTCATGCGTTTCTTATCTATAATCAGCATAGAGACCGTCTGTTTCATGGCATCTATTTGCGCCTGCTGCTCATCCTGCTTCTTCTGTGCCTTCTTACCCAGAAAATAAAGTACGATAACGGCAACGAGTAGTACTGCCAGAATAACCAATAAAACAATTGTTAATGTGTTCATCTGATTACCTCCGAATTAACTTATTGCATGTATTGGATATTTTATCATTGATTTGGGCTTTAAGCAAGGAGATTTCTAAATGTTCGGAAGAAACTCTTTTAAGAAAGGACAGACTATGATATATTATTAAGGTATGGTTTTAGGCTTTATCAATCACGGAATGATTTTGAATAAGCAATCAGACGTTCCGGCGCGGAGCGGAATATATGGAGGTATATTATGAAAAAACAGGTGAAAAATATGGGCAGGCGGAGAGCTGCGCTGATGTTAGTCGTTGCGACGTCTTTGATGATGACTGCCTGCGGAAGTAAAGAATATCTGAAAGATATCAAAGCGTCCAAATATGTGACGCTGGGAAATTATACTGGTATCACGGCGTCGGCGGACGAGCCGGTTGTCGAGGATGGTCTGGTAGACATGTATATCCAGCTTTATATCCTGCCGGAGTATGCAACGGAGGAAAATATAGTGGGCGGCGTCGTTGAGATTGGCGATATAGCGAACATTGATTTTACGGGTTATATCGACGGGGAAGCGTTTGAAGGAGGCACCGGCGCAGGATATGACTTGATGATCGGATCCCACCAGTTTATTGATGGTTTTGAGGACGGATTGATCGGCGCGAAGGTTGGAGAGCAGGTTTCACTGGATCTTGCATTTCCGGATCCATACGATCCCAATCCCGATCTATCCGGCGTGCCGGTTGTGTTCGAGGTGACGGTCAACAGCATTACAAGACATGAGATGCCGGAGTATACGGATGAATTCGTAAAGACGCTGAATATTGAAGGCTGCGAGACGAAGAAGGAACTGGAAGATTATTTGTATAATTCTTTCTACCAGAGTGAAGTGCAGACATATGAGAACACAATTGAGAATACGTTGACGGATACCATTATGGCGGGATGTACTTTCAAGGAACCGCCGGCGCAGATGGTGGACCGTTTCTATCAGAATCTGACGGATTCCATGGCCGCGCAGGCGACGGTACAGAATATGACGTTGGTGCAGTACATGCAGACGTATTACGGCATGAGTGTGGAAGAGTATGAGGCAAGATTTAGGGAGAACGCAATGACTGCGGCACAGCAGTATATCATGTATCAGGCGATTGCTGATCTTGAGGGACTCAATCCTACACAGGAACAGATTCAGGAAGAAATAAACAGCAGGGTGGAAGCCTACAATTACGAATCCGAGAAAGCATATCGGGAGAGTACTGATCTGGAGATGTTGAAAGAACAGCTCATGAAGAAAAATGTCATGGAGTTCTTGAAAGAAAACGGCAATATTGAGACAACGTCCGCGGAGGAAAGTACAGAGTAATACCGGAAGATACGCAGAAACGTAATACAAGAATATATAAAATATAATAAAGAATATACAAGAACGCAATAAAGAATATATACAAAACCAGCAGGGATGAAGAAGGAGATATAGCAGCATGGGAAGCATGAATTTGACAGATATTAAGGAGTTATACAGAAACACTGGCGACTATATTGATCAGGAAGTCATGGTCGGCGGATGGGTGAGGAGTATCAGAGATTCTAAGGCATTCGGATTTATTGTTTTGAATGACGGTACGTTCTTTGAACCGTTGCAGGTAGTATACCATGATACGTTAGATAATTTCGATACAATTTCTAAACTGAATGTCGGATCGGCTATTGTAGCGAAGGGCAAGATTGTGGCGACGCCTCAGGCCAAGCAGGCATTTGAGATGCAGGCGGAGGAGATTATGGTAGAAGGGGAGTCTACGGCGGACTATCCGCTGCAGAAGAAGCGTCACAGCTTCGAGTATTTGAGAACGATTTCCCATTTGCGTCCAAGAACGAATACTTTTCAGGCGACATTTCGCGTGCGTTCTTTGATTGCCTATGCCATCCATACCTTTTTCCAAGAGAGAGGGTTTGTTTATGTGCATACGCCCATTATCACGGGAAGCGATTGTGAAGGTGCGGGAGAGATGTTCCAAGTAACGACGCTGGATCTGAACAATCTTCCGATGACGCAGGACGGACAGGTGGATTACAGTCAGGACTTCTTTGGTAAAGCCACGAATCTGACGGTCAGCGGTCAGCTTAATGTGGAGACGTACGCTTTTGCATTTAAGAATGTATATACGTTTGGTCCTACATTCCGGGCAGAAAATTCTAACACGACGAGGCATGCCGCCGAATTCTGGATGATTGAGCCGGAGATTGCCTTTGCTGATTTGACGGATGATATGATGCTTGCGGAGGCTATGCTGAAGCACGTAATCCGCTATGTGCTGGAGAATGCTTCGGAGGAGATGAATTTCTTTAATCAGTTTGTAGATAAAGGTCTGATCGAGAGATTAAACCATGTGCTTAACTCTGATTTTGCACATGTAACGTATACGGATGCAATTAAAATACTGGAAGCGCACAACGATGAATTTGAGTATAAGGTATCTTGGGGATGCGATTTGCAGACAGAACACGAGAGATATTTAACAGAGCAGGAATTTAAGCGTCCTGTATTTGTGACGGACTATCCGAAGGAGATTAAAGCGTTCTACATGAAGCTGAATGAGGATGGCAAGACAGTTGCAGCGATGGATTGCCTTGTGCCGGGAATCGGTGAGATTATCGGCGGCAGCCAGAGAGAGGATAATCTGGAGGTACTGGAGAAGAGAATGGAGGAAATGGGGCTGAATAAGGAGGATTATCAGTTTTATCTCGATCTCAGAAAATACGGTTCAGCGAGACATGCAGGGTTTGGTCTCGGATTTGAAAGATGTGTGATGTACTTAACTGGTATGGGAAATATCAGGGATGTCGTTCCGTTTCCGAGAACCGTCAATAACTGTGAATTATAGTATAAGAACTGTAAGACGGCGGACGGAGCGCATCGTATAGAGGGTATGTGAGGCAAAGTGCGGTCGTAGCAGAAGAGGCACGGAAGAATGAAGAAAAGATGTACACAGGCGATATGTGTTGCAATATCATTCATACTGTTTCTGTTAGTGGTAGAACCGGTATCGGCTACTACTATTTCTGAACTTCAAAAAGACCTTAAGAACAACCAGTCGCAGTTAGATAATGTTAACCAGCAGATTTCCGACGCCAAGGGCGCGCAGGCAGATATCGGCGAGGAAATAGAGGAACTGGACACAGAGATGGTCGCGCTTCTGACGGATATCAACCTGATTGAAGAGGCAATCGAGAACAAGGAAGCGGATATTGAGCAGACTCAGATTGAATACGATGCCGCGGTGGCGGAGAAAGATAAACAATATGAATCCATGAAAATCCGCATACAGTTCATGTACGAGCAAGGCGATGCTTCATACCTGCATATCTTTTTCAGTTCCAAGAATATGAGCGACATGCTTAACAAGGCGAGTTATGTTGAGGAACTATATGAGTATGACAGAAGGCTTCTGGAAGAGTATGAGGCGGTAGTACAGCAGGTAGCGGATTTGCAGGACCGTCTTGAAGAGGAGAAGTCCGAACTGGAGACTTCCAAGACGGAACTGGAAGAAGAGCAGGCTTACGTGGAAGAGGTATTAGCGCGTAAAAAGGAAGAATATGAGAACTACAATCTGATGCTGGCCAAGGCGAAGCAGGAGGCGGCGGCTTACACTGCGAGGATTAGGCAGGAAACGGCACAGATTAAGAAATTGGAGGAAGAAGAGCGCAGGCGGAGAGAAGAGGAAGAGCGTAAGCGCAGGGAAGAAGAGGAACGAAGAAGATTAGAGCAGGAAGCGCTGCTTGCCTCGCAGGGAAATTCTGATGGGGGTTCCAACACAGATGCGGGCAGTTCCACGACAAACGATAATAGCGGGCAGGGCAGCAGTACGCCGGCGGTCACTTCTTCCGGCGGCAGCGGTAAAGGAAAACAGATTGCTGATTTTGCCTGTCAGTATATCGGTTATCCGTATGTGGCTGGAGGCACAAGTCTGACCAATGGTGCGGATTGCTCCGGCTTCACGATGGCGGTTTTCCGGGAGTTCGGCATTTCACTTCCGCGCAGTTCCTATGCGCAGTCGGGAGTGGGCAGAGAGGTATCTTACGCAGAGGCCCAGCCGGGAGATATCATTTATTATGGCGGGCATGTCGGAATCTATATCGGAAACGGACAGATAGTCCATGCCAGTACCGAGAGGACGGGAATCAAAATTACTGCCGCTACTTACAGGAGCATTGTAACTGTGCGAAGAATCGTGTAAATTTATTGCTTTTTTAGGATTTATCTAGTACAATTATTTATATGGGAGAAAAGGGTTTGTTGATTGGATTGGAGGGGATGAAGTAATTTAGGGGGTAACTGAATGAAAATTAGAGCGAAACTAACCACTTTTTTCTCGATAATTTGTATCGGGTGTATGTTGGCGGCGATTTTGTGCGTCGTATCGGTTGTTAAGAACCGGATTGCGGGGATGAATGACGCCCAGTATAAGACGCAGGCCGAGTACTACGCTTCGAGTATCAATGAATGGGTAGAAGAAAATGCAGCAGTGCTTGACACGATTAACGTGTACATGGAGAGTCAGGAGCAGGTTGATAAAGAGAGATTATGGGATTTCCTGCAGGCGCTGACAGAAGAAAATGATAACACGACAGATATTTATGTAGCTTTTTCTAACGGAGAGTATTATGACGGTGCGGGATGGATTCCGGAGGAAGGATGGTCCTGCATGAATCGTCCGTGGTATAAGGGCGCGATTGAATCGGAGGAGAAGGTGTGCAGCGATCCGTTCTTAGACTCCATTACCGGTAATATGGTGGTTCCTATCGGACGGAAATTTACGCTTAAGGACGGAAGTACCGGCGTCATCAGTATGGACTTACAGCTTCCGATTCTGTTTGATATGTTGGATGGAGTCGTGGATACTACTGATGGGAGTTATGCATTTCTGGTAAATAATTCCGGTTCGATTCTGATGCATAAGAATGAGGAATTTATATCGACGGAAGCAGACATGAAGAGAATGAAAGACGTATTGGACGGAGGGTATGTTGCGGCAATCAGCGATGGCAGTCAGATAGTAGACTATGACGGAGAAAGCAAATACCTGAAGGCATGGCCTGTCGGTACAATAGGATGGAATATTATCGTTGTAACTCCGGCTTCGGTATATGATCAGGTGGTCGGACAGATTTTGAAATTCGCAGTAGTTGTTATGGTGGTATCCGCACTGGTTGCGGCAGTTATCGTGGCAATTTACAGCGGCACTTTTACGAAGCCGATTCTGGTTATGCAGGATGAGGTCACGGAACTTAGAGAATTGAAACTGCAGCTTAAGGAGAGCGCGCTGAATCCTAAGCGAAAAGACGAGATGGCGGTCATGGACCGGGCAATACAGGCGATGCGCGCTTCGCTTCATGAGATTGTGGGACAGATGATGGATGCATCCGGTGTGCTGCGAATGCAGTTTGAGAATGTGGAAGGGTCTGTCGAAAGTACGGTAACGAGCAATACGGCAGTCAAAGATACGGTAGAGCAGATTGTGCTTGCAATTGATGACGTTGCACAGCAGACACAGCATGCCAATGAAAATCTGGCGGATTTTGCAGATAAGCTGACGCAGGTTGCCGAGCGTATGGAGAAGATGAATGAAGTTGCCAATGCGGCGGTTACGCAGTGCGGCGAGGGAATGCAAACAGTCGGAACATTGTCGGAGAAGATTAATCGGAGTCGTGAGATACAGGACGCTACATATGAGACAGCTAACAGTTTGTCGCAGAAGTCGGTTTCTATTGACGGTATCAGTAAGACAATCGGCGAGATTGCTACACAGACCTCTTTGCTTGCATTAAACGCGTCTATAGAGGCAGCCAGAGCCGGAGAAGCGGGAAGAGGATTTGCGGTTGTTGCAGAAGAAATCGGACAACTGGCAGGGCAGACGACATCAGCGACCCAGAATATTAATCAGATTATTACGGAGATTCAAAACGAGATTAAGAATGTCGGCACACAGATTGGGCAGATTCAGGAAACGACAACAGAGAGTATGTCGGCAATGGAAGATACACAAGGTGTATTTAAGCGGATCAGCGATGATATCACGAGTATGGGAAGCGATATCAACGAGTTAGAGAATGCGGTTGAAACTTTAAATAATAATAAGAATGAGATTGTGGATACTTTCTCCGGTATATCCAGCGAGACGCAGGAGTTGTCAGCGGCAAGTCAGGAAGTAAACAGCAGGGTAGAGGACCAGAATACGGAGATGGGCAATATCGGTCAGGCTATGCATGAGTTAGACGGTGTTGTGAAGCAGTTGGATGATATCATCGGGAGGTTTGAACTGTAGGGTTCCGATTGATAACTAGGGCATTCCGAACAGGGTATGTTGTTATGTGAAATTGACAGGAGATAGTAATTTAGCTTGCGTAAGCCGCCGTGGACGTAGAAGAGACAGTCATCTATGGAAAAGGCGGCTTTTTGCTTTGTGGCAGAAAGGAGCGGCAAAATGAAAAAGGGATTTATTCTATGGGCTCTTGCGGCTCTATCCTTGTGCAGCCGAAGGGTGGATGATGCAAATGTCAATGAGTACAACGCATGTGTATCGGAAATATTGGAGAATGTGAACGATGTATTGTTTGCGGATAATGACGACTATGACAATGACGGCACATGTGAGACATTTGTACTGCTCGGGAGAATTCGTGAAGGCGTAGTACAGGACCTTATATATGGGCAGTTTTGGTTTGTAGGTGCGGATGGCTGTGAGAGACTTCCAAGCTACGGATGCTATCGTCAGATACCCGGGCTGATGAAGTTTGGGGAGAATAGGAAATATATTTATCTGCATACGGACTTATGCGTGACGGCTACCATCAGTGAACTGTGGACAGTTGAGGACGGCAAGCCGCTTGAGAGCGCATTTTCTGGGATTAATTGTATAACGCACCGGGGAGGAAACGAATTTGAGCTGACAGCGGATGGCTATGATCATTTGTATGATATTGAAGATGAGATGTATACAGGGCATACATGGAAACCATATTTCCTGCATTATGTGGAGGCGGAAGACGGAATTGTACCTTATGAAGGGAAATTGATTTCAAGGGAAGAATTAAAGGATTTGTGCGGGCAGGATCTGGCTGCGGAAATTGAGGCGGAGGGGTGTGCTCTGGGGGAAATTATACTTTGGGAAAATGGCATCGTGACGGTTAACTATTCATGCCCGCTAGAAGTGGATGGTGAGACTAGTGCAATTGACTATGAAAATATTATTTGGGACTGTGAGACAAATGATTATTGGCGCAAAGAAGAGCGGCATGTCACATCTTGGAAAAGTGCCGGAGAAGGCGGGATCTATCACTTAGGGTATTATGATATCTTTGATGGAAAACCGTGTCTGTAAGCCGAAAATAAATAGAAAACGAGCGAATTAGGGATTGAGATTTGTATAATTACAAGTTATAATAATTTCACTGCTATTATTTTTATAACCTAGGAGGAATGAAAAAGTGAAGAGATTTTCTTATGTATTAGCGGGAGTTGTACTGTCAATATGCTTAGTCGGATGTGGAGAAGACAGAGGAAGCGTCAACAGTGTAAGAGAAGAGAGACAGGAAGAAGAGGATAGAAGAGAAGAACCGGAAGTTGAAGAAGAACCGGAAGTTGAAGAAGAACCGGAAGTTGAAGAGGAACCGGAAGTTGAAGAGGAACCGGAAGTTGAAGAGGAACCGGAAGCTGAAGAAGCGGAAGAGAGTTCAGGCGGTTATGTCGAGGGGCGTTTCGGCGATACGATGAAGACATATTTCTTCGATTATACAGTTAACAGCGCATATTTGTGCGAAGAGTATAACGGGTATCAGCCGGCAGACGGTAAGTGTATACTTGTGGCAGAAGTAACTGTAAAGAATACTTTCAATGAGTCTATTGAAATGTATGACACTGATTTCCAGATTCAGTGGAACAGTGACGGCGCCGACGATTATGATTATCCGATTACCGGGTATGCTGACCCGGTGAGCGACGACCAGCTTGAGGAGACATATGAGCTGGGTATCAATGAGGAGACGACGGGGCTTCTGGTATATGAGGTTCCTGTGGGAGAAAATGATTTCTCTATTTCATATCTTGAAATGTTTGACGACGATTCCGAAGGTGATGTATACTTCGTATATTTTACGGCGAAGATGCAGTAAGGATCGGAATGCGTTTTTGCTCCCGCAAGCGATGGGGCAGGTGGCTGCTTGCAGTCATTTGAATAATATGTGTGATAAAGGTGCAGGACTATGGAGTGATTCGTCGGACTGCACCTTTTATATTTTATTGTGCATAATAGAAAGAGGAGGACGGTTTGAACGCATGAAAAGAATCTTTTTTGTAGAAGATGATTTGAGCTTGATCAACGGACTTACTTTTGCGATAAAAAAGCAGGGTTATGAAGTCGATGTTGCCCGCATGAGTCATGAAGCGGATAAGCTGTGGAAAGATGGAAAATATGACTTGGTAATTCTGGATGTGTCGCTGCCGGATGGTTCCGGCTTTGATGTGTGTAAGAAAATACGACAGACGTCCAAAGTGCCCATTATGTTTCTGACTGCTGCTGACGAAGAGACGGACATTATCATGGGGCTTGATATCGGTGCGGATGATTACATCACAAAGCCTTTTAAACTAGCGGTGTTCCTATCAAGGATCCATGCACTGCTTAGACGAAGCGATAATTTCGAGCAGTCGGATACGGAACTTATTTCCAATAGTATTACGGTAAAGCTATTAAAAGGCGAAGCGTACAAGAATGGAGAACCTTTAGAATTAACATCAAGCGAATATAAGCTGCTGTGTATGTTTATGGAAAATCCGGACGTAGTACTTTCGCCGGAACAAATTCTGGGCAGGCTGTGGGATTGTAACGAAAATTATATAGACAATAAAACGCTTACGGTCTATATCCGCAGACTGCGTATGAAGATTGAAGACAATCCCGGTGAACCTGACAAGATTGTGACTGTCCGGGGTATGGGATATAAGTGGAACAGTGTTTCAGAAAAATAACGTAAACGTTGGAAAGATGCCGATGTGTTTGTGGGTTTTAAAAGAGAAGAGGATGAAACTAAGATGAGAGTGCTTACAAACCACAAAATAAAAATATTGTTTTTGCGGATTTCGCTCTGTATACTGGCGGCTGTTTTACTGTCTGCGATAGTTACGTTACGGTGTCAGGAGAAAATGAGCTTAGGTTTGGGAAAGGCCGCGATGCTTATACCTATGGGAATTTTGATAATGGGAATTAGCGTGCTGGCTATATGCTATGGATATTTTAAAGAGCAGGATAAATTGATAGAGGACGCTGTGGTTAAAATCAGACAATTTATTTCCGGGGACAGGGAGACACGCATTGAATGTGACGAAGAAGGAGAATTGTTTAGATTGTTTCATGAAGTAAATTCTATGGCGGCTATTTTGAATGCAAAAGCAGACAATGAAGGAAAGTCAAGGAAGTTTCTGCAGAACACAATATCGGATGTTTCTCATCAGTTAAAGACGCCTCTTGCCGCACTGAATATTTATAACGGCATTTTACAGGCGGAAGCTGAGGCGGCAGATTTAGAGACCGTGAAAGAATTTACAGATTTATCGGAACAGGAACTTGACCGTATAGAGACGCTGGTACAGAATTTCTTGAATGTAGCCAAATTTGATGCCGGAACGATGGTGCTGGAGAAGCGGTCTGAAAATATTTTGGATATAATGACGGATGTGAAAAAGCAGTTTCTTTTTCGGGCAGGACAGGAGGGCAAAGAAATTGTTTTATCGGGCAGTGAAGCAGTTTCTTTATACTGTGACCGGAGCTGGGTTACGGAAGCGATCGGCAATATTGTCAAAAATGCGCTCGATCATACGAAAGCGGGCGACTGCATTTGGGTGAAATGGAGTCTGTCTGTGTCTGCGTTCAGAATAACGATAAAGGACAATGGGAGCGGCATCCATCCGGAAGACTTGTACCATATCTTCAAGAGATTCTATCGCAGCAGGTATTCTAAAGACACGCAAGGTATCGGACTTGGCTTGCCGCTTGCCAAGTCCGTGGTGGAAGCGCACAACGGTACGATAGAAGTGGAAAGCCGTTTAGGGGAGGGAACAACCTTTGTTTTAAATTTTATGATTACTACAAAATTGTAGTCTGACGGAAGTCTTATTGTAAGATTCATATGCTAATCTTTCAAAAGAGATAAGGAATTTTCTATCAAAATTAATTAGAAAGAGGTGCTTATATAATGAATTTGTTAGAGGTCAACAATATTTGTAAGACTTACGGCAGCGGTGAGGCGGCAGTGCAGGCGCTTAAGAACGTCAGTTTCTCTGTGCCAAAAGGTGAGTATGTGGCGATCGTCGGAGAGTCCGGTTCCGGTAAGAGCACGCTGCTTAATATGATCGGCGCGTTGGATACGCCCACATCGGGTAAGGTATTAATTGACGGTAAGGATACGTTTGCTATGAAGGAGCGTGCTCTTACCGTTTTCCGCCGGCGCAATATCGGTTTTATCTTTCAGGCTTTTAATTTGGTTCCCGAGTTGACAGTGGAACAAAACATTATTTTCCCGATGTTGTTAGATTATCAGAAACCGGATTCAAAATATCTTGAAGAATTATTGGCAGTACTGAATCTGCAAGAGCGCCGGAAGCATCTGCCCAGCCAGTTATCTGGCGGACAGCAGCAAAGAGTTGCAATCGGGCGTGCACTTATGACAAGACCGTCGCTTATCTTGGCGGATGAACCTACCGGGAATCTGGATACGCAGAACAGCAGCGAGGTAATTGCACTGTTAAAAGAGGCGTCAAAGAAATATGAGCAGACCATTATCATGATTACCCATAACCGTACGATTGCCCAGACAGCGGATAGAGTATTGTCGGTAACGGACGGTGTGCTGACGGATCTGGGGAGGTGCTCGGAATGAAAAGTCATGAGATGAAGAGTTATTTAAGCCTCATTCCCATTTCTGCGAGGACCCACAAGAAACAGAATCGTTTGATCCTACTCTGTATTATTTTTTCAGTATTCCTTGTTACGACAGTCTTTTCTTACGCGGAAATCATGACGGAAGGTCAGACGGCAGTCATGATGCGCAAACACGGGAGACATCATATTGCAGTAAGCGGTATTTCCGAAGATCAGGCAGAACAGATTGCAGGATTGGGCAGCGTGGAGGCGTCCGCATGGTATCGCAGTTTCGGGGAAGACATCTATGAGGGTTATGAGATTAACGGTAAAAGAGTCGTTCTGTACGGGACGGAACAGACATATGTCGATGAAATCAGAGACTATGAATGGGAAGGTATGTATCCGCAGAACAATAATGAGGTCATGCTCAATGAAATTTCTAAGGAACGTCTGGGGGTCACATTGGGAGATCATATTACCATCCATACGCCGGCGGATAATTTCGAATATACAATAACCGGTTTCTGCGTAGACGAATACCAGCAATATGACAAGAAGTATGACGGTGTCTGTGTTTATATGAGTCTAAACGCACTTGATAATATCTGTAAGGTCAATAGTAATAGCGATGCGCAAAACGATGGTGAGAACGGGGGATTGACTGACGCCGCATATTATATCCGCTTTGTGAAAGGAACGGATATCAGAGAAGTGATTGACAATCTGAAAGTGCAGTGCGGGCTTACCGATGGAAATATTGAAGAAAATCTCGTTACAATGGGAGTAGCAGGCGCAAGCAGCAGTCAGGTAATGAATAGCTTCTATCTGATTGCGGCGGTGGTTTTTCTCTTGATTCTGATTGCCGGTGTACTAATGATTTCGAGTTGTATCAACAGTACGGTCTCACAGCGGACGAAATTTTTTGGGATGATGCGCTGTATCGGCGCAAGCAAAAAGCAGGTGATGCGTTTCGTCAGGCTGGAAGCGCTAAATTGGTGTAAAACGGCGATTCCTGCCGGACTTGCATTCAGTGCCGTTTTCACATGGGCTCTGTGTATGATTTTACAGTATAAAGTTGGTGGTGAGTTCAGCGATTATTCTTATCGGTTTAGCGTGATTGGTATTGCATCTGGTATTCTGGTCGGTGTAATATCAGTGCTTATGGCGGCATATGCTCCTGCGAGGCGCGCGGCAGGCGTCTCTCCGGTGGCGGCTGTATCGGGCAGCGCAGAAACAGGAAGAAGGATTACGTATGCGGCCAATACGCGTATCTTCAAGGTGGAGAGCGCGTTGGGCGTCTATCATGCGACAGAGGCAAAGAAGAATCTGATCCTGATGAGTTTGTCCTTTGCTTTTACGGTCACATTGTTTCTGGTTTTCTTTGCAGGACTTGATCTAATTGGGCGGTTTACGCCGTCGGAAAATGACTTGAATCCGGACATCAGCATCGGAGCGGCTGACAATACCAATTCTATTGACAGGAGCAAGAAGGAGGAGATTGCAAAGGTGCCCGGTGTGGAAGCGTCATTCGGATGCATGATTTCTTATGATGTGTCGGCAGAGATCAACGGCATTCCCGGCAGCGTGGATCTGATATCCTATGATGAGTTTATGTTTGACTGGACGAAGAGGTCCATTGCCAGCGGTGATATGACAAAAGTAGCCGGGGATAGCAATTATGTGTTGACGATTTTTAATATGGACAGCCGTTTAAATACAGGTGATAAGATTAAGATCGGGAATACGGAACTGGAAGTTGCCTGCGTCGCATCGGAAGGAATCGGAACGGAGAATCGCCCGGCGATCGTCTGTACGGAGGAAACCTATACGCGCCTTACGGGCGAGAATGATTATATCATGCTGAATGCGCAGCTTACGAAAGACGCCACTGATGAAACGGTAGAAATCATTCGCGTAATTGCGGGCGAAAATGTCTTTGCAGATAGGAGAGAGGATAATCAGGAGGTTAATTCCGGATTCTGGGTATTCCGGATTGCCGTATATGGGTTCTTAGGTATCGTTGCACTGATTACGGTCTTTAATATTGTAAATAACATTTCCATGAGTGTTTCCGCGAGAATGAAACAGTACGGCTCCATGCGCGCGGTGGGGATGAGCGTAGATCAGATGACGAAGATGATTGCCGCGGAGACCTTAACCTATGCGGTGAGCGGTCTGGTAATCGGGTATATCGCCGGGCTGTATCTGCATCGACTGTTCATGATGAAAATAGTCTTTACACATTTCGGCGGTTCATGGACGGTTCCGTTTGAACCACTGGCAATCATTACGATAATCGTTGCCTTCTCCTGTGTCGTGGCGGTGCGTATACCGGCGAGACGGATTCGGGAGATGGCGATTACGGAAACCATCAATGAATTGTGATGCGCACGCGCAATGAACTGGGTGAAATGGCATGGCTGCGAAGAACGGCCATGCCGTTTTTATTGTTATTACAAAACTGTAATGTTAAAGTAAGATTTCTGTAAGGTTTGCGTGCTATGCTGAATAACAATGGTTCAAAAAACAGAAGCTATTATGGAATGAGCAAGAACACGAAAACACGATAAGGAGAAAACGGGTGCTATCGATTATTGCAAGCTGGGTTTATATATCCGCTGTCTGTATTTTAATGGGAATAGGTATATTAAGCCTGCGCAGAAATACTACTTTTCCAGTGACTTACTACCTGATTGCAGGAATCGTCCTCATTACTGTATATGCGGAATTTTTCAGTATATTCGGCAAGATAGGAGCAGGCGCGCATGTGGTTTTGCTTATGGCGGCGCTTTTTATCGGATATCTGCAGCGTAACAGAGTAAAGCTGCTTTGGCGGACATATCGCCCTTTTGTTTGTTCATGGGAGGGATTCTTCTACTGCTGCTTTATTCTGCTGATCGCGTATTTTACATCCAGAGGAGAATTCCACACGGACACGAATATTTATCATGCGGCGGCAATCCGGATTTATGAGGAATACGGGCTGGTAAAAGGAATCGGTAATTTACAGCTTCACTATGCCTATAACAGTTCTTATCTGGCATTCGCATCCATATTCAGTCTCAACTGGCTGTTCGGGCGTTCGCTGCATACGACGACCGGGTTTCTGGAAGTCATTATGTGTCTGTATGCTTTTCACGGATTAAAAGGATTTAAACGGCATGAGAATCATGTGACGGATATGATGCGAGTCGGTATTTTATTCTATACATTGGTGAATGTGACGCGCAGCATGTCTCCGGCGACGGACTATGCCACCATGTATTTTGTGCTGTTCATTATTACTGCATGGTGTGAGAATCTGCTGGAAGACGGCTCTGATCTTACGAGGTATTGTCTGTTGTCCGTGGCGGCAGTGTTTACGGCGACCTTTAAGTTTTCCGCATGTCTGCTCGGACTGATTGCGCTCTATCCCGCGGTTTGCTTGGTGAGGGATAAGAGATGGAAAGAAATCGGCGCATATCTTTTCAGCGGCTGCGTCATCCTTTGCCCGTTTCTAGTCAGGAATTATTTGATTTCCGGCTGGCTGCTATACCCTTTTGAAGGAATCGATATTTTTCAGACGGTATGGAAAGTTCCGAAGGAATATTTGCTGCATGACGCAAAGCAGATTAAGGTGTGGGGACGATGCCTGTACGACGTGGCTAAGATAGATATGCCTGTGTCGGAGTGGTTTCCGATTTGGTGGGAGCATCAGTTCCGCTATGAGAAAATGTTTCTCGGCGCAGTGGCGCTTGGCGCGGTTTTGCAGTTTCTGCTGGTTGTCAGAAGGATTTGGCGCAGACAGGAAATCCGGCTTCCACTTGTTGTACTTCAATTTGCTATCTGGGCTAACATAGCAGTGTGGTTTTTCGAAGCGCCTTTTATCCGGTATGGTCTTGCGTTTCTGTTTGCGGTGATCATGATTGCGGTAGGAGAATATATGAGCGAGGTAAGCCGTGGATTTGGCAGTATCGTGACGGGCGGGCTCGTGTTCTGCATCATTGTTTCGGTCAGTCCTTATTGGGACCAGTATGTCACGGATGCGGGAGTTTTTGTCAAACAGAGTCTGACGGAACCGTATTATATTGTACAGCAGGATTATGATAAGGGCAGTATGGGAAGCTGCGAGATTAATGGGAATACCATATACTATTCGACGGAGGGAGAAACCAACAGTTACCATGTTTTTCCGGGAACATGTTATAAACATATGCTGGAGAGGAGCACGCTAATCGGAGACACGATTGAGGAAGGGTTCCGGGCGCGGTAAAGAGGAAGCTGTTGTCTTGTGCGCAAGATGTTTAAAAGGATGATAAAGGGGCTGCATACGCAGCTTCTTTTTTGGCTAAACGTAAGGCGTTCGTAAGGTTTCCGTAATGTACGGGTGATATTGTAATATATGAAGAAAAGTTATAAGCAACAATTGAGAAGAGGAGGTTTCTAAATGAGTGCATAGGTCATTGAAACAAAAAATTTTACAAAACAATAAGGTACACAGAAGGGTGAGGATTAAATAATATGAAAAATAAAATATGGTTTGCTATTGGAGCAGTTATGGCATTGGTGATGGTTTTGGCTTGTCTCTCGGCATGGTTTTTCTCAGAAAAAGACAGCGGGTATTATTATGTGCAGATTGATAACAGCAAAATAGAGGAAATTCATTCGCGCGGAGGAGTCATTGACTTAAACGGGGGCATGGATTATTCTTATACGCTGCCTGCATATGACGAAAACGGACAGGGAAGCTATATTACCTTCGGCGCGTCAAGAGAGCTGAGAGAAGGAGCGTACTTAAGATTGACGGTGAAACCGATTCGGGGCGTTGTCGAGTGGAGTGAGGTGGAGTATGAAGAGATGCCGACAGCGGTGCAGGGGATATTTAATCCCCTGCATTTTCGCTGTTATTTTGCCGTTTATGACCCGCTTGCATTTGTTTTGCTCGATTGCTGTGAGGTGTTTTCTGTTCTGAAATTAGAATATCAGATAGGAAGGTCAGCTTACTTTGATTTAACTTACAGTTTGTGCTTTTAATTTACAATTCTGTAAGGGTACGAAAAATGCTATCTACTTTTTACATATTCATGCATCGGTTTCACCAGATAGTAGTTTGTCGGCATTTTTTCAGTGGTCACATATCCGGCCGGCGAGTCAATCAACATCGGTATACGGTTTGTCAGAGTCGCACAGGTCAGTTCCACCGTTGCAGGGCGGTTCACGACTAATGTTGTATCCGGCTCGCCTTCCAAGGTCCATTCATTCCGGTCCATATCTTCAGGAGCGTATACATAGCCGAGACACTGGGTTTCCAATGTGATGCCTTCCTCAGTTTCTGTTGTTACAACGGCGGACATTCCGGTGGCGTTTCCGGCTTTGATGGTCATACCGAGAGTATTTGATTTCAAATCTTTCTTGTGAGTAATCGGAATGCATTCCTGCGTTTGGGAAACAATGTGCAGACCAAGCTGGCTGCAGAGCCAGCCGTTCTGGTTCCACATGTAAGAAGGCTCTATGACTCCGTCTGCGATCAGTTTCTTGGTTTCTTCATAGGAGAGACCGTTATAATTGCCAATCTGTTTCTTGAACTCTTCAATCGAAAGTCCTGCGCCATGCCCTTTAGCGAGCGCAATGCCGTAGTCTTCCACATTATAGCTGCTGCTGCCTTTAATCTTCTTTAAAGTATGGATAGAACCTGCGAGCGTTGTGATGAGCGAGCCCCAGTACATATCCGGATAACCGCTGCCGCAGAGCGTACAGTTGTTTGCTTTGGCCAGTTTATCCAGTTCTTCGGTAATCTGATGAGAAGAATTCCACGGGTATAAGGACTCTTCGCAGGTGGAGATTGCGTTGACGCCGTTCTTGGCACAGACGGTAAAAGCTTCCCTGACATCAATCATGGTGGAGCGCGTGGCGATAATGCAGACGTCCGGTTTTAGTTCGCTCAGGAGTCCGTCGGCTTCTTTGGCATCGGAAATCTGGATGCCGGCGGCTCCGGTTCCCATAATCTCTCCGATGTCCTTGCCGATGAGTTCCGGATTTACGTCAAATGCTGCGATCAGTTCCGCGCCTTTCTCCAATACATACCGCATCAGATATACGCTCATTTTGCCGCACCCGTACTGCGCGATTCGTATCTTTCTTTCCATTACAAATACCTCCTTTTTGAAAACGGATTATGTTTAGAATATTATAGGATGCACCTATACTAATTATTTTATGCGTACTGTTGAAACGAGAAAAAAGTTCGGATACGCATACCGGCAGAAAGAAAAATATAAAATATACAGGCAAGTTGTACAGAATTCATTGACAGGTTTCAAAAATAGCAATATGATATGTTTAACGATAAACAAAACGCAAACGCCATATCGGAGAGAAAAGAGGGAGAATATATGATGGAAAATAAGGCTTATTTAAGGGTTTATACTAGAGCGATTGAAGAAAATTATCCCGATGGACTGGCAAACAGCATTCATATGGCTTATAGTATCGATGGAAAGCAATTTTATCCGTTTCACAAAAATTATGGTATCCTTTTTGCGAAAGCCGATATCCTTCCGGATGATACGCTTCTTCCGAAAGGACTGACAAAACCGGTCATCTTTGCGGCAAAAGATAAAGGCTTCTATATTATGGCGGTGCAGACTTGTGAAAACGGGGATATCGATACACAGGCGGAAGGCAAAAGACTATGCTGGTATACGGAAGATTTTCTTTGCTTTGAAGAGAGTGGACTGGTGGAGAATGGAATTGTTTCACCGAAAGAAGCGACGGACTGCATAGAACTTGACAAAGATCTAGTCCTTCGGGCGGCAGAGTATTGGACGCCCATGCGGCATGTGAAGACACAGACGCCTGAAAACGTTCAGGTGGGAAGTGTAAGAGAATTGGAACAGATATGCGCAGTGGCAGTATATTCCGATGGTTCCGAAGCGATAAAGAGAGTGGAGTGGGAGACAGAGAATATAGATTTTAACAGGCCGGGGGAATATACGGTGCGGGGCAGAGTGTGTCAGGAGAGATATCCTTTTCCTCTGGCAAGGGGATATGGCGATCCGGTATTATTCCGGTGGGAAGACAAGTGGTATTTTATTGCGACGAATGATAATCTCGATGACATCGGCATTTATGTCCGCGAGGCGGATTCGGTTTCCGGTCTGTTTGCGGAAGGAATCAAAGAGCATCTGATTCTGCCGCAGGATGGAAAGCGGGGATTTGTACAAACCTTCTGGGCGCCGGAGTTTCATGTGATCGGAGGGGAACTGTATATTCTATTCGCTGTCAGCAATGAGAAGTGGGGACCGCAGTGTCATCTGATGAGGCTTAAGAAGAATGGGAGCATCATCAGAGAAGAAGACTGGGACAATCCGGTGCGGATTTGCAAAAAGGACGGCAGTTTTCTTGCGGGAGACAACAAAATCACTCTGGATATGACATATTTGAAGACAGCGCGAGCTTCCTATGTAGTCTGGTCTGTCAGGAGAGATATAGGAAAATCTACGGATACGGGTTCCATGCTCTATATTGCGACGATAGACGAGGAGGAGCCTTGGCGGCTTACCAGCGAACCGGTATTGCTTACACGACCTCTTTACGGCTGGGAGAATGTTGCAGGAACGATCAACAATGAAGGTCCGTATGCATTTTACAGAGACGGGAAAGTTTATCTGACGTACTCCGGCGGCTCGGCGAACAGCTATACATATGCAGTGGGACTTCTTAGCGCCGATGCAAAGGATGATCTGCTTGATCTGGCTTCTTGGGAGAAGAATCTCTGGCCCGTGCTCAGCTTCTATTCCGTAGAGGGAGAATACGGACCCGGCCATAATGCTTTCTTTTACAACGAAGACGGCGAACTGATGATTTCTTATCATGCAGAAACTTCACCGGACAGTACGCTGCGATGTGACGGCATCAGAAGAATCCATTTCAGAAAGGACGGTTCTCCGGTATTCGGTATGTCCTTTCAGGAAGATGTCAACGGAGAGGTTAGTGATGTGAAAATGAAAATAATTATCAAAGCGCAGGCGGAATGAAACCAATGAAAGGGATGATATGAATCATTCAGACAGGAGGTGAAGGCTATGGTAACGTTGAAAGAAATTGCAAGAGAATGTAACGTATCGGCGACTACGGTGTCTAATATTTTAAACGGGCGGCCGAAGGTGAGTGAAGAGACGAGACAGAAAGTATTGGAGGTAGTACACCGCAGAGGCTATCAGCCGGATTATATCGCGCAGGGACTTCGCCGGAAAAAGACGAACTGTATCGGTATTGTTGCAGAGGAAATAGACCAGTTTACAACGCCGGAGATTCTGGAAGGAATCATGGAGGTCTGCGAGGCGAAAGGGTATCGTACGATGATACAGAATATGCGCCTTTATATGAGATGGAACGATACATGGTATCATAATGATACGGCATACCGTTCTGTTATGGATCCCGTAATGCAGGAGATGATTTCCCTCAAAGTGGACGGTCTTCTTTATGTGGCGGGTCATGGGAGGATTATCCCCTATCTGGCGGAACATAACAGCATTCCCAGCGTTATGGTATATGCATATACGGAATCCGAAAAAGTACCGTCAATCGTGATAGACGATGAAAAGGGCGGATACGATATGACAAAATATCTGATTTCCAAAGGACACCGAAGAATCGGCGTTATCGGCGGTAAGAAAGATAACATCCATACACAGAAGCGTTTGATGGGCTACCAGACGGCTTTGTTTGAGGAGCAAATCTTCTATAATCCGGCGTGGGTGCGTTACGGAGACTGGGAGAGACCATCCGGATATGAACAGGCGCGTTTTCTGGCGCAGGAAGGGCTTACCGCTATTTTCTGTATGAATGATAACATGACGGGCGGCGTGTATGACTATTTTCATGAAAAGGGGGTGCAGATCGGAGAAGAAATTTCCATAGTAGGGTTCGATAATCGGGATATTTCCGAGTATTTTTACCCACGGCTTACGACTATGGAGCTAAGTTTAAGAAGAATCGGCATCGAATCGGCGTGTCTTTTGCTTGACAGTCTGGAGAGTGGACAGTCATTACATACCAAAAACGTTGTGGAAAAGAAGATTCCTTGTACGTTGATCGAGAGAGAATCCGTTAAATGTATCACCCCTTAACATGGCATATATGGATAGGGGACGGATTCACATTGCGAGACGCTTCAGTAGAGGGTATGGGGCAAAGTTATGGCAGATTGAGTCAGAATGGGGGAAATTTACATGATAAGAGAAGTAAAAACAGAGAACGGGCGGATTAGAGGAATTGAGGCGGCAGATCCGCGGATTACGGCGTTTAAAGGGATTCCCTTCGCGGCGCCGCCTGTGGGAAAGAACAGATGGCGTGCGCCGCAGCCTTGTGAGAATTGGGAAGGGATAAGAGATGCTTCACGGTTTGCGCCTATTTCCGTGCAGGATGTGCCGGGACTCGGCGACACCATTTACAACCGTGAATGGAATGTGGATCCGGAGATTCCGATGGACGAAGACTGTCTGTATCTGAATGTCTGGACCGGGGCTAAGAGTGCAGATGAGAAACTGCCGGTACTGGTGTGGTTTTACGGCGGCGCGCTGCAGTGGGGGAATCCTGCAGAGATGGAGTTTGACGGAGAGCGGCTGGCACGCAGGGGCGTGGTGGTGGTTTCTGTAAACTATAGGATTAATGTGTTCGGATTTCTTGCGCATCCTCAAATCACATTGGAGCAGCCGGAGGCGCCCGCTAATTTCGGAAGCCTGGACCAGCAGGCGGGAATCCGCTGGGTGATCCGTAACATTGCGGCTTTTGGCGGAGACCCGGATAATATTACGATTGCGGGGCAGTCCGCGGGCGGCGGAAGCGTTTTAAGCCAGATGGCATGTCCTGACAACGCAGGATTATTCCAAAGGGCGGTAATCATGAGCGCTATGATCAGAAGCCCATATGAGGAAGGCGGCATCGGAATCCCGCAGCCTTTGTGCAAGGCGGAAGAAAGCGGACAGAATTTCTTTGATTTCCTTGGTGTAGCGAATCTGGAAGAGGCAAGAGCGCTGGATGCTTTCTACATCCGTGACAAATATGCGGAATACGCGCAGATGTTTCCGAGGATGTTTACCGTGGTGGATGGACGGTTCTGCGTGGGAGATCCTCTGACAATGTTCTTGGAAGGAAAATGTGCCCCGGTGTCTGTGATGGCGGGCAATACGGCGGATGAATTTCCGAGCTTCCTTGTGGCAAAAGACGAGCAGGAACTGGAGAAGAAGGCGAAGAAACTGTTTGAGGATAAGGCGGAAACCTTTCTGGCATTTCCGGAAACCAGAGGCATGTCTGAAGAGGGAAAATATGCGAAGGTGAATGGGCTGGAGTGTTCGGCTAAGGCGCTCTTTTCGTACAGCAGAAAAGAAAATGATATTGCTGATAACGGTCAGAACTATTATTATTACCGCTTTACACCGGATATTCCGGGGGAGGACAATCCGGGGACGTTCCATTCGTGTGACTTGTGGTTTTTCTTTGAGACACTGGCGAAATGCTGGCGTCCCTTTGTGGGGCACCATTATGATCTGGCGAGAAAAATGTGTAATTACTGGGCGAACTTTATAAAAACGGGAGACCCCAACGGGCAGGATGCGGACGGAAGCCCGATGCCGGAATGGAAACCGTATACGAAAGAGGAACCATGCGAGATGATATTTACAGCCGATGGTCCTGTCGTTGCTCATAAGAAAGAAACGCCCTTTAAGGCGTTCTTGATAGATAAAGTCAAGGAACGGCTGGAGAAGGGAGAACGCTGGCGCGAGGAATGGATGAAGCCGCTTTGGGAGACTGATACGGTCTATCGGGAAACTTTTGCAATGATCGAGGAAGACGGTATGGTGAAAGCGCCGTTTTTATTCCCGCCGGAGCAGATTCTTTGTGTGGAAAGTTACGATGGGGAAACTGTCTATGAACAGGAACGGGATTACAAGGTTGAGGATGGAAATCTGGTGCTGACGAAGGATAGTTCAATTCCGCATACCGGCTGGGGGACGTTCTTCTATGATACTGAAGAAGAAGCGAGACAAGCCCTTGAAAAGAGTCATTTCGGACTGGATTTCGGACCGGTCGCGGCTACCAATGGGAAATTTGTTAATCTGGAGCCAATCGGTCATCCGGAACTTGTAACCAAGTGGCAGACTGCCGTAACTTACACCACGGCAGGGAAGCGGTTTCATGCGGTGCAAAAGAGCAATATGGATAACCTGCCGCGTCTGCAGGAGAAGGTGGCAAAGAAAGAACCTGTAAAGATTGTTTTGTTCGGCGACAGTATCTGCTGTGGATTTGATTGCAGCGGAAAGTACGGACAACAGCCGGGACAGCCTGTCTGGGCGAAACTTTTACTTCACAGGATAGAGGAGAAGTGGGATAGTCCCGTCAGCTTCCATAATACGTCGTTGAGCGGTATGGATACGGAATGGGCTATTGAGAATGCTTATAACAGAGCGGGAAGATATCAACCGGATCTTGTTATCTTAGGTTTTGGTATGAACGACCGCTGTGGCATGGAGGAGTACCGTGAAAAGACGCAGAGACTGATTGATGCAATCAGGAAGGACAGTCCGCAGACGGAAGTGTTACTTGTTTCCACTTCGCTGCCGAATCCTCTGTGCGGGACGCCGCCTATGTATTTTATGGCGCATCAGGAAGAATATGCGGAGGCGCTCAGGGGACTTTGCCGGGAAGGGGTCGGACTGGCGGACGTACAGGAAGTGCATCGTGAAATAAACGCACGGAAGAGGTATATCGATCTTACAGGAAACTGGTTAAACCACCCCAATGATTTTCTGGCGAGGCTGTATGCGCAGACAGTTGCGGCAGCGCTTGCATTATAATCAATTGTTTAAGTTGTAGCGAAACAAGTATAGTAAATCGTTATACCAATTATTGGAAACAGCATTCTAAAGAAAGAAGCTGGCATTTATGCCGGCAGTCAGGAGGAAAGTATGGCAAAAAAGCTAAATCAGGCAGCAACAATGTATCCGCTCTTCTTTGACCCGATTCGTAAAAAAGCGGAGTTTAACAGAGCAGAGGGAAAGGTATCGATTCGTTATGTTGAGGAGACTTGTGGCGTAAAGGTAGAAGAAGACAAGAGCGTTACCTTCACCATGTATGCACCGGAGGCGGAGACGGTGGAAGTGTCCGGTTATGGCGGCAGTCTGGGGTCGGATAAGATTGCCTTGGATAAGGACGAGAAAGGGTATTTTAAGAAGAATGTTTCCGGGATTCTGCCGGGATTTCATTATCACAGGTGGTTTGTGGACGGCGTACAGGCAACAAATCCATATGCACCCTTTGCTTACGGCTGTTTCGGCGTAAACAATTTCTTTGAACTGCCGGGAGAGGGAAGTGATTTTTGGTATCTCAAAGATGTGCCGCATGGAGATGTGCAGATTCACAGCTATCGTTCCGGGCAGAATGGCCATAGGAAGAAATGCTATGTGTATCTGCCGCCCAATTTTGGAAAAGAAGAAGGCAGAAAGTATCCTGCGCTCTATATTCTGCATGGCGTGGGAGAAAGTGAGAGCGGATGGCTCTGGAACGGCAAGCTTAATTTTATTATGGACAATCTGCTGGCTGAAGGAAAAGCAGAGGAAATGATTGTGGTGATGTGTTGTGGTTATGCCTTTGTAGAAGGGGAAGACCCTGTGTTTTTCCCGGGTGATTTCGGAAAAGAACTGGTAGAAGATATTATTCCTTACGTGGAGAGTCGTTTCCCGGTGAAACATGACAGAGATAACCGGGCTATGGCAGGATTGTCGTTAGGTTCGGCGCAGGCGACGCAGATTGTGTCCCGCTATCAGGAATTGTTTGCCCATCTTGGTGTATTTTCGGGCATAAGGGACGACGAGACGGAAACAATCCTTGCTTCACACGATAAATATCCTATGCAGACGGTGCTTATGACGGCAGGACAAGGTGAGAAAGGTCTTGACGAGGCACAGAAGGTTTATACGGATCGTTTTGCGGCGCTCGGCGTGGCGGGCGGACAACGCTGTTATGAAGGATATCATGAGTGGCATGTATGGCGGGAAAGTCTGCGGGATTTTGCTATGCTGCTCTTTAGAACGGCAGGCAGTACAGAGGAACCGCAAACAGCACGGGTCTATGCAGAGCCGGCGGCTGACACGGCACAGCTGGATGCACAGACTTATGCAGAACACATGTTGATGGCGGATCCGATTCATAAGGGTCTGATCTATGCGGTGGATGAAAAGGGCAGACCGAACGGAAGATACAGAGAAGAACATCCCGGAGCGGAGATTCTGGATGTTTCCGTGGGAAGCGCCAGATTCTGGATACGCGCAGAGGGCGCAAAGCGTGTGGAAGTGGATATCTGGGGAGTCGGACGGTATGAGCTGCATCAGACAGAGGAAGAAGGCTGGTGGAGCGCCGACGTATCAGGTATTGAGAAGGGCTTCCATTATTACGGCTGTTACGTGAACGGTACGGAGGTGGTTGACAACAATGCGCCGGTGGGATACGGCGGCTTCAAGGCGGTCAATTATCTGGAAATGCCGGAGGAAGATTTTGAGCCATACCGGATTCGTCAGGTGCCGCACGGAACCGTGCATTATCAATATTATCCGTCAGAGATTACAGGACGCACGAAATTATGTTATGTATATACGCCGGCTTCTTATGAGAAGAACATTGAGAAAAGATATCCAGTACTCTATCTGCAACACGGCGGCGGGGAAAATGAAGTGGGCTGGCTCTGGCAGGGAAAACTCTCAAATATTGCGGATAATCTGATCGCGGAAGGCGCGATGGAGGAAATGATCATTGTAATGACTACAGGTTACGCATTCCCGGAGAATGGTAATTATCATCATGCGCTGAGTGCGTTTCCGCAGGAATTGCCGGGAAGCTGCGTTCCCTATATTGACAAAACGTTCCGTACCATTGCCGACAGGGACCATCGTGCCATGGCAGGATTATCCATGGGCGGTATGCAGACACAGAGGACCGTGTTCGAGAGACCGGAACTGTTTGCCTGGGCAGGTCTGTTTTCCAGCGGACTTGTGATACAGGACGAAGAAGTGGATTATAGCGATATATTGCTTGATCCGGAAGCCTTCAAGGAAAGATTCAGGATGCTGTTCGTGGCATGCGGTACAGAGGAAGATCACTATCCGGGCACCGTGGAAAATGTAAAGAAGGTATCGGAGGCGGGCGTATCTGTCGAGTTTTTTGAGGGATACGGTTATCATGACTGGACTTTCTGGAGACACTGTGCGAATGCTTTTTTGAGAAAAGTCTTCCGCTAGGCTGAAACGATAAAGGAATGATAAATGAGATTGTGAAATGATGAAACTGCCTTGTTTTATCTGCACAATCTCATTTTTTTCCGTCAAAAAGAAGGTATAAGATGATGTTTATCGTTTGAGTGTAGGAAAAACAGATAAAAATAACAAATAAAAATTATATATATTTAACAAAGTGCATAAAGAAAAAGGGAATTATATTGACATAGCAATAAGTGCACTGTAATATCAGATTATAGAAGTTTAACGTTTAACTTAAAAATTAAGGAGATAAGTACATGGCAGAACTGATGATCAAGGTCAAAGAGAATCTGATGAATACGGCGCCCAATCTGTACGGGATTTTTTTGGAAGATATCAACCGTGCGGTAGACGGCGGGCTTTATCCGGAACTTATACGCAACAGGGATTTTGAAGATTCTCTGCTGCCGGAGGGATGCCATGCCGTAGACAACGGGTACGCCTTTGAGACAGATAAAGGCTGGCGGGATGAGTTTAACGGCGGAGAAGGTCTTTCGCGCTGGGTGAAGCAGGGAAAAATACAAAAGACAGAAATTCCCGGCTGGTATGCGAAGAATGCGCAGATGACCCTGCGGCAGGACGATACGCTGAATGAACATCGAAGAGCCAGTCTGGAGATAGATTTCATGCCCGGCGGCGTTCTGGAAAATGTGGGATTCCGTGGGATGGCGCAGACCAAAGGAGAGAGCTACCATTTTTATATGTTTGCGAAAGCAGATAAAGAGATTACCCTGACACTTTCCTTTTCGGGAAAAGAAGCGGGAAGCCTGTATGTGGAAGCGGGAGACTGGAAGCGTTATGATCTGGTCTACGAAGCGAAGGAAAGCATGCTGGAAGAAGCGGCATGTCTGTGCTGCCCGGAAGGGGGCAGACTGCAGCTTGGTTTCGTATCTTTAATGCCGGCGAAAACGTTTAAAGATCATGGGCTGCGCTGTGACATTGCGGAATTACTCAAAGGACTCCAACCGAAATTTTTCCGGTTTCCGGGAGGTTGTATCGTAGAAGGAATTACGCCCTCCACCATGTGGAGGTTTGCAGATACGATAGGACCGGTATGGGAAAGACCGGGTAAACTGCTGATGTGGCATTACAGAGCCTATGATGGAGTCGGTTTTCATGAATATCTGCAATTCTGCGAGGATCTTGACATGGAGCCGTTATATGTCTGCAACTGCGGCATGACTTGTCAGGCGAGAAAGGAAACGCTGATGGAAGGCGAAGCATTGGAAGCAGCGTTAGAAGATACCTTGAACGCCATTGAATATGCGACAGGCGGTACAGATACGAAATGGGGCGCTGTGCGCGCACAGATGGGTCATCCGGAGCCGTTTTCGATGAACTATATTGAAATCGGGAATGAGAACTGGGGAGAGGCCTACGAAATAAGATATCGGATGTTTTATGATGCCATCAAGGCGAAATATCCGCATATCCGGTGTATCGCAAATTCCCATCTGGAACAAAAGGGTCTGGAAGCACAGATTGTGGACGAGCATTATTACGATACGGCGGAATGGTTTGCGGAGAATACACATCTATTTGATACATATGAGCGGAACGGTCCGGAAATCTTTTTGGGCGAAGTAGCGGTAGTGAGAGGATATGTAAGTGAACTTTATGCTGCGCTCGGTGAAGCGGCGTTCTTTACCGGCGTGGAACGAAATCAGGATATTGTGACACTTGCTTCTTATGCGCCGCTTCTGGAAAACGTACATTATCAATCATGGTTTCCTAATCTGATTCGATTTGACCATACAAGGAGCTTCGGTATTCCCAGTTATTATGTGTGGAAGCTGTTTGGAAGTTTCAGAGGAGGGTATGTGACGGCAAGTGAACTTACGACAGGGCGTATCGTAAGACCGATGAAGGGGCGGCTTGCATTGCTGGGGCAGCCGGGCGTACGGTTCCGCAATCCTGTCTGGAATGGTGAAACACAGGATGTGACACATGAAGTAATGGGCAGGGTGCAGGAAGAAGACGGCAGTTACGTGATTACATCCCCGGATGAGGAGCAGATTGAGGAGAGCCGCAGACATTTTAAGGCAAAACTTGATGAGATTTTGGTCGTATTCGGCGATGAAGTGCAGGAGAACGGTACTTTCGGAATTGATCTGTACATAGACAAAAACGAGGAAAGAGAGCTGGTACTCGGGATTTTTCCTTACAGACTGCCGGATACCATGTATATCAGTGATGAGACAAATCCGCCGGCTGCATGGAATGTGGAAAATGTAAAACCGCTCCTATGGAAGATCAGGAATGGAGAGCATACATTGACGGATCAGTACGGACCATGGACAAAGGAGCTTGCACGTTTTAAGGAAGATGCTTGTGTGCCGGAAGGATTTACACATTTTTCCTATAGTACTGACGGAACGGTTTTGAAATTATATCATGAGGATATCTTGATCGGAGAGACAAGACTTCCATCCTTCCCAGCACAGAGCAGTGTTGTGACGGCTGATGAAGAGAAGATATATGTCAAGCTGGTGAATATGGCGGAAGAGGAAGCCGGGATAGACGTCAGACTGGATTGTGCAGTTGAGGCAGATTATACGGCGCATGTACTTACGGGCGGCAAAACAGATCAGAATAGTTTTGAAGAACCGGAGCATGTAAGCGATAAGACTTACAGACAGACGGGAGCCGCGATGGATTTCACCTATCAGATGCCGCCGCTTAGCGTAGCGGTATTGGAATTAACAAGGAAAGGAGATGGCAGGTAGATGAAGAAATACTTTCAAAACAAGCGAAACAGAAGAGGATTTCGGGAGTTCCTTTATATCCTTCCGTTTTTGATTCTGGTAGCGGTATTCTCTTATTATCCGCTTTATGGCTGGGTATATGCTTTCTTTGATTATAAACCGCCGTTTCCGCTGTCTATGGATCAATTTGTCGGACTGAAATGGTTTAAATCCATGGTGGACAATCCGGTAAAGCTTATGCAGATTCTTAAAGTTCTGCGAAACACTTTTGCGATGAGCGGATTAAGCCTTTTGTTTTCATGGTTTCCTATGATTTTCGCGGTATTTCTCAATGAAATCAAGTGCGTACCTTTTAAGAAATTCGTACAGACAGTCACAACGCTGCCGAATTTCATAAGCTGGGTACTGGTGTACTCTATCGCATACTGTCTGCTTAACAGTACCGGCGTAGTGAATTCCGTGCTGATGAATCTTGGCATTATTGATTCACCGCAGCTTTTCTTACAATCGGAAGAACATGTCTGGTTTAAGATGTGGGTATGGCTGACGTGGAAAAATGCAGGTTGGTCGGCGATTATGTATATCGCGGCAATTACAGGAATAGACGGAGAACTGATTGAAGCGGCGAAGGTGGATGGCGCGACAAGAATGCAGATTATCAGACACATCACGATTCCAAGCATTCTGCCGACCTATTTTGTGCTGGTAATGCTCAGTCTGGCGAACTTCCTGTCTAACGGAATGGAGCAGTATTTTGTATTTGAAAATGCATTTAACAAAGAAAGTATACAGGTACTTGATCTTTATGTATATAACTTGGCTATGGGTAACGGAGGATATTCTCTTTCCACGGCAATCAGTATTCTGAAATCAGTGGTGAGCGTCCTGCTTCTGTGCTGTACGAACGGTATTTCCAAGTTGGTCAGAGGAGAAGGATTTATCTGATCGGATGATTGATACAGATATGCGTTCACGAGGTCCTGATATAGACAGGATGGGCACAATATGCGGCATGGAAAGGAGAAAAGGTATGAAGCGGCAGAAAGATGTTAACGCGACAAAGGTAAAATACAAAGTCGGTATGGTAGACCGGATTATCAGTGCGCTCACTTATATAATATATACGATATTTGCTTTTGTATGTGTGTATCCTTTTTATTACATATTTATTAATACGATTAGTTCCAATGATTTAAGCCAGAGAGGAAAAGTGTTGTTTTGGCCCAAGGAACTTCATTTTAACAATTATCAACAGGTTATGCAGATTCCGGATCTGTTTAATGCGCTGAAGATTTCCGTAGCAAGAACGCTTATAGGAACACTTTTTACAGTAGTCATTGCTGCATTCTTAGGCTTCATGTTTACCAGAGAAACGCTCTGGAAGCGGAAATTATGGTATCGGTTCGTGGCGGCGACTATGTACTTTAATGCAGGTATCATTCCGTGGTTTATCACGATGCGTAATCTGCATCTGACAAATAATTTCTGGGGTTATATTCTGCCGATGGCGGTACAGCCGTTCTATATTATTCTGTGTAAGACTTTTGTGGAATCTGTTCCGAAAGAGTTACAGGATGCGGCGGAAATTGATGGAGCGGGGACGCTGAGGGTATTTTTCTCTATTATCGTTCCGGTCATCAAACCGATTCTGGCGACTGTGGCGATTTTTGCGGCGGTAGCGCAGTGGAATGCTTTTCAGGATACACTGCTCTTAGTGACGGACAGTAAATTGTACACATTACAGTTTACACTATATCAATATATTAATCAGGCGAGTTCTTTGAAAGCCCTTGTTAACAGCAGCACTTCGGGAGCGAATCTTGCCGCAAGTCTGGCACATGCCCAGACGGCTACTTCCATCAGAATGACGGTAACGATTGTGGTGGTGACGCCTATTATTCTGGTGTACCCCATTTTCCAGAGGTTCTTTACTAAGGGTATCATGATCGGCGCTGTAAAAGGCTGATATTTTACTGTTATAAACAAAACAAAAGGAGGAAAAAAAATGAAAAGTAAGAAAGTATTGTCGGTATTGTTAGCTACAGCAATGACAATATCCACGCTGGCTGGCTGTGGTGGCGGCGCAGACACGCAGGGAACGGCAGACAACAGTCAGTCTGCAGGCACACAGGAAGCTGCGCCCGGAGCGGATTCGCAAGAAGGGGAGAGTGCGGAAGGGAGCAGTGGAAGCGCTGCAGCCGGAGACCTTCTGTCGATTGAAATCTATGATGTGGCGGCAAACTATCAAGGCGTACAGAGCGGCTGGTTTGATAAGGTTGTCAAAGATCGTTTCAATATGGAACTGAATATTATTGCGCCTCAGGTAGCAGGCGACGCAGTGTTCCAGACACGTGCCAGCAGCGGAAATCTGGGAGATATCCTTGTTCTGGAAAGAGCAGATTTCGCTGATTGTGTGGAAGCGGGACTGGTAAAAGATATTTCTGCGGATATTGGCAATTATCCGAACCTGATACAATATAAGGATCAGATTGATACACTGAATAACGGACTTCCGGGCAACAGCGGACAAACTTACGGAATTCCTTCAGAGATGACAAATACGTCTCCGACTTCTTATACACAGGATGTTATTTATTCTAGTCCGATGCTTCGTTGGGATCTGTATTCCGAATTAGGATGTCCGGAAATCGCAGACTTAGACGGATTGCTGGATGTATTGGAAGATATGATGGAGGCACATCCTACGAACGAAAGCGGTGATCCTGCATATCCGCTCTCTCTCTGGGCTGACTGGGACGGCGGCGACGGCATGCTCGGTATCGCTAACGTTGTACAGCTTACAACTTGGTATGGAGAAAAGATTAAAGGTTCCGCGATCTTAAAAGCAGATAATACGTTTACTCCTTTAACGGATAAGAGCGCTACATACTATAAGATTCTTCATTTCCTGAATGAGGCGCAGAGAAGAGGACTGGTAGATCCCGACTCTGGTACACAGGACTGGAACTCTGCAGTTGCAAAGATGTCTGCCGGACAGGTATATTTGATGTGGTATAGCTGGCAGGTTGGTTTCTGGAATTCACAGGACAGACTCAAAGCAGGTAATGCGTTTATTTTCACGCCGGTAAAAGATCAGGTTTACTATGCAGATGCTGACAGTTATTATGGAAGTACGAGAGTATTTGCAGTGGGATCGCAGGTAGAAGGCGAGAAATACGAAAGAATCATGGAATTCCTTGACTGGTATGCAAGTCCGGAAGGATTAACATTCCAGCATAACGGAATTGAAGGATTTAACTATTCAGTTGGTGATGACGGTAAATTTACACTGATGAATGACAACGCCCTGATGGATAACCTTCCGGTACCCGAAGAGTACGGCGGCGGCGGTTTTAATGACGGCAACAATGCGATTAACCAGTGGATTGTCGCAGCAATCAGCACGAATCCGAACAGTGGTGAATCCTATACTTGTCAGTACTGGAGCACTTATAAAGAAGCTACTATGACAGATATGAAGAAAGAATGGCAGGAGAAATTTGATGCAGAAGAGCCGGTTGATTACATGAAGAAGAATAACGTACTCTTGATCAGCCCGAATGTCAGTGTATCACTGCCGAGCGACTCTTCCGATATTTCGGTTATCAGAAACCAGTGTAACGATACGCTTTGCGATTATTCATGGAGAATGATCTTCGCGAAAGACGATGCAGAATTCGACGCTATGTGGGATGAGATGTGCACACAGATGGATGGCTTCGGCTTCCAAGAACTGTACAATGCCGATGTAGAGAAATATCAGATCGAGTTGGACGCTAAGCTGGAGGCAGCAAAATAAGAGAAACGAGAGTGGCGCAAATACAGCCAGTAAAAGACAGGAATCGGCGTTTGCCGGTTCCTGTTTTATCATCAATGGGAGCAGAAAGAGTGACGCTCCGGAACGGAGGTAAATATGGATAAGACAGCATATCTTCCGGATGGGACTTTGTTTGCATTTTGGGAGAAAGAGCAGCTTTATGACAAAGAACTTCATGTAGATCAGGAACATCCGCTTGCGGATGATAGTAATAACGGCAGTCCCGAGAGTCCGTTTCTGACGATTCAGGCTGCGGCAGAACAAGCCGAGCCCGGTACACGCGTAGTTATCCACGGCGGTGTCTATCGTGAGTGGGTGCGCCCGGTGCGCGGCGGCGCAGATGCGGAGCATATGATCAGCTACGAGGCATTTGACCAAGACGAGGTTGTAATCAAAGCTTCTGAGGTCGTGACAGATTTCGTGAGAAGTACGGACTGGCGGCTTACGCATGGACCGGAGGATACCGGAGCGTATCAAGAATGTAAAATATGGCAGTATCGTCTGGATCCGGCGTTGTTTTGCGGTTACAATCCTTTTTGCTGTGTCAATATTCTGCATGACAGACTTTTTATTGAATATGAGAAGACGGATATGACTCCCTATTTAAATCGCAGGGGGATGATATTCTGTGACGGAAAACCGTTAAAACAGGTGGCGCTTTATCATCAGATGGCTGATACGCCGGGAAGCTACTGGGTGGAAGCTAACGGACAGACCGTACATTTCCGTTTGGAAAATGATGACGACCCGGCGGGACATCAGATTGAGGTTACATGCAGAGAGCAATGCTTTGCGCCGGAGACTCCTTTTCTGTCCTATATCCGGGTGAAAGGGCTTACATTTGCCCATGCGGCGGGTGGCGCTCCTGTTCCCCAGAGAGGCGCGCTTTCCTGCTTGCGTGGACATCATTGGATCATAGAGGATTGTGTGATCGACTGGTCTAACGCCGTAGGAATTGATGTGGGCAATGAGTGCTGGCATCATGATATTGGCGAGGATCAGCAGATCGGATATAGTATTATCAGAGGCTGTACGATCAAAGATGCCGGCGTCTGTGGTATTGCCGGTCTTTTTGCCCAGCACATGTTGATAGAAGATAACCTGATTGAGGGAACCGGCTGGCAGAAGATGGAACTGTCTTGGGAGGCAGGCGGGATAAAGCTGCATAACAGTGTGGACGGACTGATCAGACGTAATATTTTCCGCAATACACTGCGGGCGGATCATCTCTGGCTGGATTGCGGTAACGAAAATAATCGTATTACAGCAAATCTGTTTTTAAACGGTATAGAACAGAGAGAGGCGATTTTTATTGAATGCACACGAGATGGCGTAAATCTGATTGACCACAACATAATCTGGAATGTGGAAGGACGTTTTCGTGAGGCGGATATTCCTGTTGAGCCCGGCTCTTCAGGCTGGTATAAGATGAAAGAGCATGATGTGGTGAATGGGTACGGTATCTACGGGGAAGGAACCGACCATCTGCGTATTGTCTGCAATCTGATCGGTAAATGCCGCAGCGCCGGTTATTTTTCTAAACCGGTATCTTTCCGAATGGGAGGAATGCAGCGAGGAGGCACCTCGCGGGATGCAAGAATCGTGGGCAATCTGTTCTATGATTGCGGGGAGGCGGCAATCAAACTGCCGACGAAAGATAATGTCGCAGACGGAAATCTGTATGTAAAACTGTTTGGCGGTTATCTGCGCATTCTTTATCCGGAACCGCCGGTATGCCTGCATCTTGGCGCATGGCAGGAGTTTTACGGTTTTGATTTAAGCGGTACGGAAGGGTGGTTTGACATGGAAGTGGACCCTGAAGGGCTGACTCTTCAGTTTATGCCGGCAGATAGGAAGGCTCCGTTGTTTGCAGAAGATATCAAGCGCCGGAAGTTCATTGAACATATAGAAGACTGGCACGTACCTGAGCAAAAACAATTGGCAGAAGCGGCGGACATCGATGAAAAGGTGCTTTGGACGAAAGAGGAAGAAATCTGCAATGGCAAAGAAGGAATGACCTATATGATTGACCCGAGGAGGAAGAGCCTTGCTTGACAGTAAATTTTATAAACGAGTGGCATTTCTGGCGACACCTATAGCGCTCCAGAGCCTGATTACAATCGGCGTCAATATGTTAGATACGATCATGGTGGGGAATCTGGGAGAGACAGAATTATCGGCGGTGTCGCTGGCAAACCAGTTTATCAATATCTACCACATATTCTGTATGGGAATCGGGATGGGTGCCTCCGTCCTGATTGCCAGATATTGGGGAATGAAAAAGGAAGAGCCTGAACGTGCGGCATTAGCGCTTCGCAAGACAGTCTGTATTATGATACGGGTTACCGTCGCACTGGCATTGATCTTCGCTTTGGGTATGTTGCTTTGCCCGGGAAGCATCATGCGGATGTACACGACTGAGCAGGACATTATAAGGCTTGGGGTCGTTTACTTCCGGTATTCTATTGTGACCTGCTTTTTTCTGGGACTGTCTTTGGTGTGTACGATAGGACTACGGAGTGTCGGACAGGTTCAGATGCCGCTTTTTGTATCCATCGGCGCTTTTATTGTTAATTTATGTGCAAACTATGCCTTTATATTTGGTAAATTCGGTATGCCGAGAATGGAAGTGGCGGGAGCGGCGCTTGGTACGTTGATTGCCAGATTGTTTGAAGCCAGCGTCATCTGCGGATATTTGCTGTTTGTGGATAAACGAATCGGATTCCGCTGCAAGGACCTGCTGATGAAGACCCGCGATTTAGTCGGGGAGTATGTACGAATCAGTATACCGGTTCTGATCAGCGACGGGATACTGGCTATCGGGGGAAACACGGTGGCGATGGTAATTGGCAGACTGGGCGTGACATTTGTGGCCGCCAATGCGATTACCAGCGTTACACAGCAGATGAGCACCGTATTGATACAAGGTGTATGTCAGGCGGGCGCTATTGTGACGGGGCAGACGTTAGGTGAAGGCGACAGGGAAAAGGCGCAGAAGCAGGCTGGCAGTTTTTTGCGGCTTGGTATCGGTCTGGGACTTCTCTCCGCTGTATTTATCATGGCAGTCAGCGGTCCGATTATTTCTTCTTATAATGTATCTGAAGAAACGGCCGAAGTGGCCGCGCAGTTGATGAAGGCGATCAGTCTGATCATTGTGTTTCAGGCTACGAACAGTATTATGACCAAAGGAGTATTGCGCGGCGGAGGAGATACGAAGATGCTGATGCTTGCCGACAATATTTTCCTGTGGGTGCTATCGATACCGTTAGGACTTCTGGCAGGGTTTGTGCTGCACTGGTCGGCATTCTGGATATATGTATGCTTAAAATCGGACCAGATTGCCAAAACATTCTGGTGTATTATCCGGCTAAGGGGCGGCAAGTGGATTAAGAAGATCCGGGTATAGCGATGCGGCGAACAGAAATTCCGGTGAAAGTAGGAGGAGATAAGAAGATGAAGTTATGGTATGAGCAGCCGGCTGGGAGATGGGAAGAGGCGCTGCCGATAGGAAACGGCAGGTTAGGAGCGATGATGTGCGGCGCTGTAACACAGGAGACTATCTGGCTCAACGAAGACAGCGTGTGGAGTGGGAAGTCCGTAAACCGGATCAATCCGGATGCGAAAGAAAACTTAGCGAAGATACGGAGTCTGATCAGAGAAGGAAAGATTCCGGAGGCGGAAGAACTTGCGGTACTTGCATTATGCGGCACACCAAATTCCCAGCGTTCTTATGAGTCGGCCGGAGAGTTATATATATCATTTAAAGAGACGGGAGAAGTTCGCAACTACCGTCGGGAACTTGATCTGGATAACGGGGCGTCGCGCGTTTCTTATGAGATAGAAAAGACCAAATATGAGCGGGAAATGATCGCATCTTATCCGGATCAGGCGCTGATTTTACATATGGAGGCACAGGGACCGGACGATCTGCAGTTTGTATGCAGGCTGGAGCGATGCCATAACAGGTTCGACGAGGTTCGTGCGCAGGGAGACAGCGTGTGGTTTCGCGTGGATGGCGGAGACGGAATTTCTTTTCTGGTATGTTTGATGATCAGGCAGGAAGGCGGGACATTACGTTCCATCGGGGAATATCTGTCTGTGGAAGGGGCAAAGGAAGCAACACTGTACCTGAACATTGTTACCAGCTTTCGTGAGAAAGAATATGAAGCGGTATGCCGCCGGCAGCTTACGCAGGCGGCGGATAAAGGCTGGGAAGCCTGCCTTGCCGGTCACACGGCGGATTATAAGGCGCTTTTCGGGCGGCTTTCTTTAACACTCGGAAAAGACGTGGAAAATGAGGAAGAACCTACGGATAGACGACTGAGAGCTATGAAGGAGAACCGGGAGGATGCCGGACTGTTTGCACTTTATTTTCAATACGGACGTTATCTGCTTCTTTCTTCAAGCAGAGGCGCGTGCCTTCCCGCAAATCTGCAAGGAATATGGAATAACAGTCTGACACCGCCATGGGACAGCAAATTTACAATCAATATTAACACGGAGATGAATTACTGGCCTGCGGAAAGCGGGAATCTTTCGGAATGTCATCTTCCCTATTTTGCGCATTTAAAGAAGGTGATGGAGAATGGAAGACGGACGGCGCAGCAGATGTATGGCTGCCGGGGTTCCATGGCGCATCACAATGTGGATTTGTATGGGGATACTGCGCCGCAGGATATTTGTATCTCTGCAAGTATCTGGCCTATGGGAGAAGCGTGGCTGGCAACGCATATTTATGAACACTATCTGTATACGCAGGATAAGGATTTTCTGGAGGAATATTTTGAAGTGTTACAGGCGAGCGTGGATTTTTTTGAGGATTTTCTGATAGAAGACGAGCAGGGCAGACTCGTGACTTCGCCTTCGGTTTCGCCGGAAAATACATATATACGAAGCGATGGCATACGCGGATGTCTCTGTGAAGGTCCTTCGATGGATACTGAAATTATATGGGAACTTCTGCATGGATATATGGAGGCGTGTGAGGTATTAGGAAAAGATTCCGCGCTGATATGCAGAGCAAAGAATATCATGGACCGGCTCCCGGAACTGCAAATCGGCAGATACGGGCAGATCAGGGAATGGGTGGAGGACTATGAGGAGGTTGAACCGGGACATCGCCATATTTCGCATTTGTACGGTGTATATCCCGGCAGCAGTATTACGTGGCAGGATACGCCGGAGTTAATGCGCGCCGCGCAAATTACGTTAGAGAGAAGACTTTCTTTTGGCGGCGGACATACGGGCTGGTCAAGAGCGTGGATTATCGGTCTGTGGGCGAAATTTCTGGACGGCGAAAAAGCTTATGAGAACTTCCGTGCATTGCTGGCGGACAGTACGTTCCCGAATCTGATGGATAATCATCCGATGGGCGAGGGATTTGCATTTCAGATTGACGGTAATCTGGGAGCGACGGCAGCAATGATAGAGATGTTGGCGCAATGCCGTAACGGTTATATACGCCTGCTTCCGGCACTGCCTGCGCAGTTTGCGGACGGCAGGGTAGAGGGCGTTCTGCTGAGGGGCGGCATAATGCTTGACATGGAATGGAAGAATGGGGAAGTTTTGTGGGCCTCTTTGGAATCCGGCGTCTCACAGAAGGTGACGGTGGACGCGAACGGAGAGAAAAGGGAGGTAATGATTTCGAACGGGGTTGCACGGTTAACGTGGGATAGAGAAGAGTAAGAAAATAGCAAATGGGAGGGGCTTGTCCCCTCCCATGTTATTCTGACTGCCTTCGTATCTGCGTCCGGTTTCAAATCAGTTCAAAGGATAACAGACTGACGCATCCGGGACCACGATAAGTCAGATATATGGACTGTATTCCGTCTGGAATGGAAACGGGCGTCATATAAGTCTCCCAGACATTGGAATTTACAATTTTAATGCGGGCAAGAGGTTCGCCGTCCCACGCGGTTTTTATTTCGAAAACACCGTTTCCGTAACCTCTGGTCGTAATACGGATTTCCTGAATGTTATTACAGTCAAAATATTTGAAACCTGCCGTCGCAGAGTCTTTGATGTTGGCAATGTATCCGGGCTCTTTGTCGCCGTCCCTGCCGTCCTGCATAATTTTCGGGAATTCGTCTCCGCCCACATAGACAGAAGGGGTATCCGTTAATAGATGACATGCTATATACGCCGGATATTCTCCTCTTCCGACCAAAGGACCACCGTTTAAACCGCAGGAAGTGATTTCAACTTGTGGAATGCTTCCGTCGGGCATGACCATGATTTTTTCAGCGCAGCCTTGTCTGCTGTACCATGTTCCGTTCGTATGACGGTGGTAGAAAATGTACCATTCCTCATTAATCTTAACAATACTGCCATGATTATTCGCACCGTAAGCCATAGGCTGATTTGCCGGTTTATAGGTGTCGATATGCAGATCGCAGTTACTTACCAGAACGCCGCCAAAGACGAATCCCTTAGTCGGTTCTTTGCTGTAAGCGTAACATAATTCGTGCATAGGGGTGGAGGAGTAAATAAAGTAATATGTATCCTCTATTTTTCTGATCGAGGGCGCTTCAAAGAAAGCGTGTCCTTCAAATCCCGTATTTTCGCTGTATTCGCAGCCGGGCGCCACAAAGACCGGCGCTTCTATGATTGTCAGCATATCCGGTCCGAGGACCGTAGCCATTGCGCCGGTTCTGGACTTGTCACCCCTGCCGCAGAAGCCGGTGTAGAGATAGGTGCGATCGCCTTCTGTTAATACGCCGGGATCAAACTGGGGCTGGTCCGTTTCTCTTTCGCCTAACCGCGTACCGTCCGCGTAGTGAACATATCCATAAAATTCATATCGTCCCGCAGGGGTGTCGCATACGGCTACGGATACGATAGAGACGTGGTCCAGCACATAATACAAATAATATCTGCCATCGGGACCAACCGTAACATCCGGTGCATACAGGCACATTTTGCCATCCCGATTGAGAGGGTCTTCATTACGCGGATAGATAACTCCCTCGTAGCGCCAGTCCGACAAATCGTCTACGGGTGCGGACCAGCAGACGTAATCTCCCATGCAGAATACATAACCGTTATAAAAATCATGGGAGCCATAGACATAAACCCTGCCGTCAAATACATAAGGTTCACCGTCCGGGATATATTCCCACGAAGGCAGATATGGATTAAAAGCTTGTTTTTTCATATAAGTAACCCTCCTGTCATACTTTTGTACTTATGAATATTTTATCTTGTTTAACGTTTTAATACAAGCTGATTTGACGGAAGAAACTGTGTTTTGAGGGAGGATTGACAAAGATTATGCAAATGCATATATCTGTGGTTATTATAGAATTTTCGCATTCATTCTATTTTGCTGCCTTTGATTTTCTTTTCGATGAATTAATGATAAAATAATATAACAAAAAGCTCAATGACAGTCCTGTAAATACATTAGCGATCTGTTCGCTTAAAGTGATGGACAGTAACATGCGTACTATGATAATTCCTACTACTGAAGCTGCTGCGATAAGTGCATTTTTCATATTTTGATATCTCCTTTTTCTTTGATTTCCTCGGGCAATGATTTCAGTTGACATATTTGTATTTTTTTGATCGCTGCGAGGTGTTTTCTGTTCTGCTATTAGGATATCAAATAGGATGGTCGGCTTCCATTGATTTAACTTACAGTTTGTGCGCCGTAACTTACAATTTTGTAAGGCTGCGGAAGTTTCTTGTCACAAATGCGCGGCAAAGTTGTCTAATCTAATAGAGGAGGTAAAAATCTATGAACCAAAAAACGAATGAAGAATTACAGACTTTGGTTGATCAGGCTACGGCAGGAGATAAAAAAGCCCTTGAAGCGCTTATATCGGGTGTACAGGACATTGTGTTCAATTTATCCTTGCGGATGCTTGGCACGTTTGCAGACGCGGAGGACGCCACACAGGACATTTTGTTGAAAATGATTACACATCTGTCATCTTTTAAAGGTGATAGTACATTTACAACATGGGTATTCAGCATTGCCGTGAATCATCTGAAAAATTACAAAAAGCATATGTTTGCCCGTTATGCGCCCAGTTTTGAATATTACGGAGACGACATAGAAAACGGGAAAATAGAGGATGTGCCGGATTTAACGCAGAATGTGGAAAAGGATATTCTGGCAGAGGAACTGAAAATGTCTTGTACCAATGTAATGCTGCAATGTCTGGATACGGAGAGCAGATGTATCTTTATATTGGGAACGATGTTTAAAGTTGACAGCCGTATTGCGGGGGATATTTTGGATATGACCCCGGAAGCATACCGCCAGCGGCTTTCCAGAATACGCAAAAAAATGGCGGATTTTCTCGGACAATATTGTGGAGAGTATGGCGGCGGCAGATGCAAATGTAAAGACAGAGTAAATTATGCAATACAAAACCATAGGATAAACCCTCTTAAGCTGGATTATATGACGGCTGCAGAAATTCCTGTTCAGACTATGATAGATGTGAAAAATGCGATGGAGGATATTGACGATTTATCACAGGACTTTTCATTCTGTAAGCCCTATCAGTCGCCTGAGCGTACGAGAGGGCTGATAAAAGAGTTTTTGGATTCGACGCAGTTTTCCGTTATTCAGAAATCATAAAGGAGATGACAGACTATGAATACACAATGCATTATTGATTATTTATCGGCGCTTGACGCAAATAATAACCGTGAATGGTATCATGCGAATAAAGAAGATTTAAAAACAGCAAATGCTGAATTTGAAGGATTATTGCAGGCTTTCATATTGGAAATCGGAAAGTTTGACGACAGCATTATACATAATCAGCCGAAAGACCTCACGTTTAAGATGGTAAGGGATACCCGGTTCAGCCATGATAAATCACCGTATAATCCCGCATTTCGTGCGCACATTTCCTCCAAAGGTAAGCTGCCGGTTCCCGTCGGATATTATCTTATGATAAAGCCCGGCAATCAGTCCTTCTTAGGCGGCGGTTTGTTTGCGGATATGTTTAAGGATGCAACGTCGATGATACGGGATTATATTGCTCAGAATGGCGAAGAATGGGACAAAGTAATACATGAGCCGGAGTTTGAAAGAAACTTTACCGTAAAGGGAACGGCATTAAAGAATGTTCCTGCGGGATATGAGAAAGAACATCCGCAGGCGGAGTATCTTAAATATAAGAGTTGGTATCTGGAATATCCGATACAGGATGAAGAATTGAATGATGCGGAAGCATTTCTTACTAAGGCAGTGGAACTTTTCCGAATCATGAAACCTTTTAATGATTTATTGAACAGAGCGCTTGCAGGGTTTCAGATGCCAACGAGATAGCAGTGATGCGAAGGGAGAGGGTTTAAACAACTCTCCCTTCGGAAATGTGTATTTTTTGTTTTCTTAATTCTATCCCCACTAGTACAACAGATAGCACAAACGCTAAGAAATAAAGCTCCTTTTAGCGCTTTCCCTATAGCGGTAAAAAAGCTGGACGAAAGCAATTGCACACCGTTTACCAGTACCATAAAAAGATATGTACGCATGAACAGAACTGAAAACTCAAAATACAATTCGTTTCCATCTCCAAATAGAGAGATGATAAATTGCGGGAAACATTGAAACAGGAAAAAACCGATTGTAGAGACCACTAAATTCCATTTTATGGCAAGCAAATATGCTTCCCGTACACGGGGGTATTGTTTTGCGCCATAGTTAAAACCTATAATCGGCTGGGCTCCTTGTGATATTCCCACAACAATCGCAAGGACGATAGCATTTGTTTTCATGACGATTCCGCAGGCTGCTAAAGGAATATCTGCACCATAAACAGTCTGCGCCCCATAATAGGTTAATGAATTGTATAGGACGATTTGCACAAAGGTAATTGCAATTTGGTTTGAACTGCTGCTGATTCCCATACTACAAGTCTTCAAACACTCTTTGAGGTTTAGCTGAAAACTGCTTTTTTCAAAATGAATGGTCTTGAAGCGCCATAAATAACGTATTGCAAGGACAAAGGAAATAATCTGCCCCAGCACAGTCGCTAAAGCTGCCCCGAAAATGCCCCAGTGGAAAATAAAAATAAAAATCGGATCAAGAATGGTATTGACAATAGCTCCTGCAATCATACAGGTCATAGAATACTTAGGGCTTCCATCCGCCCGGATTAAATTGCTCATGCCATTTGTAACAATGAGAAATGGCATTCCCACTAAAGTGATACCGGCATACTGACGGGCATAGGGGAACACTTCTGTAGTCGCTCCGAACAATTTCAAAAGCCGGGTCAACAGAATTTCACCTAATACTAAATAGACAAGCCCTAAAACCACCATTAAGACAATGCCATTTCCTGCCGTCTTTGCGGCGGCTTCCGGTCTCTTGTTTCCGAGATAAAGTGAAACACGGGAAGCGCTGCCGATTCCTACGAGCAAAGAGATTGCAAGGCAAATGGTAGAGAATGGATAGGAAACATTAGTTGCGGCGTTTCCTAGATAACCTATTCCCTGACCAATAAAAATCTGATCTACAATATTATAGAGCGAACCGACAAGAGCCGCCATAATACTGGGAATGGCAAATCCTTTCAACAGTTTTGGTATTTTTTCATATCCAAGGGGATTTTCAGTCATTAAACTCCTCCCCCTTTCTTTCTATGTGAAGTTCCGCTGTAATATTTTCACCAGCCTGAATCAGCAAATTCATAAAGAGATTCTTATCGGCTTCGCTGATACCCTGCAGTAAGAGAGCCTCTGTTTTCTCACATACCGTCTGTACCTCGTCAATTATGGACAATGCGCGTTCCGTAGGATACAGTTTACATGTCCGCTTATCCTTATCATGCGGGGAACGTGTAATCATTCCCTGCATTTCTAATGCGGCAAGCGTCCGCACAATATTGCTCGGATGAACATAAAACATATCCATCAAAGAATCCTGCAAAATGCCGGGTGAGTGACAGATTTTGATCAAAAACATATATTGGCTGTTGTTGATTCCAAAGGGCGCAAGCTGTTTGTCCAAATAGATTTTGTAAAATCGGTCTGTTACGGAAAGCCATTTCAATAGTTTCATGTATATATTCCTCCTAGCCACAAGTATTATAATATAATGTGCGTGCGCACGCAAGTTTTTTGAGGGAGGGGGAGGGGAAATGAGAAGCTTAAAAATGCAAAATGTTTTGTGGAAAAAATAGAGAAGTATGTGAATCTGGTAAGTAAATAATTACAAAGGAATAGCATTGTTTGGTAAAGATAGAGTTAAGCGGTAAATAAGGATATAATATTAAATATAGGGTCATAACCCCTCACAACACTTCATACAATGTAAAAAAGTGTTCTGAGGGGTTTCCTTTTGAAAGATTATATTGAGGAACGTGCAATCCAGATTGCCAATTATATTATTGAGAATAATGCTACGGTGAGACAGACTGCGAAGGAGTTCGGAATTAGTAAGAGTACGGTACATAAAGACGTAACAGACCGTTTGGCGCAGTTGAATCCGTCGCTTGCATCAGAGGCAAGGAAAGTATTGGACGTTAATAAGTCGGAAAGACATATCCGTGGGGGATTGGCTACAAGAGAGAAATATCTGCATCAGCATGGATGCTAGAAGCATCGGAAGCGGGAAGCGGCATCGTATGGAATATTAGATGAATCGGTACTTTACATCGAAGCCTGATAGGCATAGAATAGGGTTCATAATGATGTGAATGAATGGATTCAGAATCTATGTGAGGACAGTGACAGACGATGTGCATGAAGGAACGGGAAGAGGTAAAAGGAACAATCTATAGTAATGCTGATCTTAAGAAACTGATTCTGCCTTTAATTATGGAACAGCTTCTGGCTATTTTAGTTGGTATGCTGGACACTGTCATGATTTCCGGTGTAGGAGAGGCGGCGGTGTCGGGTGTCTCGCTGGTGGATAATATCAATATTCTGGTTATTCAGGTATTTGCGGCACTCGCCACCGGCGGCGCCGTTGTGGCGGGACATGCTCTGGGACAGCGCAATGAAGAGGCGGCGGGACGGTCTGCGTGGCAGATGGTTCTTTTCTTGTTGTATACTTCGGCAGTTACGACAATGATATTGATTGGCTGGCATAAAGTGATTTTGCGGGCAATTTTCGGACAGGTTGAGGCGGAAGTCATGGAGAGCGCAACGACTTATCTGATTATCACAGGGCTCTCCATCTGCCCGCTGGCACTCTATAATGGGTGCGCCGCGCTTTTCCGTGCGATGGGCGATTCCAAGACGACGATGTACATATCCCTCTTGATGAATCTGCTCAATCTGGTTGGAAATGCACTGCTGATTTTTGGATTTAAAATGGGTGTGGCAGGTGCGGCAATTTCGACTACCGTGTCGAGAACCGTTGCGGCGGTCATTATTTTCGGACTTCTGTTTCGGGAAAATAAGGTGATTCATTTCAGGCACCGTATTACGGCAAAGATGAATTTTGGACAGATTAAAAGGATTCTGTATATTGGTATTCCGAACGGTCTGGAGAATAGTCTTTTTCAGTTGGGGAAAATTTTGCTCTTAAGTCTGGTGTCTACATTCGGCACGTCGGCTATCGCCGCCAATGCGGTCTGCGGAACGGTGGCGAACTTCAACATCCTGCCGGGTATGGCGGTCAATATGGCGATTTTGTCAGTGGTTTCGTATTGTGTGGGCGCGGGAGATTACGGACAAGCCAGATATTATACGAAGAAACTGATGCGGCTGACGAGCGTTTGCATGATTGCGGTATCGGTGGTGATGGTGATTTTATGCAGAAAGATGCTTTTGCTCTATCATCTGACCCCGGAGACGGAAGAACTGGCAGTGCAGGTCATCCGGTTCCATGCCTGTATGTGTACGTTTGCATGGGTGCCGTCCTTTTCGCTGCCCAATACATTGCGCGCAGCAGGAGACGTTATGTGGACGATGGCTATCGCGATTGTTTCCATGTGGGTATTCCGAATCGGCACGGCTTATTTTTTCAGCAATGTGTTCAGACTCGGACTGATCGGCATCTGGATTGCTATGACCATAGATTGGATTTTCCGGGGAATCTGCTACGAACGCAGGTATCACAGCGGAAAATGGGAAAAGGCGATGCATGGGAAGTGAGAGATTGGAAGTGAGGAGTTTCAATATTTTTTGACAAGGCTTTGGGTGCGGGGTAAAATAGGACATGAAAAAGACATGAAGTTATACTAAGATACCAGAATACGGTATCTATGTATAACTAAGTCATGTCTCCGAGAATGCGAAAAGTATGCATGCTCGGAAAATCAGAAGACGGAGAGATAAGATGGAGAGAGAAAAGATTATCGTATTGGACTTTGGCGGGCAGTATAATCAGTTGATCGCGCGAAGAGTCAGGGAATGTAATGTTTACTGTGAGGTATACCCGCACAGTTTGAGTCTTGATAAAATTAAGGAAATGAATCCGAAGGGAATTATTTTTACCGGAGGACCTAACAGCGTGTACGGTGAGGGAGCCGTTGCCTGTGAGAGGGAAATTTTTGAACTGGGCATTCCAATTCTCGGGATTTGTTACGGTTCTCAGTTGATGGCACATCTGCTTGGCGGTAAGGTGACGACGGCTCCTGTCAGCGAGTATGGCAAAACCGAAGTGGAAGTGGACCAAAGTGCAGAGATGTTTGCGGGGATGTCCGGAAAGACGATCTGTTGGATGAGCCATACGGATTATATTGAGAAAGCGCCTGAAGATTTTAAGGTGACGGCACATACGCCAGTCTGCCCTGTTGCCGCCATGGAGTGTCCGAAAAGAAACTTATATGCGGTACAGTTTCATCCGGAAGTCATGCATACGGTGGAAGGAATGACGATGCTGCGGAATTTTGTCATGAATGTATGCGGCTGCAGCGGGGAATGGAAGATGGATTCTTTCGTGGAGACGACTATTCAGGCGATCCGAGATAAAGTGGGAAACGGTAAGGTGTTGTGCGCGCTGTCTGGCGGCGTGGATTCTTCTGTGGCAGCAGTTCTTTTGTCCAAAGCGGTGGGAAAGCAGTTGACATGCGTGTTTGTGGATCACGGTCTGCTTCGCAAAAACGAAGGCGACGAGGTGGAGGCAGTATTCGGACCGGATGGTCCCTATGACCTTAATTTCATTCGTGTCAACGCGCAGGAGCGTTTCTATGGGAAGCTGGCGGGTGTGACGGAGCCTGAAGAGAAGCGAAAAATTATTGGTGAGGAATTTATCCGGGTCTTTGAGGAGGAAGCGAAGAAAATCGGAGCCGTGGACTTTTTGGTACAAGGGACGATTTATCCGGATGTGATAGAGTCCGGACTTGGGGAGTCAGCAGTAATCAAATCCCACCACAATGTGGGCGGTCTGCCGGATTATGTTGATTTCAAAGAGATTATCGAGCCCCTGCGCATGCTTTTTAAGGATGAAGTGAGAAAAGCCGGATTGGAGTTGGGCATACCGGACTATCTTGTATTCCGCCAGCCATTTCCGGGACCGGGACTCGGCATCCGTATTATCGGCGAGGTGACTGCTGATAAAGTAAGGATGGTGCAGGAAGCGGATTATATTTACCGGGAAGAAATTGCCAGAGCCGGCGTCGATAAAGGACTTGGACAGTATTTTGCGGCGCTCACGAATATGCGTTCCGTGGGCGTTATGGGAGATGAGAGAACTTATGACTATGCGGTGGCGCTTCGGGCAGTGGAGACGAGTGACTTCATGACGGCTGAGGCGGCGCAGCTTCCGTGGGAAGTGATCGGCAAAGTGACGAACCGGATTGTGAACGAGGTGAAAGGAGTCAACAGAGTTTTATATGACTGTACCGGAAAGCCTCCGGCGACGGTGGAACTCGAATAGTGACGGTATAAAAATAGAATAACAAGTTTAATTTCAGGATCTTGCAGGACTCGTTCCCGCAGGGTCCTGTTTTTATATATTTATTGCCTGTCGTTGTTTCACGCCTCCGGCATTGTTTTTTACTATATATAAACTTTGTTTCATACTGGTAAAATATTGCATTTTCTAAAAACTTTTTGGGATGTAAAGAGCATTAATTGTAGTAAATTTAAACAAATAATAAGGTGAAAATAAGTAATATATATTTTTGATTTTGTTTATATTGACAAAAATGAAAATATATATTAAAAAAAGTTTAACTTAGTATTGACTAAAATAGGTATCATATGCATAATAAAAAAACAAGAGATTCGTATAAAATATCTGAAATATAAATGGATAAAATATACAAAACAACTAATTTGTAGTTTAAAAGAAGGAGGGACAAATGTGAATTCCAAGAAAAGAAGCAAATATGCGTACTTGTATATAGCACCGTTTTTTATAGTTTTTTTAGTATTTAGTTTGTTTCCGATTCTATATTCTTTTGTTTTGAGTTTCTGTGACATGGATGCGTTGTCGGGCAGGCTTTCTTATATAGGGCTTCGTAATTATCAAAGAATGGTTGAGTCGGGATATTTTTTTCAGTCTATAGGAAACACGGTACTGATCTGGATCATGTCCATAATCCCCCAGCTTACCATTGCTTTTGTTCTGGCGCTTATTTTAAGTAATAAGTGGTTTCGGGGCAGATTTTTACTGAGAAATATCTATTACTTTCCGAATCTGGTAACGCCGGTAACTATCGGTCTTTTGTTTGGCGCTATGTTCTCTTATCCGGGAGGTGCCATCAACAATATCATTTCTGCGCTGGGGCTGGAAGCGGTAGATTTTCAGAACAACCAGATGCTGGCCAGAGTCGTTATCGCTATTGCTATCTGCTGGAAGAACTTCGGCTTTAACATCATTTATTTTACCGCAGGAATCAACTCTATCTCGGAAGATGTGCTGGAAGCTGCGGAGGTGGACGGGGCGTCTAACTGGCAGAAGACCACCAAAATTACATTGCCCTTGATGCGTCCCATTCTGATTTATGTATTGGTAACTTCTATCATCGGCGGGCTGCAGATATTCGACGAATCCCATCTGGTATTTAAAAGCGTGCCGGGAGACGCAACTGTGACCATGGTGAAGTATTTATATGATTCCGCATTCATGCGATTCCAATTTGGTTATGCTGCGGCAGTTGCATACGGTATCTTCGTGATCATTGCGATAGCCAGTTTGTTTTCCTTGCTGGTAACGAGGGAAAAAACGGATGATCCGGGGAAGAAGAGAATTGGAAAGGGGGCGTCGGGGAAATGAAGGACAAGGCTTTGATGGCGTCAAAGATGAAAAAAATAATTGCCCGTACGGTTGTCTATCTGTTTGCCGTTACGGTTGCAATTACGGCGTTTTATCCCTTCTATGTCATGATAATTTCCGCAACCCATGACAACTATAATATTGTGGCGAAGATCAACTTGCTTCCGGGAAAACAGCTTGCGGTAAACTATGCAAGGCTGACGCAGAACATTGCATTGTACAGGGGTATTTTTAACAGTGTCGTCCTTGCCGTCGCAGTAACGGTTGTGCAGAATTATTTTACTACCATGGCGGCATACGCTTTTTCCAAGTTCCATTTTAAAGGCAGGAATGCACTCTTTGGGGTGGTCATGGTTGCCATGATGCTTCCGGGACAACTCGGCATCATCGGTTTTTATAAAGAGATTCAGGCAATGAACCTGCTGAACAGCTATTTTACTTTGATTATACCTACCATTGCCAATTGTTTTGCGGTGTTCTTCTATAAACAGTATCTGGATGGCGCGCTGCCCAATGAGCTGTTGGAAGCGGCAATAGTGGATGGCTGCGGAGAACTGAGAATATTCCATAAAATAGTCATTCCGCTGATGATACCTGCATTAGTGACTCAGGGTGTTATGACATTTATCGGTACATGGAACAGTTATCTGACGCCGTTGATCGTGCTGAATGATAAGAAGAAACTGACCCTGCCGCTGATGATCGCTACGGTTCGGGACGCCACTCATGCAGATTATGGCGCACAGTATGTAGGCATGCTGGTTTCTGTTATTCCGATGGTTATCGTGTTCTGCTTTACGTCCAAGATTATCATGGAGAAGATTTCTATCGGGGCGGCGGTCAAAGGTTAAGTAACAATGCTATTTTTCAGCGCAAGCTGATAAATATAAAAAATCTAAGTAGGAGGATAAAATATGAAAAAGAAACTTATTTCGATTCTTTTAAGTGCAGCGATGGTATCGGCGGTGCTTGGAGGCTGTGGTTCTAAGCCCGAAGCTGCGCCTGCCGGGGAGCCGGCGGCAGCAGAGGAAAACGCTCCGGAAGAGGAAGCTGCGCCTGCCGGGGAGACGACAACAGCAGAAGAAAATGCTGAAAAAGAAACGGTGGAGGAAACGACGGAAGATCCTGCCGGCATCACCGGAGAATTTACGTACTGGACCTATACGGACAGCGCAAACAATCTGGTAAATGAATTCAATAAGGTGTATCCGAATGTGACTGTGGATCTTCAGGTATTTGGCGGTGATGAGTACAAGACCAAGATTTTGACGGCTCTTCAGAGCGGCACGGACGTACCTGATGTATTTGATCTGGAAGAAGGTTATATGTATGAGTTTTTGGACAGTGATATGATTTCTGATCTGTCATACATCAATATTGAAGAACTGACAAAAGATTTCTATGACTTTCAGGTGGCGCAGATGAAGGATACGACGGGCACGTTCAAGTGCCTCAATTTCCAGTCTTCTCCGGTTGCGCTCTGGTATCTGAAAGACGCCTGTGAGGAGTGGCTGGGAACCAGCGATCCGGCTGATATTTCCGCAATGCTTTCTGACTGGGATGCCATTATCGCAAAGGGCGAGGAGGTATTTGAGGCTTCCGGCGGAACTGTACAACTTTGGCCGAATCTCGACGAAATGCCTAAAGTAGTGGCATTTTCCTATGATCCGCTGATCTCTCCGGACGGAAAGATGACCATAAGTGAGGATTGGACGAACCTGATCGATTCCATGAGAACTATGTATGATAGTAAAGCTGACGCAGAACTTGGCTCATGGGGAAGTGAATGGGCGGCGGCGTGGAATGACGGCAAGTTGTTGTTCAGAGTAATGCCTTCGTGGGACTTCTTTACGGACTGGGAAGCGAATAAAGGCAATGTAGGCGTGGCAGCGCCCTTTAAGTCGTCTTATGAAGGTGCGACAGGCATCTGTGTATACAATGATTCTGAGAAGAAGGATGTGGCAGGGGAGTTCTTAAAATTTGTTGCCTCTGACGAGTTCCAGAAGATTAATCTGGAATCCTACAATCAGATCCCTGCCAGCAAGAAAGTTTGCGACGAGATGTCAGAAGGATTTAGTGCGGAGGATTTTGGTGGACAGAATATTCTGGCGACATACAGCGAAATTTGTGACAACATTGTTGATATCACACCCAACAAATATACACGTCCCGCTATCACCGCATTCCAGAAGGCAGCGGCGAATGGAGTCAAGGCAGGAGAGGACAATGACAGCATTGTTGAAGAATTCAAGTCGGTGATTAAAGACAAGTATCCGGAAGTAGTGATTGAGTAATTTGGTAAAGATTGAAAGACTGTACCTAAAGTGTGCCGGAAAGTAACTTCTTTCCGGCATATTTTGCAAAGGGAATGTTGATGGAATGGGAAAGAGAGTAAACATGAGCCGGAGCTATCTAAATGGAAGCGATTGGAAAATCAAGGAATTTATAGGGATGGACTGGGTCTGGCGGGATTCTGTGATGCCGGAGACGAAAGATCGGCGCTGGTGGTATCCGGCGAAGGTTCCGGGCAGCGTTCTTTATGATATGTGGCAGGCGGGAAAGGTGCCGGATCCCTTTTTTGAACTGAATTCTAAGTTGTCGGAATGGGTGCCGGCAAGAACTTGGGTATACCGGAAGGAATTTGAAACGCCAAAAGGATGGGATGGGGAACATGTGGAACTTTGTTTTGAAGGAATTGACTATGAGGCGGAAATCTTTGTGAACGGAAACTCTCTTGGGAGTCACCGCGGCATGTATACTTCCTGCCGGTTCGATGTGACCGGAAAACTTGTAAAGGCAGGAAAGAATCTTCTGGCGGTGGTGCTCCAGCCGGCGCCTTTCGAACAGCCTCAGGTGGGAAAGACCAGTCTGGTACATACGCACAAGTCCCGGATGACCTATTGGTGGGATTTTTGTCCGAGGATGATCCATCAGGGAATCTGGCAGGACGTTTATCTGGAATGTACAGGAGAAAGCCGCTTTGACAATGTATATATTTATGCAGATTTTATAGAGAAAGAGCGGACTGCAGAGGTACATATGGAGCTGCTGGTTAAAGAGGCGGAGAAAGGTAAAGGTGCTCTGTTAAAAGGATGCTTTGGTGAATATTCCTTTGAGACGAGGATAGAGGAAGGCAGGGGAAATGTTGTTTTGCGGATTCCTTCCCCGAAGCTGTGGTGAACGAACGGGGCTGGCGAACCATTCCGATATGAGGTGAGGCTGCGGCTTCTGGATCAGAAGGGGCGGATTTCTGACAGCAGGGATTTTCTATACGGTATTCGGGACGTCAGGTTTTTGACGAATGATGGCTGCCGGAAGGCGGAGGGACGATTTACCCTTTGTCTGAACGGAAAGCGGATTTATGTCAAAGGGTATAACTGGGTGCCTGCCGACGTGATGTATGGAACCGTGCAGGAGGAAAAGCTGCGGCATCTGATTCGCCTTGCCAAGGAGGCGGGAGTGAATATGTTCCGCGTCTGGGGCGGCGGTCTTATTGAAACGGATTTGTTTTATGAACTCTGCGCCCAAAGCGGTATTCTGGTCTGGCAGGAATTTATCCTGTCCAGCTCCGGTATTGAGAATAGAACTCCTGAAGATGAGAAGTACGCCGCGATGATGGAAGAGGAAGCGGAGATTATCATCAAGGCAAAACGGAACCATACCGCCCTTGCTGTCTGGTGCGGCGGTAATGAATTGCAGGACGGGGAAGGGATGCCTCTTGACGGCAGGGATGCCTTGCTGGCGCGTTTGGAAAAGCAGGTGAGAAAATGGGACGACAAGCGGAAATGGCTGCCGACGTCCCCTTCCGGCGGATTGTTCTTAAACAGCATGGACAATATCAGGCGGGCCCCGGAAAAGCTTTTCGATGTGCATGGACCATGGGAACATCAGGGACTTGAAAAACATTGTTTGCTATACAACAGCGGCACCTCATTAATGGCGTCGGAATTCGGCGTAGAGGGCATGGCGAATGAAAGCGTACTGAACCGCTGTGTAGCGGGGGAACATTTGCTTCCTGCGAGTAAAGACAATGAAATCTATTTCCACCGTGGCGCATGGTGGAACAACGAGCCCTTAGTGCAGGAGACCTTTGGCGGTTGTCTGACGGAGGTGGAGCAGATACGGAAGGCGAGTCAGTTTATGCAGTACGAGGGGCTGAAATATGCGGTGGAAAGCAATATCAGAAGGGCTATGAAGAATAGCGCTTCTTTTCCGTGGCAGTTTAATGAACCCTACCCCAATCTGTTCTGTACCTCGGTGGTGGATTATTACGGCTGTCCTAAACCGGCTTACTATGGCGTCAAGAAGGCGTATGGCGCTTATCGAGTGACTGCGGCTTTTGCATCCCCTTCCGTGGCGGGAGAAGAGAAGTTTGAAACGGAAATTTTTGCGGGAGGAGATTCGATAAACCCAAAGAAAGACGAGGCGCTGTGCATACGGGCATTGCTTCTGGATATGGAGGGTAATACCGTAATCAGAAAAGAGGCGCATATATCCGATATGCCGGCGATATCCGGAAAAGTGATGGATTTGACCTGCCGTACTGCTGAAATCAGAACGTCGCTTTTCCTACTCAGACTTTCTCTGTCGGCAGGGGAAGAATGTCTGGCGGAGAATGAGTATCTGTTTACAAAAGAGAAAAATTTTGCCCCGGTATGGGACATGAAGGAAGCGGAAGTTTCTTTTGCGTGGAGAGACGAGAGGGAACTCGTAATGAAAAACATCGGAGATACGGCAGCTTTGTTCGTTTATCTGAAACATGAAGAAAACGATACGAGATTATATTTTTCCGAAAACTATGTTTCTTTGATGCCGGGTGAAAACAGAAGTATCAATTGTGAAGGCGATTTAAACAGGATAAGCGCCGAAGCGCTTAATATGATGGCGAGAGCGTTGGTATAGCGAGGAGCGAAAAGAAAATATGACTTGGGTTATGCTTGTGAAAGGAGCGGATTGAAAGATGCAGGTGGTGGCTGGGATTGATATAGGAGGGACGAAATGCGCTGTTTCCTTTGCGTGCTTTGAAGAAGAAAAGATCAAATTTCTGGATAAAATCAGAATGGATACGGAAAGGGAGGATTTTGCCCTTGCGGTGAAAGAATTTATCAGAGTGATTCGTTTGACATTGAAGGAGAATCCCAAATGGAGACTGTGTTCTATCGGTATTTCCTGCGGCGGACCGCTTGATGCCGAAAAGGGACTGATTCTTTCGCCGCCTAATCTGCCGAAATGGGAGAGAGCGGATATTTTTACGCCGCTCAAACGTGCTTTCGGCGTGCCTGTTATCATCCAAAACGATGCGGACGCCTGCGCGTTGGCGGAGTGGAGAATGGGCGCCGGAAAGGGGTGTCGGAATATGATCTTTCTGACCTTTGGTACGGGTATGGGAGCAGGGCTGATCCTGAACGGCAGACTTTACTCCGGTACGAACAATCTGGCGGGAGAGGTAGGGCATATTCGGTTGGAAAAGGAGGGACCTTTGGGATATGGCAAAAGAGGCTCCTTCGAAGGCTTTTGCAGCGGAGGCGGCATTGCCGATCTTGGTAGAAGACGGGCGAAAGAGGCTATAGATGCAGGGAATCCGCCTTTGTTCTGCAGAAAGGAAGAGGAACTTTCTAGTATTTCAGCCAAATCTATCGCGGAGGCCATGGAGCAGGGAGATCCTCTTGCGGCGGAGATTTTTGACACGGTAGGAGAACATCTGGGAAGAGGAATTTCGATACTCATTGATATCCTGAATCCGGAGAGAATTATCATCGGAAGCATTTATGCCAGACAGAAAGAAGCGTTGGAGAGACGAATGCTGGAAGTGATCGAGGAAGAGGCGTTGAAAGCGTCGGCAAAAGCGTGCAATATTCTTCCGGCTTCTCTGGGGGAGCAGATTGGAGATTATGCCGCCGTGTCTGTAGGCATTAAGGCTTATGAGGATCTTTATAGTGATGACATGAAAGAAATGAGGGTAATATAAGCGGAAAGCGAGGGAGAAGGAATTATGAAGTTGTTGAATGGAATCTGGCAGGTGGGCGGTCCCAGTCTTACGCATTTATTTGACGCAACCGCATACTTGCTGGAAGGAGACGGAGAGTATCTTCTTATCGACTGCGGTACGCCTGAAGGCTATGAGCAGATCAAAAAAAATATCTGCAAGGTGGGCGTGGATCCCGGAAAAGTCAGGAAAATTTTTGCAACTCACGGTCACTATGACCATGTGGGCGCGGCTCATCTCTGGAAGGAGGAATTCGACGTAAAACTGTATCTTCACGAGGCGGATCGTAAGCAAGTGGAGGAAGGGGATTCGGAAATGACTTCCGCCGCCATCCTATACGGTACGAAGTCTGTTCCCTGCCGGGTGGATGGACTTTTGAAGGAAGGGGATCTGTATGAGGCGGAAAGTTTACGGATTGAGGTGATGCATACACCGGGACATTCCAAGGGGTCTGTTTGCTTTGACGTGACCCGAGACGGTTACCGAATCTTGTTTGCGGGTGATACCCTCTGGGGTGGTTACAGTACGAAAATCGGATCCGATGAAGGAGCATGGAGACGGTCTTTGGATAAGATTACGGAAAGGCATTACGATTATTATACCATGGGTCATATGAATCCGCATCTGCCGGCCGACGCGGATACGAGGTTGAAAGAAGCGAAGATGGCGTTTGGTAATTATTATAATCCTTGGTTCAAAACTTTTTATGAAACTTACCGTTATGATTAAATACCGATGCGGAGGGGCTTGAGTTAATGGAAAAGAAAAAATTGTACATGATAGGAAATTCGCATATTGACCCCGTCTGGTTCTGGAACTGGGAAGAAGGTATGCAGGAGGTAAAGGCTACCTATGCTTCCGCGCTGGAGCGCATGAGGGAGTTCGAAGACTTCAGATTCACTTCTACATCCACTGCCTTTTTCGAATGGATCGAGGGACTTTTGCCGGAAATGTTTGAAGAAATTAAGCGCAGAGTAGACGAAGGACGCTGGGAAATTACGGGAGGATGGTTTATTGAGCCGGATTGTATTCTGCCCTGCGGAGAAGCTTTTGTGAGGCATGGGCTCTATGGGCAGCGTTACTTAAAGAGCCGTTTCGGCAGGATGGCAAAAATCGGCTCCAACGTGGACAGCTTTGGACATAACCCTGTCCTGCCCCAGATTCTGAAAAAAAGCGGAATGGATTCTTATGTGTTCATGCGTCCGAGGCTGGATACACCGTTGTTTAAATGGGAAAGTGACGATGGCAGTCAGGTAAACGCCATCTGCCTTCCGGCGGAATACACTACATGGTTTCATGAACCTACGGTAAAAAACGTGGAACTTACTTTAGAGCGGACCAAAGGTTATGACAAAATGGTCTGCTGTTACGGCGTCGGCAATCATGGCGGCGGCCCTACCATTGAAAATATTCATACCATTCATGAACTGCAGGAAACTATGGAAGAAGCGGAACTTGTTTTTTCGGGTTATACAGAGTTTCTACAGGATATCTGCGGGGATGATCTCCCTGTGCTGACGGGGGCTTTTGAGCGGATTAATCAGGGCTGTTATTCGATTGATTCCCTGTTCAAACAAAAGAACCGTCAGGCGGAAAGGCGGCTTGTGAAAGCGGATACCATGATGAGTATGGCGGCTGACGTCTGCGGAGAATTTATGAAGGAAGCAGGAGAGATGGAGCGTCTGTGGAAGGTGATCCAATTTAATGAGTTCCATGACACCATGGGAGGCACCACCATTAAATCAGCGAGGGACGAGGCGATTATGCAGATTTCAGGCGTCTGTGCACGGGCGGGGGAGATCGGGGCTCTGGCCGTTCAGCATATAGTGAATGCGCAGGATACCAGAGGCGAAGGTTTTCCACTGTTTCTGTTTCACGTGGGCGGTATGCCTTATGAGGATTATGTGGAGGTAGAACTGGAGTGGTTTTGCCAGAGCCCTTTGAAGCTGTTGGATCCTGAAGGCAGAGAAATTCCTTATCAGAGAGTCCATACGGACGCAAAAGTACGCCACACGACTTTGGGCGGCAGGAGAAGATTTGTATTTTATGCGTCCATACCGGCATGCGGATTTGCACGGTACAGAGTGGTAAAGGAGGAAAGCTCTCTGGAATCCACACCGCATATGGAGATTATGAATCCTGATGCGCTGCGGTTGGAAAATGCGTATCTGCTGGCGGAGTTTGATGAGAAAACGGGAATGCTTTCGTCCTTGATTGATAAAGAGACGGGATATCAAGCGCTGGCGGAGATGTCTTCCCTGCGTATGTATTTGGATGAAAGGGATGCATGGGGGCATCTTCAGGACAGAAGATACGAGGATTTGAATGTGAATTTTCATTTGGATTCCATAGAAAAAGTGGAGAGCGGAAAACTCCGGGAAGTGATTCGCGTTCGTCTTTCCTATGAGGATACCGGACTGGAACAGCTTTATTATCTGGGAGCAGAGGAAAAGGAATTGCGGGTGGAGAACAGACTTCGGTTCAACCACACATGGCATCTTTTGAAAGTGGCTTATCCTGTCGGGAAAGAGGCGGCGGAAACGCGGGCGGAAGGCGCTTACGGCATAATCCATCGTACCGTCCGCGACAATGAAGAATACAATATGCAGAGTTTTCTGGATGTCAGCGACGAGAGCGGAAGCGGTCTGGCTATAGCCAATGACGGCAAATATGCCTTTAATATGGAGGCGGGAAGGGTGCAGATTACGGCGGTAAGAAGCGCTATCTACGCGCAGGGCAACAGCCCTGACTGGTGGAATGAGCAGGAGACTTACGAATACACGGATATCGGTATGCAGACCTTCTGGCTGGTGCTTAAGCCTCACGGAAACGTTTTGCCGGAAAGAGAATTATACCGCATTGCAGATAAGATTAACGGCGCGTACGGATATCTTGCGGACAGCGCCCATGCTCCTCTTCGCAGGGGAAAACAGGTGGAAAACCGGTTTTCTTTGGGAAGGGTTGCGGCGGAAAATGTGTCTCTTATGCTGGTTAAGAAGGCGGAGGACGACGGTGATTTTGTGCTGCGGCTTCTGGAGACGGAAGGAAAGGACACGGAGACAGAACTGATGTTCAGGGGACGGAATTATTCTATTACTGTCGGCCGTTATGAGATTGCGACTTATAAGATTAATCGGGACGGCAGCGAAATACGCAAGACGGATCTTTTGGAACAATCAATTGTCGCGACGGAAAGGGTAAACGTTCCAGAATGGAGGACGAAGTGAAAAAACTTGCGATTCTCCATACGACGCCTGTCACAATCCCTGTTATGAAGGCTCTGATACGGGATCGTATGGAACAGATAGAAATCATTAATTTATTGGATGACAGCATATTGCCGGAGCTCAATGCTGCCGGAAGAATTACAGAGGAAGTAAGAAACCGTATTGCCTGTATGATGCGGATGGCCAAGATGGCGGAGGCAAAAGCCATTCTTTGTGCCTGTTCCTCCATCGGAGGGGTTGTGGAAGAGATAGGACGAACGGCTGATCTTCCCGTCTATCGCATCGATGAACCTATGGCGGAGGAGGCGATCGGGTATGGAAGGATTGGAGTGGCTGCCACTCTTGCTTCTACGATTGAGCCTACCACGGAACTGATCAGAAGAAAAGCAGCGCAGAAGGGCAGAGAACCAATGGTGGAATGTCTCGTGATTAAAGAGGCCGGGGCTTTGCTGAATGCGGGAAAAGAAGCGGAATATAACGAGTTGGTAAGAAAAGAACTGGAAAGACTGGCAGGAAGCAATGATGTTGTGGTATTGGCGCAGGCTTCCATGGCAAGAGCGATTGACGGGTTTGAGGAGAAAGAGAGAAAGAAATATCTGACCAGTCCTGTCAGTGGCGTGGAAGCCGTGCTTTCTGAAATGTGGGGATGGGAAAAACAAGGAAAGGATAAAGAATGAAAATCGTACCTATTACGGAAATGTTGAAGAAAGCGGAGCGGGGAGGTTATGGCGTGGGCTCCTTTTCCGCCAGAAATACCTATCTTATCGATGCGGTGCTGCGGGCGGCGGAGTATACTGCGTCTCCGGTGATTGTGCAGATTTCCGCCAATGAATTTAAATGGTTTGAGGTGACGGCGAAGGAGTTTGCAGACCGCTTTTATCAGGTGGCTGACGACTATCGGGTGGAAGCTTTACTGCATCTGGATCATACTAAGGAATTGTCTGTCATTAAAGATGCCATTCGTGCAGGGTTTACTTCGGTAATGATTGATGCCTCTAAGGAGGCGTTTGAAGAAAATATCCGTATTACCAGAGAGGTAGTGGAGTATGCGCATGAAAGAGGCGTGGCGGTGGAAGCGGAACTTGGTAAGATTGGAACCACGGATAAGGTAGAAACGGATACTGACGAAAGTCTTTATACCGATCCGGACGAAGCGGAGGAGTTTGTGGAGCGGACGGGTGTGGACACGCTGGCGGTTTCTGTCGGAACGGCGCATGGCGTCTATCCGGTAAAGAACCCGAAAATTGATTTCCGGCGTCTTCAGGATATCCGCAGCAGAGTATCTGTTCCGCTGGTTCTTCACGGTGGCTCCGGATTGCCGGAAGAGACGGTACGGCGGGCTATTTCCGTTCCGGGCGGCGGGGTCGGCAAGATTAATATTGCCACGGATTTGGAGAGGGCGTTCTTGAGCTCTCTGGGATGCCGGCGCAAGACCAATGCCGAGATCTGGCAGATGGATCCCGTAATTCTTGAGAAAGCGGCCGGAGAGGTACAGAAGGTGGTTGAGGAGAAAATCATTCACTTTGTAAGAAGCGCAGGAAAAGGGTGCATATGAAAAGAAAGAAGAAAATAGGCGTGGTGGCGGATGACGTGACCGGGGCCAATGATATCGGCATCATGTTTCAAAGGGGCGGGTATCGTTCGGCGGTATTTCCGCTCGGACTTATGGATCTGTGTGATTTGAAGAAGGAAGGGGAAGGACTGGACGTGGTTATTATCGACACCGACAGCCGTTTCGATAATCCGGAATGCGCGAAGGCAAAAGTACGGAAGGCTACGGAACTCTTAATGACTCTTCCCTGCGACCTGTATCATAATAAGACTTGTTCTGTTTTCCGGGGGAATATCGGTGCGGAGTTCGACGAGATGCAGGACGTGCTGGGAATTCCCTGCTCCATGGTGATTCTCGGATTTCCTGAAAACGGCAGAACCACCGTGGACGGTATTCACTATGTATATGGAAAGAGGCTGGAGGATTCCCAGTTTCGTGGCGACCCGATTCATCAGACGACCACTTCGTCCTTGGAAGAGATTATACATAGACAGTCGAAGCGTCCTGTAGGGCATATAACATGGCGGGATTTGAACAAAGGGCTGGCCTATGTAACGGAAAAGAAAGAAGAACTCAAGAAACAGTGCGCTTATGTGATTTTCGATATCAGGAATCAAGAAGATCTGAAACTGGCGGCGCTTGCGGTGTCGGAGGAGAGAAATATCTGCGGCAGTTCCGCTATCGGAGAGGAACTGCCCTATGCCATTGCCGGCAGACAGAAAGGCGTGGGAGAACCGGTGCTGCTTCTGTCGGGTTCTCTGACAAAACAGAGCATAGCGCAGGCGGCATATATGAAAGAACGAGGGTATTCCGTGTTGGAATTTCCTGCCTATGAGATTTATGAAGAACAAGAGCTGGAGAGGAAGGTATGTGCATTGACTGAAGTCATTCTTCGGGAAATGCGGGAAAAAGGTATTTGTCTTCTACATACTTCCAACTGCCCGGAAGAGGTGGAGAAGATCAAAAAGAAAGGCGGAGAATTAGGACTTTCTGATGAAGAAATAGGACGGCGTATTTCGGACGCCATGTGCCGGATTGCCAGACGGGTATTGGAGACCAACGGCTGTCGGAAGCTGGTGGCTGCGGGCGGCGATACGTCTGCCGCGATTGCGAAGGAACTGAAGATTTACCGTATGGATATGGTTCGTGAGATTGAGGCGGGGCTGCCGCTTATGAAAGGAAAGACGGCGATTGGCGCTTTAGACCTTGTGCTGAAATCGGGAAGTTTCGGCAGTGAAGCATTTCTGGAAAAGGCGGCGAGAGAAGTACAAAAACAGTAAAACGAAAGGGTAATCAGAATGGATCATTTAGAACGTTTGACGAAGCGATATCCTGTGCTTGCAGGAATGAAAGGTGAGATAAAGCAAGTATACGAAATCATAAAAGACAGCTATGAAAATGGCGGAAAGCTGTTGGTTTGCGGGAACGGTGGAAGCGCGGCGGATTCCGATCATATCGTGGGGGAACTGATGAAGGGCTTTTATAAGCAGAGAAAACTTCCGGTGGAAGAAAAAGACCGTTTTGGCGAGCAGGGCGATAAGCTTCAAGGGGCTCTTCCGGCCATAGCGCTGACCCAGCACGGCGCCCTTTCTACCGCATTCTTAAATGATGTGGATCCCGAAATGGTGTTTGCCCAGCAGGTCTACGGATACGGCAGTGAAGGCGACGTGCTTTTGGGGCTGAGTACTTCGGGGAATTCCGGGAATGTGGTTTCAGCGGCGAAGGTGGCGAAGGCGAAAGGAATAAAAGTTATTGCCATGACGGGAAAGGATGGCGGGAAGCTGAAAGATATAAGCGATGTGTGCTTGATTGTTCCGGCCCGGATGACGGCGGATATTCAGGAGTTTCATCTTCCTATTTATCATGCTTTGTGCGCGATGCTGGAAGAATATTTTTTCCCCGGAGAATGAGGAAAGAGGAACGCGGTATGGAACAAGAATATAGAGATTTGAGGGAAAAGTTATGCGAGACGGCCCGGTTGTTGTACGAGAGGGGGCTTGTCAGCGGCACCGATGGAAACATCAGCGTCAGAGTGTCGAAAGAAGCTATGTTGATTACGCCTTCCATGGTGAGTAAAAGAGAAGTCGAGCCTGCGTGTTTGATTTTGCAGAAGCTGGACGGCGCGATTATTTCGGGACAAGGGAAATCCTCCAGAGAGGCAAAGCTTCATGCGGGAATCTATCGTATGAGAACGGAGATTGGCGCGGTGGTGCATACCCATCCTGCGGCGGCCACGGCCTTTGCGGTATGCGGGCAGACGCTTCCGGACAATTGTCTTGTAGAGGTGCCGGCGGTGATTGGTAAAATCACGTTGGCAGGCTATGCTCCGGCGGGAACTGCGGAACTTGCAGAAAATGTGAGAATGGCTGCCGTGGACAGCGATGTGATTTTCATGCAGAATCATGGCGTCATTACCTGCGGAAAAGATTTGCCGGCGGCTTTCAACATGATGGAGATGGTGGAAAATGCTGCAAGGACGATCTGTTATGCAAAATTGCTCGGCGGGATTCGGGAGTTCTGATCGTGGGAGGGGAAAGTGAATTTGAAATTCCGGTCAGCGGAATCATGGGGGATTAATATGAAACAGAAATATCAGGATGAAACGTTAAGTTTTAAAGAGCGGGCGGAGGATCTGGTGGCGCAAATGTCGGTGGAAGAATGCGCTTCCCAGATGCTTTTTGAAGCGGCGAAAATAGAGCGGCTGGGAGTGCAGAGCTTTAACTGGTGGAACGAGGCGCTGCATGGGGCGGCGCGTTCCGGCATGGCAACCGTATTCCCGCAGGCCATTGGCATGGCGTCCTCCTTTGACGAGGAGCTGGTGGAACGGATTGCGGATGCGGCGGCCACGGAGGGGCGGGCCAAATATAATACTTTCCAGAAATATGAGGATTATGGTATTTATAAAGGCATTACCTTCTGGAGCCCGAATGTGAATATCTTCCGCGATCCCAGATGGGGACGGGGACAGGAAACCTACGGTGAAGATCCGTACCTTACCGGGAAACTGGGCGCGGCCTTTGTGCGGGGACTTCAGGGAAAAGATGAACGGTATTTGAAGAGCGCTGCCTGCGCCAAGCATTTTGCGGTTCACAGCGGACCTGAGGGACTTCGTCATGAATTCGATGCAAAGGCTTCGCCGCAGGATATGGCGGAAACTTATCTGCCGGCCTTCAGGGAATTGGTAGAAGCCGGTGTGGAAGGATTTATGGGAGCGTATAATCGTACGAACGGCGAACCGTGCTGCGGAAGTAGAACGCTGATGGTGGAACTTCTGCGGGGGAAATGGGGCTTTGAAGGTTATTTTACTTCTGACTGTTGGGCAATCGCGGATTTTCATCTGCACCATTATGTAACGAATACACCTACGGAGTCTGTGGCATTGGCGTTGAAAAACGGCTGCGACTTAAACTGCGGTAACACATATGCCTATATTCTGAAGGCCCTGCAGGAAGAAAAGATTACGGAAGAAGAGATCCGCAAATCTTGTGTCAGACTGATGACCACCCGTATGAAACTGGGCATGTTTGATGAAAAAACACCTTTTGACGACATTGACTACACGGTGATCGACTGTGAAGCCCATCGTGCGCTGAATCTGGAAGCGGCCAGAAAATCTCTGGTTTTGTTGAAGAATAACGGTATTCTGCCGCTTGATAAAAGGAAGCTGGGCAATGTAGCGGTGATTGGTCCGAATGCAGATTCCGTGGCGCCTTTAAATGGAAATTATCATGGAACGGCCAATGAGTATCATACGGTTCTTAGGGGAATCAGGGAAGCTTTGCCTGATGCAAGAGTGAATTATTCCAAGGGATGCCATCTGTATGAATATAAACTGGAGAATCCGGGATATTCCGGGGATTGTCTGGCGGAGGTTAAGGCGCAGACGGATCTGGCGGATGTGGTGATACTGGTGGTGGGCATGGATGAGACGATAGAAGGGGAAGAAATTATCGGCAAGGAAGGGTTTACCGGAGATAAGAAGGATCTGCTTCTGCCGAAGAGCCAGAGGGATTTGATCAAAACCGTCTGTGAAAGAAAAACGCCTGTTGTATTGGTGAATATGACGGGCAGCGCCATTGATTTTGAGGAGGGGTGCAAAGCGGACGCTGTTATTCAGGCGTGGTATCCCGGGGCTATGGGCGGCAGGGCGATAAGCGATTTGATTTTCGGAGAATATTCCCCTTCCGGAAAACTTCCCGTAACTTTTTATAAGAATATAAACAAGCTGCCTGATTTTGAAGATTACAGTATGGAAAACCGAACGTATAAGTTCTTTCGTGAGGAGCCGCTGTATCCGTTCGGCTACGGTCTGGGATATACCACCTTCGACATCACGGATATGAAGGCTGATCGACCGAAATTCCGGCCGGGAGAAGGGATAACGGTAAGGTTTAAGGTAAAAAATACGGGTGATGTGGAAGGCGATGAAATAGTACAGATATATGTACGGGACGAGGAAGCGGGCGTCAGAGTGCCGGTGCATAAACTTTGCGGTGTGAAGCGCATCACCTTACGGCCGGGAGAGGAACAAGAGGTTTCTGTCTCTGTGGATGGCGTTCAATTTGCCGTGATCGATGAAAACGGCGAAAGCGTCTATGAACCCGGATATTTTACGTTGTTTGCCGGAGGATGCCAGCCTGATGATTACAGCCGGAAACTCAGCGGCGTAGAGCATGGCAGCGTCAGGGTGGAAATGACATTTCCTTGAAAAAATGTTGCTGTGGCCTTTAAAATGAAAATATATAATTAAACTAAATATAATTATACAATTACAAAATAGGTCGCAAATGAGAGGAAAGGAAACGCCATAGACGAAAAAACCATACTAAATAGCTAAATATATGTATTGTTAACAAAAAATATTAGTGAAAACTATGCATATTAATGAAAAACGCAATTATTAAACAAAATTTCATTAATTGGATTGACAAGAAGTATACAGCAATATATACTTAAAAAAACAAAGGATATACGACCTTGTTTTTAGAAGTAATTAAATAAAATTTAACTCAGGAGGAAAAATATGAAAAAAAGGAAATTAATCGGATTATTATTAGCGACAGTCCTTAGCGTTACGAGTCTTGCGGGCTGCGGAAACACAAATTCCACAAACGGCAAAGATTCCGAAGCGACAGGCGGAGGCGCCCAAACTGCAGGCGCGGCAGAGAATACGGATACAGCAGAGGCTGAGAGTACGGATGAGGCTGCCTCGGGCGACAGAGTCAGACTTGAGGTCTGGGACTGGTGGGGAGACGGCCAGTATAAATATGTTATTGAGCAGCTTTGCCAGAATTTCAATGAATCTCAGGATAAATATGAAGTGGTGCATGTAAACTATCCTTGGGGAGATGTGTGGACCAAGGCGCTTGCGGCAACGGCAGCGGGCAATCCGCCCGATATCATTATTCAGGACATTCGTACCGTGATGCACAGAGGTCAGGCAAATCAGGCAACCGACCTTACCAATCTGATCGCAAAGGAAGGCGAAGGTTTTACCGATCAGTTTTATCCTCAGTTGATGGACGCTATGATTTATGACGGCAAGGTATATGGACTTCCTTATGTAACAGATACAAGAATCCTTTACTATGATAAAGATGCTTTCGCAGAAGCCGGACTGGATCCGGAGGCTCCGCCTCAGAATTGGGATGAGCTGGTAGAATATGCAAGAAAGTTGGATGTTCAGAAAGAAGACGGCACGTATGAACGCCTTGGCTTCTATCCCGGCACACTTGAATGGAATGCATGGGCATTCAGCGCGGACGGTAAGGATTATACGGATGCGGATGGAAACGTGACCGTAAACACACCTGAAAAAGTAAAATTGTTTGAAAATATTTATAAGGATTTCTATGAATACTATGGAAAGAAGGAATTGGACAGCTTCTCCGCAGAGTTCGGCAGCGGCATGACGAATCCCTTCGTAGCCGGCAAGGTTGCCATGTGGGTGAACACGCCTACCGAGTTTACCAAGGTTCGTGATTTTGCACCTGAAAAGAATTACGGCGTTGCTCTGATGCCTGCACTGGAAGAAGGCGGCGAGCACTACTCATGGGGCGGCGGCTTCTCGGTAGAAATTCCTTATGGTGCAAAAGATGTAGAGGGCTCATGGGAGTTCGCGAAGTTCATCACCAGCAAAGAGTCACAAGTATATTGGGCGTCACAGGTATATGATACGGTTGCCAATATCGAAGCGTCACAAGATCCTTCCCTGATGGAGATACCTGTATTCGAGGCGGCGCTGGAGGCAATGCCCACTACAGTGGTTACTCTCGACAGGCTGACGGCACCCGGCGCGTCAGACATTGTGCTCCCTTATCTTGATGAGATCATTCTCGGAAACAAGACTCCACAAGAAGCTTTGGATGAGGCGCAGGCTCAGGTAGAACAGCTTGTTAACGACACAAAATAAAGAGAATTTTAAGACGGACTGCAGGCAATCACTCTTTTGCGGATGATTGTCTGCAGTCTGGACAATCAGAAGGTTGGAAAAATGGGAAATATGAAGCGTGGTATGACAAAAAGGGAAAAGAAAGAAGCACGTGCAGGATGGCTGTTTATCAGTCCGTGGCTCATCGGGTTTACCTGTCTTACGGGAGGGCCGCTGTTATTTTCGCTGTACGCATCGTTTACCAATTACAACATGACCTCCAGAATGGATTTTATCGGGCTGGATAATTATATCAGAATGTTTGTGAAGGATCCTGTATTCTGGAAGTCTCTGGGGAATACGCTTTACTATGTGCTGCTGGCAGTTCCAAGTTCTTGTGTGTGCGCCATTTTTCTGGCGACGCTGCTGAACCGGAAAGTAAAGGGGACGTCTGTTTTCAGAATGTTATTTTACCTGCCGACGGTTCTCTCCGGCGTGGCGGTATACCAGCTCTGGATTCAGCTTCTGGCACCGCAAAGCGGTTTGATCAATTCTGCCCTGCGGCTGATCGGAATTGAGGGTCCTTCATGGCTGGCAGATCCTTCGTGGACAAAGCCTTCTCTCGTGATGATGAGGGTGTGGGCGTTGGGAACCAGTATGCTTTTGTACTTATCATCCATGAATTCGGTTTCAAAGGATTTGTATGAAGCGGCAGATATCGACGGTGCATCCTTTTTACAGAAATTCAGAAAGATTACGCTGCCACAGATATCCCCTATCATTTTCTTTGATATTATCACCAACATGACGGGAGCTTTTCAGGTATTTCAGGAAGCGCTTGTCATGAGCAAGAACGGAAAGGGAGATCCGGCGGGATCGCTGCTCTTTTACAATCTGCACATTTATGACGAAGCATTTACCAGATACAATATGGGGTACGCTTCAGCTATGGCATGGTTCCTTCTGGTGATCGTTATGGCGATTACACTGATCAATCTGGTTGCATCAAAATATTGGGTTCATACGGAAGAAGGTGAGACTTAATGAGTGGAAAGGAACAAATTGTAATTGCAAAAGGCGGTCTGACGAGCAGGAAAAGAAAAAAACAAATATTGGATACAATCTGTTTTCTCCTTTTGTCGGCGGCGGTTCTGACGGTTCTAATGCCGCTTTGGTTTATGATTTCCACTGCGCTTAAGAGTATGGACGAGATTTTTACCTATCCGATTACCTGGTATCCTCATAATCCCATATGGAGCAATTTTAAGGATGCATGGATCAGCGCGGATTTCACAAGATGGTTTTTCAATTCCGTATTTGTGGCGGGGTTTGCCATTCTGGGCGGCGTACTTGCCAATTCATTGGTGGCTTACGGTTTTGCAAAGATTAAATTCCCGGGAAGGAATATTTTGTTTACCATTATTCTGGGAACTATGATGATTCCGGAGTTTGTGACTATGATTCCGCAATATGTGCTGTATGCCAAACTGGGATGGGTAGGTACTTATCTGCCGCTGATCGTTCCGCAATTCATGGGAACGGCGTACTTCATTTTTATGCTGCGCCAGTTTTATGCGAGCATTCCTAATTCGGTAATCGAATCGGCGCAGATGGACGGAGCCTCGCACTTTTGTATCTGGAGAAAGATTATGCTGCCTATGGCGAAACCTGCCATCGTGACGGTAGTGGTTCTTTCCTTTAACTGGAGCTGGAATGATTTCTTAAAGCCTTTGTTGTATTTGACGGATACTAAGAGTTTTACATTACAGATTGGTCTTAAGATTTTTGTGAGCCAGTCGAACACACAGTGGAATTACCTGATGGCGGCGTCATGCATCGTGCTCTTGCCTATTATTATAGTGTTTATGTGCCTGCAAAAGTATTTTACAGAAGGAATGAATCTGGGAGGCGCAGTAAAAGGTTAAAATTTCAATTTTTTTTCCTTTTTGACAAAATATAAAGTATAATAAAATAAAATGTTTTTATATAAAAATACTTTTATAGTATAAAATTTTTGCTTAAAAATTTTATAAAAAGGAAAAGAGAGATATGACGGAGCAGAATAATCAAAATAATCAAGTACAGCTTAAAAATTATAACAGAAGAACGGTTTTGAATTACATCAGAAAAAACGGGACAGCTACAAAGGCGGGACTTGCTTCCGTAACGGGACTCACCTTCATGGCGATCAAAAAGATTCTGGCCGAGCTGGAAGAACTGAATCTGATCAGAAACGATCAGATGGAGACGACGGGCGTCGGAAGAAAAGCGGTGTCCTATGCCATCAATGAAAATTATCGTTACAGCATCGGTATACATATCAACAAGTTTGTTACCGGAGTGGTTCTTATGAACCTGCAGGGGCAGGTGATTGCCGTAGAAAAATATTCTATGGATAAAGATTTTTCTGGGCAGAATGAATTTGTGGATATGCTGATTCGGGCTGTGGACCTTGTCATAGAAAGCTCCGGTATCGACAGAGACAAAATTCTGGGAATCGGCGTGGGAGCGCCCGGTCCTATTGATTATGAGAACGGGATTATACTGACGCCGCCCAATATGCCTATTTTAAATTATCTTCCTTTGCGGGAGATTTTGGAAGAGAATACGGGCTTTCCGGTTTTCATAAGTAAAGATACCAACGTGATTGCTTTCGGGGAATACTGGTGCGGAGAGGCGAAGGATTGTAATACGCTGGTCTATGTGGATGTGGACATGGGCATCGGAAGCGGGCTCATTATAAACGGCAAACTGAATATCGGCGCAAATGGTGTTGCAGGAGAATTTGGTCATATAACGGTAGATATCAACGGTCCTCTTTGCAATTGCGGCAACAAGGGATGCTTGGAAGCAGTCAGTTCCGGAATAGCGGTGCTGAAAACCCTGAGCCGGCAATTGGAAAAGGAAGAGAAGCATCCTCTTTATCATAAGAGGAATGAGCTGGTCATTGAAGATGTGTTCGAGATGGCGAAGAAAAAGGATATGCTAACGATGTCTATTCTGAACCAGTCGGCATTTTATCTGGGGGTTGCAGTCAGCAGCCTGATCAATATTCTCGATCCGGAGATTGTGGTCATGGGAGGCATACTGATCCAGAGATATCCCATGTATTTTGACATCGTAAAAGACGTGGCAGACCAAAGAAAGGTGAAGGGTGCAAAAGAAAACAGAATGCTCATCTCTTCACTGAAAGAAAGCGCAGGTGTGATAGGAGCCGGAGAAATTGTTGCGGATAACTTTTTCAATAAACGGGTAAATGATGTATTCATGAAAAATTAAATGATGGGAGACCGGTGTGAAATATAAATATTTCACATGCGAATTTGTGCCTGCGGCAGCAAATATCGCAGGTTGAGAGAAAGAAAGGCATGATTAGTAAAATGTTTCAGGGCAGAAGAGCGACTCAGTGCAGGGATAAAGAAATTGTTTGGGATGGCGGAGTAGTTGTTCTGCTTTCTTTATGCCCGGAGGAGGAGAAAGCAGAACAATTGAACGTGCATTGTAAGGAAGATACGGCACTCATCTGTCCGGAAGGACAAATCAGCGTGAGGGAACCTTGCTTTGGACCCCAAAGATATTATGATGCAAAGGAAGGAATGACATATGAGATTAAGCTTCCGGGGGTTATAGGGGCAACGGCCGTCTATCAGCATAAGGACTGGTGGATCAGACCGGCTTTTATTAAGAATCTTTCCGAAACGCCGGACAGAACCCAGTTAATTCTTTTCAGGAAGGAAGAAGTTTATTTTGTGCTGCTTGCGGTCTGCGGAGAGGTGTGCAGGACCGATATGCGCGGCAAAGATCATGACAGTCTCCTGATCCGGATGGCTCCGGGAGCAGGGAACCGGAACCATCTTTCGGATATCAGTCTTGTGATTGCCGCGGGGGAGAATCCTTACCGCTGCTGTGAAAGGGCAGTGGAGGAAGCGCTGCGATATCTAGGCAGGGAATCTATGCTCAGAAAGCACAGGAGCTATCCTGAGATGTTTGAATATTTTGGCTGGTGCAGTTGGGACGCCTTTTATCATCAAGTGTCCCATCAGGGTATCATGGATAAAATGCAGGAATTCCGGACGAAGAAGATTCCGGTGAAGTGGGTACTGATTGACGACGGCTGGCTTTCGGCAGACTATGAAGAGCAGGTACTGACGGATCTGGATGCGAGGAAAAGCCAGTTCCCGGAAGGCCTTCGCGGTTGCGTACGGGAATTGAAGAAAGAATACGACATTGACAAAGTCGGGGTCTGGCACGCGGTTATGGGCTATTGGAACGGGGTAGGAGAGGGTACGGCCGCCCATGCCGCATTGCGGGCGGGGATTGATCGTCTTCCTGACGGAAGGCTTTTGCCGGCGCCCTCGGCGGACAAGGCGTTTCTGTTTTATGAGCGGTGGCATGATTATTTAAGGAACCACTGCGGCATTGATTTTGTGAAGGTGGACGGGCAGAGCGCCATCTCTTTAGCATACGGCGGTATGGAGACTTACGGGGAAGCCGGCAGAGAGATACAGAAAGGTCTGAACGCTTCGGCGGCGCTTCATTTCGAGAACCGTATCATTAACTGCATGGGCATGGCAAGCGAGGATATGTGGAATCGTCCTTCCAGTGCCGTCGCCAGAAGCAGCGATGACTTCGTGCCGAATGAGAAAAACGGTTTTCGGGAGCATGTGATTCAGAATGGTTATAACAATCTGCTTCAGGGGCAGTTCTACTGGGGAGATTGGGATATGTTTTATACAAATCATACGGAAAACCGTTGTAATTCCATGCTGCGTGCAGTCAGCGGCGGTCCTGTGTATGTCAGCGATAAGGTGGGGGAAACAGACCCGGCATATCTATGGCCGCTGATCAGGAAAGACGGCAGGGTGATCCGCTGCGACGGTGTGGGAATGCCTACGATGGACTGTCTGTTAACAGATCCTTTGACAAGCAGGAAACCGTTGAAGATATGGAACCGTTTCGGAGCGTATTACGTGGTGGCGGCTTTTTCAATCCATCGGGAGGAAGCGCAGTGCGAGGGAACTGTCAGCGTACAGGATATCCCCGGGCTTTCGGGAAAGAAATGGCTGGTCTATCATTGGCTGGAACAGAAGATTTCTCCCTTAGATGAAGGCTGTGAAACGATTGTAAGTCTTGCCGCCGGGCAATCGGAACTGTATCTGATCGTGCCTGACAGGGAAGTGCAGATTGTCGGTATTCTGGAGAAATATATCGGACCCGGCTGCATCAGCAGATTATGGGAGCAGAAAGATTCCGTCGGAGTCCTCGTAACAGAGCCGGGGACATTCGGTTTCACTGCAAGGAGGAAACCCGGGCGAGTACTGGTAGACGGCAGCGAGCGGGAATGTGAACCGATGGAAGGTGGACTGTACACTGTGAAGATTCCGGAAGGAAACAGCGTGGTGGAGATGTGTTTTCATAGTTAACGACATTGGGAAAGGGAAAGTTGACATGTTTTTCATTGGAATAGATATCGGTACTACTTCTATCTGCGGGGTATTATATGATTCTTTGCATGATAAAGTAGTCAAAGAACTTCACGGAGAGAATCATTTTCTGCCGGGAGCGGGTTTTAAACAGGACCCGGAGGAGATCGTCGGAATTTCCCGGAGACTGCTGGAGGAACTTATGGAAAGCGTTTGTCCGGAAAAAAGGCATGATCCGGGACATGAGGGAAGCGGCGGCGCGCTGATTGGGGGAATCGGTATTTCCGCCCAGATGCACGGAATCCTATATGTGAACCGGGAAGGAAAGGCGGTAAGTCCTTTTTATACATGGAAAAACGAGTGGGGTAACGAGAGTTACCGGGAAGAAAAAACTTATGCGCAATATCTGTCGGAACAGACAGGGACGGCTCTGCATTCCGGTTATGGCAGCGTGACACATTTCTATCTGCAGGAAAGAAATATGATTCCTGAGGAAGCGGCGGCTTTCGTGAATATCGGCGACTATTTTGCCATGAAACTGACGGGCGCCAAAACATTTTGGGCGGACGTGACCATAGCGGCCAGTTTCGGCGGCTTCGACTTGAAGAAACGGCAGTTTGCCCTTTCCGTCATGCAAAAGACGGGCGTCGATGTATCCTATTATCCTGAAGTGACGGAAGAAAAAACGGTGGGGAACTATCTGGGAATCCCGGTATTTTGCGCTGTTGGAGACAACCAGACCAGTTTCTTAGGCGCTGTCAGGGATAAAAAGAGAAGCGTCAATGTGAATGTAGGGACGGGTTCTCAGGTCTCGGTATTTTCTGAGGAATTGTATGAGACAGGGAAAGGAGAAGTACGTCCTTTTCCGGGAGGCGGCTGGCTGTATGTAGGCGCTTCGGTGAACGGAGGAAAGGCATACGAAAGGCTGGCGGTATTCATAGAGGAGATTCTGGACTCCTTCGACGTCCGTGTGGAGCAGAAAGAAGTGTATGAAGTCATGGAATGCCTTGGAAGTAAAAAGAAAGAAACGGATTTGCAGGTCCTTCCGGCTCTTTATGGAGAAAGAGAGAATATGCGGCACGAGACGGTAAGAAAGAGCATGAGGAAAGCGCCGGTAAGAGAGGACGGAGAGGAAGAGACGGCAGCCGCGACATCAGGTATTTTCGGACTGAATGAAGAGAACTTCCACATATCCGATTTAGTAAGGGGATTTGTGTCAGGGATGGCGGGCGAACTGTACGAGCTGTATCTTGGTTTTCCGGAAAACCTACGAATGGGAAAAACCGATATCACCGCATCGGGAAACGGCATCAGGAAGAATCCGTTATTAAAGGAAGAGATTGAGAAGATTTATAAGCTGCCAGTGGTATTTACCGACAGAGAAGAGGAAGCTGCCACGGGTGCGGCAATGATAGCAGAAAATCTGGCTCGCGGTATTCACGATCAAACACTACGGTAGGGAGAAAAGATTGAGAATTAAAATTTTCAATCGCGAGATTTGTGTCTGCGCGCTGCTTGCCGCAAACTCGTTTATGCGCAAAAAGCAGCGCAGAAATGGAGTTAAATATGCAAAATAAAATTATGCTGATCACTTATGCGGACAGCTTCGGAAAAAATTTGAAAGAATTAAAGGAAATGGTGGACACTTATTTCAAGAGAGAAATCGGCTCCATTCATATACTGCCTTTCTTTCCTTCCTCGGGAGACCGGGGGTTTGCGCCTATGGACTATACGAAGGTAGATGAAAAATTTGGTGACTGGGAGGACATTAGGGCACTGGCGAAAGATTATGAGTTGATGTTTGACTTTATGATCAACCACCTGTCCAGAAGAAGCCCGGAGTTTCTTGACTTTATTGAGAAACACGAAGATTCCGCTTACGCGGACATGTTTCTCCGGTTCAAGAACTTCTGGCCGGGCGGAGAACCTACTAAAGAGCAGGTAGAGCTTCTGAATAAGAGAAAGCCTTGTGCTCCCTGCGAGGAGATTACCTTTGCAGACAAGACTACGGAAAAAATCTGGTGTACTTTTGACGATGAGCAGATGGATCTTGATTTGAGCAGACAGGTAACGTGGGATTATGTGGAAAGGACGCTGCGCTTTTTGATGGATCATGGACTTTCACAGCTTCGTCTGGACGCGTTTGCTTTTGCCACCAAGAAGATTGACACGGCATGTTTTTTCCTTGAACCTGAAATCTGGGAGATGATGGACAGAATTCAGAAGATATTGGACGAAAAGAATATTCCTATGCTGCCGGAAATTCATGACCATTATTCCGTGCAGATGAAGATTTCTGAACACGGCTACGCTATTTACGACTTCGTACTGCCGGTGATGGTGCTCCATACTCTCTATACGGGAAGCGGCGCGAGGATGAAACACTGGCTTTCTATCTGTCCTAAGAATCAGCAGACCACGCTTGATACGCACGACGGGCTGGGAACCGTGGACGTGGTAGATTTGTTAAGCCCGGAGGAACTGCAGAACGTCATTGACCAGACGGAAAAGTACGGTGCGAACTTCAAGTGGGATTACAGTGCAGGCTCTACCGGGAAAAAGGTGGTCTACCAGATTAACTGTTCTTACTATTCTGCCGTAGGGGAAAACGACGACGCTTATCTTCTGTCAAGGGCGTTGCAGTTCTTCACCCCGGGCATCCCGCAGGTGTACTATATGGGGCTTCTGGCGGGAGAAAATGATTATGAGTTAATGGAACGCACCAATTATGACAGAAATATCAGCCGACATGATTATACGGTGGAGGAAATCCGGAAACATGTGAAAAAGCCTGTGGTACGGAGGCTGTGCAGAATGATGCAGTTTCGAAACGATTATCCCGTGTTTGACGGGGAAATGACGGTGCATGATACGACGGATGATATGATACGGATTTCATGGCAGGAGGGAGTACTCAAGGCGACGCTGACAGCTCGGCTTCAGGAGAACGGTTTTGACATCACTTATCTGGATATGGATGGCAGAGAAAGGACGCTGACTCTTGAGGAGGATTTTGTGTGGAATGAATAAAGAATGGCGGACGCAGTACCTTGTGCTTGACAATACCTTTCAGGGGGTATGCCGGGCGATAGAACTGGCGGGTCAGGGCAGGGAAGTCATACTGGCTGTGGAGGAGACTTATTTGGCGGCGGATATCTGCGGGCAGTGTCGGTATCGGAGACAGGAGGATGAGGCGGGATTTTTCCCGGCGGAATGCTTTGATGGCGACGTGATGATTCCTGACAGATGCAAGCAGTATCTGGAGAATCGTTGTATGGAGGCGGGCGTAAAGTTCTATTACGGCCTGTATTTTGTGGAAGAAGTAAGAGTACAGTGCGGCGAAGCGTCAGGAGAGTCTGATTCGGACTTACACGTAGTGTACTTAGCGGGAAAGTGCGGTACGATTTCCGTCTCCTGCCGACATGTGCAGTGGTATCAGGAAGAGAAAGATTTCAACGGCAGGCTCTCTTTGCGGGCATGGACGAGAGACGTCAGGGATGGAAGCTGTGGATTGCTGGAGGCTTCCGTCTGCTGTAACCGCAAAAAATCCCGGGCGGAAAATTTATTGATGATAAGACAGGAATTGCTCTCAGAGTTTCAAAAGAAACGGAAGAAACAACCATATCTTGCCCTTGGCAGATTTGCAGACCGCTGGAGCGGCAGAGTGGATGTAGTGCGGGAGACAGAAAGGGATGCAGGCAAAAGAGCGGGAAAAGGAGAGCCCGTGGAGCAGAAAGAAGCGGCGAAAACCGTCGATGTGATTGTGGCAGGAGGAGGAACGGCGGGAGCGATGGCGGCGCTGTATGCGGCAAGAGGCGGCGCAAGAACGATTCTGTTGGAACCAATGTATGATTTGGGCGGCACTTCGACTTTGGGCGGTGTGAACGCTTACTGGTTCGGCGCTTCTTTCATGGATACGCAGGAGATTGATGAAAGAGTGGACAGGCTGTGCGAAAGCTGTGGCATAGAGCGGCAGGCCGGTATGTTCGGTAAGTATGATGCTTTTCATGGAGGTATTAAGGGGCTGGTGCTTTTAGAACTATGTCTGCAGGCTGGGGTGGACGTACGCTTCGGCAGACTGTCTTACGATGTGATTAAGGACAAGAGGCGTATTGCCGGAGTAATATGTGCAGGCAGAAGGGGACGGGAAGTCTATTATGGCAGATTCGTCATTGACGCGACCGGCGATGGGGATCTTGCTGCGGCAGCAGGGGCAGACATCCTATATGGGGAGGAGCGCGACGGATTTACCTATTGGGGGTCTTTAGCCCAGTATAGCGGACCAGACAGTTACCGGAATAATTTCTCTTCCATGGTACGGCTGGACGATGCGGAGGATTATACAAATTTCATTATCACCGGCAGAAGAAGGGGCGGATATTTGTTTGACCACGGTTCTTATGTGAGCGTCAGGGAAAGCAGACATATCCGGGGAGAAAAAATCATCGGCTTAAAGGACGTGTGTATGTTTAGAACCTACGAGGACGGCATTTATACCTGCTTTTCCAATTACGATCCCAAAGGAAAGCTGGATGCGGAGCCTATCTACTGCGGATATCTGGTGCCCCAGATGAAGATGCAGGTTCCGTTGGGCGCCCTTTTGCCGGTAGACGGCGATGGAAAGCGGATAGAAGGGCTGATGGTGGCAGGGAAAGCAATCTCGGCCGAGCACAATGCTTTTCCCGGTCTTCGTATGCAGCGTGACCTGATGCATCAGGGAGCGGTGTTAGGGCTTCTGACGGCCAAGGCTGTGCAGGCAGGGACAGATGTGGAGAAACTGCCTGTAGAGCAGCGCCGCCGATGGATAGAGGAAGAGACGGGCGATTCGCTGACGCTTCCCCATGAAGAGAACTTTGACAACCTGAGAGAAGCCGCGGCATTGATCAGGAAAGAGGAACGTACGCACTGGATTGACGTGCCTTTTACTTATGAGGAAAAGAAAGTCAGTCCGCTGCTGGCGTTGGTATACGGAGAGAGAAAAGAATCGCTTTCGGCAATTGCAGAGAGAATAGAGACGATTGAGAAAGCAATAAAAGAGTCGGAAGAAAGGGAATGGAGCGGAACGAAAGAAGAGGAAACGGCAGACGGCAGGGAGTTGAAGGATGTGCTCCTGACGCTGAAAAAACTGGCGCTGTTCCATGGAGCGGATGAGTATACAGAGGAAATGGAGACGCATATTTTGCGGAAGCTTTCGGAAAGCGAACCGTTCTTACCGGAAAGAAAAGGTTCCTGCATGTGCGCCCAGCTTCTGCCCGATCATGGCGTGATGCCGGAGGTAGTATATGAACTGAACCTTTTGTCCCACACAAAAAACTTTTCCATGAAGCCCTATGAGCTGGTGACAGACAGGCTGGTGGAAGGAGAAAGAGATTACGAATCGATTGAGAAAGGGATTTTCACATATGTAGAATCCATTGCCTATGCGGGCGACCACAGCAAAAGAAAGGAGTTTATTCCGCTCCTTTGCAGACTGGTCCGATTGCCGGAATTTAAAGAGGCATTTGCAGAGGAAAACAGAATAGGGCTGATGAGCCAGAGATGGCAGATGCTGTGGGTGATTCTGAACAGGACCCTTCGGATTCTGGGAAGCCGGGAAGGAGAGGACGGGCTTTTGCAGGCAGCAAAAAGCGGCGGCGCGGCAATCAGAACCGGAGCTAAGAAGGCGCTGGCAGAAGGGCAAAGAGGACAAAATAATTGAGGAAAGGAAGGTATATAAGACTATGAAAAAGGATAAAAGATTATATATGATAGGAAACTCACACATCGATCCTGTGTGGATGTGGCGGTGGCAGGAAGGCTTTCAGGAAATTAAAGCTACATTTCGTTCCGCGCTTGACCGGATGAAGGAATACGATGATTTCATTTTTACAGGCAGTTCCGCATCCTTCTATGAATGGGTGGAGGAAAACGATCCCGCCATGTTTGAGGAAATAAAAGAACGAATAGCGGAAGGACGCTGGATCGTTGAAGGCGGCTGGTGGATTCAGCCAGACTGTAACGCACCATCGGGAGAATCCTATGTCCGTCAGGGGCTTTACGGACAGAAATATTTTGAGGAAAAGTTCGGTGTAAAATCGGTGTGCGGTTATAACGTGGACAGCTTTGGACACAACGGAAACCTGCCGCAGATTCTGAAGAAATCAGGAATGGATTATTATGTATTTATGCGTCCCGGCAGGCATGAAAAAGGTGTGGATGGGGAGACGTTCCTATGGAAATCCGCAGACGGCTCACAGGTAAAGGCATTCCGCATTCCGTTTGAATACTGTACATGGCCGGAGGAAATTGAAGAACATGTAAAGCGTTGTGCAGGGGAGATCAAGAATCCCGGTAATGGTATTATGTGTTTCTACGGCGTGGGCAATCATGGAGGCGGTCCTACCAAAAAGAATATTGAAAGCATTCGTGCAATGAATCAAAGAGAGGATATGCCGGAACTGATTTTTGCTTCTCCGGCAGATTATTTTAAGGATGTGGAGCAATCTGGCAGAGCCCTGCCTGTTGTGACGGGAGAACTGCTTCATCATGCCAGCGGCTGTTACAGCGCTCACTGTGAAGTAAAGACCCTGAACAGAAAAGCGGAGAACAGGCTCCGCATGGCGGAGAAACTTGCCGTTATGGCAAAGACCCTATCCGGCGGGAAATACGACAGACAAGAACTTACCAAGGCATGGAAGATAACGTTATTTAATCAGTTTCATGATATTCTGGCAGGTACCAGCTTAGAGGAAGCCTATGTGGACGCCAGAGAGGACTACGATTATGCCCTGCATATAGCGGGAAGACAGTTGAACAGCGCATTACAGTCCATTAGTTGGAACATCGATATTCCCATGGAGGAGGGCATGAAACCGCTGGTGGTGATGAATCCAAACGCTTTCGAGACACTGGCGGAAGTGGCGGTGGAATCCCTTTCTCTGAAAGAGAATACTGTGCTCTTAGACGAGGAGGACAACCAGATTCCCTATCAGATCGTACAGTCCAAGGCTTCCAGTAACGGAAGATGCCGGATTGTCTTTGTGGCAAAGCTGCCTTCTCTGGGCTATCGCACCTATCGCTTTGCAGTGAGGGAGAAAGGAAAGCAGTTTGAAAATGTAAGTTCTACACAGACCAGTGCGGAGAATAAATGGTTTTCCGTGAAATTTGATGAAAAGGGTTATATCTCATCATTGGTGAAAAAGAATGACGGAACGGAATATTTCTCTGCGCCCGCAGCAGTGCCTGTAGTCATTAAAGATGAGAGCGACACATGGTCCCATGGCGTGTATATTTTTGATGAAGAAATCGGACGGTTTGAGGCGGTAAAAGTACAGCGTATTGAGAATGGTCCGGTGAAGGCTGTAATCCGGGTTACAAGTGAATATGGCAATTCAAGAATGTTTCAAGATTTCTCTATATATAAGGAATTGGATTTCATTTCGGTGGAAACTACGGTGGACTGGCACGAGCAAATGTCCATGCTGAAACTGCGCTTCCCTATGAATATGAATTATTTAAGGGCCAGTTATGAGATTCCTTACGGCGTCGCCCAGCGGGAGCCGAACGGGGAGGAGTTCCCGGTGCAGACATGGTTTGACTTAGAAGGGGCGGCTCCCGGATTAGACACGATGATTCATGGGCTTTCTATCTTAAATGACGGCAAATTCGCGGCGGACACGGCTGGAAAAAATGGGGAACTGACGGTACTCAGAAGTCCTATTTATGCCCAGCATGAACCTTATATACCAGACCCGGAACTGGAATATGTCTATCTGGATCAGGGTGTGCAGACATTTACTTACGGCCTGTATCCCCATGACGGAAGCTGGGAAGAGGCAGACACCATTAAGCGCGCAAAGATTTTAAATGAAAAACCAATCGCCTTGTTTGAAACCTACCACAAAGGACAACTTCCACAGAAGAACTCTTTCCTGAACGTAAGTGAGGATAATATATTTGTGGAAGTGGTAAAGGAAGCGGAAGACGGAAGCGGAGATATTATTTTGCGGGCTTATGAGGCAGCAGGCAGGAATACGTCGGCGGAATGTAAGATTCTTTCTCTGGAAAGAGAATTTACGCTTACTTTTACACCTTTTGAGATCAAGACGGTGCGCCTTTCGAAAGGAAAAGAAGCTGTCTGCAATAATATGTTAGAAGAAAATCATTGTGAAGGTGAGGCTCGCTGAACACTAGCGGACAACATGGTATAAGAAAGTTAGCAATTAAATTGCTTTAACAAGATAAAGACCTTGTATGTAAAGTATCTTTACTCCAAGGTCTTTTACTATGCTAATTATGTTCGTGGATTCCCTTTTCGATGATTCCGAAGCCAAGCGGATATGGTCCTGTGTGTACGCTGATCGTGGCGCCGATCTGATAAACGGGTATGTCATCTATCGAATATCCTTTGTCATGCAGTGTAGATAGCGCTTGGTCACGAAAGGCAATGCCTTCTTCTACATCATATCCGTATCCGACTGCAATGCTGTAACAGTCGATACCGAGGTTGCTTTCATTCAAATAATCTAAAAGAAGATTCATGACTTTCTTTAAGGTACGTTTTCGACCTCTGTCGATGCCGGAAGGAAAAATTTCTCCCTGCTTTAAGGTAATGATGGGGCGGATGTCAAGCGCACCGCCCGCGAGGGCAGCCACCTTACCGATTCTTCCGCCGTGCTTAAGATATTCCATATTGCCTACCGTGAAGAAGATTCTTCCAGTGCTTTTGATTTCTTCCAGACGCTTCACTGCGTCCTGATAACTGACGCCATTGTCGCGAAGACTGGCGGCTTCCAGTACATATTGACCTTGCAGTACCGTATTGATGGTAGCGTCAATGACGGTAATTTCCGCATGAGGATATTTTTCCAATATAAGAGAGCGTGCGTTGAGCGCAGACTGCATGGAACCGCTGAATTTCGTGGTGATACAGATACAGATTACAGGCGTCCCCTCTTTGGCAAAAGGAAGAAACACCTCTTCATAATCCTGAATAGAAGGCATGGAAGATTTGGGGTATACCCCCTTCTTGTCTACCATTTGCTGATAGAAATCACGCACGCCAATCTCGGTAATTTCTTTGAAGTAGTGCTCGTCATCAAAAGATACATAAAAAGGCACAACCGTAATGTTTTTCTCCTGAACTAATTCTGTTGGCAAATCACAAGAGCCGTCGCTGATGATATGAAATGTTTCCTTCATGATAAATAACCTTCTTTGATTTAATATATTCCCGTGGTAATGAGTCCGGCAGATAAGCTCAGCTTCTTTGAACGACCACTGCCGGAACGCGGAATGTCCGCAGCCTGCATGGTATAGAGCATAAGCAAAACAATTTTACTGATATATAGAATACTACGTTTGGTCTGTAAATGCAATTCTTTTACGCATAAATATCATGATGTAGGGTTATATAAACTCTTTTTAGTAGTTATGAATACTATATAGTATAAGGGTCAAAAGGGAATTTGATATTTTGGCAGTCAAATTCTATATGATACGTTTTGAGGTAAAGTCGTTGCTTTTCACAAGGTTTTTACTATATAATAAATGACAAGGCAAAACCAAGGACAAAAAGGAGGTTCCCAATGAAGCAGGATTTGATTGTAATTTTGGATTTAGGCAGTACTAAGAATACCGTTATCGCCCGTGCGGTCCGCGACCTCGGAGTGTACAGCGAGATACATCCTCATGACATTACAGTGGAGGAGCTGAAAGCGTTAAAGAATGTGAAAGGCATTGTATTAAACGGCGGTGAAAACCGCGTTGTTGACGGACAGGCAGTGGAAGTGAGACCGGAGCTGTACGACATGGGTATTCCGATGCTGTCCATAGATTATCCGCAGTCTAAATGTGTGACACAGTTAAGCGACCTTCCGGATAAAGAAACGCTTGAGAAGTTTGTTTTTGAAGACTGTAAAGCGGAAGCCAACTGGAATATGAAGAACTTTATCGAGGATCAGGTGGAATTGATCCGTCAGCAGGTAGGTGGCAGAAAGGTACTTTTGGCATTGTCGGGCGGAGTGGATTCTTCCGTTGTGGCGGCAATGTTGATTAAGGCAATTGGACAGCAGTTGGTATGCGTACATGTCAACCATGGTCTGATGCGTAAAAACGAATCCGAAAGCGTTGTGAAAGTATTCCGTGACGAGTTACACGCAAACTTGATTTATGTGGACGCTTCCGAGCGTTTCCTTGGCAAACTCGAGAATGTGGCGGATCCGGAACAGAAGCGGAAAATCATCGGCGGCGAATTTATCCGCGTCTTTGAAGAGGAAGCAAGAAAACTGGAAGGAATCGACTTCTTGGGACAGGGAACCATCTATCCGGATATTATCGAGAGCGGTACTAAAACTGCCAAAATGGTAAAATCCCATCACAATGTAGGCGGTCTTCCGGAGGATTTAAAATTTGAACTGGTGGAACCGTTAAAGCAGCTATTCAAAGACGAGGTTCGTGCGTGTGGCGTGGAACTTGGACTCCCGCATGATATGGTGTACCGTCAACCGTTCCCGGGTCCCGGTTTGGGAGTGAGATGTCTGGGTGCGATCACCAGAGACAGGCTGGAAGCAGTAAGAGAGTCGGATGCAATCTTGCGGGAAGAGTTTGCAAAAGCCGGGTTGGATAAGAAGGTTTGGCAGTATTTTACCGTGGTTCCTGATTTTAAGTCGGTGGGCATGAAGAACAACGCCAGAGTGTTTGAATACATGGTAATTATTCGTGCAATCAATACGATCGATGCGATGACGGCGTCTGTCGAGAAGGTAGATTGGGATGTGCTGGAGAAGATTACGGAAAGGATTCTTGCGGAAGTGGAGAATGTGAACCGGGTCTGCTATGATATGAGTCCGAAGCCGCCGGCTACGATTGAGTTCGAGTAACGGATAAAATCCCGGAAATGCTGATAAAATGGGCATTTCCGGGAGTGTTTTATGCCGTTTGGCTCTAAAATGGCTCTAATTATTTGAGGAATACTGGATTTTGGGCGGGTATCATGATACCTGCTTTTTTAATACAGAGGAATTTCGCCCTCATAGTTGTCGGCTCTTTCCAACAGGGGACCGGTTGCACCCATTGTAAAAGCTATATCACTGCTTCGGATAGACAATAGTTCCATTCCAATCTTCAGATTAAGAAAATCTAATATCTGCTGATTAAGCTGAATTACACCATTCTCTGAAATATTTACCCAACAGTATGACCGCCCTTTGTATTTGACAAATTCGCCCTCTGCGGTCTGATAATTCAGTAAAGCCGGATTATCAGTAAGAATGTGTCCTAACTTTGATGGTTCTAACAATCCTTTTCTTGTCACACAAAAGCCGCCAGTGACCTTGCTTCCAGTAAAAAGATAGACTTTTCTCTCTGCTGTGGCGTTGTACTCTGTAAGAGCCTGTGTTGGGAGATGGATTGTCAAGTCATCTCGTATCAGCGATTTTCCGAAAATAAATTTACCGCCTTTATTCATCTGTGGCATATATCATCAACTCCTTTTCTTAAAAGTGGAAGTCCACTATACCACAAGAAAATTCAAATGTCACTAAGGCTCTCTAAAGCGTAGCAGATATTGAGATATTTTATATTTGATATGTATTAAAATACCACATTGCAAGGAGTTCTTTTTTGCTGAAAGTTTATATTGTTATATGAATTTACTTCAAAATACATGGTTTCTCCTAAATATCCGGCATTTAATTCTGTTAAACGTCCATTTGCCCAATTATTGGTGCTTCGCTTATCAAACCAATGCAGCCATTCACAGTCAGTTTCATAAATTACGCCAAAATAATATTGACAATCATAATTTAGACTGCGAACATATTCTTTCAATTTTGGCATATCGGTTTTGATGTAGTCAGATGTTGACATGGCATTTCCACCATCATATTTTAATTCTATAATAGCAGCTATGTCCGTCATTCTTTCAGACAACCATTTCGTTTCTGATGCCATATCCATTTCAACAATAACTAAATCTGCAAAAAATTTTAGTTCCTTAAAATAAAATTCGGGATAAATATATAGGTGATTTTGTTGAAGCAAAAGGTTTAATTCGTTTTGCAAGTGGTGGTATAAACTGCATTGAAGGCTTGCTTCTTTTATTAGAAAGCCATTACCATAATCAGTGCAGATATTATGAAGCCAAATATTTTTTATTACTTTATCAATTTCATTTCGGATACTCTTTTTTATCATTGTGTGCTCCTTTTGGTGGATATAGCTTTTGTCTATTCATTTTCGGGATATATTTTAACGGATATACCGCTAATGCCCTTTTTGACAATCTTACTATCGTTAAGAATACTTTGCTTAACAGCGTCCAAATCCTTTGAGAGTGCTTCAATCGCACGTTGGTGTTCTTCCTCTGACGGGAAGCGTTCTGTATCGTTCAAAAGGTTCTCCTGTAATTCCCTTGCTTTCATGTATACGC
>ERZ808051.61-NODE-61-length-142799-cov-13.984312_pt1 | contig 142799 bp, 128 predicted proteins | sample MGYA00380199_ERZ808051 | MGnify/ENA primary metagenome ERZ808051 (study PRJEB31490, sample SAMN06133391) | mouse gut metagenome | isolation source: J11 | host: mice | place: China: Chengdu | collected 2015-05 ... | reverse complement strand
ACCGTAAATCCCACAACAAAAGCAATAACCTTAACTATCATTTTAGGACTTTTGCCGTCATCTTTGTTCTGCCCGGCAAAATAGGAAATATATACCGGCAGCATTGGCAGCATACACGGTGATATAAAAGAAATTATTCCTTCTAAAAATGTAATGATGTAATCCATGCGCATAATCCTTTCATCCGTTTACAGTATTATTATATTCATTTGATTTATCATTTTCCGTGATGTTATTACATAAAACGCCTCCTACAGTAGTTTTCACTCTACCATAGGAGGCGTTTCTCAAATATTAATGAAACTAAACTCAAAATCGATATAGGCATTATGATATATATTCTTTGAGCTTTCTCTGTCCGTTCAAAATAAAATCAATAATAAATTCACTATCTACCTTAGCAGGAATTTTATCAATACATTCCGTAAGCATTTCTTTTGTTATAACAGGAATATCAAGCGATTTAAACAGTTCTTTTGCCTCACTGTTATTCTCAAGAAATTCAAAGAAAAATCGGAGAATGCCGTCCTTTTCTCTACTGACATCACTTGGATAACCATTCGCAATAAGAGCAATGTTATTATCATAATTTGGTGCAAGAGAAATGATTTCGCCTGTTTCAATATTCCTTAACAAACCATAATTATTTGTATGCCTATCCATATTATAGCAAATTGAGTCGAGATAAAGCATTTTAAGATAATCAACTACAATATCATTTGACAAGGTCATAAAATAATCAAAGTTATCACTATAATCCTCATTATCACCCATAACCGAACAGATAGGCTCAAAATTCACCCTGCCATCCGTAAAATCCTTTGTTTTAACATAGCCGTTATCATATTCATAATCAGCCATATTCAAGCCGAGAGCCTTGCCCAGATTGCTTATAAAAAGCTCGGAAAAAATTTGATTATTATTACCGCTTTTATACATCCACCACTTGCCGTCAATCAGTCGCCAACACTTTTCAAAACTACCGATATTCGTAAGCTCAGGAGTTCGTGACGGCTTTTGATTAAAGCTATCAGGATCACCCTTAAGTGCAAGATTATCAAAAACATTTTCATTGAACTTAACTTCATTCCAAGTTAAGCTTTCATCATCGGATTTAAACCAATAGTTATCCGTAATTGTAACTGCATTTACGGCAAGAGTGGTATTCGCATCATCACGATTTGCAAGACGCAGCACCTTTTTCAAAAGGCGGGAATTTGCACGATGAGAGTCAATCGCCCTGCCCTCAAGCCAAGAGGTAAAATCTTTGCCATTGATAAAATGCAACGGTGCAAATTGCTTATCAACATCAACAACTAATCCATTTTCAATTCTGACAACCTGCCTGTCAGCAGACATCACATATCCGTTTGAATCAATCATTGCTTTCCCTCCTTTGCCGATTATACTTTACCATAAACAGAATAAATAATCAAATCACAATTATTCTTCACGCTGTTCGTATTTATACATTCCAACCTCTTTTAATGTTTCAACCACATCATAAATCGTTTTACAGTCTTTTTTATAAAGCTCACTTTCGCCCGGATTGTCCTGATAAAAACAGTCCCACGCAGTAACAAGTTTGTCTGTTCGTGGTATTTTAACATTATAAAAAGCTTCAATAATGGGTGATAAATCCTCACCATCACTATATGCACCCATAACATTATACTTATACTTTCCGATTTCATTTCCTTTTTGAGATAAAACTCCAAAGGATGACAAGCCGTCATTAATAAGTATATCCTCAAAAACGTTTAAAAGCTCATTCAAATCTTTTGCTGAAATATCATCCAAATAATAAATATCCTTGTGCATTTTTTCAGTAACACAATATCCGTCTTCGGTTTTTCGTATAACATTTTCATCCGTCATATTGGCAGGTATTTCAATAAACAAACAAAACAATTCTGTGTTTTCAATTTCAATAAATTGATTTATAATTCTGCGGATATTTTCTGCACTGATGTTAGCATAAATCCAGTTACCGTTTATTTCATATTCTTCTTTAAGTGCGATATTCTCATTAATTTTTGCACCCTTAATTAAATTGAACATACTATTACCTCAATCAAATCAGTTTTTTAACTCTCTATAATTTTAGCGATATCAACAAAATACTGAATAAGTTTTTGCCATATTCGTACCAAATAATCAATAATATTCGCTCATCTCGATAAAATCATCTTTTGAATTTTTAAAAGTTCTTCTGAGATATTCATTTCCGCCATCTACTGCAACAGCACCACATCTGCAAAATCTAAAATCATGAACACTTTCCGACACGATAATATCACCGCAATGATTGCATTTAATCTTGTTAATTTTAATTTTCTTATCCATTTAACCCCTTTTCTAAAAGCCAATTAATCAGATTGATAACCTTTATTCCCTCATAATTTCCTACACTGAATTTATCAAGAGTCAGCACGATTTTTTCATAGTTATCCCTAATATTTTTAAGTGGTGTCATTTCTCGCTCAAAAGTCGATTGATTTGTCATATCCGCAGTTACCTGATAGTAAGTTAATACACCGTTTTTTTGTGTAACAAAATCAACCTCGCTGTTCGCATATTTACCGATATTGACCTTATAACCTCTTCGCAAAAGTTCAAAATATACAATATTTTCAATAGAAAATCCCAAATCATAATTCTTTCTCGGCAGGATATGATTTCTGAGTCCCAAATCAACAATATACCACTTTTTATTTGATTTAAGGATTTCTTTGCCCACAATATCAAATCTCTCAGCAGGATAGAAAATATAGGATTCAGCCAGCGCATCCATATAATCATCAACCGTATTCGGCGACACCCTGCGGCCGTTAGAGGTTAAAAAATCTGTTACGCTCTTAACAGACACAGGACTGCCGACAACACTTGAAAGATATTTTGCTATTGTTTTTAGAAGTGCAATATCATTAATTTTTCGCTTATCGGGATCTGTTTCTCTGCGTTTCTGTCTGTCCTCGATATCCTTTACAACAACAGTGTTATAAATCCCCTCAATATAAGTATTCACTTTTTCCTCTGTTTTGCTCATTGAAGCAACATACGGCATTCCGCCGTATCTCATATATTCAGAAAAAGCATTTTCTTCTGATTCATTAGATAATTCCTTATACTCTGCAAATGAAAGCGGCAGCATAGATATTTCAACATATCTTCCTGTAAGAAGTGTAGCAAGCTCTCCTGAAAGCAGATACGAATTAGAACCTGTTATATAAACATCTGTATTATCCTTAACATACAAGCTGTCTATTGCCTTTTCAAAGGATGCAACATTTTGAATTTCATCAAGGAAAATATATGTCATTTTATCTTTGCAAAGTCTTTCCTTGATATATGAATACAGTGCTTTATAATCAAGCAAAACTTCGTTTTCAAGTTCCTCAAAATTAAGAGAAATGATCTGCTCGTCAGTAACTCCGTTTTCACGCAGATAATCCTGATACTGCAAAAGCAGGGTTGACTTTCCGCATCTTCTGATACCTGTTACAACCTTGATGACCTGCTCATCTTTCCATTCTATTAATTTGTTCAAGTATTCTTTTCGTTTAACCATAGTTATCACCTTTTATTATTATATTCTGATAATAGCATAGAAATACAAAAAAATCAATAAAAATTCCGAAATCGGAATTTTTATTGATTTTAATACAAGTATATTCCAAACTACGCCACATTATGTTGTTTATTATTCAATAGGTTTAACTGGATACCACAACTCAATATAACCGTACTCCCTGTCGCCTCCGTAAATTTCAAAATTAGGTCCGTCAATTCTTTCATATTTGGCAGTCGGCAGCCATTCAGAATAAAATCTTTTCTGAAGATTTTCAAGAACACCGAAAATCTCATCCCATTTAAACCTCTCCGATGGGAATATTGCATATGTCTGTGACGGAATATGACGAATCTTATACCCCTTAGTTTTTGAATTTTCCGAAACAAAGGCACACAGCATGTAGGAATATGTGTTTCCTAATGTTTTCCGATAATTTTCCACACCGTGAATTTTGCATAAATCCTGTGGCAAAAAATCAGGCAAATCACCTGATGCCTCAAATAATTTTTCATAATCACCGTTTCTGTGTGATTTCTGCCACAGCTGTGCAGGACTTGTATATTTCTTATTTCCTGATAATGATGCTACTGTTTCAATACCGAAAACATCAAATGCCGGTTTGGTCTCAATTCTGTAATTCATAGGTATTTCTCCTTTTATTGAAATCTGAAAAGAGATTTTCGGATAAATTTTCAATGCCGCACCGGATTTTTTCGCTTCCTTCGGTGTAATACCGTGAACCTTTGAAAAAGCTCTTGAAAAAGAAATCGGGGACTCATATCCGTATTTCATTGCCACATCAATCACCTTAGCATCAGACTTCTGCAAATCCAATGCCGCTGCGCTCATACGCCTCCTTCGTATATATTCGGCAAGAGATATGTCCGTAATAAATGAAAACATTCTCTGAAAATTATAGGATGAACAGCATGCTCTTTGAGCCACTTCTTCAAAATCAATATTATCAGACAGATTGTCCTCAATATAATCAAGTGCAGCATTCATCTTATCTACCCATTCCATGTTTACCTCTCCTTTCATCCCAAGCATACTGTTTTTTTCTCAGAAAGTCGCAACAATTTATGCACAATTTGATATAAACAGGAAAAATAGTAAATTTATTTAATAAATAAAAAATAATTACGCAATTTCTTCAAGATACTTTTGCTTTGTTTCTTCAATATATTCAATTACCTGCTCATAGGCATCTTTGAATTTGAAATTGATTGTTATATTGCCATCCTCATGGACAAGAATTGTATCAACCAGTTCCATCAAGATTGGTCTTGTGAGCTTTTCAATTTTGCCGTACTGCTTGAAATGCGTAATAAAATCATTCTCCTGCGTAACACCGGTTGAATCATTTTCAAGTGAGCTTTGCAGTTCTGCAATCTTATCGTCAAGTGCTTTCATTCGCTCGCTTATCCCCTCTTTAAGTGTCATATACTCTTCTTTGGAGATTGCCCCGCTTTTCCAATCAGGGTACAAATCAACCATCATATTTTTATATTTATCACGCTCGGCAATGTTTTTATCAAGTGATTTTTGAAGCAGATTTAACTGCATAGTATTCTTGCTCTTCAAATCAATTTTTTCTATCAACTCATCAAGTTCAAGGGCTGTATCAATCATCGTCTGAATGGTTACAAGCACCGCCTGCTCCAGCTTATCAATTCGGATTGAATGCGGCGTACAAGCCCCGATGTCCATTTTTCTTGAAGTTACACAGCGGTAATACTTATAAGTGCCGTAGGAATGATTGTTGGTCTTTTTGCTCATTGCCCTGTGGCAATCGGCACATTTTACAAAGCCTGCAAATAAATCAACCTCTGTCTTTTTCGGTGCAGTCCGAGTATTGCGATTAAAAAGCGACTGTGCCTTGTCAAAGGTTTCCTTATCAATAATCGGCTCGTGCGTATTCTCAACAATAATCCATTCATCCTTTGGAATGGAACGGCATTGCTTAATCTTATAACTGATTGTTGTGTTCTTGCCCTGTACCATATTGCCGATATACATCTGATTAGAAAGCATTCGGCGAACGGTTGAATCACACCACAAGCCGTCATTATTCTGACCGCTTGTGTGCTTGTAGTTCCAGCCTTTCATTTTTTTATAAGTTGAGGGATTCGGAATACCAAGTCTGTTCAGTTCTTTGGTAATACCGATAATACTTTTCCCCTCAATAAACCATTTATAAATCTGCCGTACAATCGGTGCAGTTTCTTCATCAATAATCAGTTTATGATGATCTTCAGGATTTTTCAAATATCCATAAGTCGGAAACGAACCAATAAACTTGCCCTGCTTTCTGCTGACATTCAGCGTACCGCGAACATTAACAGAAGTTGTTGCGGCAACACTCTCATTGATAACATTCTGCACACCAACCGTGATACATTTTGTGGCAGCATTCATACTATTTGAAATTGAGTCAACACCATTGTTGAGTGAGATAAAACGCACCTGCAAACGAGTAAAAACATCATCAAGATAATGACCCGCATCCGTATAATTTCTGCCGAAACGGGATAAATCCTTAACAATTACGCAATTCACTTTGCCGTCATAAATATCCGCCATCATCCGCTGAAATCCGGGACGGTCAAAATTGGTTCCGCTCCAGCCATCGTCAATATAAAAATCGTAAAAATCAATATCAGGATGTTGCCTGAGATATTCCTTTAAAATCTCACGCTGCGAGGTTACGGAATAGCTTTCCTGCTTATCCCCATCCTCTTTTGACAAACGAATATAAAGAGCAGCCTTCCAGATATTTTTTCTGTGAGGCTGCTCCAAAATTTCTTTATACTTATCCATAGCGTACCTCCATAAAATCTATGGCGATATGCAATTTTTCTACACAAGCAGATTATAACACAGCGCCATATTATTTTCAATGAGCAAATTTTTCCTACAAATCAGGCTTCTCCTTGAGGAGAAGCTGTCGCCAAAGGTGACTGATGAGGTGTAAATTCGTTTACGAATTTGAAGCAATATTCATTATGGAGTCGGATAAATCTTTATCGCCGGAGCAGTTTATTTTCACCCCAACATCACCCACACGAAAAATGTATGGATTTTTTATATCCTGAAAATATTTCCTTGCACGGTTGATAATCGGCTCATCAATGTCAATTTTCAGGTTTGTAATATCAGGCAAATCATTGATTTTGCAAGTATTAAAATCCGCCTTGCGGCAATCTTCAAGCTGTGATTTTGTAAACATTCTGCCAACACGCCTTTCCTGAATTATTGTTGGCATATAATGTAATTTTATGCTGTTAAAATTTACTACCTTTCCCATTGTAACTCCCTCCTTTGTGATTTAGTTCTGCTAACTGCAAATCTTTGATGCTGTATGTTCAGTTCAGCTTTTATGTTTTGTTTAATTCCTTCAACATCATTCAGAATTGTATTTGCTGTTTTGATTTCTTTGCGTAACTTTGTTAACTGCTTGGTGCAAATATTTCGTTCGGATTTAAGACTGAATATTTGGTCAGCGTCCTTGCACCGTCGGAACTTGTTGTATATCTGATTTCGTTGATTTGTAATTATTGCAATCTGTTCCTTATTAGCATTAATAAATTTTCTAACCTTATCTGTATCATCCAAATTATATTTTGAAATCAGTATTACCTGATTAGAATATCTGTCAATTTTTCTCCAAGCTTCTTTCATTTCGGGTGATAGAGGCTTATGCTGTTTCTTTTTCGGCAGATATCCTAACCGATAACAGTAATATAAATACAATGCTTTTAATCCTGTTATCTTTCTAACGGTTATAAACGAGCCTTTAAAAATGTATTTTTCAGGTTTAATATATTTTGTTTTACTTTCTCTGTTAAACTCTTTGTATGCCGAAAAAAGTGTAAAGCCATCTTGAGTATTAATTTGTTCAACAATATTATGCCAATCATACTTTTCACCAAGCGTTTTTAGCCTTGTATTTCTGTTGTCATTTACTGAACGGATTGTTACATATTTGCGTTCAGAATTAACATTTACAATGTAGCCTTTCTTCCTCATTATTTTTATAAATTCTTTTGGTGCTGGACTAATTTTGATTGCCTCATCAATAGCAGTTCGCATTAGGTTATATTTTGTAGGTTCATTATTCTTTTCTGCAAAGTACAATGTTCTGTTTGGTGCTTTTGTTTTATTGTCTGTTGCGATAATAGACAGTCCATACTCCTTGCATAGTTCATCGGATAGATTTCTTAACCTTTGGATTTCTGATTTTGAATAGTTATATTTCTTTCCGTCAAGAAATGAAACCGAATTAAAGCAAAAGTGATTGTGTAAATGGTCTTTATCAAGATGTGTTGATACAATAACCTGAAATCTATCAGACCACATTTGCTTTGCCAGCTTAACTCCAATCTCGTGGCAAAGCTCAGGTGTAACTTCATCAGGTTTAAAACTTTGATAACCATGCCATGCAATATACTTATCTCCTTTATTGAATTGCTTTTTAGTGAGTATCATTTGCTGTAGTGCAATTCCTTTCAGACAATTAATTGCTGTTACAAATTCTTTATTGTTTGTTTTATTAGGGTTAGTATCATAACTGAACACATTAACAAAATCCTGCATATAATCATCTAACTTTGTCTTATCCGGATTCTCTATATAATCAATCAAATCACGCAATTTTCCTTTTATGTGCCACAGGCTTGTTGTTGCCAAATAATTCAACCTCCTTTGGAACAGTAAACTCTTTTTGCAATTCAAGAATTAGCTGTTCAATTTCATCACACTTTTTCAGCAAAGAATTATCAATCTTTGAAAGTAATTTCAAACTATCGTGAATGCTGTATAACTGCTCAAGCATTAACCAAAAATTTTTATCAGGTAATGGTTGTGGAATTTTCCCCACAACCAACATACTCATTAGCTGCGATTCACACAGTCCGCACTGTTTTGCATAGTTTGAAAATGTTTCGTATTCTTCTTCACTGAAACGAATACTTTTTCTGACTCTTTTATTTTTCATTTCATAATCTCCATTTTTAAAAGGGTTTCAGGGAATGTTTCCCTGACTTTTGGATTTTGTATGTCAAAATCCGATGCTCGCTAAAGTGTTGGACACACCTTTGCCGTGTTATCTGAATGCAGTTCCTATCCCTTTTCAGCGAAGTTATACCGCTCTATCAAAAGATGTCATGGCAATAATATATCCCATTCAGACGGTCATTCAATTTTCATTTCCGGCAATCAAAAAAGCCGTTTACACAAGTGAGTAACACAAACAAGCAGAGCTTTTCAGCTCCGCCTGCATAGCGTGTTTACTCACTATGTAAACGACTTAAAATAGTCTTGAAATTATCCCATCCCAACCATTTTTATTAAATAGAAGGGCAGGTTGTGATGCTATTTACATCACTAAAAATATAAACATATATTCAGTTTATATCATTGATTATATATACGATAGCTACTTTTGTCAATAGCACAGAGCAGTTATTCTTTTATGCTGCCACAATGCTATTGTGCATTGCATTGACAATATTAACAACAATTGGAACATTATTTCCAAACAAAGAAACTATATCATAATTATCAAACGGAGATTTTTCAATTAAATCTTCTGCGACAATATCACCATTTTCCCGAACATAATCAATAATTGATTTAACAAATTCCTGCTGCTGTGAATTCAGCAGATTACCACTTAAAAATTCGCCAAACTTCTCGTTGATAGCAGTTTGTTCAATACCTACGATTGAACGAATAAACGCAGCAAGATTATCAGTTTCCGTTGAACTATGATATTCGTCTGCAGTTCCGAGTTCACACCAAAGAATTCGTTCAAGCTCTTTTAAATCATCACTATCAATTTGTTCAAGATTCTGTATTTTCTTAATTGTTGTATTGTCCGTATGCTCTGCAAGATAATCAATAACCTTCTCTTTATAAGTACGAATATCTATGAGCATATCGCCTTCATAACTGCCAGCTTCAATCTGGTCCCCTGTATCAATATCTACAGGTGGAATTTTAGAAGGAAGATACTTCATTAACTCCCTTATGTCTTCACGGCAGTTCTCAAGTTTATCAATTTTAGGATTACTCCAAAACTCAACACTAACAATAGTTTTTAACGACTCGGCTTTTGTCATAACTGCTGGCTGGCTTGATTGAGTATCCAACAGCATTTTGGAGATAAGTCTTACACTCTCAACCTGTTTTGCAGCTTTACTGATATTTCCCACTGCAAGAACAGACAATTCAATATTAAGCATTTTCATATCAAAAGACAATGATTTAGAGCTTTGACTAAGTTCATTATCAATAAGTTTTGATAAATGTATTTGAATTTCTTTCTTCTCAAGAATCGACAATGCATTCCATCTATCAGCATCAATATACTTATCTACATACGCCATTTCATTCCGTACTGAAATACGAGAAGAATTATTCTTAATTGCCTTTACTTTATCATAAAGCTCTGTTTTTAATTTATCATAATATGCCTTATGTATATCATTTGATTGATGCTCATATTTCTGAAGTTCTACAAGAATATCAAGTCTAATATCAAATAGTCTTTGCGTTAATGATTTGCTATTATTGTTTGTATAACCCTCCGGATTTTCTTCAAAATATTCAAAATTTCCGCAATAATCAAAAATCAAAAAGTATCTTTTATCTTGTCCATCAATTAATTTTTCACATAATCTTGTGCCTCTGCCTATCATTTGAACAAATTTAATTTTCGATTTAATCGGTTTAAAGAACACTAAATTCAGTACACTCGGAACATCTATTCCGGTATCCAGCATATCAACTGATACAGCTATTCTGAACTTATCATTCTCTTCAAAATCAGTAATCCTTCGATTCGCAAACTTTATATAATTATCAATAAGCTGGCAGTATTCATCACCATAGCTTGGATACATTTCTTTAAAGGTTTCCACAATCAATTCGGCGTGCCTATGATTATATGCAAATATAATTGTCTTTCCAACTTTCTGACCATAATCAACACGCAAGCCATTATCCATTAACTCCTGAATAACTTTACGGCAGGTATCTTTGTTATAAAACAACTTAAATAAAGTTTCCTTAGGGATTACAAAATCATCACTGGGATCATCAATCAAAATACTTTCTGCACCCAATTTATCTTCATCAGATAAATCGCCATATTTTATTCCACGACTTAATAATTTTGTCGTTCTGCTTTCTACCTTATATGGTACAAGATAGTGTTCTTTTACTGCTTCTTCAAGTGAATAAGCAAAGTTGGGTTCACCACTTTCACAGTTAAATAATTGATATGTATTTGCATCCACTTCATCTTTAGGTGTAGCAGTCAAACCAACAAGAAGGCTATCAAAATATTGGAATATAGAGCCAAATTTATTAAACACGGAACGATGTGCCTCATCAATAATAATCAAGTCAAATCGTGCAGAAGAAAACGCCTTGTCTTCTGCATCAATATAATTAATCATTGTATGGTGAGTTGAAAAAGTAATTCGTGCATTTGGTTCATTTGCAAGAGTTTTATCAGACAAGACACAATAACTCATATCGGGCAATATCTTTTTAAAATTCTTAAATGCCTGCTCAACCAAACTTGTCCTGTCTGCTAAAAACAATACATTTTTTATCCATTTATTACGCAATAAAACATCAACAAGAGAAATTGATACTCTTGTTTTTCCTGTACCAGTAGCCATAACAATTAACGCACGCCTTTGCTTATCATTAAAGCGTTCACATACATTAGTAATTGCCATTTTCTGATATGGTCTGCCTGATATATCATCACGGATAGTTAAATCAGTAATGTCATTCCTATTTCTCTTTTGGAGCATATATTGCAGCTCTTCATTTGTATGAAAAGCCATTACTTTTCTTGCAGGATATGTTCCATCAATAACATAAATCTCATATCCATTTGTGTAATAAAGCACAGGAATATAACCGTATTTTTCTTTCATACAGTTACCATACAATTTAACCTGTTCCTGTCCTACAAGTGCCTCAACACTTGTCTTTTTCGCTTCAACTATTGCAAGTGGCTTGCCATCATTACCATAAAGAACATAATCACAAAAACCTATACCAGATGAATTTGGCATTCCTTCAACAGGTATTTCACTGCAGGCCTTTCCGGGATAAACAGTTCCTGATACAACCTCTTTTCCACTTGGTAAAACTGTTTTGCTATTCGGTTCAAGAACATCCCAGCCGGCTTCGTTCAGATATAAATCAATATAAATCTTTCTTGTTTCTGCCTCGCTCATAAATTTAGGCAGAATAATAGTTTCTATTTCATCGGGAGTTTCGTGTTTTTTATATACAAATTGTGCAAAGAATAACAGATTATTGAAAGATAATTTTGCCTGTGATTTTTTGATATATAAATTATGTTGAGCATTAACACCAAGCTTACGAATATAATGCAGTGACTCACGCAATTCATCATTATCTACAAAAAGAGAAATAACTCTGCTGTCAATGAGTTCAAGCATTGTTGCAGTTGCAGGAATTTTAGTATTCTCTTTTGAATAGACAAAATGGATAATACAGTCTAATGCTTCCCTGCATTTCAGTGCAATTTCAGCAGGAACAGTAGCCTGCTCAGCGACTTCACAAGCTTTCATTATCTCAGCATATTCAATTTTATCTTTCATAAAATCAAAATCAGACATATGCATATCCTCTAATCTTCTTCATTCAGTATTTTTTCTATCTCTAAAGCACTTTCACTCTTGTCAACAATATTTTCAAGTAAACTTTTATAAAACTTTGCAACATCTCTATCGGTTAAAATCAATTTAACTTGCTGATTTTCCACTGCAATATCAAACAATTCATTGGTCATATCTGCATCCCAATCAGTATATACAGACAAATCTTTTATTAACATATGCGTTCTTACAAAGCTACCACTATTACCTAAATCATATATTAAATCTTTTTTCTTCTGTCTATTAATAATTTCAGTTTCCGGTTTATCAAATTCCTCAACTTCATTTTTATATTCATAATAAATGTTTTCTAATCTCTCATTTTCAGCTGTTTTCAAAATAATAGCTTTAATTAATTTATCCAATTCAGTATTCTCAGAGTAATCTGCCGGAGTAAAAAATTTAATTCTATTAGCTCTCATCATTTTATATACTTTTGTCTTATCTTTAGTTTCAGGATTGTATACTCCAATAGAGTGACCACCATAAGAATTTACAAGTTTCATACAAGGAATATCTGTATCACTATCACCTATGTAAACTATATTTCTAAAAGGAACCCTCATCTCGTCCGAAGGAAAATAATCATTTACACCCGGATCATTAATATCTAAAACGCCTTTTGAAATTCTAAATAAAAACTGTGTTTTATTTGTATAATTAATAACCTGAGCCGGCCATTTAGCTACGCCTCTTTCATTAAAGTAAAATGAACTTGCATATATTTTTTCGAAGGCACCATTTTTAGCTACTTCTGTACCCTCAATCATTTCCTTTAGTCCGGAAGAAATAATGTAATGTTCAACAATCACATCATTTTCTTTACCATATTCTCGTATTCTTTCAAACCATTCTTTTACACCAGGAAAAAGTGCAACCTTTGAACCATATTCCGCAAGAGTATTTTTATTAAATACAAAATGACCTTCTGCCTCTTCAATCATTTTGTACATATAGGCAAGATTTCCATCCATATCATTTTCTTCTGCAAGAGAATTTGATTCCTGCCAAAAACTCTTAACATCATAACCTACAGATTGAATATAACCTTGAGCCTGCATATCATCAGGAGACAAAGTTTTATCAAAATCATAACAGATTGCTAATACAGGTTTATCCTCTTTTGTTTTTCTTTCATATGCTTTTTCTGCCATATTAAAATAACTTCCTTTTTTGTAAAATTTTATTATCAATGTTATAGTAATACATTATAACAAAAGAGGTGTATTACTATGAAAAATCAAATCATTACTGAAATTGAGCAAAATATGCTGCCATATCTTGATAATGCACAAATGGAACAGCTGCACTATGTGCTCAGTCATACTCTGTGGGACGTTGATATATCTAAAAACAAAGAAAAATCATTGCAAAAAGATATAATATCCAACGAAAAATATCTTGACCTTTTCACTTCAGCTAAAAAGGTTGAAGGCTGCAGTGAGAAAACCTTGCGTTATTATAAAGCAACCATAAGAAAACTCTTTGAAATACTTAACAAACATATTTCTCATATCACAACAGATGACTTACGCAAGTATTTATCTGAATACCAAAAAATCAACAATTGCAGCAAAGGCAATATTGATAATATCAGACGTATTCTTTCAAGCTTTTTTGCCTGGCTTGAAGATGAAAACTATATTCTCAAAAGCCCCGTCCGACGCATACATAAAATCAAAACCGCAAAAACAGTTAAAGAAACCTATACTGATGAAGCACTTGAAACCATGCGGGATAATTGCTCCTGTTTAAGAGATTTAGCCATTATCGACCTGCTTGCATCAACAGGTATTCGTGTTGGTGAGCTTGTCCATTTAAATATATCAGATATAGATTTTGAAAATCGTGAATGTATCGTATTCGGTAAAGGCAGTAAGGAAAGACCTGTCTATTTTGATGCAAGAACTAAAATCCACCTAAAAAATTATCTTGACACCCGAACAGACGATAACCCTGCCCTTTTTGTATCCCTATTAAAACCGCACGATCGACTTGAAATCAGCGGAGTAGAAATTCGTCTACGAGAATTAGGCAGAAAACTAAATATTACTAAAGTACATCCACACAAGTTTAGAAGAACATTGGCAACAAAAGCAATAGATAAAGGTATGCCGATTGAACAGGTTCAAAAACTACTTGGCCATTCTAAAATAGATACAACAATGGAATATGCTATGGTAGACCAAAACAATGTAAAAATTTCTCACAGAAAATATATCAGCTAACACTATCACATTGTCAAATCCCGATATCTCGGTGAGTTTGTCATCTCGAAAAAGGATGTAGACGTATGAGTGAATTAAAGAAACTACTTGATGTTTGTGACTTTCAGGGAGGAACTCAACCTCCAAAAAATGAATGGATTAATTCACAAAAAACAGGTTATATTAGAATGATTCAGATTCGTGACTATTCACAAGGTGATGAAAAGTTTATTCAATATGTACTTGATACTCCTCAATTGCATAAGTGTGATAAAACAGATATAATGCTTTCACGATATGGATATATAGGACAACCATTCATGGGATTGTCAGGAGCATACAATGTGGCTTTAGTGAAAGTTGTAAAGAAGTTACCTGTAGAAACATTGTACCTTTTTTACTATTTTCAATCTGCATATTTTCAACATTCACTACTTTCCAATGTAGGAGCAAGGGCTACCATACCAGGATTTAATAAAACAGAACTGTCTAATACTGTTATTCTTATACCTGACCACAAAAAACAGCTTTCAATTGCTGCACAGTTTAAACAAATAGATAAAGCTATTACAAATCAAAAAAAACAATTAGAATTTTTTGATATGCTTGTCAAGTCCCGATTTATCGAGTTGTTTGGTAATCCCGTAACCAATTCTAAAAACATTATACAATTAACACTGCCAGAATTAGGTGAGTTCGGAAGGGGTGTGTCCAAACATAGACCAAGAAATGCTATAGAATTATTAGGTGGACAATATCCCCTTATACAAACAGGCGATGTTGCTAATGCTGATCTATATATTAAAGAATATACAGAAACATATTCTGAATTTGGATTAAATCAAAGTAAGATGTGGGATAAAGGTACATTATGTATAACTATAGCAGCAAACATTGCAAAGACGGCAATTCTAAATTTTAATGCATGTTTTCCTGACAGTATTGTTGGATTTAACGCTAATAGTTTAACTAACAATATTTATATTCATTATTGGTTTTCATTTTTTCAAGAAATATTAGAAAAACAGGCACCCGAATCTGCACAGAAAAATATAAATTTAAAAGTATTAAGCGAACTCAAAGTTATAGTTCCAATAATAGAATTACAAAATGAGTTTGTTGAATTTGTTCAAGTAATCGACAAATCAAAATTTGAATGTTCTATTAGCCTAAATTTGCTTAAATCATTTAACATTATAATCATTTTTAAACATAAATCATCAAATTGGCAATTTTTTATTATCCAAAATACTTTTGCATTAAAGATTTTTTGAGAATTTCGAGTTTTTCAATGTTTTTCTCAATTGCCAATTTTGATTTGTCTACTTGTTTAACAAAGTTTGCGAATTTATTTTGTAGTTCAATCGGTGGTAACGCAATTTGTAATTTCATAAGTCGTTCTTTTGATATATTAGACATAGATTTTGCGGAACCAGTAGCTATATTTTGAATATGTTTCCTAAATGAATCATGGTTGATAAATTGCCATAAGAATACTTTATTGCATATTTCTTTAGTGTTTATTCTAAATATCAAATCTGGCATCATTAGTTTTTCTGGTGTAGAGAATACATATGAACTCATACCAACTAAATCTGGTGTGTTTTTTCTAGTAAAAAGTAAATCTTCATTTTGAACTTCTGCACTTTTTACAAAATCATCAGAATCAATTATAGCTTTATTTTCCTCTGGTTTATATACACCATATGTTACTGCACTGAGTTTCAATATTGCTGGAGCATTACCTATTCGTGGATTATTATTACAAACAAAACTTTTTCCATTATCAATACTTTTTATACATTTGCCTAATTGTAATATGTTCCAGTGATAAGGATTTATATTAGGGTCCCCAAACATCTCGATAAATCGGGATTTGACAAGCTCATCCAATTTTAAAAGTTGTTGTTGCCGCATACTAATAAGTTTATCAATTACGTCAAACTTCTTTGTTATTTTTTCTTGTTCTTCAAGATTTGGTATATTTACAAAAATCTTTTTAAGTCCTGTATTTGTAATTGCTTTTTGTGTAGCTCCTGAACAATTTTTATCCTTTTGCTCTAAAAAGGATTCACTACTAATTAAATAATATAAACACTTAGGTGTAATAATTTTTTCATTTGCTCGCACAGCAAAAAATCCAGTAGAATATATATTGTGGCTTGTTGTTTTATCCAACATCAAAACCTTTTTTGTTCCAAACATTTTTGCAAATAATATATCTTCTATCTGTGCAACAAGATTAGCTCGAGATGGACGATTATTATACGCAACTAATTCTGTTTGAGAATAATCAATTTTATTAATATTTACTGCACCTGTACTTACATATACTTTTTCATCATCAAATGTTTCAGGAGAGGAACCAACAACTTCCATACAGTCAAGTATATTATATTTACTCATACAGCAACTCCTTTCAGCAAAGCAATTATTGCTACAATAAGGGCAACTAAGCTTACTATACCTGAAAATACAGAAATAACATAATTTCGGTCTTTTTCTTTGTCAATTTCATTAGATGCTCCCCAAACAATTACCATAAATACAATCATAAATATTGATACCGCAATAAATGCTATTGCAGTCAGTATCGTAAAAAAGATATTGTTACCTGCTTTAATTGACTCAACAGTTGAACAAATTGTAGCAACAATTATAGCTGGTCCCAAAACAAATCCTATAATAGCAATTACTTTAAATAATAAAGAAGTAAACATAGAGAATAAACTCATCGTAAATACACCATTAGTATCTTTTTTATTACTTAAAATTAACCATATTCCTTTAAGAAAGCCTACTTTTTCTTCAGGTATATCTTCACCTTCAATATGCTGATTTTGAGTTTTAATAATTGCTTGAGCAAGTTTATCGTAATCTATATCATTATTATAGTTATTGATGATAACATTTCTACGATTCTTTCTCATAACAACTTCTCCAATTCTGCAAGAGCTGTTTGAAACTCTTTTTCAAGTGCTTTAATATCAGCAAGAATTTCTTCTGTTGGTGGATATTCAACAGGAACATACTCTATCTCTTTATACTTATTGATTGACAAATCATATTCATTATCAACAATTTCCTGTTTTGGTACAAAGAAAGACTGTTCTGTTCTTTTTCTATCCTTTTCATTTTCAAGATTATTAAATCTTTCGATTACATCAGGAATATCATTATCATCAATCGGAGAACGCTTATCATCAAGAGAAAAACCGTCTGCTTTCATATCATAAAACCAAACATCATTTGTTCCTGCCGGGTCTTTTGTAAAAATAAGCACAGCAGTTGACACGCCTGCATAGGGTTTGAACACACCTGAAGGCATAGATATAACCGCTTGTAATCTATTATTCTCTATAAGCTCTTTACGAATTGCTTTGTGTGCTTTTGATGAGCCGAATAATACACCATCAGGAACGATACAAGCACATCGTCCGCTTACTGTAAGAGATTTCAAGAAAAGAGCAAGAAACAACAATTCTGTTTTCTTTGTTTTGCAAAGAGCCAAAATATCTTTGCTGATATCCTCCTGAAAAACGCTGCCTGTAAATGGTGGGTTAGCCATAATCAAGGAATAATAATCACGAATGGTATTATCATCTGATAACGAATCCTGACGATTTATATTAGGCTCTTCAACACCATGAAGAAGCATATTCATAGCACCAATACGAAGCATTGACGGATCAGTATCAAAGCCGCTAAACATTGTTGTGTTATAATGCTTAGCAACATCTTTTCGCATCAACTCTTTAGAATAATTCTCCTGCAAATATTTAGCAGAGCCTAAAAGAAAACCTGCACTACCCATAGCAGGATCTAAAATCGTATCATTGATAGTTGGCTTAACCAATTTAACCATCATATCAACAATATGACGTGGTGTACGGAACTGACCGAGTTTACCGGCTGAAGACATTTTGTTAAGGCAATATTCATAAACATCACCCATAATATCCTTATTACTCATATCAATGCCTTGCAGTTCATCAACACAAACTGCTAAAACTTTAGGGGTTGGTATAAGGAACACAGCATCACTCATAAAACGAGAAAAAGCTGTGTCTTTCCCCTCTCCGTTAACTGTTTTTATGAATGGAAAAACATAGTTACGAACCATTTCAAACATCATTGCAGGCTCATAGTTATGGAAATTACTCCAACGAAGTTCACTGAATGGTATTGACATATTACCTTCTTCATCCAGTTTGAATTTACCATCCTTAAAAATTTTGCTTTTATATGTAATTCCAAGAGCGGCAGCATTGCCCTCTTTTTTTATTTCATTATCATCAAGGAGCTTCATAAACATTAAATATGTAATCTGCTCCAAAGCAGAAGTAGGCGATGAAATACCGCCTGTCCATAAAGTGTCCCAAATTTTATCTATCTTTGATTTTAATTCTCCTGTAATCATATAAAATCTTCCTTAAACTAAATAAATACAATAATACAGATTAAATATACCATATTTTGGAAATATTTACAATAATATAAGTTCAAGATACAATGTTTTGAAATAAATAGCCCTCTAAAATTATCCCTATTCAATTGAATAGGGATTTTGTTGCTTTGTACTTTAATACGCCTTATAAATAAAGGATAATAGAAAGTTATTATTGGTTGATAAGTCAAATGGATATTGAAAGATTATTAAATATAGAGAAAATATGGGATATTCAAAGTAATTACGAGAAGCGTAATGATTTAAGAATTCAAAATGTCTCTGATTGGAATTGTAGTAATGAATTTAGATTAATGCTACAAAATAATTTTAATGCAAAAAAATATAACAACATGATAGAATATATTTATTCTTATTCAATATCGGAATTAACAATGGAACAATTAAAACTTAAATATCCATTTTGTATTGAGGCAAATCACGATATAATGCTTTCAACAAACAATACAGTATCTATTTTATATGTAGCAAATTTATTAAAACAATTAAATATAAGAAAAATATGCGTTTTTGCTCCTACTTATTTTTCAGTTTATAATGTTTTAGAAATATTAAATATTAATTATGATAGAGTAAGTTTGTTAAAATCAAATAAAGGTTATTATTTTGACGAGACTTTAGATATAGATAAATATGATGCATTTTGGATTACTTCTCCCATATTTTGTACTGGTGTTTATTATTCAAAAGATAATTGTAGGTTTATTAGCAAAATTTCTCAAAACAAACTTATTATTACTGATGAAAGTTTTTGTAAATATGGAAAAGAATTAGCCAGAACAGTAAAAATGCAAAACCATATTGGAATATATAGTCCTCATAAAGCAATTGGGTTTAATGCATATAAATTTTCGCTCATTATATTAAATAAAAGATATATGCATATTATGGAGCAGTGGTCAGATGTTTTATGTGGAAGCTTAAATGTTACAAATTATGATGCTATATATCATTTCCTCTCAGAAAATTATAATGAATGTATGTGCAATTATGACTACTTTTTGAGTAATGCACGACAAAAACTTCAAAATATATTAGACAAATATCCAAACTTAACATACGATAGCAATTCAAATGCTAATATGATGATGATTTATTCAAATAAAAATATAACCAGTAATCAATTAAATGATGTATTTTATAATAACATAATGAAAAAGACAATGGCTTCATTTTTTCCAGGATATTTACATGACTTTGATAGTAAATTTGGCTTTTGTTTTAGGGTGAATTTAAGCTTGTACAATTCACATTTTGAAAAAATATTTGATAACCTATGTAATTACATAAATGATTTAAAAGATTAACTAATTACTTATCCTGATTTCCTGGATATTATCATTATTATATCCTTTAAAATCATTAGATACAGTAAAGTCGAATTGATTAATAGTATTAACAAGATTATTAAAGTTTTGAATATTATAGTTATTTGGATTAATTTGAATAGTTATATTGAAATTATTTTTTGATTCTAATTCTATATTTTTTGAACAATTATTTTTATTGTCATTATTGGTTTTTTTAGTTTTCTTAACTTTTTCTTTAATTATATCATATACAATCGGAATGCTAATATTCAGAAAGCCAAATAAAACTTCTAGTGCAATAGCTGCATTACCGTCACATTTTATCCACTCTAAAAAACTACCTTGTTTTGTTTTGATAATTTCAGGCTTGATTTTGTAATCAGACATTAAACTTTTTATAACATCTATTGTTTCCACTAAAGGTTTTTGATTATATTTTATAAACAATACATATTCAGTTGTTCTATCTATTTTAATCCTATTTTGGAAAGTGACTAAAAAATTTTGTAAGCAAAAAAACAGGCAATTAAATAATTCTTTTAACTGCTTTTGGTTTTGATTATTAACACTATTATAGTTTTGTAATTCATATTGTATTAGATTTATTGCTTCCAAAATCATACATGGAGAAATTAATTTTCTCTCATAATATCTTTCAATTATAGTTTTAATAAATTTTATATCATCCAAACTTATTGTAATATTATTCTTGCAACAAATTGTAAAAGCTTTTATACAAGAAAGTATTAACTTATCTAAATTATTTGTTTCATTTAGATTTAATTTCAATATTGCAACATTTACAAATTTCATTCGTTGCTCATATTCACTGATTAAATCAGTAATCAAATCTTCGAATGGCAAATCAAGTATTCTATTGTTTTTTAAATAGGTTATTCCACTTAGTTTTGAAGAATATATACCTAAAATATAACCTAACAGATATTCATCGATTCGACAGTTTTCGATAACACATTCAACAAAAAACGAATAATAAAAACTACCACAAATATCAACATTTACAAATTGTGTATTATTGAATGTATTAAGATTTGCAGATGCTGCACCAAATGATAAATTTTTTATATTGCATTTGTTGAATGTGTTTTCTTGAAGTAATGTTCCTGAAAACTTACAATCAATAAAATTACACTCTGTAAAAGTGCAATCAGATATAATAGCATCATCAAATGTTATATTGATAAAATTAGTATTCCTAAACCATGTAGATTTAATTTCAGAATACTTAAAATCGCAAGACTCAATGGAAACATCTAAAACTTGTGCTCCACTCCACTCTGACATTTTAAAGTTGCAATCTTTTATTTTGATACTTTTGATTATTGTTCCATTTAATAATGAGCGTTGTAAATTAATTGTATTGAAAGATTCGACAACCGTTTTAAAGCTAAGATTCATGTGTTCGTGAAATTTGGATACTTGTATTAATTCATTTTTCATATATATTTCCTCTTTAAATAATAACTTTCTATTATCCTTTACTTAAAATATAATTTTTCTATTTTCAAAGAGCACAAAAGGCTAATTAAATCTATACAAAATGCAAAAATGCACATTTTTCGTGCAAAATTGCACACTTTTTCAAGACATTCATCATTTTCAATCGACTTTTAAGGTATTCTCCGTCATAATTGATTTATCAATATACGGAGGATTTTTTATGTTTAATTTAGTTGATGAAAAGGACAAATATTTAATTATTTGTAAGTCTTTGAAAGGTTTAAGTGATCTAACCCTCAAGGCATACAAAATTGATTTAAAACAGTTTTGTGATTTTATGAATCACCGTGACTGTTTTGACAAAAATGAACTCAATTCATATATCAATATGCTGCACAATCAATATAAGCCCAAAAGTGCAAAGCGAAAGATTGCTTGCGTTAAAGCATTTTACAGGTATATGGAGATTGAGAATATTATTGCTTACAACCCATTTCACAAAATCATCATCAAGTACAAAGAACCAATTAAATTGCCACGAACAATACCATTGAATTGCATACAGGATATGCTCACTTACGCATATAAACAACACTCTATTGCTGTTACCAAATATCAGAAAGAGGTAACTTTACGAAATATTGTTGTAATTGAGTTGCTGTTTTCAACCGGAATGAGAGTATCGGAAGTATCTAATCTTAAACTCTCTGCCGTTAACTTAGGTGACAACACAATCCGCATATTCGGCAAAGGTTCAAAAGAGCGGATAATGTGTATTAGCAACGATTTAAGTAAGACGATAAGCAGTTACCTTAAAATCTGTTCTTGCAAAACAGATTACCTACTTACAAACAAGTCAGGCAACCGCTTATCTGAGCAGTCCATACGATATATGATTAATGATTATGCAAATGCTGTTGGCGCACCATTGCACATTACACCGCATATGTTCAGACATACTTTTGCAACCGAGCTCCACAATGAAGATGTGGATATACGATACATTCAACAATTTCTAGGACATAGTTCAATCGCCACTACGCAAATTTATACTCATATCAGCACAAGCAAAACCCGTGAGATATTGGATGCAAAGCATCCGAGAAATAAAATGGATTTATCCCTGTAAAATATATAAATTTACAGTTTTAATATAGGCTATATATGTAAATTGTCAATACAAAATGCAAAACTGCACATTTTTTCGACAAAAATGTATCATTTTTATATCTTGACAAGGAAAAACAACAAAATTTTGCTTTATGAATATATAGTGTCAAAAGATCAAAAAGGTAACACAAAAATTTGAATTTTTTCAAAAAAATTTCCCTATTCAGGAAAATGAATAGGGATTTTGTGAGTTATTCTGTTTTATTGTAGGTAAAAATCAGTTCGTCAAAGATGATTTCTCGGACTTGGTTTGCGATGTTATTCATTTGCTGCACCCAGAGCATTTGATTTTCTGCTTTGAGTTGTTCGGTTATGCCCTGCTTTTCTGCAAACTCTTTTATGAGTTTATCGTACATTTCCTTTGCCTGTTTATCTATTGTTTCAAGATAATCGGCAAGAGTCATTTTGCAGAGCATTGAATAATAAATTGTTGGATGAAATTCACGCAGATAATTTGCGTGACGATGTCCCCATATGCCTATTTCTCTTTTAGGCTGATTTGCTTCTTTGAAATTGGGATAATTCAGTCCGTCAATTTCAACATATGTAAGATTATTTTGTACTTTCATTGAATAAGTTCTCCTTAAAATTGATTAAGGTGAGGCTGTAAAAACTCCTTTCATAAGATTTTGTGTAGAAAAATTGCGCATCACCTTAGGACAGCGGATTGTAATCCAAACAAGAATTAGAATGTTGGAGTTTTGGTGGAATCGCGTATTTCTTTGCCGAAGGCATACTTGCGTATGTCGAGGTAAAAAATATGCGAGAACACCGAAAATACGACATTATAAACTTGCTTGGGTTACAAGCCGTCGTCCATAGTCTAAGTATAGCATTTACAGGTGCCATTGCAGCACCCATATTATTAGCGTCAGTTATTCCGAAATCGGTGATTGTTCCAATTTGCACTGCCTTGACTTTTGTGCCTTCGCCCTCCTGCTCAACGACGGCACTGCCTGCACCTGTCACGGTCCATTGCGCGCTTGGAGGTCTCTGACCACCGTATTCCAGAGGAAAGCGGAACTGTCGTTCTGATGAACAAAAATGGCTTGATGTTCCTGCAACAACGCATTTTGCACCAGCATCAACAAGCATTGAGCCGACCGACAAAGAGAGTGCCATTGTGGAACAGGCACCATAAAGTCCGATTGATGAAATTTCCAAATCCTTAAGGGCAAAAGCCGAGCCCATACACTGATCAAGCAAGTCACCGCTTAAAACAAAATTCACCTCTGAAGGACTTTTGCCGGCGTCGGAAAGAGCGCGTATAATGGCATCATGAAGCATTGCAGATTCCGCAAGCTCATAGGACTGCTGTCCCATAGTAGTATCTTCAAATATTGCGTCAAAGTCCTGTGCTAACGGACCTTCACCCTCTTTTTTGCCTGCTACTCCTGCGTGTCCTGTTATAATAGGAGGCGCATCAAAAAATATTGTTTTTCCTTTTATGTGCATAATAAAAACACCTCGATTATATTTTAACCGAAGTGTTTTGAATTATTATTTATATAGTCATCCCAAATAAATGGAAAATTTTTTAACAAATTGGCATAAGAACAATCAGACGTATGAATCATATCCTTTTCGTAACCCAATCCTGAAAGGTTTCAAGTATAGTTGTCAATTTTGTTGGATCACCAAAACCTTCAAAAATACTGTTTTCAGCTTTGCAAAAAATCCAGTCATCATCGCCGTTTTCTATTTTAATCTCTGAAAATTTTTTGTTTTCCAATATTGTATCAGCAAGATCAATTTTAACGTGCCAACCTGGATTATCTAAAGTATCTATTTTAATACCATAAAAATGTACGTCTATACAATTTTGTCTATACCACTCTTGTAACCAATTTAAAACATCCATATCAATTCTAATCCTTTAATGTTGTTTTGCACAATCAATTTTTTAAATCAATAATTTCTTTTATAATTCACCTTGAAAGCATTGCGTATCGGTGAGGGGAAAGAGTTATGATACCATTTTCGCATTTAAAATCAAAATGCGGATAAGCATTATTCCATTTTTCACCGACGAACAGTTTTGTCTCTTCATCATTATTATTAACCGCCACCAGGACACTGTTATCACTGCTGACACGCTCATAGGCGATGGCAGAATTCTCACAGAACACAGGGACAAACTCACCGTCAATCAACGCCTTTGCTCCGTTTCGGATTTGTCCCAAACGCTTGTACCATTTAAGCAGCTCATCATTCTGATGATCCCACTGCATACAGGCGCGGTTAAAAGGATCCTTCATACCCTGCATACCAATTTCATCACCATAATAAATGGAAGGTATGCCCGGAAGAGTGAACTGAATAAGTGATGCCATTTTCATCATGGAAATACCCTTAAGATAATCGTAGGAAGGCAACTCATTATTTGCGAACTGCCAGTCACGTCCTCTGCCCTCATTGTCAGGACCGGCAAGGCGTGTAATCGCACGCTCGGTATCGTGTGTACCGATATGGTTCATAAGTACGTTGAGCACCTGCGGAGGATAATTTTCCACAATATTCATAACCGAATCGAAGAAATATTCACCATGACCGTAGCGGACAAAGTTCAGAACGGCATCGGCAAACGGATAATTCATTACGGAATCCAGCTCTTCGCCGAGAAGGTATTTTCTTCTCTGTCCATAGGCGAATTTATTTGTGGCATCCTCCCACACCTCGCCGATAATCACAGCGTTCTCATTTTCCTCTTTCACTGCTTTTCTTAAATCATCAAGGAAAATATCAGGCAGCTCATCTGCCACATCAAGGCGCCAGCCGCTGATACCGCACCTCAGCCATTTACGGAGAATTCCATCCTTGCCGCAAATATAGTTACGATAGCTTTCGTCCTCCTCGATCACTTCAGGAAGCAGCTTAATCCCCCACCAGGCGTGGTAATCATCAGGCCAATTAATAAACTTGTACCAGCTGAAATACGGACTTTCCGTACTGTTATAAGCACCGAGTGTATTGTAATGATTATATAAATTAAAGTACTTACTGTCACAGCCGGTATGGCTAAATACACCGTCGAGAATGATGGAAATCCCATACTTTTCCTTAGCTGTTTTGCAGAGGGATTTTAAATCCTCCTCCGTTCCCAGAAGAGGGTCAATCTTTTCATAGTCAGCCGTATCATACCTGTGATTGGAATGCGCCTCAAATATGGGATTTATATAAATACAACTTACACCTAAATCAGCGATATAAGGAAGTTTTTCCTCAATTCCTTTAAGGTCACCGCCGAAATAGTCATTATTCCAGATACCGTTCATCTGCTCTTCTTTCCAATAAGGTGTTTCACCCCATCGGCGAAGGACGCGTGTTGACGGCACATTCTTTTTTTCAGCACCTGAATGATAGAATCTGTCAGGGAAAATCTGATAAATGATACCGCCTTTCAGGAAGTCCGGTGTCTTAAAGTTTTTATCATATACGGTCTGCTGAAATTCATTCCCCAGCGCTGAGAAATCACCTATTCCGTTTCCTGTATTCATAATCAGGCTTTTGCCCCAAGGGGTGTCCAGCTCAAAATGATAAAAATACAGACCCCATGTTGTGGCTGAAAAATGCAGTTCCCAGTATTCATGATAATCACCGCACATACCTGCCCAGAACATACCGTAATATGCCGTTTTCTCATTCTCACCGTCTTTTGTTATGGCAAGGGTTGCACAGCTGCACCTGCAGTCTCTTGGCACTATAATACGGAATTTGCATGGTTCATCTGTGGCAATTGCTGATCGTATTGACTTGTATGATTTATCCCTTGAATTAAAAATCAGCATAGTATCCTCAATTGTCAATAGACACGGCTATTAATTACTTAAGTACCGTGTCTATTTCTATCGCTTATTATTTATTTTTTAGCAGTTTTCTTTGTCTGCTTTTTTGCAGTTGTTTTAGAAGTTGCTTTCTTCTCTGTCTTTTTTTCTGTTTTCGCAGCCATAGGAGCACTCTTTCTTGAGGTTTTAGGCTTTTCCTCAGGAACAGCAACAGGCTTTGTATGCCAGATTCTGTCAGCATAGTCCATAATGGAACGGTCTGCACTGAACACACCTGCACCGCTGATGTTCATAAGTGACATTCTTGCAAAGCGTTCCTTATCTCTGTAAGCCTGTGCAGAAAGCTGCTGTGCCTTCTGATAATCAGCGAAATCAGCAAATGCCATATACTGGTCAACATTCATAAGTGATGATGTAATTTCGCCAAACTGCTTGCCTTTAACACCTTGTGCGATAAAATCAACTGCACTCTTGAGCGTGCCGTTATTATTCAGGAACTGCATCGGATCATATCCGTCTCTCTTAAGCTGTTCAACCTCAGGAGTTGTAAGACCGAAGATGAAGATATTATCCTCTCCGACAGCATCATAAATCTCAACGTTAGCACCATCCATTGTACCGAGAGTAACAGCACCGTTGAGCATAAGCTTCATATTACCTGTACCTGATGCCTCAGTACCTGCAAGTGAAATCTGCTCTGAAATATCAGCAGCCGGCATAAGAGCCTCAGCAAGAGATACGCTGTAATCCTCCATAAATACAATCTTGATTCTGCCCTTGATGTCAGGATCATTATTGACTACCTTTGAAAGAGCGTCGATCAGCTCAATAATCTTCTTAGCCATAAAGTAGCCCGGAGCAGCCTTTGATGCGAAGATATACGTTCTCGGCTCATAATCCATATTCGGATTCGCCTTGAGCATCTGGTAATCAGCAATAATATTGAGCACATTAAGCTGCTGTCTCTTATACTCGTGGAGACGTTTAACCTGAACATCAAAAATAGATGTAGGATCAAGCTCAATACCGTTTCTCTTTTTAACAATATCAGCAAAACGCTCTTTGTTAGCAAGCTTAATCGCATTCAGTCTGTCAAGCACCTGGCTGTCGTCCTTATAATCACGGAGCTTAAGAAGCTCATCACTCTTTGTAATAAAGCCGTCACCGATAAGCTCAGTAATGAATTTGGTAAGCTCAGGGTTAGACTGACAAATCCAGCGTCTGAAAGCAATACCATTCGTTACATTTTTGAATTTATCAGGTGTAATGGTATAGAAATCGTTGAATACTGTATCCTTAAGGATTTCAGAATGAAGTGCAGATACACCGTTTACGGAGTGTGAACCTGCAACGCAAAGGTTAGCCATTCTTACAACACCGCCTGATACGATTGCCATTCTTTCAACCTTATCAGCATCGTGGGTTACACCCCAGATGTATGCGCGGAAACGGTTGTCAATTTCCTTAGTAATCTCATAAATACGCGGAAGAAGTCTTCTGTAAAGGTCCTCACTCCAGCACTCAAGAGCCTCTTTCATAACAGTATGATTTGTGTAAGCAACCGTTCTTGTAACAATGCTCCATGCTGTGTCCCAATCATAACCGCACTCGTCGAGCATAATTCTCATAAGCTCAGGAATAGCCATTGTAGGGTGCGTATCGTTAATATGAATTGCAACCTTTTCAGGAAGATTATCAAGTGTGCCATAGCTTGTTAAATGACGCTGAATGATATCCTGAACAGATGCTGAAACAAGGAAATACTGCTGACGGAGTCTCAGTGACTTACCCTCAACTGTATTGTCTGACGGATAAAGTACCTTTGAAATTGCCTCAGCCATAGCTGACTGCTCCATTGCCTTAATATATGAGCCTGAATTGAAAAGGCCCATATCAAGTTCAGGCTTTCTTGCAGCCCAGAGACGAAGGCGTGAAACACCCTTGCCTTTACCTGAAACATACATATCATAAGGAATAGCAGTAACAGTATTGCAATCTCTGTGCTCAACGTGGTGATAATCACCGTCCCAGCTATCCTCAATCCAGCCCTCAAACTTAACCTCAACAGCTCTTTCCTCACGAGGTACAAGCCATACGTCACCGCCCGGAAGCCAGAAATCAGGGAGCTCTGTCTGCCAGCCGTCAATCAGCTTCTGCTTAAAAATACCTGCCTCATAACGCAGTGAATAGCCCATCGATCTGAAGCCGTTGGTGGCAAGTCCGTCAAGATAGCATGCAGCAAGTCTGCCGAGACCGCCGTTGCCGAGACCGGCGTCAGGCTCTTCATCATAAAGCTTTTCAAGCTTTACGTCAAAGGATTTCAAAGCCTCATCAAAAACAGATGTTAAATCAAGATTATAAAGATTGTTTTTCAGTGAACGGCCCATAAGGAATTCCATACAAAGATAATAGATTTCCTTTGAGTCCTGCTCCTTAGCCTCGTTGCGAAATTCGCTGTTCATCTGAGAAAGCATATCGCGAACGATCATTGCTACTGCTTTATAGTATTGTTCATTAGTTGCAGTTTTGGGATCCACGCCGAAGAAATGGCTCAGTTTGTCGCTAATAGCTTTCTTAGCCTGCGAAACAGTCATCTTTTTCATATAAATCCTCCAAATTATTTTATTTATTTCATTAAATTATTAATCAACTTTGTACATTATATACTAAATAATTGCTTTTGGCAATAGCAAGTAAATATTTTCCATCAAATTATTGCTTCTTCTTTTTCAAAAATTTGGCAAATATAAGATCCAACAGCTCCTTAACCTGTCTGATATTTACAAGAAACATCAGCGCGAACAACAACGCCTCAATCACATAAAGCACAATACCTGACTTAAGCCATAGTATAAGTGCACTTTGTACAATAAGAATAACGGTTTCCACAATCATTGTAGGAAGCTGGAAATTCATTTTTACATATTTTCTTGTGTTTGCACCTCTTGTTATGAACACCATAAGAAAAGCACATACAGTAGCAATCGCCGCACCATTCGCACCCATTTTCGGAATAAATACAAGGTTCAAAACGATATTGGTTACTGCTCCCGAAGATGCAGTAAGCAGTGCCATAAATGATTTCTTCTCCGCCATATATACAGATGCAAGAAAATTGACTATACACGAATACGTTGTGGCAATGATAAGAATCGGAACATATTTCCACGAGTCATAATACGATGGTGCAACAAGTATTTTTGTAAACAGCTGACAGAACAGAATAAGTGCCGACGCAACGGCAAAAACACCGCCGCTGTAAACCCTGAACACCTTTGAAAAAAATCTCGCCTTTTTCCTGTCTCCGTATTCGTCAACAGCCGAAAGCTGCCATGCATCAATAAATATCTGTGAAAAAAGTATTACAAAATTCGGTATTTTTGATGCAGCTGTATAAAGTCCGTTGGCAGAAGAGCCTACAAAATAGGTAATCATATATCTGTCAGATACATTGATAATCCACCAAAGAATAACTGTAGGAATAAGCGGAACGCAGTATTTCAGCATCTGACCTGCAATTCCCTTTTCCATAAGGTGCGGTCTGATACCTTTATAAAGCTTTGCGGTTACAAAAAAGAAAATAACCGAGCAGGCATCTGATGCAATGATTGCAAGAATATAGCCTGTAACACCCATTTTAAGCGGACTTAAAAACAGGAAGGTAAACAACAGTGTTGTCGCAGTCGCGATAATGCCGTCAATAGCGTAAAGCTTAACTCTTCCGCTTCCTCGCACAAATTGCTGACAAAGCTGTCTGAAGCCTGAAACAAGTACAAACACGTATACCAGTACAATATACTCTCCAAGCTTAAAATCGTTTATCGTTATAAGGCTTATAGGATAAGCAAAAAATAAAAAAACAATAAATCCGATTATCGTTGTTCTTACACCGACAGTAAAAACATCTGCCTTATTCTTTGCCTTATCAAGCGAAAATCTCAGTGCCGCACTGTTAACCTGCAATGTAACAATCGGTATCAGAACATTTACAGTCTGCTGAATGAGGTCTGCTGAGCCATAGTCAGCCGTAGTCATCATTCTGGTAACAAACGGCATTAAAAGAAAGGACAATATTTTTGATGAGAAGGTTCCGATTGCAAATATGATTGTATTCGATGCAAGCTTTTTATATTTATCCAAACGTCCCTGCTCCTTTTCAGATTAGTATTGCCATTTTCCGTTTTTAAAGGAAATCGTGTTTTCTTTTGATGCTGAGGTATATATACAGCTGCCCTTATAAAACCTCTGACTTGAGCCGAATAAGAACACATACTGATAGCCGTAGCCGACACCGATTGCATTCATATCATCCGGCTCAAAGGTATAAACCATCAGCTTATCATCCTTTGAATTCATATTGTATTCACGTGCCTGAATGGTCTTACCGTCAATAGCAGTATAATAAAGCCGGTTGGCATAGACCACAGGATAATCCTTGATTGAACAATTCTCAAGCAGCGTTACTGTCTGCTCTGAGCCGAATTTCTGCCTGTACAGATCATAGGTGCTGTCAGACTGCTTTTTATAATAATAGAAATATCCGCATTCTAACTGAAGGTTCAGTATTTCATCATTTTTTGAGTCCTGCATAAAATATCTTCTGTCAGATTTATTCTTTAAATCAACCGTAATATATTCATAATATTTTGATACCTCATCATATGTGGTAAAGAAAATTCTTGAAAGTGAGATACCTGCAAATTTAACCTTTTTGCCTGACTCAGCCTGATAAAGCACCGTCTTTTCCATAGTATCAGTTGTGATATATCCGACAGTATTATCCGTACCGATATAATAAAGCTTATCATTATAAAGATAAATAAAATCAATATTATCAGCCACATTCACCATATCACCGCCGATAATCTGTGCTTTTTTCAGCTTATGACTGTCTGTATCCACCATATAAATATAATCGGCAAGAACATTGAGACAGGTGAAATGATAGTTATTCACAACAAGTGGCGTATACGTTTCCGAGTTAGGCTCAAATCTGTAAAGACCTTCACCTGCGATACTGTAATAAATATAATTTGAACTGTATGTCACCATACCATTTGACTTATTCAGCAGATTGCCTACCTGATTGCCCTGAAGTGATGTATCAAAAGCAAACTCGTCAAAGGAGGTATAATCATAATTTTTCGGTTTTGTCGTAGTTGGCTTTGTTGTTGTCTGAGTGGTCGTTGTTGTCGTTGTCTGCTTTAGTATGTCCTCTTTTACAAAAGCTACAACCTGCTGTGCTTTTTCTTCAGGCACAAGGCTTGCTATTTTAAATTCAGGGTCAAGTGCTTTCATCGTAATCAGATATGCTGCAACAGCAATAATAAGTATTGAGATAAAAATTAAAAAGTTCTTGCCTGCCTGTTTGCGCCTGTTAGCCCTTTTACGTTTTTTCCTTTGCTTTGCTCTTTCCTTTTCGTCCATTTTATTATCTAACCTGTCCATTTCCGAAAATTAAATACTTTGTTGTTGTAAGTTCACAAAGTCCCATCGGTCCTCTTGCGTGAAGCTTCTGGGTTGAAATACCGATTTCAGCACCGAGACCGAATTCACCGCCGTCCGTAAAACGTGTTGATGCATTGTGATAAACAGACGATGAATCAATTCTGCTCATAAATATTTTTGCATTTTCTTCATCGTCTGTAATGATTGCCTCCGAATGTCCTGTTGAATTTTCATTGATGTGCTCAATTGCCTCATCAAGACTATCCACCGTTTTAACGCTGATAATATAATCAAGATACTCTGTAGAAAAATCACTTTCATCTGCTGCCTTGATATCAGGACAAGCCTTCTGTGCTCTTTCATCACCGCGTATTTCAACATTTTTTTCATCAAGCCTTTTCTTGATTACCGGCAATGCCTTGTCAATAACCGCACTGTGGATAACAAGACTTTCACAAGCGTTGCACACGCCTATACGCTGCGTCTTTGCATTAAAAATAATTTCACTCGCCATATCAATATCCGCATATTCATCAACATAAATATGGCAGTTTCCTGAGCCTGTTTCAATGACAGGGACTGTTGAATTTTCAACAACAGCCTTGATAAGTGCCTTACCGCCGCGAGGAATCAGACAATCAAGAACACCCTTCATTCTCATAAGCTCAGTTGAGGATTCCCTGCTTGTATCCGTCACAAGCTGGATGGAATCCTTAGGGAGACCAACACTCTCAATTGCATTCCTCATAACCTCTGCGATTGCTATATTGGAATGGATAGCCTCCTTGCCGCCGCGAAGAATAACTGCATTTCCGCTTTTCAGACAAAGAGCTGCTGCATCGGCAGTAACATTAGGACGTGCTTCATAGATAATTCCGATAACGCCCATTGCACAGGAAACCTTCTGTATCTTAAGCCCATTCGGACGAATGATTTCGTCAAGTACAATACCACAAGGGTCATCAAGCTTTGACACCTGAATACAGCCGTCGGCTATACCTTTGATTCTGTCCTCATTGAGCATAAGGCGGTCAAGCAAGCCTTCATTAAGTCCTGCATTTCTGCCATTCTCCAAATCTATTTTATTCTGCTCAATTATATAATCTGTATGATTGACAAGCTCTTTTGCAATTTCTTCAAGTGCAGCATTCTTCTGCTGTGTCGTTACAGATGCAAGAGCACCTGCCGCCTTTTTTGCATTTACACCTAACTGTTCTAACAATTCAATCACTCACCCTTCGCTGAAAAATATGTACCTATGCTCTGTCCCTCAAGAACTTTATAAATGGAAGTCGGCTTTTCGCCATTCATGATGATTACAGGAATACCTGAATCAGTTGCAATCTTTGCCGCCTTTATTTTAGTTGTAAATCCGCCTGTTCCCTTTTCACCTGCATCGCCTGCAATTTCAAACAGCTCCGGTGTTATTTCCTCAACATATGAAATCAGCTTTGCATTTTCATTTTTGCTTGGATTATCATCATAAAGACCATCCGTATCGGTCAGCATAATTAATAAATCGGCATCTATAAGACTTGCAACAGTTGCACTCAGGCAATCGTTATCGCCGTTTAAAAGCTCTTCAACATAAACGGAGTCGTTTTCATTCACAATCGGAAGAGCACCATAATCAAGAAGCTGATTAAAGGTATCAAGGAGATGCCCTTTCTCAAGCTCATTTGAAAGCGTATCTGCAGTGAACAAAAGCTGGCTGACAATTACACCGTATTCAGAAAACATTTTATCATAAAGAAACATCAGCTCACACTGACCAACCGCTGCCGAAGCCTGCAAACCTCTTGTTGTTTTGGGTTTAGCGGAAAGTCCTAATTTTGCCGCACCGATTCCAACGGCACCGCTGGATACCAAAACGATTTCGTTGCCTGCATTTTTCAAATCCGATAAAACGGAAACCAGCTTGGCAACCCTCGCAATATTCGTTTTTCCTGTCTGATGAGTCAAGGTTGATGTACCAACCTTAACAACGATTCTCTTCTTTTCTTCTACTTTTGCCATAACGCACTACTCCACAATAATACAATTATTGATATTGTAACACATATATCGCAACAATTAAATATTTTTTTGAATGTTTTTTTAATTTTCGGTAAAAAATAACTATCGGAGGTAATATGTATGACAAAACGAGGATACATCAGATTATTTTCATATTCCATTGCAATCGTTGCAGTCCTTGCAGGATTTGCAATAATGAATATGAATATGGCAGCAACCTATAAGGCACAGCTTGAAAATAATTATCAGCAAAGTCTTAATGAATTATCGGAAACAATGGATTCTATTGAAACGAATCTGACAAAAAGTGTTTACTCTAATTCAGACAAAATGCTTTTTGAAATCAGCTCAGATTTATATTCACAATGCAACGAAGCAAAGGATGCATTATCACGACTTCCCGTCGGTCAGATGAATTTAAGCTCTACCTATAAATTCATAAGCCAGGCGGGAGATTATGCAACCTATATCGCACAAAAGGCAGCGTCAGGTGAAAAAATAAGTGACGAGGAGCATAAAAATCTTTCGACTCTGTTAAACTATGCAAATCAGCTTAATGACTCAATCGCCTCAATGGTTTCAGTATGCAACAACGGCGGACGAATTACCGCAAGCAATGTAAAAAATAAAAACAATGTCAGCATCAATTCACTGACTAACGATATGACAACTGCAGAAAAAGCATTTAAGGATTACCCCACTCTGTTATATGACGGTCCTTTTGCAGATGCAGTTCTGAACAGAGAATCAAAAATGCTGAAAAATGCTGAAAGCTATAGCAAAGACGATGCAATAGATGTTGCAGCATACGCAATGGGATGTGCAGTTGATCAGGTGAGCTTTGCAAGTGAAGAGGACGGCAATATGCCCTGTTATGTATTCACCTACGGACAAAAGACAATCGGTATAACAAAAAAAGGCGGATATGTTGCGTATATGCTTTACGGCGGAAAAATCACCAAGTCAGCTATTACCGAAAAAAATGCGGTCAACATTGCAAAGAACTATCTTGACAAGCTCGGCTTTGATGATATGTCTGAAACCTATTATATGACAGAAAATAATATCTGTATCGTCAATATGGCTTACACCAAAGGAAATGTTGTATATTACAGCGATTTAATCAAGGTTGGTGTCTCACTGAATGACGGCAAGGTTGTTTCAATGGAGGCTGAGGGCTATTTAACCAACCACAGGGACAGAGAAGCCTTTAAGGCAGAAAAAAAAGCGGATGAACTTCAGAAAAACATCAGCTCATATCTTAATGTATTAAATGTTAAAAACTGTGTAATTCCAAAGGACAACGGAACAGAGTCAATGTGCTATGAATTCCACTGTGAAAGCACCGAAACCAATGAGGAAGTTCTTATCTATGTAAACGCAAAAACAGGTGCTGAGGAAGACATCTTACTTCTTCTTTATTCTGACGGCGGAACTTTAACAAAATAATTTGAATAAAATCAAAATAAAGGTTAATCATAATTGTGAAAGGAAGTCATACTATGAAAAGTAAAATTTTAATTATCGCTATGTCAATCGCTGTTATTGCAACAGTATTTATGGGTTGTTCAAAGGACAACAATAACAATAATACAACATCCTCTACAACAGGAACATCTGCTGTAACGGACACAACCAACAACGCATCAACTACCGGTAATAACGGCACAAGCAATAACAATGGTACAAGTGACACCACTAATGATTTGGAATCAAGAGCAGACAAAGTCGGTGACGATATCGGCAATGGTGTGAACGATGTAGCTGACGGCGTAGGCGGAGCAGTTGACAATGCCGGCAATGCAGTATCAGATGCGCTTGATTAATATTAAAACAGTCAGTCAACAAATAAGATTTCGTTATAACAGAACAAAACCGGAGTGGAAAGTCCACTCCGGTTTTGGATTTTAATATTATGTAACAGATGAATTTATTTATTTTTCTTTGCTGCTTTTTTACTCTTCTTTTCAGCCTTACGTCTTTCGAGTTCAGCCTTTTCCTCAGCAAGCTTCTTTGCAGTTTCCTCTTCTTTAATTCTGTCCTCTTCCTCAGCCTTTTCCTTAGCTTCATCATAAAGGGCAGCAATCTCATCAAAGTGACTGTAGTTTTCCTGCTGGATAAGGAGCTTTTTCGCATCATTGAAAGGTCTTGCCGCACGGTTGAATTTAGCAAATTCATCCTGCATTGCCTTTGAGTCTTTACGAACAGCAGTTCGTTCAGCTTCAAGCTTCTTAATTTGAGCATTATACTCGTTAACCTTTGCGGTATCCTTTTGCTTACGGGCAAGGTCTCTTTCTTTAACGAGCTCAGCAATCTTAGCTTCGCACTCATCTTCCTTATCGAACAAAGCAAGGAGTTTATCCATATCAGGCTCTGCAAATTCTTTTACATTACCGTAATATTTTTCAAATGCTTTTTTAGCAGAAAGCTTTTTCTTAGCTACTTCAATCTCAATCTTACGGATTTTCTTTTCTTCATCAGTAGCCTTCGGAAGAGCCTTTGCTCTGTTGAGCTCTGCCTTAATTTCGGCTAATGGTGTATTCCTGATTCCGTCAAGACCTGCATCATAAACCTTCTGATAAATTGATACACTGTGACGAACGATATCTGTATTGAACTTATCAAGCTCTTCACAAACGAATTTTGCTATTTCGATTTCTTCATTAAATTTAAGTGCTTCCTGGTATTCCTTCTTGGCAATCTTCTTTTCCGCCTTATCGGAAATACCCTTATACATATTCTTGGAAACCTCTTTTGGCTCTGCAACTGCCATCTGACGTGCATCATTTACCATATCAATTGCTTCAACAATCTGATGATTATCAAGCGCGTTATTACCGTAATCCTCAAACATCGCTCTTACTTTAAGAACGCTGATAACAGACTTCTGCTTTCTCTCATCAAAATCATACCAGAAATAAGGTACAACGTTCATAAGAGCACCTACGGCAGAAATGATAATCAATGCATTCAGAAGCGGCATAAGAACATCAAGGTCATAAAGTGCGGAATAAGCATTGTTGAAGTTATCCTGACCCTGAGCAAGCTGCTCGGAAAGAATCTGACCTACAGTTTTTCCGTCTCCGAGAACACGATTTAAAATTTCAGAATTAGAGGTTACCAAAGCTGCGTTAGCCTTTGTAATACCGCCCTTTTCATAAATAACAGGAAGAACAGATGATGTAACAAGGCTTATTACTGTACCGATTGTTGCAACGGCCGAGAACATACCGTCAATTCTTTCACCGGATCTGTACTGCTGATAGTCACGGATATCAGCCTGAATAGCAGGGTTAAGAATATGAGCAAATGAACCCATAAATGCATTAAGATACATACATCCGAGTACAAGCCAAATCGTAGCTCCGTTGATATTTGCGATGGACGGCATAAGCATCAATATAAAGATAATATTGAAAATATTAGTTACTACCAGAACAGATTTCTTACCCCATTTACGAATACAAAACGGAGCAAGCAGCATTCCCCACAGGGATGCGTTACCGTAAAGCGTAATAACAAGGCTATAGATATTACCTGAACAGATACCGCCGTAGTTATACAGCCAGTTCAGAATATTAGCATAAGAAGATTCAAGGAATCCGATCCAGCCTGCCAAAGATATAATCCAGAAATATTTATTCTTTGCAACCTCTTTGAGGGCATCCATAAATTTAATCTGAATAACGTGCGTTCTTGCCTGAACAATTTTTTCTTCTGTATTTTTATAAACAACAATACAAAGCAGGATTCCGAGAACACCGAGTATAGGATAAAGCAAACGGTAAACACGGATATCTGTAGTATTTGAATGGAAAACATTTGCAGCAATCAACGGAGTTAACAGGTTAACAATTGAAGGTGCAAGTGAATATACAACACTTTTTACAGAGGAAACATCGGCTCTTTCCTGTGTATTCGGTGAAAGTACATGGATAAGATTTTCATATCCATCATAAAAGAAATAGTAAAAGAAATGCAGTAAAAGATTCAGTACTAAAATAATCGTACATTTCGCTACATAAGCTTTTGACTCGCCGAAAATCTCACCGTTGCCGAAAATAATTTCAAGCTTATCATACGGAAACCATACCATCAGTACACAGATAATTGCCGTAGGAATACCCATACGAACAATATACGGACGGTATTTACCTTCTTTATTACGCGTATTATCAATAATATTAGCACGGATTCCGGTAAGCGGAATATTGGCAAGAACTGCAATAACGTAAAGTATGTACATATCCGTTGCGTCAACACCCAACGTACTGGAAATCAGTGTATTACCTGTTGCAAGAAGGCAGGCAGTACCTAAAGTAATAACAAAATAAGCACCTATACCGCCTCCCGAATAAGCAGCAATCTCTTTAAAAGACATATATCTGCCTTTAGGAGGTTCCTTCCAATAATATTTCACATTGTCAATAAGGCTTGTAACCTTTTGTTTTAGTCCGGCGTTATTTGCCACACACATCTCTCCCTTTCAGTATAGCCAAACACACTCTCGTCTGACTGAATTTAATATATTTATTCTAACATATCAAATTAACAATTACAATAAAAATTATTAATAATTCGTCTATTTTTCATTAAAATTCAATATAAAATTTTTACCATCACTGAGAGATACATTAATTTCATCGCTTTCAGGCATATAGGATACGGAATTTTCTAGCGTATCATATGTCTTATCTTCCACCTTATCCGTCTGAACGGAATCCGTATAGAAGAAAAGCATACCTCCGGCTCTCTTACTATCCATAGCAAAGCCTTTCAGTGTTTTTTCCTCGCTGTCACTGATATCCAGGGACGGATTAAAATAATACCACTTTCCCATAAATTGTGCATAGGAAACAATTTCAAGTGCACTTGAAACGTGGCTGGCATTTCCCCCACCCTGTAAAACAAGATATTCAAACACGGAGCATATTGCCGCAGGACAGCCTTTCCCCTGCATCATCGTATCAAAAGCACTTACAACAGAATTGTCAATTTTTATATTTTTAACTATATAATCATAAACATTAAAAACATAACGTGAAATGTTCACACTGCCGTATTCACAGGCGGCCTTTATTTCCTCAAGCTTAGCACAAAATTCCGATACAAGTTTCTGATGTTCCTCGTCACTGTTCTTATAGGTTATCGAAGCACCTGACATATCATCTAAAGTTTTAACACCGTCCACAAGTGCATACAGCGGAAAGCAGGTATAAAAAAGCTGATACACATCATCTGAAAGAGCAGCATTGAATTTAACTTCCTTTTCACCTGCAATCACCGCATTGCAAAGTTTTTCATATGCTCTTACAACACTTGAATCCATACTGCTGTAATGCGAATCAATCGTTATGGTCATATTTTCTGTAACATTTTTGTCCTTATCCTCTGCTTTTGAGCAAGCTGTAAATATGCTCATCATCAATACTAAAGAGAGAATGACTGAAATCGCTTTTTTCATAAAATATTACCCTTTCATCTGTTTTATTTTATATTCACTGTTTTCAAAAAAGCTTTTATATGCATCGCAATAATCCTTGTCCTGCCGATTACGCTTGCATCCGCCGCCGCGACAGATATAGAAATACCTGCAGTCCTTACACTTATCATCAAGCTTAAAGGACTCCTTGAGAAATGCAACTGATTTTTCACAGTGATAAAGCTCGTCAAAGGAGCTTTCATTAATATTACCGAGATACCAGCTATCCGTACAGTAAAAATCACAGGGATAAACACTGCCGTCACCCTCAACAACAAACTGTGTTGAACAGCATCCATTCATACCGCACTGCTCTGCATGATTGCCGTTCGCAAGGGAAACATAATTATCAAAGGAGCGTATGGAAACAGCCTCGCCCCTCATATAATCATTAAAATAAATGTTAAAGCCTCTTGTAAGAAATTCACGGTAATCATCATTATTCATATAAAGCTCTTCATCAAAATCGCCCTGCAAAGGTCTCAGACAAGGAATAAACTGAAGATACCTTAAATCATTTTCTTTAAAGAACCTGTACGCTTTTCTGAAATTCTGTGCAGTACGCTTTGTCAATACCGAGAGAACATTGAAAGCAACGCCATGCTTTTTCAGGAGTGAAATTCCTGCCATAACATCATTAAAGGAATTTTCGCCGTTCTGATATACACGATAGGAATTCAGCTCCTCATTTCCGTCAAGTGATACACCGATAAGGAAATTGTTTTTTTTGAAAAACGCAGCATAATCCTCATTGATAAGCGTTGCGTTTGTCTGAAGGCACAGATGCACAGGTGCATTATCAGAATTTTTTTCTTTTATGTAAGCAACAAAATTTTCATAAAAGGAAATATCACAGAGAAGAGGCTCACCGCCCTGAAAGGTAAAATACACATCGGTCCCTTTTGCAAATTCAAAAGCGGAGTCAATTACTCTTTTTGCAGTATCAATGCTCATCATTCCCTTTGTGAATTCCTTTCGCTGAGAGGAAAGAGAATGATAAAAGCAATATTCACATCGCAGATTACAATTGCTGGATGCCGGTTTAAGCATAACCGAAATAGCCATATCATCACCTACCAAATCAAAAACAGTATATACCAAATACAAAAATTAAACAAGTGGCAATGTTTGTTTGACATTTGAATAATATAATGCTATAATTCACTTTATCAAATTAAAGTAGTAATAGGGAGTCCTGCTTTTTGGATAATTATTCTATAAGCCTGCCGAGCTATTCCATCGGTGACAATGTATATAATAAGATTGCCGAAATATGCTCTCCTTTCGGAAAAAAGGCTGTATGTATAGGCGGCAAAACCGCTGTCAGCAAGGTCAGAGATTTGCTTGAAGAAAGTGTAAAAAATACTAAGCTTAAAATACTTGATTTTGTCTGGTACGGCGGTGAGGCAAGCTACGAAAATGTTGAAATGCTCAAAAGCAATACCGCAGTGCAGAATGCGGATATGATATTTGCAATCGGTGGTGGAAAGGCTCTTGATACGGCAAAGGCACTTGCTTTTGTGATTGGCAAAACAGTGTTCACTTTTCCGACGATTGCATCAAACTGTGCCGGAACTACTGCAGTTTCCATTATGTATAACCGTGACGGCAGTTTTAAAGAGCCGTTCTTTTTCCCTGCTCCCGCAAAGCACTGCTTTATTTATACACCTGTAATTGCGCAGTCACCGTCAAAATATATATGGGCAGGTATGGGTGATACCTATGCAAAATATTTTGAAGCGGAAATGAGCAGCCGCGGTGAGGATCTGGTGCACTATCACGAGCTTGGTGTTACAACCAGTGCGATGTGCCTGCACCCTCTGTTAAAATACGGAAGAAAGGCGCTTGATGATTTCAAGGCAGGAATAAACAGCTTTGAGGTTGAGCAGGTTATTCTGTCCGTTGTTGTGACAACCGGAATTGCGTCCATACTTCTGACGGCAGAGCACATTATTGATTATAACACCGGTCTTGCCCACGCTGTTTTTTATGCACTTACATCCTATCCGCATATTGAGGAAAGGCATCTTCACGGTGAGGTTGTGGGCTACGGCGTGCTGATTCTCCTGCTGGTTGACGGCAACAAGGAAATGTTTAAAAAGATTTATGATTTCAATAAATCAATCGGTCTGCCTACCTGTCTTGCCGACATTGAAATGAATGAGCAGGATTTAGACAAACTTGTACCTATGGTTTGCAGTATGAAGGATATTGAGCATAATCCATATCACATTTCCGAAGAAATGGTATTAAAAGCTTTTAATGAGCTTGAAGAATATAATAAAATGAATTAAGTGAGGTTTCATTATGAAAAAGTCATTGAAAAAAATTGCTGCAGTATTCCTTGCAGCGCTTATGGTTGCCGCTTGCTTCGCAGGCTGCTCCGCAAACAAGGATAACAACGAATCAACAACACCTGATACTGCCAAGCAGGCTAAATTCGGTATTGTTGTACAGACAGGTGCAAACGGTGCTTTCGTGGATATGAAAGACGGCATCATTGAACAGATGAAGGCAAACGGCTATGAAAATGCTACCTTTGATTACAAGGATGCACAGGGTGATCCGTCAGCACTTTCAACAATCATCAACGCAATGGACGACGGCTCCTATGATGCGATTTTCACAATCGGTACTGCCTGCACACAGACACTTGTTAATCTCAGCTCTGATACCCCTTGCTTCTTCTGTGCGGTATCAGCACCTGTTCAGGCTCAGGTAATCACGGATATGAATACGCCTGACAAGAATGCAACAGGTACATCCAATGCAATCCCTGTTGGTGACATCATTGAAATGGGCTACAAGATCACACCGAATGTAACAAAGTGGGGATTTGTTTATTCCACATCACAGGTTAATGCCGTTGACACTGTTGAGTCGGCACAGGCTTATCTTGATTCAAAGGGCATTAAATACGAGTCAGCTACCGTTGAGACATCAGCAGATGTAAAGAGTGCAGCAGAAACACTGATTTCAAAGGGCTGTGACGTAATCTTCGTACCAAACGATGCTATTGTTCAGGACGGTGTACAATCACTTTCACAGGTTTGTGAGGAGGCAAAAATTCCTACCTACTGCTCATCCGCAACAACTGTTAACAGCGGCTGCCTTGCAACTCTTGCAATTGACGATAAGGGTATCGGCGCAAAAACAGCTGACAAGTGTATTGAATATATGAACGGCAAGGCTGTTTCGGAAATTCCGTCAGAGGTTGTAGGCATTGACTACTGCACTTTCAATGGCGGTATCGCAAAATTACTTGGTATTGAAGCACCGACAAAGGACACAATCGGATACGAAATTCAGGTTGTAAACGAATAATCATTTTAATGGGAGGGCAAGACCCTCCCTAAAAACATACAAAACAAATCATTAGGAATCTAAATTTATGCAGGTTTATATTACAGCTATTGAGGAGGGCTTTCTTTACGGACTGCTCGCACTCGGAATATATATATCATTAAGAATACTTGACATACCGGACCTTACAACGGAAGGCTCTTTTGGCTTCGGCTCTGCTGTTGCAGCCGTTGTGGCGTCACAGGGATTTAGTCTGATGAGCTTTGTCGCTGCATTTATAGCAGGTATGCTCGCCGGTATTGTAACCGGATTGCTCCAGACAAAGCTTAAGGTTCACCCTGTACTGGCAGGAATTATAACAATGAGCGGACTCTATTCCATAAACCTTATGGTGCGAGGCTCGTCAAATCTGAATTTCAATGATAATTCGGTATTTACAAAATTTTTCAGTATGGTCGGAATCAGCGGAATCAACAAGAAGATTACAGGCTTAATCATCGGTGCAGTTGTCTGCGTTGTGATTACCATACTTGTAATTGTATTTTTCAGAACACATCTCGGTCTCTGCATCAGAGCAACAGGCGACAACAAGGATATGGTTAAAGCATCATCCATCAATGTTGACTTTTCTCTTATATTCGGTCTGGCTCTTGCCAATGGTCTGATTGCACTTTCAGGTGCACTTGTTTCACACTATCTCGGCTTATCCGATCAGAGCTTTGCTAACGGCACGCTCATTTACGGCTTAGCCGCCGTTATCATCGGTGAAGCGATTTTCGGTAAAAAGAGCGTTGCACTCGGCTTTATCAGTGCCGTTGTGGGCTCCGTAATCTACAAGGTTATTGTTGCCTTTGTTATTGATGTTTCCCTCTTCGGCAAAAACAGTGAAAATCTTATGAAGCTGACCTGTGCAATCATCGTTGCTGTTACACTTATTATACCTGAGATCAAAAAGCAGATTGAAAACGGTAAGATAAAAAAGGAGGCAAAGAGAAATGCTTGAAATAACGAATGTTTCAAAAACCTTTGCCAAAGGGACGGTAAATGAGCATACCGCACTGAACAACATTAATCTTTCTCTTAAAGAAGGAGAATTTGTCACCATAGTCGGCTCAAACGGTGCAGGAAAATCAACACTGTTCAATATGATATGCGGCACATATTTACAGGACTGCGGAAAAATTATGCTTGACGGCAAGGATATTTCTTTTATGCCGGAGCACAGGAGAGCAAAGCTTATCGGCAGAGTATTTCAGGACCCTATGAAGGGCACTGCTCCTAATATGACAATTGAGGAAAATCTGGCACTCGCCTACTCACGTGCAGGCTCGGGCTTTTTTTCACAGGCAGTCGGTAGAAAAAAAAGAGAGCTTTTCCGTGAAGAGGTGTCTAAATTCAATATGGGACTTGAGGACCGTATGAAAACGAAAATCGGTCTGCTTTCAGGCGGACAGAGACAGGTCGTAACACTGCTGATGTGCACAATTGTAACACCAAAGCTGCTGCTTCTGGATGAGCATACAGCAGCACTCGACCCTGTTACAGCCGACAAGGTAATGGAAATTACAAACAAAATTGTTAAGGAAAACAACATCACCACAATGATGATTACCCATAATATGTCACAGGCACTTGTGACTGGCACACGAACCATTATGATGGATAACGGCAAAATCATCATTGACCTTGACAGTGATACAAGAAAAGAGATGTCAGTCCCAGACCTCCTTAAGCTTTACAAGGAAAAGGAAAATAAGGATTTTGACAACGACAGAATCCTTTTGCAAAAGGATAACTGATAAACAGCATATACAATAAAGTGTTTCAAGAACATTCCTGCTAATCTGTAGGAGACAATTCAATATCGTCCCACAATATTGAAAGAATTTATTTGGGCGGATATTGAATCCGCCCCTACGATAAAACAATAATTTATCAACATAGCAAAGCCCCTACTGATATAAAATCAGCAGGGGTTGATTTATTTTATACGCGAAATGGCAAGTCTTTTGCAGGCATCCACAATATGCCTTATTCTTTCTGTAAGTTCGTTTGGCGTTTCCTTCATGCCATGTGCTGCCCAGTCAAGGACCACGCCGGAAATACCATAACCGAAAAATTCCGCAAGAAGCTCATTTTCCTTTGCATCCTTATGCGTAATACCATATGTCCTTTCAATATCATTAAAGGTCTGCGTAAACTGGTTTACCGCAAGCTTACTCACATAATTGAATATAACATTGGCATTGATTTTCAGCACACTTCTGTAAAAGCTCTGATTGTTCTGCATTGTGGTGAACATTGCATTCAGCTTATCATACATATTGTCCAGTGAAAAATCCTCAGTCAAAGGGTCAATCAGTTCTGTTTTGCATATCCAGTCAAGCAGTTCATATTTATCGGTAAAATGATAATAAAAGGTCTGGCGATGAATATTGCAGAAATTTGTTATTGCTGCAACTGAAATTTTTTCAAAGGATTTGGTTTCCATCAAAGCTTTCAAGGCATCTGCAATTTTTATTTCAGTAGCATCAAAGCCGTTGATTTTATCTTCATCAGGCATCCATTTCACCTCATTTTGCCTTTGTTTCACAATAGAGACAGCGGTATGTACCCAGCTCATCCGTCAATTTAAAGATATGGCTGATAGGCTCGTTATTGCATATACAACGCGGATTAGGACATTTAATAACGTCCTTAAGCTCCTTCGGCATTGACAGCTTACGCTTTTCAACGCGCTGACTATTCCTGATAACATTAACCGTAGCCTCAGGTGCAACGTAAGCTATAACATCCAGATCAAGGTCAATAAGGTCGTTGATTTTTATAATATCCTTTGCATCATTTTTTTTTGACTTTGCATTTGTGATAATTGCCACCTGACAGGTAAGCGTACTTAAATTCAGAATTTCATAAACTCTCATACCCTTGCCTGACGGAATATGGTCAATAACATAACCATTTTCAATAGCATCAATATTCATTAAAGAGCACCTCCCCATTTAAGAAGCGTCATAATCAGTGCCATGCGGATATATTTACCGTTAAGCGCCTGAACAAAATATTTTGCTCTTGGATCATCATCAACCTCTGTTGCAATTTCATTGACTCTTGGCAGAGGATGCATAATTGTTAAGTCTGATTTAGCAGTTTTAAGCTTATCAAGATCAAGCACAAAGGCATCCTTATGCTTTAAATATTCATCTTCGGAAAAGAATCGCTCACGCTGAATACGAGTCATATAAAGGATATCAAGCTGATCCATAGCCTGCTCCATTGTTTCAACCTCAATATATTCATTGCCGCTTTTATCAAGGACATCGCTCTTTATGTAATCAGGAACAGAAAGCTCCTTAGGAGAAATCAGGACAAACTTAACATTCTTATATCTGCACATTGCTTTAATAAGAGAATGCACGGTTCTGCCGAATTTAAGGTCACCGCACAAGCCGACAGTAAGATTATCAAATGTTCCCTTTTCACGGTAGATTGTCAAAAGGTCTGTAAGAGTCTGCGTAGGATGTGAGTGACCGCCGTCACCTGCATTGATAATCGGTACACCGCTGCGGTAGCTGGCAACTCTCGGTGCGCCCTCAAACGGATGGCGCATAGCGATGATATCAGCATAGCAGGAAACCATTGTGACCGTATCCTCAACACTTTCACCCTTTGATGCAGAAGATGAGCCTGCCTCTGAAAAACCGAGCACATTGCCGCCAAGCTCCATCATTGCTGCCTCAAAGGAAAGGCGTGTTCTTGTTGACGGCTCAAAGAAAAGCGTTGCAAGTTTTTTGCCGTCACAGATATGAGCATATTTTTCCTTATTATCAATAATATCCATAGCAATCGCTATCATATCATCAATTTCTTCCAAAGAAAGATCAGTTGTATCAAGCAAATGTCTCATTTTAGTTTCCTTCCGATTAATCCTTTGCACCGTTAATTTCAAGATATTTCTTTATACGCTCAACATTTTCACGGTTCTTTTCATCCTCTTCAAGATATTCAATAATATCGTAAACATCCACAACGGAATATACAGGGAAACCGTATTCCTCGCCAACCTCTGCCATTGCAGATTTTTCTGTTTTGCCCTTTTCCTTACGGTCAACCATAACAAATACGGCAGCAACTTTTGTACCCTCAAGTCCCGAAAGAATGGACATACTTTCTCGGATTGCTGTGCCTGCAGTGATAACATCCTCAACGATAACGATTTCTTCGCCCTGCTTTGGTGTATAACCTACAAATACACCGCCTTCTCCGTGATCCTTTTCCTCCTTACGGTTGAAAAAGAACGGCACATCAAGTCCCTGCTTTGCAAGAGCTACGGCAACTGAAACCGCAATCGGAATTCCTTTATATGCAGGTCCGTAAATCACAGTCTTTTTATTGCCTACCTTTTCAAAATAAGCTTTGGCATAGAACTCGCCTAATTTCTGAATCTGCTCTCCTGTTTTAATGTCGCCGGCATTAATGAAATAAGGGATTTTTCTTCCGCTCTTTGCAGTGAAATCACCGAATTTCAAAACGCCTGCACCCTCTAAAAATTCTATAAATTCTCTTTTATAACCTTCCATTATATTCTCCTTGTAATAAAGATTTATATATACTTTCAGGAGGGCACAGAGACCCTCCCCTACAATCCTATTAATCCACAAATTCAGCTACACAGCGTCTGTATGCTGCAACAGGGTCTTCTGCTGCCGTAATCGGTCTGCCGACTACGATATAATCAGAGCCGATTTCCTTAGCCTTTGCAGGCGTTGTAACTCTTACCTGATCGCCGATATCACCGTCTGCAAAACGCACACCGGGTGTTACAGTCATAAATGCCTTGCCGCAGCTGTCCTTAACCATACCTGCCTCAAGCGGTGAGCATACAACACCGTCAAGCCCTGCTTCCTTTGCATTATTTGCATACTTAACGATTGTATCGTTGATTGACGCGTTAATAAGCAGTTCATTCTGCATTCTTTCCTCACTTGTTGAGGTAAGCTGAGTAACAGCAATCAGAAGAGGTCTTGTGCCGTCCTCACGTGTCAGGCCTTCAAGTGCAGCCTTCATCATATCCACTGTGCCTGCTGCGTGCAGATTGGTCATATCCACATCAAGCTTTGAAAGCACAGCCATTGATTTTTTTACAGTATTTGGAATATCGTGGAGCTTGAGGTCAAGGAAAATCTTGTGTCCCCTCTTCTTAATCTCCTTAACGATTGACGGACCCTCTGCGTAGTAGAGCTCCATACCGATTTTTACAAACGGCTTTTCCTCAGTAAACTTGTCGAGGAAATCAAAGGTAGCCTGTGCAGATGAAAAGTCACAGGCAATAATTACGTCCTTACCCATTAATCAATCACTCCTATTATATCACTTAATTTATCTATACCGAGCTTTTCACATTCAGCAGGAAGAGACTCGATTATATTCTTACAGGCATATGGGTCAACCAGATTTGCTGCACCCACCTGAACGGCAGTTGCACCTGCCATCATCATTTCAATCACATCCTGAGCAGTGGAAACACCGCCGCAGCCCATAACAGGGATATTGCAAGCCTTAGACACCTGATACACCATTCTGACAGCTACAGGGAAAATTGCGTCGCCGCTGAAGCCGCCCATCTTATTTGCAATCACAGGCTGACGTCTTTTAAGGTCAATACGCATACCGAGCATGGTATTTATAAGGCATATACCGTCTGCGCCTGCCTCTTCACAAGCCTTTGCGATTGCTACGATATCCGTAACATTCGGCGAAAGCTTAATGAATACAGGCTTTGCTGTTACATCCTTTACCGCCCTTGTTACCTCAGCCGCACAGGCAGGGTCTGTACCGAAGCTCATTCCGCCGCCGTGTACATTGGGACAGGAAACATTCACCTCTAAAATACCTACCTGCTCTTCTTTATCAAGGAGTGCACAGGTATAGGCATAATCCTCAACCGAAAAGCCTGAAACATTGGCGATAACAGGCTTATGGAAATACTTCTTCATTTGCGGCAGTTCATGTTCAATAACGTGGTGAACGCCCGGATTCTGCAGACCTACTGCGTTAATCATACCGTTTTTACATTCCGCAATTCTCGGCGTAGGATTACCGAAACGAGCATCCTTTGTTGTGCCCTTAAAGGAGAAGGAGCCGAGTATATTGATATCATAAAAATCCTTGAATTCATTACCAAAGCCGAATGTACCTGATGCAGGAACAACAGGATTATCCATATGCATACCTGCAAGATTTACAGACAAATCTACCATATAATCTCCTCCCTTTCAAGCACAGGACCGTCCTTGCAGATTCGCTTGTTACCATACTTTGTTTTGCAGGAGCAGCCCATACAAGCACCGAATCCGCAGCCCATTCTTTCCTCAAAGGAATACTGACCTGATGTTTTGGCAGTGTTCTCAATTGCCTTAAACATAGGCATCGGACCGCAGGTATAGAAATAATCATAATTATCAGGAAAAGCATCCGTTACAAATCCTTTTATACCATATGAGCCGTCAACGGTTGTAACTCTTACATCACAGCCGAGTGCCTTAAACTCCTCTTCAAAGAAAATCTCTTCCTTTGTATTAAAACCTAAAATTACAGTCGGCTTCTGTCCGCTTTCAATCAGCTTTTTCGCAAGCATATACATTGGCGGAACACCAACACCACCGCCGATTAAAAGCGGCTTTGCTGATTTTGAAATATCATAGCCGTTGCCAAGACCAGTCAGAACATCAAGCACCTCACCGCTTACAAGCTGAGCCATATACTCTGTACCGCTGCCCACAACCTTGTATATAATTGTAATTGTATTCTCATCGCAGTCACAGACTGAAATCGGACGGCGCAGGAACTTTCCGTCAAGCTTTATATTTATGAACTGACCCGGAGCAGTGATATACTGTGTATCACCCTCCAGAATCATTTTATAAACATCTTTGGCTATTTTTTCATTTGATAAAATTTTATAGTTGTTTTGTTTATACATAAGAAATACCTGTTCTGTTCAATTATTCAGCGTCAATTGTGGATACACCCAGTGTAATCTCCTCAAGGACATCCAGAAGTACATTAACCGTATCCAGTGATGTGAACATGGTTACATTATTTTCAACGGCGGCACGTCTGATTTCAGAGCCGTCTGAATGTGAATCACCTGCATTGATATCAATCGTATTGATAACATATGCAATATGTCCCTGACGCAGTGCCATTAAGATTTCATCGCTTTCATCCAGAGTAAGCTTTGCACGGACTCTTGTGCGGATGCCGTGTGATTTCAGATAATTTGCAGTGCCCTCAGTCGCCTCAATATTAAAGCCTAATTCGTAGAAACGCTTGATAAGAGGCAGTGCTCTCGGCTTGTCCTGGTCAGCAATGGTTACAAGCACTGTACCGTAGTTTGCAACATTGAGACCTGATGCCTGAATGGCTTTATAAAGTGCTCTTGTGAGCTTTTTATCATATCCGATAGCCTCACCTGTCGATTTCATCTCAGGTGAAAGATAGGTGTCCATGCCCTTAAGCTTTGAGAAAGAGAACGCAGGAGCCTTAACATACCAACGCTCTTTTTCTGCAGGATAAACTTCAGTTATTCCCTGCTCCTTAAGTGAGTGACCTAAAATAACCTGTGTGGCAATATGCGCCATAGGAACGGAGGTTGCTTTTGAAAGGAACGGAACCGTTCTTGAAGAACGCGGATTCACCTCAATAACAAAAACATCGTCGTTATCATCGGCAATAAACTGAATGTTGTAGAGACCTACAATTCCGATTGCTTTACCGAGACGGACTGTATAATCCAGTATTTTATCCTTTACCTCCTGTGATACGGAGAAGGTCGGATAAACGGAGATTGAGTCACCTGAGTGAACACCTGTTTTTTCAACGTGCTCCATAATACCCGGAATGAATACATCCTCGCCGTCGCAGATTGCATCAACCTCAAGCTCTCGACCCATAATATATTTATCAACGAGTACAGGCTGTTCTGTGTTGATTTCAACCGCTGTCTGAAGATAGTGGCGCAGTGACTCCTCATTGGCTACAATCTGCATTGCACGTCCGCCGAGTACAAAGGATGGACGAACAAGAACAGGATAACCGATTGACGCAGCAACACGCACACCCTCTTCAATATCCGTAACAGCAAGTCCCTTAGGCTGAGGAATACCTAGCTCCTCCATTACCTTTTCAAAGCTGTCTCTGTTCTCTGCTCTGTCGATTGCCTTAACATCTGTGCCGATAATCGGAACACCGAGTGCGTCAAGCGGCGGCGCAAGGTTGATCGCAGTCTGACCGCCGAGAGATACAACGATACCAAGCGGATTCTCAAGCGTAATAATATTCATTACATCTTCAACGGTAAGCGGCTCGAAATAGAGCTTATCCGATGTGGTATAGTCTGTTGATACAGTTTCAGGGTTATTATTGATAATAATCGCCTCATAGCCTGCATCACGGATTGACCAGATTGCGTGAACGGTTGAATAGTCAAACTCAACACCCTGACCGATACGGATCGGACCTGAGCCTAAAACGATAATCTTTTTCTTGTCTGAAACGATTGACTCATTCTCCTGCTCATAGGTTGAGTAGAAATAAGGTACATAGGAATCAAACTCAGATGCACAGGTGTCAATCATCTTATAGACAGGCATAATATTGTTTTCTTTTCTGAGGTGGAAAACATCAGCCTGTGACATATTCCACACCTTGCCGATATATTCATCGGAAACACCCATTTTCTTTGCATCCTTAAGCGTTTCAATATCGCCGATATTTTCTTTTAAAGGTGTTTCAAAATCAACAATGTTCTTGAACTTTTCAAGGAAGAACATATCAATCTTAGTTGCATTATAAATTCTGATAAGGTCAACGCCGAGACGAATAAGCTGCGCGATAGCAAACAATCTGTCATCAGTACCGTTTTTGATGTATTTTAGAAGCTCCTCTTCTGTATAGATATCAAACTTTTTATCATAAAGGTGGCAGACACCTGTTTCAAGAGAACGCACAGCTTTAAGCAGGCTTTCCTCCATTGTTCTGCCGATTGCCATAACCTCACCGGTTGCCTTCATCTGCGTATTCAGAGTATTATTGGCATCTGCAAATTTATCGAATGGGAAACGTGCAATCTTGGTAACAACGTAGTCCAGAGTAGGCTCAAAGGATGCCGGCGTATTTGCAATCGGAATTTCATCAAGGTGCATACCTACTGAAATCTTAGCTGATACTCTTGCGATTGGGTAGCCTGATGCCTTAGATGCAAGAGCAGACGAACGTGAAACTCTTGGATTAACCTCAATAAGGTAATACTGGAAGGAGTGCGGATCAAGTGCAAACTGAACATTGCATCCGCCCTCAATCTTAAGCTCTCTGATAATTTTCAGTGCTGAGTCACGCAGCATATGATACTCTTTATTTGTGAGCGTCTGTGACGGAGCAACAACAACCGAGTCACCTGTATGAACACCGACAGGGTCGATATTTTCCATATTACAAATAGTGATTGCAGTATCATTTGCATCACGCATTACTTCGTACTCAATCTCTTTATATCCCTTAATGCTCTTTTCAACAAGCACCTGATGAACAGGTGAAAGTGCAAGCGCATTTTTCATCATCAGCATAAATTCTTCTTCATCATCGGCAAAGCCGCCGCCTGTACCGCCGAGCGTAAAGGCAGGACGAAGAACAACAGGAAAGCCGATACGCTTTGCAGCCTCAAGTCCGTCCTCAAGGGTTTCAGCAATTTCACTTGGAAGAACAGGCTCGCCGAGACTTTCACAAAGCTCCTTGAAAAGCTCTCTGTCCTCTGCTCTTTCAATTGCCTCAAACTTCGTGCCGAGTATCTCAACATCACATTCCTTAAGCACGCCCTTCTTGGCAAGCTGTACTGCAAGGTTAAGACCGGTCTGACCGCCCAATGACGGAAGAATGGCATCAGGTCTTTCGTGGCGGATAATACGTGCCACATATTCAAGATTCAAAGGCTCCATATAAACCTTATCGGCAATATCGGTATCCGTCATAATTGTGGCAGGGTTTGAGTTGATCAGTACAACCTCATAGCCCTCCTCACGAAGTGCAAGGCAGGCCTGTGTACCTGAATAGTCAAATTCGGCAGCCTGTCCGATAACAATAGGACCTGAGCCGATAACAAGTATTTTATGGATATCCGTTCTCTTAGGCATTCTGACCTACCTCCTTTTCCATTAATGCAATAAATTCATCAAAAAGATACGCACTGTCCTGCGGACCCGGTGCACTCTCAGGGTGATACTGAACGGAGAAGAGCTTGTTCTCCTCTGACTTAACACCCTCTGCTGTATCATCAAGAAGATTTTTATGTGTAAGTGAAAGCGGTGTTCCCTCAAGGGAGTTCACATCAACAGCATAAGAATGATTCTGTGATGTGATTTCAATCTTGCCGCTGCCTAAATTCATAACAGGGTGATTACCGCCTCTATGACCGAATTTCATTTTAAAGGTCTTTGCACCCAGTGCAAGTGAAATCATCTGGTGACCGAGACAGATACCGAAAATCGGTAATTTGCCCTTCAGCTCGCGGACAACGCCGATAACCTCCTGAACGTCCTCAGGGTTGCCGGGACCGTTTGAAAGGAACAAGCCGTCAGGCCTCATATTCAAAATTTCTTCTGCCGTAGTGTTATAAGGCACAACCGTTACATTGCAGCCCTTTTCATTCAGCTTTCTGATAATGTTATGCTTGATTCCGCAGTCGATTGCAACCACATCATATTTGTGATTCGGTGTTCTGGAATACCAGCGCTTTTTGCAGCTTACGCGTGACACCATATCGGTAGGAATCACATACTCCCTTACCTTTTTGAGAGCCTCCTCATAAGGCACATCTGCATTGCAGATCATAACCTTCTGTGAGCCCTCATCACGGATAATTCTTGTAATCATTCGTGTATCAACACCGCTGATTCCCGGAATATCATACTCATCAAGTACCTCTGAAAGTGTTTTGGTATAACGGAAATTGGATGGTAAATCATTATACTCACGAACAATCAGACCGCCCATTGTGGGAATTCTTGTTTCATAATCCTCATCGGTTACACCATAGTTACCGATAAGCGGATAGGTCATACACACCATCTGGTCAGTATAGCTTGGGTCGGAAATAATTTCCTGATAACCCACCATTGATGTATTAAATACAATTTCATTTACGGCTTCTTTATCAGCACCAAAGCCATAGCCGTAAAATTCCTGACCGTTTTCAAGAACAATTTTTTTGTTATACGGTTTCATAAACAATCTCCCCTCTGTATATTGTTAAAAGGTTTTCACCCTGTAATTTCCAGCCTTCAAACGGAGTGGCTCTTCCCATTGTAACGAAGTTATCAGGGTTAACAACCCACTCCTTATCCACATCAAGCAGTGCCAGATTTGCAACGGCACCCTCCTTGATTTCTCCGCCGTCAATACCGAAAATCTCTCTCGGTCTGACGGACATCATTTCAACCAGTTTTTCAAGCGTTATAACGCCTGTTTTAACAAGCTTTGTATTGAGCACTGCAAAAGCAGTTTCAAGTCCTACAACACCCATAGCTGATTTTTCAAGACCCTTTGACTTCTCCTCTTCTGAATGCGGTGCGTGGTCAGTGGCGATTACATCAATCGTTCCGTCCAGCACACCCTCAATCAGTGCCTGCTTGTCCTGTGCAGCTCTTAACGGCGGATTCATTTTGAATCGTCCGTCCTCCTGCAAGTCCTCATCACACATTGTCAGATAATGCGGTCCGGTTTCACAGGTTACCCTGACTCCCCTTGCCTTAGCCTTGCGGATAATATCCACACTTTCCTTCGTGGAAATATGGCAGACGTGATACTGACAGCCTGTTTCCTCTGCAAGACGGCAGTCACGCTCAATCTGTGCCCACTCCGATTCAGAGCAGATTCCCCTATGGTTATGTGTCTTGGCATATGCACCGTCGTGAATATATCCGCCTTTGAGCAGCTCATTCACCTCACAGTGCGCTGAGATAATTTTTCCAAGCTTAGCACATTTTGTCATAGCCCGCTTCATCAGTTCCTCAGTCTGCACACCTGTGCCGTCGTCGGAAAAGCCGGCAACCTGATCTGCAATGGATTCAAAATCAATGATTTCACCAACACCCTTACGCTCCTTTGTGATTGTACCAAAGGGCAGCACATGGATAACTGCGTCACGGTCAATCATATCCGTCTGAGCCTTGAGATGTTCTGCATTATCAGGTGCAGGATCCAGATTCGGCATAGTACACAAATCCGTATAACCTGCTTTCGCACCTGCCATTGAGCCTGTTTTTATCGTTTCCTTATAAGAAAAACCGGGCTCACGAAGATGTGTATGAACATCAACGAAACCCGGAATTAAGAAATACTTATCCTGTGCATCAACAACACGGTCAACGCTTTCCGATAAAATAGAAACAGCAAGGCTATGAATTCTTCCGTCTTTAATAAGAACATCGGACTTCTTAAATGTTTTGTCTATATATGTCAAAGCATTTTTTATAAGCAAAGTCATAATTCATAATCCTTTCATAGTAATTTCATGGGAGGATTATCCCTCATATATCCAATTTATTATAATATATCAGCCCTGACAAGTCAACAAAAAAATCTTTAATATATCTATTTACATTACTGAACATTTATAATATAATAGCTTTGATTTTTTCTGAATTAGGAGTATAAAAATGGCATTTATCGCAGGTGCAGGTTCAACGAATGTGGACCTTTTATATCAGGGCTTTGACAGGCTTGCCGGTGTCGGCGAAGAACTTTACTGCAAGGACTTTTCTCTTCAGCTTGGAGGAGGATTGCCTGCAACACTTATCAATCTCGGTAGACTCGGTATTGAAACCAAAATTGCTACTGAGCTCGGCAATGATATTTTTTCCAATTTTGCTAAGGAAAAATTCATTGAGAACGGTGTAACACCAACCAATTTATATGAGGGTGAAAAAATACCGCTCAACATTACCTCAGCAATCATTCTTCCTAAGGACAGAACCTTTTACAGCTACGGCAAAGGAACAATTGAGCCTGATGAAAAGGCTATGGAAACCTTTTATAATATTGCAACAGGTTCAAAAATCTGTATGATGCAGCTTGGCGGATTTCTTCCTGTTTATAAAAAGCTTAAGGAGGAGGGTACAATTCTTGTGCTTGATACCGGCTGGGACGATGAAATGAGCTTTGAAAAATATGACGAGTATCTGAGCGTAGCAGATTACTATACACCAAACAGAAAAGAAGCTCTCAGAATAACAGGCACTGACAATGAAAAGGATGCTGCCTATGCACTGAAAAAATATTTTGACAAAGTGGTAGTCAAGGTTGATGCAGACGGCTGTATCGGTATTGACGGCGATGATTATTTCTTCTGTCCGAGCATTGAGGAATTTAAAAATGTGGACTCAACAGGTGCAGGAGACGCTTTCCTGGCAGGCTTTATGTATGGACTTTTTTATGATTATCCCCTTAAGGACTGCATTGAATACGGTAATATAACAGGCGGAAAGGCTGTAACCGCAGTCGGAGCACTGAGCGGATATGTTACCGAAAAGGAATTGCTTGAATACAAAAGCAGAATATGAAATAAGAATATAATATATTTGAATGCGGACTGTTATAAAATTTAACAGTCTGTTTTTTTATTATGAAAACAATCTGTTAAAATTTTAAATATTACTGTTTTTTTCATTCGGCACAGTATAAAATAGATTTGTAACCATAAAACATATAGCAAATAAAAATCAAACTTGCTTAATACTTAGTACGAGGTAATCATGAAAAAAATGATGAAATTCACAGCAGTCATTCTTAGTCTGGCTGTGGTTGGAGTAACGGCATTTGTCGGTTCAATTCATATGAGGGGTAATTTTGACGATTATATACTGCCAAAGGGCTTTGAGGAATCCATCAGCGAAGCGGATACATCACGTGATTCTGACACCTACACAAGAATTATGAGCGCTAATCTTCTTGTAAACTACGAAAGCTGGGGCGGAACAGATGCACGTAAAAGAGCAAAAATGTTTTTCAATGTGCTTGATGCGTACCAGCCTGATGTTGTAGCAATACAGGAAATGAGTGACCAGTGGTACTGCTGTATTACAAAAAACAGAGGCAGCTATCAGCTTGTATACCCGGTTTCCTCAGGTGCTATGTTTCATATGACAGGCTTGATGTATAATTCAGACACTGTTACCCTTATTGATCACGGACGTATGGAATATACACAGGGCGACAATCCAAGACTCCGCAGAATTGTATGGGGACTTTTTGAGGACAACAGCACGAAAAAGCATTATGTTGTAACCTCCACCCACCTTGACCTTATACGTGAGGGGCAGGAAAAGGAGGAGCTGAGCGTAATGAACACACAGGCAGAGGAACAAATTAAGCTTACAAATGAACTGGCTGAACGCTTTGACTGTCCTGTATTCTCCGCAGGTGATTTCAACGCAATGGACGACGGTGGCTACGATGATGAATATTATGCACCCACTGTTTACAATAAGCTTGCAAAGGAGATTACAGACACCAAGTATATCGCACAGACGAAAACGAACGGTAATGATCGCAAGGTCGAAAAGCCTACATTTGACCACATATTTTTAAAAGGCAATGAAACTGTGAACCGATACGCTATTCTTTCTGACGAGGTCATGCTTCAGATGAGCGACCACTATCCGATATTTGCAGATATTTCCGACTGATCATCACATAACAAAAAATCCTCTGCGGAAGTTTCATCAAAACTCCGCGGGGGATTTTTTTACTTTATCTTTTCATAGCATTGTATGATGTGAGGAGTGCCTCCTCGCTGATATCACAGCCAAACTCATAAAGAGGTACCTTTGCAAATATCTGCTCCAGCACATCAAAAAGGTTATCCATTCGCTGGGCATTCAGCTTTCGTACTGTCTGTGAAAAGATATTGAATACTGCCTTGCCTGTATCAGCCTTTTTAATCCAGTTATTTTCACTGCGTTCCAGAAAGCATATTCCTGCGAGAGGAACTACCTTCGGTGTGGAATAATCATACTTACCGCTCCAGGGGGTACCGCAGGCATAAACCCTGCCGTCAATCAGTCTGATTGCAGGCTTGTCATCATTGAGCATATAGGCACGGTCACCGAAATGCTTAAGCCATAGCTGAGTATGCGTAGACTTGCCTGTTCCGCTGTCAGCAGAAAAAGCATACGCCATATCATCAACAACAATACAGGAGGAATGAAGAAGTATGCCGTCAAAATTCAAAAGCTCTGTATAAAAATCCGAGCCTGTTATCATATATTCCCAGTCGTCCTGAACAAGCTCAGGATGCTCTACCATTGCACTGAGGACTCTTTTCTCATCTACATCAACAGTAATGTCAATATGCTGATTTTCATCCTGATTATCGGACAGATACGGCATTGCCTGTTTTGCTGTTCTGCCCTTAGGATTCACTATATTCACCTTTAATCCCGCAATATCATAAATAGCCATAAATTCACCTTTAGTTCGTTCTTCGCAACTTTTAGTATAAACGATACAGAAAGATTTAGCAAGTGTAATTATTATGTGAAACAGACATTTGAAAATATTTCCTATTGACATTTTTGCCATTTTGATATATTATAGAACATATGTTCTATATAGTAAAAAGGTGATACAAATGGAAAGAGAAATACTGCACGTTGACTGCAATAAATTCTATGCAAGCGTTGAATGTTATCTGCATCCTGAGCTCAGGGATAAGCCTGTGGCTGTGGGCGGAAGCGAGGAATCAAGACACGGTATAATCCTTACAAAAAATGAAATCGCATCAAAATACGGCTTGACAGTTGGCGAGCCATTATGGAAGGCTCGGCAGAAATGCCCTGATTTAATCATCGTTCCGCCTAATTTTCCTGTGTATATTGAATTTTCACAGAGAGTAAGAAAAATACTGGAGGACTATACGGATTTAATTGAACCCTTCGGACTGGATGAATCCTGGCTTGATGTGACAGGCGATTGGAATAAAACAGGATACGAAATTGCACAGGAAATAAGGCAGAGGGTTAAGGATGAAATAGGTATAACTGTCAGTATCGGTCTCAGCTTCAACAAAATTTTTGCCAAGCTCGGTTCGGACTATAAAAAGCCTGACGCAGTAACCGTGATAAGCAAAGAAAACTATAAGGATATTGTATGGAAACTGCCCTGCAGCGATATGCTTATGATTGGCAAGGCGACCACAAAAAAATTAAACACCTATGGTATTTATACCATAGGCGATGTGGCAAATGCTGACGATAAATTTATGAAAAATATTTTTGGCAAAAACGGTCAGATGCTCCGGCGGTTTGCACGCGGTGAGGACTACTCCCCTGTCAGACATATGGACCTGGCCAGAGATATCAAAAGCATTGGCAATTCCACCACTACACCGAGAGATCTGAAGAATAATGAGGATGCAAAAATCATTTTCACTGTACTGGCGGAGAGTGTTGCAAGGCGAATGAGAAAGCATAATCTGAAAGGCGTTACCCTTACAATATCCGTAAGGGACAACGAGCTGAACACATTCACAAGGCAATGCAAAATGCCTGCTCCCACAAATGTAAGCACCGAGCTTATCAAGTACGCAATGGCACTTTTCACGGCAAATTACAGCTGGGATAAGCCCATACGCAGCTTAGGACTGAGCGTTACCGACTTTGACTATGACGGTGTTTTGCAGTTTGACTTATCCGGCTCCGTTCAGAAAAGAGAAAAGCTGGAGAAGCTTGAAACAGCAGTAGATAAGCTCAAGGACAGATACGGCAGCTTCTGCGTGCAGAAAGCGACCTCTCTTTATGATGAAGAGCTGTCACATTTCAGCCCCTTTGAAAAGCATATTATTCATCCGGTTTGTATTTGAGATAAATTATAGTTTAGAATTAGGATAAGAAATACCCTAATAATCCTATTAATTGATTGTACCATTCTTTTGAGTCGCAAAAGAATGGTACCAAGAAAACGAATCAGGGGGAAGGCATACGCCAATTCCCCCTAATAACCCCCTCTGCTGTTGTGCCGCGCGTACTGGCGCACACAGCGGCACAGGCAACGATAAACAATAATTTATTTCTTTGCAATAAAGAACAATCTCGGAAAGCGGAAAATCACCTCACCGTTTTTTTGAACCGGATAAGCCTTTTTCACCTCTTCAAAAACAGCATTTTCAAACTCTGTCTTTTTATCATCAGCCAAAGCATCCAGATAAGGCTTCAGACCTGTTGAGCGGTACCATTCAATGATGCTCTGCTGAGACGGCATACGGTGAAAATAGACTGTATGCCACATTGAAAAATCCGAAGAAATGTCTGAAAGCAAATCAAAATATTCCTCTTCCCTAAGGATATTGAACACCTTTTCAAAGGGAATAAGCGTTTTCCATTCCTTTCTTGATGCAACCTCATCCACAATTTTATGCATAGGCTGATTAAACTGAAAAGGCACCTGAACCGCCATAACGCCTTTATCATTCAGTATGTGCATCATATCCGCGAGCAGCTTTTTATGATTCGGTATCCACTGAATACAGGCATTTGAAAACACGACATCAAATTTGCCCTCTAATTTATCAAAATCCTTTGTTGCATCAAAAAGCATAAAATCAAGCTCAGGGTAGTCCGCCTTAGCCTTTTCAATCATATTAGGTGAAAAGTCCACGCCGAGAATATATGCATCAGGAAAACGCTTTTTTAATACTGCCGTGCTGTTTCCGGGACCGCATCCGATATCAAGAATACGCTGTGGATTTTCAACATCAATTCTATTCACCAGATCAATGGACGGCTGCGTGCGTTCTGCCTTGAATTTTAAATACTGCTCAGAATTCCAATCGCTCATAAAGCTCAATCCTTTCTAAAAAATCAGCCGAAGGTTGTTTGATAACCTTCGGCTTTCATAATACAGATTATAATAATGATGCTACCATATCACCCATCTGTGATGTGTTTACGGTTTCAAGTCCGTCCTCTGCAATATCAGGTGTTCTCACCTTAGTAAGAGCAGTATCAACTGCCTTTTCAATTGCATCGGCTGCTTCACTTTCACCAAGTGAATATCTGAGCATCATTGCACCTGAAAGAATGGTAGCAAGCGGATTCGCCTTGCCCTGTCCTGCAATATCAGGCGCAGAACCGTGAATCGGCTCATACATACCGAATGTACCCTCAGCAAGAGATGCAGATGCAAGCATACCGATTGAACCTGAAATCATAGATGCCTCATCGGATAAAATATCACCGAAAATATTTGATGTTACAATTGTATCAAACTGATTTGGATTGCGGACAAGCTGCATTGCACAGTTGTCAACATACATATAGGAAATCTCAACCTCAGGGTAGTCCTTGCCTACCTCCTCCATAACCTTTCTCCAAAGCTTGGAAGAGTCGAGTACATTCGCCTTATCAACGCAGGTAAGCTTCTTATTACGCTTCATAGCATATTCAAAGCCTGCCTTGACAATACGCCTGATTTCAGGATAGGTGTAACGCTCAGTATCATATGCACCAACAACGCCATTCTCCTCATATGTTCCTCTGTCGCCAAAATAGATGCCTCCTGTAAGCTCACGTACAATGAGAATATCAAGCTCGTCACCGATAATTTCAGGCTTAAGAGGAGATGCTGATTTCAGCGGAGCAAAAATCTTTGCAGGACGGAGATTTGCAAATAAGCCAAGTGACTCACGGATTGCAAGAAGTCCCTTTTCAGGTCTGATTTCGCTTGGAAGTGTATCCCACTTAGGACCGCCTACCGAGCCTAAAAGCACAGCGTCCGCTGCCTTGCAGGAAACCTCTGTCTGCTCAGGATAAGGCTTGCCGTATTCATCAATAGCGGCACCGCCTAAAAGCTGGTAATCATAGTCAAGAGAGAAACCGAATTTCTCCCCTGCCTTATCGAGCACCTTAATACATTCGTCAACGATTTCAGGGCCGATTCCGTCACCCTTTAAAACTGTAATTTTATAGCTTCGCATAATACCCTCCGATTAATCGATTAAAAAATTTATAATATTCACTGTAAATTCAATAACTATCAGCACTGCCATTGTTATTGTAAATTCTTTGATACTGTCAACAAGACTTTCAACACTGTTATCCTTATTCTTTTTCATTTCTTTCAAAAGATTAAGAATTGCGATTACCATACCGATAACAGAACAAACGGACAGTGAAATTAAAACATTACTGAAAATTTTCATTTCATATCTCCAAAATCAGCACACATCAAAAATACCCGGCATTGTGTCGTCACGCATTGTGTCAGCCTGGTCACGGTTGATTGCACAAACGATACCCTTCATTGATGCATAGCTGATATTATGGCTTACGCCGATACCAAACACATCTTTGCCCTGTGGATTTTTAAGATGAATATAGCTGATAGCCTTTGAGTCAGAGCCGACAGCAATAGCGTGCTCGCTGTAATCCACAAACTCATAGCCTGTAAGTCCGATTTTATTCATAGCCTGACAGAATGCACCGATCGGACCTGAACCTGTACCCTCAATTTTAACAGGTGCATTATCCTTGTACTTAATTTCACCTGTGAAATGAACGGATGTTAAATAATCAGCCTCATTCTTTTCCTCGCTGATTTTATAATTGAGAAGTCTGTAAGGACCGCATACATTTCTGTATTCCTTCTGGAACAGGTCGAAAATCTCTGCTGTATGGAGCTCCTTACCCTTTTCGTCACAAGCCTTCTGCACAACTGCACCGAATTCAGGGTGCATAGCCTTAGGCATCTTGATGCCGTATTCATTGGCAAGAATATATGCGGTGCCACCCTTACCGCTCTGTGAATTGATACGGATAATCGGCTCGTACTCTCTGCCTACGTCGGCAGGGTCAATAGGAAGGTAAGGCACCTCCCACATATCCGTACCGCTTTCCTCCATATACATTTTGCCCTTATTGATAGCATCCTGATGTGAGCCGGAGAAAGCAGTGAACACAAGCTCACCTGCATAAGGGTGACGAGGCGGAACAGTCATCTTCGTTGTTCTTTCGTAAACCTCTTTAATCTTATTTATATCATGGAAATCAAGCTCAGGGTCAACGCCCTGTGTCCACATATTCAGTGCAAGCGTAACGATATCCACATTACCTGTTCTTTCACCGTTACCAAAGAGTGTTCCCTCAACTCGGTCAGCACCGGCAAGAAGAGCAAGCTCGGCAGCAGCTACGCCTGTACCTCTGTCGTTATGAGGATGAAGAGAAATAATAGCTGCGTCACGGTTAGGAAGCTTACGGCAGAAATACTCAATCTGATCTGCATAGCCGTTAGGCGTTGAGCCCTCAACAGTTGAAGGCAGATTAAGGATAATCGGATTTTCCTTCGTAATATGGAGCTCCTCCATAACTTGGCGGCAAATCTCAACCGCATTATCCATTTCTGTTCCTGTAAAGCTTTCAGGGCTGTACTCAAAACGGATATTGGTTTCAGGATTTGTTTTCTTCTGCTCTTCAGTCAGTTCATATATAAGCTTTGCGCCCTTAACTGCAATATCAATTACACCCTGCATATCCGTCTTGAAAACAACCTTACGCTGAAGGGTTGAGGTTGAATTATAAAAATGCACAATTACATTTTTTGCGCCCTTGATAGCCTCAAAGGTTTTCTTGATAAGATGCTCTCTTGCCTGAACAAGCACCTGAATGGTTACATCATCAGGAATATAACCGCCATCAATCAGTGTTCTGAGAATTTCATACTCTGTTTCACTGGCAGACGGAAATCCGACCTCAATTTCCTTAACACCGATATCAACAAGTGTTGTGAAAAGCTCCAGCTTTTCCTGCAGGTTCATTGGGTCAACAAGTGCCTGATTGCCGTCACGCATATCAACCGAGCACCATACAGGTGCCTTTGTGATTGTATTGTTCGGCCATGTACGGTCCGGAATGTTTATCGGCTTGAAGCCGACATATTTTTCATACCCTTTTTTCATTATCATCAATCTCCTTTTACTTTATATTTGCACAGGAGCAAAAAATAAGCCCCTATACACAATAGTATAGGGACGTAATATTTACGTGGTACCACCCTATTTCAGCAGATATAAATCCGCCCTTTAGCATCCATCAATGCCTTTGCCGATAACGCCGCAACACGGCTGCTCCTATTCATTTCTATTCAGAACAGCAACTCTGCAGAGAGCTATACACCAAATAATCTGTATTGACTCACACCGGCCGTCAACTCTCTTAAACGAAATTACAAGGTCTTTTTCTGCTTCACAGTTTTTGCTTGGGTACTATTTAGTTGTAATGTTATTATAACAAATTAAAAATATTTGTCAAGCACAAATTAAAGCAAGGAATAGCCATAGCCATTTGCTATTGCGTCTACCCGTTCGCCTGCCCTGCAATGGGGACAATCGTGCGGAGCATATGCCTCATATCCCGGAACATCCTCTTTTGTAAATATTGTATTAACCTCTACACCCTCTACAGAATTCACAGCTGAGAAAATGGAGGTCACACCTGCAACCTTACCGCCGTAATAAGTAACGCTTTCCATTGCTCTTGCAACCGTTTTACCGCTTGTGATACATGAAATCAGAATAACAACATCTCTTCCCTGAATCAATTTTTTAAGATTGTCGCGGAAAATAATATTGCCTGACGCATCATATTCAGGACCTAAAACATAAACGCTGTTATCAGGATTCGGATTAAGCATATTCGGACGTGAAAGCTCGTGGGCAAGATAAGCACCCAGTGCCTGTGTTTCATAAAGACACAAAACCGTATCAACATTAATATTTCGTTCAGCGTAATACTGTGCCATAAGCATAGCAGCATCCACTGAAGCATTATGATTATGCTTTATATCAGATGTACCGATATAATAATTCAGGTGTGATGATGCAGAGATAAAGTGGCCCGGCATTGCGTGAATAAACACCCTTTCATCTCTGGGGGATGTTATTGTGTAAACAGGCTTATCCATAGTAAAAGCTCCTTATTATATATCTAATATAATAATTTTACATTACTTAAAGCATTTTTTCAACAAATGTATATGTACAAAATAATACGGATTATTTGTACAAAATAGACAAATGGTGAAAATAACCGGTCAAAGTTCAGTCTGATACGTTTTCACATAGGACAAAAGTATTTCTTTTTCATTCACAAGCTCATCACTGATTACCTTTTCAAGAAGAGCATTAAGGATATCCCCAATTTGCTTACCCTTAAAGCCTAATGCCTTTACATCATTGCCATTTATATTCAGCTCTTTTACGGTAAACGGCTCACCCTCCTCAATGATTTTATTCAGCTCGCTTTGCGTTATATCCAGATTTCTCAGTTCCTGCTCTGTCATCTGAGGATTCTGCGCCAATTTATCAGCACGCTTTACCTCAATAAGATCACGGAGTCTCTCCTCGCCCACTTTGGAAAGCCACTTCTTAATTTTCTTTCTGTCTGTACCGATATGCATATCGTGTATCGGTACAAGAAACATCACTCTGTCATAAATTTCATTAGGAACCTTAAGCCTTTCCAATGCCGTTTTTGCATATTCACCGCTTATTTTCTGATGCCCTTTAAAATGGTCTGTTCCGTTTTCATCAGTGGTTTTTGAATATGCCTTTCCTATATCGTGAAGAAGCATTGTTATTCTGAGAGAAAGGTCCTCAGGTGACTGTTCCACCGCCTTGCAGGTATGCTCCCACACATTATAAACATGCCATTTGGTATTCTGTGAAATATTGAATATCGGCTCGAGTTCCGGAATAATAACAGCAATTACGTCCCTGTATTCAACAAGAACCTGAAACACATTATCACCCATAAGAAGTTTTGAAAGTTCTGTAAATATTCGCTCTGCCGAAACATTTTTCAAAAGCTCTTTATTATCAAAAATAGCTTTTTTCGTTTCAGTCTCAATATCAAATGATAAAACAGAGGCAAATCGGATTGCTCTCATAATCCTGAGCGCATCCTCCTTAAAACGTTTATCCGCATCGCCGACAGCACGTATCTTTTTATTTTCTATATCTTCTCTTCCGCCGAAAAGGTCAACAAATCCGCAACTGCGGTTATATGCAATTGCATTTATTGTGAAATCTCTTCTGGACAAATCCTCTTTGATATCCGTAACAAACGCAACATTTTCAGGATGACGGCTGTCCTTATAATCTCCGTCCGTGCGGTAGGTTGTTATTTCAAAATTTTCACCGTCCAGCAGGGCAGTAATCGTGCCGTGCTTAAGTCCGGTTTCAATAAATCTTATATGCTCAGCCTGCAGTACCTTTTCTGTTTCCTCAGGCTTTGCAGAGGTAGTTATATCCACATCATCACAGGGATTATTCATAATATAATCACGCACGCAGCCGCCGACAGCAAATGCCTCATAGCCTGCTTTTTCAAGGAAAGAGATAATTTTTTGCGCTCCGTCTGATATTGTCATAATCCCACCTGCCTAAAATTGTTATTTGTATTTTACCATAAACAGCACAATAATACAAATATGAAAAACTTTTTAACTTATCTGATTGCGGCGCTGATAGGCGGCTGCGGTTACTGCTTAATTGAAATCATATACAGAGGAAGAACGCACTACTCAATGTTCTTTGCAGGAGCAATTGTGCTTACCACATTTTACTATATCAGTAAAAATTACGAGCTGCCGTTATGGGCAAAATGCCTTGCAGGTATGATTATCATAACGGGAATTGAGCTGGTATTCGGTATCGTATTCAACATCATTTTAAAAGAGCAGGTATGGGATTATTCAAACGTACCGCTGAACTTCTTAGGTCAGATATGTGTACCCTTTTCCCTGATATGGTTTGTCCTTTCAGGGGTTGCCTTCAAGGTACTTGAAAAGGTATAAATCAGATTTTATATTTATTCAGATACATTTCAAAGGACTGCATAAAGCTTTGATTTGAATTGCTCTTTGCACCCTTAAGATACCGATGTGTCTGATAACTGCCCTGCGACAGCTCAATGATACAAACCGCAAGATTGGAGCAATGGTCCGCAATTCTTTCAAAGGAATTGACAATATCAAAAAACAGCATACCGTTCTCAACACTGCATTCATCCTTTTCCATTCTTTTAGCGTGCCTTGACCTTAGCTGTGCCTTCAGGTTATTTATAACCTGTTCAAGGGGTTCAACCGTTGCGGCAAGCTCTGTATCATCATTTATAAAAGCTGTAACCGCCTTTTCCATAATTTCTTTTACAGCACTGCTCATAACCTTCAGATCATCATTGGCATCATCAGAGAAGTGAATTTTACCCTTATGCATCTGTTTTTTTATCTTAAGAATATTTGCACCGTAATCCCCTATTCTTTCAAAATTACCGATTGCGTGATTAAGCTTTGAAATTTTAACCGAATCATCAACACTCAGATCCATTGAACTGATTTTAACAAGATAGGTTTCAAGCTCGTCCTCAAAAGCATCCAGTCTTTTTTCATTTTCCTTAATTTTTGCCTGTTTGGTATTGGAGTATGCTTTAATAAAATCAATGCAAAGCATAATATTTTCTTTTGCAAGCAGTCCCATTTTATCACATTCTTCCTTAACCTTGTCTATGGCAAAGGATGGGGACATAAGAAATCTTTCTTCTACGAGAGGAGCCTCTGTTTCTTTATCATTGTCACGCACAATAAGACAGGCAAGTTTTTCAAGCTGTTTACCAAATGGAAAAAGTACAATTGTTGCAAAAATATTGAAAGCAGTATGAATAACGGCAATATCAGCTGCACTTACAATATTTTCTATAAACGGCAATTTAACAATATAATTCACACCGTAAAACAGAATCATAGCAAGTATAACGCCTATTGTGTTGAAGGCAAGATGAACTACTGCTGTTCGTTTTGCATTTTTGCTTGTACCTGCCGATGAAATCATAGCAGTAATACAAGTGCCTATATTTTGACCTAAAATAATCGGAAAGGCTGATGAAACCGTGACGCCGCCTGTAACAGTCAGTGCCTGCAATATACCTACTGATGCAGATGATGACTGAATCACTGCTGTAAGCAGAGCACCGGCAACAACACCCAAAACAGGATTGGAGAATTTCGTAAGCAATCCTGTAAAGGCAGGAACATCCTTAAGCGGAGCAACTGCACCGCTCATAGCCTCCATACCGAACATTAAAACGGCAAATCCTAAAAGGATAGAGCCGACATTTTTCTTTTTCTCGCTCTTGCAAAAGCTATAAAGTATAATTCCTATAAGTGCCAGAACAGGCGTAAAGGATGATGGCTTAAACAGACTGATAAACACATTTGAGCTTTCGATGCCTGTAAGAGACAACAGCCAGCTTGTGATAGTTGTACCTATATTAGAACCCATTATGATTCCTATAGCCTGACTGAGTGACATAATTTTCGAGTTAACAAAGCCCACAGCCATTACTGTTACTGCAGAAGAGGACTGAATCACAGCAGTTATACCAGCACCCAAAAGCAAGCCTTTTATTCTGTTATTCGTCATCTTTTCCAGTATGGTTTCAAATTTACCGCCGCCGAGCTTTTCAAGAGATGCTCCCATATAATTCATACCGAACAGGAACATAGCAAGTCCACCCACTAAAGTTAAAACATTAAATATATTCATTTTTATCACCTCAGCTGTATAGTAACGCGGTACAATTAAATGCTGATTTAGTTTGTGTAAAATTATGGTAAAGTATTCAAAAAAAGAACGGAATGAAAATCCTCAGATTCCCATTCCGTTTTCAGACAAAACAAACATTTATTTTAATCAAGCGTACTATTTTTCTTTTCTTCGTATTTTTTCAATACAAAGTTAACCAGAATGCAAGCAATAATACCGCCAAGCACATTAAGTATTACATCATCAATATCAATGCATCTGTAATTATAACCGATAAGAAGTCCTATGATGAATTGTATCATTTCTATAGATACAGAAAAAAGCGATACGCCGATTAATCTGTTCTTGAAATCTTTAATGTAAAAACTAAAGAAAATTCCTAAAGGCGTCAGCATAATAAAATTGCCCAGAACAGATACCAGACCATATGGCGAATGATCTTTAACCGATTCCGAAATGCTCTCAGCAATGCTTTTAAAGGGAATAAAATTGTTTGCCACACTTTCTGCAGCAGTACTAATTCTTATTGGGAAAAAGCATACGGCAATAACCAATGAAATGTATATGCCGAAGGACATATTTAATAACCATTTGTTTAATTTGACCTTTTTTACAGCCATTATGATTCCGAAGATCACCAGAAATACAAATTCCAGCAGAAGAATGCCTTCTCTTAATATAGTCATATTTATTTCCTCTTATGTATTTTTATATTACGTTGATGTTTGAAGAATAGCACCTGCTTTTTAATAGTTCATTAATAAAGTGTATTTAAAAATAAAATATTATCTAAAAAAGCTGAGGATACAAACCCCAGCTTTTCTTTAAAACTCTCTTTTTTTATAAACCTTTACGGATATAAGCAAGGATACCGTCATAAGTATAACCGCTGCTGCTGCAATTAAAAATGAATATTTGCTCGGCTCAAATTCACTCTCAACAAGTGCTCCCTCTGAGCTGTTGAGTGCGGATATAACATTTATCACAACAGCCATTGTTGAGATAATTATAATATTGATAATTCTTCCCTTTAAGTAGCCGAATCTGAATATAATCGGCAGGACAACTGTTGGTGCGATCGTACCGCAAAACAGCATTATGGATATAAGACCGATCGTATATGAAATGCTTAAATTACAAGTAACTACCAGCACAATGCTTTCAATCAGAACAATGGGCACAATAAATATAATCAAAAGAATATATTTTTCAAGCACAATCTTTGTCCTTCCGATTGGAAGAAGAATTTCGTACTTATTCCATTTGTGGGCTTCATCGTATGCCATTACTGTTATCGGCAGCATTGAGAATATTGCTGCTGAATAATATGCAAAGTACATTGAAGAAGCTTGGGAAACGGCAGATATTATAAAAAATAACAATCCTATCGGCAAAAGCATCAGGCAATGCTTTTTTATCATTATAAAATCTTTAACAAGTAAACCCTTCATCTTTCATACCCTCTTATCATATAAACAAATAAATCCTCAAGATTTATAGGTATCAAATTCATATTTCCTTTTACCGCACTCTTTTTCACAACTGCACTTACACCGTATTCATTTTTTCTGATACCGAGAACAGATGACTTTTCAAAATCGTTTATCTCATCCTCCGTACACTGAATGATGCAGTAGTTATTAAGGAGTTCGTCCTTCTCTTCAAACAAAATCAATTTACCTTTATGCATAAAGGCGATATAATCACAAAGCTTTTCCAGGTCGCTGACGATGTGTGACGAAATCAGAATGGAATGATTTTCATCTCTTGTGAAATCATAGAAGATATCCAGTATTTCATCACGCACCACAGGGTCAAGTCCGCTGGTTGCCTCATCAAGAATCAGCAGCTTTGCGTTGTGTGAAAGTGCAACGGCAATATACAGTTTCATCTTCATTCCCTTTGAGAAATCCTTTATTTTCTTGTTTAAAGGCAACGAAAACTTTTTCAGGTAAGAATAGTATTCGCTCTCATTCCAGGCAGAATAAATATTTTTAAATACAGCGTTGATTTCGTCTGCATTAAAGCTTTCAGGCAGACCGTTTTCCTCCATAACAACGCCGATATCCTCCTTTGACACGGATTTGTGATCCTGTCCGAGTATGGATATACTGCCGCTGTCCTTATGAACCATATCAAGAATGAGCTTTATTGTTGTGCTTTTTCCTGCACCGTTTTCACCGACCAATCCCAGAATATATCCACCCGGAAATGTCAGATTCAAATTATCTATTTTAAACCCCTTATAGGCTTTGCTTAAATTTTTTATTTCAATCGCATGCATTGTTTAATCACCCACCATAATATCAATCATATCAATGATATCCTGCTTACTGAGATTGCAGGACGCTGAAAGCTGAATAATTTTATCTATATAGTCCTCAATCTTCTTAAGATTCTCTTCTCTTAAAAGCTCTGTATTCTTCTGTGCTACAAAGCAGCCTTTTCCTGCAACGGTATAAATAAAGCCGTCGTGCTCAAGCTCATCATAGGCACGCTTTGTTGTGATAACGCTTATCCTTAAATCCTTTGCAAGATTTCTTATAGACGGCAGCGGCTCATCTTCACAAAGCGTTGAATTAATAATCTGTGCTTTTATCTGATTATAAATCTGCTCATAAATCGGATTTCCGCTTTTATTATCAATAAAGATATGCAAGCAATCGCCTCTCTTCTTGTTTACTGTATATTTACAGTATATACAGTTGAAACAGATTTGTCAATAGAAAACTAAATTTATTTTATGAAAATATCTGACAATATTTTGGGCATATTAATAATGCAGAAAAAGGATAAAGGTGATTTTATATGAAATACGTTTGTGATGTTTGCGGCTGGGAATACGATGAAGAAAAGGGATACCCTGAAGGCGGAATTGCACCCGGCACGAAATGGGAGGACGTTCCTGATGATTTTCAGTGTCCCCTTTGCTTTGTGGGTAAAGACCAGTTTTCAGAAATGTGACAAACAAAACAGCAGACAGTCTAAAAAAACTGTCTGCTGTTTTGCTGTTTACTTAAATACGATTTTAACAGGATTTTTCTTATTGAACTTTTCAAGTTCTTCCATAAGCTGCTTAAACTCATCCTCATTCAGGGGTTCACGTTCTTCAGGATAGTCCCAGCGTTCAAAAGGATTTTCACGGGTACAAAGCATTTTTCCGTCAGCGAGCACCCAGGTAAAGGCCAATATCTTTCTTTTATTTTTTACATAATAAAGGACGCCTTCACTGCCCTTTGATACATTTTTGAAATAAGCAAGACCCTTTGCCTCCTTCATAATAATCCTTACCTGCTGGTCAGGAGGGAGATTACGAAACTGGTGACGGTTAATCAAAGGAAAAACAATGATTCCAAGCACAAGTATAACTGCAGCTATTATAACAATCTGTATTGCAGACATCACTGCTCCACTCCTATTGTAATAATCTCAAACGGCTTATATTCGATAACATCGGTTTCGCCCTCAGCCTCTTCAAGCATATTGAGGAGCTTAACCTTTCTGTCAAGCCTGATTTTACCGCGTTTACCGTCCTGCTCTGAAAGGCGGATAACAGTCATTGTGCCATCCTCAGACTTTTTCATTGCCTGCATATAAAGAGGAGCAAAGCACTCTGCGTTATAATCCACATCTGCTTTTACGAGCGGAATATTATACTGAAATGCAATATTATTAATACCTGCATCAACGGCATTTTTACTGTGCGGCATAATCATATAACAGAAATTATGATGACCGATATCACTTGTCACGTCAGGACGTATTGTGGCACGAAGCAGTGACAGGGACATTGTATGATTATCAAATCCGATACCGTACTTGCCGTCGTTTACAAGTGCAACACCGCCGTCAGTCTCCGCCAAATCAGCCCATTTATGATGACAGGTTTCAAAGCGTGCCTGCTGCCAAGTAGTATTCTTATGCGTATCACGTTCAATAAAGCCGGCTGAGGTATCGCAAAGTGCCTTACGTGTCAGAACATTGCAGCCAAACTCAGCCTTTGCCAGCTTATGCTTTTCGTTCCAGTCAACAATGTTTTCAACCTCAATACCCCTGCTGCGTCTGAATACACGAATCAGCATGGTCCAGCTTGATTTATCGGTTTCAAGAACGGTCTTAAAGGTTGCACTTTCTCCGTCCTGCTCACAAAGAGCAAGAGGCTCACTCACACTGATTCCAATCTGCTTATCCTTGTAGTTCGGCAGGATATCCCAAGCATCGTAGTTACCCGGACAGTCTGTATATATCTTAAGCTTGTTGAAGTCACCATCTGCCCATTCCCTGTCATTCTCCTTGTCAAAGAGTGATGCGATTGAGCCGTCGGCATTAAATCTGATAGAGTAATATGGTGTTTCAACCGTATCACCGACGGTTATCCATTCACCCTTGAAATGGTTCACTCTGATGCCTGCAGATGAAAGTGCAGGAATATTCGGAACAACCCAGTTACCCTTTTCGCCATAACGTGTGGCAGTGCCTCTTTTATTCGGAATGAAGGTAAGTGCGTCACGCTTAAAATTGAGTGTGTTGAAATACTTTGAGCCTGTACCGATAATCTTATCCAGTCTTTCCTCAATCTCCTTATAATCTGCCATTGCATCCTCATAAACAGGATGAATATGAGAGCCGGGCAGAATATCGTGGAACTGGTTAATCAGCAGCTTTTTATAGATGTCGGTAATCTCCTCTGTGTTATCCTCACCACGAAGAACAGAAAGCATTTCCGCATCTCTGAGCTTATACTCAAGTCGGCGGTTGGCACGCTTCATATGTGATTTTGTTGTGAAGGTACCGCGATGCATTTCAAGATAAAGCTCGCCGTCCCATGTTTCAAGGCTGTCATTGTTTTTCAGATTTTTCTCAAGAAACTCAGCACCGCCCATATGCTCGCACTTAGGCATAATGGAAAGCTTATCAAATCTGTGCATAAGCTCAATCATTTCCTCAGTACAGCCTGAGCCGCCGTCACCGTAGCCGAACATATTCATTGTCTGTCCGCCGCTGTCCTTATCAATATATGCCTCCCAGTTTTCCTGAATCTGTGACGGCATATTCCAGGTAATGAAATGGGTTGGCGGAACACAGGCAAGAACGTCCGTGCCGTCAATACCCTTCCAGATAAAGTTGTTATGCGGAAAGCGGTTTGTATCATTCCAGGTTGACATCTTGTTTGACACAAAATAATCAACACCGCTTTTCTTTAAAATCTGAGGCAATATCCAGCTATTGCCGAACACATCAGGCAGCCACGCATTATGAACGGTTTTACCGAACATTCTTTTATATGTCTGCTGACCGTAAAGACACTGGCGAATCAAAGACTCAGCAGAAGGGACATTGCAATCAGGCTCAACGTACATTGCGCCCACAGGCTCAAACTGACCGTTTGCAACCTTTTCCTTAAGCTCGGCAAACACATCAGGATAATACTTTTCAAGCGTTTCATAAACATACGGCTGTGTATGTGTGTACTTGAAATCAGGGTATTTATCCATAAGCCTGAGCTGAATTAATACAGTACGCAGATTCTTCTGCACCGCATGGATTCTGCGCCAGTAATAAGCAATATCAAGGTGAGAATGTGCAATCAGTGCAACATCACCATTGCCCTTATAATTATCATTGGCAAATACAACATCATTCAGATATTTCTGACAGTCCTCAACGCCTGTAAGCTCATCACTGTCAAAGTCGATTAAATTCATTGCATTGTTAAGCTCTTTGTTGAGAAAATTCCTGTAGTCCTCATTGAACAAATCACTTTTAGCAATATCAATCAAAAGCTCAAAATCCCATACAAGATCCTGCACAGCGTGATTCACAGTACAGATATATGCACCCTCAAAAATCTGGCGGCAGCCACGAACGGAAAGGGACTCCGGATTACGCTCATCATCCGGCTTTGAACGGTTATAGCCCATCATCTCAAAATGAAGCGTCTTTTTATCATCCACATAAGGTGAAAGGAGCATACGCTCTCTGTTTGGGTCAACACCGCCTACATATTTTCCGTTTACCTTAACACAGATTTCAGCCGCTGTTTTCAGTGAAAACCAGAGCTCCTTGCCCTGAAGTTCCTGAGGGATATCCACATCCGCTTTAATAAAAGCCGTACCATCAGGGGTGAAATACATATCGCCCTTATTGAGCGGTCTGTAATCCTCGCTGTAATACGCAAACTCCATTTCGGAAATCTGACGTGCATCGCGAATCATAAGATTCTTGATTTCCCATTTACTGTCATATATATAACGCTTAAGCCAGCCGAAGCGTAAATCAGTCCATTCCTCAGGACGCATTGAACGTCTGACTACTTTAATATGTGCCATGCTTCAATCCCCCCTTACATATCCTGAAAATAAGGCTTTTTGCGAATGGCAATCACCTTAACATTCTTCTTTAAATCTTTTTTGATCTGCTCCTCTATCCACTGTGTACAGCGGTTAAGAATCAGACATTTTGAACACTCCCCCCTGAAAATAAGAGAAAGCTCATTGTTATCAAGTGAGACAAACTCAACCCAGCCGCCGTCGCCCTGGAGCTTAGGCTGTAAAACAGTTTCAACATAATTCTGTACTTTATTCATAACGTCCTCCAAATAAAAATGAATTTGAACTGTTATTCGTTAATTTTACCGTAAAGGCATTTTGTATTTTCCTTTTCAATAACCAATCCGCAGTAGTTACACATAATACATTTTGCCTGTCTCTGACTGCCGTTCATAAGCTTTGTAACCAAGTTCGGCTCGCAGATAAACGGTCTGCACATGGAAACGCAGTCAGCCATACCGCTACCGACAATATACTCCATATCATCAAGCCTGTGTATTCCGCCCACTGCAATAACAGGGATTGAAACATTTTTCTTAATCAAAGCCGCATTGCGGACATTGAAATTTTCAAGCGGCACCGGCTGTTTTATCATCGGATTCACAAGATTTGCCGCCTTAAGTGAAAACGCCTTTAACCCCTTTGGAAAGGATGCACAGGGCTCCTTATATTTAAAAACTGCATCCATAGGCATAACACGGCTTCGCATTGTGCTCATTCCGTCCTCAACACTGCCGCAGGAAATTTCAACGCAGTCAAGCCCTGCCTGTTCAAGACGTTTAACAATTTCAATGCTTTCGTCAATATTCATTCCGTTTTTTCTGTTATCAAAAGCACTGAGCTTTATCCATACAGGCATATTGTCAGTCTTTTCCTTAATTCCTTTAATAATCAGCTCAACGATTTTACAGCGGTTTTCAAGACTTCCGCCCCAGCTGTCACTGCGTCTGTTGCCGTATTTTGACATAAAGTCGTGGAGCAGATAACCGTGACCGCCGTGAAGCTGAACACCGTCAAAGCCTGCTTTTTTTGCTCTTACAGCGGCAGAAACAAAATCATCTATTATCTGATAGATTTCCGATTCCTCAAGCGCCTTAGCCTTATCCCAGTAAAAAAGATGACGCATTGCAGTGGGTGCAGCCTTCTGAACGCCGATTGCCTTTGACGATGTCTGCCTGCCGCAATGGGCCAGCTGTGCAATAATCGGTGTGTCATATTCATGAACAGCAGCCGTTAAAGCCTTGTAGCCGTCAACCAGCTCATCCTTATGTATTTTAAGCATTGCAGGATAGGGTGACATACCGTTTTCACTGACACCTGCATAGCCTGTAATAATACAGCCCACATTGTTTTTCGCAAGATAGGCATATTTGCTAATCAGCCTTTGAGTAGGCATACCGTTTTCGTCAGCCAGTCCGTCGTGCGTTGCAGAACGGATAATCCTGTTTTTCAGCGAAACACCGCCGATGTTTACCTTTTCAAAAATCATATCAGCTGTTGATTATATCCTTAATTTTATTTCTTATATTCTCAAGTCTTGCGGCAGCATTCTCCCTGCTCTTATCAACGATGGAATAGTACACCTTGATTTTAGGCTCTGTGCCTGACGGACGAACTGCCATCCATGAGCCGTCCTTCCAGATATATTTCAGTACATTTTCCTTCGGCAAATCACGAATACCTATGCTGAAATCAATGATTTCCTCAATACCGTCAAAGAGTGCCTTGCCTGTATTTCTGAAATCAGACATCAGACTCTGTATTTTTTCTGCTCCGTCCTTGCCCTTAAGAACAAAGGAGTCAAGAAAATCAAGATAGTAGCCGTATTCATCATAAATCTCATTCAGTCCGTCAACAAGTGTCTTGCCCTGATTCTTATACCATGCAGCCATCTGGCAGATGAGCATAGAGGATACAACAGCGTCCTTATCCCTTGCGTGTATACCTACAAGATAGCCATAAGACTCCTCATATCCGAGAACAAATTCCTGCTCACCTGTTTGCTCATATCTGTTAATCTTATCGCCGATATACTTAAAGCCGGTAAGCGTTTCCTCAATCTGTAAACCGAATTTTCTGCCGATATTTGCACCAAGCTCAGAGGTAACAATGGTTTTAACAAGCGTTGACTTTTCATTCAGCTGTGCTTTTTTCATTGTCAGAACAAACTTTACAAGCAGTGCACCTGTCTGATTGCCCGTGAAGAGCTTATAATCGTCACCATCCTTAACGGCAATGCCCACTCGGTCACAGTCAGGGTCTGTGCCGAGAACTAAATCAGCATCAATCTCCTTAGCCTTTTCAATCGCAATGGTAAGTGCATCCTTTTCCTCAGGGTTAGGTGAACGGACCGTTGAGAAATTGCCGTCAGGGAGTTCCTGCTCCTTAACAACAGTAACATCAAGTCCCTCAAGCATTCTTCTAACAGGGATATTGCCTGTGCCATGAAGAGGGGTATAAACAATCTTCAGATCACTTTTTTCTTCATAAAGGGACTGCTTTTTAACCTCTGCAAGAAAAGCGGAAAGCTCTTTCTCTCCAATATAGGTAATCAGCTCACTGTCCTCAGCAAAAGGAATGGAGGAGTAATCAGTTATATCGTTGATAAATGAAATCGCATTTTTCGCATCCTCCGTGCAGAACTGACATCCCTTATCATCATAGACCTTATAACCATTATACTCTTTCGGATTATGTGATGCGGTAAGCATAACACCTGCCGTGCAGGAAAGATAATGCGTTGTGAAGGAAAGAACAGGAACAGGCACAACCATTTCATAAATGTAAACCTTTATGCCCTCTGAGGCAAAAACACCTGCTGCTTTTTTTGCAAAATACTGTGAATTGTTTCTTGTATCATAAGCAATGGCAACAGAAATATCCCCGCTGTTTTTGCTCTTAAGATATCTTGCAAGGCCGAGTGTTGCCTTGCCCACAGTATATCTGTTCATTCTGTTTGAGCCTGCACCCATAATACCGCGCAGACCGCCTGTACCGAATGCAAGGTCCTTATAAAATCTGTCCTCAATCTCTTTTTCGTCGGTTATTGAATTGAGCTCTTCTTTTGTATTTTCATCAGCGAAATCAAGCCACTGATTATACTTTTCCTCGTACGTCATAACAAAGTTCTCCGAATTTATAAATTATTTAAAGTACATATAGTACTGGCATTTAATCATACCATTATAAAGCTTACGACGCTTGTCCGCCTTTTTGCCGAACACCCTTTCAAATTCCTCGTCAGGGGAAATAATACCGTAAGACCAGCCGTGTTTTGAAACGAATTTATCCCCCATTATGCGGTAAAGCTTTTCTGCCTGACGTATATCCAGCATACGCTCACCGTAAGGCGGATTGGTTATCAGTGTACCCTTTTCCGTTGTAGGGTTAAAATCCTTAATATCCTTCGTTTCAAGTCGTAAAAATTTATCAACCTTGATTCTTTTCGCATTATTCATTGTCAGCTCTAAAGCGTGAAAATCAATATCACTGCCAAAGGCAACAAAGTCCGTGTCCGTCTTGATAATATCGTGACAGCGTTCACGCTCCTGCTTCCAGGCACTTTCAGGAAGGAAGCCCCAGCGGTCACATTCAAAGTTACGATTTATTCCCGGAGCAATATTATGTGCCATCATAGCACCCTCAATCAGGATTGTACCGCTGCCGCAGAAAGGGTCATAAAGTGTATGATAATGTCTGAGCCTTGAAAGATTGCAAAGAGCCGCCGCCAGTGTTTCCCTTATCGGTGCATCATTCGCCTCAGGACGGTAGCCTCTCTTATGAAGTCCTCTGCCTGTAGTATCAAGCATAACTGTTACATTATCCTTCATAATGGAAAACTGTATCTGATGCACAGGACCGCTTTCCTCAAACCAGGAGGTATTATAATCCTCCTTAAGTGATTCCACAACTGCTTTTTTAATAATTTTCTGACAGTCGGGAACAGAGTGGAGTACAGAGTTTATACTGTAGCCTTTAACAGGAAAAGTATCCGCTGAGCCGATAAATTCCGACCAAGCTAACGCTTTTACACCCTGAAACAGTTCTTCAAAGGTGACAGCCTTGAATCGGTCAAGCACGATAAGAATACGTTCAGCGTACCGGCTGTTGATGTTTGCTCTTGCAAGAATATTTTCGTCGCCTTCAAAAAATACTCTTCCGTTTTCGGCAGAAACATTTTCCGCCTCCATAAATTTCAATTCATCTGCAACCAGACCTTCCAGACCTAAAAGGCAGGGTGCAACCATTTGTAAATACATAAAATAATTCCTTTATATAGTCTTGCTTGCGTGTCTTGTAACGTGGCAGCCAACATTAACTGCCACAGGCAGACCTGCAATATGTGTCGGATAGGTTTCGATATTCACACAGAGTGCCGTTGTTTTTCCGCCAAAGCCCTGCGGACCGATATCAAGTGCGTTAATCTTTTCAAGAAGCTCCTTTTCCATATCGGCATAAAATTCATCTTCATTTCTGTCGGAAACATTTCTGCAAAGAGCTTTCTTTGCAAGGACTGCACTGTACTCAAAATCGCCGCCGATACCTACACCGATAACGACAGGCGGACAAGGATTGGAGCCTGCTGTCCTAACACAGTCAACAATAAAACCTATTATATCCTCACGCTTTGCAGACGGAGTAAACATTTTCAGTCTGCTCATATTCTCACTGCCGAAACCCTTAGGAGCTGCAGTAATCTTAATTTTATCGCCGTCAACAATGGAGGTGTGAATAATTGCAGGAGTATTATCGTTTGTATTCACACGATTTTTAAACGGATCGGCAACTACCGACTTTCTGAGCAAGCCGTCAATATAACCCTGACTTACACCGTCATTGACCGCCTTGACAAAGGGATCACCTGTGATATGAACATCCTGTCCGATTTCGGCAAATATAACCGCCATACCTGTATCCTGACAAATCGGAATATCCAGCTCCTTAGCTGCATCAATATTCGCCTCCAGGTCGGAAAGAATAGACTTTGCGATATCATTTGTTTCTGATTTTTTTGAACATCCGATACAGTCAATCAAATCATCCGGCAGAATTTTATTCGCCCTGATTACCAAATCCTTTACTGTTTTTGTAATTTCACTTGAATGAATCTCTCTCATAATTAACCTCTAAATCTATCATCAAAAAAAAGACCGAGATACTCGGTCTTGATAACTTATTCACTTTCGCTTGAAGAAATGTCGTAAAAAACAATTTCGTCAGATTTTACATATCCTTTTTCACGAGCCTTCTGTTCGATATAATCGTCCTTGTTCTCATTTTCAAGAACAGCCTGAAGCTGCGCATTATCCTGATTCTGTTCATCAAGCTTAGCTGCAATCTCCTGCTTCTGAATTTCAAGACGATTGATATCGGCACTCTGATTCACAACGCTGACGCCGAAGAAAACAAACACTCCGATAAGAAGCAATGTTATCAGAAATACAGGAATATTCTTTTTTTGTGAAAAAAATGATTTGAAAGAAAATTTACTTTTCTTCGTCATTTCCCTTTTCATAGCCGTCACCTTTGTTTTTCCTGCCAAAAGACTTTTTCATACGTACGGCTATATTATAATATATATTATATATTGAATGCAACACTTTTTTAAAACTTTTTGTAACATTTTTTAACTGAATTTTAATCTTTTTTGACAGTCTGATTTCAATGGATTTTGTAACATATCCCAATGTAAAGGTATAAAGCAGAAAGCCGATGATCATAAAAAACAAATTCAGCATTCGGATTGCACCGCTGTTGAATATAAGATAATAGCAGAATACTGCTATTGCACTGATTATCCAGAAGAAAAAGTCGAAAAAAAATTTATCATTCAGTATCAGTCTGGGCAGACGAAAAAAATCAAAAACAAAGCCTAAGGCAGCACCAAGCAACACAGCATAAAACAGTGCTTCACCCACCAAAGAGCCTTTTCAGTACAGATGTCTGGGTGAATTTTTCGCTGTATGAAAGGGATGATATTTTACCGCTGACAGTCAGTAATCCTGTTTCAATGCTGAGCTCCTCAATATGAAGCAGCTCCCCCTTTATAATAAGCTCACCGGTATCGCACACGGCAACAATTTCCTGCTCATTGAAAGCATCCACATCATTGATTCCGGTAACAGAAAGATTTGCCCTGTTGGTGAGGGTTATAGTATGCTGTGTTTCCTTTTCCATAAAAATCACCTGCTAAATACTATGCAGGTGATTTTACGCTTATTCATATAAAAATATCAGCTATATCTGCTCGTACATTTTAAGGGCATCTTCTTTTAATGCGTGCTCTGTTACAAGCAGAACTTTGTAGGTTTTTACGTTTGTACCCAAAGATATTTTTATTTCGTCGCCGACCTTTACATCATAGGATGCTCTGGCAATTTTGCCGTTCACCTCAACCTTACCGGCATCACAGGCCTCATTCGCAATGGTTCGTCTTTTAATAATTCTGGAAACCTTTAAATATTTATCTAATCTCATATAAAACACCAAATATAAAAAATTAAGGACACCACGATGTGATGCCCTTTTGAATATCAAAACTTATTTTACAGCATCCTTAAGAGCTGAACCAGCCTTGAATGTAGGAACCTTTGTCTCAGGAATTGACATAGGAGCCTTTGTAAGAGGATTGATACCCTCGCGAGCTGCACGAGTCTTAACAGCAAATGTACCGAAACCAACAATTGAAACCTTGTCACCGTCAGCAAGTGCATCCTTAACTGAATCTAAAACTGCTGATACTGCAGCCTCTGCGTCCTTCTTTGAAAGTTCTGCCTTAGCAGCAACTGCTGCTACGAGTTCTGTTTTATTCATTTGAAATTCCTCCGTTTTGCCGATTACTCAGCATTTAATATTTTCTTTGCCTCTTCCCACAGCAAATCAAGCTGTTCGAGTGATGAATCCTTCATAGATATACCCTTTTCCTCAGCAAGCTGTTCCACAACAGTAAAACGCCTGATGAATTTGTCTGTAGCTTTTGTCAAAGCCTCTTCACTGTCAACATCAATAAATCTTGAAACATTGACACAGGAAAAAAGCAAATCTCCGAACTCATCCTCAATATCAGATGAAGCGCCATGAGCAATGGCATCTGTTAACTCGTTAATCTCCTCACGAATTTTGCTGAATGCACCTTCGCTGTTCTGCCAGTCAAAACCGACTTTTGAAGCTTTGCTCTGCACCTTTTGCGCACGCATAAGTGCCGGCAGCTCAACAGGTATGCTTGACATGGACTGACTCTGCTTTTTCATGCCCTTAGTCTTAAGCTTAACTGCATCCCAGCTTGAAAGAGCCTCGTCAACATTATCTGCCTTAACACTGCCGAATACGTGCGGATGACGGATAATCAGTTTTTGACAAATATCATTGCAGACATCATCAAAATCAAAATGCTTCTGTTCCCTCTCCATTTCACAATGAAGTGCAACCTGAAGAAGAACATCGCCAAGCTCTTCCTTGAGACCCTCTACGTTTTCTTTATTAATGGCCTCAATAACTTCATAAGTTTCCTCAATAAAATTTTTCTTTATTGAAAAATGAGTCTGTGCTCTGTCCCAAGCACAGCCGTCAGGTGTTCTCAGTAAAGCGACTATTGAAATTAAATCTTTGATATTATACTTATCTTTCTGTTCAAATTCAATCGCCACAAAACCACACACCTTTGATTAACTTGTCTATTATGAATAATACAATAAACAAGCGGAAATTTCAAGTAGTTATGCATAAATTTTACATTATTTTAATGTTTTTAGCTCTTTAAATGAAATGCTTTTCATCAAAATGAGAAGTATCCCAAAAGATAATAGACAACTGGCTACACTCAGCACAAAAACACCACGTTCTGACATAGAGGCACTTATCGACTGTCTTATACCTGATGTGACAAAATATGACAAAGCAGCACAGGCACAAGGCTTTAAATATATCTCAAAAAGATTGAATTTGGCATTTGTCTTTTTGTATATTGTAATCATATTCCAGATGAGTATGATTAAAAAACCTGCAAAATTTGAAACGGCACTGCCGAGTATATTTATTTCATTAACAGGTATCAAAATAAAATTAAGAGCAACTCTGACTGCTGCTGAAACGGCAAAGGGCATAATCGTCTGTTTTGCAAAGCCCAATGCCTGTGTGCAGTAAACCGATGTGGAAGCTGCAGCACAGGGAAGCGAGGAAACCGCAAAAGCAAATAACAGCCTGCCTGCATTAGAGACTATATCTGCATTATTTTTACTGTAAAACAAAGTGAGAATATCATTATAAAACAAAGCAATCATGATTCCGCCGCACACTGATATAATCACTGTATATTTGAAAATACTTGTTAAAAGAGAGGAAAACCGCTCCTGTCCCCCCTCATAGGCCGTACTTACCGCAGGAACGGCAGTAACACCAAGTGCCATAACAATGGCAGGTATCAGATTTCTGAAATCAAGAGCGACGGCAAATATCCCCAGCACATATGTATATATATCATTATCCGATGCCATATACTGTGCAGATAAAGCATTGGCATCGCAAAGCGTAAGGCAATACTGTATGGATGATGAATCCGCAAAATTCGCAAGACTTTGTACAACGGTTGCACCAACAAGCCCTGCACTGAAAATCAAAAGCTCGGAATAGGCATCCTTACTGTCAATCCCCTCTTTATAGGAAAATTTATATTTTATATTTGTATATATTCCGGCAAAGACATAGCTTGCAATACTGCCCAGCGTCACGCCAAGCATAGCACATGCTGAGGTTATCGGATAAATGACGGACAAAGCCTGCTGTTCACTGTTAACCGCTGCACCCAGAATCATTGAATTTTCAATATAACCTCCGAAGAGCCAGCTCATTGAAAGACGAGCAAAGAGCAGTCCGAATATCATTTTGAAAAGTGCCTCAATCAGTTGACTGTAAGCAGTAGCTTTCATATCAAGAAAGCCTTCCGAAAAGGCTCTGTGACAGGCGCACAGACAGCTGAAAAACACCGACGGTGCCAATGCAAGAATTGTATAAATACTCTTAGGTGAAGATGAAATCCAATCCGCATATGGCTTTGCCATAATAAGCATCACTGCCATACCGATAATACCTACTATAAGAAACAGCTTTTTTGACGCCTTTCGGAGTGCTGCAATTCTGAATCTGTCACCCTTCGCCTCATAGCTGCTTACAAGCCTTGTGAGAGCAAGCGGAAAAGCGCCCATTGTAAGTGCATGAATAGGCATACATAAATTATAAGCGACAGTAAAATAGCCTCGTCCGGTTGCACCGATATAATTCGTTAAAGGTATCTTGTAAACTGCACTGATAACCTTAACAATTACAGTTGCCGCCAGCAGAATAAACGCTGAGGCAATATATCTTTGCTTAATACTCTGTTTCAATAAATCACCTTAAATAGGCAGCAGCCGAAATAAAAAAATCAGGCAGTACAAAAATGTACTGCCTTTAAAATTCTCTTTAAAATTCTGATTTATTATTTATTATTCATTACTTGCATCGGTTACTTCAGCATCATCAGCCTCAACAGTAACCTCAGTCTTATTCATTTTATCAAACTCTTTCTGAAAAGCATCGCGCGTTTTCTTTGTGGCAGATGCCACCGCTTCATTGAACTGTAATTTCGCTTCTTCAATCTCTATCGTTAAAAGCTCAATCTTTTCCTTGAGCAATGCAATTCTGTTTGCAACATCCTCAAGTTCAGACTGATTAACCTCTTCTCCGATATAGCTGTTATACTGCAGCTCACCATACTTTTCAAATAATCTTGAAAGCTTTGTTTTGGCATCAAGGCATTCAACCTTTTTTCTGCTCATTTCAAGATGCTCGGCACTTTTTTTGCTGACGGTCTCCGCCATATCCCTTGTCTTATTAAAGACCTCTTCAAGCTTAGGATTATTCATCAAATCATTCGTACCGAATATATCACTGAATTTCATTGCCATTATTACCACCTCTAATACATTATATTACAATTTGTAAAACATTGCAATACTTGAGGTGTATATTTATATATATTCATTATAAAATTTTAATATACCGCTTTTTCTTGAAAGAATTTCATCAAAATCATCAATATATTCATATGGATATTTATAATTATATATTCTCTCGATTTTTCCTGTTTTCTGATTTTTCAGTCTGGTAACGGCCCCTGCACCTACTGCAAAAACAGAGTGTGTCTCGTCCATCATATAGACATTATAGAGACAATCCATACCCTCCTTGCACCAGCCCACATTTTCGAGATTGCCCAGTGATTTTGACTGTCGGTACATATAATACGGATAGTAATTGTTATCAGACAAAGCTCGATTGGAATAGTCCACCATATCCGAAACAGTCAGTCTGTCCGTCAAATCAAAGGTGCTTTCACGAGTAACCATATAGGCCGCTGATTTCAGTGCAAGAGTATGTACGGTTATCGACTCGGCACCCAAATCAATCGCTTTATCAATACTGCTTTTGAATGAGGCTGAATCATCCTTAGGAAGGCCTGCAATAAAGTCCATATTGATGTTATCAAAGCCGCATTCCCTTGCCAGATGAAACGCATCAACGGTCTGCTTTGCAGTATGTTTTCTGCCGATTGCCTCCAGCACATCATCATTAAAGGACTGCGGATTAATGCTGATACGCGTAACACCTGCACTTTTTAAAGCATTCAGCTTTTCACGAGTCACCGTATCAGGTCTGCCTGCCTCAACAGTATATTCACGCAGTGCGGATAAATCAAAATTCCTGCTTATTGTATTAAAAATTTTTGCTAAGGCTTCAGCGTCAAGGGTCGTAGGCGTTCCGCCGCCGAAATAAACGGTTTCAAGCCTTAGGTCAAGCTCTTTTGCAATTTTTCCTGTCTCCTCAAGCTCCCTGCAAAGCAGCTCAACATAAGGTACTATCAGCTTTTTTGTACGCTCAATGGAGTGTGAAACAAAGGAGCAATATGAACAGCGAGTAGGACAAAACGGAATGGAAACATAGAGGGAAAAGGATTTCTCCCCTGAAAGAGAAATAATCTGATTTTCATGCCCCATAACCTCAATTGCCAAATCTGTTTTCTCAGGTGAAACAAGGAAATGATTTATAAAATAATCCCTTGCCCCCTGCTCGCCATAGCTTTGCGTAAAACGGTGCATAAGCTTTGCAGGACGCACACCGAAAAGTATACCCCACGCAGATTGAATGCCCATAAGCTCGCTTAAAGTATGATAAAGCAAAACGGACATAGCTGTTGCCATATCCTCATTGCTGTCTATTCTTTTCGTTTTTACAAGGCTTTTATCATAAACCCTTGCATCAACAATTAAAGTATCATCTGTTTTTTCAGTAGTGATAACAATATCCTCTTCACCGTCACACTTTATCTTTTCATAAGGAAAAAATGCAGTGCAGAGATTTTTCATATCATACTCAAACGGATGATTTATAACCTTAAGTATCATAATTTATAAAATTCCTATTTCATATACGGATTATTTTCACGTTCAAAATCAAGAGTTGATACTCTGTCGTGTCCGGGATATACCTTAAGATTTCCTTTTAAATCAGCAATTTTTTTAAGGCTCTTCAGTATCTCGGCAGATGAACCGCCCGGAAAATCAGTCCTGCCGCAGGAACAGAAAAACAAGGTATCCCCTGTAAATATTTTATCGTCACAAATGTAACACAGTCCGCCCTTTGTGTGACCGGGAGCTGAAATAACCCTGATGATACTCTCACCAAGTGTGATTGTGTCACCGTCCCCAACAATCATATCTGCATCGGTATTATTCTGCTGTGCACCGCAAAAGGCGGCAAGGCTTGCCTTTGATGAGGAGAGCATGGGACTGTCCTCAGAACTGATAACAACCTTTGCACCTGTCAGCTCCTGAATACCCTTAACACCTGCAATATGGTCAAAATGGCCGTGTGTCAGGAGAATATATTCAAGCTTGCAGTCACCGATAAAGTTTCTCATTTTCTGACTGTCCTCAGTGCAGTCCACAAGAGCGGATTTGCCTGTCGCAGTATCGGTTATAAGATAGCAGTTATTTTCAAGACTGCCGAACACATCATATTTTACATCAAGCATTATTTAAGCTCCCTACTTTCAAGAATAATGGTAACAGGTCCGTCATTTAAAAGAGACACCTTCATATCCGCACCGAATTCACCTGTATCAACCTTTTTAACGCCTGCTTTTCTCAATTCATCAACAAAGTACATATAAAGCTCATTTGCAATGTCAGGAGGTGCAGATGCTGTAAAGCTGGGTCTCCTGCCGTGTGAACAGTCTGCACATAAGGTAAACTGAGAAACCACTAATATTTCTCCGGAAATGTCAAGGCAGGATAAATTCATTTTACCGTTTTCGTCCTCAAAAATACGAAGTACAGGTATCTTTTTTATCAGCTTATCCGCATCTGCTTTTGTATCACCCTGCTCAACACCGAGCAGAATCATCAGTCCTTTATCTGTTTTGCCAACCTCCTTGCCGTCAATAACGACAGAGGAATAGGAAACTCTTTGAATCACAGCTTTCATCAGTTACCACTTCTTTCAATATGATAAACGCCGTCAACCTTTCTGAGCAGCTTCAATACGCTTTCAAGATGCTCTTTGGAATTGACGGAAATCGTCATTGTTGTAAGGCAGTTGCCCTCATTAATCGGTCTTGCATTAATGGAGTGAATTTTCACGTGGGCAGTTGCCATTTTTGTTGTGATATCCAGCACAACACCGTCACGGTCAATTGCGTAAACATCAATGGTTGACCTTGCCTCAACCTGAATACTGCTGTCCCAATGGCAGTTCACCCAGCGCTCAGGCTCAGAGGAATGTGCAATATCCGTCGGTACATTCACACAGTCACGTCTGTGAACGGTCAGTCCTGTACCGCGATTGATAAATCCGATAATCGGTTCACCGGGTATAGGTGAACAGCAGCGTGCCATTTTGATAAGGCAGTTGTCTATCCCCTCAACCACAACACCATTACTGTTTTTTGAAGAGGTGTTGTCCTCCACATTCATCATCGGCTTAGGTGCAACAGCAGGCTCCTTAGGTTTCCAGTTGCGGTTATACTCGTCCTTTATACCGGGCATAAGGCGTGTAATCTGTATACCGCCGTAGCCGACTGCAGCATAAAAATCATCCAGCTCTGCAAAATGCTGACGCTCAGCAATCTTTTCAATAAACTTTTCATACTGCTCACTATCAAGACGGATAAAGTTACGTTTGAACTCGCGTTCTACCTCAGCCTTGCCGTTGACAATATTTTCGTCACGCTTTTCTTTTTTAAACCAGGAGCGTATTTTACTCCTTGATTCACCTGTTTTAACGATATTCAGCCAATCACGGCTCGGTCCTTTACCCTGCTGATTGGATGTGAGAATTTCAACTATCTCACCTGTTTTAACCTTATAATCCAGATTGACAATTTTACCGTTAACCTTAGCACCGACCATCTTGTTACCGACTTCCGAATGAATAGCATAGGCAAAGTCAATAACCGTTGCGCCCTTTGGCAGAGCCTTTACATCGCCTCTCGGTGTGAACACATAAATTTCCTCAATGGAAAGGTCACCCTTGATATTGGCAACAAGCTCTTCGGCATTTTCTGTTTCATTACCGGTTTCAAGGATTCTGTGAACCCATTCAAGCTGGCTGTCCATTTTATCATTTCCGCCCTTGCCCAGCTTATATTTCCAATGGGCAGCGATACCGTATTCAGCCGTTTTGTGCATATCCCATGTGCGAATCTGAATTTCAAACGGTATTCCTGATTTGCTCAGAACAGTTGTATGGAGTGACTGATATCTGTTTGGCTTGGGCATAGAGATATAGTCCTTAAATCTGCCGGGAAGCGGCTTGAACATATCGTGCACTATACCAAGTGCATTATAACAGTCAATCATAGAATCAACAATAATTCTGACTGCATAGATATCAAAAATCTGTTCAAAATTTTTACCCTTGATATAAACCTTGCGGAAAATACCGTGTACGGATTTCACACGCGAGGTAATCATAGCGTTATCCATAACAGGCATAATTTTATCACTGATCTGATTCTTAATATCGCTTAAAAATTTCTCACCCTGCTCCTTTTTCATAGAAAGATTTTTTTCTATTTCCTTATAGGCAATGGGGTCAAGATAATAAATTGCTAAATCTTCAAGCTCTTCCTTAATAGGACGGATACCGAGACGGTGCGCAATGGGAGCGTAAATTTCAAGAGTTTCCAGACTTTTTTCACGCTGCTTGTATTCCGGCCAGAATTTTGCCGTACGCATATTATGAAGGCGGTCGCAAAGCTTGATGATAATAACCCTAATATCCTCATTCATAGCAATAAACATTTTACGGATATTCTCTGCCTGTACCTCTTCACGTGTGGAAAGAGGAATCTGACCAAGCTTGGTTACACCGTCAACGAGCAGTGCAATTTCGTCACCGAATTCCTTTTTGATATAATCCAGATCATATTCCGTGTCCTCCACAACATCGTGAAGAAGAGCGCCGATTATACACTCATTATCCATACCCAGTGCAAAAAGAATTTCCGCAACAGCAACAGGGTGCATAATATAAGGCTCACCGGAACGTCTGCGCTGATTTTTATGGGCATCGTGTGCCAGATTATATGCCTTTTCAATTTTAGCACAGTCATACTGTGAGCTGCTTTTTACCTTTTCGAAAAAAGTCTGAAAGCCGTCGTTGTATTCCTGATCATAAACAGTATCAATCAATTTTAAGCCTTCCCTTCAGGGTTTTCATTATATTTGTTTCATCAAGAGAAACCTTTCCCTCTGTCTGATTAAGTATTACCTTTTCGCCGTCACGGCTTATCAGCCCTGCTTCACAAAAAGCCTCAAGTGCAAAAAAGAGCTGACCGTATGTAACCGACTGCTTTACAGCAAAATACAAATCATCAAAGCTGTACTGCCAGCCCTTGTTCTGTTTTAAAAATCTGTATATATCGCCGCAGATATCCCTGTTGGGATATAACGATACATCACCATTGTGTCCAAGCTTAAAAAGCTCCAGCTCATTTTTTTCTTTGAAATATTGATCATCATCTATTCCGTTCGGTCTGATATCCTCAGCACGTATGGAAAGATAATATCTTCCTTTAAAATAATTCTTTGACACCTTGATTGCCACATCAATGGAATCTCCTGCCTTATATGGGAACTCATCAACTGTTGTTCTGAACTTAACAATTTTAAAGTTTTTCCCCTTTTTCTGCACTTCAAATCGGATGTGCTTGCCCTCACCAATCGGAGTTACAGAGACAAGTGTAACATTGAACAAGCCGAAAACAGGCTGCGCATTATCCGCACCGAAAGGCTCAAGGCTTGAAAGGTTATCCACAAGATCCGTATTCAGATAAAACGGTGACAGCTTACAGTCAAGACGCAGTGAGCAGGCAGGCATTAACTCGTATTTTCTGACGGCATAATCATTGATGCATTCTCTGAAAGCATCTATATTTTCTTTTACAATGCCAAGTCCTGCAGCAAGCGGATGTCCGCCGAAATGGGTGAGCAAATCCGAGCAGGAGGAAATGGCATCAAAAATATTAAAGCCGTCAACACTTCGTGCTGAGCCGGTACACTTTCCGTCCTCATCCATTCCGATAATAATTGCCGGCTTTCCGTAAGCTGAAACAATATGAGAGGCTACAATACCGATAACGCCGTGATGATAATTTTCACCGGCGATAACGATGATACGATTCTCCACAAGCTCAGGATGATCTGCAATTCTCTGCTTAATATCATCAAGGATATTTGATTCAACCTCATGCCTGTGATTATTTTCAAGATTCAGCTGCTCTGCCTTAAAACGAGCATCCTCATAATCATCACTGATAAGCAGCTCAACTGCTTTTGACGCATGATCCATTCTACCTGCCGCATTGATACGAGGACAAAGCTGATATGCTGCATCAACCGAATTCATATCATCCTCAGAGCTACCTGCTGCCTGACGAAGTGCAGCAATACCGATTCTTGAATCGTTGTTGATCAGCTCAAGACCATATTTGACAAAGGCTCTGTTTTCACTCTTAAGCGGAACAACATCGCCGATGGTACCGATAGCAACAAGGTCGGCATACTGCTCAAGCATTTCACTTACATCACCGTCATAAAGTGCACAGGCGAGCTTGAAGGCAACACCGACACCTGCAAACTCCCTGAACTTGATATCATTATCCTCACGATGCGGATTGACCACTGCACAGGCTCTCGGCAGTGCATCACCAATCTGATGATGGTCAGTAACCACCAGTTCCATACCGAGAGAATAGATATACTCCGCCTCATCAATAGCGGATATACCGTTATCGACAGTAATAATCAAATCCGTGCCCTGTTCCTTTATTTTGTCAATTGCGGACATATTCATACCATATCCGTCCGTAAGACGATTCGGAATAAAATAGATTACATCAGCACCTATACTCTCAAAAAAAGTATAAAGCAGTGCAGTTGATGTTACACCGTCACAATCGTAGTCACCGTATATACAGATTTTCTCATCCTTTTCAAGAGCCTCATTAATACGGGAAACAGCCTTATCCATATCTTTCAATGAATAAGGCGATGTAAAGGTACAGCCTGAATTGATAAAATCAGAGGCTGAAAGCGCATCATCAATCCCTCTTGAAACAAGAAGAAAGGCAATGAACGGATCAATATTCAGTTTTTCACTTAAAAGCGATGCCTTTTCCTTATCAGCATCGGCAACTATCCATCTTTTATGCGACATTATGTATTCTTATCTACCACGTGAAATTTTTTCAGGTTTCCTGCTTTGGCTGCTCTTTTTTCAAGCTCAGCCTCAATATCCTCAGGCGTGATACTCTGATTCGCCATCATAACAAGTGTATGATAAATAAGGTCTGTAATTTCATATACGGTTTCCTCTTTATCATTATTTTTAGCGGCGATTACCATTTCAGTACATTCCTCGCCGACCTTTTTCAAAATCTTGTCAATTCCCTTTTCAAAAAGATAGCAGGTGTAAGAACCCTCCTGCTGATCAGCCTTTCTGTCCAGAATAGTCTGATATTCATTCTTAATATAATCCATTAAAAATCTCCTTCAATTTTATTAAAGAAACACGAATGATTACCTGTATGGCAGGCAGCACCGGTCTGAACTACTTTAATTAAAAGCGTATCATCATCACAGTCACCGTGAATGGAAACGATTTTCTGCAGATGTCCTGAGGTAGCACCCTTGTTCCAAAGCTCCTGCCTTGAACGCGACCAGAACCAGGTATAGCCTGTTTCCAGTGTTTTCTGCATAGATTCCCTGTTCATATAGGCGAGCATAAGCACCTCGCCTGTTGACTCCTCCTGCACAATGGCAGGAATTAAATCAGCCTTTTTAAAATACTTTTCTACATCAATCATTTACAAGCCTCCACTGCGTCAGCAAGATTAAGTGTGCCTTCATAAAGACTTTTGCCGCATATAGCGCCATACAATCCACTGTCTCGCAGATGGATTATATCATTGATATTTGTAACACCGCCTGAGGCTGTTATATCACAGGAGACAGCATTATTAATTTCATTAAGCTGTTCCAGGTTAGGTCCCGAAAGCGTACCATCCTTGCTGATATCCGTAAAAATAATTGTTTTCACGCCCACAGACTCCATCTGTTTTGCAAGGTCGGTAAAATAAACATCACTGCTTTCAACCCAACCCTCTGTGGCAGCATATCCGTTTTTTGCGTCAATTCCAACTGCTATGATATCACCGAATTCCTTAACAGCCTCTTTAACAAGCTGAGGATTTTTCAGCGCAACAGAGCCGAGAATAATTCTGCTGATACCATTATTGACATAAAAATCAATATCCTTCATAGTACGGATACCGCCGCCGAGCTCAACCTTAAGTGATGTTTCCTTCGCAACGGAAATAAAAGTATCGGCATTCACAGGCTCTTTCTTCAGAGAGCCGTCAAGGTCAACCATATGTATCCACTCACAGCCTGCCCTGACAAAGCTGTCCGCAGTTTCAAGTGCATCGGCCGCAACCTGTGCCGCAGTTGAAAAATCGCCCTTATAAAGTCTTACAGGCTTACCGCCTATAATATCAATCGCAGGAAAAATAATCATTAAAGAACTCCTTTTGTTGAAAGGACTGAGCCGTCCTGATTTTTACGTGTGGCAATTTTCATTGCATGGGCAGCAGCCTTGAATATCGCCTCAATCTCATGATGTGCATTTGCACCGTACGGCACGCTGATATGAAGCGTTATACAGGCATTCATTGCAAAGGCTCTGAAAAACTCCTCAGTAACACAGGTTTCATAATCACCGCAAAGCTCCTGCTCAAAGGAAGCTTTGAATACAAGGAAAGGTCTGTTTGAAATATCAAGCACACAGTTGGCAAGCGCCTCGTCCATAGGGATTGAAAAGGAGCCGTAGCGTACAATACCGCTCATATCGCCAAGTGCTTTTTTAAATGCCATACCCAGTGCAATGCCTGTATCCTCAACCGTATGGTGCGTATCAACCTCCAAATCACCTGTAACCTTAACCTTTAAGCCAAAGCCGCCGTGAACACCGAAGGCAGTAAGCATATGGTCAAAGAAGCCGATACCTGTTGAAATTTCAACAGCTCCGCCGTCCAGATCAAGCTCCACACAAATCTGCGTTTCTTTCGTATTTCTTTCAATTACAGCAGTTCTCATACTACTACCTCTTACTATTAATCTTTAAACAAGCTGTTCATCAGCTTATCTATTCTTTCTTTTCTTTCATTTGTTTCTGTTTCATCAACAGAAAGATTTATCACATCGCCCTCTTTAATTCCTTTTGGGAGAGCAGATATTTTTACATCCAGCATTTCACCGTTTTCAAGCTCGCAAACGGCAATATTATTTTCAATTCTGTCAATTATCCACTTCATTTATTCAACCTCGCATTGAATATCAAAGCCGTTATTTCCGTCACAGGCAATGGTAATCGTTCCGCTTTCATCCGTGCGGTAAATCTGAACACCTGCAGATTCAAAACGTTCAACCGTTTCGCTGTGCGGATGACCGTAGGAATTGCCTGCACCGCAGGAAATCACAGCATATTCTGGACGAACTGCATTTAAGAATTCTGCACCTGATGAAGAATCTGAGCCATGATGCCCTGCTTTGAGAACATCACTGGAAAGGGATTCATAATCCTTTTCAAGCATTTCACTTTCGGAAAGCTCCTCCGCATCGCCAGTAAACAAAAAGGAATTACTGCCATAGCTTATTTTAACAACGGCAGAATAATTATTCAAGTCTTTATAGGAGCTGTTAACAGGTGCAAGGAATTCTATTTTAAACTCACTGTCTGAATAAACCTCCGTACCTGCCTTAGCCGTATTTATGGAAAGGCCCTTTTCCGAAATGGTATTGAGCAAATTTTCAAAAGTCTTTGTATCTGTTGATACCTTTGGCATATAGATTTCACCGACATCAAAGCTGTTTATCACATCACGCATACCGCCGATATGGTCCGCGTGCGGATGCGTTGCCACAACATAATCAAGTTCGGAATAACCATATGCTTCTATATCGTCAATGATTGTCTGTGCATATTCAGCCGTGCCAGCGTCAATGAGCATACATTCACCATTCGGCAATTCAATGAACTCACTGTCTCCCTGCCCCACATCAAGATAATGAACAACAATACTGTCGCCGTTTGGTTTCATCTGACTTGCAGGCTTATCACTATGATTCTGACTGTTAACGGCAGACAGAACCGATGGGATAATAATCAGAAGCAAAACGATTACTGCAGGTATAGGTGTTTTCTTGTTATTTCGTTTATTACTCATTCAAATCTGACCTTGATTGAATTTGCGTGTGCAGTCAGACCTTCTGTATCGGCAAGCTTAACAATATCGTCCTTAGCCTTTCTGAGCTCAGCCTCCGTGTAATAAATGAAAGAGCTTTTTTTAATAAAGCTGTCAACGGAAAGCGGTGAGAAAAATCTCGCCGTACCGCTTGTAGGCAGAACGTGATTAGGTCCTGCATAATAATCACCGAGAGGCTCAGGTGAAAAGTTACCGAGAAATACAGAGCCTACATTGTCAATCTTACCTATATACTTAAGCGGCTCTTCAACACACATCTCAAGGTGCTCAGGTGCAAGCTCGTTTGCAAACTCAATTGCCTGCTCAAGGTTTTCGCACACAATAATTTCACCGAAATCATTCAAGGAAGCCGCAATAATTTCCTGTCTTGCAAGGTGCTTAATCTGCTTGTCAATTTCACGTGCAGTTGCCTTTGCAATATCAGATGATGTGGTAAGGAGAATGGCAGAGGCAAGCTTATCGTGTTCAGCCTGACTCATTAAATCAGCCGCAAGAAAAGCAGGCTTTGCAGTTTTATCCGCAACAATCAGGATTTCGGAAGGGCCTGCAACCATATCAATATCTACCACACCATAAAGAAGCTTTTTGGCAGTAGCAACAAAAATATTACCGGGTCCTACAATCTTATCAACCTTAGGTATTTTTTCGGTACCGTAAGCCAGTGCGGCAACAGCCTGTGCACCGCCTACAAGGAATACCTTATCCACACCTGCCACAGCGGCAGCAGCCATAATATCCGGATTCGGACTTCCGTCCTTACCAGGAGGCGTAACCATAATAATTTCTTCAACACCTGCAATTTTAGCAGGAACTGCATTCATAAGCACAGAGGACGGATAAGCAGCCGTACCGCCAGGTACATAAATACCGACCCTTTTCAGTCCGCGAACACGCTGACCCATAATAACACCGTTTTCCTGTGTTGTTAACCAGGACTGCTGTGCCTGACGGCTGTGAAAATCGTAAATATTATTCTTAGCATTAATGATTGCTGATTTAAAATCATCATCAACCATATCAAGATAACTCTGCAGTTCATCCTTTTCGATAACGGTTTTCTTTGGCACAGAGCCGTCAAAACGTACCGTAAATTCCCTTACGGCAGTATCACCCTGTTCTTTAACAGAGTTGATGATATTCGTTACAATCCGGGTGATTTTTTCATCTGTTTCACCGGCACGTTTTTTTAGATTTTCAATTAAAGCATACTCTGCTTTTCCGTTTGCTTTTGTTATTTTCATATTCCAACCTCCAATAAAACAAGAGTGATATCATACCTTTGATGCTAATTCCAGATCCTGTAAAAAGCCTTCTATTTCATCTTTTCTTAATTTCATAGATGCCATATTTACAATGACTCTTGCTGAAATAGGCATAATTTCATCGACTACCTCAAGTCCGTTTTCCTTCAGGGTTGAGCCTGTCTCAACGATATCCACAATACCGTCGGCAAGACCCAGCAGAGGAGCAAGCTCCACACTGCCCTCAATCTTGATGATATCAACGTCCATACCCTTTGATTTGAAATATTCCTTAGCAACCTTAGGGTACTTGCTTGCAACAACCTTTCTCTTATAACCTGAAAAGAAATCAGTGCCCTTAGGACAGGCAAGTGCAAAACGGCATTTACCGATATTCAGGTCAATTACCTCATAAAACGAATTTCCGTGCTCAACAATCGTATCCTTGCCGACAACGCCGATATCGCACACACCGTGCTCAACGTATGTAATCACATCAGGTGCTTTGGAAAGCACAGCCTCATAATCACCGACAGGGAGTATCAGTCGTCTGCCCTTGTTTTCAAGCTCAGAGGTATCAAGCCCCATAGTTTTGAACAAGGCAACAGAATTCTTTTCAAGTCTGCCTTTGGTAAGTGCAATCCTCAGAGGTCTGGAAATATTAATTTCCTCACGCATAACGTCGCAAAGCGCATTAACATTCACACCAAATCCGATAGCAGGTGCATCCAAACCAAACTCACCGATAAGATTATCATAACGTCCGCCTGAAAGAATCGTCACACCGCTGCCCTGTGCATAACCTCTGAATATAACACCGGTGTAATAGCTGCTCCTGTTCACAAGGCTGAGGTCAATCAGTATATTATCTTTAAAGCCGAGAGCACACAGCTTTTCATAAACGTCTTTAAGGTAATCAAGTGCTTTATTGGCATCGGCATCATCATAGAGTGCCTTAGCCTCATTAATTACATTTACATCGCCAAAAAGTCTTGGCAGCTTTTTAATCACCTCGGATTCTGTGCTGCTGCCGATTTTATCCAGCAAATCACCGAGAGCTGAATAATTCTTTCCCTCAATATAGCTGCATATATCAGCCTTCTGAGACGGTGACAAATTCATCTTATCCAGAATTGCATTGAAGAATCCTGCGTGACAAAGCTCAAGCTTAAAGGAATGAACATCATTTCTTTTAAGAGCCTCATAGGCCATTGAAATAACCTCAATATCAGCATCCATACTGCTGTCGCCTATAAACTCAATACCGCTTTGCTCAATTTCATCGGTTCTGCCTGCAAGCTGCTTATTGCGGACATATACATTCTGATTGTAATATAATCTTACAGGAAAATCCTCATCGGAAAGTCTTGTGGCAACAAGACGTGCAATCGGTGCAGTATTATCAGGGCGAAGAACAGTTGTTCTTCCCTGATTATCCGACAGCTTATACATCTCCTCAGCTTCAATGCCCAGATTATCACGATTGAATACATCAAAGAATTCAATGGTCGGTGTCATAACCTTGCGGTACTTATTCTCTTTAAATAAATCAGAAAGAATCGTTTCAACTCTTCTTCTGTCGTCACATTCCTCAAAGAGCAAATCTCTGCTGCCCTGAGGCGTTAATTTTGAATATCTTTTCATCTATTTCTCCTTGACGGTTATATAATAATTTTTGCTTTAGTATGGTAGAGTGCTAATATGTTAACACGCTAACACGTCAATGTCAAGTGTTATTTAAATAAAGTCTTTTTTCGTTATGCGTCGTTATTGATAACAATGTGTTTTTGCTTTATCGTAGGGGCGGATTCAATATCCGCCCAAATTGTTTTTCAATATTGTGGGACGATATGGAATCGTCCCCTACGGATTAACAGGAATACTATTGAAACATTGTAGGGTGAGGGCTTGCTCTCACCGTAATATAAAAACCATATTCGACAGGAGACAAGTCCCTGCCCTACGGAATATCAATAGCATTATTGATAGATTAAACAATAATTTAAAACAATGATATCTGATTAGACTCCGGCATATCGCCAAGTGCGCCTGCTTCCTTCAAGGAGTCCACAACACTCTTGCCTATACCTGCACGAGCCATAAGATCATCATAGCTCATAAATTCACCGTTTCCGTCATTTTTTGCGTTGGCAAGTGCAATGGCCGCATTTTCGCCAATACCGTCAATCGCACCAAACGGAAGCCTGATTTTTCCGTCCTCAATCCGATAAATTCTTGCATCTGATTTGTAAATATCAACAGGTAGGAATTCTATTCCTCTTGCAAGCATTTCAATAACAATCTGCAAAACAATGTATGTACTTTCATCCTTAGCAGTTTTGTCATTGCCTTTCAGCTTGATTTCCTCCATCTTCTTTTTTACGGCAGTCTTACCCTCAACAGCAGCAACGGCATCAATTGCGCCGCCGCGAACTGTGAAATAAGCGGAATAAAAATGAATCGGATAATAAATCTTATACCACGCAAGGCGGAGTGCCGCAATAACATAAGCAGCAGCGTGTGCCTTAGGGAACATGTATTTAATCTTATAGCAGGAATCAATATACCACTGCTCAACGCCGATTGTTTTCATTGCTTCCTCGTAAGGCGGAAGCTCCTTCGGTGCTTTACCCTTACGGGTATACTCCATAATTTTAAAGCAGTCCTTTTTAGAAAGCGGTGATTCCTTTCCAGTTTTCTTTTCGTAAGCCTCAGCTACGTGAATCAGATGCGTCATAATATCATCACGGCAGCCGATAACCTCAGAAATTGTACAAACTCCATCCTGAATCAGGTCACGAGCATTACCGAGCCATACGTCTGTACCGTGTGACAGTCCTGAAATCTGTAAGAGGTCGGCAAAGGTTTTAGGCTGAGCCTCAAGAAGCATACCGATAACAAACGGCGTACCCATTTCAGGGATTGCCAGTGTTCCTGTCTGGCAGTCAATATCCTCAGGTGAAACACCGATAGGCTCTGTTGACGTGATAAGCTGATAAAGCTTAGGGTCAGACAAATCAACGTCCATTACAGGGATACCTGTTGAATCCTCAAGATACTTATACAAGGTTGGATTATCGTGTCCAAGCTCGTCCAGCTTAAGGAGTGTATCGTGAAGTGAATTTTTAAAGTCAAAGTGGGTTGTGTATGTACCCTTCTTTTCATCGTTTGACGGATACTGAATAGGAGTGAAATCCTCAACAGTATATTTATCCGGCACAACAACCATACCGCCCGGATGCTGACCTGTGGTACGCTTGATACCTGTACAGCCGACAGTCAGCCTGTCAATCTCAGCTCTCGGCGTAGTGGAAACAAGTCCGCGTTCGTCAAGATATTTCATAACATAGCCGTATGCAGTCTTGTCAGCAACGGTTGCCATTGTTCCTGCCTTGAACACGTATTCCTTACCAAATAATTCTTCCGTATATCTGTGTGAACGTGACTGATACTCACCTGAGAAATTAAGGTCGATATCAGGCTCCTTATCACCGTCAAAGCCCAAGAAGGTTTCAAACGGAATTTCGTGTCCGTCCTTTTTCATCGGAATACCGCAGTTCGGACAGTCCTTCGCAGGAAGGTCGAAGCCTGAGCCGTATTCACCGTGAAGGAAGAATTCACTGTGCTTACATTTTTTACAATAGTAATGAGGAGCAAGAGGATTAACCTCAGATATACCGCCCATATGCGCAGCCAGTGAAGAGCCTACAGAACCTCTTGAGCCGACAAGATAGCCGTTTCGCTCACTTTCCTCAACCAGACGCTTGGCAATAACATAAAGCACACCGAAGCCGTGACCGATAATGGAATCCAGCTCTCTCTGAAGTCTGTCAGCAACATACTGCGGAACAGGGTCACCGTAAAGCTCCTTAGCCATTGACCAGCACTTTTCTGTAAGCTCTTCATTCGCTCCGTCAATATGCGGCTGGAATGTACCGGGCGGAATCGGCGGAATGTTATCCATTACGGAATCGGCAATCTTGTTCGGATTGTCAATTACAAATTCCTTTGCCCTGTCACCTGCCCAAGCAAAATCCTCCAGCATTTCATCTGTTGTTTTAAAGCAGAGCGGTGCCTGATTATCCGCATCATCAAAGCCCTTTGATGCCATAATAATTGCTCTGAAGCGTGCGTCCTTTTCATCAAGGAAATGCACGTCACCTGTTGCCACAACAAGCTTACCGAGCTTATCGGCAAGAGCAATAATCTTTTTATTTATATCAATTAAATCCTCTTCTGTATGGATATCCTCGTGAATATCTCTTGTAGATCTCAGCATGAATGCATTGTTGCCGTTGGGCTGAATTTCAAGATAATCATAGAAAGAGGCAATTTCTTCAATTTTCTCCTCAGGCTCTTTATTTAAAATTGCCTGATAAAGTTCACCCTGCTCACAGGCAGAGCCGATAATCAGTCCGTCACGCTTTTTTGCCAGCATACTTTTTGGAATCAGCGGACGTGATTTATATGTTTTTATATTAGAAGCGGAAATAAGCTCATACAGATTTTTCCTGCCGTACTTGCGTTCCTCCTTAGGAATGGACTCGTCAAGGGAGGTATCCTCCTTAACAAGCAGAATAATATGATGTCTTTTAAACTGCTTCAGCTTTAAGTTCATAAAGTCGGGATATTTTTCATCATCAACCAAATATCCCTCCATACCTAAAATCAGCTTAATCTTGCCTTTAGCGGTATTATATGCCTCAGGCAGAGCCTGTACAACACCATGATCGGTAACTGCAATTGCCTTATGACCCCATTTGATTGCACGGTTAATAAGTGCCTTAGGTGCTGTAATACCATCCATCTCAGACAAGGAGGTATGCAGATGAAGTTCAACTCTCTTTTCCTCTGCATTATCCATCTTTTCAATCTTGACTACACTGGAAATAGAAAACGGACGCAGCACATACTGATTTGAAAATGTATCAAACTGATATGCACCGTTGATAACAACCGTACCGCACTGACCAAGCTTTTCAATCAGAGGGTCAATGATATGCTTGTCCTCAAACATTTTGACAGTGATGGATGAGGTATAATCCGTAATATCAAAATTAAAGATTCTGCTTGTACCGCGCTTTGTATCTCTGACCTCTGTTTTGATTACATCGCCCCATACGGTAATATAGCCGTCATCCGTAGAAATATCCTTAATCGGTGTCGGTGCCTCACGAAGATTTTTACCAAAAATATTTTTTACAGTATCCTTATAAAGCGGAAGCTCACCCCACTGCTCGTGGACAATATTTTTCTGAGCCTCCTCTTTCAGCAGCTCTTCCTCGTGGTGCTTTTTCTCAACAGCCTCTTTCACTGCCTTTTCAATATCAAATGCCTGCACTTCCATAAAGCTGATATCATAATCAACATTGAACAGGCTTAAAAGCAATTTTGAAACAGCAATATCAACTTTCTGTGATTCAAGAACCTCTTTGCCGCCTTTTTTCAGAAAAATGGTTATTATATTATCCTCAAGCTCTGCCTCAGCTCCGTCAAAAAAGCCGTTGGCCGCAGGGGTATCACGCTTAACATATTCAAGTATTCTTTCAATATCGGAAAGCGAAAATTCCGCCTTAGGGAAAACAGGCTTGATAACCGCCTTGTGCAAATCCATCGCTTTTTCAATCGCCTTTTCCGCACGTGAAAGCTCGGAAAAGCACATAAATCTGTCAAGATAAAGACCGATTGTCAGCATTCTTTTTTCCCTTGATACAGTAAAGGAAGAAATTTCACCGTTTCCGATAAGCGATAGAATATCGCCGTCTATGTAATTTGAAAAATAATCTGAAAATCTATTCATTACAATTTCTCAATTTCTTTCATTAATTCTTCAAGTAAATCCTTTTCGTCGACCTTGCGCAGTATCTCACCTTTTTTGAAAATGAGACCATTACCATCTCCGCCTGCAATGCCGATATCTGCCTCTTTGGCTTCACCGGGTCCGTTTACAATACATCCCATAACCGCAACCTTGATTGGTTTTTTACAGTCTCTGAGCTTTTCTTCAACCTGCTTTGCAAGAGATACAAGGTCAATCTTTGTTCTGCCGCAGGTAGGGCAGGAAATAAGATACGGACTGTCCTTTTTAAGTCCGATTGCTTTTAAGATATCAAATGCAGCAAACACCTCTTTAACCGGTGCATCTGTAAGACTTACACGGATTGTGTCACCTATGCCGTGCGTAAGCAGTGAGCCTATGCCGACTGATGATTTAATAATACCCATTCTTTCCGTGCCTGCCTCTGTTACACCGAGATGAAGCGGATAGTCACACTGCTCTGCTGCAAGCTCGTAAGCATTAATCATCGTCTCCACATTTGAAGATTTGATTGAAATAATAATATCATCAAAGTCAAATTTTTCAAGAAGTCTTGCGTGATACAGAGCTGACTCAACCATTGCCTGCGGCGTGGGCGAACCGTGCTTAGCAAGAATTTCCTTTTCAAGAGAGCCGGAATTCACACCGATTCTTATCGGAATATTCTTTGCTTTACAGGAATCAGCAACTGCCTTAACACGTGAATCATCACCTATATTGCCGGGATTGATACGGATTTTATCAATCCCTCTTTCAGCAGCACCGAGTGCCAGACGGTAGTCAAAATGAATATCGGCAACAAGCGGAACATCAACCGCACTTTTTATCGGCTCAATAAGTGCCAGCGCCTCTTCATTGGGAATGGCAAAACGAATAACCTGACAGCCTGCTGCTGCAAGCTCCTTAGCCTGTGCAACAGAGCCTTCAATATCACTTGCAGGGATATTGAGCATACTCTGAACAAGGATATCGCTGTCACCGCCGATATAGGTATTACCGAGCTTTACTTTCTTACTTTTTCTTCTTTCCATAACCTTACTTCCTTATAGGATTTCAAATGATTATATATTCTCTAGCCAAACATTAAATCCGCCCTGCAATAGCGCAGAACAAATCAAACTAAAATAATTTTGTTATATCACTGAAGGTCACAACACACATAAGTCCTAAAAGGAGAACCAGACCAACAGCATTAATAATATATTCTGCCTTTGACGGCAGCTTCTTTCTTGTAATTCCCTCTGCAATCAAGACGAATAATCTCCAGCCGTCAAGAGCAGGAATTGGGAATAAATTGAACAGTCCTACATTGATTGTCAGCAGTGCCATAATCCGCAGCATAGAATTGATAGAGGTTTTAACGGCATCCGATACAACCGATACTGCACCCACAGGACCGCTCAGATCAGATAAGCCGTAGCGTCCTACAAGCAAATCGTGAATAGACAGAAATACCATACGTGCATACGAGGCAAATTCCTTGACGCTCTGAACGATCACATTCCCAAAATTCTTCTCAACACCCTTGAGCCAGAAGTCCATTTTAAGGTACTTTGTGCCCTCGTAATCATCCATCTCAAACTCAACCTGCAGATTAACGTCCTTGCCGTCACGGTTAACAATCATATCCACTGTACTGTCGGCACTTCGTGACAAACCTGTCTGCACATCATTGGTTGTATAAACACGCATACCGTCAATGCTCTTGATTGTGTCACCAAGCTGCAGACCGCTTTGTGCAGACAAAGCCGTGTCCTCAAACTTAGCTACCTGCGTAGTGCCCACAAGATTCTGCGAGCCTACAATGATAAGCATAATTACAAATCCAAGTATAAGATTCATAACTGCACCGGCAACTACAACAAAAATTCTCTGCCAAACCTTCTTTTTGATAAAAGCATTATCGTCCTCACTGTCAGAGTCTTCGCCCTCCATAGAGCAGTAACCACCGAACAGAATCAGACGCAGAGTATATTTTGTATCCTTACGTGTTATCTGAAAAATCTTAGGTCCCATACCGATTGAAAATTCGTTGACCTTTATTTTCATCATTCTGGCAGCAAAATAATGTCCGCCCTCGTGGATAATAATAATAAATTCAAAAAATAAAATTGCAATCAATATCGGATAAACCGTATGCCAAATAGAACTAATACTCACTTAACCGCCTCAATAACATACTCACGTGCTATTCTGTCTGTTTCAAGAACATCATCGAGAGTAAAATCTTTTTTATCTGATGCATTCAGCATTGCCTCATTATTAAGATATGCAATATCGGTAAATTTAATTTTACCATTTAAGAAAAGCTTTACACTCTCCTCATTCGCACCATTTGCTGCCGCAGGATGAAGCCCACCCATTTCAATAGCGTTTTTACAAACATCAATACATTTAAAGGTTTCATAATCAGGCTCAAAGAAGGTGAGCTTACCATAGTCTGCAAGGGATAATTCCTTAACAGGACTGGGCTCACGCTCAGGATAGGTCAGTGCATACTGAATCGGAATTCTCATATCCGGTACACCAAGCTGAGCAATCATTGAATGATCCTGATAAACAATAGCAGAATGAACAACAGACTCTCTATGAACAACAATTTCAATATCCTCATTCGGCATATCAAAGAGCCATTTCGCCTCAATGAATTCCAGACCCTTGTTCATCATTGTAGCAGAGTCAATGGTTATTTTTGCACCCATATCCCAGTTAGGGTGCTTGAGTGCATCTGCTGCGGTAACATTCTCAAGCTCTGATAATTTCCTGCCGAAGAACGGACCGCCTGAAGCTGTAAGAATAATTTTCTTTATCGCCTTTTTGCTCGGCATACCCTGCATGGACTGGAAGATTGCAGAATGCTCACTGTCAACCGGAAGAATGTCAACACCCATTTCCTTTGCAAGATTTGTAACAAGATGACCGCCTGCAACAAGCGTTTCCTTGTTCGCCAGAGCAATTGTCTTTTTCGCCTTAATTGCCTCAAGCGTAGGCTGAAGTCCTACCATACCCACAACGGAATTCAGAACCGTATCTGCACCATCATAAACAGCACATTCAATCAGTCCTTCCATACCGCAGGTAACCTTCGTATCGGTATCTTTAATTCTGTCTCTGAGCTCCTTTGCAGAGCCTTCATTCATCATACAGACAAGCTCAGGTCTGAACTCCCTCACCTGCTGCTCAATAATATCAACACGTGAATTGGCAGTAAGGCATTTTACGTTATAGCCATGCATACGGCATACATCAAGACTCTGTGTACCAATCGAGCCTGTTGAACCTAAAAGTGAAATATTTTTCATAGTATTACCTTAAAATTATAAAATATTTTGTGTAACCAGAGCGATTACATATGTACATGGAAGCGTAAACAGTGATGAATCCAATCTGTCCATTACACCGCCGTGACCCGGAAAAATCTTACCGAAATCCTTAACGTCAAAATTCCTTTTAAGCACAGACGCTGAAAGGTCTCCCATCATTCCCATAAATGAAACAGGAATACAGCATACAAGAAGAATCGTTGCCATACTCTTATCAAGCGGAACAACAGCTACCTTGTTATAAATCATCATAGCTGCTGCGTTGAAAATAAGACTTACAACAAGTCCACCGACTGCACCCTCAACTGTTTTTTTAGGTGAAATGTTCGGTGCCATTTTGTGCTTACCTATCGCCATACCTGTAAGCTGAGCTCCGGTATCTGTAGCAAGGGCACAGATAAGAGCGTAGAAAATGAGATACACACCGAACTGCATATTGTCAAACATATCTCTTAATCGGATAAAAATGCTGAAACCAAACGGAACAATCACACTTGCAAACACGGAAACCGCAACATCCTCAAAGGTTGTATAGGCGTATCCCCTGAGCATTGCAAGAAGGAATATCAGACAAAGTGCAATGACAAAAACGATGTTCGGAATCAAGCCGATTACCTTTCCCCATACCTGAGCATCAACCAAAGGCATTAACACCTTTTCGCTTGCAAAAAAAGGAACACAGGCTGAAAAAAGGATACCTGTAACCTTGATAAAAGTATTCTGAACATTGGCACATCTCATAATTTCACCGCTGGCAACTGCTGAAAGGAATGCAACAACAATTACAAGGGCAAAGGTATTTATCTGCCACACAACAACTGCAAGAACTGCTAAAAGACATATTGCAGTAATAACTCTCTGTTTCATATTTATCTCCTTTTTATCACTCAAAAACCGCTGCTTTAATCCTGTTTATTCTTTCCTGCAGCTTAGCCTTAATCTTTTTCGGCATTTTTATTTTTGAAAACATCGCATCCACAACTCTGTCAAAAATAACGACTATCGGCTGGAACTGATATTTCCTGTCATCATAGGACATTTCATAAAGTTCTTTCATCGTCTTAATAAGACATTCATCAGATGAAATACGTCTTTGCCTTTTCAGCTGCTTTTTATATTTTATGATTCTGAACCAGCCTGAAAGATTCATCAGTACAAGGAATTTCTTATAAAACTTTACATAAGCATCCTTGTTAACAGCTATGGCTGAAACTGCCTCAACCTTTGCATTTTCACATTCTGCCTGACTCAGATAGTATACTGACGGCAGGCATTTATAAAATGCCTCTCTGTTCGTTGTCGGTACGTAGTGCCAACTGTCCTTCAGCTCAATTACATCACCGTCAAGCATATCGCTCACACGGTAAGTATTTTTAATCTGCACAATCAAATTACCTAAGGAAAAATTAAGCCATTTCATAATTTTATCTGTCTCCCTGACAGATAGATCTATATCAAAATTCCTCTTGTAATAAACAGAAAAGCTTATTGTCTTTTCATCAAGTTCAAGTTCATAGTCAGACAATGGAGAAACAGAAATTTCTTCTCCGCCTCCTACCGAAACAAGCGCATTGACATCATCAGCAAGATTTTTAAAAATAATTTTCATACGTATTAAGCTCCGAAACGTCGGTTCCTGTTTTCAAACTCACGAAGAGCTGAATGTAAATCACTGATTTTAAAATCAGGCCACAGCACATCGCTGTACCAGAATTCACTGTAGGCTGCCTGCCACAGCAAAAAGTTTGAAAGCCTTTCCTCACCGCTTGGTCTTATAATCAAATCACAATCCGGAGTGGTATAAATATTATTTGAAATATCATTTTCCGTAATTTCCGTCCTGCCCTCTTTAATCAGCTTATTAACAGCTGAAACAATTTCCTGCCTGCCGCCGTAATTGATTGCAAGATAAACAGTCGTGCCTGTATGGGATGCAGTCTCGGCCTCCGCTTCATCCATTAAATCAAGCAGCTCCTGAGAGATTCCCTCACGTTCACCGATGAACTTGATTCTACTGTTTCCTGCCTGAGTCATATCGCTTTTCGCTTCAAGAAGATACTCCATAAAAAGCTTCATCAGAGCGTCAACCTCTTCCTTAGGTCTTTTCCAGTTTTCAGTGGAAAAGGCATAAAAGGTTACGTATTCAATACCCAGCCTTTCACATTCCTTGCTGATTGTACGAAAAACATTTGCACCGGCTTTATGACCTGCCGAACGCGGAAGAGCACGTTTTTTTGCCCACCTGCCGTTGCCGTCCATTATAATTCCTATATGCTTCGGCAGAACTGAAAATTCACAATCCGTATTATTTTTTTTACCGAACAGTGCCAAATCCCAGCACCTCCTTAATACAGTTATAGGGCGACGTATTTCAGCCGCCCCAAGTATTTAAATAAAGTTAGATTGAAAGGATTTCCTCTTCCTTTTTCTTAGTAATCGTCTCAGCCTGCTTTATAAAGCCGTCTGTAATATCCTGGAGCTTTTTCTCGCCATCCTTCTGCTGATCCTCAGTAATTTCGTTATCCTTCTTGAGCTTTTTGATATCGTCCATTGCATCACGGCGCACATTACGGATAGCAACCTTTGCTTCCTCACCGCGCTTTGAAATATCCTTCTGCAGATTCTTACGGTGCTCCTCAGTAAGCTGAGGGAATGTAAGTCTGATCACCTTGCCGTCATTCTGAGGATTAATACCGATATCTGAAGTATTGATTGCCTTTTCAATATCCTTAAGTGTTGATGCATCCCAAGGCTGAATAACAAGAAGTCTTGCCTCAGGTACACTGACAGCGGCCATCTGATTAATAGCAGTAGGTACACCGTAATAATCAACCATAACCTTATCAAGCACAGCAGGATTTGCTCTTCCTGCTCTTATTGCTGAAAAATCTCTTTCAAGTGAAGTAAGACACTTTTCCATTTTTTCATTCGCTTTTGCGTAAACTGTTTCCATAAATATAACCTCTCTTTATTCTATCTTAGTTTCTAACCAAAGTACCGATTTTTTCGCCCTGAACAGCTTTAACAACATTTTCAGGATTTGTCAGATCAAATACAAGAATGGACAAGTCATTATCCTTGCAAAGTGAGAATGCTGTTGAATCCATAACCTTAATATCACGTGCAAGAACTTCTCTGAACTGAACCTCGTCAAACTTAACAGCATCATCGTATTTGTTAGGGTCCTTATCATAAACACCGTCAACATTTGTTGCTTTCAGAAGCACATCCGCATTAATCTCAACAGCTCTGAGTGCAGCAGCTGTATCTGTAGAAAAGAACGGTGAACCTGTTCCGCAGCCGAAGATAACAATTCTGCCCTTTTCAAAATGACGGATAGCCTTATTGCGGATATACGGCTCAGCAATCTGGCGCATCTCAATTGCTGTCTGTACTCTTACATCAGCACCAAGCTGTTCAAGTGCATCACAAAGAGCAAGTGAATTCATTGCTGTTGCCAGCATACCGATATGGTCAGCTCTTGTTCTGTCCATATGCTCACTTGTTCTTCCTCTCCAGAAATTTCCGCCGCCGACAACAATGCCGACCTCAACACCTAAATCAGCAATCTTCTTAACTGATTCACAAATCTTCAAAACAGTAGGGGTGTCAATACCGCTGCCCTTTTCACCGGCAAGCACCTCACCGCTTAATTTTAACAAAATTCTTTTATATGCGATACTCATACAAAAGTCCTCCCACGTTTATTATCTACTATATAATAATATAAATTATTCTTAAAGTAAATAGTTAGAATAAAAATTAAATATTATTTTATATATAAGCCGCCAAAACTACTGATTTTATGTTTATAACATAACAAAAGCAGATTGCCCGTTAAACAGCAATCTGCTTCTCATATCACTGATTATTTTCTTCAGTCGTTGGCTCGTCAGGAGCTTGCTTAGGATTCAGTCTGATAAGACAGCTGTAATCCTTTGCATTGATGATACCGTCGTTTACAAGCTCAAATCTGTAGCCGAGCTCTGTATCACCGGGTGCCGTATTGGCATATCTTACATTCCAGAGTGCAAGAACAGATGCAGGACCGAGCGGAACAGCATTACCGCCGCATACGGAACATTTATAGGTCAGTCTGCCATTGCTGTCAAGGCCTGTATAATCATACTTATGTCCGGGTGCAGGCGTATAATGATTCCTTCTTTCTCCGCAGTCATTACAGGTATCATAGCTTTCCGCAGGGGTAGTACAATTACCCTTTGTTACAAGAGTAGTCTTATAGCGTCCCTCTATCCATTCATCATGTACGGTTCTTTGTGTTGACTTATCACCGCAGCGTGTACAGGTAGGCGTCGCAAGACTGTGACCGGGCTTATCTGCAATAGGAACCAACACATCCTCATAGTTGTGTCCGAGTGCGGCAATTGTAAGCTCATACTCAATATTGCACTGCGTGCACACGGCTTTCTGCTTACCGTCAGTAGTGCAGGTTGCCGTTGCCCCCTCAACAGGTGTATATTCAAGGAACACATGCGGCTTTTTATCAATTTTCTCTTCTGAATTATTTCCGCATCTCTGACAATGCCAAACATTTTTGCCTTCAGCGGTACAGGTAGGCTCAACCGATTCGACCAAAACATTATCGTGACCAAGCTTAGGTATCGTTTCAGTGGATTGATGATTGCAATTGTTACACTTATAGTAAATATAGCCATTAGATGTACAGGTCGGCTCAGTTCTGGATGTCTCAGTCAATTCGTGAGGCTGGGTTTCAAGCGTAACCGTTCTTCTCTCCGAGCAGATTGTACAGGTATCAACACGCGTACCGGGAACAGAACAGTTGGAAATGCTCAGAACAGTAGATTCATAACAGTTATCAACCCATTCAACATGCTTTGGCACAGTAGTATCCACACCACAGACCGAACAATTATAAATCTCATAGATATGTCCGTCATTCACTGTATTGTCAAGCTCTTCTGCAAGGACATTTGTATGACCGAGTGCAGGAATTTCCTGTGGTACAGTCTCATTGCAGACGGAACAAACGCCCTCCTTTGTACCCTTTTCGGTACAGGTCGGCTCTTTTGTAACCGTAAATTCATCAACAACGTGTTTATTTGCAAAAGGAACTGTTTTAGACTTGCCGCAACCCTCAAAGGTACAGGTGTATTTTTCAGAACCTAATTTACAGGTGCCTGTTCTTTCATAGGTATAAAAGCCTTCAACATATTCTTTATGTTCAATTTCCTGCTTTGTCTTTTGCGGACAATTTTCATTCGCACATACGGATATTCTGATTACATGTCCGTTTTCCGCTGTCTCATCATACTCTTCAGAGATTTCCCATTTATGTCCCAGTGCATTGATATCCGTAACTCTTACATTCACACCGCACTCATCACATACCTGTGTAAGCTTTCCTTTTTCAGTGCAGGTTGGTTCAAGCGTTACAACATCATGTGTCGAGGTATGGTCACACGGATCAATGGAAACAAATTCATAGTTTGCATTCGGATGATCGGTAACATAAACCTCAGTCGTTGAGCCTCTGTGTCCGTAGAACGTAATCTTCTGGCTTGAGCCGTCGAAAGGCTCTTTGTTAATTACACCTTCAAATACCGTATTCGGATTGTTTACTGTAACCTTGTTCAGGAAAGAACAAGTAGCAAACGCACGTGTACCGATGCTTTCAATCTCAAAAGGTATTTCAATATTTGTCATCTTACAGCCATAAAAAGACCATGCGTCAATTCTTTTAATTGTCGGTGAAAATTTAACGGTTTTTACGCCTGCATTGTAAAAGGCTCTTGTGCCTGTAGAGGTCAGACCGGTACCATATGTAACGGTAACCAGATTGGTACAGTCCATAAATGCACCGTCACCCAGTGTTGTAAGTGAATCAGGAAAAGTAATACTTGTCAACGCAGTACAGCCCTGAAAGGCTCTCGGCTCAATGGTTTCAAGTCCTGAAGGCAGGTTGATTTTCTTAAGAGCAGTACACTCTCTGAAAGCACCGTAGCTTACTGCGGAAACGCTATCCTCACCCAATGATATGGAAGAACTGCCGGAAATCGTTTTCAATGTACTTGGAAGACTTACCTCTGTCAAAGCCGTACATCCATAAAAATTCAGCTTTCCGATTGTTTCAATACCCTCTTCAATAACAACCTTGGTAATATCAGTCCTGTAACTATACCAAGGGGTTCTGTTCAGTGCAGTATCTCCATAGTCCTTCGTTGCACCTGTACCGGAAATAGTCAGCGTTTTGCTTGCCGTATCATACTTGAACGTAGCATTACTGGCTGCCGGTCTGCCCAATGTTGATGCTCCGCAGTTTCCGCTGTTTGCACCATATACAATAGAAATATTAAAACAGAATAATGCAGAGACAATAATTGCCAATGCCAAAATCATTGAAATCAATCTGCGTTTCATAATCCCACCTCTGAACACTCACAAAGTTACACAAAAATTATAACACATATTCATATTTTTTTCAACATATTAACAATAAAAATATATCGTTATGCACCTATATTCCATTTTTTCATCAGCATTTGTGCGTCTAGAACAACATTTTTATCCGACGGATACGGATATTCGCTGTATGTATTTATCCACTTATTTTCAAAATCATTCAGTCTTTTACCGAAATCAGATTTGATATAATTCTTCCTTTTTACAAAATCTGCAGTGCATAAAACGTCAACATGCCGACCCTTTTCAAGCTGTGAAATCACCTCATCATAGAACATTTTCCATCTGACAAAATAGAATTCACCTATCAGACCGCTCCACTCTCTCCAGGAATAATCATAGAGCATATTTTCACCATACACATCACCCCAAAGGGTTATGAGTGTGCGAGCATTAAAGTCAAAATACTTTTTCTCCTGTTCATCTCCTGCAAGTCTGTGGCTGTCCTCAATCCATCGTGACAGTGAAAACTCGCTCCTGTTTGCAAGAAAGCGGTCCATATCTAAAAGCAGGTTCAGCTGCTTTTCAGAAAGTATTTTTAATGCTTCAATGTCCTTTCTGCTGTAAGCATCTGCAAAATCGGATTGATTGGTATAAAATCTGTTGCTGAGTGCCTGACGCACCAAATCACACAAATCATATTGATATCCATCAGATTCTTTGAACTCGTCTGAAACGGATTTAAAAAGACTAACCGCTTTTTCAAAAAGCTTGGTATCATAATAAATTTTTGTATAACAGCACGGACCTGTTCTGATTGGCATAAGCTGAGGACGTGCAGCAAGTGCTGAACCTACCTCATTTTCCTGATAATCATTGCTACTGCTGTAACAGGTTTCAAGAAGAACATCCCAAGCCTTGCGAAGCGTTTCGCTGTACTTGCCATACCTGCGTTTTATGTAATCATCCAGCCACTCTGAACAGTCAATCTGCTTTGATGAGGTTAAAAGCTCAAGCTGCAAATCGTATATTACAGGATTCTGTTCAATACCCTCCATAAACATTCCTGTTCCCACAACATTGGCACCGTTTGATTTCAGCTTTAAGTACCTGTTGCTGCAATGGAGTTTCAATTTGCCCTGCATTGCATTTTTACCGCCGAAATTATGAAGCATACCGGCAACTACCGGATAACCCCAAAGATTTTTATTGCTGAGCGTCTTCTCTGAATTTATATCAAGAAGAAGCAATCGCTCCTTAGGAACAGCCTTTACAATATGCTTGCGCATTGACCAGGTCTGCATCACCCACACTGAATTACTGTCAAAGCTTTCATACATACGATTGATTGTTTTGCCGACTGCCTTCAAATACCAGCTCCATCGTTTTGGCGGTGTTCCCTCGTGGAAAGGGTCACAGGCAAGATAATGATAATTACCGAATATTCTTTCAAGATTATTCAGATAGGACTTGCCGAAATCAAGAAAAAGAGGGTCAAGCGGATCAAGCTGTGCAGTCTTTGGAAAGCCGCACCAACCCCTTTGCTCTAATATTTTAGCATCAGGGAATTTTGATTTGAAGAGCATAGGAACGTGACCTGAAAAGCCCTGCTGAATCGGCTGCATTCCGAATTCAATATAACGCTCAAGTATCTTTTTTCCAAGCTCGGCACGACGGTATACATAGCTTTTATCCTTTGGTGGAATATACCCCTCAATATTGGTCATAAGCTGCCAGGCCCAGAAAGCGGGTCCTGAGATTGAATCAAGAGCCTCACGCTCGGAAAAGCCATACTCAAGCAAGGTTTCATACAGAACAGCCTCACTCCCTATAACAACAAGGGGCATATTGATTCCGTTCATTGCCATAAAATCAATTTCTTTTTCCCAGCGCGAAAAATCCCACCAGCACATTGAGTAATCAAGCGTGCAGTAGTTCATATAAACTCTGAATTTTTGTTCAATTTCGCGGCTGAATACACCGTCAAACATAGTCAGCTCTGTAATATTGATTGCTCTGTTGCCGCACCAGGAAAGCTGAACACCACAGTATTTTTTCAGATAATCGTAGATTCCCATACAAGCAGAAATATAATTATTTGCCTTTACGTACAAAGTACCGTTTTCGGCTGTTATACAGTAGCTGTCCTGCTCAGCGCCTGTAATGGCAACATCAATATTGTCCTTAACATCAAAAAGATTTCTTTCCAAAAAGCCTGCAATAACATTATCCATAAATACTCCTTATACAATATAACTTATTGTCAAAATCAACACACCAATTAAAATAAATACACCGCCCATAATCAACGGCAGAAAAACATCTGATTTCGTATTGATAACTGCTCTTTCAGGCTCATTCTCATACACTCTTACCTCAATACTGTCACCGATTTTATACTTTGAATTCGGAACAATACTTCTGTTTTTCGTATAATAAATTTTAGGCGTTCCCTCTACAATATCACTGTTTTTACTGTATTTTGCACCATTGATATTACGCTCGGCAGTATAGGTAACACCCTGATAATAATACTCAAATATTGTGGTAAAGCCCTTAGTTCCTTTATGTCCCACATGTGCCTTGAAATCAACAATTTTACCCAGAACAATCTGATAGCTTTTCCTTGAATCCTTAATATAAATCCAGATGGCATAAAGCCCAAAGGCTATGAAAACAAGTCCGAAAATCATAAATTTATTCATAGCATATTCTCCTCTATTACATCAAAGCCTTTGAATATAACCTGTTTTTTCAAATCTGTTGTAACCGTTTTTCTGATAAAACTTATGTACACTTCTTTTTTTAGAGCCGGTAAGCAGCATCATTTTATAACAATTATTATTAAGGGCTATCTGCTTTGCAAATACAAGACAATCCGATGCAAGTCCACGCTTTCTGTAATCTTTATTCGTAACCACATTTTCAATCAAAGCATAAGGCTGTTGATTATGAGTTAAATTAGGAACAATAACACAAACACAGGAGGATACAATTCTTCCTTCCTCTTCTGCAACAATGATATGATGATTTTTATCCTCAAGAATTCTCCTGAACAATTCAATATTCTCAGCATTATTTTCAATAGGCTTATTGCTGTGCAAATGAGTATATAATTCACTGAGTCCCTGAAAATCATTTTCATTAATCTCTCTGATCATTAAAATCACCTCATAATATCCATTAAAACGAATTAAGTTTTTTTAACACCTCATCGGCAATAATCTTATGTCCTAAATTGGTTGGATGAATTCCGTCAACAGCAAGCTGAACCGGCGGAATCTTTTTCTGTGCTTCATTAAATACAGCCTGCAAATCAATAATTTCAGCTCCGTTTTGCTCTGCCATATTATGAAGCATCCGTCTGTATTCATCAAGGACTCTGTGGAACGGTGCTTTTTCAGGCATTGTATCAATCAAAAACGGTAAAAGAACAAGCAGCTGCGCATCCGGCAGTTCTGTTTTCAACCGTCTGTATATCTCATTCATATGCGGTTCCATCGGTCTTAACAACGGCGGATACTGCTCAGGCACATAATGCTCCCAAGCATCATTAACACCGATAAGCATAACAATAACATCAGGATGAAGGCTTATACAGTCCCTTGTAAGACGGTCATATACAAGATAAGTCCTGTCCGATGCAATACCCTTATAGAAAAATTTAAGTTTTTTATGCCTCTTTTTCAGCTTCTTAGCTGCCTGCAAAGCATAAATCTTTGCACCATGAATTTTATATGAAAACTGTCTGTTGAATTTTATATCTGTAATACTGTCCCCTATAAACAGAATACGATAGCCGTCCTTAATTTCAATCATACCAAAGCTCCTCAATCTTAATTACTGTATAACCTTATCATAGGAATCGTGCATTTTACCATTCTCATCCCAAGTTACACTTGATGCCCAATAATATACTTTACCCTCACTGTCTTTATACTGTGAGGAATACTCTGCATTTTCCTGCTTCACAAATTCCTGCTTACTGTCATATACAAGATATCCCTTTTCATCCACAAAGGAGTAATCATTATCAAAGGATTCTCCTGTAGCTAAATTTGTGTAAGAACCTTTCAAAGTGTCTGAATTAAAGGAATAGCAATACTTATTGCCGTCATCATCAAAATACGGAACATCTTTATAAGTGTATGCATTGCCTAAGGCATCATAATGAAGCAGTTTATAATCATAGCTGATTGTACCGTCTTTATTAAAATCCACATAATTTGCAGGATAAAAAACATTGCCGTTTTTATCAACACAGCAGGTTCTGTCCTTTGCAACAATATTCATTTCTTTATCATAGTACAACATACCGTCAGTATCCACATAGCAAAGGTCAGAATCCAAAACTTCATCAGTGCCGTTTTTATATAACGCATCATAACCGCTTTTATCAAAATCATAGCAGTATGTATTGCCGTCCCTATCATAAAAAACGACTTCAAAGGCATTTACATATCCATTGCCTTTAGCATCGAAATATCTGTCATTATCAATCAAGGAAAAGCTTAAGCACGAGCCTGCAAGCATCAGTAAGGATAAAACAAACAGCAATATACTGTTTTTCAGCATCTTCTTATCCTTAAAGTTTTTCTGATTGAACAAGCATACTATACCTGTAATAGCAGGGAAGAATATAGAAAAGCCTACATAATTGCTTGTTTTTTCACTGCCCCTTGACTCGGCATTATAATATACTGCAAAAACAAATAATATTCTGAAAGCCAGTCCAAGCAGTACACTGAGCATAAAAAGTGCAATATTGCCGAAACCAATCATATTCATAAGCAATCTCCTCAAATTTATAACTATATTTTATCATAACAAAATATCCGTGTAAAGAAAAAGAGCAGGATATACCTGCTCTGTATCAGCCATTCACCACATTATCAAATGTTAAATTATTCATTTCATGAATATAGTCAGGGAAAACGATTTCTCCGTCTCTGTCCCAGCTAACCGCTGACAAATCAAAATACAGATGCTCTTCGTCATAGTACACGGAGCTATATTCACAAAAATAGCTGCTAAGCTCTGATGAATCTTCAAATATACAAAGATAGCCATCATCGTTTATATAGAAATCATAATCGCTGTCGGACAGAAGCTCTTCTGTTTCACTGTTTCTTAATTGCTCACCAAATTCACCCATACGAAAATAAGATGTTCCGTCCTCTTCATAGTACAGAAACTGACCTCTGTTGGAAAAAGTATATTCATTCCCCATCTTATCAAGTATAACCTTTTTCCCTCTTTCATTCTCAAAGGTAACGACTGTTGATTCATCAAAAGCAGTCTCAGGATTCAGCATATATCCGAACTCGCCTGTAAAGGATAGCTCATAACACATAAAGAAAGTATTTGACAAGAATAAAGCTATGAACACCGATACAACAAAAAAGCTTTTGAATTTTATAACATCTCTGTCTTTTTTCTTATGGTTGCAAATAGCGTATATTATAGATACAAAAGCGCCGAAAATCAACGATAAACCAGACCACCATCCTTTACCGCTGATATTCCTTTCCTTTCCGTCAATATATACAGATATGCCAAGTGACAATCTATAAACAATGAATGCTATAATACAAATCCAAATATATCTTAACTGCAAATCACTTGCATTCAGAAACATATCAACACCTCTTTCAACAAAACATCATCTATCGGTATATTTAATTTTTGATCTATGAATCACAGTCAAAACAATACTCACAAAGCAGGCTGTCAAAGACAGACTGCAGCCGATTGATATTAAACACTCTATTGTGGAAACCCAAACAGGTACATTAAAAACATTAACTTTTCCTTCCAACCATACAAACTCAAAACCAATAAAAATGTTATATTGAGCCAGAAGTGAAAACAGAACCATTATAACGATTGTTAAAATGGTTGATATTATAAAAAGCTTACTGCCCCTATCGTCTGATTTTTTTATAAAAAATTGCCCCACTAAAGAAATCAAGCCTAAATCAATCATTGTGAAGGCGATTACATCTGTACCAAAAAAAGCTACTACATCCATAATGATTGAAAAAATTAAGCCTGTAACTAAGCATACGATTTGAATGATTGATATCGCAAACATAAATCCTCACCAGCCTCAAGCTGAATATAGCATTAAGAAAGCCGTATTTCAATAAAAGTTATGCAAGCTTTATAAATATTTAATATTTCAAACAGACATAGAAATACTGCAAATTAAATCAATTCATAAACCACGCATTCACAGGGCTTTAATGTCATTGAATCAGACGGCAACGGCGGATTTTCAGTATTTGAAATAACAAGGCGAGCATCTCCGTTAAAATGAATATGCGGTTTAAATTTTACTGCTTTAGGGGAAAGACTGCAAGCAATAAAAAGCTTTTGTTTTCCGTTATCACGAATATATGAAAAAACATTATTATCTTTCATATTGACAGAGATATACTTGCCGTCACGAACAACATCAACATATTCTTTGCGTGTTTTAAGCACTTTTTTATAGAAATTCAAAACCGAGTCAGGATTCTGCAATTCCTCTGCCGCATTGATTTCGGCATAGTTGCTATTAACCTTTGCCCAGGGAGTACCTGTTGTGAATCCTGCATTTGCCGTGTTATCCCATTGCATAGGTGTTCTTGCATTATCGCGTGCATAGCGTTTATAGAAGAACATAACAACAGGAAGAATCCATTTTCCGAATGGCATTTTTTCAATACTGTTCATCTTATTTATCGTCTGAATATCACGGTAATCCTCTTTCTTATAATCGCAGTTAGTCATACCGAGCTCCTGACCCTGATAAATAAACGGTGTACCCTTTTGGAATAAAAGAGAAACAGCAAGGCTTTTCGCAGCCATTATGCGATGCCTGCCGGTCGGTGCAAACCGTGGCAGACTTCTCGGCTGGTCGTGGTTTTCATAATATACTGCTCCCCAGCAATCACTCGGAATACCCTGCCATTTTGAAAGAACTTTTTTAAACGGTCGCAGGAATGTGAATTTTTGGCTGAAGGAACAAACAGGACGAGCACCCACATGTTCAAAATGAAAAAGCATATCCAAAAGGCTGCTGCCCTCTTTTGTGATTTCGCAGGCACGCTTAAAATCTATTCCTGTTGCCTCTCCGACAATAAGCGTATCATACTTATCCCAAGAGTTACGGCACAATTCATTTATGTATTGTTTCCAGCGGGGGCCTACAACTACATCACCCGACTTAGCGTGGTACAAATCATCGGGTTTGGAAATATAGGTAATAACATCGCAGCGAAAGCCGTCAACACCCTTTTCAAACCAGAAGTTACAAATATCCTGAACTTCTTTGCGTACCTTTGGATTTTCCCAGTTTAAATCAGGCTGTTTTTTACTGAACAGATGCAGATAGAATTGTTTGGTAGTTTCATCATATTCCCACGCTGAACCGCCGAAACAAGCCTTCCAATCATTGGGAGGCTTGTTCTTATCCTTGCCTGTACCGTCACGCCAGATATAGTAATCACGGTAAGGATTATCCTTACTTTTTCGGCTTTCTTCAAACCATTTATGTTCATCAGAGGTATGGTTTACGACCAAGTCCATAATAACCTTAATATCACGGCTGTGAAATGCGTTAAGCATCTCCTCCCAATCGGAAAGTGTTCCGAATTCGTCCATAATATCACGGTAGTCGCTTATATCATATCCATTATCATCATTCGGAGATTTATAGCAGGGCGAAAGCCAGACAGCGTCAACACCCAAATCTTTTATATAGTCAACCTTTTGCGTTATACCTTTTATATCTCCGATACCGTCGCCGTTTGAATCCATAAAGCTGCGCGGATAAATCTGATAAACAACTGCATCTTTATACCATCTTGTTTTCATCAGCAAGCTCCCATACTCATTTTGCCTAAGTATAACATAATGCTCTGCAAAATTTTTATAATTATACTTATATATTAAACATCAAAGTGATATTCATAATCCGTCCATTCGTGCTTTACAAAATTGCGGACTCTCACTGCTATTTCAGTATCATAAACCTCGACCTGCATTCCCATACCGGTGTCCTGAACATCTGCATCTCCGTCCGTATTTTCAGAGCCGAATGACGGAATATTTATATATGTAATTTTACCGTTTTCCTTAACACCGTATCCATTTTCAAAAATGCCCATATGAAGATGACCTGTAAAAAAGAATATGCGGTTATCATATTTTGTAAGCAGCTGATAAAGTTCATCACTTTGCTCACCGACATGACCCTCTTTCCAGACATCAGAAAAAACATCATTAAGCGGCCAGTGACTGAAAAGAAAAACAGGTCTGCCGCTTTCTGCTGCGCTTTTCAGTTCGCTGTCAATCCATTCAAACTGCTTGGGTGAAATATACTGCTGAATACCCGCATCACAATCTGAAGATAAAATGATAAAGTGATAACCTTCAATCACCTGACTGTGATAGAGATTATCTATTTTGTGATTTAAAAATGCATTGTTATAATCAATAAAGCGTTCTTTCAGTTTATCATAATCACCTGCATTATGATCGCCGGGGCAAATATCATGATTGCCCACTGCCATAAGCACATTTTCAACTTTGTTATACTTGTTCATCAAACCATAAAGCATTGCTGTTTCGGCAACCTGCCCATTCATCGTGTTATCGCCACACATAATAAGGGCATCACTCATTACCTCAGCAGCTGCCATATCACAGAATGCTTCGCCGTAGTTTTTATGCTTTTGAGAATTGTTACCCTCTAAATGGCCGTCGGATATAACAGTAAAATTCAATCTGAGATTATCCTTATCAATAGGTGAGTAGGATGCAATATCACCTGATGAAGAAAAAATGAAAAATGCAAGAATTGCCGAAAAGGTTCTCATAATCCAATTCATAAACAAAATACCCCTTTTTCTTAGATATTATCATTAAAGTAAAATAAAAGCAAGAATATAAAAAAGAGCATCTCAAAATGAGACGCTCTTAAAATACAATTTAAAGAATTAGCCGTTAATCTGCTTTGCGATTTCCTCTGCGAAGTTTTCTTCTCTCTTCTCAAGGCCGTCACCCTTCATCATACGGATAAAGCCAGTAGCTGTGATTTCTGTGCCAAGCTCCTTAGCAACTGAATCAATGTAGCCCTTAACTGAACCCTGGAACAGGTCGCCGCGAACGAACTCCTGCTCAACGAGACAGTTTTCTTTATAATACTTGCCCATCTTACCTGCAGCAATCTTAGCAAGAACTGCCTCAGGCTTGGAAGCCATTTTAGGATCTTCCTTCATCTGAGCAGCAAGGATACCCTGCTCGTGCTCAACAACCTCAGCAGGAACTGAAGCCTGATCAAGGTAGCTTGGGTTCATAGCTGCAATCTGCATAGCAACATTCTTACCCATAGCCTCGAACTCAGCTGTGTCAGCCTTTGACTCATCAGCAACATCAAAGCCAATCATAACGCCAACTGCGCCGCCGCCGTGAATATAGGTTGAAACGATACCGTCCATAAGCTCAAAACGGCGAACCTTCATATTCTCACCGATAGCAAGAACGAGGTCGTTAAGAGTTTCAGTTACTGTTCTGCCTGTGCCGTTGAACTCTGTTGCACAGAGAGCCTCAACATCAGCAGGATTTGTAGCAATAATTGTCTTTGCAACACCTGTTACAAAGTCCATAAACTTTTCATTCTTTGCAACGAAGTCAGTCTCTGAGTTAACCTCAACAACTACACCCTTCTTTGCAGCCTTATCATAATAAGGAAGAACTACACCCTCAGCAGCAATTCTTGCAGCCTTCTTCTGTGCAGCAGCAAGACCTCTTTCACGAAGATAGTCAATTGCCTTATCCATATCACCGTCAGACTCAACGAGAGCCTTTTTACATTCCATCATACCAACGCCGGTCTTCTCACGAAGAGCCTTTACGTCCTGAGCTGTAAATGCCATTATATTATCCTCCTGTTTATAGTAGTATAAATGATTAAATTACTCAGCAGCTTCCTCTGCTGTCTCTTCAGCAGGAGCCTCATCAGCTGTATCCTTACCGTCACGACCCTCGATAACAGCGTCAGCCATTGCACCTGCAATAAGCTTAACTGCACGGATTGCGTCGTCGTTACCAGGAATTACATAGTCGATTTCATCAGGGTCACAGTTTGTATCAACGATAGCAACGATAGGAAGACCTAACTTCATAGCCTCTGATACAGCAATTCTCTCCTTGCGAGGATCAACGATGAACATAGCGTTAGGAATCTTCTTCATCTCTGTGATACCGCCGAGATACTTCTCAAGCTTTTCAATTTCAAGCTCAAGGCCAACAACCTCCTTCTTAGGAAGAAGATCAAAAGTACCGTCCTCACGCATAGCCTTAAGCTGAGCGAGACGAGCTACTCTGCCGCGGATTGTCTTGAAGTTTGTGAGCATACCGCCGAGCCATCTTGCGTTAACATATGGCATTGCACAACGCTCTGCCTCTTCCTTTACAGACTCCTGAGCCTGCTTCTTTGTACCAACGAAGATGATTGAACCGCCGTCTGCTGCAAGGTCACGAACGAACATATAAGCCTCATCAAGCTTCTTAACTGTTTTCTGAAGGTCGATGATGTAGATGCCGTTACGCTCTGTGAAGATGTATTCAGCCATTTTAGGGTTCCATCTTCTTGTCTGATGTCCAAAGTGAACACCTGCTTCTAAAAGCTGTTTCATTGAAACTACATTTGCCATTATAATTTCCTCCTTTAAGGTTAAATCCTCCGCATTCAGCTTGGCAAAAGCCGTTGTTTATAACCTCAGGCTTAGCTGATATGCGTGCGTATTCGCGTTCATTTTCACGAATGCGTTAGCATTATAACAAAAAAGGCCTGAAAAATCAAGCCTTTTTTATAAGTATTTACCTCACCCACTGATATTTTTTGTAAAAAACTATCTGTTCAAAATAAATGTATAAATCACATCTGCAAAAATAACGATAGTTGTAAAAGCAAGAACATAATTATATTTTTTAATCCTGAAAGAATTTTTATTGCTGTCTTTATTGCCGTCATGTTTCAACTTCAAATACATCACAAAGCTTAAAACCGCGCCAATATAAAAAAGTATATTCAGAATTACGGCAATAATTAAACGCATTAAATCCACGTCAATATCATCCAAAAGGAAATCTATATTCAGTACCGAAATAATTGTCATAATCACAGGTGATAAAGCCATAGCTATTCTACCGCGTCCGCTGATTACAGATGTTTTTTTAGAATTTATTTTATCCTCTTTCCGATTAATCTCTTCATATAGGAATATAGCCGCAAGCAGCCAAATTGCCATCAACACCAATAACATATAAAAAGATATGTAAGCTGTCATATTGCCTGTTTCCTGCATATTCCGTCAACCTCCGGTACTTTTGTTTCATATATAATTTCATAATCATTCATCTGCTGCGATTATATCGCAGAGCTTATTATATGTAATACCGACTGCTGCCGCCTCCTGCGGAAGAAGGCTTGTAGGCGTCATACCGGGCAGAGTATTTGCCTCAAGACAATAGGCATTATTGGCTTTATCAAGAATAAAATCAACCCTTGAATAAAAGCCGAGACGCAGTGCCCTGTGCACTTTTAACGCACTTTCCTGCAAAAGCCTGCATACATCGTCACTTATCTCAGCAGGGCAGATTTCTTCAGTCATACCGGACTGGTATTTATTTTTGTAATCATAAAAGCCATTCAGTGGTCTGATTTCTATAGGAGGCAAAGCCTTACCGTCAAGTATTCCTACAGAAAATTCCCTGCCGTCTATTTTATCTTCAATTACAACAAAGTTCTCATATTTTCTCGCTGAATCAATCGCAGTATTAAGCTGCGTTTCATTTTCAACAATAGTTACACCTACGCTTGAACCGCAGCTGCAAGGCTTAACAACGCAAGGAAATTTCACATCACTGAAATTATCATTATTGGTAATATCAATATACTTCCAGTCCGCTGTTAAAATTCCGTTATCACGCATCATTCGTTTGGACAAATCCTTGTCCATAGCAAGGAGGCTGCCTGCATAACCTGTACCTGTATATTTTATTTCATTCAAATCAAACACAGCCTGCAACTGACCGTTCTCACCTGCCGCACCGTGAAGAGCCAGAAAAACCATATCCGCCTGCTTGCAGAGCTCTATCACTCCGTTGCCGATCATACCGTAATCATTTTTGACAGATGATTTAATCTTTTCCAAATCAGGCTCCTGTTCGGAGACAATATATGAATATCTGAAATCGGATTTATTATTCCTATAAACAGGTGCAATGTCCTCATTATTCTCTCCGATATATAAATCGAGGAGCATTACATCATGTCCGTTTTCTATAAGCGCATTTGAGATTAAAGCACCTGAAGAAAGAGAGACATCTCTTTCCGGACTTAATCCCCCTGCTAAAACTACTATTTTCATAAGTTACCTTTCATTTGATTACATTATTGCTTAGTTAATCAATAATGTATTTGTTATTCCGTAGGGCAGAGGCTTGTCTCCTGCCGAATATGATTTTTTATATTACGGTGAGAGCAAGCCCTCACCCTACAATGTTTCAATAGTATTCCTTTTGATTTGTAGGGGCAGGTTTCCACGCCTGCCCGTTTCATATTTTTTGGGAGGGCACGGAGGCCCTCCCCTACACTTAAGAATAATTTAATTTATTTGATATACAACTTCATAACCTGTGCTCTTGCTTTTGCCTCAAGGGAATCATCAAGCGGTGCAAGGTCTGATTTGCCGTACTTATTTTCAATTGCCTTTGAAATCAGCAAATCTGCAAAGTCAGGATTCTTAGGCAGAACAGGACCGTGAGAATAGGTGCCGAAGGTGTTTTGGAATCTTACACCCTCAGTGCCGTCCTCACCATTATTGCCAAAACCTTTAATCATTTTGCCGAGAGGTTCAACACCTTTTCCGAGATACGTTCTGCCGCTGTGATTTTCAAAGCCCACAACCTCAATGCCCTCTTTTGTTTTATAAGCATAGTTGCCGATCATACGCTCTTCCTTACCCTCAGTGTAAAAATCAAGAGCTCCCATATATTCCAGCATTTTACCGTCGTAGGTTTTATAGTATTTACCAAGCATCTGGTAGCCGCCGCAGATAGCCAGCATAACCGTGCCGTTATGGATTGCTTTATTAATCTCAGTATCCTTGCCCTTTTTCAGATCGTCAAGAAGAACATCCTGCTCAAAGTCCTGACCGCCGCCGATAAAGAGTATATCATAATCATCAGCATTAAAGCTTTTGCCCATGGTAATTGCGTCGGTATGGACATCAATCTGCCTTGCCTTCATTCTTTCGGTAAGAGCGATTATATTTCCCCTGTCGCCGTAAAGATTCAGCATATCCGGGTAAAGATGTGCAATTCTGATTATCATTCCCAAAAGTCCTTACCTCCCAGTCTCTTTGCAATAACAGGACGCATTGTCATCATTGATGTATATGTCGGAACAATATAAACATCTCTGCCCTGAGCAGTTGCTATATCAACTAATTTATCGTAATCTTCATTCTCAATGACCTTGATTTCCCTGCTGCCGACGCCCTCATACTTAACACGTATCGCCATATCATAACAGCGCTTGCCTGTGACATAGATATCCTTGACATTGCTCTTTTTGAAAATATCATTGAAATCAACGTCCCATATCCAGCTTATGTCACGGCCGTCTGCGGCGTTATCATTCAGAGATAAAATCAAGGTGTAATCATCTTCAATGGACTTGAGAAAGCTCATTGTCTGGCTGAAGCCTGCAGGGTTTTTAACAAGAATGACATTAATCTTATTATCACCGCTTTCAAACTGCTCCATTCTGCCGAAAGCACCATTGAATTTCTCAAGTGCCGTATAAATGGTATTGTTATCAAGTCCAAGTGCAGACAGAGCTGATGAACAACCGATTGCATTGTAGATATTATAAGTTCCGCCGATATTTATTTTTGTGATATTTTTATCACCGTTAAAATCAGTAACAACAAGAGAACTGTTCGGCTTAAGTTCCTCAACAGAGGTCACGGAGAAATCAGGAGATACCCTTTTGTATCCGCAGTTCACACATTCAAAACCGCCGAGATGTCCGTAGGTATGATAGGAATATTTATACTCGTGCTTGCAGAAAATACAGTATTTTGCGTCAGAGATTTCAGGCTCCTTTGCATCCTTGTCAAAAGGCGTATTCACACCGTAGGTTACAATTTTATTCGGTATTTCCTTTGACATGGAATAGGTCAGAGAGCAGTCCGCATTAAGGCAAACCACTGCATCAGGCAGATTTTTGATTGACTCCTTAATTGCATTAAGGGTATGTGTAACCTCTCCGTATCTGTCAAGCTGGTCACGGAATACATTTGTAACAAGCACAACATCTGCACGGATATATCTTGATACCTCACGGAATGCATTTTCATCACATTCAACAATGGCATACTCATATTTATTCCGGCCTGTAATGGTTGAATTCATAATAAAGGATGCGGTGATACCTGTAATAAGGTTAGCACCGGATTTATTAATAAAATAGGTTTTGCCGGCTGTTTTCAGCCCCTCCTCAATAATACGGCAGGAGGTCGTTTTGCCGTTTGTACCTGTAACAATAATAACCTTAACATTCTTTGAAAGGTCAGACAAAGTATTACGTTTAACCTTAAGTGCAACCCTGCCCGGAAGGGTAGTTGCTCCTCTGCCCATCTTCTGCAGAATAAAGGTTACCAATCTGCAGACAAGACAGCTTAAAATAACTTTCACGAAATCACGCCCTTAAAAAATCTATAATAATTTTAAACGAAGCAAACATTTAAGTCAACAATAATAATATGAAAATATTGTTTTTTTCTTAACTTATGTTACAATATGAAATCGGAGATGATATTATGATACAAAAAATAATGGATATTGTTAAAAAAGCCGGTGAAATTTACAAAAGTGCCGGTGAGGATCTGGGCATTGAGGATAAAGGCTCAGCCGTTAATCTTGTAACAAAATATGATAAAATGATACAGGATTTTCTTTTCACTGAATTAGAAAAGCTTGTACCCGGCTGCAGATTTCTCGGCGAAGAGGGAGAGGGCAACAAAGAGCTTACGGACGGATACTGCTTTATTATCGACCCAATTGACGGCACTACGAATTTCATAAAAGGTTTTCAGCACAGTGCTATCAGCGTTGGTCTTGCAAAGGATAAGGAAATGATAATCGGAGTTGTGCTCGACCCTGATTTAAACAATATGTTTTATGCCCAAAAAGGTAAGGGTGCATTCCTCAACGGCAAGCCGATTCACGTATCGGACTGTTCCATTGAACAGAGTCTTGTTCTGTTCGGCACCTGTCCATATGAACACGAACTGGCACATAAAACCTTTTCACTTACGGAAAAGGTTTTCTACAAGGCTATTGAAGTAAGGCGAGGCGGCTCGGCAGCACTTGACATCTGCTATGTTGCCAGCGGCAAGGCCGACCTTTATTATGAATTTATACTGCGTCCATGGGACTGGGCAGGTGCATCATTAATACTCAGGGAGGCAGGCGGTGAAGCTTATACCTTTGAAAAAGAGCCGCTTGATGCAAACAAAATATCTTCACTTGTATGCGGCAACAAAAACAGCCTGAGGGACTTTTATGAAATATTACAGTCTGAATAATTACCTTCGCGATACCTTCGGCGAAAAGGTTTACAAGCTAAGCTTAAACGCAGGCTTTACCTGTCCGAACCGTGACGGAACAATTGACACAAGAGGCTGCATTTTCTGTTCAAAAGGCGGCAGCGGTGATTTTGCCGAAAGTGCTTCTCTTTCAATAACTGAGCAGATTGAAAGCGGCAAAAAAAGAGTGGAAAGGAAAATCAAAAACGGAAAGTATATCGCCTACTTTCAGGCGTTTACAAACACCTATGCACCCCCTGATATTCTGAGAGAAAAATTCTATGAAGCAATAAATCATAAGGATATCGTTGCCATTTCCATTGCTACCAGACCCGACTGTCTTGGTGAGGATGTACTGAAATTATTAGTTGAGCTGAACAGTATAAAGCCTGTATTCGTTGAACTTGGACTGCAGACCATTCACGAGGAAAGTGCGAAGTACATAAGACGCGGGTACAATCTCGATGTATATGATAAGGCTGTAAAGGATTTAAAGAAAACAGGTGTAAATATTGTTGTTCATATCATTCTGGGATTGCCGAATGAGACAAAAGCAGATATGCTTGAAAGCGTAAAATATGTATGTGGCAGCGGTATAGACGGCATAAAATTACAGCTTTTGCACGTACTGAAAAATACCGACCTTGAAAAAGATTACAATGCAGGCAAATTCAAAGTTCTTGAATTTGATGAATATCTGGATATCATAAAAGCCTGCGTTGACCTTATTCCGCAGAATATCGTAATACACAGGCTTACAGGAGACGGCGCAAAGAAAGACCTGATTGCACCATTGTGGTCAGCAGATAAAAAAAGAGTCCTCAATGCAATTAACAAATTATAAACACAAAAAAGAAAGACAGCATCATAAGATGCTGTCTTTTCCTTGTATGTATTATTTATACTTTCTTTTACGAGCAGCCTCGCTCTTCTTTTTACGAGCTACTGAAGGCTTTTCATAATGCTCTCTCTTACGAACTTCCTGGATAATACCATCACGAGAAGTCTGACGCTTAAAACGTCTAAGCGCGCTGTCAAGAGATTCATTTTCTTTAACTTTAACCTGGCTCATTCAATTCCCTCCCTCCGACCGCTTTCGGGGGTATTTGATACTTCTTTAATATCCGAGCAAGATTATATACAAAAACAAACCAAAAGTCAAGCGTTTTAACAAGAATTATGAAAATTCGATTAAATTTTATTTTAATCTGCTTTTTCTGCGGCATAGGGAGAAAGTCCTGATTCCTTTTCACCGCGTCTGCGTGCCATAAGATCACTTTCAACCAGAGCTCTCTTTTCCTTAGTATAGTTAATAAACAGGAGCGGTATGATAAACAGAACACTTGCAACCGCAGGGGTAAGAATAACAAGCGGCCATATCCATTTATCAAACATAGCGGTCTGTGTGCCCACATAAACCGCAGCATTGTCAATCGCCTTGTATCCCAGAATAGATAATGCCAGTGTAGCCAAACCTGCTGTTATACCGCTGGAAATCTTTGTAAACGAGGTCTGCATTGAAAAGGTAATGCCCTCTGTTCTCTTGCCTGTTTTCCATTCCATATAGTCAATACTGTCACAGAAAATAGATGTCTGTGCAATGGATGCAGCACCGCTCGGTATACTGCCGAGACCGATAAGTGCCATCGCCACCCATAGCCTTTTACCCTCAAAGCCGACAAAATAAGCAATGACACGAACTATAATATTTACAACCTGAATCAGTATAAGAACATTCACATAACCACCGAGCTTTTGCTTCAGCTTATCGGCAAATACCATTCCGATAAATCCGGGTAAACCTGTCATAATAAAATAAATTGTGGTAAGTCCGAGTGCACCGATAATACCGCTGCTGCCCAGAAAATCACTCGGTATCTCATATTTAAAGAAATATGTAACAAGGTTAGCGCCAAAGCCCAGTGCACCGCAAAGATTTGCAAGTGTTACAAGAAGCATCATCTTATTCTTGAACAGCAATGAAAAGCTTTCCGCAAGAGATGCCTGCTGCTCAGCCTTATTGATTCGTATACGCTCCTGTGCTTTGGAACAGCGGTAGCTTATCATAGCACCACCCAGTCCGAAAATAATTGCAAACACAAGGGTGACAAGTGACATACTGACGCCCTTAGCATTGGCTATCATTTCAAGAACCATAGGAATGCCCACACTCAGTGCACTGTAAACGCAGCTGCCGATTGTTCTTGCCCACTGAACAAACTTATCACGCTCATTGGAGTTCGGTGATATCATCGCAGTAATACCCCAAACCGATACATCCTGAACAGTGTAGGTTAAATCCCAGCAAATATATATGATTACAAAATATGCAACCCTGAGCCAGAGGAGTTCCTCAGCTGTGGAAAATACGAGGAATAAAAGCACTGTAAAAACACCCACAGGAAGCGGCGTATATTTCAAAAAAGGTCTGAGCTTTTCTCCGTTTTTAAAGGAATGCTTATCAATAAAAGAACCTACAATAGGGTCATTGACACCGTCCCACACCTTCATCACGATCAGCAGAACCGATACGATTGCCGCCGGAAACAATGCAATATCCGTCATAAAATAAGTAAAAAATGATGCACCGATAAGAGAATACACCATATTCTGACCGCATAAGCCGAAAATAAAATCGCTTGCTTCTTTCTTGGGGATATACTTTTTTTCCTGTGCAGTTTCCATAAAACCCACACCCTCTCAATTTAATAATTTCATTATAGTGCATTTGCACAAAAAAAGAAAGAAGAATTGTAAGATTTTTTTACAATTCTTCTTAAATCAATCAGATATAATATTGTGCCTGTGCGTTCCAGAGCTCGTAATACTTACCCTCTTTATTCTCCAAAAGCTCTTCGTGCGTTCCGTTCTGCACCAGCTCTGCCTTGTCAAAAACAGCTATGCGGCTGCAGAATATACAGCTTGAAAGGCGGTGTGAAATATAAATCGCTGTTTTATGATTCACAAAAGAATTAAAGCGGTTATAGATTTCATTTTCCGCAACAGGGTCAAGTGCAGCCGTCGGCTCATCAAGAATAACAATCGGACTATCCTTATAGAGTGCTCTGGCAAGGGCAAGCTTTTGTGCCTCACCGCCTGATATTTCAACACCAGCTTTATCCAAATCCTTATAAAGATAGGTATTTTCCTCATTTTCCATTTTCTGCACACGCTCCTTGATATTCGATTTATCAAGTGCATCAAACAGCTTTTCACGGTTATAATCCGAGCCAGCTGAAATATTCTGAGCAAGTGTGGTTGAAAAGATTTTGAAATCCTGAAATACAACGGAATACAAGCTCATAAGACTTTCTGCAGTATATTCCTTGATATTTTCACCATTAATCAGGATTTCTCCCTCTGTTACATCATAAAGCCTGCACATCAGTTTAATGAATGTTGTTTTTCCGCTGCCGTTTCTGCCCACAACTGCAAGGTGTTCACCATTATGAATGGTCAGATTTACATTTTTCAGCGAATCGTTCTCAGCACCCGGATATCTGAATGAAACATTCTTAAACTCAATTTCAAACTTATCCGTTAAATCAAGCACCTTACTGCCATAGGTCATATCATCCTTTGTGTTCATAATATCAAAATAATAATTTACAAGGGGTACCATTTCTTCCGTTTTTCCAAAGGTTGCCGCCATTTTCATAATTCCGTTTATAATCTGCATAAACGAGCCGCAGTAAAGCACCAGCGAGCCGATACCAAACAAACCGTAAAGTCCCTTTACACCAATGAAGAGGTAAATACCAAAGCCTACAACTGCACCGAGAACAGCAATAAACGAGCTTGACCTTGCACTGTTCATGGATGCCTTTTTAAGCACCCTTTCACCATCGGTTAATAATTTATCCGTTGCGTTATGCTCAATGAGTTTCTGCTCCTTATAGAGTCTGATTTCCTTGCCTGTGTTATAGTCGGAAAACATATTGAGAAAATAATAAAATATTCTGTCCAGTCTTGAATATTCATCAGATGCCCTGAACCACATTTTATTCATCTTCAGGGCAATGACAAGGATAATGCCGGTCATCACTGCAATCGCACCGAAAATCGTCAGCAGAAACACAGGCTTTTCAAAAAATGTATTGCCTGTTGTTTTAAAACCGATTTTCAAAAGAGGAAAAATAATAACGACAGATATCACAAGGGTTATCAGACCTGACAGAAAATCGCGCATCATCCAGCTGAGCTGAACAAAGGATGAAAATACTCTGTCCTGCGCCTCCGAATGCTTATGCACAAGCTCTTTAAAATCACCGTTTTCAAGCCTCTGATATTCCATTTTAAACAGCTTTACAGATATATTCTGCAGCTCTTTATTATACATAAGCGAACGGTACATATAATACATATCGCTTAAAAAGTAATTCACAAAAAACAGGATCAGATTTATGCCGACTGCCAGTCCTATGTATAAAAAAAGCTCATTCATTTCTGCACCTGTATCCAGCAGGTCAATGATTTTTGATGTGAACCAGACATTCACGAACGGCATAACTGCCATAACAATTGAAACGGCAATGGATATGGGTATCAGCCTTTCTTCAAGACGGTGCATTTCCTTAAACGCTGAAAAGATTGTTTTGAATTTTTTCATACTGCATCGCCTCCCATCTCTTTATAATAGTAGCTCTGAACCTGATACATTTTATAGTATGAGCCTTTCAACGCCATAAGCTCCTCGTGGGTACCGCTTTCAGCAATCGTGCCATCCTTGATGAACAGAATCCTGTCGCAGAAGCGAGTTGATGAAAGCCTGTGAGAAATGAAAAAGGATATTTTATTATCCGTCATTTCGTTATATTTGAGATACAGTTCATTCTCTGCAATGGGGTCAAGTGCTGCCGTCGGCTCATCAAGAATCAGAACAGGAGCATTTTTGTAAATTGCCTTAGCAAGCAACAGCTTCTGCTTTTCACCGCCGGAAAAATCAACAGCACCCTTGTAAACATCCTTAACCATAAGTGAATTTTCTTTGTTTTCAAGGCTGTTTATTTTGTCCATGATTCCTGCTTTTTCAAAGGCGGAATAAAGCTTTTCCTTATCGTATTCAGAGGCTGCGCAAATATTCTCGGCAATACGCATCGGCAGGAAATTATAATCCTGAAACACGGCTGAAAACAGATTAAAATAGCTATCGCTTGAAAAATCACGGCTGCTTTTTCCGTTCACCAGAATATCACCGTCAGTAGGATAATAAAGACCGCACAGCAGCTTGATTGCAGTTGTTTTGCCTGCGCCGTTTTCGCCCACTATCGCAATGTTCTCGCCACTGTTCACTTTAAAGGACATATTGTTGATTGTACTTTTCTGTGCAGAGGGATAAGTAAAATGAACATTTTTAAATTCTATTGAATGAACATCTTTGAAATCAATATCCGGCTTGTTTTTGTTTTCCTCATTGCTTTCAACAAACTCACGAAAAGCAGCACAATCATTGCAGCAGCGTTCCATATTGGAATATAAATAAACCAAATTCATTATCCAGTTTGAAAACCCTGTGATGATACCAAAGTAAAATATAAAATCCGAAACGGATAGCTTGTTCTGACATACAAGATAGGTTAGATATGCATATGCAACAAGCTCGCGCATAAGGTTTAACAATGCCCTTGTACCGCCAACCTTAACGCTCTGGTGCATATATTTTGATGTGATTTTCTCTAAGCCTGCAATCAGCCTTGCAATAGAAAACACAAAGTAATCCGCAAAGCCGTAAAGCCTGATATCCTTTGCAGCGGTTATATCTTTACTCAGTGAGTAATAATAATCAAATTTAACAAAGATACTGCTTCTTGAATCCTTGACGCCCTTTTCCTTTTTATTCAGAAATTTTAAAAGGAAAAATTCTCCGACACAGGTTGCAAGGATAATCAGAATCATTATGATATTGATTTTATAAATAAGGGCAAGAGAGGTAACAACACCCACAAGACAGACAAGCATCTGATTGCAGGTTTCAACAAAATCTGCGGAGGAAGAATAATAGCTCCTGTAAAATTCCATTGCACGCTTATTCTTTTCTCTGCCCTCAAGGCTTTCAATGTTAATGTAAGGCGTATTCAGATTTTTATTGAAAGCCATAATGGCATACCGCATACGGATTATTCTTGCACTGCCGTTTAAAAGTTCCTGCATAAATGGGGTTAGCCAGGTTGTAAGCGCAACAAGAATGCTGAGCAGTGCAACAACCAGTGTTAACCTTCCAACGGATACGCCCTCGTTAATACAGTCAATCATTGCTTTGGGTATGTAGGCTGTAATAATCGGCTGCAGTACCATTGCAGGCACTCTGATAAAAAAGTATACAAGGCTTTTTCTGTCCCACTTAATCCAGTTGGCAAGCATATATTTAAAATTCTCTTTCATCCTCTTCTCCTTTCCATTTGTCCTATAATCAGTTTATAATAAAATCCTTGTGATTACGTTTTAGCAAACATTTTGTTTCAGAACTTTGTAAACGCACTAAGAAAGCAAACAGTATTTCCATAATCATTATAACAGCATTATCTCTAAAAGTCCTGACTTTTTGTGCTTTGTTACTGAATTGAAATGAATACAAAATAACAAAGCCGTCCGTTTTCATTTGAAAACAGACGGCTTATATTATTCATAAAATCCGATTGACTTAATCACAGGGTTACTTCTCGACTGGCGGATAACCAGGCAGGCACCGATACATTTTTTACCTTTTATCGGAATAATCTTTTTTGAGCCGATAACAGTACCTTTATAAACCTGCTTATATTTACCGTCAGGCTTTTTGATATAAAGGTCAAATGCCTCAACCCTCTGACTGTATCTGATGTCCTCCTCAATAACGACATATCTCATTTTCTTAACACTGTCAAAGCGGTATTCAATATATCCATTATCCTCTGTCAGTTCACCGAGCTTCTGAATCATAATCGGCTTTTCGGTAACAGAGCTGATCAGTCGGCCTAATTTTTCCAGTGCTTTTACATCCTTATGATGAATCACACCCTTGTCAGACGGCGGAACATTTAAAAGCAAAGTACAGTTGTTACCAACGGAATTGATGTAGATATTGAAAAGCTTTTTCGCTGACTTGACGGTTATATTTTCATTTTTGGAATAGAACCAGCCGCGACGTATGGAAACATCAACCTCTGCAGGATACCAGCAAAGATGGGCATTCTTTTCCAGCACACTGCGTGAGCCCAAATCCTCATCGGTAGAGCTGTACTTCTGAAGGGCAGATGCCTGTTCCTCACTCTGCTGACTTTCCTTCATCGTTTTCTCAGTATCACGCAGGGCAGACGGAACAACGGAGTATTCACTCTTTCGTGTCTTACCGCCCTCGTTACCTACCCAGCGGATATCAGGTCCGCATATGGCAATATTGGCATTCGGCTGAAGCCTGCGTATAAGCTCAAAATACCTGTCCCAGTCATATTCAAACTTGACTGCATCTGCGCCTCTGGCGCCGTCAAACCACACCTCGAACACCTCTCCGTAATTTGTAAGGAGTTCCGTAAGCTGATTACAGAAATAATCATTATATGCATCTGTGCCGTATCGTTTATCGTGTATATCCCAAGGGGAAAGATAAACGCCGAAATCCATATTCTGACGTCTGCATTCGTCCGAAACCATTTTTACGATATCGCCCTGAAACGCAGAATTTTTAACAGAGAAATCTGTATACGCACTTTCCCATAGGCAAAAACCGTCGTGATGCTTACAGGTGAGGATTACACCTGTGGCACCGCTTGCTTTAATGACTGATACCCACTGCTTTGCATTGATAGATTTAATTGTGAAATCATCCGGCGTTTCGTTGCCTGCACCCCACTCCCTTGCAGTGGCAGTATTCATACCGAAATGCATAAAGCAGTAGTACGGCTTGCCGGCAAGCCTGAGCTGATTTTCATCAGGCGTTACGGATATATACCGCTCAACCTCACTGCCGTTAAGCGGATATCCGTTATTATTTGTTGTCCAGTTATTGTTAAAATCATTTTTCATATTTTTCATAAGCTTCTCTTGGCGTGTTTTGTTTCCAATCGTTTTCCATTCTTACCATTATTGTTATGACGGAGGAAGTCATCCTTATCTCCCAGATTCCATACACATTTATTCCAGATATACTGCAGCTTTTCTTTAAATGTCAGATAAAAAGTAAACGGTCTGTTGTTAACAACCTCATCATAAGTCGGAGTTGCAAGTCCCAAATCAGCACCTGATACTGCGACTGCTGAAAGAATTACAATGTTTTCATCAACCGGAAGCATAACTGTTTTTGCACCTTTAACATTCAGATTTACAATATAGAAATTCATTCCCTTTGCAATAGCGTCCTCACCGTCCTTATGGCTGTGGGTTGCGGAATAACCGAGTCTGCCTGTTCTTATATAAGCGGTTTCACCGAAATCGTATAAATCCCAGCCTGCAAAGTTTTCAAAGCAGGAATGTACCTTTTCCGTAACAGTATTATCATCCACCATAAATTCTGCATTTCTGTCTCCGTCAAGTGACGCGCAAAGGAATGAAATGGTATCTGTATTATCCGAAACAGCAATACTCTGACCGTTGGCAACGAGAGCATTTTTGCCGTCCTTGCGGATAAGAAATTCTTTACCGTTTGTTATGATTTTATCAGAAATAATCTCATATGGCAAGGTGAAATCAAAGTCGCCCTTTTCACCCTGCTTGGTAATGATATTCTTATCAAAATTGAGTGAAGCAGGGGTGCATACAGCCTTTTCGCCAAGTATGGATGATGGTTTCAATTTCAACGCAAAACTCTTTATTTCATACGGTTTAAAGGAGGTCACAAGCTTTCCGTCAACAACCTGTGCATCAGCCTTGTATTCCTCACTGGCATAGATTTCACGTGCGGATTCTATACCCTCACCCAGAGTTAATGTGAAATCTTCCACATTCTTTTTCGCACCCTCATTGAGACGGACAATAATTTCGTCACTGTCCTCAGCCTTCTTTATCGCCCTGACGATTACAGCATTGTCTGACACACAGCCGAATGAATAGCTGCTTTTAATCAAGCCCTGATGCTTGTCGGTTAAGTAGGCTGTCATAGGTGTAACAAACTGCCTTGCCTCCAGCTGAGTGTCAGCACCGACATTACCGCTGTGGCTGAAAATGGCATAGGAATATCGGTTCAGTCCCAAATCCATAAAGGACTGCATAGAGTCGATTCTGTAATTTCTCTTTGGTGTATGAAGAACGGTCATTCTAAGAGTATTATCCTTGAATTTATCCCAGCCGTACTTACACTCACTGATAACGGAAACGCCGAATTCACCACTCTTATCTGTAATATCCGCCCATTTCTGTGCAGGCACTTCAAAGAGCTTTTCACTCATATTACCGCGTTCAATCGCACCGAGTCCAAGATCAAAGGTAGCCTTATCATTTGCACAGGTGAATGCAAACTTATTTTTAGCCAATGTACGCATGGACTGCCACTCAATTTCAGAATAAACCTCAACTACATTTGAGCCGTCGGTCAGTGCGATAATATTTGTAAATGTACTTCTTCCGTCACTCTGTATTACTTTGAAGGCAACTCTTGCAGGACCCTGTTCAAGCACAGTAATTGTATCTATATTCGCAGTTCTGTCCGCTTCTTTATTGGCCTCCTTGTAATTCATTTCCCATGCAGGCCAGCTCTTAGAACCCGTATAATGGAACAATCCGAGTGAGATAGGCTCTTTCAGTATTTCCTTTTCATCAAGCTCCTTATCGATAATTGAGGTTATATTTCCCCTTTTGTTCAGCGTTACTATATACTTTTGATTTTCCATTACGTTATCCGTATTGATGGAGATATCACTCTTCACACAGCAGGGTTTGTCACTCGGTCTGAAATCGTAAATTCTTGTTCCGAGACTCTTCACCTCAGCAATAAATACGACCTCAAGAACATTGCCGTTAATCGTATTCACCTGTGATTTAACCTCTTTGCCGCTGTCGTCATAAACACGTACATAGGGCTGTGATACCTGTCCCAGTCTGACTCTTACCGCACCTCTTCTGTCGCACTCCACCGGATTATATACCATTACAGGAATTCCTGTGCAGAAATCTGTTTTCATCAGTCCGGCAACTGAGGTAACAGCCGCATCAAGCTCACCTGTAAACTGATTCATTGACATGGCGAGGTCATTCCAAGAGCGTCTGTAAACACGCTGGCAGGAGGTACCCGGCATATCATCGTGGAACTGATGTGCAATTGTTCTTTTCCACAAACGGTTAATCAGCACCTGATTATAGTCAGCAGTGCCAAGATAGGATGCCATAACCGAACCGCGTTCCGTAATATCCGCAAGTTCTTCACATCGCCTGTTCCAGCGCTTTCCGATTGCACGTGAGGTATATCCGCCCACGGCGTGATTCTGCATAACAAGCTCGTTATTCCAGACAGGGAGCTTATCCTTCTGCTCCTGTGTGAACTGCTCGTCAATATCGTGATAAATTTCGTCGGCAGACGCAGCAACAACCTCAATATCACTGCTGCTATTTTTCTTGATTTCCTGTTCAACAAATGCAACGGTTGCCTCCTTAGGTGCACCGCCTCTGTCACCGATACCGTGAAAAATATAGGTCCAGTCAAGGTCATACTTTTCATTCTCCTTGAACTTGTTCAGAACAAAATCCCAGTCACGCAGTTTTTTAAGAGTAAAATAATAATCGTGAGGATTAATGCTGGCGTATACCTGCTCACCGTCAACACCCTGCCACTTACCGATATCAAACGGAACACCGTATGCACTGCCCCAAGCCAACTTCTGCGTAGTAAAGCCCATAAGATTTGCGTGGCGCATAATACTCGGCAGTGCCCAGCCGAAGCCGAAGCAGTCAGGCAGATAGATGTCTGCCGAACGCTTGCCGAAGGTTTTGTCAAAATAGGAATTTCCGAAAAGAATATTTCTGAAAAGTGCTTCAGGTGAAGGAATATTGACATCACCGTTTTCATAGGCAGAGCCGCAGACATTCCATCTGCCTGCCCTGACATATTCCTTCAGTTTTTCAAAAAGCTCAGGATAATATTCCTGCATCAGCTCATAACGGTATGTACCCTCAAAGGAGAAGGTATACGTCGGATACTTTTCAAAAAGTCTGAAATTATCGACCAATGTATTATAAATATACTTGCTTACCGTTTCTTCAAAATCCCAGCTCCACACCGTATCAAGATGTGCAGTTGCAACTGTATAAATCTTTTTCTTATTTCCAGCCATTGCTATACTCCTTATTATGCTCAATATATTCATCTACCAATTCACAGGCAAGTGAATAGGAATTTACAAGCGGATGCAGTGTAAGCGCCTGAATGGCAGCACCCCTGTCCTTATTTCTGATTGCCTGTGAGGAAAGACGCTCATAAATCTTAACACGGCGTATCATCTCCAGATTCTGCTCATCTACATCACCGATGATATGCGGTGTGCATTCCTTTTCATTCACATCACAGGTGATTTCAACAACATCATCATCTCTGAGTCCGTTGATTGCACCGTTATTCGGAATACACATAATCATTGTGCCGGTTGTACCGCTCTGTGCAGTTTCAATAAACTTAAGTGCAACACCTGCATAACCGCCGTCGTCCTCTTCATAAATATTGAATTTCCACTGGGCAGTACGCTGAACACCTGTTTCGCTTGCCATATAGCTGCCCTCACGCATACCGTACCATTTATTGAAAACCTTAAGACAGCCTTCAAAATCATTTTCAACATCCATTTCAGACAACTCTTCAGTCATACATTGATTGATATCCCTGATCTGCTCTCCTCTTGTCTTATCCGCCTTAAGGATATTTTCAACCGCTTGCTCCCTGTAATAGAAATAATAGAGATATTCGTTTAAAACGGCCTTTCTGTCCCTGAGAAGAGCCTTGTCGAAATAACGCATATCTGTTTTTGCATAAGCTTCATCATTTTCTATCAGTTCAGGCATAATCTCTTTTCCGTTAAGAATAATGCTTTTGAAATAAGACAGATGATTCAGTCCGTAAACCTCACCTGAAATATTGTTGGGATTTTCGTTATATAAAAGCGCAAAGGAACGCAGCATACCTGACGGTGCATCACATATGCCGTAGGTAAAATCATAACCCATATCACGCAAAGTCTGAGATACCACACCTGCAGGATTTGTAAAGTTGAACACCTTGACATCAGGCTTTGCGTATTTTTTGATAAGCTCGCAGTATTCAGCCAATGCAGGTACACTGCGCATTGCAAAGGAAAAGCCTGCAGCGCCCGTGGTCTCCTGACCGAGAGCACCTTTATTCAGTGCGATACGCTCATCCTTTGCACGCATATCGTCCTCGCCCACACGGATTGTGGTAATGACATAATCTGCAGCTGTCACCGCTTCAATCTTATCTGTTGTTAAGCTGAACTTGAGCTCAGGGCACAAAAGGCGTGCCACGTGTGATGCCATACCGCCATAGATATTCAGCTTTTTTTCATTGTTGTCCATAAAGCAAAGCTCGTCAATATGCAGTCTGCGTGCCTTTTGTGCAATGCTTTTTGCAAGAAACATGGAGCGGACTCCGCCCCCTCCGATTACCGTTATTTTCATAATACAACCCCTTTGACTATTCTTTTTCAATTTCAGCAAGCTGTGTATTTACACTGATGATTTCATCATAAATACGGTCTGAAAATTTCTTTTCTCTCTCATAGGTATAAAGTCCGTTTTGCTCCTGCTCGATATCATAAAGCTGTGTATAGCAGAAGCCAAACATTTTTTTGTTTGAAAGCAATGCGTCTGTGAGACCGCAGTAACGCTTGGCAAATTCTTCAGGTGTGGTAACATTTTCACCGTAACCCCAAGATTTGACCGTATCGTCACCTGCCCATTTTATTCCGCCGTACTCACTGACAAAAACAGGCTCGCCCCTGTATTTCTGACGGTTCGGATTATCCTTAAGAACGTGCTCATAGAGAATATTATCTTTTACAAGCATATCAAAATTCTTTTTGAACAGTTCAGTATCATAATTATAATCGTGAACATCGTAAATGTCGGTCTTTACGTGAAAATTACCGCTTGTATCAATACACGGTCGTGTTGAATCCACAGCCTTTGTATAATCGTAAACCATTGAAAGAAGTTCATTTTTCTGACGTCTGCCCTTATAATTCCAGGTTTCGTTAAACGGACACCAGCCAACAATGGACGGATGATTAAAATCGCGGTTTACTGCCTCTGCCCACTCGGATAAAAATACAGCAAGTGCCTTATCTGAGGAATAATCAAGTCCCCAGTTGGCATATTCACCCCATACAAGATAACCCATTTTATCACAGTGGTATAAAAATCTCGGCTCAAACACCTTCTGGTGCAGACGTGCACCGTTGAAGCCGAGTGTAAAAGAAAGCTCAATATCCTTAACAAATTCGGACTCATCCTTAGCAGTATAAATTCCGTCCTTATAAAAACCCTGATCAAGCACAAGTCTTTGAAAAACACTCTTTTCATTGATAAGGAATTTATATCCGTCCAGACGAAGATTTCTCAGACCGAAATAGCTTTTTACTTTATCATCGCCGAATTCAAATTCAAGCTCATACAGTCGACCCCTGCCCGGCTCCCAAAGATGCTTTTCACTTAATGGGATATGGAAAAAGCGAATACCATTTGCATTTTCCTGCTGAATTTCTCCAACAGAATTGCCGTTATATTTTACATCACAGGCAAAATCAGCTGTGCCTTTAAAATCCACTGAAATGGTAACACTGCAATTTTCGGCATCAGGGTAAATTCTGAAGTTTTCAATATATTCCTGCGGTGTATATTCAAGATATACGGTCTGCCAGATTCCTGTTGTTCTGGTATAATCACAGTCGTGGCTCTTCTTCTGTTCACTCTGTTTGCCGCGACATACAAGCGGATTTTTTACATCATCCTCACAAAGAATAAATATTTCATTTTCGCCGTCAACAGCAAGGTCGGTTATATCAAATTTAAAAGAAGTATAGCCTCCGCTGTGACGTCCTGCAGGCTTTGCATTCACAAGAACAGTAGTCAGATAATCAGCAGCACCGATATGAAGAAAAATTCTTCCGCCGTTTTTATGTATATTAACCTTTTTTCTGTACCAGGCCAAATTCACAAAATCGGTATTTCCTATTCCTGAAAGCTTACTTTCAACACAAAAGGGTACATTTATTTTATACGGATAATGATTTTCATTATGATATTTAACTGCTCTTCTTTCATCATCGGAAAACTTAAAGCCAACAGCTGCTTTTTTAAATCCGAAATCCCATTCACCATTTAAGTTCTGCCACTGAGAACGTTCAAACTGCGGATTGGGATGCTCCTGTCTGTAAATATTCATTTATATACCCCCTTGATATATTTTTAGTATAGTTCTTTTTCATTTCTATTTAAAGACATCAACACGACATATTTATATTTTTTATGTCTTTTTATATACATTTTTTCTTGATAAATAAATCAGTTATTGATACAATAGTTCCAGAACAAAAAGGCGGATAAAAAAATGGCTACAGCATTTTATTATAATAACAGCAAAATACAGATTTTCAAAATATTTTCAGGAACGCTCAAAGGTACAATTCATATGCACTCCCACGCAAAAAACGGATACGAAATTCATCTTATTGACAGCGGCAGCGGCATATTGGAAACACCGAACGGCAAATACAAATTATCAAAGAATTCACTTTACATAACCGGACCGAATATACTGCACAAGCAGATATCCGATTCTAAAAATCCTATGCATGAGCTTTGTATTTATTTAAAAATTTCAACGCACGGCAAGGATGATACGATCAGCTTTTTTACCGCACAGCCTTTTTGGATTGGAAAGAGCAACAGTCCGATCCGAAATATTTTTAAAAGGATGATTACAGAAAACGAGCAAAACAGGCTGTGGAAGGATGGTATTTTATCTTCACTGGCAATCGGACTGATTGCTGAAATAGCACGGCTGTATTCCCCTGAAAGTGCATCATCGCAGATCAGTCTGTCCAATGAAGATTTGAATGAAAGTCGTTCGTGGATTCTTGATCAGCTTCTTACCGACGATGGTATAAATACGACACTTGATGATTTGGCAAATCAGATGGGTGTATGCAAAAGGCAGGCTGAACGAATTATCAAAGACCACTATGGAGCATCATATAAACAATTAAGATATGAATCCAAAATGTCTTTGGCAGCAACATTGCTTGAACAAAACAAAATCTCTATAGAGGAATGTGCTGCACAATGCGGTTACGCCTCTGCCTCCTCCTTCGTTTCCGCCTTCAAGAAGAAATATAAAACCACACCGAAAAAGTACAGAGAAACTCATTAATACAAATTGTATAATACAGCTCAAATATCAATTTACAATAATATTTGCTTATAACCCATAATCCATTAGTCCGGCAGAAAAAATTTCTGCCGGATTTTTGCGTTACCTTGTGCGTTTTTTATAACTATAACACATATCAAAAATTTATTTCAGAAGGATAAACGTATGGGCGGATTTAATGAAAAAAGTATGACAGAGTATAAATTGTGGAAAAAAGTATTATGCGTTTTTCTGTCAATCCTTATTGCATTCGGCACATTTGTTGCGTTGACTGTCGGCTCA